>ENA-ORBV01000214-ORBV01000214.1-microbial-mat-metagenome-genome-assembly--contig:-NODE-214-length-127503-cov-15.364494_pt1 | contig 127503 bp, 119 predicted proteins | sample MGYA00237777_ERZ505514 | MGnify/ENA primary metagenome ERZ505514 (study PRJEB26160, sample SAMN06269048) | microbial mat metagenome | isolation source: Oligotrophic lake microbial mat | place...
GATTCGCGCTATGTGCGCAGCGCCAAGGCAAGCGACATCAAAGCCAGAAAGCGCTTTCCCTACGTCACGCCACAGGGGTGATCCGAGAGGTGGTTCGGAGACATAATTTGTTGCCACCGCACTCAAACTGATCCCCACAATGCGCCGATCCAGAATTGACCTGTTCGCGGAAGTAAGCAGTCCGTTGTTCCTGGTCAGCTTTCAACCGGCACTGGTGGTCAATTCAGGGGCGGCGTCAACAGCGCCGTCCCGCTTGAGCGCCGGGTTGGACGACATTTAGCCACCGCCCTCATACCATTTCTTGATTTCGGCAAGTGCCTCTCGACCTGGCTGACCAATGTTGTTGCCGATCACGCGGGGAATAGCTTGGAACTGAATGTCGTTTGTGTAGTAGCGTCTAAATTCGCGGCCAGCATCGGTTCCGATTGCGACCACCACACTCGGCTGCAGTAGCTCTAGCTGCTGCCTCGTGTGGTTTTCCCAACTCAACTTGTAAAGCGTGCGCAAGCCACTGCTCTTTTGTGTGCGCCACTTGAGGAGATTGAGATAAGCGGTGTTGGAAAATTCGTTGCCTGAATATTCTAGGACCGGCGCGACAAAGACTTTATAGATTTTCCACGTTTGCATGACCTCATGAAGCAGACCAGAAAGGCCAGCGAACGATTTTGAAGCTTGTGCTGTATTGCAATCGCGGAGCCGCTGCAACGCAGCATACATTTTCAGGTCTTCTTGGCCAAGCCCTTCCAATGGGCCACCGCCGGGGTTCATTGAAACAAATACGAGCCCTCCAGGACGATAGTTGATACCGACATAGCCGGGTTGTGGAACGCGGTCTCCCCAGTTGCGGTTCAAGAGACGCTTGGCCTCAGAGCCGAAGATTGCCTCGGGGTCCAATCGGAGCGTTTCACGCCAATGAAGGGCCAGGGATTTGTGAAACTCAGTATCCATAACGGTTTGTCGTCCAACGTAAAGTTAAGGGGCGCCGCGCTTTTGCGGAGTCATGCTTGACTGCTAGGTTAGACGCCTTCATTGACGTGTGCACGTGCCGTAGTACTGACTAGGTATGAGTTCTTTGAACATGATGCCGTTACGACTGTGGACTGCGGCACCTGCGGCTGTGATTGCAGTAACCATTACGTTCCCGGATGCTGTGATCTCGACAAACGAGACGCCATCGGTGTTTGGTATCAACTCAACCTCTGAGGATCCCGCGTTGCCAAGTAGATAGGCCTTTTTTGCGCCTGTATCAACGACGAAGCGAAGTTCGAACGGCTGAGCTTGCTTGGCCAAGCCTTTCGGTGATGCTTCCGTGGGAAAGCGACAGGTGTAGCTCGTCGTGGCGCTGTGGGCACTCGAAGAAAGAAGAATTCCAACTACGGCGGCAATACGTATTGCGGTGTGCATAGGGTCTCCAAATGCGTCTAATGTCAAGGTAAGGGGCGCCGCGCTTTTGCGGCGTCCCAATGAGCGAAGCGAACGATCTTGACCGCAATGTTAGGAGTCAACATTTCGTAGGTCTTTGTCATCAAACTCCAGCATCTTGCAAAGAGCGTGATGATGATCGACGTGCGTGCGCGAAAACAGCACGCTGGCTGGCCGGAAATCGTCTAACCAGATGTATGCATGAATTCTGGATTTCTCGTCCTTGATTCGCCCTTCGGAAAACTGGCGATAGATGGGGTGGACACTCTCCTCTGCGTAAAAATTGCCTGTTAGAACGGCAAGAAGGTCGAGGAAACCACAACTTCTATCATGATTCACAAGGCCAAGAATATTCGGCACTGCGCAGTCAGCGTTCACAGCATCGAACTGTTGTACAGCCGTATGGATATCGTCGGTCAGGCGGTTGAATACAGGATCGTTTCGCAGACCGCCCGCAGTTTCGCCGGGCGTGACCTTCGCCAAGAGACGATCGAGCCAAGTATCCCGGGCAATCGATTTTACTTCGCAGTATGCGGCGAGATTTCCGTCGTCAATGACACGAAAATCCGGTGTCTTTCCGCTCCGACGCTCGTCCTTCGAAAATCTCGTCGTAGAAAGCTTCCGATCACCAAGATACGCCGCGATCTTGTCTTCGTCTGGATCTGGCACGATCGTTCCTGTTACCTCCTAACGTTGTGCGTAACCGGCCGTAGCCACGGGCGAAGCCCGCTGGCGAAGGTCCGCGTTCACGCGCGGGTTAGGCAATCGTGATTTAGCGACACACACTTGGACATCCCCCACCGCCGCCCGGTCCAGCGTATGCTCCACCGCCGGGTCCAGCGTAGCAAGCGCCACCGGGACCTGTATAGCAAGGTCCACCAGGCCCTGCATATGCGCCACCTCCTGGGCCACTATATGCTGGACCTCCGGGACCTGAGTATGCGCCACCACCGGGGCCAGAGTACTTGGGACCACCGGGGCCGGAATATCTAGCACCACCGGGGCCGGAATATCTAGCACCACCGGGGCCAGAATATTCGGGGCCTCCAGGACCGGCGTAGCAAGGACCACCCGGACCAGCATAGCCATAGCACTTCGCAAAAGAGTTGGCCGACGATAGCAGCAAACCAAATATAAGAATCGCGTTGAGACGTCGTGTCATGCTTCTCTTCTCCTCAAATACCGCATGGGTGGCGATGCGGTGTTCAACTCAAAGTAGGCGTCGCCAACGAAACACGGGGGCCTACGGATACGCTCATAAGTTAGCATAAATCCACAGGAAGGCCCCGCAGCCGGCCAGCCCGCGATTACCAGTTTTGGAGATAATATGCGATTATATTGTGATGGGCTCCCTACAAAAGCGCCGCGATAAAGACCTGTTCCGCGCTGCCCTGTGGATCCACGGCATCGCCGCCCTTGCCCTGCTGGTCTGGCTACTGCGCTAACCCGTAGGCCTCATCAATCTTCTGCGCCTGTGACCGTGCCTGCTGGCGCTTCGTGCCTCTCGCCACTGTGCCGCTCAGTTCATCCCGCACTCGCTCACGCAATGTTTCAGCGCGGATGATGACCATTTCGTAGTGCGCCTTACCTTGGTTGCGCTCCGCGATTTCCTTGAAGGTCGCCTTGATGTCCGTTTCAAGTTTCGTCACTTCATCGACATCACCAGCCCGCTCGGCCCTAACCTTGGCCGCGATCGACTGCCCCAGTTTGGCGTAGTAGTCCGAACGGATGTCGTCCACCGCCTGCCCTGCGCGGCGCTTGGCAAACTGCGCTTCCCGGATGTTACTGATGCGCGCTGGGGTGAAGCCCACCGCCTTCTGTGCGACATCGCCTTTGGTTACATCATCGGCGGCAATGGCCACCTTGCCCGTGGCTTGCGAGCGTATCCCGGACTCTGCCCAGTCCGCGGCCTGCATGGGATTCTTGATGAAGTTCGGCAGCATTTCGGCCATGGCCAGACGCCAGTGGCCACGACTGGCTGATTCTATGGCTCGGGATGGCCGGCCAATAAACAGGTCAGCCGGGATCCCGAATACCTGCATGGCAGAATCCGGTGCGATATTGCCCATGCCGATACGACCAGACAGATCCAGCCCCATGGGATAGGTTGTGCCCTTAGACAGCATCTGGGAGATCATGGCCGATCCTGAGAGCCGGTAAGCCAGTTCACGCAGTTTAGCCTTGATATCAACATCCTCGCCCGTCACGGCCTTGTAGAAGCGTTCCAGCATGTTTCTGAGGTCATCCGCCCCAGGCATACCCCACACGCCCGCCACGGCGAACATCAGCAGCAGGGAATACGCGGCCATGGCCTTACCCTCCGGACCGTTCTGCACCATCATGCGATACCACAGTTCAAATGTCTGTAACGTGAAACCCCGGAATTGCAGAATGGCTGTGCCGATGCCGCGCATGGCCCCGGGTCGGTTGATCTTGCCCATGCGGAAGTGGGTTTCATCAATCACCCATTCCGCGAACCGGCGCGGCGAAAAGATACCCAGTTCATCCTGTGCCAGTGGATTGCCTTTCAGTATCTGGTGCACCTTACCCTCGACACCATTGATTTTGCCGATACGGTGCGACGCAATGAACGTGACCAGCCGGTTAATCCGTTCCGCGCCTTGGAACGCGATCGACACCACGCTGATACTGTCGTCAATGCCTTTTTGCAGGCGTCTCTGGGTCGGCGTCCGGTTGTAGGCCTTGCCCATCAGTTCATAGGTTTCCAGCGGCACGAAATATCCTTCGTCCCACGCCTTTCGCAGATCATCACGCACGTCCGCCGGCGCCTTGTCCGGGTCGAACAGGTCGAAACCCCGAGACACCGAACCCATCATGGACACGTCGGCATAGGCCCGCGTCAGTTCCAGTTGCACGCGCGGCGCCCCGACAAACTGCGTCAGATATGGTGCAGACAACATTTGCACCTGCGTCAGGTTCACGAAGGCCGAGGCAGGTACCCCGGCGATGTAGAACAGGAACCCCGCCTGGCGCACGCGGTTCCACTCCTCCTGCGGATCATTGACGTATTTCTGGTAGTCCTTGGCGTAATGGATCAGGTTCGGCTTGCGCTTGTCGATGCCGGCAATGCCGGCTTCCCAGCGGTCAGCATGCTGCCGGCGAGACAGATACCCAGCAATGCCGATGATGTAGTCGGCAATGGACCGTTCGAAGTCCGTGGAATAACCCGGCACGTTGGCCGATCCCAGCAAGTGTTTCTTGAAACCCCGGGATTGCAGGCCTTTCGCCAGTTGGTCCCGGACGGACTCCCATTGCTGGTTGTCCACCCGTGCGAGTTCGGCCAGCATGTCCAGGTCAGCCATGCGAAGGTCGCCCGCGAACGGCACGCGCTCTGGCACATTGAAGGCCTTGATTTCCACCTGCTCACGACTGAATTTCTGGCGTGCAGCATCCAGTGCCTTGCGCACCGACGGGATGCTTTCCAGATTGGAGCGGCCCGGTACGTTGCGCTCGATAAATCCGGTTTCTATTTTCTCAGCCCAGAGGGTTGCTCCGATGCGGTCGCGCACCACAATAACCACATCACCCCAGCGCGTGAACGGGATATACCCGCCTTTGCGGACGACTTCGATTTCATCGAATATCGCAATGGCCGCTTCAAGGTAAGCCTGCTTCCTGGGCTCAGCCTCTGCCGCCATGTCCACCAGTGCGGCGCGCGGATCATTACCGAGTTTCTCGACCGGCACCCCAAAGTCCCGCAGCGCCTGATCGCGGAACATGGTCAGCGCCTTGTTCATGGTGTTGCGGATATTCCAGTAAGCGGTTTTTTCAGCGTCCGTCAGGGTCAGCGTGTCGCCCTTCTTGGACAGCCGGGCATTCTGCCCGGTGTTCTCCATCGACATACGCTTGCCGGCCAGCACGTCGCCTTTCAACCGTCCCAGTTCCAGAACAGCATCGACGTGCCCGCGTTCCTCTGCGTTCAAGTCAAAGTATTTTTCCGCCATGCGGCCGAGTTCGGCGGCATAGCGATCGCGGGTTTCAAACTGGCTTTCTGCTGTGCGATAGACCGGCGTGAAATCGGACTCGATGGATGCAAGCGTCCGAGGATAGACCGCGTATTTCTTGAAGGCACCGATGTCACCGATGTAATCACCGATGAATTCACTGTGCGGCTGTTTCAGGTCAGCATTGGCATCGTCGACCGCCCGATCAATCTCTTTGCGAGAAAACAGAGCGGGCTTTACGGCAGAATCTTCGCTCCGGGGAATTCCTTTTGCAGCAAGGCGACGGCCTCGATCTGCGATTGCCGTAGTGCTTGAAGTTCTGAGGGCGTCAGCATCCTTGAAGTTGAGGATGTAACTGGCTTCTGCTCGGGTAAGGGCTGCAGGCTTGACGTTGAATAATTCTTCGATTGCATGGCCAAACCTCCCGTCGATCAGCTTGATGGTGTGTGGTGCAGGGCTGAGATTATCCCCCGTCCTGGCCGCGTTAACAATGCTGACGATCCCAGCCACTTCACCACCACCGGCACGGATATGGTCCGCCCGTTCGCTGAACGTACCCCCCATCGTGGTCACGTCATCTACCAGCACATAGAACTTGCCGGCCACGACGTCGCCATCAAATACCGGGCGCACAGCCATACGCTCCAGCGGACGGGCTCCGGTATGGTGCGCTGCATTGGATTGAGCAATACCCACATTCTTACCGGCACCCGTGGCGTCAGCATACATCTGCGCCATGGCGTTCGGTATCTGGTTGTGACCAGTGGATTCCAGCGCCATGACCGGCACGTAGACCGCATCGGACCCGAAGCGATCGCGCGCCGCCTGCAGGGATTTGTCGGATACCAGTGCGCGCACCAGCCGCGCTGCTGCCGTCGCGTCGCCGGCTTTCGCGGCTTTGTAATCGGGATGCGCTTTCAGCCTGGCGTCGTCGGTGAATTCACGGATGATCTCGCCGGCGTTTTCGGGGATGCCTTCTTCGTGTACAGCGCGGGAGAACGCTGGCCCGGCATCCCGCATCGCCATTACATTCCGTACCGCACCCTCGAACGCGCTGTTCGCCGCATCCATGTCGCCACGCCCGGCCAGCGACGTGTCGTATGCTTTTTCCTCGCGCCACACATCAACCGCTTCCTGCAATTGTTCGCCGCCAGGAATGTCCTCGCTGTTGATCAGCGCGTCAACATCGTCAACTAGATCATTGATCGTGGATTCACCGGTGTCGTCGTACCGCTCCCACGCCCCGGACAGTTTCGATGGCTTGGTTTCTCCGGCAGGGCTCTTTCCGAACATCGGCGCCCTGGACTGCGACAAGGCAAAACTCTCGGCCTGACCATTCACTATCGCCGTAACGTGTTCATCGCCCTGCGCCCACCGCTCCGCCATGGCCACGATGTCGCGCACGTCAGCATCCGACAGGGTGCGGTTGAATACGAGTTTGTAAAAAGCCTTGATGCCGTCGATGATGCTCTGGTAGACAGATCGCACCGTGCCGCCGAAGGACTTGGCTTGATCGCCGCGCTCGGGAATCAAGGCAATGATTTCCTCGGCCCTCTCGTCCTTGCTCAGTCCGGGTTGCCGGCGGTCCACCATCGCAGGGCAGCGCATTACGCGCAGCACTGGCACCACGTCCAAGCCACAGGCGGAAGAATATGCCGCCCGCCTTGCAAGCGATACCTGGCGAACGCGCAGGCTTGGAGAAAAACCACGCGTAACTTTTGGGCAAGCCGTCCTGCATTGGCTGGCACGGCACCGCGACGAGCGCCGCAGCATCGAGGATATGAAAGACCGGCTGCGCTGGCTATCCGGGCATCTTGAGCATACCGATCTGCCGGCAGTAACGCCGGCCCTGCTCGATACCATTCTGTCCGACAAGGACGTTAGCAACGCCACGCGCAACCGCTTCGTAGCCGAAGTCTCGAAGATCCTGCACCACGCGCACCGCTCCGGCTGGATTGATGCTGTACCGGCCCTCAGACGCTACCATGAGCCAAGGGCAGAGCCGCGCTGGTTGACCCATGAACAAGCAGACACGCTGATTGACGAACTGCCAGACCACCTTGCGGACATGGCGGAATTCTCGCTGGCCACAGGACTTCGGGAAAGCAACGTTCGACTGCTCCAATGGTCACAGGTTGACACTGCCCGCCGCGTCGCCTGGGTGCTGTCAGGACAAGCGAAGAATGGCCGCGCCTTGTCCGTGCCACTCAATGCCGACGCGATCGACGTACTGGCCCGCCAGCGCAATCGTCATGCAGTTTACGTGTTCACCTACGAACACAAGGACGGCACGCGGAACCCGGTACGCAACTGTTCGAGCGCGGCATGGTACAAGGCGGTGAAGCGGGCCAAGCAGGAAGGATTCAGGTGGCATGATCTGCTGCACACTTGGGCAACGTGGCATGTGATGAAAGGCACCGACTTGATGGTTCTGCAACAGCTTGGTGGATGGTCGAGTTATTCGATGGTCACGCGGTACGCCCACGTTGGCGCGGGCCATGCAGCGCGGTTTGCTGATAACAGTCTGCGGGACAAATCTGCGACAAAATATCCCGAGAACTATTCCGAGGAGCCGCAAGTGCCTGATTCTATGGGGTGGCTGACGGGACTCGAACCCGCGACAACCGGAATCACAATCCGGGACTCTACCAGCTGAGCTACAGCCACCACCGAAGCAAACCAAAACCCGCTGTTTTGTGGTGCGCCCGGCGGGACTCGAACCCACAACCCCCGGCTTAGAAGGCCGGTGCTCTATCCGATTGAGCTACGGGCACAAATGAGCGGATATGCCGGGAATTTTTCCGCCGGAACCGAAGGCGCGTAATATACTCCGCCCCTGACTCCAGCGTCAATTGCACGCCCCTTGCACAGCAGGGTTACGCGGCCCGCCACCCTGCTTGCGGCAGGTATCGAATTCTGTTATTAAAGCTCTTTTTTAAAGCGCATAATCGCCCTCATGGCCACTGAAATACTCAAGAATTACCCTGCATACAAGCCCGCGAAGGCAAAAGAGGAATACATGAATGCGCGGCAGCTGGCGCATTTCCGCAAGATGCTCGATGAAATGAAACAGGGACTGTCCCAGGACATCGACCGCACCGTGCACACCATGCAGGATGAGGCCACGATTTTCGCCGATCCCAATGACCGGGCGAGCCAGGAATCCGACATGTCACTGGAATTGCGCAACCGCGATCGTGAACGCAAGCTGATCAAGAAAATCGATGAAACCATCGCCCGCATCAGCGCCAAAGACTACGGTTATTGCGATTCATGCGGCGTGGAAATCGGCATCAAGCGGCTGGAAGCCCGTCCGACAGCTACGCTGTGCATCGACTGCAAGACACTGGATGAAATGCGCGAGCGTCAGGTCGCAAAATAAACCCGTCGCCGCAGCAAAAAAAGGGAGCCTGAGCTCCCTTTTTTGTTTTTCACACCTGTGCCTGGATTACTCCCGGCGCAGGCTGAAACCGCTTACTGTACTTGTTGCGCAGGCTGTGCTTCTGCCGGCGCTCCCACTGCCTTCATCGACAGACGCAGGCGCCCTTTTTCATCGGCCTCGAGCACTTTGACGCGCACAGCCTGACCTTCCTTGAGATGGTCGGCCACGCTGTTGACACGTTCGTTGGCGATCTGAGAAATGTGCAGCAGGCCGTCACGTCCGGGCAGCACACTGACAATCGCACCAAAATCCAGCAGCTTGAGAACGGTGCCATCGTAGATGCGACCGACCTCGACATCGGCAGTCAGCTCTTCAATGCGCTTGCGGGCATTCTCGCCGCCCTCGGACGACACGCAGGCGATAACCACGGTGCCGTCATCCTGAATATCGATGGTGGTACCGGTTTCCTCGGTGATGGCGCGAATGACCGCCCCGCCCTTGCCGATGACGTCACGGATTTTTTCCGGCTTGATCTTCATGGTGATCATGCGTGGCGCCCAGGCGGAGAGTTCGGTGCGCGGCGCGTTGATCGCGCTGCCCATCTTCTCCAGGATATGCAGGCGGCCTTCGCGCGCCTGACTCAGCGCGGCGTGCATGATTTCCTTGGTGATGCCGTTGATCTTGATGTCCATCTGCAGTGCGGTAACGCCATTCTCGGTGCCAGCCACCTTGAAGTCCATGTCGCCGAGGTGATCTTCGTCGCCAAGGATGTCGGACAACACCGCAAATCGGTTGCCTTCCTTGATCAGCCCCATCGCGATGCCAGCCACCTGCGCCTTCAGCGGCACACCGGCATCCATCAACGACAGACAGCCGCCGCAGACCGATGCCATCGAACTTGAACCGTTGGATTCGGTAATTTCCGATACGACGCGGATGGAATAAGCGAATTCTTCGGCCGACGGCAACACAGCCGCCAGGGCACGTTTGGCCAGGCGGCCGTGGCCGATTTCGCGACGCTTCGGCGTGCCTACACGGCCGGTTTCACCAGTCGAATAAGGCGGAAAGTTGTAATGCAGCATGAAACGTTCGCGGTAGGTGCCCTGCAGCGCATCGACAATCTGTTCATCACGTGAAGTGCCCAGCGTGGCGACCACGATAGCCTGGGTTTCGCCGCGGGTGAACAGCGCGGAACCGTGGGTGCGCGGCAGCACACCGGTGCGGATTGTGATCGGACGCACGGTGCGGGTATCGCGACCATCGATGCGAGGTTCGCCGTCGAGAATCTGGTTACGGACGATTTTCGCTTCGAGATTACCCAGCTCGTTTTTGACGGTATTGATCAGATCCGGTGACGCATCCGCCGGCAGCAGTTCGGCCACCACTTTGGCGCTGATTTCCTTGACGCGGACAGTGCGCGCCTGCTTCTGCTTGATTTGATAAGCCTGACGCAACTCGACTTCGGCGATCTGGGCCAGACGCGCGACGAGCTGTTCGTCTTTTTGCGGCGGAGTCCAGTTGTATTCCGGAACACCGATTTCATCGACCATTTCGTTGATCGCGGTGATGACGGCGCGCAGTTGTTCGTGACCGAACACGACTGCGCCCAGCATCACGTCTTCGGGCAGTTGCTGGGCTTCGGATTCGACCATCAGAACTGCTTGCTGCGTTCCCGCAACCACCAGATCCAGTTGCGAGGTTTTCAGTTCGGTAGCAGTCGGGTTGAGGATGTATTGGCCTTCGCTGTAACCCACTCGTGCGGCACCGATCGGTCCGTCGAAGGGCATGCCGGAGAGCGCCAGTGCGGCGGATGCGCCGATCATGGCCGGAATGTCCGCGTCAATCTCGTTGTTTGAGGACATCACCGTGGCGATGATCTGTACCTCGTTGTAAAAGCCCTCGGGAAACAGCGGGCGAATCGGACGATCGATCAGCCGACAGGTCAGGATTTCCTTTTCAGAGGGACGGCCTTCGCGGCGGAAAAAACCGCCGGGAATCTTGCCCGCGGCATACGTTCGCTCCTGGTAGTCAACGGTCAGCGGGAAAAAATCCTGCCCCGATTTTGCGTTGCGTGCACCGACGACGGTAACCAGCACTACCGTGTCTTCCATGGTGACCATGACAGCGCCGGAAGCCTGGCGCGCGATTTCGCCGGTTTCCAGTGTCAGCTGGTGACGGCCCCACATCAATGATTTTTTTACCGGGTTCAAAATAAATTTCCTTTTCTCTTTGCTCTGCTCAAAAACAAAAAGACCGCACACGCGGTCTTCCGGAGGATCAATAAAGGCTAAATACCGGCGCTCCCCAGCGTCGGCTTGCCGTCCTTGCGCCGTGCGGACTGCGCACGAACGCTGGCATTACGGGCCTGCATACGCCGGCTTACTTGCGCAGACCAAGACGCTCGATCAGCGCCTTGTACTGTTCGACTTTGGTTCTTTTAAGATAATCCAGCAGTTTACGGCGCGTGCTGACCATCCGCAGCAGGCCGCGGCGGGAATGGTGATCCTTGCTGTGGGCTTTGAAATGCTCGGTCAGATCCGTGATCCGTGCAGTGAGCAACGCGACTTGGACTTCGGGGGAACCCGTGTCGCCCTTGGCACGCTGAAAATCCTGCAAAACCTGCGCCTTTTGGGCAGTGGTTACAGCCATGTCTTCTATCTCCGACGAAAAATCGCGTTATTTTACCCCGTAACTACCGGATTACTCAAGCCGTTTTGACCCGGAACCGTGGGTGCCGGCTGACTGACCAGGCGTCGCGCCACCAGCGTCCCCGCCTCCACCTCTCCGATGCCGAAAAACCCGCCTGTGGGGCCATATAGCCGGCACAGACCCGGCTCTGCGGCTGCCTCCAGATCTAGCTTTTGCCCGGTAAATATCCGGCGCTCTTCGTCTGCTGCGACGTCGCAACGGCGCAAGCCAGCCGCAAACGTCTCCAGCGGCAGCAGCCGTTCCATGCGCTGCGGCATGGTCATGCCTTCCAGATCGGCGATGGATACGGCATTTGCCAGATCCAGGAGGCCGGCGCCTTCCCGTGTCAGTGCCGTCAGGTGGGCGCCACAGCCCAGTGCGGCGCCGATGTCCTCGGCCAGCACCCGGATATAGGTGCCTTTGCTGCAGGAAACACGCAGCGTCAAAATTTTATCAATTAAATCAATAATTTGTATGTCATTTATGATAATGGATCGGGGCTCACGTACCAGAGTTTCACCAGCCCGCGCATAGGCATACAACGGCTTGCCCGCAACCTTGATGGCAGCGTGCATCGGCGGTATCTGCTGCAACGGCCCGACAAAACGCGGCAGCACCGCGCTGACCTGCGACAGAGTCACGGCCACTGGCTGTTCCCTGATGATGTCGCCCTCGGCATCGCCGGTTGTGGTTACTGCTCCCAGACACAGCGTCGCACGATAACGTTTGTCGGCATCCAGCAAAAATTGTGAAAATTTGGTGGCTTCGCCCAATCCGATCGGCAGCAAGCCGTCGGCCAGCGGATCCAGCGTCCCGGTATGGCCCGCCTTGCGCGCCTGAAAAAGCCGTTTGGCGCGGGACACGGCCTGCTGGGAAGTTAACCCCCGCGGTTTGTCGAGCAGCAGGACGCCGTCAACCGCGTTGCGGGCGACGGCAACTTTCATCACGGCTGCTTTTTGTCCGCGCTGCCGCCAGCGACTGCTTCGTCGATGAGTTTTGACAAGCGCACGCCGCGCTCCACCGAAATGTCGTAGTGAAAGTGCAGTTGGGGCACGGTGCGCAGCTTGATGCGCTTTGCCAGCGCACTGCGCAGGAAACCTGCGGCATGTTCGAGCGCTCTGGTCGCAGCCTCCTGCTGCACAGGCTCACCGAGCGCCGTGAAAAATATCTTGGCGTGCGAGTTGTCCTGGGTGACCTCGACATCGGTGATCGTGATCAGATCAACGCGGGGATCCTTGAGCTCGAGCCGGATGATTTCGGACAATTCGCGCTGGATCTGGTCAGCTATGCGTCGGCCGCGGGGGAAATCTTTAGGCATGTGATAACTGGTCTGCAGCCGACGGGGTATCGCCGGTCCGGACCGCAGTCCGGCGCTGGGTTACAGGGTCCTCGCCACTTCAACGACCTCGAAGGCTTCCAGCTGATCGCCCTCCTTGATGTCATTGAAGTTCTTGAGGGACAAACCGCATTCGAAACCGGCCTTGACCTCGCGCGCATCGTCCTTGAACCGTTTCAGCGAATCGAGTTCACCTTCGTGGATCACGACGTTGTCACGCAGCAGGCGCACCTTCGATCCCCGGCGCACCAGGCCCTCAAGCACGTAGCAACCGGCGACGGCACCGACTTTGGAGATGCGGAATACCTGGCGGATTTCAACCAGGCCAACAGCACTTTCCTTGCGTTCCGGCGACAGCATCCCGGTGAGCGCCGCCTTGATTTCGTCAACGGCGTCGTAAATCACGTTGTAATAACGGATGTCGACGCCGTTGCTCTCGGCCAGCTTGCGGGCCATGCCGTCGGCACGGGCGTTGAAGCCGATGATGACCGCCTTGGATGCCAGCGCAAGATTGACGTCGGATTCAGTGATGCCGCCGACAGCGGAATGCACGATATTAACTTTAACTTCGTCAGTCGAGAGTTTGCCCAGCGCGTGCGCCAGCCCCTCGAACGAGCCCTGCACATCGGCCTTGATGATCAGCGACAGGGTTTTGACCTCGCCCTCGCCCATCTGCTCAAACATGTTTTCAAGTTTGGCAGCATGCTGTTTGGCCAGCTTCACGTCGCGGTACTTGCCCTGGCGGAACAGCGCAATTTCCCGCGCCTTGCGCTCGTCGCCAAGCACCATGACTTCGGCGCCGGCTGCCGGCACGTCCGACAAGCCAAGCACTTCCACCGGAATGGACGGGCCGGCCGTATCAATGGTTTTGCCGGTTTCATCAAGCAATGCCCGCACCCGCCCGAATACCGAACCTGCCAGCACGATGTCGCCCTTTTTCAGGGTACCCGACTGGATCAGGATAGTTGCCACGGGGCCGCGCCCCTTGTCCAGGCGCGCTTCCACGACGATGCCTTTTGCCGGCGCATCGCGCGGCGCTTTCAGTTCCAGCACTTCAGCCTGCAGCAGAATCCGCTCCAGCAGGCTGTCGATGCCCTGACCGGTCTTGGCCGAGACCTCGACGAACATGGTGTCACCACCCCACTCTTCGGGAACCACTTCGCGCGAAGACAGATCCTGCTTGACGCGCTCAGCGTTGGCTTCCGGTTTGTCGATTTTGTTCAGTGCAACCACGATCGGCACTTTACCGGCCTTGGCGTGATGGATCGCTTCCTCGGTCTGCGGCATCACCCCATCGTCGGCAGCCACCACCAGAATGACCAGGTCGGTGACTTTTGCGCCGCGGGCACGCATTGCCGTGAAGGCTTCGTGGCCAGGCGTGTCGAGGAAGGTAATCATCCCGCGCGGGGTTTCCACGTGGTAAGCACCGATATGCTGAGTAATGCCGCCGGCTTCGCCACTGGCAACCTTGGTGCGACGGATGTAATCGAGCAATGAGGTCTTGCCGTGGTCGACGTGGCCCATCACCGTCACTACCGGAGCGCGCGACTCGGACTTGACCTCGGATTGCCCGGCCGATTCGGCGAGGAAGGCATCGGGTTCGTCGAGTTTGGCGCGTTTCGCGGTATGACCCATTTCTTCGACGAGAATGATCGCGGTGTCCTGATCGAGAACCTGGTTGATGGTCGCCATCGTGCCAAGCTTCATCAGCGCCTTGATCAACTCGGCGGCCTTGACCGACATTTTGTGCGCAAGATCACCCACGGTGATGGTTTCCGGCACCATCACGTCGCGCACCATCGGCTCGGTCGGCGCCATGAAACCGTGCTGCTGGTCTCCATCCTGCTTGTGGGTGGTGCGATGCACCTTGCGTTCGCGCCAGCCGAGACCGCCGGTAGCGTCACCGCGCGTCTTGATGCTGCGTTTGCGTGCCGTGGGATCCTGCCAGACAACCTGTTTGACCGGTTTTTTGGCGCTTTTCTTCGCTTTGCCGGCGGCATCGCTGGCCGGAACGGCAGGCTTGTGCAGCGTGCCCTCCACCACCGGCTCTCCCGCCGCTGTTTCGGGGGCCGCCACAGGCTCGGCTTTGGCGACCACCACTTCCGCGACGGTTTCAGCTGCGACCTGGGCCTTTTTCCGCTTTTCCTGTTTCTTGGCGGCGTCCTCGGCCTGGCGTGAAGCCAGCTCGGCATGCTGCTTCGCTTCCGCTTCGCGAGTTGCAAGTTCTGCGGCGTCGATGACGGGCTTCTTGACGACGGGTTGCGGTTCCTCGATCTTTTCCGGTTCCGCTTCGCGCTTGACCAGCACGCGCTTCTTGCGCACTTCGACCTGGATGGTGCGTGCTTTGCCCGTCGTGGCATCGGCCTTCTTGATTTCAGTCGTCTGCCGGCGGGTCAGCGTGATCTTCTGCTTGCTTTCCTTGGCACCGTGCGCTTCGCGTAGATAATCGAGCAACTGCGTTTTGTCTTTTTCGGTCAGCACGGCCTCAGCGGTCAACGCCTTGGTCACGCCGGCGGCACGCAACTGCTCAAGCAGCAGTTCCGGCTGGAGCCCCAATTCCTGGGCAAATTCTTGGACTTTGATCTGGGCCATTGATGATTACTTTTGCGGTCTCAAGCGTTGGTTTCAGCGAACCACGGCGCACGGGCCGCCATGATCAGCGTTTTGGCGCGCTCAATGTCGAGCGCCGTCAATTCGACGAGATCGTCAGTAGCGTAGTCAGCGAGATCTTCCTGCGTGGCGATGCCTTTCGAGGCCAGCAATCGTGCCGTATCGTTGTCCATGCCCTCGACTTTCAGCAGATCTTCGATGTCATGTTCAACTTTTTCTTCATTCGCAATCGCCTGTGTCAGCAGTGCATTGCGGGCGCGGCTGCGCAACTCGTTGACGGTAGCCTCGTCAAACGATTCGATTTCCAGCATCTCGGTAAGCGGTACGTAAGCCACTTCTTCGAGCGTAGCGAAACCTTCCTGCACCAGGATATCGGCCACTTCCTCGTCCACATCCAGTTTTTCCATGAACTCGGCGCGCGTGCGCGAGGTTTCTTCTTCGCTCTTTTTCTTGGCGTCGACTTCGGTCATCAGATTCAGTTCCCAGCCGGTAAGTTCACCCGCCAGACGTACATTCTGTCCGCTGCGACCGATGGCCTGCGCCAGATTTTCCTCGTCAACGACGATGTCCATGCTGTGTTTTTCTTCATCGACGACGATACTGCTGACTTCCGCCGGCGCCAGGGCATTGATCACAAACTGTGCAGGGTCCGGATTCCACAGCACGATGTCGACGCGCTCCTGGGCCAGTTCGGCGGTCACCGCCTGCACGCGCGAGCCGCGCATCCCGACGCAGGTGCCGATCGGATCGATACGCGCATCCTTGGAATGGACGGCAATCTTGGCCCGCGAGCCGGGGTCGCGCGCGGCGCCCTTGATCTCGAGCAGTCCTTCCTCAATCTCCGGCACTTCCAGCTCAAACAGCCGGGCGATGAATTCCGGGGCCGTCCGCGACAGTATCAGGTGCGGACCCCGCGCCAGACGATCGACTTTCCAGACATAGGCACGCACACGGTCGCCCAAGCGCAGGTTTTCCTTCGGAATCATCTGGTCGCGTGGCAGCATGGCTTCCAGGCGGCCGGATTCGACGATGGCATTGCCGCGCTCCATGCGTTTGATCACCCCGGTAACGAGGTGCTCCTTGCGCGCGAGGAAATCGTTGAGGATTTGTTCGCGTTCGGCGTCGCGGATTTTCTGCACGATGACCTGCTTGGCGGTCTGCGCGCCGATGCGGCCGACTTCCATGGCGTCGAGCGGTTCCTCGACAAATTCGCCGATTTCGAATTCAGGGTCTTCCTCCTGCGCCTCGTGGAGCTTGTACTGTCGCGACGGCACTTCGATTTCCTCGTTCTTCACCACTTCCCAGCGGCGGAAGAAGGAGAACTCACCGGTGGTGCGGTCTACCGAAGCGCGAACATCGACGTCCTCGGTAAATTTCTTCTTGGCCGCCGAAGCCAGGGCGAGTTCAAGCGCGCCGAACACGATTTCCTTGTCGACGTTCTTTTCGCGCGCCAGCGCGTCAACCAACAACAGAATTTCACGATTCATTTCCGTCTCCCGCTCAAAGCACCGGCACCAGCCGCGCCTTATCCACATTGCCCAGGTCCAGCGACAGCAGCTGCCCGTCGATTTCCAGACCCACTTTGCCCGCCTCGGTATCGCACAGCACACCGACAAAATTGCGTTGCCCGGCCACCGGCACGCGCAGCTTCAGTCGCGCTTTTTGCCCGCTGAACCGCGCAAAATCCTTCGCCGTGCGCAGCGGCCGGTCCAAACCTGGCGACGATACCTCCAGACGCTCGTAACCGACCTTTTCCACTGCGAGCCACCGGCCCAGATGATTGCTCACCAGAGCACAGTCATCAACATTGATACCGCCGGATTTGTCGATAAAAACGCGCAACAGCCCGCCCTTGGTCGAACGCTCCAGTTCCACCAGTTCGTAGCCAAGTCCGGCCAGCGTGTTTTCGAGCAAACCCTGCAAATCCATGCAAAATCAGCGACACAAACAAAAAATGGGCGATCCGCCCATATCCGCCCATCCGTGTGCGCTGCCCAATTCGTTTTACAGAACTTTGAAGTATAACAAAAAATTGGCTTTCGTCCAATAATCCGCCGCAACACCTGGATTGTGGCTATCGGCTTAAATATTGTTTAAATACAATACTTTAAATCATTAAAGTGCAACAAATTACGGTTTCATGCAGGTGACCGCTTGGCAAGCCAGAATAACTGTATATAATTACAGTCATGAATGATGAAAACCGCACTGGAAACCAAGCCGGAAACCACGTCGAAAGTCAGGCCGAAACCCAGAAACCACTGACCGCACGTCAGCAGGAAGTTCTGCGCCTGATCGAGGCCCATGTTGAAGAGTCGGGATTCCCGCCGACACGGGCTGAAATCTGCGCGGCCATGGGCTTCAGCTCACCGAATGCCGCAGAAACTCACTTGCGGGCGCTGGAACGCAAAGGCGTCATCGCAATGACGTCTGGTGCCTCACGAGGTATCCGCCTGACACAGCAACAAGACAGCCTGCCTGTCGTTGGACGTGTCGCCGCCGGCAGCCCGATGCTGGCAGAACAAAACGTCGAACAGCGTTATCGCGTCGACCCTGCCATGTTTGAACCGGCCGCCGATTACCTGCTGCGGGTACGTGGCATGAGCATGCGCGATGCAGGCATCCTCGAAGGTGACCTGCTGGCAGTGCACCGTACGCCGCACTTCAAATCGGGACAGATCGTGGTTGCCCGCCTGCACGACGAAGTCACGGTCAAACGCATCCAGCGCAACCGCAATACCGTCGAGTTGATTGCGGAAAATCCGGATTTCAAACCGATTGTGGTCGACCTGAAACGCGACCCGCTGGAAATCGAAGGCATTGCCGTCGGCATTATCCGCAACGGCAAAGGCTTCTGAACGCAGCGCCGGAGCAGGCCTCCCTCCTCAGGAATAATCCAGCCCCATCACTTCACGCACGTCGCGCAAGGTCTCCTGCGCCATCTTGCGCGCCTTCTCGCAGCCATCAGCAATGATGTTGCGCACCAGCGTCGGATCATCAAGATAACGTTCGGCACGTTCGCGCATCGGTTTCTGCTCGGCGATGATGGCATCAATCACCGGCTGCTTGCACTCGATGCAGCCAATGCCCGCGCTGCGGCAGCCCTCCTGCACCCATTTCCTCTTCGTTTCGTCCGAATACACCATATGTAATTGCCATACCGGGCATCTCTCCGGATCACCCGGATCCGTGCGCTTGATGCGCGCTGGATCGGTGGGCATGGTTTTTATTTTTTTCGCCACGTTCTCCGGGCTTTCGCGCAAGGAAATAGTGTTGTTGTAGGACTTGGACATTTTCTGACCATCCAGCCCGGGCATCTTGGAGGCTTCCGTCAGTAACGCCTTGGGTTCGGTCAGGATCACCTTGCCCCCGCCTTCGATAAAACCGAACAGCCGCTCACGGTCACCCAACGGCAGATTCTGCGTTTCTTCGAGCAGCGCCCGGGCAGCTGCAAGCGCTTCGACATCGCCCTGCTCCAGGTAATCGGTGCGCAGCTTGCGATAGAGTTTGCCGCGACGCGCGCCGAGTTTTTTGATGGCGGCCTCGGCCTTGGCCTCGAAACCGGGTTCCCGGCCGAAGACATGGTTGAAGCGGCGGGCGATTTCACGGGTGATTTCGACATGCGGCACCTGGTCTTCACCGACCGGTACCAGATTCGCGCGATAAATCAGAATGTCCGCGCTTTGCAGCAGCGGATAACCGAGGAAACCGTAGGTCGCCAGATCTTTTTCGGCGAGCTTTTCCTGCTGGTCCTTGTAGGTCGGCACCCGTTCCAGCCAGGACAGCGGCGTGATCATCGACAGCAGCAGATGCAGTTCCGCGTGCTCAGGCACTTTCGACTGGATGAACAGCACGGCCTGAGCCGGATCAACACCGGCGGCCAGCCAGTCCACCACCATGTCCCAGGCGTGGTTCTCGATAGTTGCCGGATCATCGTAGTGCGTCGTCAGCGCATGCCAGTCGGCAACAAAGAACAGGCATTGATGCTCATGCTGGAGCTTGATCCAGTTTTTGAGTACGCCGTGGTAGTGGCCAAAATGCAGTGCGCCGGTCGGGCGCATGCCGGATAAAACGCGGTTTTCAAACATGTAGGGTTCCGGAAAATGCCATCGGGATCGCCTCGACGGGAGACATGCAAATCCTGCGCCCGAAGCCAATCCGCATTAAATTATTAATAAAAACAATGGTTTATAAATTATGATTCAGCGCAATATCGCGCCATGATGCGGCCAATTTTAACTGATGCCCCAAATTGCGTCGCAGACGGCTGATTTTTCTGATTTTTTACAAGCCGAACGGCACCAGGCTGCCCTTCCCTGCTCGAGTGACGACAGGCGCTGCTCCGGTCAGGTCTACCACCGTGGTTGGTTCCAAACCACAGGAACCGCCGTCGAGGATCAGATCGACCTGATGCTCCAACCGTTCACGGATTTCTGCTGCATCGGTGTGCGGCTGCTCGTCACCGGGCAGCAGTAGCGTCGACGACAGCAGCGGTTCACCGAGTTCAGCCAGCAATGCATCCACTACCGGATGATCGGGGATGCGCAGGCCGATGGTGCGCCGTTTCGGATGCTGCAGCCGTTTCGGCAGTTCACGGGTGGCTTCGAGGATAAACACATAACTGCCCGGCGTGACCGCCTTCAGCAAGCGGAACTGCTGATTGTCGACCCGCGCGTAGGTGGCCAGCTCCGACAGATCGCGGCAGACCAGTGCAAAGTGATGCCGCGCATCAATGCCGCGGATCGTGCGAATGCGTTCCATGGCGGTCTTGTCGCCGATGTGACAGCCGAGCGCATAACAGGAGTCAGTCGGATACACGATGATGCCGCCAGAGCGGATGATTTCCGTCGCGCGTTTGATCAGGCGCGGCTGTGGGTTGTCCGGATGAATGGAAAAAAACTGCGACACGGCGAACGGCCAGCCCGGTTACGGCGGCGCTTAAAAAGCCGACCAGACCGGATCACAGCCCGCGGGCAGTACCGGCACATTACCGATATCACGATAACCTTCACCGGGACCGTGAAAATCGGAGCCCGCCGAAGCGCGCAAACCAAAGCGTTTTGCGTAGCGCGCCCAGATCACAAACTCATCAGGAGTGTGCGATCCCGTGACTACCTCTACAGCAGCGCCACCCAGTTCGACAAACTCACCGAGAAGGCGTTCGGCCTGTTGCTGATTCAGGGAGTAACGCCCCGGATGTGCAATCACAGCCAGCCCGCCGCTGCCATTGATCCAATCAACGGCATCGGCCAATGCCACCCATTGATGCGGCACGTAACCGGGCTTGCCCGGTGTCAGGTAATTACGGAATACCGCATTGGTATCGCGGGCATGTCCTGCTTCCACCAGGTAACGCGCGAAATGCGAACGACTGAGCAGTTCCGGATTTTTGGCATAACGGCGTGCGCCTTCGAGGCTGCCGGCGATGCCTGCGGCGGCGAGGCTGTCGGCCATGCGTTGTGCCCGATGTTCACGACCGGCGCGGATCGCGGCAAGCCCATCCGCCAGCGGCGCATGATCAGGGTCAACGTCAAGACCGACGATATGCAGTGTTGTGTCTTCCCACTGCACCGATACTTCGACACCATCGATCAGACGCAAACCCCACTGCGCGGCGGCAACTCGCGCGGGCGCGAGGCCGGCCAGTTCGTCGTGATCCGTCAGTGCCAGCATGTCCACGCCACGCAAGACGGCGCGCTCTACCAGTTCGGCCGGACTGAGCAGTCCGTCGGAACAGGTTGAGTGGCTGTGCAGATCAACTTTCATTGCAGGAATAGTAATAAAATCACAATAAATCACAATAAAATCAATATATTAGATACATACTCCGGGGCATCATAGCAAACTTCGCCAAAATCGCGCAGTTGTAAGCAATAGCCGCTTACCGCGACCACTCAACATGCAGATCTCACGCAAACTCATCGCCGCTGCCTTGGCGCTGCTGCTCGCAACCCCGGTGACCGCCGCCACCTGCAGCGCCGAGTCGGGTCAATCACGGGTGGCGCTGCTTGAGCTGTACACCTCCGAAGGCTGCGACAGTTGCCCGCCGACCGACCAGTGGTTCAGCACACTGCCGCAGCGCGGCTACACACCGCAGCGGGTGCTGGCACTGGCTTTTCACGTCGACTACTGGAATTACCTGGGCTGGAAAGACCCATACGCGCAGGCCCGATTCAGTGCCAGGCAGCGCGACGCCAGTCGCCGCAACCAGGCACGGGTGGTGTACACGCCGCAACTGCTGCTGGACGGTGCAGACTACCGGCGGGGTCTGTTTGGTGACGATCTTGGTCCGCGGATTGCGTCCGGCAAAAATCAGGTGCCGGGCGCGCAAATCAGCATGACCGTCGATACCGGCGGCGCACAGCCGCGGTTACGCGCCCGGATCAGCACGGCGGCCAATGCAGCGCAAGCCTACGCGGCGATTTACGAAAATAATCTGGTCACTGAAGTGGCTGCCGGCGAAAACCGGGGCAAGCGCCTGCGCCATGATTTTGTGGTCCGCGAACTCTACGGCCCGTTTGCGCTGACTTCCGCCGCGCCGCTGCTCATCGACCAGGGCATCCGCAGCGAACGCGGATGGAAAACCGCCGATCTGCATGCCGCCGTTTTTGTGCAGGACACCGGTACCGGCACGGCGCTGCAGGCACTCAACCTGCCGTGGTGTAACGCAGGATAATCAGGACTCTTTAAAAACAACGGGTTACCAGTGCCCGCGTGTTGGCGAATCGGCTATACTGAAAACGCTCAACTCAAAGGACGCCTCCGGGCATGAACAGAATTCAAGGCATTGCGCTGGCCATCGCCGTGGCCAACCTGCTGCTGATCACACTGTTCCCGCCGGTAGATCAGTACTCCGTCGTATCTTCGGCCGTACCCGTATTTGCCGGTTTTTATTTCATTGCCGGCAAACCGCTGCTGAGTGTCGTCAATACCGACCTGCTCACCATCGAAGTCGTGGTGGTATTGATCAATCTGGCCATCGCCTGGCTGCTGTTGCGCGACAAACCGGTCGGCATCAAAACCCGCGGCATGAATCTGCAAAACGCATCGCTGTTTTTCACCGGTATCAATCTCGTGCTGATGCTGCTGTTCCCGCCAATGGAATCCGTATTTGCGCTGACCAAGGCGGCGATCCCGACATTCGAGGGCTTTTATTTCATTTTTTCGCAGAAGCCCGCGCACGTGATCGTTGAAACACTGCTCTACCTGGAAGTCATGTTCATCCTGGTCAACGGTGCATTGCTGTGGCTGATTTTCCGCGAAAAACGCCCGCCTTCGGACAAGGAAATGCTGGCGGCGATGCAGCAGTTCACGCACAAGTAAAACACGGCACTGACCTGCGCCAGCAAAGCCCGGGGGACTAACGCGGCTGGTGCAGCCGGCTTTGCGCCGGCACGTGTTGCGCGAGAAATTCCATCTGGTCGGCGAGGATGCGCCGGTTGGTGAGAATCAGGTATTCGGCACGATTCGGCACATAAGGCAGGTACACCAACTCCATGCCAGCGCCTTCCGGGGTGCGGTCGCTTTTGCGTTCGTTGCAGGCACGGCAGGCCGTCACCACATTCATCCAGGTATCCCGGCCGCCCTTCGAAAATGGCACGATATGGTCTCGGGTCAGGCGCGTACCGGCAAAACCGGTCGCACAATAGGCGCAGATCTGGCGATCACGATGGAACAGTTCGCGGTTGTTCAGCGGCGGCACCTGGTTGAACGACTTCATTGCCATCGCCTTGCCCTTGATGGCGATGATGCTGGCACCGCTGATCATCGAACGTTCGCCGGTGATGCGGTTCATGCCGCCGTGCACGGTAAACGCATGGTTGCCCATGCTCCAGGCCACCTGATCCTTGGCATAATAGTAGCAGGCATGCTGCCAGCTGATCCAGCGATGCGGCACGCCGTGCGTGTCCAGGGTCAGGATCAACGGGAACGGACGGAGCCCCGTCGGGTCATTCAGTGTCGGGTGATAGCCATCCATTGCGGGCAGTTTTCATCCAGAAATGACGCATGTTGAAGTGCAGCAACAATTTACCAGATTTTTGAATATTTGGAAGTTTTCGGGCCCCGGCAGGCTCCGGCTGGCCGGCAGACACCGGTCGCGCTATACTCCGCCGGCGTGATTTACCCCGTTCCATATTCCGGTTCACATCCCGGCTCTCCCCCACATCCGGCTTCGCTTCGTTGTCTGATCCAGTCTTGCGGCCCTGCGCGCCTGTGTTGCGTATCATGATGGCACCACGCTCACCGGTTTGTGCCGTTTCTGTGTTCTCCGGCTAGCGCCCGCCTTTTACCGCGCATTTTTACTGATATGTCCTTTGCTGACCTCAATCTGATTCCCGAACTGCAGCGCGCCGTCGCTGATGAAGGTTATACCGAGCCGACGCCGATCCAGGCCAAGGCGATACCGGCCGTGCTTGAACGCCGCGACATCATGGGCTGCGCCCAGACCGGTACCGGCAAAACCGCCGGCTTCACGCTGCCGATGCTGCAGCTGCTCGCGCCGTACGCCAACTCCAGCCCCTCACCCGCGCGGCATCCGGTGCGGGCGCTGATCCTGACCCCGACCCGTGAACTCGCAGCCCAGGTCAGCGACAGCGTGCGCGGCTACAGCAAACACCTGAAACTGCGTTCGACCGTCGTCTATGGCGGCGTCGACATGACACCCCAGACCAAGGCACTGCGTGAAGGCGTCGACATACTGATCGCCACGCCCGGCCGCCTGCTCGACCATGTGCAGCAGAAAAGCGTTTCGCTGGGCCAGGTCGAAATCCTGATCCTCGACGAAGCCGATCGCATGCTCGACATGGGTTTCCTGCCCGACATCCGCCGCATCATGGCCTTGATCCCGACGCAGCGACAGAGCCTGCTGTTCTCGGCCACTTTTTCCGAGGACATCAAAAAACTCGCCAACCAGTTGCTGCGCAATCCCCTGCTGATTGAAGTCGCGCGCCGCAACGCCCCCCCCGACCTTGTCGAACACCAGGTCTATGAAACAGCGGCAACCAGCAAGCGCGCGTTGCTGGCGCATTTGATCCGCTCCCGCGAGATGAAACAGGTGCTGGTGTTTTTGCGCATGAAAAAGGATTGCAACAAGCTGGCCCGCGAACTGGTTCGCGACGGCATCAATGCCGAAGCCATCCATAGTGACCGCACCCAGGCTGAACGCGAGCAGGCCTTGAATGATTTCAAGGAGGGCCGCACCACGGTGCTGGTGGCCACCGACATCGCTGCGCGCGGCATCGACATCGCCGAACTGCCGTTCGTCATCAACTATGAACTGCCCTACACCCCGGAGGACTACGTGCACCGCATCGGCCGCACCGGTCGCGCCGGCCTGCCGGGTGAGGCGATATCACTGGTCAGCCCCGACGAGGATCGCCTGCTGGCTGAAATCGAAAAACTGCTGAAGCGCGCGATACCGCGCAAGGCGGCAGAAAACTTCGATCATGACCGCGGTCGTGAGCAGCGTCCGCGCCGTGAAACGCGCAATGAAGCACCGCGTCGCGAACCGCAACCGGTGGCACCGCGTGCCGCAGCGCAACCGCATTCACCACCACCGCCGCCGAAACCGCAACGCAGCAGCGACGGTTTCGATTTCAGCAAACCGTACGAACCCTCAGACGGATCCGGTGGCGGCAACGTCGCGCACAAGCCGCTGGCGTCACGCGAGCACCCTCATCGCCCGGCCGCTGCCCTGCTTGGCGGCCTTGCCTTCAAAGACAAAAAATAACCAGTCGCGCTGATCCGTGGAATCGCTGACGACCGCGGAACTGCTGTATTTCTGTTTCATCATTGTCATCTCCTACGCCATCCGCGGCAGCGCAGGCTTCGGCGGCATCACGGTACCGCTGCTCACCTGGGTACTGTCGCTGAAAACCGTGGTGCCGATGGTGACTTTTCTCGGCATAATTTCTTCGATTGCAATCCTGCGCACGGACCATCGCCATGTCATCTGGCGTGACCTGTGGCGTCTGCTGCCGTGGATCGTGCTGGGCGTCGCGATCGGCGTTTATTTTTTCAAAATCCTTGATGCTGCCACGCTGGCGCGCATCCTCGGCGGCGTAGTGCTGGTTTACGGCGGTTACGCATTGCTCGCGACCTGGCGGCCGTCGGGAAAAATGAACTTGCCGATGTACGCCATTACGCCGGTGGCCGGCACTTTCGCCGGTTTCGTCGGCACCATGTTCGGCTCCATGGCCGGCATGTTTTTCGCCATCTATCTGGACATCCTCCGCCACAGCCGTGACGCGTTTCGTGCGACGGTGGCAGCCATACTGCTCGCGCTGGGGATCCTGCGTGGTGGCGCCTATGTGATCGCCGGCGAATTCACCCGCGATGTGCTGATCGCCTGCGCCGTTGCGTTGCCGATGATGGCGCTGGGGATTTTCATCGGCAACCGCATCCACGCCAACCTTGACGACCTTGCATTCAAACGCCTGGTGGCCGTGATCCTGATCATCAGCGGCCCGCCCCTGCTGATCCGTTGACTGTTCCGCCACAGCTATAATCGCCGCTCATATTTCTGATTTAAAGGCACACCATGACTCAAACCCGCTCCATGGCTCCTGTCGAACTCCAGAATGCGCTGCACGACGGCCGCGAAATTGCGCTGCTCGATGTTCGTGAAGACGGCGAGTTCGGTGAAGACCACCTGCTGTTCGCCACCCCGCTGCCGTACAGCCGGCTGGAACTCGGCATAGCCCCGCTGGTGCCGCGCAAGAGCGCGCGCATCGTGCTGTGCGACGACGGTGTTTCCGGCATTGCGAAACGCGCTGCGGCACGCCTGTCCGCACTGGGTTACACCGACCTTGCCGTGCTTGACGGCGGCACACGCGCCTGGAAAACCGCCGGTTATGTGCTGTTCAAGGGCGTCAACGTGCCGAGCAAACTGTTTGGCGAGCTGGTCGAACATGCCTACAATACGCCGCGAATCACCGCGCAGGACCTGATGAAGATGAAGGAATCGGGCGAAGACTTCGCGCTGTTCGACGGCCGCCCGCTGCACGAACACCACAAGATGACCATTCCCGGCAGCACCTGCTGCCCCAATGCGGAACTGCCGTACCGCGTGGCAAGCATGGTCAAAAACCCGAAAACCAAAATCATCATCAATTGTGCCGGGCGCACGCGCTCCATTCTCGGCGCGCAGACCCTCATTAACTTCGGCATCCCCAACCCGGTGTATGCGCTGGAAAACGGCACCCAGGGCTGGTATCTGTCGGATCTGCAACTGGAATACGGTTCAGCGCTGCAGTATCCGGATCAGGTCGACCAAGCCGCATTGCCAGCGCAACGGCAGGCCGCGCAGGCGCTGATGGCGCGCTTCAAGGTGCGCAGTGTGACTGCCACCCAAGTCACAGACTGGTTCAAAGAAACTGACCGCACGACTTATTTGTGCGATGTGCGCACGCCGGAGGAATTTGCCGCCGGCAGTCTGCCCGGTGCGCAACACACACCCGGCGGCCAGTTGATCCAGGCCACTGACCAGTGGGTGGGCGTGCGCAACGCGCGCATTGTGCTGGTCGACGGCGGCGAGAACGTGCGCGCACCGGTGGTCGCCAGCTGGCTGCTGCAACTGGGTTGCGATGCCTGTGTGCTTGAAGGCGGAATCAAAGCCCCGCTTTCCGCCGCAGCCGCCGCCAGACCGGCACTGCCGGAATTGCCATTAATCAGTGCTGATGAATTAAAAAAACTTATCAATGCCAAAACCTGCACCATGTTCGATGTTGGTCCCAGCATGGCGTATCGCAAAGCACACATTCCCGGCAGCCGCTGGAGCCTGCGCACACGCATCGCCAAGGATGCTCAAGGCACGAAAACACCGATCGTACTCACGTCCGAAGATATCGACGTCGCACGACTCGCCGCAACCGAACTGCGCGATACCGGAATCAACGACATCCTTTTTTATGCCGGCGGTGCCGCAGCCTGGAGCAAGGCCGGCCATCAGACTGCCGCATCAATGGACATTCCCGCCGACCGCGAATGCATCGATTACCTGTTCTTCGTGCATGACCGCCATGCCGGCAACCGCGCAGCGATGAAACAGTACCTGGCCTGGGAAACCGGCTTGATGGCGCAACTCGGGGAGCAGGACAAATCAGTGTTCCACCTGTCTCCGCTCTGATTGAAAATATTCAATAAAATCAATTAGTTATATTAATTTCGACTGCGCGTGGCCATTGCTGGCACCGGCTGCGGGGCCGTGCCGGATCAGGGCGCTTTGCGCAGACCCAGCGTACTGACCAGGCCGTCGACCTCACCCGCATATTCGGTCACCGCGGCCACGGTCTTCGCAGCATTCAGAAAATTCCACGCCCAGAGATTGGCTTCCAGGTCTTTTTTCCACTCGTCCAGCGCAGCAAGTTCAGCGTAACGAGCCTCCCAGAATTTCACTGCGGCAGGATCCGCGCCTCTCGGCGCAATCACTGCGCGGAAATTGGTCATGGTGCCGTTGATGCCCTGCTCATTCCAGGTCGGCACCGCGGCCAGTGCGCCGCCGAGGCGTTGCGGTGCGGATACCGCAACCGCGCGCAACTGCCCGCTGCGCACATGCGGCACAACCGTGGAAACCGCCGTGGATACAGCATCGACATGACCGCCCAGCAATGCCGTGACCGATTCCGCACTGCCTTTGAAAGCGACAAATTTGACCCGCCGCGGATCAATACCCGCGCGCTGCAATGCCAGCGCTGCCGACAGGTGGTTCGCGCCACCGATCGATGTCGAAACACCGATCACCACCGAACCCGCATCCTTGAGCAGTCTGGTCGTCAAGTCCCGGCCATTGATCATCGGCGAATCGGCGCGCACCGAAAGCGCAAAGAATTCATCGAACAGCATCGCGATCCAGGTGTAATCGCTGTGCGCGTAGGGACTCAAACCTATGGCCCTGCTGATCAGCACATTGAAATTGCCGATCATCTGGTAATGCCCGTTGCCCGCATGCTGATTCAGATAGCTCCAGGCGATCAGGTTGCCGCCACCCGGTTTGTTGACCACGGTGACCGGACCTTCGTAGAGGCCGCGCGTCTGCCACAGGCGCTGGATCAGGCGCGCCGTTTTGTCCGGGGCGGCGCCGGGTGCCGTGCCAACAATGATTTCTGTCACACGCTCAGGTTTCCAGGCCGTTGACTGCGCCGGAACATGGGCAGCGAACAGCAGCGCCAGCAACCCGCACAGCCATACCGCGTTGATACAGCCCACAGAAGTCCGCATGTCCTGCTCCTCCGCGTTTGATTTTTTATATGATCACTGCAGCCAATATAGCAAAGGCCCGCAGTGTTAGCATTGCGCCTTTCGCAAACCACAAATGGATGTCATTGATCATGGACGAATCCGCAGCACGCCAGTCATTTGAGCAGGCACTGGCCACCTACGAACAGGACTTCGGAAAATTTTTTCTGGCGCGGTTGTTCGGCCTCGAATTGACATACACCGCTGACGAATGCCGCATCCATTTTGATCTCAAGGATTTCATGTTCAATCCTCAGGGTGGATTACATGGCGGCATCAGCGCCTTTGTGCTGGATATTTCGATGGGCCACCTGCTGCACCGGACCAGCGGCGCCGGGACCACGCTGGAAATGAAAGTGCAATACATCAAGGCCGCCAAAGCCGGCCGGCTGACCTGTGTCGCGCGCTTCATCCGCCACGGCCGCAGCATTTCATTCCTGCGCTCGGAACTGACTGATCAACAGGGGGAACTGATTGCCTATGCCACCTCGACCTGGAAATCATTGAAACCGGTCGCGGCCAAAGCAGGATAAATCGTGCTTCGGCTGGTACTCGACACCAACGTCTGGCTGGACTGGCTGGTGTTTGACGATCCCGGCATCTCGACACTGCGGGCGCTAAGCGCTGCAGACAAGGCCGAAATCATCATCAACGCCGAATGTGAAGCCGAACTGATTCGGGTGCTCGCGTATTCATTGCAGCAATGGACGCTGGATGCGCATCGTCAGTCGGCATGTCTCGCAGAATGCCGGGCAGTTGCGCAGTCCATGGATACCAGTTGCGACATCACCCTCCCCGACTGCGCGGACCCTGACGACCAGAAATTCCTGGTGCTGGCCGCTGGATGCGGCGCGGCCTATTTACTGAGCAAGGACAGGGCTTTACTCGCACTGCAAGGCCGCCGCCCGCCGCTGCCGTTCCATATCGTGACTCCGGCAGAATTTACCCGGCAACTGGGCGTAAAATAATCCACCATCGACAATCAAGCAACATCATCCGCATTCCAGGAGGAAAAACCAATGAATGTGATACCACTGGGCCCGGGATTTGCCGCCGAAATACGCGGCGTCGGCATGGCCGATGTTGCCGCAAGCGATGATATTTATACTGCGGTGCGTGCCGCTTTCGAAGAGCACTCGGTACTGCTGTTCCGCAAACAGCCGATTACCAATGAACTGCAGATGGCATTCTCGGCCCGATTCGGCCCGCTCGAAATCGCCAAGGCCGCGTCGCGCGGCGAAGGCACACCGTTCAGCATCCTCACCAACGTCGAACCCGATGGCACCTTGGTGACGCCCGGTCACAAGGAAGAACTGCGCGCCAAGGCCAATCAGCTCTGGCATACCGACAGTTGCTTCAAGATTCCGCCGGCGCTGGCTTCCGTGCTTTCAGGACGCACTGTCGCTTCTACCGGTGGTGAAACCGAATTCACCTCCATGCGCCTGACCTGGGAGCGGCTCCCGGCGGAAACCCGGCGAAAACTCGACAATGCCTGGGCCTGGCATGACTACGCGCACTCCCGCGGCAAGATTGCGCCGCAACTCGCTTCAGAACGTGAACGCTCGACCATGCCGCCCGTCTCCTGGCGCATGCGCTGGCGCAATCCGGTGAACAGCCGCGATGCGCTGTACATTGCATCTCACACCTGCGAGATCGACGGCATGGAGCGCGGTGAAGCGCTGCGGCTGATTGAGGAATTGACCACATTCGCCACGCAACCGGAACATCTCTACCAGCACCGCTGGCAAGCCGGTGACGTGATCATGTGGGACAACCGCGCCACCATGCACCGCGGCCGGCCCTGGCCCGCAGCCCAGCCCCGCCACATGATCCGCACCACGATTTCCGCCACTGATACTGACGGACTCGCGGCCATGTGGCCCGAACGCAGTGCCGCCTGAAGCCTGACTGCACTACAAACAAAAACGCCGCCCGAGGGCGGCGTTTTTTATCAGGCGTAATACTCAGGCCTTGATGCCCACCGCACGCACTACCTTGCCCCATTTGTCGTACTCGGACTGGATGAACTTTTTGAATTGCTCTGGCGTGGACGGCGCGGCGTCGGTACCGGCACGTTTGAAACCCTCAATCATTTCCGGTGACTTGAGCAAGGCCGTCGTTTCACGGTACAGCTTGTCGATAATGGCTTTCGGCGTACCTTTGGGCACTGCCATGCCCATCCAGAACGTCGCTTCGTATCCCGGCAATCCGGCTTCCGCGATGCTGGGAATTTCCAGCATTTGCTGCGAACGTTCAGCCGTAGTCACGGCCAGTGCACGCAGGCGCCCCGACTTGTGATGCTGAAGAGCGATGGCTATGCCGGGAAATCCGATTTTCACCTGCCCCCCCAGCAGGTCCGCTGCGGCCGCGCCGCTGCCCTTGTACGAAATATGGGTGATCTTGATATCCGCCATCGACATGAAGAGTTCGCCAAACAAATGCTGGCCGCCACCGGTGCCGGAGGACGCCCAGTCCAGTTTTCCCGGCTGGCCTTTGGCCAATGCGATCAACTCCTTCACCGATTTAACCGGCAGCGAAGGATGAACAATCAGCACATTGGGCGCCGAACCGAATAGCGTGACCGGCACAAAATCCTTCAAGGGGTCATAGGACAGTTTGCTGTAGACATGCGGGCTGACCACGAAGGGCGTCGCGGTCTGCAGAATCGTGTATCCATCAGGCTCAGCCTTGGCCGCGACTGCAGTACCCAACGCGCCGCCCTGACCCGGCCGGTTATCAATGACAAACTGTTGTCCCAGACGCTCCGCAAGTTTGGCCGACACCAGGCGCGTCGGCACGTCCGTCGCACCGCCTGCCGCGAACGGGATGATCATCCGCACCGGTCTTTCGGGATAACTTTGCGCCACTGCTGCAGACGCCATCATCATGCCGGCCGCAATGCATGCCAGTCCTCCTGCCGTTGCTTTTTTCATAATCTCCTCCACCGTTGTTTTTCAAAATCCGGGTGCATGGTAACAACTTGGCCACGATTCGCCAAAAAAATAAACGCCGCATTGCGCGACGTTCTTAATCAAGCAATCTGTTGCAGTGCAAAACTAATTGATTTCAGCACCGCTGACCTTGACCACTTTGGCCCATTTGGTCGCCTCGACTTTGAGGAAATCGAAGAATTTTTCCGGTGACTCCTGCCAGGCCGGCTCCTGCCCGACTGCCTGCAGGCTGCTGTGCATCTCCGGGGTTTTCAGCACGCGCAGCAGATCGCCATGCAGTTTCATCTGGATCTCGCGTGGCAATGCCTTGGGGCCGGACACACCGAACCAGGCCACCATCTCGTAACCCTTGACGCCGGCTTCAGCGATGGTCGGAACATCCGGCAGCTCGGGGGAGCGCTTCGCGCCGGTGACGCCCAGCGGCCGCAGTTTGCCACTCTTGATGTGGGGCAGCATGCCGGCGATGCCCGGGAATGCAACCATCACCTGCCCGCCGAGCAGATCGGCAGTCACCGGACCGCTGCCGCGATACGGGATGTGGGTAATTTTGATGTTGGCCATGTTCGCGAACAAGGCACCGCTCAGATGCTGGGTGCTGCCGTTGCCGGAAGAGGCGTAATTAATCTGGCCGGGCTTCGCTTTCGCCAATGCAATCAGGTCCTTCACCGATTTCACCGGCAAGGAGGGATGTACCACCAGAATGTTGGGCGCGCTGGTGATCTGGGTCACCGGCGTAAAGTCATTCAGCGAGTCGTAAGCCAGTTTTTTATGCAAGGCCGCGCTGACAAAATGCGTATTGCTGATCATGAACAGGGTATAACCGTCGGGTGCAGACTTGGCCGCGAGTTCCGCGCCTATGCTGGAACCGGCACCGGGACGGTTTTCGACGATCACCTGCTGCTTGAGCGCCTCTCCCAGTTTCTGCGTCACGATACGGCCAGGCACGTCGGCTGCGCCACCGGCTGAAAACGGAATGATCATGCGCACCGGTTTGCCCGGATAGTTTTGCGCTGCAGCCGGCAACGCAACCAGAGCGCCCAGCATTGAAGATAATATATAAACTATTGATTTCATTGTTTTAAATTCCCCTCTTATCACAACGCTTCATCTCAGTGTGACAGCCGCTGATAATAACATTGCAATACCGCACCGCACCGCGGCCGTGCCACAGCTCTGCCATGACAGCCGCAGCATCCACCACAGACCACCCGGGAGACCATCCATGCCTGCACCCGTCAACCTGATTCATTTTCCCGGCGCATTTGGAACGCCACTGGCGGCACGCCTCGACCTGCCGGCAACTGCGCCAGTGGCCTATGCCCTGTTTGCCCACTGCTTTACCTGTTCCAAGGACACGCTGGCCGCTGCCCGCATCAGCGCTGCGCTGGTCGCCCACGGCTTCGGCGTACTGCGCTTCGACTTCACCGGTCTCGGCGGCAGTGCTGGCGATTTCGCCAATACCAATTTTTCATCCAATGTCGCTGACCTCGTCGCTGCCGCAAACTGGCTGCGGGAGCACCATCAGGCGCCAAGCGTGCTGATCGGGCACAGCCTGGGTGGCGCGGCAGTACTGGCCGCAGCCGGTGAAATCGCCGAAGCCGCAGCCGTGGCCACCATCGGCGCACCGTTTGATCCCGGTCATGTTCAGCACCTGCTCGGCCCGGCCACGACCGAAATCAGCGCCAGGGGCGAAGCCGAGGTCACGCTGGCCGGCCGAAAATTCCGCATCCGCAAACAATTTCTCGACGATCTGGCCGCCAGCAGCAACGGCGAACGCATCGCGCATCTGCGCAAGGCGCTGCTGGTGTTTCATTCGCCACGCGACACTCAGGTGGATATCGAGAATGCGGCACGCATCTATGCCGCGGCGAAACACCCTAAAAGTTTCGTCTCTCTGGACACTGCCGATCACCTGCTCACCGGCAAGGCCGATGCCGCCTATGTTGCCGCGGTGCTGGCGGCCTGGGCGGGGCGTTACGTCGGATCAGCCGCTGCAGCGCCTGTGAAGACCGCCGAAACGGGCACGGTCACCGTGGTGGAAACCGGAGAAGGCCGTTTCACACAGGACATCAGCGCCGGCGCGCATCACTTGCGCGCCGACGAACCAGCGGCCGTGGGCGGCAATGATTCCGGCTTCTCGCCCTACGATCTGCTGCTGGCCAGCCTCGGCGCCTGCACCGCGATGACCCTGCGCATGTATGCCGAACAGAAAAAATGGCCGCTGGAGCAGGTTAGCGTGAAACTCCGCCACGACAGGATACACGCCGGGGATTGCGCTGAATGCGAAACCCGTGAGGGCAGGATAGACCGCATTGATCGCGAAATCCGTCTCAGCGGAAATCTGGATGATACGCAACGCACAAGATTGATGGAAATCGCTGATAAATGTCCGGTGCACCGCACTCTGCATTCCGAAGTGCAGGTCAGGACCAGCACTGCTCAATCCTGATGAATTAGGCGACAGCCAGGGGCAGACTGGGAGTTTCCTGCAGCAGCGATTCAAACTGACCCTGCGGCAACGGCCGGCTGATCAGGTAACCCTGAATTTCGTCGCAGCCGTTCGCCGCCAGAAAATCCAGTTGCTCGGTGGTTTCCACACCTTCGGCCACCACGCCCAGACCGAGACTGTGTGCCAGTGAGATCACGGCTTTGACGATGGTGGCATCGTCGGGATCGGTGGCGATATCGCGGACGAAGGTGCGGTCCACTTTCAGGCGGCTGACCGGAAACCGTTTGAGGTAAGCCAGGTTCGAATAACCGGTGCCGAAATCATCAACAGCCAGTTGCACACCCAGCCGGTCCAGGGCTTCCAGCGCGGCGACAAAATGCTCCGCGTCGTGCATGACCAGGCTCTCGGTCAATTCCAGTTGCAGGAATTCGGGCGCCAGGCCACTTTCGTCCAGCACGGCCCTGATCCTGTGGATCAAGTCACGCTGGTGAAATTGGCGCGCCGAAATATTGACAGCCACCTGCAAGCGGCCAAACCCGGCATCATGCAACTGCCGCGTGTAGCGGCAGGCCTCGCGCAACACCCATTCGCCGAGCGGCACAATAAAGCCGCTTTCCTCGGCCAGAGGAATGAACTCATCCGGACCGATCATTTGCTCGCCGGGCGGCAACCAGCGCAGCAAGGCCTCCATGCCGATGACCGTGCGTGTGGCCAGATCCACTTTCGGCTGGTAGTACAGCGCAAATTCGCCCTGCTCCAGCGCCCGGTGCAGCCGCGACTGCAAATCCAGGCGCTGGCGCACCGCGGCGTTCATTTCAGCGGTGAAAAACTGGATCTGGTTGCGGCCCATTTCCTTGGCCCGGTACATCGCCGCATCGGCATTTTTCAGCAGCGTCGCCGGATCGTCACCGTCGCGCGGATAGAGGCTGATGCCGGCGCTGCAGGTCACCACGATTTCCTGACCCCGGTCGCGCCACGGCCGGCAGACGGCCTGGATGATGCGCTGCACCGCACCCGTAACCTCTTCCTCGCCTTTTTCATTGCGCAGCAGGATCACGAACTCGTCCCCGGACAGCCGGGCCACGGTATCGCTGCCGCGCACGCTTTCACACATGCGCTCGGCCATGGCCTTCAGCAGGTTGTCACCGGTTTCATGTCCCAGGCTATCGTTGATCAGCTTGAAATTATCCAGGTCGATGAACACCACCGCTACCAACTGGTTATACCGTTTGGCGTGCGCCACCGCCTGCCGCAGCCGATCGCTGAGCAACGAACGGTTGGGCAGCGCAGTCAGCGCATCATGCGTGGCCTGGTGCTCGAGGCGCTGCTGGTAACGCCGGCTTTCGGTAATATCCTCGACCGAACCCTCGTAATACAACAGCCTGCCTTCTTCATCCCGGACGGCCCGGCCATTCTCCGAAATCCAGATCACACTGCCATCGCGACGGCGCACTTCCGAGACGAAATTCTTGATCACCCCGTGCTGCTGCATCTGCCGCACGAATTCGTTGCGTTGCCCGGGATTGACGTATAACTGGCCGCCGATATTGCTCAGGTTGGCCATCAGGTCCATCGGTGATTCGTAGCCGTAAATGCGCGCCAGGGCGGGATTGGCGCGCAGGTATTTGCCGTCAGCGGTGGTCTGGAATATGCCTTCCAGCGCATTTTCAAAAATCCCGCGATAACGCTCCTCAGCCTGGCGCAGCGCATGTTCGGCCACTTTGTTGCGCGAGACGTCCTGCACGAACCCTTCGATGGCAGTCAGCGTGCCGTCCGGCGCATAAATGCCGATGCCGGCCTCCCATACCCACTTGACCGCGCCTTCCGCGGTGGTGATGCGATAGTCAACAAAAAATCGGCGGTGGTTCTCCAGTGCATCGCGGATTTCGGCGCGCACCCACTGCCGGTCTTCCGGATGGGTAATGACTTCGTATGAAATGCGGTCGTTGCCCACCAGCTCGTCGCGCCGGTAGCCCGTCAGCATCTGGCAGCCGTCACTGACAAACTCCATGGTCCAATGTTGGTCGTCACGGCAGCGGTAAACCATGCCATCCAGATTGCTCATCAGCGTCGAGAGCATGCGCTCTTTTTCGCGCAGCACTTCACGCGCTTGCGTCAGCTCCGCTTCCTGTATGCGGAGCGATTGCAGCAGCAAAGCGGGGCTATCGGTGGAATTCATGGCTTGTCGGGGAATTGCTGCACCAGTAATTGCTGCGCCTGTAGTATGTAGTTAACAACCATCTGGTTAGCAACAATCATTTCCAGAATTTGCCGGAATACTACGTAAAATCACACACTTTGACTTGAAAAATCCCGCTCCGGCATGGCCACCCGCATCGCGACTGTGCCGCAGGCCCTTCAACGGTGCGATCCCGTACCGACACCGGCGCTGACGTGGAAAGCCCCGCGGGTGCGGGGCTTTGTTACGACCGGTTGCCCGGTGCGGCGCCACCATAGAGCGGCGTCCTTTGATGAATGGCATTACACCACTCCGGATTTGCGCCGGCTGCAGTTTGCGGCTGCCGCCTTGACAGGCGATACCCGGACGCTTGCCCGGTATCTCGCACGCTGCACATCCTGGTACCGGATACGCAGTGCTGCTCAACTCTGATTACAGTTCTACGCCTGCACCTGCCATGCGTCAAAGGATTTCTCGCCCTTTTTTTTCAGTCGTAACCGGCATTATCCGGTGACGCCGGAAAAACAAACGCTTAGCAACTTTATCTGCGGTAAAACTCAAGCCACAGCAGCAACAGCTTCAGCCTTCTCGAAGCTCATGCCGCCCTTTTTCACGTCGACGCGGATCACATCCTTCGGCCCGAAGCGGCCTTCGAGGATGTGTTTGGCCAGCGGGTTCTCGATTTGCGACTGGATGGCCCGCTTCAGCGGCCGCGCGCCGTAGACCGGATCAAACCCCGCCTCGGCGATCGCCTTCAGGGCGCCATCGCTGATCTCGAGTTTCATTTCCATCTGCGCCAGGCGTTTCTGCAGATACGTCAACTGGATGCGCGCGATTGATTTGATGTGTTTCTCGTCGAGCGCATGGAACACCACGATCTCGTCGATGCGGTTGATGAATTCAGGACGGAAATGGGCCTTGACCTCGCCGAGCACCGCCAGTTTGATGACCTGATAATCATCACCCTGCATACCCTGGATCATCTGCGAACCGAGGTTTGAGGTCATCACGATCACCGTGTTCTTGAAATCAACGGTACGGCCCTGGCCGTCGGTCATGCGCCCGTCATCCAGCACCTGCAGCAGCACGTTGAATACGTCCGGATGCGCCTTTTCGATTTCGTCGAGCAGGATCACCGAATACGGCTTGCGGCGCACCGCCTCCGTCAGATGGCCACCCTCTTCGTAGCCGACATAACCCGGTGGCGCGCCGATCAGCCGCGCCACGGAATGTTTCTCCATGAATTCCGACATGTCGATGCGGATCAGGTGGTCTGCAGCGTCGAACATGAACTCTGCCAGCGCCTTGCACAACTCGGTCTTGCCGACACCCGTCGGACCGAGGAACAGGAAGGAACCATAGGGCCGCTGCGGGTCGCCGAGCCCGGAGCGCGAACGCCGGATGGCGTCGGACACCAGCCGCACGGCCTCGTCCTGCCCGACCACGCGGGCATGCAGACGTTCTTCCATTTTCAGCAGTTTCTCGCGCTCGCCCTGCATCATTTTTGATACCGGGATGCCGGTCGCACGCGATACCACTTCGGCAATTTCTTCGGTGCCGACCTGGGTACGCAACAGCCGATGTTTGGGCTCGGCAGCGCTGGCCGTCTCAGCCTGCTTCAATTGCGCTTCAAGCTGTGGCAGTTTTCCGTACTGCAGCTCAGCCACCTTATCGAGTTTTCCGGCGCGTTGCAGTTTGACGATGTCGGCGCGCACACGTTCAATTTCTTCCTTGATGTGCGCGCTGCCCTGCACCTGGGCCTTCTCGGCTTTCCAGATGTCGTCGAGATCGGCGTATTCGCGCTGCAGCGATTTGATCTCGCTCTCCAGCAAAGCCAGGCGCTTGCGCGAGGCCTCGTCTTTTTCCTTCTTGATCGCTTCACGTTCGATTTTAAGCTGGATCAGGCGCCGGTCGAGTTTGTCCATCACTTCCGGCTTGGAATCGATTTCCATCTTGATGCGTGACGCCGCCTCGTCGATCAGGTCGATCGCCTTGTCCGGCAGGAAACGGTCGGTGATATAGCGGTGCGACAACTCGGCCGCGGCAACGATCGCCGGGTCGGTGATTTCGACACCGTGGTGCAATTCGTATTTTTCCTGCAGCCCGCGCAGGATCGCGATGGTCGCTTCCACCGACGGTTCGCCGACCAGCACTTTCTGGAAGCGACGCTCCAGCGCGGCGTCTTTTTCGATGTATTTGCGGTATTCGTCGAGCGTGGTCGCGCCGACGCAGTGCAGTTCGCCGCGCGCCAGCGCCGGCTTCAGCATGTTGCCGGCGTCGATCGCGCCCTCGGCCTTGCCGGCGCCGACCATGGTGTGCAATTCGTCGATGAAGACGATGGTCTGCCCGGCGTCCTGCGAAATTTCCTTGAGCACTGACTTCAGCCGCTCTTCGAACTCGCCGCGGTATTTGGCGCCGGCCAGCAGGGACGCCATGTCCAGCGACAGCACGCGCTTGTTTTTCAGCGTTTCCGGCACTTCGCCGTTGACGATGCGCTGGGCCAGGCCTTCAACGATCGCCGTCTTGCCGACGCCAGGCTCGCCGATCAGCACCGGATTGTTCTTGGTGCGCCGCTGCAGGATCTGGATCACGCGGCGGATTTCGTCATCACGGCCGATCACCGGATCAAGCTTGCCGGAGCGCGCGCGCTCGGTCAGATCCATGGTGTATTTTTTCAGGGCTTCGCGGCTGCCTTCGGCTTCCGCATTACCCACCGACTCGCCACCACGCATGGCATTGACGGCCTGCTCGATGTGGGCGCGGTCGCCGCCATGCTGCTTCAGCAGCCGGCCGGTCTCGCCCTTGTCCTGGGTCAGTGCCAGCAGGAACAGTTCGGAGGCGATGTACTGGTCAGAGCGTTTCTGCGCCTCCTTGTCGGTGAGGTTCAGCAGGTTGCCCAGCTCCCGCGAAATGGTCACCTCGCCGCCGGTCCCCTCAACCTTGGGCAGACGGTCCAGCGCAGTTTTCAGCCCACCCCGCAGGCCGGAGAGATTGACGCCGGCGCGTTGCAGCAGCGACGCGGTGCCGCCCTCCTGTTCGTTGAGCAGTGCCTGCAACAGATGCTGCGGCTCGATGTAGGCATGGTCGCTGCCGACCGCGGCACTTTGTGCATCGGCGAAGACCTGCTGGAATTTGGTGGTGAATTTGTCGAAGCGCATTTGAGCCCCATTGCCGGTGAATACGGATAATCACGAAATGGGGTGTTATTGCGGGAATTTCAATGCGCAGCGCATGGGTATCGCCGAATATAAAAAAATATTCAATAAAATCAATTGTTTAATATTTATGCTCGCAACCATCCATTCCGCGTTCAGGCCGCGATACTGGCGGATTTCTGCGTCGCAGCCGCCATCCGGCCCCGCGCACCCACTTCCGGATAGGGATACAGCATGTTCAGCGCGATGCTCTGGTTCGCGGTCTGCACGATACGCACATGCTCGCGCTTCAGCTCCCGCGCATGGCGACAGCCGCAGGCGTGGGCGATCATGTCGATTTCCTTGTTCATGTTGTTGCAGTAATTGGCCACGCGCAGATATTTCTCGGCGACGACCAGCCCACGCTGCAGCCGCTTGTTGTGCGTGGTGACCCCCGTCGGGCAGGTGTTCTGGTGGCAGCGCAAGGCCTGGATGCAACCCAGCGCAAACATGAAGCCGCGCGCCGAGTTGATGAAATCCGCACCCACGCACAGCGCCCAGGCCGCCTTCGCCGAGGTCACCAGTTTGCCGGCAGCGATAATGCGCACCCGGTCGCGCAGATCAGCCTGGATCAGCGCATCAACCACCCGCGGCAGGGCTTCGGCAATGGGCAATGCCATATGATCCATCAGCGTTTGCGGCGCAGCACCACTGCCGCCTTCACCGCCGTCGATGGCGATGAAGTCCGGCGCGAACTCGCGGCCGCGGCGCAGCACGGCATCGCACAAATCATTCATGAAAGCCCAGCCGCCAATTGCGGTTTTGATGCCCACCGGCCGGCCGGTCAGGTTGCGGATATAGGCGATCTTGTCGAGCAGGTCATCGACATTGGCTATGTCGTGGTGACGGTTCGGGCTGATCGAGTCCTGTCCCGCCGGTATGCCACGGATACGGGCGATTTCTTCGGTGACCTTTTCACCGGGCAGCACACCGCCCTTGCCGGGTTTGGCACCCTGCGACAACTTGATCTCGAAGGCTTTCACATGTTTCGCCAACTCCTTCGCCTTCTCCGCGGAAAAACCGCCGTCGAGTTCGCGAATGCCGTATTTGGCGGTGCCGATCTGCATGATGACGTCGCAACCGCCGCTGAGATGGTACGGTGACAATCCGCCTTCGCCGGTGTCCATCCAGCATCCCGTCTCAAAGGCACCTCGCGACAATGCTTCCACCGCCGGCTGTGAAATCGCGCCGAAACTCATGCCGCTGATGTTGACGATGGATTTGGCCTCGAAGGGCTGTTCGCAGTAATCGTTGCCAATCAGCACCGACGGCGTCGGCAGCCGGTCTTCCTCAAGCACCGGATAGGGGTGATTGACGAACAGGATCGAGCCCGGCATGTTCAGATCACTGGTCGAGCCGAAGGCAATGATGCCGCCTTCGTTTTTCGCGCTTTTGTAGACCCAGCCGCGGGTGGCGCGGTTGAACGGCATTTCCTCGCGGTCGTTGGCGAAAAAATACTGGCGGAAATATTCACCGAGGTCTTCGAAGAAAAAACGCAGGCGCCCGATCAGCGGATAATTACGCAGAACGGTGTGTTTTTTCTGGGTGACATCGTGGATGATCATGAATATCAGCCAGCCGATGATCACAAAGCCGAGCACTGTGCCTATGCCGTAAGACAGCACACCCATGATTTCGCCCATGCGCGCTCCCCCTGCCACTCGGTTAAAATTCTTTCCGCACTATAGCAGTTTGCCGACAATCGCAAAGCGTTCCCCCCATGAACCTGGCCGCCGAAATTGAACGTAATGTGACCGCTGCCTTAACGGAGGATGTCGCTGCGGGTGATCTCACCGCGCAGTTGACACCTGATGTGCCGTCCGCACGGGCCCATGTGCTCTGCCGCGAAGACGCAGTGCTCTGCGGCACGGCCTGGTTTGCAGCCTGTGTGCAGCACCTCGATCCCGCCGCGCACCTGCACTGGCTGATGAGTGATGGTGACCGTGTTGCCGCAGGCACGCGGGTATGCGACATCACCGGTTCATCGCGCGCCATTTTGACTGCGGAACGCAGTGCGCTGAATTTTCTGCAACTGTTGTCTGCGGTGGCGACCACCACGCGGTGTTACGTGGATGCCGTCAGCGGCACCCGTGCCGCCATCCTGGATACGCGCAAAACCCTGCCCGGCCTGCGCGTCGCGCAGAAATACGCGGTCACGGTCGGCGGCGGCCGCAATCACCGCATGGGTTTGTGGGACGCAATCCTGATCAAGGAAAACCATATCGCCGCAGCTGGCGGCATCGTTCCCGCGCTGGCAGCTGCGAAATCGCAGAAAAATGCGGCATGGGTGCAGATCGAAGTGGAAACGCTGGCTCAGTTGCGCGAGGCCGTTACTGCGGGGGCGACCATGGTGCTGCTCGACAACATGACGCTGGATGACATGCGCGCTGCAGTAACCTGGACCGCGGGCCGCGCCGAACTTGAGGCGTCCGGCGGGATTACGCTGGACAATGTGCGCGCCATCGCTGAAACCGGCGTCGACCGGATTTCAGTCGGCGCGCTGACCAAGGATATTGCCGCCGTTGATCTGTCGCTGCGTTTCGCGTCGCGGCATTGATATGTGCCGGGCCGCAGTAAGTACTATAAGCATTTGTTTTTAAACGATATTTACTTGGTGCGCCCGGCGATGAAGGTTTTCACGGCCTCAACATCCGGATCCATCACCGCCACCCGCTGCAGACGGCTCTCCAGCCCTTCATAACCCGGCGGCACCGCGGGATCATGACCCAGTGCCTCGCGGATGGTCTGCGCAAATTTCGCCGGCAAGGCCGTTTCCAGGCAAATCAGCGGCACCCCGGGTTCGCGTTTCCGCAATCCGACATTCACGCCATCCGCGGTATGCGGATCGATGATTACTCCATGCTGCTCGCTGAAGCGGCGGATCGTCGCCAGCCGATCGGCATGGGTGCTGCGGCCCGACACAAAACCGTATTGGGCAATGCCCTGCCAGTACGGCGTTTCACCGAGGTTGAAACCGCCGGCATCCTCGACCTCGCGCCATAACCGCGCCACCATCGCCGGATCGCGCTCCACCAGATCAAACACAAAACGCTCGAAATTCGAGGCCTTGGAAATATCCATCGACGGGCTCGAGGTCTGCGCCGTTTCCCGCCCCGAACGCACCCGGTAACGTCCCGAACGGAAAAACTCGTCGAGCACGTCATTTTCATTGGAGGCGAGGATCAGGTGTTTGATCGGCAATCCCATCATGCGCGCGATATGGCCGGCGAAAATATTGCCGAAGTTGCCCGAAGGCACCGCAAAAGATACCTGTTCATCGTTGCTGCGTGTCGCTGCAAAATAACCCTTGAAGTAGTACACCACCTGCGCCACAACCCGCGCCCAGTTGATCGAATTCACCGCGCCGATGCGGTGTGCGTTCTTGAACGCGGCATCACCGCTGACCGCCTTGACGATGTCCTGACAGTCATCGAACACGCCGCGAATCGCGATGTTGAAAATATTGGCATCCTGCAGCGAATACATCTGCGCACGCTGGAACGGGCTCATCTTGCCGTGCGGTGACAGCATGAAGACACGAATGCCCTGCCGTCCGCGCATCGCATATTCGGCGGCGGAACCGGTGTCACCCGAGGTCGCACCGAGGATGTTCAGGGTTTTGCCTTCGCGCTTCAGCACATACTCGAACAGCTCGCCGAGCAGTTGCATCGCCACGTCCTTGAACGCCAGCGTCGGGCCGTTGGACAGTTTCAGCAGATGCAACCCCGGTTCCAGCGTCTGCAGCGGCGTAATGTCCGCCGAACCGAAGGTTTCCGCACGATAGGCGCGGCGCACCAGCGCCGCCAGATCCTCCGGCGGAATATCGTCAACGAAGCGGCTGATGATGGCGTACGCAAGGTCCGGATAGGACAAGGACCGCAGCGTAGCGAGTTCGGCTGCATCCAGCCGCGGGTACGCCTGCGGCACCACCAAGCCACCGTCAGGGGCCAGGCCGCCGAGCAGCACGTCACAGAAACGCGCGCCGGACATCCGCCCGCGGGTGCTGACATAACGCACGGAGGTACCGGCTGCAGCCGTTTTCGGGACTGCGCTCATTGCAAGGCTTCCATGCGGATGCGGGTGATTTTCCCGGAGACCACAGGCAAGGCTTCGATGCTGCGGATCGCGGCATCGATTTTCTTTTCCCGCGTCAGGTGGGTGAGCAGGATGATGTCGACATATTCCTCGCCGGCATGCGGTTCCTTCTGCACCAGCGCTTCGATTGAAACGGCCTGATCTGCCAGGATGCGCGTGATATCGGCCAGCACGCCGGCCTTGTCCGCGGCGCGCAGCCGCAGGTAATACGAAGTTTCGACCTCGCCCATCGGCAGCACCGGCACGTTCGACAACTGGTCGTGCTGGAACGCCAGATGCGGCACCCGGTGCCCCGGGTCAGCCGTCAGCGCACGCGCGACATCGACCAGATCGGCAACCACCGCCGACGCGGTCGGCTCAGCACCCGCGCCTGCCCCGTAATACATGGTCTGGCCGACGGCATCGCCCTTGACCAGGATGGCATTCATCACGCCCTCGACGTTGGCGATCAGTTGCCGCTTCGGAATCAATGTCGGATGCACGCGCAGCTCGAAACCGGCCGCCTTGCGTTTGGCAATGCCCAGCAGTTTGATGCGGTAGCCCAGTTCTTCGGCATAGCGGATGTCTTCCTGCGCCAATTTCGAAATGCCTTCGACGTAGGCCTTGTCGAACTGCACCGGAATGCCGAAACCGATGGCCGCCATGATCGCCAGCTTGTGCGCGGCATCGACGCCCTCGATGTCGAAGGTCGGATCCGCCTCGGCATAACCCTTGCTCTGCGCCTCCTTCAGCACATCAGCGAATGCCGCACCCTTTGCCCGCATCTCGGAGAGGATGAAATTGCTGGTACCGTTGATGATGCCGGCAATCCATTCGATGCGGTTGGCGCTCAGTCCCTCGCGCAACGATTTGATGATCGGAATGCCGCCGCCGACGGCGGCCTCGAAAGCCACCATCACGCCGCGGGCCCGAGCTGCGGCAAAGATTTCATTGCCGTGCAGCGCCAGCAACGCCTTGTTCGCCGTCACCACGTGTTTGCCGTTGGCGATGGCTTTCAGCATCAACTCCTTGGCGATCGTGTAGCCGCCGATCAGTTCGACGACGACGTCAATCTGCGGATCATTCACCACCTCGAATGCGTCCGCAGTGACCCGCGCCGCATCACCGGCGACAGCCTTGGCACGCACCACATCCTTGTCCGCAACCACGGCGATACGGATCGTGCAGCCGGCGCGGCGCGAAATTTCCTCGCTGTTGCGCTGGAGCACCCTGAACGTGCCGCCACCGACAGTGCCGGTGCCCAGCAACCCCACATTGATCGGTTTCATGTTTCTGCTTTGCTTTCCTGTTGTTTCCGGTGCCCGGTTACTTGACCAGTCCATCCTTGCGGAACATTTCCTTGATGGTGCGTATTGCCTGGCGGGTCCGTGCTTCGTTTTCGATCAGCGCGAAACGCACGAAATCGTCGCCGTAATGGCCGAAACCGGTGCCTGGCGCCACCGCCACCCTGCCCTCGGCGAGCAGTTTTTTCGAGAACTCCAGGGATCCCATCTTTTTGTACGGTTCGGGGATCGGCGCCCAGATATACATTGTCGCCTGCGGCTTGGCCACTTCCCAGCCCATGGCATTCATGCCTGACCACAACACGTCACGACGGCCCTGGTAGATCTGACGCACGTTTTCCACGCAGTCCTGCGGGCCTTCGAGCGCAATGATCGACGCCACCTGGATCGGCGTGAAGGTGCCGTAGTCGTGATAACTTTTCATCCGCGCCAGAGCGGTGACCAGATCGCGATTGCCGACCATGAAACCAACGCGCCAGCCGGCCATGTTGTAACTCTTGGACATGGTGAAAAATTCAACCGCAACTTCCCGCGCACCCGGCACCTGCAGGATTGACGGCGCCTTGTAACCGTCGAATACGATGTCGGCATAGGCCAGGTCGTGCACCACGTAAATATCGTGTTCCCGGGCAATCGCGATCAGCCGCTCGAAAAACGCCAGATCCACGCACTGTGTCGTCGGATTGCTCGGAAAATTGACGATCAGCATTTTCGGCTTCGGATAGGTATCCTTGATCGATTGCTCAAGAGCCGCAAAAAAATCGACGCCGGCATGCATCGGTATATGGCGGATGTCAGCGCCGGCAATCACCGGACCGTAGATGTGGATCGGGTAACTCGGATTGGGCACCAGCACGATATCGCCCCGCTCCAGGGTCGCCAGCGCGAGATGGGCAATGCCCTCCTTGGAACCGATGGTGACAATGGCCTCCGACTCAGGATCCAACTCCACGCCATAGCGGCTCTGGTACCAGCCGCAGATCGCCTTGCGCAGCCGGCCGATGCCCTTGGATACCGAATAACCGTGGGTGTCCGTACGCTGCACGGATTCAATCAGTTTGTCGACGATATGCCGCGGCGTGGGCTGGTCGGGATTACCCATGCTGAAATCAATGATGTCCTCACCGCGCTGGCGGGCGGCGAGTTTCAGTTCACCAGTGACGTTAAATACGTACGGCGGCAGGCGTTTGATGCGCGGAAATTCTTCCATGTCTGAATCTCTGAGTGGTACTCTGGCGAGCCTGGGTAAACCCTGGTGACGTAAACTGTCCGGGTAAAATCAGCCGGGAACGATCCACCGCTTCTGCTGCAACGCCAAAAACGCGGCATTCCGGCTGCTTGCGGGTGGAAAACACACGATTGTATCGAAGCGGATTATTCGCGGCAAATCAGAGAGTTATGAAACTGCATCTGGCAGACAGCAAAAACCGTTACGCGGTCACCGGCTACGGCGTGGGTTACCTCGCCGTCAACACCATCCGCTACGAGCAAGCGCTGCTGATTACGCCCGACCAGGCCCCGGAACCATGGGCGGTACTGCAGTTTGCCGCACTGGATGCAGCAGCGATGGCCGCGCTGCTGGAAAAAAGCCCTGAAATCATCGTTCTGGGCACTGGTGCCACACAGCGGTTTGCCGCGCCAGCCGTTCTGCGCCCGCTGATTGAAGCCGGAATCGGCCTCGAAACCATGAACACCCCGGCAGCCTGCCGCACCTACAACATCCTGATGGGTGAAGGCCGGCGCGTGCTGGCGGCTATGTTGCTGCCCTGACCTGCACCGCCAGTTCGCCGGTGCGCACAGCCTGCAGCGGCAGCGTGAAGTAAAAGGTCGCGCCCAGATCCGGTTCGGCCTCGGCCCAGACCTGGCCACCGTGGCGCCGGATTACGCGCTGCACCAGTGCCAGCCCGATACCCGTGCCCTGGAACTCCGACTCGCTGTGCAGCCGCTGGAAGGCGCCGAACAGCTTGTTGACGTACGCCATGTCAAATCCGACGCCGTTGTCGCGGACAAAGTAAGTGCGGCCGTCCGCAGCTTCGACGCAGCCCACCTCGATCACGGCGCCAGGCCTGGTGCCGGTGAATTTCCAGGCATTGCGCAGCAGGTTATCCAGCGCAATGCGCAACAGGCCGGCGTCCGCCGCCACCACCATGCCCGGCGCCACCTCGACATGGACCTTGCGACCGGAATCCGCCGCCGCCAGTTCTGCAGCGATGTCCAGCGCCAATGCCGTCAGGTCGCAGGCGCGGATTTGCGGATCGCGGCGGGTGACGCGCGCCAGCTCCAGCAGGTCATCAATCAGCTTCGCCATGCGCTGGCTGCCGGCCCGCACCCGGTCCAGATAGCTGCGGCCGGTTGCATCCAGTTTCACCGCATACTCATCGAGCAGGATCTGGCTGAAGCCGTCGATGGTGCGCAGTGGCGCGCGCAAGTCATGGGATACCGAGTACGAAAACGACTCCAGCTCGCGGTTGGCTGCCGCCAGCGCGCGCGTGCGCTGCTCGACGCGCTGCTCGAGCTCGGCGTTAAGATGGCGCACTTCGGCTTCGGCATGGCGAAAATCAGTCAAGTCATAACCCATCAGATGCACCCCGGTCACGGCCCCGTCATCGGCAACATGCGGAATCAGCGTCAGGCGGGCGACGCGCGAACCGGTTTGGGTATCCAGAGCGCGTTCCGTGGTGACTTCATCGCCATTCAATGCGCGGGTCAGCAATGGCGCCAGCGTTTCCCCGTATTGCGACACATCCTGCTCGACCCGCAATGCACCGCCCAGGACATCCAGCCTGGCGGGACCAAACCAGCGGTCAAACGCAATGTTTGAATATTGCAGATGCTGCCGTTCGTCGAAAAACGCGATGACCGCCGGCACATTGTCGGCAATGGCGCGCAACCGGCTTTCGTTGTCGCGCAGCAGTCGCTCCATGTGCAACTGGTCGGTCATGTCACGGAGCAGCACCAGCCGGACTTTCTCTCCTGCGAGCATGGTCGGATAGGAGTAGGCCTCGACGTCAACCACCTCGCCGTTGCTGCGCATATGTTGCTTCTGCAGCCGTTCGACAATGCCGGTGGGCCGCCCCTCGATGCCACCAAGGTAGCGTTCGCGGCCGGCGGGGGTCTGAATGTCGAGCAGGTTCATCGTCAGCATCTGCTCCCGGCTATAACCGTACATCTCCAGGCAGGCGTCGTTGCAGTCGATGAAATGCAGTTTATCCTCATGGCGCAGGTAAATCGGCAACGGGGTCAGCGTAAAAATCTGCCGGTAGCGGGCTTCGCTTTCAAGGACCCGGACTTCGCTTTCGACCTGCTCGGAAATATCGGCGATGACCGATATCAGGTACGGCGTTTTTTCACTGCCCTGGCCTTCATCAAATCTGGACACCGAAAGATTGACCCAGACGTTTTTCCCGTCCTTGCGCCGGTAGCGTTTGCGACGGGAATATCCTGTCGTGGTGCCGGACATCAACTGCTGATTCATGTCGTGCGTGGCAGCCAGGTCCTCCTCATGCGTGAGTTCGGTGGTGGTTTTCTGCAGCAGTTCGCTTTCCGTATACCCGAGGATTTCACACAGCTTCCTGTTGACCCGCAGAAACCGCGGTCGCGGCGAAAACTCCCTGATCGCAATACCTACCGAAGCCTGTTCGAACACCACCCGGAATCGTGCTTCACTCTCTTCCAGTGCCAGTTGGCCGAGCCGGCGGTCGGTGATGTCCATGGCCAGTATCAGCCGCGCCGGTTGGCCGCCATACTGAAACGGCTGCGCGGTAATTTCAACAGTGATGATCTGCCCGCTCTTGGTGACATGCCGGCGCTCGAAATGCGCCGGCTGCGCCGGATCGCGATTGAGCAGTTGCTGCATCACCAGACCGCGCTCTTCCTCATCCTGCAGGTCGACCACGCTCATCGCCTGGAACTCCTCGCGCGTGTAGCCATATTTCGCGATGGCGGCATCGTTGACCGCGAGGAATTTCGGAGCATGTATTTCAGTCACCCACATCGGCAACGGTGTCGCAGCAAAAATCCGGCGATAACGCTCCTCGCTCGCCTCCAGCGCCTCGACCATCTTCATGCGCTCCGTGACGTCCTGCGCGGTGGCCAGCACTCCGGTGAATTTTCCGGACTCATCAATCAACGGCGTATTGCTCCATTCACAGATGATGCGGCTGCCATCCTTGCGGATGTTTTCGTTGCTGCCCGAGACATTCATCTCGCCGGCCTGCAGGCGGGCGCGCCGTGCCGACACCTGTTCGCTCACCGGTCCGGAAACAATCAACGCGGCGATGTCACGGCCGCGCAGCTCTGCGGTGGTGTAGCCGAAAATCCGTTCCGCAGCGGGATTGCAGTACACCAGAAGGAAATCCTGATCCTGAAGCAGGCAGGCCACCGGCATGTGCTCCAGTTGCAGCTCCAGCATGTCCAGCAGGTGGCGGCGTTCGCGCTCAAGATCCGTGCTGGTCTGCTGTGCCTCGGCGCGGTCCATGAACTGACCGATCTCGCGGCCAATCACCTCCAGGGTGTCGAGCATCACCTGGTCGGGCGCCTCGACGCGCTCGCTGAAAAATTCCAGGGCGTCCTCGGTATTGCGGTTGCGGCGGATAGGCACGGCAACCGCGCCACGCAATCCGGCCTTCTCGGCAAAATAGCGCCGCCGTTCGCTCTGCTGCGTAAAATCCGCATACCAGACAATTTCATTGCGGGAAACGGCAAGGCTGACCGTTCCCGTCTTCATGTTGGCCATTTGGGGCGTCCGCGCAAACTCGACAAACGCATCCGCCCGGATGCCGGGCGCCAGCCAGTACTCATGGCAGTTCAGCATCGAGGTTGCGGGATCAATGTGTCGCCGCGCGCCCCAGCCCCACTCCATGGTCCGGCAAACGGTTTCGATTACCGCCTGGATCGCCTGTCCCTGGTCTTTTTCCTGGGTCAGGATGCGCGCAACGTCATGCTGCATGCGCAATTGCTGGCGCAACACAACCTCGGCGGTAATGTCATTACCCACGCCGCGGTAACCGGCCAGCGTCCCGTCTTCGCGGAAAACCGGTTCACCGTTGAGACTGCCGTACGCCACCCCCCCCTGCGGACTGGTATAACGCAGGGTCAGATCGTGGAAAGGCGCGCTGCGCGCGATCGCAGCCTTGTGAGCCATCCAGTCGGAGCCCACGGGTGTGATGAACGTATTTTCCCAGCGTGATTTCCCCAACATTTCGTCGGCAGACCTGCCCGTCAACCGGGAAAAACCCCCGGAAATCTGCGTCATGCGGTATTCAGCATCCGCTTCCCAATACCAGTCGGAGCCCAGTGCATTCAGCGCTTTGAAGCGGGACTCGCTGCTGCGCAGCGCGCTTTGCGTCGCCTGCTGCCGCGCCAGCAATACCAGCAGCACCAGCGTGCCCCCGGCAAGCAGCCCGACCAGCAGGCCGGCGATGATGCGGAAGCGCAAGGCTGTCCTGCTGCTGCCAGCCATTACCGCACTGGCATTCACCCCGACCCCGACCAGCAGCGGATGATCGCTCATGGCGCAAAAACTGCTGATGCGCCCGATGCCGTCCACCGGGCCGCTCATCATGCCTGTGCGGCAACCCTGGCCGAGCTGCAGCACCGGCCGGAGCCCGTCATTACCGCTCAAATCATTGCCGGCAATGACAGCGTCCCCGCTCATGCTGACGATCAGCGTGCCGTCTTTCCTGAGCAAGGACACCATGCCGTCTGCACTCAGGTTCATCTCGCCACGAATCTGCTGGAGCCGGGAAATATCGGCCGTCACGAGCGTGAGGCCCAGCAATTTCCCTTCGCGGTCATTCACCGGATAACTCAGGTGCAATGCCCAGACGCCGGAATTGCCGGACTGCATTGCCGGACTGATATGCACCTTCAGCACGGTCCGCCGGTGAGCGGCAAAGTGCGCGGCAATGACCTCCGGCGGCGTTGCCATCGCCTGACTTTCCCAGACTTTGGTACCGGCGGCATCGAACAGCGAAAATTCGGCAAACTTTATGCTTCTTCCAGCAACCATCCGCGACATGCGCAATGCCGCGACATCCAGTCCGTCGCGCTGCGCTTCCACGGCAACCAGCCGCACCAGACCCTCGGCTGCGGCAAGCCTCGCATCGAGCTGGTCGCGCAGCGATCTGGACAGCGTTTCGGTTAGCCGCTCCACAGATTGGCTGGCGGCAGTGCTGGCCTTGTGGATCGCCGCCTCGTCGGCGACATATATGGCCACGCCGAGAAACAATGCACCCAGCGTCAGGACATAGCGCGGATTGTGCAGACTCGCAGGCAGGCGGCCGATCAGCGACCGGGTATTGCGCGCATCACCGCTGTTCTGCAACGTTCCTCTCCCCGATGAATTTGTCACAGTCTTTTATGTACGCTCCGGCTGTCATGGACACTGGCGCGCGATGGTTCATCTTATAATTGCACCGCCACCTTGTCTAATTCGTTTCAGTCCTTACTTTCTCTGCACATTCCCCCACGAAAGCCTTTCTGCCATGCCTTCACAGATCAATGCGGTTGCCGAACAGATCAACAGCATCATCCTCGGCAAATCGCAGCAGATCAGGCTGGCCATCGCCTGCATCCTCGCCCGTGGCCACCTGCTGATCGAGGATGTGCCGGGCGTCGGCAAAACCACGCTGGCCCATGCCATTGCAACGTCGCTGGGCCTGAAATTCCAGCGCATCCAGTTCACCAGTGACCTGCTGCCGGCCGATATCCTCGGCGTATCCGTCTACAACCGCGACAGCGCCAGCTTCGAATTCCACCCCGGCCCGATATTCACCAATGTCGTGCTCGCCGATGAGGTCAATCGCGCCACACCGCGTGCGCAAAGCGCACTGCTCGAAGCGATGGAGGAAAACCAGGTCACCACCGAGGGTGAAACCCGCCCCCTGCCGCGCCCGTTTTTCGTGATTGCCACACAGAATCCCTCGCACCAGATCGGCACTTTTCCGTTGCCGGAATCCCAGCTCGACCGTTTCCTGATGCGTATCGAACTGGGCTATCCCGATGCGCAGGCCGAACGCGCATTGCTCAATGGCATTGACCGGCGTGACCTGCTGAGCCGGCTGCAGCCGCGTCTGACTCCGGACGCGCTGGCGCAACTGCAGCGTGAAGTGCAGCAGGTTCACGCCTCCCCCGCCCTGCTCGACTATCTGCAGGCACTGGTCAATCACACCCGCCAGGCGCCGTATTTCGCGCACGGTCTCTCGCCGCGGGCCGCGCTGGCCATGCTGCATGGCGCCCGTGCCTGGGCTTACATGGATGACCGGAATCATGTCGTGCCGGAAGATTTGCAGGCCGTGCTGCCGGCCATCATCGCGCACCGGCTGAGTCCCGCCAGCGAACCCGGCGGCGCAAGCCGCAACGATCTGGTGGCACGCCTGCTGCAGCAGGTCGCCATCCCCTGATGCCCCCGGCAGCCGGATCGCCGTCGTTGTTCGGCGCGCTTAAAAACGGCGTCCTCGAATGGATGTTCCAGTGGCGCGGCCCTGAACGTGGCACCATCGTGCTGGTGCAACGGCGCGTATTCATATTGCCCACGCGTCAGGGACTGCTGTTCGCCGGAGTGATCGTGCTGATGCTGATCGGCTCGGTCAATTACGACCTGTCCCTCGGCTTCATCCTTGCGTTCCTGCTCGGCGCCACCGGCATCCAGTCGATGCTGCACACCTTCCGCAACATGGCCAACCTGCGCATCGCCGCCGGGCGGGTGCAGCCGGTGTTCGCAGGCGAACTGGCACAATTCCAGATCCGCATTGCCAACCGTGCGCGCATCCATCGCTACAGCATCGGCGTCACCCGTGACCGGCTGAACGCCGTCTACGTCGATGTACCGCCCGGCGACGAAATCACCGCAACAATAGGCGTGCCCGCAACCCGGCGCGGCTGGTTGCGCCCGGGACGCCTGACCCTGTTCACCTTTTTCCCGGTCGGACTGTTCCGCGCCTGGTCTTACGCCGAACTCGACATGCAGGGGCTGGTGTATCCCGCGCCGGCGTCTCCGGGACTCTCACTGCCGCTGCCGGAGGCCGGCAGCGGCGACGGTGGTGCGCATGGTCAGGGGCATGATGAATTCTCCGGACTGCGCCAGTACCGCCCCGGCGACTCGCCCCGCCACATCGCGTGGAAGGCCGTGGCACGTGATGACACACTGCTGACCAAACAATTCGCCGGACGCGCCGATGCCGAACTCTGGCTGGCCTGGGACACGCTGCCGCCGGCCATGGACAGCGAAAACCGGATTGCGCATCTCGCGCGATGGGTCATCGACACGGACCGCGCCGGTCTGGCTTACGGCCTGCGTCTGCCCGGCCTGACATTGCCGATCGCCAACGGCGCCACACACCGCGATAATTGCCTGCGCGCACTGGCCTTGCATGGTCTCGCTGCCGACCACGCTTAACACGCGGATCATCGGATCCCGTGACATCCTCTGGCTGAGCGCCGGGTTCCTGTTCGCCAGCCTGCCCCATCTGTTGCGGATGCCGGTCTGGATCTCCGCGCTGACCATCGGCATTGCCGGCGGCCGCCTGCTGCAGTTGCGTTTGCGCAGCAAACCATCGGCCAAATGGCTGCTGGTGCTGATCGCCATTGCCGCCAGCGCCGGCATCCTGCTGCAATACCGGACATTGTTCGGACGCGATGCCGGCGTTGCATTGCTGGTGGTCATGCTCGCACTGAAACTGCTGGAAACCCGCACCCAGCGTGACGGCATGCTGCTCGGATTCCTCGGCTGCTTTCTGCTGGTCACCAATTTCCTGCATTCACAGACCATCCCGACCGCGGCGTACATGCTGGGCTGCGCATGGCTGCTCGTCGCCAGCCTGATCGGCATGCAGTTCACCGGTGCATGGCCCGGCTGGCGACAACCCGTGCGCCGCGCCGGCGTACTGATCCTGCAGGGCATACCGCTGATGCTGGTGCTGTTCCTGCTGTTTCCCCGTGTCCAGGGGCCGCTGTGGGGGCTGCCGCAGGACGCCTATGCCGGATTGAGCGGCCTGTCCGACACCATGAGCCCGGGCAGTCTGAACAGCCTGATCCTGTCTGACGCCGTCGCTTTCCGCGCCGCCTTCAGCGGAAAAATTCCGGAACCCAAGGATCTCTACTGGCGCGGACCGGTGTTATGGGATTACGACGGCAAGACCTGGACGGCACCACGCATCGTGCAAAGAACCAACGACCTGCCGGACAACGGTGCGCAGATTGATTACACGGTAACTCTCGAGCCCCACAACAAACGCTGGCTGTTCGCACTGGAGTTCCCGGGTCTGCGACCGCCGCGCTCGGTTGCCACGCGTGACATGCAGTTACTCAGCATCACCCCCGTGCGCAGCCGCATGCGCTACGACATGGTGTCGTCCATCGGCACCGCCTATGGCGCCGACGATGACCAGAGTCTGCTTGCGCGCAACCTGCGACTGCCGGCCGACACCAACCCGAAAACCCACGGCTTCGCGCTGGAGCTGCGCAAAAAGTTTCCGGACGACCGCAACCTCGTCGCCGATGTGCTGACGCGTTTCCGCAACGAAAATTTCGTTTATACCCTGTCGCCGCCGCTGCTCGGCGAACATCCGGTCGACGAATTCCTGTTTGAAACGCGCCGCGGTTTCTGCGAGCACTTCGCCTCGGCCTTTACGGTACTGATGCGCGCCGCAGGCATTCCGGCGCGGGTGGTCACCGGTTATCTCGGCGGCGAAGTGAATCCGGTCGGTGAATACATTCTGGTGCGTCAGGCCGACGCCCATGCCTGGGTGGAAATCTGGCTGGAGAGTACCGGCTGGGTGCGCGTGGATCCCACCGCAGCAGTGTCCCCCGCGCGCGTGGAACGCGGCATAGCCTCCGCGCTGCCGCGCAGCGATCCGCTGCCGATGTTCGTGCGCGGTGATTTTGCACTGCTGCAGCGCATGCGGTTGACCCTGGACTCGGTGACCTATACCTGGAATCAATGGGTGCTGGGCTACACCCCGGACCGCCAGCGGCGCCTGCTGTCGTATTTCGGTTTCAGCGAGGCAACGTGGCGGACACTGGCCTTCATCCTGATGTTCTGCGCCGGAGTCGCGGTGCTGATCGGTGCGTTTTTTGCATTGCGCGATCTGCGTGGCGGACGCGAGGATCCGGTGAAAAAAATCTATGGCCGGTTTTGCCGAAAACTGGCGCGGCGCGGATTGCAGCGCGATGCGGCTGAAGGTCCGGGCGTTTTTGCGCGCCGCGCCGGGCAGCAGCGCCCCGAACTGGCGCAGGCGGTGGCTGAAATCACCGCCCTCTATGTCGCCTTGCGTTACGGCGGAGAGTCGGGTCCGGAACGGGTGCAGGCCTTCAAAAAACGGGTGCGGGCCTTTTCGGCCTGAAATGTCAATAAAAACAATTAGTTACATTGATTTACGCCGGCGGCAACAAATCCGCCGGATCCACCGGCTTGCCCTGCCTGCGGATTTCAAAATGCAGTTTCACCTGATCGGTATCGGTGTTACCCATTTCCGCGATTTTCTGGCCACGCGTCACCGTCTGACCTTCCTTCACCAGCAGCTCGCGGTTATGCGCATACACGCTGAGAAATTTTTCATTGTGTTTGATCACAATCAGCTTGCCCAGACCGCGGATGCCGGTGCCGCTGAAAATCACCCGCCCCGGTCCGGCCGCCACCACCGGCTGGCCCATTTTTCCGGCAATGCCGATCCCCTTGTTCGAGGCCTCGTTGAACGGACTGACGATCTTGCCGGTCACCGGCCAGATCCACTCGACTTCATCCGCACCCGGGGGAAAAGGTTTGGGTTCTGTTTGAGCGGGCGGTTTGGCCGCTGCTGCCGGGTCGGGCTTCGCGCCTGAGATCTGGGCATAAGTCTGGTCCGAATAAGGCACCCGCACGCCGCGCGGCTCCACGCGCGCAGCGGCGGCAGCGCCGACGCCAGAGCCCAGCGGTTTCGCCTCCACCGTGCCTGACGGTGTGCGCAGGGGGGAGGCCACCACACCGCCCGGCGGCGTCAGTCGCAATGGCTGGCCGATGCGGATGCGCGACGGTTCAATGTTGTTCCAGGCTGCCAGTTCGCGGTAATCCAGGCCAAACTCCAGCGCAATGCCGTACAACGTGTCGCCGGCTTTGACCGTATAGGAATCAGGCCGCGGCTGGTCGACCACGGGCGCCGGTGCCACGCGCGGCGCCGGTTTGGCCGGCGGCGCCTTGGCCTGCGCGGGCAGCCGCTCGGTGACCGGCGCGGGACGGCCGGTCATGCAACCGCTCAGCGAAAGCAGCGCTGCGCAGCACAGCACGACAACAAAACCGCCGGTAACGGGGTGATCAGCCATGCGCTGCGCCGGTGCCGCGCGCGGATTGTGCTCAGCCCAGACCGGGGAGCAAGGGAACAAAGTTGGCCACTTCCACTTTTCTATCGACATAACCTTGTGCGGTTTTTTCAATGACGTGCAAGGACTGCTTGCCATGGTGCGTCAGCGGGATGACGAGTTTACCACCCACCGCCAACTGATCACGCAAGGCCTGCGGCACAAGAGTAGCTGCCGCAGCCACGACGATGCCGTTGAACGGCGCCTGTTCAGGCATGCCCAGGTTGCCGTCAGCGTTGCGCACCCGCACGTTGTGCGCGCGCGCATCGCGCAGATGGCGTCGCGCCTTGGTCAGCAACGGGGCGAGTCGCTCTATTGAATACACCTCGCGCGCCAGTCGCGACAGCACCGCGGCCTGATAACCGCAGCCGGTGCCGATTTCCAGCACCTTGTCGAGCGCACCGCTGCTGCGCAGCAGTTCGAGCATGCGCGCCACGGTGTACGGACTGGAAATCGTCTGACCGAAACCCAGCGGCAGCGACATGTCCTCGTACGCCCGGCTGGCCAGCGCCTCATCGACAAAAATGTGCCGCGGCACCTCGCCCATCACCGCCAGTATCACTTCATCGCGGATGCCCTGCCCGCGCAGCCGCTCCACCATGCGCATGCGCGTACGCTGCGAAGTCATGCCGATGCCGGAGTTGGCCGCGTTCATGCGTTCCGGCCCAGCCAGCGTTCGACCGTTTCCATCTGCGCAAACCGCGTCAGATCCATCTGCAACGGGGTGATGGATACCTGATTCGACGCTGCGGCGTGGAAATCGGTTCCGTCGCCGGCATCCTGCGCGCCGCCCGCAGCACCGACCCAATACACCGTTTCACCACGCGGCGTGACCGCCTTCAGTACGGGCTCCGCCTTGTGCCGTTTGCCGAGACGGGTGACCTTGATGCCCTGCAGTGCCGCATGCGGCACATCAGGCACGTTGACGTTGAGCAGCATCGGCTGCGCGGCGCGATGTTTCGCAAAACGGGCAACCAGCTCTGCAGCAATCCGCCCCGCGGTGGCGAAATGATCATGCCCTGCGCTGACCAGAGAAATCGCCAGCGAGGGTATGCCCAGCAGGAAACCTTCGGTGGCCGCGGCAACGGTGCCGGAATAGATCGTATCGTCGCCCATGTTGGCGCCGTGATTGATGCCGGACACCACGACATCGGGCAATTCCGGCAGCAGTCCGGTCACCGCCAGATGTACGCAGTCGGTCGGCGTGCCGTTGACATAGTAATAACCGTTGCTGGCGCGCCGCACTGACAGCGGACGGTCGAGGGTCAGTGAATTGCTGGCACCGCTGCGGTCACGTTCGGGAGCAACCACGGTGACCGTGCCCAACGCGGCAAGCGCCTGTTCCAGGGCGGCAAGGCCCGGTGCGAAATAGCCGTCGTCGTTGCTGAGCAGGATGCGCACGCTGATGTTTCGATTTGCTTTGTTATGTGCCCTGCATTGCGGCAGGCGGTTGTTTCAGGATCCCCGGCGTATCAAAGTCGCCGCGATTCAAAGTCCCCGGATATGCCGCGAATTTTAGCATGTGCTGCTGCGATATCCGGCGCGATGCTACGATACGCATCCCTTTAAACCACCGGTTCACGACCATGGCCCCCATCGGCTTGCGCATTCTGCCCTTCCCGCCCCAACCCGCGGCAAAAATCATCGCCGCGCTGCGTAAAATCGCGACCGCGCACCTCAGCGACAACATGCATCGCCTGCATGCGGTCGGCTCCGACCTCTGGCCCTGCCACCGCGGCGGCAAACTGGTCGGCACCGCGCTGACCGTCAAAGTGAGCCCCGGCGACAACCTGATGGTGCACAAGGCCATCGACATCGCCCGTCCGGGAGACGTGATTGTGGTCGATGCCGGCGGTGTCAACACCCAGGCCATCATCGGCGAAATCATGGCGTCACTGGCCGAGCGGAACGGCGTCGCCGGCATGATCATTGACGGCGCGATCCGTGATGCCGACGCACTGGCGCTGTCGAGCTTCCCCGTCTATGCCAGTGGCGTCACCCATCGCGGACCGTATAAAAACGGCCCCGGCGAGATCAATGTGCCGGTGGTCATCGGCGATGCCGTGGTTAATCCCGGCGATATCATCATCGGCGACGATGATGGCCTGCTGGTATTGCCGCAGGCATTGGCCGAAGAGACCATCGCGCTGGCACTGGTCCAGGCCGGACAGGAAGCCGCCCTGCTGAAAGCCATCCGCGGCAAGGGCAAGGTGGACCGCAGCTGGGTTGATGTAACGCTGCGCGCCAAGGGTTGCGTGATTCCGGCGAAGCTGCGCAGCCGATGAGCAGTCCGTTATGAGTGGTCCGTTATTCGGGCTCACCGTGGTCGACCTGACCACGGTGGTCATGGGACCCTATGCCACCCAGATCCTCGGTGACCTGGGTGCCAGCATCATCAAGGTCGAAGCCCCGGGCGGCGACAATGTGCGCCATGTCGGTCCGATGAAAAATCGCGGCATGGGTCACATGTTCCTGCACCTGAACCGCAATAAAAAAAGCATCGTGCTCGACCTCAAGCAGCCGGCCGGCCGCGATGCGCTGCTGCGGATTGCCGCAAAAGCCGACGTGCTGATCTACAACATCCGGCCGCAGGCGATGCAGCGGCTGCGGCTGGGTTATGCCGACGTCGCCGCAGTCAATCCGCGCATCATCTACGTCGGCGCCTGCGGTTTCGGTCAGCAGGGACCCTACGCCGCAAGACCGGCGTATGACGATCTGATTCAGGGCATGTCGGGACTGCCGTGGCTGCTGCTGCAGTCCGGCGCGACGGAACCCCGCTACATCCCGGCAACCCTGGCCGACCGCATCGTCGGCCTGCATGCGGTTTATGCAGTGACCACTGCGCTGTATCACCGCGAACGCACCGGTGAAGGCCAGGCTGTTGAAGTGCCGATGTTCGAATGCATGAGCCAGATGATCCTCGGCGATCATTTCGGCGGCCGCAGCTTCGATCCGCCCTTGGGCGTCGCCGGTTACGCGCGGGTGCTGGCGCCCCAGCGCAAACCCTTCCGCACTGAGGATGGCTACATCTGTGTGCTGATGTACAACGACAAGCAGTGGCAGGGGTTTTTCCGCCTGATCGGCCGCGACGACCTGTATCGTGACGACCCGCGCTTTAATTCCCACGAAAACCGCTCGGCACGCATCGACGAGGTCAATGCCTTTGTCGCCACGGAAATGCTCAAACGCAAGACCGGCGACTGGCTGAACGCATTGATGGCCGCCGACATCCCCGCCACGCGCATGAACACGATTGATGATGTCATCGACGACGAGCACCTGACCGGCACCGGTTTTGTCGCACTGGAAGAACATCCCAGCGAGGGCACGCTGCGCACCACCCGCGCGGCAACGCGGTGGTCGCTCACGCCGCCAGCGCCGCAATGCGGTGCGCCGCGACTCGGTGAACATGGCGCCGAAGTGCTGCGTGCCGCCGGCTACAGTGACGATGAAATCGGCGCGCTCGCAGCAGCGGGCGTGACTGCACTACCTGCCTGAGCGATCACATGGACTTCGAATTTTCAGCCGACCAGCGCGCCATCAAGGATGCGATTACCCGTGTCTGCTCGCGTTTCGGCGCCGACTACTGGCTGCAGAAGGATCGCGACGGCGGCTTCCCTCATGAATTCCACGCCGCAATCGCCGCCGACGGCTGGCTGGGCATAGCCATGCCGGAACGGTATGGGGGCAGCGGCCTCGGCATCACCGAAGCGGCATTGATGATGGAAACCATCGCCGCATCAGGCGCCGGATTTTCCGGCGCCTCCGCCATCCACATGAACATCTTCGGCCTGCACCCGGTGGTGGTGTATGCGACTGACGGGCAAAAGCAGCGCTGGCTGCCGCCGCTGATTGCCGGCACCGACAAGGCCTGTTTCGGCGTCACTGAACCCGGTGCCGGCCTCAACACCACGCGTCTGACAACCAAAGCCGTGCGTGACGGGGATGATTACATCATCACCGGACAAAAAGTCTGGATCTCGACCGCGCAGGTCGCCAACAAGATCCTGCTGCTGACCCGCACCACGCCGCTGGAGCAGACGGCAAATCCAATCGACGGGCTAACACTGTTTTACGCCGACATCGACCGCAGCAAGGTCGAAGCCCGCGAGATCGACAAAATGGGCCGCAAGGCGGTGGATTCGAACCAGGTGTTCATCGACGGCTTGCGCGTGCCGGCAGCCGACCGCATTGGCGAGGAAGGCAAAGGTTTCCGCTACATCCTCGACGGTCTCAATCCCGAACGCATCCTGGTCGCCGCCGAAGCGGCGGGCCTCGGCCGCGCCGCGCTGAACCGGGCCGTGCAATATGCCGGTGAACGCATCGTGTTCGACCGGCCGATCGGCCAGAACCAGGCGATACAGCATCCCCTGGCACAGCGCTGGATCGAACTCGAGGCAGCGCGCCTGCTCACCTACAAGGCAGCGAGTCTCTACGACGCCGGCAAACCCTGCGGCGCCGAAGCCAATGCGGCAAAATACTTCGCCGGCGAAGCCGGATTCAAAGCCTGCGAAACCGCGGTGCTGACTCATGGCGGCATGGGCTATGCCAAGGAATTCCACGTCGAACGTTATTTCCGCGAAGCGATGATTGCGCGCATCGCCCCGGTCAGCCCGCAGTTGATCCTCTGCTACATCGCTGAGCGTGTGTTGGGGCTACCGAAGTCCTATTGATCCCCGGCGCTGCCGCGTCGGCGCGCACCGTGTTTTTGCAATGACTGGTGTACCTGCCGGACCCCGACCGCAACATCATCGCCGGGCTGCACCAGCGGCAGAAACCCGGAAACCCGCCGCCGGTAATTAAAATACACCGGCAGGATCGGTACAGCGGCCGCACGGGCAATCCGGTAAAAACCGGATTTGAAGCGCGCGCCCTCGGTACGGGTGCCCTCAGGGGTGATCGCCAGCCACAACGGCTCTCTTTTGCCGAATTCCGCGGCCATCACAGCAGCCAGATTTTCCGGCTGCGCCCGGTTCACCGGTACGCCACCCAGCCAGCGCATGAAACCGCCGAGCGGCCAGCGGAACAGCGTGTGTTTGGCAATGAATGCGATCCGGAGCCCGAGCACATACAGAAGCGCCGCACCGATGATGAAATCCCAGATCGAGGAATGCGGTGCAATGGCAATGACCAGCCGAGGGTGATCCGGAAATTCCCCTTCGGTATGCCAGCCCAGACCGCGCAAAATCCAGCGCCCCAGCAACCGCAACAGGCCGTAATTGCGGCGCGGCACTGTACCGCCGACACGAATGGATTCCGCCGCCACACGGCGATCTGCACCTGCCGAATCAGCCATCGATTCCTCCAGCGCTGTCCACGGCATGGCTGGCCACGCTGTCACCCATCAATTCAATAAAGCATTATAACTTATTGTTTTTGTTGTATATTTTTATATTGTTTTGTAACCGCATACGGTCGGTCATGCTGCAGCGAGGGCATCATGCTGCGGATTTTTGCCACACGCGCGGGATCAATTTCGGCGTAGATGATGCCCGGCTCTTCACCGCCATCAGCCAACACCTCGCCCCATGGATCAACGATCAGCGCATGGCCATAGGTCTGGCGGTTGCCTGCATGATCGCCGCACATCGCCGGCGCCAGGATATAGGCGGCATTTTCAATGGCCCGCGCCCTGAGCAGCGTGTGCCAGTGCATCTTGCCGGTCTGGCGCTGGAAAGAAGCTGGCACGCTGATGAACTGCGCGCCCTGCTGTGCCAGCGCGCGATAAAGATGCGGAAAACGCAGGTCGTAACAAACAGTCATACCAAGCGGGCCCCACGGCGTCTCCGCGATCACCGCCTGTTCACCGGGGCGATACGAGGACGATTCGCGGATCACCTTGCCGTCGGGCAAGGTGACATCAAACATGTGGATCTTGTCGTAGGACGCCGCCACCGCACCCTCAGCGGCAATCAGGTACGAACGGTTTACGATGCGCTCCTCGTCAGTCTTCAGCGTCAGCGAACCCAGCAGCAGCCAGATGTTCAGTTGCGCCGCCAGAGCGCGCAATTCTGCCAGCACGCTGCCGCCGTCAGCCGGCAACGCACCCTCGCGCATCACCCGGCCACTGCCGTCCATCAGCAGGCAGTATTCCGGCGACAGCACCAATTGCGCGCCGTTGCCGGCGGCTTCAGTCACCATGCGCCTGAGCTGGTCGAGATTGGCTGCAAGGTCGCTGCCGCTGTTCATTTGCAGACACGCCACGCGAAAAAGCGGATTCATCGACAGACCCGGAAAAGAATGGTGTATTCGCGGCAGAGTACAGGTTGGCGATGCAACGGGCAAGACTGACTGACCGGCCGGTGATACTCAGCCGAGGGTGAAATAGAACGTCGCGCCCTCTCCCGGTTTCGCGTCCACCCACACGCGGCCGCCATGTCGCGCCACGATGCGCTGAACGATGCTCAAACCGATTCCCGATCCTTCAAACTCCTCCCGGGAATGCAGACGCTGAAACGGGGCAAACAACTTGTCTGCATACCGCATGTCGAATCCGACGCCGTTGTCACGGACGAAATAGGCATCGACATCATTCCATTGCGTGATTCCAAATTCGATACGCGCGCCATCCGCATTGGCAGTGAATTTCCAGGCGTTGCCAAGAAGATTTGCCACCAATATACGGAACAGTCCCGGGTCCGCTGTTACCCGAAGACCCGGTTGCACCTGAGTGTCGATATGGCGTTGCTGCGGGGATTCGCGCAAGATGCATAGTTCCCGCTCCATCATTCCGCTCAGATCAAGCTCTTGACGGACCATCTCCACCCGTGACAGTCGAGACAAGTCCAGCAAATCGTGGATCAACCCCTCCATTTGCCGCACACCGTCCGAGATCCTCTTCAGATTTTTCAACGTCGGCTCATCGACGCCCTTGGGAGCGCTGGCTACCACCATCTTGCTGAACCCGTTGATGACACGCAACGGTGCGCGCAAATCATGGGAAACCGAGTAGCTGAATGACTCCAGTTCCTGGTTGACCCGCTTGAACTCCGCGGTCTGATGGGCAATACGATTTTCGAGATCCGCGTTTGTCCGCCGTAATTCGGCTTCCGTGCCTTTGCGTCCGGTAATATCCATAAACGCGATGCTGAAATAGACAGGAAGTCCCTGATTTCCGAGAATGGTCCCGATAGAGACCCATACGCAATAATGTTCGCCATCCCTGCGCCTACCCCAGACCTCTCCCTGCCAGGTCCCATTGGCGTTCACCGCGCGCCATGCTTCATCAAAAATTCCCGTCCACTGCCACTCGGCGACAAATTCACCGATGGATCGACCGATCACCCAATCAGCGTCACACCCGGTAATTCGGCTGAACGCCGGATTGACGAGAAAGATGCTGTTGTCGCAATCAATGATCATGATGCCTTCGGACGCGTGCAAAAAGACCCCGGCAGCCAGTTGCATCCTGTCTTCCGTCCGCCGGTGGCGATGGATATCGTGACAGGTTATGACCATCAGTCCCCGTTCTTGCGCAGGATCAAGCAATGGTGTCAGACTGATTGAAACCTCTAACGACGACCCATCGCAATGCAGGCAGGTCAACTGACGGCGAGCAGCGCGTCCACCGCGCATCAGGATGCTCAGATGCAGCGCGCTTTGTTCGCGCGCCTTGTCCTCGACCAGTTTAAGGACTGAGGTGCCAACCATGTCGGTGGCCCTGTAGCCGAACAGGCGCTCCGCCGCGCGATTCCAGGCCTGCACCGTACTGTCAGCCGAGCAGCAGACGATCGCATCGACAGATTGCTCGACAAAGGAAGCCAGGCTCACTTCTGCCAACGCGCCGACCGCAACGGGTTTGTGGACTATTCCTTGTTCCGGCATTCGATGCTTCTCCTCGCCACAAGATTACTTACGGGGGATGACAATTGCATGATTCGCCGGTCGAATCAAATCTAACAAAATGGTAGGTTTTTTATAACAAGCCTTTGATATTTAAAATATTTTTTATCAAAACCTGTCACAGCCAGTATGAAGCCTTACCGAAATGGGCGCGGATTGCGGCTCAACCGGTGAGAAAACTTTTTCCTTAACATCGGACTGCAACCGCCGGTGCCTCGTATGCGATCCTGGGCAAACTTTCCACTCAACGCAGGAACTTGGCCTCGAACTTGTCTGCGGGCATGGGAATTCCGAACAGATAGCCCTGCACCTCATCACAATGGTGCGCGCGCAGGAGATCAACCTGTTCTGCGGTTTCCACCCCTTCGGCGATCACGCGCAACCGCAGACTATGTGCCATTGCAATGATGGCCCGCGTAATCGACACATCATCCGCGTTACCGGGGATATCCTTGATAAAGGAACGGTCGATCTTCACGTGGTCTATCGGAAATCGCTTGAGGTAACTGAGTGACGAGTAACCGGTTCCGAAGTCGTCTATCGCGAGCTGTATGCCTTGCGCCTTGAGTTTGCGCAACACAATCGCTGCGTGTTCCGGGTTGTCCATCATCACGCTTTCGGTAATCTCCAGCTCCAGCCAGGTCGGATCGAGTTTGGTTTCTTCAAGCACGCGCGTCACGGTGGAATGGAAAATGTCCTGAACAAACTGCCGTGGCGAAAGATTCACTGCCACCCGCAGCGGCGGCGCACCCCGATCCCTCCACGATCTTACCTGCGCGCAGGCCGTGCGCAGCACCCACTCACCAATCGGCAGGATCAGGCCGGTCTCTTCAGCCAGTGGTATGAATTTGTCCGGCGGAATCATGCCCACCCCCGGCTGCCGCCAGCGCAACAGGGCTTCCATGCCGGTAATGCAGTTCGTTGTCAGATCGAACTTCGGCTGGTAATACAGTTCGAATTCGTCGCGCTCCAGAGCACGGCGCAAAAGCCGCTCCAGCACCAGCCGCTCGAACGAGCCCTGGTTCAACTTCGCGGAATAAAACTGGAAATTGTTCTTGCCCAGTTCCTTGGCCCGTGACATCGCGCTGTCAGCGTTTTTCAATATGGTCTGTGCGCTCTGGCCGTCGCCCGGGAAAGCGCTGATGCCGATGCTGGCCGTGAGATGATAGTCGTTGTCCAGCAGCTGGATCGGTTCGGCGATCGCCGACAGCAGGCGCTGCGCTGTCTGCGCGGCATCTGCAGGCATCACACAGTCGCGGAGCATCACCACAAATTCATCGCCGCCGAACCGGGCCATGGTTGCGCGCCGCGGCAGCGCGTCGGCGACGCGTTTTGCGATCTGCCGCAAAATCGCGTCGCCGGAATCGTGACTCAGAGTGTCGTTGATCAGCTTGAACCGGTCGAGATCGATGAACAGCACTGCAACCTGTTTTCCGGAAAAAACCGACTCCGACAGCGCCTGCTCAAGAAGCTGGCTGAACAGCAGCCGGTTCGGAAATCCGGTCAGTTCATCGTAGTTAGCGAGCTGCCTGATCCGCTCTTCCGCCCGCCTGCGGCCAGTGATGTCACGGATGATCCCGGCGAATTTGGTGTGGCTTTTTACGCGCATCACACCCAGGGTGAGTTCGATCGGAAACAGCCCGCCGCCGCGGCGGACCGCTCTCAGTTCGCGGCCTACACCCACAATTTCGCTTTTTCCCGGCAATCCCTCCTTCGACAATACGCAGGTCTGGATATCGCGTTGCCCGCTTGCACCGATCAGGGTATCTATGTTCAGCCCGATCAGTTCCGACGCCTTCCAGTCAAACATCCGTTCGGCCGCGGCATTGACAAATTCGATGATCCCGCCTTCGTCAATCACAACGATGCCGTCTGCAGCGGTGTCGACAATCGATTTGATCATTGCCTCACTTGTGCGCAGATTTTCCTCCGCGGCCCGGCGCGCCTTGCGTTCGGCGGCGTCCGTCAATTCGCGATGCACGGCCGGCAGCAGACGGCGCAGGTCATGCTTCATAACGTAATCATGGGCACCGGCACGCATTGCCTGCACCGCGGTATCCTCGCCGATGCGTCCGGATACCAGAATGAACGGAAGATCGGGGCAAAGGGACGAGACAATCTCCAGCGCCTCGAGTCCGTCGAACTGCGGCATCGAATAGTCCGAAATGACCAGATCCCAGTCCTGGCCCTGGAGTTGCCCGTTAACGCCGGCTCGCGTCCAGACGCGCTCCCAAGCCACATCATATCCGCCAGCAATGATCGCCTCCACGATGAGCAGCACATCGCCTTCACAATCATCGATGCACAGCACCCGCAACGGTTCGCGCTGCGGTGATTGTGTCCGGCAGGAGTCGCTGTTTCCCGTCGCCACCGCCGCGTATCTGGCTGCCGGGATCATCGGACCTGGCACCGGTTTGTGCCGGTAACCCGCGGGTTTGCGCTGCGGCTTTGTTCAGTCATTGGTCATACCATCCGCAAGTATTGGGAAAGATACAAAAAAACGCGCCCCCTCGTCCTTGGCGCCTTCCGCCCAAACCAAACCGCCATGACGGCCAACGATGCGCGCGACGATAGCCAGCCCGGCGCCACCTCCTTCAAATTCATGGGACACATGCAGACGCTGAAAAATCCTGAACAGCCGGTCAGCAAATTTCATGTCGAAGCCAGCGCCATTGTCGGTTACGCAGATGACGATATCCGTATTCTGCTTCCAGGCCGCGATTTCGATCTGTGGACATACGCGTCCGCGCGTGAATTTCACTGCGTTTCCCAGAAGCTGGAAGAGCACCCGGCGCAGCAGCATGCGATCGGCCCAGACCACCGGAAGGTCGCTCACCTGCCAGTCGATCCGACGATCCAGGATCAGTGGCGCCAGCTCGTCTATGACCTCGCCGATCATCGGTTGCAGGACGACCGGGGATTGCTTGAGTTCGCCGCTGGTATTACGGGCATAAATGAGAAGGTCATCAACCATCCGTGCCATGTTTGCACACGCCGCAGAAATCTTGTCGAGGCATTGCCTGCTTTCTGCATCAAGCCCCGCTGTCGCACGGTTGCGGAACATCGCAACGAAGCCGTCAATATGGCGTGCTGGAACACACAACTCATGCGACACCGAATAAATCAGCGCTTCCATGTCCCGGTTTGCGGCCGCGACGATACGGTCCTGCTGAACCAGCACCGCACCACCGGCCGTTGCTGCCTGGGGCACTGAAGTCCCGTTGCTGTTGTTTTCATTGACCATACGATGTTGGGTTGCAGAATTGACGATCGCAGCTAACTGACTGATTTACATTGGTTTTCATGCAACTCCCCGCTCACCGGCATCGGGCGCGCTTGCTGCCGCTACCTTGCTGACACTACCTTGCCGACACTACATTAAGCCCGCCATTTGTTCTTGCCGGCACGATCTCTCCTTACCTGTCGAATACCAGCCGGCGCCTGACGACTCGTGCCCGCAGCCATCCGCATTCGCAGCCTCTTGGAACGGGGGTCAGCGCATTCACCCTGCCTTTCAGATATCGGCACATGCGGGCCTGAACTTAAATTTCCCCACCGGCAGTCTCGAAAGGCGGAGGGCATCGTATTCGTTTATCATGCCCGGGCTCACGGTTTTAGCATCCCGCTTGCATGTGACTTTCTACCCTTGACTTTCTTGGGCACAATCATCTTGGGCACGATCATCTTGGGCACAATCAGTCTGTGGGTGGCAACTCTCTTGCGCTTAGAATTGCTGCAATTAAATACGCAAAGATAGCGATTTCTTCAATGACCCGCCCGCTTCGTCTACTGCTGATTGAAGACTCCGAAGAAGATGCCGAACTGCTGCTCGCAGAGATCAAAAGTGGCGGTTACGCAATCACTTGCCTGCGAGTGGACTCTGCCGCCGCCACGCGTCGGGCACTGGCATCAGAGTCATGGAACATCGTGATCTCCGACTACTACATGCCCCAGTTCACCGGGCTTGACGCCGTACGGATCGTTCTGGAGCATGACCCCGATCTTCCAGTAATCATCACTTCCGGCAATATCGGCGAAGATATCGCGGTGGAGGCAATGCGCGCCGGGGCACGCGATTACATGATGAAAAACAATCTTTCCCGCCTGACCCCGGCCATCGACCGCGAACTGCACCAGAGCCAGTTCCAGCGCGAGGCACGGCGGGCAAGTCTGGCGCTGGAAGAAAATGAGGCGCGGTTTCGCGCCATTGTCTCGAATATTCCGGGCATGGTCGTGCAGTTGATAGTCAATGCAGGAGAACCCCTCCGCTTCACTTATGCAAGCGCCGGAATCAAGGATCTGCTGTCCACAACGCCCCAGGCACTTCTTGAAAGCAGCGACGTATTCTTCCGCCGGTTGCTTGACGGGGGACCATCTGGTCTGCTTCACCGCCTGGTTGAAAGTACACGGACTCTGCGACCGTTCTACTGGGAAGGCATGATCAACAACGGCACTGGCGATGTCATCCACTGGCTCGGCGCACACATGAGTCCCTACCCGCTTGGCAGCGGTGCCGTCCAGTGGGACGGCATCATCCAGAATATTACCCAGCGCAAAAAAGCCGAAATCGAGCTAAGACGCTCGCGTGAGCAACTCTCCGCGCTTTCCGCGCATTTGCAGAAGGCCAAGGAAACCGAACGCGCAAGGATTTCCCGTGAAGTGCATGACGATATCGGCGGAAACCTTACAGCAATGAAATTCGACGTGCTTTGGCTGATCAATCGCCTGGGCAGTTCGGACGCCGAGGCCTTGACCAGGCTACAGTCGCTGGATGCACTCACAGCCCGCACCATGAATACGGCATCCCGCATTGCGCACGACCTGCGCCCCCCCCTTCTCGATCTGGGCCTGCTTGCCGCAGTGGAATGGGAAGCGTCGGAATTTGCCAAACGCATGGGAATTCCATGCACGATCCAGTGCGAGGATGAAGAAATCGCGGTTGATCCGGAACGGGCCAATGCGCTGTTCAGCGTCTTCAGGGAAACCCTGACCAACATCACAAAACACTCATCGGCGACCCGCGTCGACGTGGAAATCGAAATTGACGATGAAAACTGCACCCTTACCGTCGCCGACAACGGCCGCGGCATCACCCAGACGGATTTGCTCAAGGAAAAATCTTTCGGATTACGCGGTATGCTCGAACATGCGCGCAATCTGGGCGGCGAGATCACCTTTAACAGCAGCCCGAATTACGGCATGACGGTCATTGCACGATTGCCGCTGACTGTCACCACTCCCGATCAAGACAACCAGTACAGTCAATCAGAATTGCCATGGTTAGAGTCATAATTGTTGACGACCACGCCATCCTCCGTCGGGGATTGGCACAGATCATCAACGAAAGCGGGACGTTAAGAGTCGAAGGAGAAGCGGAAACCAGCTCCCAGGCACTGAAGGTGCTCAGGAAAACACCGTGCGAGGTGGTGGTCCTCGACATTTCCCTTCCGGACCGCAACGGTATCGAGACGCTGAAGCTGATCCGCAAGGAATTTCCCCGGTTGAAGATACTGGTACTTTCAATGCACCCCGAGAACCAGTATGCGCTGCACGCCCTCAAGGCAGGCGCTGCGGGTTATCTGACCAAACAGAGCGCACCTGCTGAACTGGTGAAAGCGATCGAGCAGGTCAGCCGCAATCGAAAATACGTAACTGCGGCAGTTGCCGAGGAACTGGCCAATTCGATTGGCGACGACGATATCGAGGCTCCGCACAAGAAATTATCGATCCGTGAATACCAGACCCTGTGTCTGATCGCATCGGGAAAATCACTCACGGAAATAGGCCAGCAGATGGCCATCAGTGTCAAGACGGTCAGTGTCTATCGCGGCCGCGTTCTCGAAAAAATGCGGATGAAACACAATGCGGAGCTGACGCATTACGCGATAAAAAACAATATCGTCAACTAGTTACACCTCTTTTGAGCAGGATTGCACGGTCGCGATCCCGCCGCGGAAGCCGCCTTCCGCCTCCCCTGCATAAGAAGCGCTTACGGATTCAAGTTTTGCCTGCATCCAGCCGATAAGTTGACTAATCAGATGAACTTGATCGATCGCTTGGCGTGGTAACGGCTCGCCCAATCGGGAAAAGGGGAACGGGATGGCACGGCAAAGCAAATCGAGTGAATTGGCACGGCAGACATTGCTGGAACTGGCGGCACGCAAACTCGAGCCCACACCCGACAATTATCGCGCCCTGTATGCTGAGATCGCCGGCATCGACGACAGTTGCAAGGACCACAGCCCCGAGACCGTTCTGCGCGATTTTACCGCCCGTCTGCACGGCAACTCGAAGGGCCTGGCGCATCTGGGGAAAACGCTGACCGCAGCGGTTGATTCCCGCGACTGGCAGAAAGTGCAGCGCGGTCTGGACCTGCTGGTCGACCGTGCATTTACCCAACACCAACCAGCGGCAGACGGCGCCGCCGCGCAGCAAGTCACTGCACGGCTATACGCATTGCTCGCACAAACGCTGGAAACAGGTATCAGCACGCAATTGATCGGAACCCCTTCCCTCTTGAGCGAAGCCGCATCGCTCGCAGAATACCTGCGCGAGGGTGCGGCTGTGGACATGGACAGGCTTCAGCAGCGCCTCAAGTCTCTCTGGCGTGGAATCGAGCTGCAAGGCAAGCAGCAGACCGGGCTGCAAAGCGCCTTGCTGGATCTGCTACGGCTGATGATCGACAACGTTGGCGAACTGGTCGCCGATGACCGCTGGCTCACCGGGCAAATGCAGGTTGTGACGCAGGCGATCACCGGTCCGCTCAGTCTGGACGCGCTGGAGGTGGCGCGGATCAACCTGCAGGAAGTGATTGCGCGGCAACGCCAGCTCAAGCAGAGCCTGTCCGAAGTACGTTCCACCCTCAAGCAGATGGTGGTGGCCTTTGTCGACGCATTGGGAAAACTATCGGAGACCACAGGCGATTACCACGACAGCATAGAAAATCTCTCGCAGCAGATTCGCCACACCGACGACGTGAACCAGCTCAGCCAATTGCTGGAAGAAGTTCTGCGTGAAACCCGTGACGTGCAGGCGAGCACCTTACGCTCGCGCCAGGAAGTATTGGACGCACGGCAGAAGGTGGACGAAGCCCAGCGCAAGGCTGCGCAACTCGAAGCCGAACTTCAGCAGGTCAGCGAACAGGTGCAGAACGATTACCTGACCGGGACCCTGAACCGGCGGGGGCTGAAGGAAGCCTTTGACCGCGAACTGGCGATCGCCGAACGGGAAAATACCCCAACCAGCATCGCTCTGCTCGACATCGACAACTTCAAGGACTTGAATGACAACTTCGGTCACCAGGTCGGAGACCGTGTACTCACCCACCTTGCCACACTGATCAAGGACACCGTGCGTCCTGGCGACCGGGTTTCGCGTTACGGCGGCGAGGAGTTCCTGATTCTGCTGCCCAATGCAGATATCGATCAGGCCATGGCAGTGCTGACTCGCCTGCAGCGCGCGCTGACCAAACATTTCTTTCTTAACGATGAAGCGCCGCTGCTGATCACTTTCAGCACCGGTGTCACGCGCCATCTGCCGGGCGAAACGCAGGATGCAGTGATTAATCGCGCCGACCAGGCCCTCTATCAGGCGAAACGCAGCGGCAAGAACCGGGTTGTAGCGCTGCTACCCGAAGGCATGGACTGGATACCGGAAACAGGTGCGCCGGCACTCGGTACCAGTGCCGCAGCCGCCTGAAGCGACTGCAACCGAATTGCCGCCCTGTTTGGCCTCTATTCAGGGCATGCAGCCACGCCAGTCTTGATACTGTTCTTTTCCATGATTCCTGCGGGTTATGCCCGAATATTCAAAGGAAAGAACAATGGAAAGCAGCGATAAATCGCGATTGAAGCTGATTACGGGCACCTGTGCGCCCGTTCATCTCCGCCACGCAGTGCCCCCAAAGTCCCTGCGCTCGCCCTACGGCGCCTATTACCGGCGCATCAAAGCGTATGCAAATCGCATCCGAAAAACAGAAAATATCATTGAAATCATAGATATACTCGATCAAGCCCTGACCGAAACGCGACGCCTCGAAAACGCTGCCGAAGAACGCACAGCGCCGCACACCATGCACCGCGCAGAGTCGGAAATCCGCGCGCTGAAGGCCGAGCTTGAACAGTTGCGCGGCCTGGTGCATGTCGATCAACTGACGGGGCTGATGAATCGCGGCGGCTTGCAGGAAAGCTTTGCCCGCGAAGCGGCGCGCGCCGACCGCGCCGGCCGGGAACTGGCCGTGGCCCTGCTCGACCTCGACGATTTCAAGCTGATCAACGACCGCCATGGACATGCCTCAGGAGACCAGGCGCTGATCCATCTGGCGGCCATCATCCGCCATTCCATGCGACCCAGCGATGTCGTGGTGCGCTTCGGTGGCGAAGAGTTCCTGTTTCTGCTCCCTGATGCGGACGCGTGTCAGGCGACACGAGCACTGCAGCGGGTGCAGGACGACCTTGACCGCAGACCATTACATTTCTCTGGCCAGGGCCTGACCCTGGCATTCAGCGCCGGAATCGCGATGCGCCGCAACGGGGAAAGCTGCGAAGACGTGGTGGCACGGGCGGATTCAGCCCTCTACGCAGCCAAGCGCGCAGGAAAACGCCAGGTGCGCCGATCGTCGCCGCCCCTCTCCGTCGGCAGCCCCGTGAAACACGCTTGAGGCAGGCGGCGGATACGGAACCGGCAAATCCGCCTGCACGGTTTACGGTCTTCAAGCTGCCGCTGCGCTGGTTCCGCAACCGGGTTCCAGGCGCAGCGGGAAATTAAAGTCCTACCTGACCGGTGCCGTAACTGACTATGACGGCGGTTCACGCACGTGGGTGTGGCAAACCAAAGTCACGGCACGAAGCCGCTCAAATTCAACCGCCTCAAGGAGAACTGAAATGCAAGTCATCAACACCAATATCGCCTCACTGAACGCGCAACGCAACCTCAACGCGTCGCAATCTTCGCTCGCGACTTCGCTCGAGCGGCTGTCCACCGGCCTGCGCATCAACAGCGCCAAGGACGATGCAGCCGGTCTCGCCATCTCCGAACGATTCACGGCACAGATCCGCGGCCTCAATCAGGCCGTGCGCAACGCCAACGACGGCATTTCCCTGGCGCAAACGGCCGAAGGCGCCCTCGGCGAAATCGGCAACAACCTGCAGCGTATCCGTGAACTTGCGGTGCAGTCCGCCAACAGCACCTACAGCGCCAGCGACCGCGCGTCGCTGGATGCGGAATCCGCGCAGCTGATTGCCGAAATCACCCGCGTTGCCGGACAGACCGCGTTCAACGGCACCAACCTGCTCGACGGCAGCTTCACTTCGAAATCGTTCCAGGTCGGTGCCAACGCCAACCAGACGATCACCATCGCCTCAATCTCCGATGCGCGCGCCACCGGCCTCGGCAGCAACGTCCTCACTGCTGCCGGCACTTTGATGGGCGCGACCAAGGCTGCAGCCACCGACCTCACCGGCGGCAACACGGTGGCGGTTGAAGCGGGATTGACCGTCACCACGGCCAACGGCGGCACCACGGCGGCCTTCGGCTACGCAGCAGGTGCCGATGCCAAGGCGATCGCTGCCGCGATCAACACCAATGCGTCCAGCGTCGGCGTCACCGCGACGGCTTCGAACAGCGCCACACTGAGCGGCATATCCGCCGCGGGCACCGTGAGCTTCACGCTCAACGGCAGTGCGATTTCCGCCGCAGTGACCGATCCGACCGACCTGACCGCGCTGATGGGTGCAATCAACGGCGCGGCAGGTGCCACCGGGGTTACTGCGAGCTTCTCGTCGACGTCGGCAAAAAGCAGCCTCACGCTGTCGACCACCGACGGCCGCGACATCAGCGTTCTCGACTATGCCAACTCGACCGCCGGCAACCAGACCGCAACTTTCTCTGCCGTAACGCTGACCGAGGCCAGCACTGATTCCTCGATCAAGACCGGCTCGGTCTCGGTGGCAAGCAGCAAAGGCGCGATCACGCTGGCCGGACACAATGCCGACGTGTTCAACAGCGCTTCCAGCACCTTCTCCTCAATGGCATCGGCCAGCCTGTCCAGCGACGCGAATGCGCAACTCGCCATCGCGGTTGTTGACGCCGCGTTGAACCAGATCAATACCATGCGCGGTGATCTCGGCGCCTATCAGAACCGCTTCTCTTCGACGATCGCCAACCTGCAAACCACGTCGGAGAACCTGTCGGCTTCGCGCAGCCGGATCCAGGACGCCGACTTCGCTATGGAAACGGCCAACCTGACGCGCGGCCAGATCCTGCAGCAGGCGGGTGTGGCGATGCTGGCGCAAGCCAACGCATTGCCGAACAACGTGTTGTCCCTGCTCCGCGGCTAAAGCGGAGATTGACCCGGCCGGCCGCAAGCCGGCCGGGGTTTTACCACAGAGATTGTTTTGACAACCCCCTGCGGGTTGTCAAAACAAGTTCAGGAACTGAAAACCATGCTGCCCGGTCCACTGCAGGCGCCCACCACAACAGGTATCCACGCCTTCAGGCCTGGTGCCGCGAAGGCAGTGCAGCCTGCAGCGCCGAAAACCGTGGATAAGGCCGCAATGCGCGAAGCCATTGTCATCGCCAACAAGGCCATGCAATCGCTCGAATATGGACTGGAATTCAGCATGGACAACGAATCAGGCGAGATGATGGTGCGGGTGATTGACCGCGCAACCCGCGAGGTGATCCGGCAGATCCCCTCCGAGGAGATGCTGGCGATCGCCCGCGCGCTGGACCGCCTGCGCGGCCTGTTGGTGAATCATGATGCTTAACGCGGGGTAATCTGCCATGCCCATCGCCTCTGCGGGAATCGGCTCCGGTCTGGATGTCAATGGCCTGGTCAGACAATTGATGGCACTCGAAAGCCGGCCGTTGACGACGCTGGCCACGCGGGAAGCCAAATACCAGGCCCAACTGACCGCCTACGGCAGCCTCAAGGGCGCGCTCTCGGCATTCCAGATCAGTGTTGCAGCGCTGGCCTCCCCCACACGTTATTCCACAGTCAATGCCAGCGTCACCGACGCTGCGGTCGCCACCGCCAGCGCCAGGGCGAATGCCGTGTCCGGCACCCATACCCTGGAAGTCCAGGCACTGGCACAAGCGCAAAAGCTGGCCTCGGCGGCGCTCCCGTCAGCAACAGACGCAATCGGCAGCGGCACTCTGAGCATCCAGTTCGGCACCTATTCCGCCGGCAACTTCACCTCCAACCCGGACAAGGCGGTAAAGACCATCATCATCGGCAGCGGCAACTCTTCGCTGGCCGGGGTACGTGACGCCATCAACGCTGCCGCCGCAGGCGTTACCGCCAGCATCATCAATGACGGCAGCGGTAACCGCCTCGTCCTCGCCTCCAATGACACTGGTCTCGCCAACGCACTCCGGATCACCGTTGCTGACGATGATCTGGTCAACACCGACCAGTCGGGCCTCTCTCGGCTGGCCTATAACGCCGCCACCGGGGGTGTCAGCAACCTTACTCAGACCGCTGCGCCTGGAAATGCGGCGCTGGTAATCGACGGTATCGCGATCATCAAGGCATCGAACACCGTGGATGATGCGCTTGAAGGCATCACCCTGAATCTGCTCAAAGTCAGCACACCCGGGACGACTGCGATCAGCGTCAGCCGCGACAACACCAGCGTGCAGTCCGCCGTACAGTCCTTCGTAAAAGCCTACAACGACCTCAACAAGACCGTCACCGACCTGTCGAAGTACGACGCCGCGACCAAACGCGCCTCGACTCTGACCGGCGAAGCCACGCTGCGTTCTGTGCAGTCCCAGATGAAAGGCGCCCTCAACAACGCACTGTCATCCGCCGGGGGCGGATTCAGCACCCTTGCCGACATCGGCGTCACCTTTCAGAAGGACGGCACACTCAAGCTCGATGCGAACAGGCTGAATACGGCTCTCGCCGATCCGGGCCGCGACATTGCTACGCTGTTTGCAGTGGTCGGCAAACCCGCCGACAGCCTGGTGTCCTACGCCGGGTTCACCGAAGACACGCGGAATGGCACATATCTGCTGAACGTCAGCCAGATTGCCACCCAGGGGCGCGCAGTCGGCAGCGGCCCCGCTGCCCTCACCATCAGCGCCGGCGTCAACGACACCCTGGACATGACCGTCGACGGGGTTGCAGCATCGCTGACCCTTGATGCCGGCACCTACACGGCGGACGCTCTCAGCGCCACCATCCAGTCCAGAGTGAACGGTGCGACAGCATTGACGGAAGCCGGCATCACCGTTTCAGTCACCCATGACGCAGGGGTGCTAAACATCACCTCCAGACGTTACGGCGCCTCATCCAGCGTGACCGTCACCGGTGGCAATGGAAAAATCGACGTCTTTGGCGCGCCGCTGGAAACCTCAGGCGTCGATGTCGCCGGAACAATCGGCGGCACGGTTGCCGTCGGATCCGGCCGCACCTTGACTGGCAGCGCAGATGCGAGCGGCCTTGCACTGCTGATCCAGGGCGGCACCACCGGATTTCGCGGCTCGGTCACGCTGACCCGGGGATACGCCTATACGCTGGAAAAACTCGCGGCAAGAATGCTCGACAACGACAGCCTGCTCGACGGTCGTATCGACGGCATCAACGCATCGATCAAGGACATCAACGCACAGCGCGATGCGCTGTCGCGTCGACTGGAGGTCATTGAAAAACGTTACCGCGCGCAGTTCAGCGCGCTGGACGGCATGATCGCCAGCATGAGCAAGACCAGTGATTTCCTGCAACAACAACTGGCAAACCTGCCCAAGAGCAGTTAGCAACGGCAAATACCAAGGAGAATGAAATGTTTGCAACAGTGCGTAATCAGCTTTCCGCCTATCAACGGGTGTGCGTAGAAACCGATGTGCTCACCGCGGATTCGCATAAACTCGTGCTGATGCTGTTCGAGGGCGCGCTGCTTGCACTTGCCGATGCACAATTGCACATGCAGCGGCGCGAAACCGCCGAAAAAGGACTCGCACTCTCCAAAGCGCTGATGATCATCGACGGCGGGCTCAAAGCCAGTCTCGACGTCAAGGCCGGGGGCAAGCTTGGCGAGCATCTGGCAGCGCTTTACGATTACATGTGCGACCGCCTGCTACACGCCAACCTGCATAACAGGGTGGATATCGTCGAAGAAATACGCCAGCTTTTGCTCGGGTTGCGCGGTGCATGGCTGCAAATCAGCCCTGAAAAAACACAACCACCGGTGCATCAAGCCTACGCCGCTCAATCTGTCGTTGCCACCCAAAGCAGCACTTCAGTTCTGGCCTGACACCAATGGATAATCAACAGGTTATCGCAATATTCGAAGATGCAGCCAGACTGACCCGGGAGATGCTGGGGGACGCGCGCGCGCAACAGTGGGATAACGTCGCGGCCAAGGAAAAACGGTGCGCCGAAGAGCTGGCCAGACTACCATCAACCATGCCCGGGGAGGCAGATCCCGTGCACCAGCGACGCAAGGCCGAGCTGATCCGCGACATGCTCGAAAATAACGCCGAGATCCGCATGCTGGCCGAGCCCTGGCTCGCGCGTCTGTCCGAACTGATCGGCTGCACCCGGCAGCAGTCACGCCTGCACCGCATGTATCGCGATTGATGAAACTGAATCGACGCAACCGTACCCCCCATGTTCAACCGACTTGCAGACCGCGTGCGACTGCGCACGCAAAACGGCGCATCTGAAACGTCCCGAGGTCCTGCTGCATCCCCGGGTGCGCGGCCACGCGAACTCGCGCCGGGTGATATCGTGCAGGGATATGTGGAGTCGGTGCAAGATGACGGCATCGCAAAAGTGTTTATCGAGCACCGTCCTTACCTGCTGCGGTTGCCGATCGACGTAAAAGCCGGTTATGCACTGCAGTTGACGGTGAGCGCGCGCGATCCGGCGCTGCGCTTTACGCTGAGCGAAAATCCTGATTCGCCAGATCCTGGCACCCGCTTGAGCGAGGCTGCCCGGTTCATTACGGCGCTGCTGGCGGAAAGCGAGAAATTGCCGGTAACGCGCGCAGTAACAGGCGGCATCCCCCTGTTGCCGAATCCGCCGCTTGACGGCGCCGAGATGGCGGATGCGCTGCAGCATGCTTTCACCGAAAGCGGCATGTTCTATGAAGCCCACCAGGCGCAATGGGTTGCCGGTGAACGTCCACTGGATTCGCTGATGAACGAGCCGCAGGCGCGGCTGTCGCCGCTCACCCCGGGCAGCACGAACGAATCCGACGCCACTGGCGCGACCATCATTCAGAACACAGACGAACTGCCGGTACATCGCGATGCATTGCCCATTGTCAGACAGCAACTGGAGACTCTGGACAGCCGGAAAATCGTATGGCGGGGCCTGGTCTGGAACGATCAGCCTCTGGAATGGCACATTTCCCAACCGGCAACCGGCGGCCAGGCGTTCGATGAGGAGCCAGCCTGGCATGCGCGTCTCGTGCTCACCCTGCCACGCCTCGGCACTCTGGCGGTGACATTGCTCGTCAGCAGCCGTGCTGCATCCATCAGCATCGAGCCCACTGCGTCAGAAACTGCAAAGGAGATCGCCCTGCACCGCAAAAGACTGTTGCAGGCACTGCAAGCCTCTGGCATCCACCCAGTCACCGTATCGATTGACATCGATGAAATACGCTGAGACAAAAACGTCCGCCATCGCGCGGGTATACAGCGTACGCGGGGAAACGACATGTGCTTCGGCGCAGGATGATCGACTAATCGCAGAGAACATTATCCGAACCTCGCGCGAAGCAGGCATCTACGCCCACCAATCTCCATCGCTGGTCGCGTTGTTGATGAAAGTCGATCTTGATGCCCGGATCCCGCCCCGGCTGTACACGGCAACCGCGGAATTGCTGGTGTGGCTGCATCAAATCGACACCACTGCCAAACCGGGAAACGCCTCGCAGAAGGGTTGAAAACGGGCTGCGCTGCCCGGCGATGCGCGGTCACCGGCAATTGCCGCGGTCACACGAATTCCCCGGATTATTCCGCCCTGTTCCGCGCTTTGCATGCAATGCGGTTCGCTAGACTTGCGCTACAGGATACCGCTCAACCACGTTCAGACATAGTCAACTGCAGACACAGGACCGCGCACCATGGCTGTATCACACAACGCCTTCATGATCGGGGCAAAACTCGAAATCCTGCATATCCTCAACGCGCTGATGCGCAAGGCGGCGCTGATAACCGTCAACATCGATGCCCGCGAGTTCTTCCTGACCTCGCTGCTCGGCATCGATGAAAAGTCGAACCGCCTGTACTTTGAACGCGGACGAGCCTCAGCCGGAATCCCGAACATCAGGACAGACCGGAAAATCTCATATCGAACCAAACTCGATCAGGTGGAGATCCGCTTCAGTAGCACCGGCATGCGCAGCACGATTTATGCCGGAAACGAGGCTTATGAAATTCCATTGCCTGAAGAATTGCAGCGTATACAGCGCCGCGATTCGTACCGCGTACAAACCCCGCTGATCAAGGCGCTTAAATGCCGGCTCACCCGCGAGGACGCACCAAAATTGGACGCTGTGGAACTGAACATCATCAACATCAGTTGCGGTGGCATCGCAATCCAGTGTCCGCCTGAACAATTCAAACCGCAAATCGGCGACCGCTACGATTGCTTACTGCTGCTTCCGGGCTCGTCGGGACTTCAGGTGACTGTGACGGTCTGCGATACCAATGAAACCAAACTGCTGAACGGCAACAAGAGCCGGCATACGGGCTGCGCCCTTGTCGCACCTCCGGAAAGCACGCGTGCAGCCATCCAGCGCTATATCATGACAATGGAGCGGCAGCAGCGCATGCAACACGCAGCGCACAATTGAGAAACGGGCAAATCGCCCTCCACACACAAGACGACCATCACTGGTCAGCCGAGCAGATTTCTCGTCGCCTCCACCGCCTTGTCCAGCTCTTCGCCTGCCGAATCAAGGTCGGCGTCTCCCGGAAACAGCTGTGCTTTTGATGCTGCCGCGTCAAGATCCCCGGGAGTTGCAAGCGCTTCGCCATACCCCCTGGAGCGAGCCAGCAGATTGGCCAGGTGCACAATCAGCAGCTGGCGGGACATCGTCTTGGCGCTGCCAAGATCATCGTGGTATCCGGCCACGACCAGGAAATCTTCGTCAAACCGCCAGCGCCGCATCAGAGCAACGCCGAACTGCGCATGATGGGTGCGCAGGAACATGCGAAACAGGGCAGCGCCTTCTTCGCCTTCGATGAGTTTGCCGCCGACATCGGACTGTGCAATCGCATGCAGCATGGCCAGCTTGCCGACATCGTGCAAAAGGCCGAGCGAGAACAGCTTGGTGGTGGGAGCCCTTTCAACCAACCGCCCCAATATCATGCATGCGTGGGCGCAAGCCATGCTGTGCACCCACAGTTCATCCAGGAACGGCATATATGCAGGACTGCGCGAGCTGTAAAGCGAACGTTTTGCCAGCATCTCGGCCATGTTGCATGCACCCGCGAGGCCGATGCGGCTCACCGCGTTTTCGATGGTGTCAACCTTGCGGACATTCGCATACTGTGCCGAGTTGGCGACCTGGAGCAGTTTCGCACTGACTGCCGCGTCCTGTGAAAGCAGCCGGGAGATCTCGCTGATACCGACGTCGGTGTCCAGCAGTTCACGCAACTTCATCGCGATCTGCGGATAGGCCGGAAGCGCGAGATCGCCGCTGCGCAGACGCACCGCCAGTTCTTCATTGAAGCTGCGCTTCGGAGATACCGGCACCACCGGCCGTGCCGCGCCAACGGCATGGTCGCGCCCCGCCTTGGCGTCATTCTCCAGTTCGCCAATGCGCTTGCGCAACTCGGCCACCTCGCTTCGTAGCGCAACACTGGCGCAATTTCTCGAGATCACTTCTTCCAAAGCTTGCGGCACTATGTCTTCGTAGGCTTTCACCTTCACCAGATAGCAGGCGGCACCCTTGCACATCGCGGTGACAGCGCGAGCCTGGTCCTCCACCGTCGTGGTCACCAGCAAGGGCACGGGCATCCGCCTGAACGTTTCCAGCAAAGCGCCGGTTTTATCCCCGTCAATGATGTTCAGATCGAGGATCAGCGCAACCGACCCGGACACTGCGACGCTCAGCATGGCAGCATCGACCACGATTTTTACTTCGTACAGCGGCGCAAGCGCGGCCGACAGGGCGCGCGATTCTCCCGGATTGCGGTTCGCGACAATGACAGTTTTCAACATCTGGAAAAGTATCCTTTGACCCATGGTTCAACGGCCGGATACGCGGAATCTTTAAGCAGATTTGCGACGACGCATGGCGCCGGCATGAGCGGATTCCGGATCATGGCCCGCTTGAGAAACGGCGCAGGGAACAGCTTAAAACCGCCTGGTTATGGTTCCGGGTGCCTGCCGGCGGCGGTAGAACTATGCCTCTACACCTGCATGTTCATGATGTCGTGATAGGCAGAAACCAGCCGATTGCGTACTTGAACCGTCTGCTGGAACCCGATATTCGCCTTCTGCAGCGAAATCATCACGTCCTGCAAATTGGTGCCCGGAACACCCAGTTCGAACTGCTTTGCCATCTGGGCGGCCTGTTGCTGGCGGCCGTTCACACTGTCGAGGGAAGTCTTGAAGACCGTCGCAAAATCCGCTTGCTTGATGCCATTGAGCTCAGCCGCAGGCGCTGCTTTGTTAATGCCGGTGCGCGCAGCCGCACTGCGCAACTGCGCAAGAACCTGGTCAATCGCACTGGTTTCCATGAAGCCTCCGGCCATCGGATGTCTGCTGCGTGATTGCCGTTGTGGCTGATCTGATCGCACCAGATGGAACGCATCATAAGAACACCCACCGGAGGCACAACGGCAAAACAGGACCGGAAAACCGGCGTTATCCGGCGCATCCCTCCCGGAACACGTGTTGATAATCGGATCACTGCCAAAAACACGGCATCAACGCTACAGATCACCGCATGAACAGCCGATAACGCCGATGGATACCCAAGCACAAACACTCGCCATCCCCGCACGGGGAGTCATGCCTCTCCTCAATCCGCAGCGTCTCGGGTTCATGCTGGCCACGGCTACTGTGGTCGCCGTGCTGGTCGCCGGATACATGTGGAGCCAGACACCCGACTATCGAGTGCTCTACGGCAACCTTTCGGACCGCGACGGCGGTGCCGTCATAGCCGCACTTCAGCAAATGAACGTTCCCTACAAGTTCGCTGAAGGCGGCGCATTGTCGGTACCGGCGGGACAGGTGCATGAGGTAAGGCTGCGGCTGGCAGGACAAGGACTGCCCAAGGGCGGACTGATCGGATTCGAAGTGATGGAAAGTCAGAAATTCGGTACCAGCCAGTTTGCCGAGCAAATCAACTACCAGAGGGGTCTCGAGGGTGAACTCGCACGCTCGATACAGGCCCTCTCCTCGGTGCAGAGCGCGCGTGTCCATCTCGCACTGGCGCGACAAACCGCTTTCCTCAGGGAGCAGTCGAAACCCAGCGCCTCGGTGATTCTCGGCCTCTTCCCCGGGCGCACCCTGGATGCGACACAGGTCAGCGCTGTTGTTCACCTGGTCAGCAACAGTGTCCCCGACCTTCAGGCCAAGAATGTCAGTATCGTCGATCAGCACGGCAACCTGCTCAGCGCGCCCAGCACTGAAAGCGCACGCGGCGTCCTCGAACCGACGCAGATCAAATACCGCCACGATCTCGAGCAGAGTTACATCAGCCGCATTGAGGCGATAATCTCGCCGCTGACCGGCGCCGCGAATGTCCGGGCCCAGGTGACGGCCGATCTCGATTTCACCCAGAGCGAACACGCCGAGGAGATTTACAAGCCGAACCAGGCAACGGCGGATTCCGCGGTACGCAGCCGACAGACCAGCGAAACGAATGCCGCTAGCGCCGCAACGACAGGCGGCGTCCCCGGCGCGCTCTCCAACCAGCCGCCGGCCCAGCCGACCAGCCCGGTCACCGGCGTCGCCACCACTTTGACGGCACAACCGGCACCTTCCAGCGCGCGCAAGGATGCGACCATCAACTACGAGGTCGACCGAACCATACGCCACACGCGACAGGAACTCGGACGCATCAAACGGCTTGCCGTCGCGGTGGTCGTAAACCACCGTTCAAAAATCGACGCCAAGGGCAAGGAGACTCTGGCTCCGCTGAGCGAGGCCGAACTCGCGAAACTGACCAACCTGGTCAAGGAAGTGATGGGCTACAGCCAGGAACGCGGCGACACGATCAGCGTCATCAACAGCCCGTTCAGCGTCGCCGCGAAGGAGAAGCTGCCGGAAATTCCGGTGTGGAAAGATCCGGAAACGCTGGATCTCGCCAAGGTAATCGGCAAAAACGCGCTGATCGCGGGCGTGCTGCTGTTCATCGTGCTGGTTGTGCTGAAGCCGGTGCTCAAGTCCTACGCGCTGGTGGCACCGCTGCAGCTCGAATCCGGGACCGGCCGGACACCGGAAGAAAACCAGATCGCGCAACTGGGCAGCTACGAGCAACAAGTCGACCACGCCAAACAGATTGCACGCTCCGATCCCAGGGTCGTGGCCAATGTGGTCAAGGATTGGGTAGGCAGTAATGGAAAATGACGGATTGACCAAAAGCGCCATCCTGCTGATGGCCATCGGGGAAAACGAGGCTGCCGAGGTGTTCAAACATCTCGGTCCGCGCGAGGTGCAGAAAATCGGCACCGCGATGGCGGCGCTGAAATCCGTCACCCGCGAGGAAATCACCGGGATCATCGGTGAATTCCGTGATCAGGCCGGGGAACAGTCGTCACTGACCATGGGATCGGGCGACTACATCCGCAAAGTACTGAGAAAAGCACTTGGCGACGACCGCTCTGCATCGGTCATCGACCGGATTCTCCAATCCGGCGACATCAGTGGCATAGACGGCCTCAAATGGATGAGTGCGAACGCGGTAGCTGAGTTGATCAGGAATGAACACCCCCAGATCATTGCCACCATACTGGCGCATCTGGAGCGCGATCAGGCGTCGGAAATACTGTGCCAGTTCACGGATCGCACGCGAAACGACGTGCTGCTGCGTATCGCGACGATGGACGGTATACAGCCCGCAGCCCTGCAGGAACTCAATGAAGTCCTGACCAAACTGCTGGCAGGAGGCGCCAGTGTCAAAAATGCCCCGATGGGCGGGATCCGCGCAGCCGCCGAGATCCTCAATTTCATGCCAGGGCCGCAGGAAACATCGGTAATCGACGGCGTCAAGGAATTCGATTCCGAACTCGCCCGGAAAATCGTCGACGAAATGTTCATCTGGGAGAACCTGCTCGAACTCGAAGACCGCGGGATACAACTGCTGCTGAAGGAAGTGGAATCGGAGGCGCTGATCCTCGCGCTCAAAGGCTCATCAGAGGCATTGCGCGAAAAAATATTCGGCAACATGTCGCAGCGCGCCGGCGAGATGTTGCGCGAGGATCTCGAGGCAAAAGGCATGGTGCGTGTATCCGAAGTCGAGGCAAAACAGAAGGAAATCATCACCATAGTCCGCCGGCTTGCCGAAGAAGGACAGATCACCGTGGGCGGTGGTGCGGAAGGCGGATATGTCTAGCAGCCCCTTGATCCCCAGGGAAAAACTTTCGGCCTATCAGCGCTGGGAGCTGCACTCTTTTGACCTTCCGGGTGGATTTGATCAAGCCGAGAGCCCGTCGGCTCCCGCCGCACGTGCAAACGACGCGACAGAGGCTCTACGGCGTGCCGCGTACGACGCCGGCCACGCCGATGGCCAGCGCGAAGTCAAGGCCAAGGCTGCCGCTGAAGCCGGGCAATTTCAGGAACTGCTGGCCAGCGCCGCGCAGCAAAACCGCTCAATTGGCGAACATCTCGCTGAAGAACTGCTCGGACTTAGCCTTGCAATCGCCCGGCAGATGGTCCGCCAGACCTTGACCGTGCGCCCCGAAGTCATTCTGCCGCTGATCAAGAATGCGCTCGCGGAAATTTCCACCGCATCCGCGCACCCCACTCTCACCCTGCATCCGGCCGATGCCGCACTGGTTCGCGCGCAGCTCCCCGACTCGCTGGCTGAGGGCAACTGGCAGATTGTCGAAGATGCCGCAATCGCGCGCGGTGGCTGCCTGGTGCACACCGCAGCCAGCCATGTCGATGCCACGGTTCAGGGCCGCTGGCAGCACCTGCTGAACCAGCTGGGGATGAACGGCTCGTGGCTGGACTGAAACAGCGCGCAGCACATCCGTCACTGGCACTGCCTCACGCGCATGTACATGCCCGTCAACCTGAAAAATTATTCGAAATTAATTACTTAAAATGACACCCGGGCCTTTCCTCAAAGACTGCGTCGATCTGGTTGCAACCACGCGCACCTTGCGCGTTTCCGGGAAACTGACGCGGGTCGCCGGAATGGTGCTGGAGGCATCGGGTCTGCGCCTCGCCGTCGGCAGTTGCTGCGAGGTGCTGTTGCCGCACCGCGCGAGTGTCGAGGCCGAAGTCGTCGGCTTCTCGGAAAACCGCCTGTTCCTGATGCCCGTCAACGATGTGGAGGGACTGATGCCGGGCGCGCTGGTGCGCTCGCTGGAAGCAAAGCCGCTGCGCCCCTCACTGGATGCGCCGCCGCGCCCGCGCCGCCGTGCTGCGGATCAGGCAAAACAGGTGCCCGTTGGCGCGGCACTGCTAGGGCGTGTGCTCGACAGCAATGGCACCCCCCTCGACCAGCTCGGCCCCTTGCACAACGAGCGCTATGTCTCGCTGCATAACCGGCCGCTGAATCCTCTGGAACGCGCGCCAATCACCGAAATCCTTGACGTCGGTGTACGCGCAATCAACAGCCTGCTGACCATCGGACGCGGCCAGCGCATGGGGCTCTTCGCGGGCAGCGGCATCGGCAAAAGCATGCTCCTCGGCATGATGGCGCGTTATACCAGCGCCGACGTGATCGTGGTTGGACTGATCGGCGAACGCGGACGCGAAGTCAAGGAATTCATCGAAAACATACTTGGCGCAGCGGGATTGGCGCGCTCCGTCGTAGTTGCGGCACCGGCCGACACCAGCCCGTTGATGCGCCTGCAGGGCGCGGCCTACGCGACCGCCGTTGCAGAGCATTTTCGCGATGAGGGCCGCCACGTGCTGCTGATCATGGACTCGCTGACGCGTTTTGCGATGGCGCAGCGCGAGATCGCCCTCGCTATCGGCGAACCGCCGGTGACCCGCGGTTATCCGCCATCGGTGTTTGCCAAGCTGCCGCAACTGGTCGAACGGGCCGGCAACGCCGGCCAGGGCGGCGGTTCGATTACAGCCCTCTACACGGTACTTGCCGAGGGCGACGACCAGCAGGACCCGATCGCCGACAGCGCCAGGGCGATCCTCGACGGCCACATCGTGCTGTCGAGGACACTCGCCGACCAGGGCCACTATCCCGCGATAGACATCGAGGCTTCGATCAGCCGCGCCCTTACCAGCCTGGTCGATGTCAGGCAATTTGAGCGGGTGCGCCAGTTCAAAAGCCTCTACGCCCGCTACCAGCGCAACCGTGACCTGGTCAGCGTCGGCGCCTACGCAGCCGGAAGTGATCCGGTGCTGGATCGCGCACTGTCTCTTTATCCGAAAATGGAAGCATTCCTGCAGCAGCATACCGATACCCGCGCCGCCTACCCGCAAAGCATTGCCGCACTCGACGGACTCCTCGGCGAGGCCGTCGCGACATGATGATTCCATCCAGTCCAGCGGGCGCTGAACGATGAATCGCGGATTCGTATTGCAGGGATTGCTCGAAATCGCCGATTCCGAAACGGGGTCGGCAGCGGTCAGCCTGGGCAAACTTGTACATCAACTGCAGCAGCAGGAGGAGAAACTGGCCCTGCTGGTGCAATACCGGAGCGACTACCAGTCGCGCCTGTCAGGCGCCACAGACAGCGGTCTCGATAGCAGGAATTTCCGCAACTTCAGCGCATTCATGAAACAACTCGAACAGGCGATCCACCAGCAGCAGGCCGTCGTCTTTGAGGCCCGCAGGTGTGTCGCCGCCGGCCGTCAGCGCTGGCAGGAAAAGCAGAAAAAATCAAAAGCTTACGGCACGCTCGCACAACGGGCATCGACCGCCGCAGTGCGGGCCGAGAACGGACGTGAACAAAAGCTGCAGGACGACTTCGCCAGCCGCACATCAAAAAACAAAATCCTCGCCGATCATTGACGGATCGGCCGCTACGGTCAACCCACACACCTCAACCTGAACGGGACACTCATGGAGATTTCTACAATAAATACACCCAAGCTGCCTGTAACCTCGCCATCCGGAGAAACCGAAGGTGAACCCGGCGCAGACGCCATCGACTCCATTGCGGCGGCCGATTTCCAGGAAATGTTGCAGGTGTTGATGCAGGGTGCCCCGAACGACGATACGGCTGCGGTCGGTATCATTCCCCCAGACGCCAATGTGGCTGCAAGCCAGTCTGAAGAAGAACATGCCGCCACGAGTTCAGGCATGGGCGCTCTCCTGCCCGGCGCGGCGTTCCCGCCTGATCTCATTCCCGCTTCAGCTGCCACTGGCATGCACGTAATGGCGCCGTCTGTGAATTCAGCCATTGCGACTGACGGGATTTCGGTCACAGGCGCCCCCCCGGTCCCGGCTGCACCGATATCCGACGCACCTGCCGATCCGCGCTCGGCGCGAACCCTGAACGCCCAAAACGACGCCGGCAACGAACGCTTCGCAGGAAATGCCGATGCGACAGGAAACCTGTCCGCTGCAACCGCATCCGGCCTTGCAGCACAACAGGCAGAAAACGCAACGGGCTACCGTGATCCAGGAGTAACCGCGCTTTCACTGCCGATGACAGCCTCTGTATTTCGCGGAGCCGATCATGCTGCGGCATCGCCGGCATCGCAACCGCGGCTCGAGTCACCGGTGGGCACGGCAGGCTGGAGTGGCGAATTCGCACAGAAGGTGATGTGGATCGCCGGCGACAGGCAGCAGTCGGCAGAACTGCATCTGAACCCGCCTGAACTCGGTCCGCTCAGCATCAGGCTCGCCATCGAGGACGATCAGGCCAGCGCCGTATTCCATTCCGCACACAGCGAGGTGCGTGAAGCGATACAGGCGGCGCTGCCGCGGCTGCGCGAAGTGCTGGCGGAAAGCGGCATCGCACTTGGCAATGCCAGTGTGACCGCCGACAGTCCGCGTGAAGGATCCGCTTTCGAGCGGAAACAGCAGCCGCAGTCCTCGGCAAGCGGCAGTGCGGCCGGGGTTGGCGCCGAGGATCCTGCAGCCATACAACACCCGCGCAGCAACGGCGGCGGATTGGTCAACCTGTTCGCCTAGGAGGCTGTGCAGGAAAGTCCGGAGCAGGCAGGGATAGACCGTCCTATTCATCCAATACCACCCGCTCCTCCCTCGCGATAATGGGCCGGGTAAAACCATCGGGATTCGATCATGGCCGTCAGCTCAGTGAAAGCAGCTAAAAGTCAAAGCGCCCCCGCACCGGCGGCGGATGCAGCGCCGGCGCCGGGAAAAAGTGGCAAGGTATTGAAAATAATCGGTGTGTTTGTAATCGCCAGTGCCATTGGCGGCGGTGCATTGTACTGGCATCTCGAACAGCGGAAAAACGCTCCGGCGGAAGAAAAACCGCAACCGGCGAAGCCGCCGGTTTTTGTCGCGCTCGAGCAGTTCACGGTCAATCTGCAGCTTGAAGACACGCCCCAGTTCATGCAAATAGGACTCTCGCTCCAGGTGGTGGACAGTACCGTCATCGATACCCTCAAACTGCATATGCCGGTGGTCCGCCACCGGGTGTTGCTGCTGCTCTCCAGCCGCAAGGCCTCGGAACTGCTGGCACCGGAGGGCAAGCGCAAGCTCAGCACCGACATCGTCAGCGCAATCAACGACATCCTGATTCCGCCCGACCCGAATGCGAATAAAGCCCGTCCGTCGCAGAAGATCGAGCCGGTCGAAGCAGGGACCGACGCGACCGAAAGCGCTGAAAAGGCGAAGCGTGATCCCGCGGGAAGCGACGCGGAGCCTGCCGAGCAGTCCGTGCCTGCAGCTCAACCGCCCGTGATCACGGTGCTGTTCACATCCTTCATCATTCAGTGAACGCGCCATGAGCCAGGATTTCCTGTCGCAGGACGAGGTTGATGCGCTGCTCAAGGGCGTCGCCGGCGACGTTGATGAAACCGAAATGCCAGGCGACGGGCCCGGCGTGCGCCCGTACAATCTCGCGACGCAGGAACGCATCGTGCGCGGGCGCATGCCTGCCCTGGAAACCATCAACGAACGTTTTGTCCAGTCGTTCGGCTCCGGGCTCTACGATTTCATCCGCCGCAATGCGGAAATCTCCGCCGGCCCGGTGCGTACCATCAAGTACAGCGAGTTCCTGCGCAACCTCGCAGTACCCAGCAACCTGAACCTGGTGCAGGTCAAACCGCTGCGCGGCACTGCGCTTTTCATCTTCGAGCCGAACCTGGTGTTCCTGGTGGTGGACAGCATGTTCGGCGGCAATGGCCAGTTGCAGGCTGGCGCTGAAAGCCGGGACTTCACACCGACCGAGCGGCACATCATCCAGCGACTGCTGGCTCTGGCGTTTGGCAGCCTCGAGAAGTCCTGGGCGTCCGTGCATCCGGTCGAGTTCGAATACCTGCGCTCCGAAATGAACACGCAGTTTGCCGGCATCGCGATGCCCAATGAAATCGTCGTGGTCACTACGTTCACCATCACGCTGGGTGCCACCGGCGGTCTGTTCCACATCTGCATGCCGTACACCATGCTGGAACCGATCCGCGACCTCCTCCAGAGCAGCATGCCAAGCGACCGTGCCAGCGGCGACAAGCGCTGGGGAAGAATGCTGGCGAAACAGGTGCAGAGCGCCGAAATCGAACTGGTGCTGAATCTGGGCCACGCGAGCCTGACCATCCAGCAACTGCTCGGCATGGAAATCGGGGACGTGATTGCCGTGGATGTTCCACAGCCGATCCTTGCCGAAGTCGACGGTGTGCCGGTGATGGAATGCAAATGCGGGGTGCTCAACGGACAGTACGCACTCCGGGTGGAAAAACTGCTGTCTGGCTTCGCACTGGAAGACTGAAGGGGGAATCGAATGACACAAAACGTCGTTGCAGAACCGTATGACGCGGCTGATGCCGTGCCAGGATTCGCCGAGGCTGCGATGACTGGCGCACCGTCCACTGATGCCGCCGCATCAAAACAGGTCAGCATGCCCATATTCGAGCAGTTCTCGGGCGCAGGCCGCAAGGGCGGCGCCAGCAACGACATCGACATGATTCTCGACATTCCGGTCCAACTCACGGTCGAACTGGGCCGGACCAAGATCGCGATCAAGAATCTGCTGCAGCTTGCGCAGGGTTCAGTGGTCGAACTTGACGGCCTCGCCGGAGAACCGATGCACGTGCTGGTGAACGGCTGCCTGATCGCACAGGGCGAAGTCGTGGTCGTCAACGACAAGTTCGGCATCCGGCTGACCGACATCATCGCCCCATCTGAGCGCCTGCTGAAACTGCGCCGATGACGCACCGTGCCCATCACCTCGCCGTCGCCGCCGCTGGCTGCAGCATAAGCGGGTGGGCGTCGGCGCAGGCTGCCGCCGGCAGCGGCAGTTCCGCCGTCGCCACTTCACTGGCAACGCTGGCGGCGAGCACTGCGGCCGTGGTCGCCATCATCCTCGCCGCCGCGTGGCTGCTCAAACGTCTTGCGCCCCGCCATCACTTCGGTCGCAACACACTGCGCATCGTCGCCGGCACTGCGGTGGGCAACCGCGAACGCGTGGTCGTGGTTGAAATCGGCGCTACATGGCTGGTACTGGGCGTTGCGCCGGGGCAAGTCAACCTGCTCCACCAACTGCCAACCAATCCTTCCGCGACAGTTTCCGACACAGCGCCTGCCGCAACCGCCCCGCGTTCGCACAGCTTTGCCCGGTGGCTCTCACCGCTATTAAATAATCGCAATGAAAACAAATAGATACATACTTTTTGCAGCACTGCTCTGGAGCGCGGCAGCACCGGTACTCGCGCAGACCACAGCGCTGCCGCTGGGCTCGAGCACGCCGCTGCCCGGTGGCGGCCAGTCGTACAGCCTGAGCATCCAGACCCTGCTGCTGCTGACATCCCTCACCTTCCTGCCCGCAGTGCTGCTGATGATGACCGGATTCACTCGCATCATCATCGTGCTCTCGCTGCTGCGCCAGGCACTTGGCACCCCCTCGTCACCGCCCAATCAGGTGCTGATCGGGCTGTCGCTGTTTCTGACCCTGTTTGTAATGTCACCGACGCTGGACAGGATTATTGCCGATGCCTATCAGCCGTTTACAGAGAACAAGATCACGCTGGCAACTGCGATCGACAAAGGCAGCGCACCATTGCGCGCGTTCATGCTGCGGCAGACGCGGCAGGGCGATCTCGCCTTGTTCACGCGTATTTCCGGTGCCACCGTGGACCAGCCGGACCAGATACCGATGAAGGTGCTGATTCCGGCCTACGTTACCAGCGAATTGAAGACAGCGTTCCAGATCGGATTCATCATCTTCATCCCCTTCCTGGTCATCGACATGGTCGTCGCCAGCGTATTGATGTCCATGGGCATGATGATGGTCTCCCCTGCAATGGTATCGCTGCCGTTCAAGCTGATGATTTTCGTACTGGTCGACGGCTGGGCGCTGCTGCTGGGCTCACTCGCCCAGAGCTTCGCCGTTTGACGCCGCAACCCTGGATCAACAAGACATGAACGCCGAAGACGTCATCACGCTCGCCCAGCAGGCGCTGCTGATCATGCTGCTGGTTTCGTCTCCCATGCTGCTGGCTGCGCTCGCCGTGGGCCTGCTCGTCAGCATTTTCCAGGCCGCCACCCAGATCAACGAAATGACGCTCTCGTTCATCCCCAAGCTGATCGCGGTATTCGTGGCCATGGTCATTGCAGGCCCATGGATGACCGGTCTGATGGTGGACTACATCCGCAGGCTGTTCAGCAGCATACCCGGCATCATCGGCTGACCCGGCACGGGCGCAGGCGATGATTACCCTCACCTCCGCGCAACTCGACGGCTGGATCGCGATGCTCATATTTCCGCTGGCGCGGATACTGGCGCTGATCGCCAGCGCTCCGATCACCAGCAGCGCACAATTCCCGGTGCGCGCAAAAATCGGTCTTGCCGTGATGCTGACGGTGCTGCTGGCGCCATTGCTGCCTGCAACGGAAATCATTTCCGGAAGCGCCACGTCGATGCTGTTGCTGGTGCGCGAGGTTCTGATCGGCATCGCCATGGGCATGGCCATGCGCGTGGTGTTTGCCGCCGTCAGCATGGCCGGCGATGTCATCGGCCTGCAGATGGGCCTCGGCTTCGCCCAGTTCTATGACCCGCAGAGCAGCGCTCATGTGCCGGTTACCGGACAATTCCTGGGCCTGGTTGCAACACTGATTTTCCTCTCCCTGAACGGGCATCTGTTACTGCTGTCGACCCTGGTCGAATCATTCCAGCGGGCACCGGCGCTGGCGGGCGCAGTGCCAGCGACGAATTGGCTGTCGCTGGCGCAGTGGGGGGGCATGATCATGCGCGCTGCGCTGCTGCTGTCACTGCCGGTGATTGCCGTGCTGCTGATCACCAACATCACCCTTGCCGTATTGTCGAAGGCGGCGACCCAGCTCAACATCTTTGCCATCGGTTTCCCGATCACCCTCGGCGTCGGTTTTATTGCAATGCTGATCACACTGCCGACGATGAGCCCGGCATTGACCAAACTGTTCAGCGATGCGCTGCAGGTCATGCTCCAGGTGGCCACCATACCCTGAAAGCCGGCGCGCTAGGGAATGATCTCGACCACCCCTTGCGCCACCCTCTGCGGCAGCGGCAATGACGAGTCCAGGCCTTCCGCGAACGAGAGAATGCGGTAGCTGCTCCCCCCCTGGCGTAAGAGAATGGCCTCGGCGCGGCGCATGAACAACGGCATCGCTTCGCCTTCGCCGCCGGCTGCAATGCGATTCTTGCGCATCTCGATCCGGTAACGCTGCGCTCCAAGACACACTAATTCCATTCTCCAGTTCAACAGCACCTGCTCGATGGTTTCAGGTACGTCACAGGCTGCGGACACACCGACGCAACAGGACAGTGCGGCCAGTAACAGCATTGGCGCCACGACTTTCGGCAACGGCATCATCACAGCAGATTGAACAGGTTGAGCGAAGTGACGGATATGAACGATTTCTGTGCCGCCTGGAGCTCGATTTGCCTCTGACTGAGATCGCTGATTGCCTTGGCATAATCAAGGTCAAGCAGTTCGGACAGGCGCCGGCCGTGATCCAGCGAAATCCCTTCGCTGGTATTCTGCTCGGCGCTCACTGCACGCAACCGCGTACCGACCTCGGCGCGTACAGTCAGCACCTTGTCCAGCGCATTGTCGAGCCCGGCCATGGAGGCGTTGAGCGTATTCTGGTAGGCGGCTGCCGATGCCGCACCGCCCGCCTTTCCGCTTTCCAGTGAAGCAATGAGCCCGTGCAGCGTCGAAAACAGATCCCGGTTGACACTGGCCCTGACCGAAAACGCATCATTGTCGGCAGGGGCACCGTCGACTGTTACCGTAACCCCGAAATCAAAAGTCACGGGGTTGGTATCCGGCGGTACCTGCGATTTCAACGCGATGGTCGAACCTGCCGAGTACGGGCGCAGATAGGGCCCGCCACCCGGCGCCGCGCCGCTCAGCAGGGAAACATTGTTGACGTTATCCACAATATCATAGGTGGTCTGGGCTGCTGCCCCGCTGCCCGCGACATGAAAACGGATCGTAAAATCCCTGGGATTGAGGGCGCTGCTCCACAGCGCCATCTCGGTTACGCTGCCGGGACCGACAATGCCGCCACCGCTATTGCTGCCGGCCGGCGAGGCTGCAAAAGTGCCGTTGCCGTCCCTGATCGCAAGGAACACCGCGGCACCACTGTCGCTGACGGCAACCGTCCGCGAGGCACCGATTTGCACCAACTGCTGTCCCTGGTCGCCGAAATAGGCAACGCTGCCCGGAGCGGTTTCCGCGAACGGGCGCGTGGCCCCCTGATACCCGGAGAACAGATACCGGCCGTTGCCGTTGTTCTGGTTGGCAATGGCAAGCAGGTCCTGATAGTGGCTGCGCAGCTCCACCGCAAGCGTGGCACGGTCTGATGCGGAAAGTGCAGCATTTCCCGCATAAACGGCAATCGTCTTGACGTCCTGCAACAGCGTGGTCAGGTTGCCCAACGCGCCCTCTTCGGCAAACAGTTGGGCCGTCGCCATGTCGCCGTTGGCGCGGTATTGGTCGTGTATCGCCAGGGACTGCTTAAGATCCAGCGCGGCGGCGGCAGCCACCGGATCGTCTGCAGGAACCAGCACACGCTGGCCGGTGGAGAGCTGCTGCTGCAGGCGAAACAGGTCCTGCTGCCGTTCCTGTATCCCGGAAATCCCGACGGCGTAAATCATGCTGGTACTAACACGCATGCGGCCTCCTTATCTTCCAAGTTCGAGCAAGGTCTGGAACAGCGCACTGGAGATCTGGATCAGCTTGCCCGAAGCCTGATAGGCCTGCTGATAACGCAGCAGACTCGCCGCCTCCTCGTCAAGGTTGACGCCGGACATCGATTGCTGCGCCTGCAAGGCCTGATCAAGGACGGTTTCCTGGGCTCGAGCCATGATCTCGAACTGCTGCGTCCTGTTGCCGACCGTGGCCACCATCAGGCTGTAGGCACCCTGATAGTCCATAGTGCCATTGCCCAGAATGTTGCTGGTCTGCAGCCCGGCCATGGCCCGGGCATTACGACCGTCAGCGACGCCGCCACTGTTGGCGGATACGGTAAAGACATCCCCGGCTGCCGGATTCCCCTGCAGCTGTGTCGTCCAGCCGTTGTAGCTGATGCTGGCGCCTGCCGTGTAGATGAGCCCTGACGGATTGCCGGTGCCAGTGCCCGATATATCGAATGTATTTGCACCGGTAAACGTGATGGTCACCTGCTGCTGCAGGTTGACGTTGGGCAGCGGCGCATCGACGGTTCCGGCGCTGATCCGGCCGCTGCCGGTGTTGCCGCCTGCGGCAGCGGTACGGATCGGCATCGCGGCGGCAATACTCGCACCGTCCTGCAGCGCCATTGTCATTCCACGGGCGATGTTGCGCGTCGGAGCAATCAGGAAACTGTCGCCTGCGGCTGGTGACCCGGACGCCAGCGCCAGAGTGATGCCGTCCACAGTTTGCGGTAACGTTGCGTAAACCGTCACGGCATCGTCGGACAGCCGGGTCACCCGGTATTGGCTGCCGTCGTAGTCCACCCGGTATTCGCTGACCGTCAGGGCATTGGCATCGGCCAGCGCTGCCGAGAGGTTCGCGCTGCCGGTGTTACCCGTGTTGCCGATCACTGCCGGTGCCGGGAACGAAAAAAACGCAGCGCCGAGCGCACCTGTCAAGTCCTGGCCCAGTTGATGCTGGTTGTTGATCCCCAGCCCCACACCAATTGCAACTCTGCCCAGTGCATTTTGTGCGGCATTGAGGTCGCCATTCCGGAACGCCAGCAGCGCACCGAGGCTTCCGCTGCGCAGGCTGGCTTGCTGAAGTGGCACGGTTTGCCCGGACGACACATATCCGACCTCGAGCCTGGACGGATCTGCCTGCGACGGCGCCACGGTCAAAGTCATGACCTGCCGGCCGATGACCAGGCTCTGGCCGTTGCCGATGAATACGTCGATACTGCCATCGCTTTGCGCAACCGCGGTTGCACCCACCAGCCGGTTCAGCTGGTTGATCATCAGGTCACGCCGGTCAAGCAGATCGTTCGGCGGCTGCGCCGGATTCTGCTGCGCTGCCACGATACTGGTGTTGAGTGCGGCGATCTGTTGCGCGTAGGAATTGATTTCGCCGATGACGTTCCGCACTTTTGTATCCACGCCGGCGCGCGCTTCGTCAAACCTCGCGCCCAGCAGGTTGAAGCGCGATGCAAGGGTTTCACCTGCCGCGAGCATCAGTTGGCGTGCCGGCATGCTTGACGGGTCGGTTGCCACCCCCTGCGTCGAGGCAAAAAACTCCTGCAGCGCCGAAGACAGGCCGACCTGGCTGTCGGCGACGACATTATCGATTTCCGCCAGTTGCGCGTAATACGCCGCGAAATAACTCGCCTGCGCCTGTGCTTCGCCCACCTGTCCCTCGATAAACCCGCTGTAAGCACGCAGCACGGTGTTGACCCGGGTGCCTTGGCCGATATAACCGCTTCCGGTCAGCAGCGGCGGTGCCGTACCCTGATGTATGCTCTGGCGGTGATAACCCGCGGTGCTGGCATTGGCGATGTTGTGTCCGGTCGTGACCAGCCCCGCCTGCGCTGCGGCCAGCCCGCTGATGCCGATTCCAAGTATGCCGTTGCTCATGGTGACGAATCTTTCGTGTCCAGGACTATCGCCGCTCAATAACCGTCATCAGCGCCGGGCCAGCAGCCGAGACTGCTGGGTCTCAGCCAGTGCCTGACGGATCACCGGGCTGTTGATGACACGCACCAGCTTGTCCGCATATTCCGGATCTGTGGCGTAACCGCCGCGCTGCAGGACGTCCGCGTAACCAGCGGCATTGGCCTGGCCGACCACCTTCGAATAACGCGGGTTGTCGCTCAGCATTTTTGCGTAATCGCGCAGCCCCTCACTGTACGACTCGTAGACCCGGAACTTCTGCATGACCTTGGCCGGACTGCCGTTGACGTATTCGGTCACGGCTTTCTCGACCACCGGTCCGGTCCAGTCGGCGCCGGCCTTGATGCGAAACAGGTTGTGGGCTGATTGTCCGTCCGCGGTACGCAGTTCGTGCCTGCCCCATCCGGTTTCGAGTGCGGCCTGGCCGAGCACGAATTGCGGTCGCAGCCCGGCAGCCTGCGCTGCTTCCAGCGCATGCGGCCATACCCGGTTAACGAAGTCGGCAGGTTGGGCGTTGCGTGTAGCTGCGGCAGCCGGTGCCGCCACTTCCGCCCGGCGGTCCGCCGGCTGTACTGTTGCATCCAGTCGGGTAGTCGTAAGCGCGCGTTCGGAAACGGTCGCCTGAGCATGGCCTGCGAAAATCCTGCCGCCACTGTACGCCGCGTGCATCAGACCGGACGCTGCGGGGACCGTGACACGGACAGCATGTACCGGAACCGCCGCAGTCATACCCCCGGCGCCGGCAAAGGCCAGGCTGTGTGCCGTGTTGATGGCACCCACCAGCTTGTCTGCATAGGCGGGATCCGTGGCATAGCCGCCGCGTGACAGGCCCTGCGCAAACAGCCGTGCATCACCCTGATTGAGGGCCGCGGAATAACGCGAATTGCCGCGCAACAGATTGGCATAGTCGCTGAAGGCTTCGCCGTATGAAGTGTAGACGCGGAACCGGTCTGTTGTCCGCATCGCTACGCCGTCCACGTATTCTACGGTGGCCTTCTCGACCGACTGGCCCTTCCACTTCGCGCCGGCCTTGATGCCTAACAGGTTATGGCTGGGCTGGCCGTCGGCAGTGCGTATCTCGTGCCTGCCCCAGCCACTTTCGAGTGCCGCTTGCCCCGCGATGAACTGCGGATGCACCCCGACCGCCTGAGCGGCTTCGGCCGCATGGGGCCAGATGCGGCGAACAAAATCGCCGGCGTATGACGCAACCGCTGGTGCCGCGCTCCGGGTCGCGCGCGGCACTGTTTCCGTTGTTACCGCTTTCGCGGCGGCTGCTGGCGGCGCCGGCGCCGACTCATGGAAGCGGATGCCGTCCCCGACTGCAGAAGTGTCGACGGAACGGGGAGCGCTGCCGGACAACTGGCGTGTCATCACTTCAGCCAGGCCCGTGCCACGCTTGGCCATATGCTGTGCCAGCTGCTGGTCCAGCATTGATGTGTAGAGTCGCGTCTGTTCGCTGTCGAACGGACCATCCTGGCTGGTGGTCGCGCGCATGCCCTTCAGCACCATGCCGAGAAACATCGCCTCAAACTGCTTCGATACTGCGGCCGCCGACTCTGCCGGATTGTTCTTCGCTTTGAAACGCAGCGCCTCCAGGTCCTGCGTACCTGTGGCCAGCTGCTCTGTTGCGCCTGTGATGTTCATGCCGGGGCGCACGGTCAGATGATTTCGAGTTCGGCGCGCAAAGCACCTGCCGCCTTCATGGACTGCAGGATTGCCAGCAACTCCTGCGGTGAGGCACCGATCGAATTGAGCGCCTTCACCACTTCGGACAGGTTGGCCCCCCTGATCTGCGCCAATCCTCCCTTGTCCTGGCGGATTTCGATGTTGTCGCGTCGAGCCTCCACCGTTCGCCCGCTTGAAAAGGGGCCGGGCTGGCTGATCACGGGGTCACTGGTAATGGTGACCGAGAGATTGCCGTGTGCGATTGCACAGTTTTCCAGTGTAACCGCCTGATTCATCACCACCGTGCCAGTGCGGGCGTTAAGAATCACCCGTGCAATGCTTACGGCAGGCCGCACTTCCATGTTTTCGATGCGCGACACGAACTCCACACGCTGTCCGGGTTCCCTGGGCGCAGCTACCTGTATCGTCCGCGCATCGACCGATGTGGCCGTTCCTGCGCCAAAAGTACTGTTGATCACGTCGACCACGCGCGAAGCGGTAGTGAAGTCAGTGGCATTGAGACCCAGCATGATGTGCCCGTCGCTTCCCAGCGCCGTGGCCACCTCGCGCTCGACCGTGGCACCGGCACTGATGCGGCCGACCGACAGGTGATTGACAGTAACGCTGCTGCCCCCAGCGGTGGAAGCGCCAACGCCGCCGACCAGCACGTTGCCTTGCGCCATGGCGTAGATCTCGCCGTCAGCCCCGCGCATCGGTGACATCAGCAGTGTGCCCCCGCGCAGCGATTTTGCATTGCCCATGGATGACACCGTAACGTCTATCGTCTGCCCCGATTTGGCGAACGGGGGCATCACGGCTGTCAGCATCACTGCCGCGACGTTCTTCAGCTGCAAGCTGATTCCGGGGGGCAGATTCACCCCGAGTCTGCCCAGCATGCTGGTCAGACTCTGCGTGGTGAAAGGCGTCTGCGTGGTCGCATCGCCACTGCCGTCGAGGCCTACGACGAGGCCGTAGCCAAGGAGCTGGTTGGTGCGCACGCCCTGGATTGTCGCGAGGTCCTTGATGCGCTCAGCGTGCAGAGGCATCGCCAGTCCCGCCAAAAGCATCAGCGCAAGCGAGACTAAACATTTTGATAAGTTGACTTTATTCATGTTTTTCAGAACGGCAGGACTGTCAGGAAAAATCGCGTCAACCACCCCATGACCTGTGCGCTATCGATCTGGCCGTTGCCGCGATACTCCACGCGTGCATCCGCAACCTGTACGGAATTGACGCTGTTGGCGCCGCTGATGGTCACCGGATTGACCACGCCGGAGAACCGAATGAATTCGGAGCCCTGACCAATACCGATCTGCTTCTCGCCACTGACCACCAGATTACCGTTGGGCAGGACTTCCGTGACAGTGACCGTGATGGTGCCGGTGAATACATTGTTGCTGGAACTCTGACCATCACCGCTGAACTCGAAACCGGAACTGGCACCGAGGTTGGCGCCGAGGAAGCTCTTGCCAGGCAGTCCGGCCAGACTGGACACCGAAAAATTGTTCTCGCTTGACCGATTAGCAGCAGAACTGGCCTTTTTGTCGGCATTGGTGTTTTCGACGATGCTGATGGTCAGGATGTCGCCTACTCCGCGCGCGCGCCGGTCTTCGAACAGCGGCCGGTATGACGGTGCCGCCTGATAGATGCTGCCATTTGTGACAGTAGCCGGAACTGCCGCCGGCGGTCGCACCGTCATCGGCTGATGCACGGCAGTGGGCGGGGTTGCCGCGATGCACCCGCTCAGCAGACAGAGCATGCCGGCAATGGCTCTAGCTTTCAGGAATGTCATGCCGACGGCCGCCATCACAGTTGCGCCAGCTTCTGCAGCATTTGATCCGAAGTCTGGATCGCCTTCGAATTGATCTCGTATGCACGCTGCGTCTGTATCATGTTAACCAGTTCCTCAACCACATTGACGTTCGAAGTCTCGACATAACTCTGGCTGAGCAGTCCCAGCCCGTTGCTGCCCGGTGCGTTGGTGCTCGGATTGCCGGAAGCGGCGGTTTCGGCATACAAGTTCTCGCCCATGCTTTTCAGGCCGGCCGGATTGACGAAGCTGGTGAGCTGCAATGCGCCGACCTGGGTCGGCGTTGCGGAACCGGCGCGCGTAACCGACACCACACCGTCGCGCGCAATGGTCACGCTGAGCGAGTTGGCCGGAATCGTGATCGCCGGCTGGACCGAAAATCCGCTGGAAGTGACCAGTTGTCCCTGGCTGTCGATGTGGAACGAACCATCACGGGTAAAACCGGTGCTGCCGTCAGGCAATTGCACCTGGAAAAAACCAGCCCCGTTGATCGCCACGTCGAGCGGGTTGCCGGTCTGTTGCAGGTTGCCTTGGGTAAAAATGCGCTCGGTCGCAACCGCACGCACGCCGGTGCCGAGCTGAAGCCCGGATGGCAACTGCGTCTGCTGTGATGACTGGGCGCCGGGTTCGCGGATGGTTTGATAGAGCAGGTCCTCGAACACGGGGCGCGCGCGCTTGAATCCGTTGGTGCTGACATTGGCCAGATTGTTGGCAATGACGTCCATGTTGGTCTGCTGGGCGTCGAGTCCCGTCTTGGATATCCACAAGGAGCGAATCATGTTGCTTCCACCTCCGGTAAAGAAATCATCAGCCCTGCAGCGTCAGCAACTGCGCCGCCTGGCGCGCGTTAGCTTCGGCGTTTTGCAGAGTCTTCATGTGAGTGTCGAATTGCCTGGCCAGTGCGATCATGCTGACCATGGCCTCGACGACGTTGACGTTGCTGCCTTCGAGCGCGCCGGATGCGATGCGCACGTCAGCATCCAGTGGCGCGTCGCCGCGTACGCGGAACAGGCCGTCGTCCCTGCGCATGATGCTCGCTTCGGGAGGATTGACCAGCTTGATGCGCCCGATCACCGTGCTGGCTGCCGTGCCAGGGCCCGTACCTGCCTGCACTGTTGACACGGTGCCGTCGGAAGCGATGGTAACTATGGTGCCGGCGGCAACGGAAATTGGACCGCCATCGCCGAGTACGGCGTTGCCTCTCCGGGTCTGCAGCACTCCGTTGGCGTCGAGTTTCAGGCTGCCAGCACGGGTATAGGCTTCACTGCCATCGCTCGCCTGAACCGCAATCCAGCCCTTGCCCTGCACCGCGATGTCAAGATCGCGTCCGGTGTGCTGTATGGTCCCCGGCGTGAAATCAGCGCCGATCGTCGTGTCCATCACGAACGCACGGGTCGCCGCACCTTCGCCGATCAGGGGGACGGCACGAAAAGCCATGGTTTCGGCACGAAAGCCGTTGGTGTTCGCGTTGGCAAGGTTGTGAGCAACCTCAGCCTGGCGCCCCAGCGTCTGTTTGGCGCCACTCATCGAAAGATAAATCATGCGGTCCATATTCGGGCCTCCGCGGTTGGATCAGGATCAGCGCAGATTCACCAGCGTCTGCAGCATCGCGTCTTGCGTCTTGATAGTCTGGGCGTTGGCCTGATAGATGCGCTGTGCCGTGATCATGCGCACCAGTTCGGCGGTAAGGTCAACGTTTGCCTCCTCGACTGCCGCCGACTGCAAAGGTCCGAATCCGCCGGAACCGGGCACGCCGGTGACTGGTATTCCGGAGTCAGCGCTTTCCTCCCAGCGGGTGTTACCGGTCGGTTTAAGTCCCTGCGGGTTGGCAAAAGTCGTCAGCGCCACCTGGCCCAGGTTATTCGATTGCCCATTGGTGTAGTTACCGGAAATGATGCCTTCGCTGCTGACATTGATGCCGGCAAGGCGGCCCGAGGTGTACCCGTCCTGCGACAGGGCATTGACCGAAAAATCAGCACCAAACTGCGTGCTGCCGCCGAAATCCAGTGCGATCGCCTGCGGCGTTGCCGCGCCACCGGCAAGATTGACCGTTGCCGAAACAGGCATGGCACTGGTCAGTACCCCGGCATTGTTGAAATTGAGATTGACCGGATTGCCGGCGCCGGCACCGAGGTTGACGTCGGTAAGCGCCGTGCCATCGACAGAACCGTGCAGCGCCCATTGTCCGGCAACCGCGGATTTGACGAAAAACAGCGTCATCACGTGCGAATTTCCCAGCGAGTCGTACACCGCCCCCGAGGTCGACTGTGTGTAACTCGTCGGATCCGCGGGGTTGAAAAGCGCCGCGGCAGGCGGCACGGCACGCGAATCAAGGTTGAGGTCGGCCATGAATTGTGAAGTCGGCGACGGCGCAAGCTGGGAAGCAGACAACTGCAGCGGCACCGGCGTGGACAGCACAATGTTGCCGCTGGCATCGGCAACATATCCGGTTACCGGCAAACCGTCACTGGTTACAACAAAACCGCTGTTGTCGACATGAAACTGTCCGTTACGGGTGTATGAAATCGTCCCGCCGTCACTGACGCGAAAAAAACCCTTGCCGTTGATTGCGAGGTCAAGCGCGTTGTTGGTCGCCGTCAGATTGCCCTGGGTAAACTGCTGTGCGACCGCGGCCACCCGGCTACCGAGTCCGATCTGGCTGCTGCCGCCGCCGCTCAGCGAAGCTGCGTACACATCGGCAAACTGTGCCCGCGAACCCTTGAAGCCCACGGTTGAAGCATTCGCCACGTTGTTGCCGATGATGTCCAGATCCGCCGCAGCGGAATTCAGCCCGCTCAATCCAGTTTGAAACGCCATGATGATCTCCCGGTTATCTGATGTTGCGAATTTGCTGCATGGTCAATTCACCGATGCCGTCAACGCTTACCCGCGCCCCGGCACTGCCCGGTATCACTCCCGATACGACGCCGGATGCCAGCGCTGACGCAGCAATGGTCTGCCCGCCGCGCGTCGCCGCCACCTGGAACGAATATGCACCCGGTGCCATTGCAGCTCCGGCATCATTGCGTCCGTCCCATTCGAAATCCGTCAATCCGGAGCTGCGCCGACCGAGCTCGATCTGCCGCACCACGTTGCCTGCAGTACCGCTGACCGTGACCTTGACACTGTCGGCAGCATCATTGAGCAGCAAGGTACCGCGGGCCGGAGCGCCGGCGACCAGCGCCAGGCGGTTGCCTTCGGCAAATACGGTACGACCAATCAGTCCCGCCGACTGCATCGACTGCCCGGCGAGCAGCGATGCCGACAGATCACCGATCGATGCATTGAGTTTCTCGATACCGTTGACGGTGTTGATCTGTGCCAGTTGCGAAGTGACCTGCGCGTTGTCGAGGGGATTGAGCGGATCCTGGTTTCTCATCTGCGCAACCAGCAGCTTGAGGAAGCGGTCGCCTATATCGGCATTCGCAGCAGAGCCCGCTGCCGCTCCCGGTGCTGCAACCTTTGTAATCTCCTGAATCGCATTCATGTCATCACCTCTTTCTCCTAGGAGCCCAGTTGCAGTGTTTTCAACAGCAGGGTTTTCGCGGTATTCATCACTTCGACGTTGTTCTGGTACGAACGCGAGGCCGAGATCATGTTGACCATTTCATCGACCACGTTCACGTTGGGCAGGCTGACGTAGCCCTGCGGATCGGCCATCGGATGTTTGGGATCATGCACCTTCTTCAGCGGAGACTGATCCTCGATCACTTCGCTCACTCGCACGCTGCTCGCCTCGCCACCTGCGACAGGCATGCTGATGAACACCACCTGCTTGGCCCGGTATGGCTTGCCATCGGGACCGCTGACGCTGTCGGCGTTGGCCAGGTTGCTGGCGACGGTATTGAGCCGTTGCGACTGCGCGGTCAGCGCGCCACCGGACACATTGAATATGTTGAATAGCGACATGGTCAGCCCTGGATCGCCGACAGCAGCGCCTTCAGCTGGCTGTTGATCATCATCAGATTCGCCTCATAATGAATCGCGTTCTGCGCGAACTGCGCGCGCTCAACATCCATGTCCACGGTATTGCCGTCGAGCGACGGCTGCACTTCGCTGCGATAAAGCGCCTTACCCGGCATGTTTGTTCCGTTCACTTGGGCACCCGGCAGATGCGCACTGCGGGTCTGCACAACTGCGGTGGCGGTGGCTGTTGCGCTGCCGGCGAGCATCGCTTGCAGCGCCTGGTGGAAATCGATGTCGCGCGCCTTGTAACCGGGCGTGTCGGCATTGGCGATGTTTGATGCCAGCAATTGCTGTCGCTGTGCGCGCAGGTTCAGCGCGTCAGTGTGGAACTTCAGCAGGGAATCGATCTGACTGGCCATGAATCATCCTGTTCTTGGTCCTGGTTACCTGAACACCGGAACACCGGACTCATGTTGTTCCGTGAACTGCCGTTAATTCCGCTGTCACGGTCAGTTGATGCTGCAGGTCTGCCGTTCAACGTGGACCGATCATATGCAGGCCTGCGCCCGGGCAATGCCTGGATTACGGCAGGAAAAACGCCGCTGTTCGCAGCTTGCTGCGTTGAAGTCAGGCGGCAGAATTCCGCTGACGCGCCGTATCAAGGCGATTTCACTGCAATACCGGAACAGGAAATCTGCGATGAAAAATTCGAAACTTTGCTTGCACTGGATCATCGGCATTCTCGCCGGATTGTTCGGCACGCTGTTGCACGCCCAGACCCCGCCACGCCAGGAGCACGCAGCGATTCATCGCGGGGTCGAGAATTATCTGCGTGCGCAAACTGCCGGATCCCCGCACCGGATCAGCCTTGCCATCACTCCGATCGATGCCCGGCTGAGCCTCGCCGCGTGTCCGGCGCTGGATTTTTTCATGCCCAGCGGTGCCCGCCTTTGGGGGCAAACCGCAGTCGGGGTTCGCTGCGCGACCGAGCCGTCGTGGAGCATATTCGTCACCGCCTACCTCACAGTGACCGGAAACTATCTGGTTGTGGCACGCACCGTTTCTCAGGGGCAGACGGTCGCCGAATCGGACCTCACTCTGCGCAGCGGAGATTTGACCCAGTTGCCGGCGAGTGTGCTGACGGAGTCTGCAGAAGCCTTGGGTAAAACAGTGGCGGTCACGCTCGCCGCAGGCCAGCCGCTTACCCGGGACATGCTGAGGGCGCCGCTGATCTTGCAGCAAGGCCAGAGTGTGCTCCTGCAATCATCCGGGTCCGGCTTCAAGGTCACGGCACAGGGCAAAGCCTTGAATAACGCCTACGAAGGCCAGGTCGCACAAGTCCGCACCGCATCCGGACTGACCGTCAGTGGAGTGGCGCGGCCCGGCGGTATCGTCGAAATCCGGCCACAATAAAAATATAAATAAAAACAATTACTTGTGATGACTCTTCGAATTCCGAAATTTTTTTCCATGAACCCTAAAGTTTGCAGATAAAGAGTCCGTTATTGCCTATAACGCGATAGCGTAAGGAAACGAGATCATGAAAATCGACAAGACAACGCCATCCTCAATCACTGGCCGACTGGTCCGGGATGACCCGGCGCTGCCAGTGCGGAAAGCTGCCGGTGACAGCCAGGCTGCGCCGTCGCGGGATCCGGTTCAACTCAGCACACTGTCGGCCCAGCTCCTGAGCATCCAGCGCGGCATCGACGACACTCCGGTGATCGACGCGGCACGGATTGCCGAACTGAAGGAAGCGATCAGCAGCGGTCATTTCAGGGTTGATGCCGACAAGGTTGCCGACCGCCTGCTGCAAACGGTGCAGGACCTGATCGCCGCACACCGCACTCAGAATTTCTGAGGCCGATGCAAGAGACTGCGCATCCCCTCGTCGCGGCAATCACTGCCGAAAGCGGGGTATTGCGCGCCTTTATCGAAGTGCTGCGCGAGGAACAGCAGTTGCTGCTCACGGGCGGCACCGAGCTGATTGCCAAGTTTGCGGAAACAAAATCACGGCTGGTTCTTGAACTCACCAGGTTTAACGATGCACGCATGCATAAGTTGCGTCAGCGCGGCTTCAGCGCGGATCGTCGCGGCATGGAACAACTATTGAATGCCGAATCCCCGGCCGACGCGCGAATCACCGGACTGTGGCAACTGTTCCTGCAATTGGCAGCCTCCGCCGACCAGCTGAATACCACAAACGGCCTGCTGATCGGTGCGCGCATGAGCTACACACAGCGTGCCCTGCACACCCTCTTTTCAGCAGCGCGCCTTCCCGCCGCATATGCCGCTGACGGCAGCACCATCCGTTTTCGCACAGCCCACCAGATCGCCACTGCCTGACTGGCAGGCTGCAAGGATCCGCGCCGCCCGCAAAAAGGACTGCGGATCCGGCATAAAAAATTGTCAGTCAGGATTCCAACACGAGACCCGGGACAGCAAAGCCCGCACCGTAACCGGCCCGGCCGTCCTGCTCCCGGGCAAGCTCAGTGCCCGCCGCCGAGACGCGCCCGGAGACGGGCAATGGCCTGGGTATGCATCTGGCACACGCGTGATTCGGTCACACCCAGTACTTCGCCGATTTCACGCATGTTCAGTTCGTGCTCGTAATACAGCCCCATCATCTTTTTCTCGCGATCAGGCAGGTCATCGATCGCCTTCAGCAACACCTTGCGCTCATCGTCGCCGAGCAGCGCTTGCAGTGGATCAGGACGCTCATCGGCGCAAAACGACTCTACTGCATTTTCGTCTCCAAGCCCCTTCAGGTCTTCACTGGATACCAGTTGATAGCCTCGTGCGTCAAGCAGCAGTTGCTGATACTCTTCGAGGGGTATATTTAGGGCTTCGGCAAGCTCCTGCTCCAGCGGGGGGCGACCGTAACGCTGTTCAAGCTTGCTGATCATCGATTCGACCTGGCGCAGGCTCTTGCGCAGGTTTCTCGGCAACCAGTCGGATTGCCGCAGGCTGTCGAGCATGGCACCGCGTATGCGCTGCACCGCGTAAGTCTCGAACTGTGCGCCATAGGTGTTCTTGAAGCGTTTGGCCGCATCAAGAAGCCCCATCATGCCGGACTGGATGACATCGTCCAGCTCAACACTGGCCGGCAGCGATACCATCATGTGCAGTGCGATGCGCTTCACCAATGGTGCGAACTGGGCGACACACAGATCGACCTGGGTTTCGTAAGTGACTATATCGTTCATCTCAGGCTCCGGCGATTGCGGGTACTGGTACGGGTGCGCATCCGGCCGGCAGATACTGGCGGACGCGGTCTGGAAATCCGGTGCCGGCGTGCACACCTGGCCAGCAGGCCATGGCATCGGCGATGCCGCGCAGACGCACTGCGGCGGGTGCGGCAGGCGACTCCTCCACCACCAGTCGACCACAGAGACCGGCCGCGTGCAGCCGCCGATCCAGCGGCACGCAACCCAGCGACTCCACCGGGATTCGCAGCCGGGTGTGGATGGCCTGCGTCAGGTTCTCAAGCATGATGCCCGCCCGGCGCCCATCGCCCACCCGGTTAAGCAGGGTATGAAAACGCGACTGCCGATTGCGCAGACAAAGGTTTTTCGATAAGGCGTAGGAAGCCGTCAATGCGGTGGCGTCAGGAACGGCAATCACGATGATGTCCTGCGCACGGCCGTGAAAAATTCCGGTGTCTCCGGAACAACCGGTTGGCGTATCAATCAATGTCAGGTCGCACCGGTTTTCCATGCGCCGGATTTCCGCAGTCGCTCCGACACGCACCGCAGGCGGCAGTTGCGGCCATGCCTGTATCAGCGGCGCCAGTGTCAGCAGCAAGTGGCCGTTCCTGCTCCGTGTCAGCATCGCTTCGAGCGCGCCTTCGTGCCACGCCGTCGTCCGGTCGCCGACCCATCGACCTCGTCCGGCATCTGCGCCGTCGATGCCGGGAAGCGGATTCTCGTCGATCAGCAGGACCTTGCGTCCGCGTCGCGCAAGAACCCCCGCGAGATTCAGTGCAATGCTGGTCTTGCCGACGCGTGCCGATCCCGATACCAGCATCACCACACGGGTCTTCGCGCCTTCGAGCATGCGCCGCAGGCCGTCAGCCTGATCACCACGAAGTTCAGCCATAAGCACCGCCGATTGCCAGTGACAGTTCTTCATCCCTCAAGCCATGCGTATCCTCCACGTTCGCGGCGCGCAGCGCACGATCCACCAGGTAATCCGGGTTTGGCAGATGGATGTCTTCCGGCACGTTCTGGCCGTTGGTCACGTAATGCAGTGTAAGGCGGTGGCGTAGCGCGCAGTCGAGAACCGCGGCCAGATTGGCAGACTCGTCGAGTTTTGTGACCACGCTGCCGTGCAGTCCGCCCCTGGCATAGGTGGATACAACTTCGTCCAGGGTGGCGCCGTTTGCTGTGGAGTTCAACAGCAGCAACCGGCGCAGCTGCGACCCGCAGGCGGCAAGCATCGCACTCTGCTCGCCCACCAGCCGGTCGCGCTGGCTCATGCCCACGGTATCGATGAGCACTGTTTTCTTTGCCTGCAGCCGGTCAATGGTTGCCACCAGTTCTCCGGTATCTTTCACCGCATGAACCGGTACGCCGAGTATCTTGCCGTAGACACGCAATTGATCGTGCGCGGCAATCCTGTAACTGTCGGTCGTGATCAGGCCAACACTGGCCGCACCATAACGCACGACACAGCGTGCCGCGAGTTTGGCGATGGTCGTGGTCTTGCCCACGCCGGTGGGCCCGATCAGTGCATACACGCCGCCCGCCGTAACCAGAGACTCTTCGCCAAGCACGCGCAGTCTGCGACCGATTTCCCCGGCCACGACCTTGCGTGCATCTGCAGCGACAGCGCGTTCCGGAACCGGTGCAACCAGTTCACGCGCAAGCACAGGCGTGAACCCCGCGCCGAGCAGCACCTGCATCATTGCAGCACGTGCGGGCGCGCCCTGCTTCATCCCGGCCCATGCCATTCCAGACAGCTCGCGCTGCAACAGGGCTTTCATCGCCGACATCTCGTTCATCAGATTCTGCACGATGTGGTCGGTACCGCTGGCGGTGACGGCGCCGTTTGCAGGAGCGGTCGATTGGCCGGCAACGACAGGATTGGCGTTGAAGACAGGTCTGGGGCTGGCTGCGGAGGCCTGCTGCGGCGCTGTGACCTTGTTCCAGGTCGTCGAAGACATGGCCGTGAGTTCGATGCCGCCTTCGAACGGCCGATTGCTGAGGATCAGCGCATCGGGACCAAAAGCTTCCTTGACCTTGTGCAGCACTTCACGCGAGGTCTTACCGACAAATTTCATCGAAGTCATGACTTTCTCCCGATTACCGAGGTGACTTTGACCGAACGCGCATCAGGCACCTCTGCATGAGCCAATACCGAAAAGCGCGGTATCCCGCGACGCAGGAAACGCGACAGCAGCGGGCGCAACACTCCCGAGACCAGCAGTACCGCAGGTTGCCCCAGCTGTTCCTGCTGCTGTGCCGCCTGCCGTGCCTCCCTTATCAGGGTGTCGGCCAGATCCGGTTCAAATACGAGACCGTCAGCCGTACCCGCCTGGATGCTCTGCGTCAGCAGGCGCTCCAGTTCCGGATCCAGCGCGATGACTTGCAGATCTGTCTTGCCCGGGAACAACTGCTGGACAATGGCGCGGCTCAACGCATTCCGCACCAGTGCAGTGAGTTCGCCGGCATCCTGAGTGCGCGTCGCATGCGCCGCCAATACTTCGACGATGGTGCGCATGTCGCGGATGTGCACCCCCTCCTCGAGCAGGTTCTGCAGGATGCGCTGCAGGGTGACCATGGGCAGCAGCTTGGGAATCACGTCATCGACCAGCTTCGGCGTATCGCGGGACAGATGATCAATCAGTTGCTGCAGTTCCTGGCGGCCGAGAAGATCGGCGGCGTTGGCGTGAATCAATTGACTGATGTGCGTGGCGACCATGGTTCCCGCGTCGACCACGGTATAACCCTGCTGCTGTGCGTGGTCGCGCTGGCTCGCATCTATCCACACGGCAGGCAGGCCGAACGCCGGATCCTGGCTGGCCATCCCCGCGACCGGCGCGGTGATCCGCCCTGGATTGATGGCGAGGAACTGTCCAGGCTGGGCCTCGTGCAAGCCGATCTCCACACCCTTGAGGGTGATGCGGTAGACGTTGGGCCTCAGATCCAGGTTGTCGCTGATATGGATGACCGGTGGCAGGAATCCCACATCCTGCGCAAATTTCTTTCGTACCGCCTTGATTCGACGCAATAACTCTCCGTCCTGCCCCTTATCCACCAGGGGAATCAGGCGAAATCCAACCTCCAGTCCCAGGGTATCGACCGGTGTGACGTCGTTCCAGCTCACGTCATGGGTTTCAGGTGCCGCCTCAGTCATGACCGGACTGCCGGCATCCTCCTGCATTCCGAGGTTGCGCTTGTGGATGAAATGGGCGCCGGCGCCAAGTCCGGCAGCAAGTGCCAGGAAGGCGATGTGCGGCATGCCGGGGATCAGACCCATCAAACCGATGATCGCACTGGTGATCACCAGTGCCTGCGGCTTAGCGAAAAGCTGGCTCATCATCTGCTGTCCGCTGTTCTGCTCGGTCCCCACGCGGCTCACGACCAGGCCGGCGGCGGTGGATATGACCAGCGCCGGAATCTGCGCGACGAGACCATCACCGATCGTCAGCAGCGTATAGATCTTTGCGGCTTCAGCTACATTCATGTCGTGCTGCAACACCCCGACGATCAGGCCGCCGATGATATTGATCAGCAGGATCAGGATGCCGGCAATCGCATCGCCGCGGACGAACTTGCTGGCACCGTCCATCGATCCGAAAAAGTCTGCTTCCTGGGCAATTTCCGCACGACGCCGGCGCGCATCTTCTTCGCCGATCAGGCCTGCATTGAGATCGGCATCAATGGCCATCTGCTTGCCGGGCATGGCGTCCAGCGTAAACCGCGCACCGACCTCGGCAATGCGTCCCGCCCCCTTGGTGATGACGACGAAATTGATCACCACCATGATCACGAACACCACGAGACCCACGGCGTAGTTGTCGCCGACCAGGAAATGACCAAACGACTCAATGACCGCCCCGGCAGCACCCGGACCGGTGTGGCCTTCGAGGAGCACGACCCTGGTCGAAGCGATATTGAGGGAAAGCCGCAGCAGAGTGGTCACCAGCAGGATGGTCGGAAATACCAGGAAGTCCAGCGTCCTCACGATATTCAGCGCGACCAGCAGCACAATGATCGAAAAGGCAATGTTGAAAGTGAACAGAAAATCCAGAACCAGCGGCGGCAATGGCAGCACCATCATCGCCAGCAGCATGACGATGAACAGCGGCGGCATGCCTCCGCGCAGGAGTTCAGTCACCGAAGTGCGGGGAAGGTTAAAAGTACCGATCATTGCCCGGTTCCCTGCGGATCAAAGCCCTGCGGCACGGCAACTTCGGCCAATTCCAGCGGCATCGCCCCGCCGAATTCCCGGTGTATCCGCAGCTGGAATACGTACGCCAGCACCTGCGCTACCGCGGAATAAAGTTTTTCCGGAATTTCCGCACCGACTTCTGCATGGTGATAGATCGCCCGCGCCAATGCCGGGGCCTCGAGCACCGGAACATCGTGCGATTGCCCAATTTCGCGGATTTTTGCCGCCAGCAGATCCGCTCCCTTGGCCACCACGCGCGGCGCATGCATTTTGCTGTCTTCGTACAGGAGGGCGACCGCATAATGGGTAGGATTGGTGACGATGACGGAAGCTTTAGGAACCTCGGCCATCATGCGCCGCTGCGCCATGGCCCGCTGCTGGTTGCGGATGGCCGCCTTGATCTGCGGGTCACCTTCGTCTTCCCGGTGCTCCCGGCGCAACTCCTCCTTTGTCATCTTCAGCTGGTTGCCGTGATTCCAGATCTGGAACGGCACATCGACCGCAGCAACAAGTGCCATCACCGAGGCCAGAATCAGAAAACACGAACCCGCAATCCAGGCCATGCGCGACACGCCGGCGTCGACAGGCAGCAGCGACAACTGCTGTAACGGCTCCTGGAACTTCCACAGCAGCATTGCACCCACGGTGGTGATCAGCAGCGCTTTAATCAGCGCTTTGCCCAGGTCTGCCAGGCCATGCCACGAGAAAATGCGGCCAAAGCCCGACAGTGGATTGATTCGTTGCAGGTCGAAACGCAGCGCGTTTGCGCTGAACAGCCAGCCGCTGAGGAGTTGTGGCACCAGCAACGCGGTGAGCAGCAACAGCAGCAGCATTGGTGCCGTCAGCAATACTGCATCAATCGAGAGTTCGTAGAGCATGCGCCCCATAACCCCGGTATCGGACAGCACTTCGGCATCGATGACCAGGCCGCGACGCAGCAGAACCGACAGTTCCGAAAAGAGATGTTTGCCGTAGAACCACATACCGACAGCACCCGCGATGAGCATACCGAAAGTGCTCAACTCCTGGGAGCGCGCCACGTTGCCCTCCCCACGCGCCTGCTCAAGGCGTCGCGGAGAAGCAGATTCGGTGCGTTCGGCGTCGCTTTCTTCAGCCATGTCAGTTCATCACATTCATGGCCAAGTATCTACCGCATGCAGTGCCGTTCAGGCTTTAAACAGGCCGGGAATAGACGTGCTGTTCACGCACTTTGCACGATCCTGTTACTTCGCAGCACTCAGGTTTTCGACTCGTCCGCGGTCGGCGAAGACTCTGCCAGGCCGCGCCACGACTGCATGTCGCCGGCACTCGCGGCTACATTCAGCACGTGCTGGCGGACTTCATCAGGCCCAATTCCGAGCCACGCCCCGATCCTGGAAAAATCGCTGTTCAGTACGGCCGTGTCCAATCCCGGCGCATAGTGGCTGGCGACCGCAACCGCATGCCTGACATTGAGCACGCGCGAGTTTCCGGCGTGCTGAGGGTCCAGCAACATGCGCAGCAACACCGGCAGTTGCCAGGCCTTGATCAGGCCGCTTTGCAGATCGGGCAGCGGAAATCCAGACACTGTCTGCCGGGCTAAGTCTGGGCATGACGCCGGATTGTCCGCCGGCATGCACTCAACTGGCGCAATTTGCATCGAGGCGTGGCACCAAAGCAACATTTCCGCAAGATCATGCAACAGGGCTGCGACCATCACCTCTTCGGGATCGACGTCCTTGCGCAACCGCGCCCAGTCCCGCGCACACAGTGCGGCAAAGCGCGACCGCTTGATCACCGCGTACAGTCCATCAAGCGCACCGGCGCATCCGGCCAGGGTGTCCTCTACTGTCGCCAATCCCTGGAATTTTTCATGGAACGGCGAGATGCCCAGCATCATGACTGCATGCGTCACCGTAGTGATATCGGTGCTGCGGCGCCGTCCGCGGTGTTCCTGTACATAACGCAGCACATTGACGGTGAGCAGGGGATCGTGGAGCACCACATCGGCAATCGTCTGCGGCGACTCATCAGCGTCGAGACCGAGTTTCCCCAATTCCAGCATACTGTGTGCGAGCACCGGCAATTCCATGCCGGCCAGCATCTGCACCCAGGTCGAGCCGCCGGCTTGCGGCTGCGTCACATGCGCCATACGTAAAGGGTCGATCGCACACCATCACCGACGGCGTAGGTCCGTTCGGGAAGGACACCGGGAATCGGGAATCCGTTGCTGATGAGCAGGCTTCCAGGGCGCATTTCCCGGCGTGCTTTTTCCCAAAGCCGGATCATTGGCACCGGCGAAAGGTAGGCATACACCACGTCATAGGCGGAAAAATCGGTGCGCCAGAAATCACCCCATTGCACCGAGACCGCTTCCTCGCGCGCAGACCGCCAACGGCTAAGCAGATAAAGCAGCGGCGCCACTTCGATACCCGTAAACCGGCCATCGGGCCGGCTTCTCGCGAGATCAAGCAAAAAATGCCCTGCGCCGCAGCCGAGGTCGATAAACCTGAATTTGGCATTCCCGGGCAGCAGGCAGCGCACGATATCGGCTGCACGGGTGCTGGAAGGAAACATCGGCACCTGCTGCAGCCAAGCCGCGCCATTGGCGACAAGAAGCAGGCAGAACAAGCCCAGGAACAACAGCGGTGGCACGCTGGAATCAATTGACATGACCAGCAGCGGAAGAAATAGCAGATTTATCGGGAGCCACCACCACGCAAGTCCGGCAGCAAACCCGAGGACAGCCGCACACGCACCCTCGATACCTGCCCATGCCACAAGCGCATGCGGCATCAGTCCGGCCTGTGCTACCGCACCGCAACCGGCAATACAGACAAGATGAGTCGCCGCTGCACGCCACAACGGCGACCGCAGGTTCCGGCTACCCGATTCTTCAGCGTATTGCGGCATTCAGATCAGAACGGGACGGTGCGTTCCCCTTGCCGATATTGACGGTGCCACCGCTGCCGGTCATCGATTCTTCCGCCTGCGCGGTAAGGACAATTATGGCGATACGGCGATTTGAAGGACTGTGGGCATCCGCAGGGTCAAACAACACCACGGATGCCATGCCCACGACGCGCTTTATTTTTCCGTTCTCGATGCCGCCTTCGATCAGCACCCTGCGCGACGCGTTCGCACGGTCGGCCGACAATTCCCAGTTGCTGTAACCCCGGTCGCCAGAACCGTACGGTTTGGCATCCGTGTGCCCGGTCAGGGTCAGTCCGTTGGGTACTGCGTTCAGAGGTTCGCAAAGTGCCAGCAGGATCTCCCGTGCATAGGGTTTGAGTTGGGCGCTGCCGAGGTCAAACATCGGGCGATTCTGCTCGTCGACAATCTGGATGCGCAGACCTTCGTTGATAATGTCAATCAGCAGCTGATTCTTGTATTGCCGCAGGATTGGAGTTGCTGTGATGACTTCGTTGAGACGTGTTTTCAATGCCTTCAGGCGTGCCATGTCATGGCGCGTCACTTCGATTTTTGCCTCCTTGAGGTTCGGCTTGCGCTTGTGTTCGGGCATTTCACCCCGTCGCATCTGCAGGTCATCGCTGCGGGTGAGGTCGCGCCCGCCGGCCATAATCGGACTCGAACTGTCGCCGCTGCCGCTGCCGCCAAAAAACGAAACTTTCAGCGGTGTCTGGAAATAGTCGGCAATACCCTGCAGATCACCCTTGGTGGTTGATCCAAGCAGCCACATCAACAGGAAAAAAGCCATCATGGCGGTCACGAAGTCCGCGTAAGCGATTTTCCACGCGCCACCGTGATGCCCGCCCGCCTTCTTCTTTATGCGCTTGATGACTATCGGGCGCTGGGTATCGTCAGCCATGCCTTTGGATTCCTGTCAGGACCATCGCCGGTGCGGATTTCACTTCTTCTGCTTGACGTGTTTTTCAAGCTCGGAGAACGACGGCCGTTCGGTCGAATACAGCACTTTGCGCCCGAATTCAACGGCCAGCGCCGGCGAATAGCCGTTAAGGCTGGCAAGCAGGGTTACCTTGATGCATTCGAGCATCTTGGTGGATTCGTCGAGCTTCTGTTCGAGCGCGGTAGCCAGCGGCCCGATAAAGCCGTAGGCAAGCAGGATTCCGAGGAACGTTCCGACCAGTGCGTTCGCAATGAGCAAACCCAGTTCCGCTGGAGGCAGACCGACTGAAGCCATGGTATGCACGACACCCATCACCGCGGCAACGATGCCGAATGCGGGCATGGCATCTCCGAGTTTGGCAATGCAGTGTGCTGGCAATTCCCCCTCGTGGTGATGTGTGCCGATCTCGTTGTCCATCAGGTTCTCGATCTCGAACGCATTGAGGTTGCCGCCGACCATCAGTCGCAGGTAGTCGGTAATGAACTCCAGCACGTGGTGGTCGTTCAGCAGACGCGGGTAACGCGCGAAAAGCGGACTCTTCTCGGGGTTTTCGACATCATCCTCGATGGTCATCAGCCCCTCCTTCCGAACCTTGGCAAGGATGTCGTACAACAACGCCATCAGATCCATGTAGCTGGACTTGGAGTAATGCGAGCCCTTGAGCACACTTGGCAGTGCCTTGATCGTCGCCTTGATGGCCTTGCCAGTGTTGCCGGCCAGGAAGGCACCCACCGCGGCACCGCCGATCATCAGCAGTTCCACCGGCTGCAACAGGGCGGAGAGGTGTCCGCCGGCGAGCACAAATCCGCCGAACACCGACCCCAGGACAACAATATATCCAACAATAACAAGCACTTACTATCACTCCCGGAAGACCTGCAGCAGCTGTTGCCGTAAATCCGACGCAGTCGGTCCGCGCATCAGAAAGTCGATCCAGCGTAGCAGTGCGATTTACCCGTTGAACGAGGGATTAGGGAGCTAAACCACCTCTTTATCGAAAACGGCTCAGACAACCGCGTGACGCAACCGCGAACGACGACGCGGAATTGTGGTTGCCTGCGCCACGACGGAGTCGAGCGGAAGCGCAGGAACGATTGCTTCTGCGTCCGGCATTCCTGCCCGACTCTCCCGCTCCGCCCTCGCCTTGTTGGTTTGTCCCGCACGCGACGGCATGTTGCACATGCCGCAGACGTAGGTGTTGTGCAGGTCCATCTTGTGCACGATGAACTGCCCGCCGCACTCAGTACAGGGGATCGTGGTCAGGATTTTTGCATCAATGAAACGCATCAGACTCCATGCACGTGTCAGACTCAGCACGCACTCCGTGTCATGAATCCTTACATGCTCCAGATACAGTTTGTACGCCCTGATCAAGGCCTCGATTCCATCAACGCCCGCATGTTTGCCTAGATAATGATAAATATCGATAAACAACGACGAGTGTATGTTGGGCCTCCAACAGGTAAACCACTCCGTCGAATACGGCAGCATGCCCTTCGGCGGAGACTTGCCGACGATTTCTTTGTAAAGCTTGAGCAGGCGCTCGCGGCTGAGGCTGGTTTCCGCCTCCAGCACCGCCAGACGCGCGCCTAGCCGGATCAGTTCGGCCGCCAAGTCGATCTGTCTTGCTTCTGCGATAACGCTTTTATTGCGCATGATGACCGCTCCCGTCTGTTGACTTTCGATGGAATCAGGCCAGCCCGGCGGCGGGCTGTCCCGCGATCAGCAGCGCCGCGTGAGATTGCGTCATCGCTTTCTCCCGTCCGTGATCGGTAAGCAGACCGAAAATCATCTGATCATCAAAGCGAAAACGGCAAAGCAGCATGTTGGTTGCTGCCATTTTCAAAATTTGGGCGGGTGATAAACGCTCCAGAATCTGTGCGCTGTCAACACCGATGCCAAGACGGAAAGTCGCAGTCGCCTGGTCCTTCCTGATCATCTGTTGCGCGAGCAGCAGGTAAGTGAGATTGGTTTCCCGGATCTCGTACATCAGTTCATCTTGAGTCATTGTCAATTCCCCTGTGAGTCTCTGTTGGTAAATCAAGGCATTCTTTTTTTTGAACAGCGATGCCATTTTGTGACATTGAAATTCCGGGATCATCAGAAAAGCACCCTGCCGGGGAACATGTTTTTGGAATATTTTTTGTAGGTGTTATTCCTACACTGATCTGTGCAGCAGTGACGTTGAATTGTCACAAAAATCAAAGGGTTCCTTGCAAAACTCTTTAATTTGACTGGTCAGGGCGAGAGAATTTGAAACTCCGACCACCTGCAACTCGCAACGACACCGCCATCAGCGCATGGCCGTAGTTCTGGCGGGTGCCAGTGTAGTGCTTCGTTCTGTTTGGAACTTGAGCGAGAATTTGCACGAATGACCTTGGCAAGGATGTCATGGGTGTTGACGCTGGCCTCGAATTGACCACCAGTGCCGGCTGAAATCTGACCAGGAACAACGGACTGCTATGCCAGGACTGGCGGCCTTCCACGAACTGATGTGCTGGTCAATTCTGGATCGGCGCATTGCGGGGAAAGCGATCAGTTTGAGGCGGCGGCAACAGCCTATGGTGAGCCATCGGACCAGCCCCTATTCCACCAGCGACATGTACGACACTGGCCGGGACCGGGACCGCCGCGGGTATCGGTAGCCCCTCAATAACCCGCTTGACATTGTTATGTCAGACATTACAATCCATGTAATGTTAAGCATGGCACACAGCCAGTGATCCGCGGATTCCGGCACAAAGGGCTCGAGCGGTTCTTCACGAAAAGCGACCGCAGTCGGATCAATGCCAAGCAAGCGGCACGCATACAGCGGCTGCTCGATCGGCTCGATGCCGCGACAAAACCCGACGACATGAATCTGCCGGGCTATGGTTTTCACGGGCTGAAAGGCGACCGCGCCGGGTCCTTTGCGGTGTCGGTGTCAGGCAACTGGCGCATTGTCTTCCGATTTTCGGATGGTGATGCTCTTGATGTGAACTTGGAGGATTACCACTGATGAAGTCCATGCGAGACCCGAAGCGTAAACCCACCCACCCTGGCGAGATCCTGCGCTTGGACATGCTGCCGGCGCTGGAAATGACGCAGACCGAATTCGCGGAACGCTTGGGAGTGAGCCGCTTGAGCGTATCCGAGCTGCTGCATGCCAAGCGCGCGCTATCCCCCGATATGGCGATGCGGATTGCTCGCCTGACCAACACGACCCCTGAAAGCTGGCTGCGGATGCAGGAAGCGCTTCACCTGTGGGGCCTGGAGAAGAATCCGAAACGGTATCGGCATATCGAGCCGGTCACCGCCATGGAAGTGCAGTAAAACCGGCCCGGCCGGATGCCGGGAAGCGCCGGATCAGCCACCCCCTGACGGTGTTGCGTGCCAAACCCGTACGCTTTGCGATCTCACTGATCGAAAGCTTGTCGCGCATCTTCATGCGCCTAACCCTGCCCAACATGTCCATGGTGATCACCTCGGTTCCCTGCTTAAAAGTTAGCTACAAGGGAGAGCGACTCCGCTGCACGAACAACGGCGCTTGGCAGGGCGCACGCAAGCGGGCTGCAACAAAGTATCTGGAACGCTTTGGGAGGCAGGCACCATGGGGATTCGAGCATCTGCGTATTCACGACCTGAAGCATACCTTCGGGCGACGGTTGCGCGCGGCACGAGTACCCTTCGAAACACGTCAGGTGCTTCTCGGCCACAAGAACGGCAGTATCACCACGCACTACAGTGGCGCGGAAATCGGGGAATTAATCGAGGGGGTAAACCGGATCGATGCGTCACGATCGACTCCGGTGCTGACCACCTTGCGCGTTGCGTACGTTGCACCCGTTGCACCCGTTTCCGGGGGTTCTGCAATGGTAAAAGCGTTGCAGAGAAAAAACTCAGGCCACCGGAAAGTGGCCTAAGTCTTTGATTTACTGGCGCGGCCGGAGGGATTCGAACCCCCTACCCCTTGGTTCGTAGCCAAGTACTCTATCCAGATGAGCTACGGCCGCTCAAGGGGGCGGATTATAGCAAAAACCCCTGCGCCGTCACGCTCAATATGCACGGACTGCAACGCACCCGGCCACTGGCCCCGCTGTCGCGCTTTAGGTAGCATGCAGGCCTCAAACTGGAATCGAGCATCCGCATGAAAGTCGGCGTGGCAGGCATCGGCAGGATGGGCGCGGCGATCACGGAACGGCTGTTGAAACACGGCCACCAGGTCACGGTATGGAATCGCACCCCGGCCAAAGCACAGGCGCTGGCGCAACACGGCGCAGCAGTCGCAGTCACCCCTGCGGAACTGGCGGCCGCTGCCGACATCATCCTGTCGATCCTGACCGATGCTGGCGCCATAGCCGCGGCCTACGACGGTCCCGCAGGCCTGCTGTCCGGCAACGTGACCGGCAAACTGTTCGTGGAAATGAGCACCGTGCGCCCGGACACCCAGCGCGCACTGAACAATCGCATCAAGGCCAAAGCTGCCGCGATGATCGACTGCCCGGTTGGCGGCACCACCGGCCCGGCGCGCGACGGCAAGCTGCTGGGATTTGTCGGTGGCGACGCAACCGACCTCGCACGTGCCCGACCGGTGCTCGAACAACTGTGCCGTCGTATTGAACATGTCGGCCCCGTCGGCGCCGGTGCCAGCCTGAAACTGGCGATCAACCTGCCGCTGCTGGTCTACTGGCAGGCCTTCGGCGAAGCGCTGGCGCTGTGTCAGCCGCTGGGACTCGACCCGGCGCGCCTGGTCGATATTTTTGCCGATACCTCCGGCGGCCCCAACATGCTGAAAACCCGCGGCCCGATGATCGCCGAAGCCCTGAACGGCAAGACCCCGGCCAATGTCACCTTCAACATCGACTCGATCCGCAAGGACCTCGCGACGATGATCGAGGAAGCGCGGACCCTCGGTTATGAATTGCCCGTCGCCGCTCGTGCGCTGGAATGTTTTGACGGCGTCGCGCGTGAAGGTATGGGCGACGGCGACGCCGTGATGCTGCCGGTCAGCTGGCTAAAAAACAAACAGTAAAGCAGTTCCAGGCCACAGCCCTAATCGGCTTTCATTTTGCGTTCGTTGATCACGCGCGCAAATTTCTTCAACTCGCTGTCGAGGAATGCTCCCAGTTGCTCGGGCGTGCTGCCGACGGCATCGATGCCTTCATCCGCAAACCGGCGTGACAGTTCCGGCGAAGCAACAGCCCTGGTGAAATGCTGGTTGAGCACGGCGGTGATTTCTCGTGGCGTGCCCTTGGGCGCCGCCAGCGCAAACCAGGCGCTGAACTCATAACCGGGCAATACATTCGCAATCGGCGGCACCCCGGGCAGCGCCAGGCTCTCTTTGCGGCTGGTCACACCCAGCGCGCGCAGCCGGCCGGATTTCACGAATCCGGTCGCTCCGGCGATCCCTGAAAACGAAACCCCGACTTCGCCGCTGATGGCCGCGGTCAGCGCCGGTCCGCCGCCCTTGTATTGCACGACGGCGATTTCGGTCTTCGCCAGGTAATTGAACAGTTCGCCGGCGATGTGAGGATTGGTGCCGGTGCCCGCGCCACCGTAATTCAGCGTGCCGGGACGTGCCTTGGCCAAGGCGATCAGTTCTTTCACCGAACGCACCGGCACCGAGGGATGGACGCTGACAAACGATGGCGTCGATGCCAGCAGCGAAATCGGCGCGAAGTCGGTCAGAGCGTCGTACGGCACCTTGTTGAACATCAGCGTGTTGGTGACCAGCGGCGTGGTATTAATCAACAGCGTATAGCCGTCGGGCTTGGATTGCGCGACAAAACCGGTACCGATGATGCCGGATGCACCGACGCGGTTTTCCATGACGATCTGCTGGCCGATAGTCTGCGTGGCAATCGGCCCCACCAGGCGCGCCACCACGTCCACAGTGCCACCCGGGGGAAACGGAATAATCATGCGTATTGGACGTTCCGGATATTTTCCGCTTTGGGCGTAAGCGGGTTGAACGGCCACTGCGCCAAGCAGCAGTAATGCTGCGCATTGTTTGAAACTCATGAAACTCCTCCTGCTGTTTTTGGGTGCGGCCTTGATGCGCCGTTTCTTTTTGCTGCGTCCAGCGCCGTGTGCAGGCGGACGCTTGCAATCATAACCGGGGACCTCAGAGATTTTCCCAGGCTCAGTGTGCCTATATTAAATATCCATTTAAAATCAAGTATTTATAATCAAACACAACATCAGGCCCACAAATAAAAACGGGGCACCAGGCCCCGTTTCATGTGTGGCGGAGAGAGGGATTCCAACCCTTCTCGCAACCCCGTATGAAGACTGGACTTTCAAGAATTAGAATTCTTCACATGCCCCCAAAAATGCCCCCTTACAACATTTTGAGCGTGCGGTCTTTAGATCACATTCTACTCCACGAGTCCAGCTATTACTTCAAGGCTGCGTCGTTTCAGTGGAGAGTACTGCGATAGATCAGTGTCGCTTTTGTTTTGCGCACGCGTGAGTGCCTATCCAAAGCCGTGCGCCATCCCTGGCAACGCTCGTAGCGCACCCGGCCTTCCAGGCCGATAACACATCCTCGATAGCGCCGACCGCCGCTTTGCGGCGGCCGGCTTCATTCCTAGTTGAATCTTAGATAATTCCATGCAGCGTCGGAAAACGTATGGACGTCCTCCTTCGACCACGGTTGAGTGGGATGAAAGAGAAACTTGATACCGTTGACTTCCATCCACTTCGCGCAATCATCCATCGGTCGAGTGTTATTGAAGATATGCGCTAGGACATTCTGCACGTCGTCACGGTAGGTCAACATCCCGAACTGGTCGTCCGGCACGTTATAAACGAGGCTTTCGAGCAAGAATGATGGAAGTGCCTTGGACAAAATTTCTTGATCGATCATTTCTAGCTGGAGGCTCTTGATTACCCGCGCCATGCGCTTAAAGCGTTTCTTGGTTTGCGCGTTTTTCTCTATTCCGCGTTCAATATGCTGCTTCGGATAACTCGTAATGGATTTTCCGTCACCAGAATAGAATCTGACTCCAGCTCTGAACACGGAAGGATTATTGACGTCGTAATACTCATGAAACTCCCATGTCGGAACGACGTCCGCATCAACCCTGTAGGAATTGGAATGAATCCGAACCGCCTTGTTGCCGGGCGTCACGTTACCTGAGCCAAAATATTCCTCCATCGCCCTAATAACGTTTTGCTTATACGTGTCGTAATTGTGCTCTGTCGGACCTATGTTGAAGTCGCTGGCTTTAGTGCCCTCGGGAATCTCGTAGTACCAAGCCTCTTTAAGGCATACGGAGACATCTACGTCACTTTCTTGGGGAATGTTGGTGATGTTTCTGAAAGATCCTTGGGCAAAGATTTCAATATCTAAAGCCTTGAGAGATGGGCTTGCCGCGATCGCTTTCCGAATCATCCGCTCTGCGTTGTCGCAGCGTTCAAGTTCGGTGTCACCTGGACCGCCGGCCCACGCACGAAATCGGGTCTCCCACTCCTCTGCGGTTCGAACCGTCATATTTCTCCCCCTCTATCGTGGGCACACGCAGACAAAAGTATGCCGCCAGCGCCTAGAGGCGCTCCGCGAAGCTCGCAAACGGCATCGCGTAACGCTTCTCCGCAAGTACGCGCTTGTAACCATCCGCTTGCGCCACCGTAATGCAGCCGCAACGGATGGCTTCGAGGAGCAAGTCCTCTGTTCCAAGTATCCGCGCCTCGCCGATCAGTGCTATAGCTTTTCGGCGAAACCTCTTTTTTTCGTCCGAGGCAAGATGGAACCCTCCAGTCGCGGCTAACGCCAAACAGGCTGCCTCGCCACGCCCCATTAGATCCCGCAACTCGCCGAACATCGCCATTGCATCCAGCGCGTCGACGACCAGCAGATCAAGCTGACCCGCAGCAATGGCTTCATCGACCGCTGTTCGTTGCGCGAGATCGGTCAGCTCATGCAACACTTCGGCCGGCAGTTGAATCCTGTACGTTGGCAGTACGCCGAGCAACGCCAGCTGACCTATGTGCAGAAAGTTGATAAGCACATTGGTATCGGTTATGACTACGGTTATCACTGCCGGAGTTGGCATGGGATGGACCAACCGTCATGCCTGGTTGAGACCGACGGATGAAAGTACCCGCTCAACGTCCTGCCGCTTCATACCTACCATTGCAGCCAACTCAGTTAGCTTGCTTTGAGTAATCTCCTCGCGCCGATTGGCTTCGAGTGCCAACCCCAGAAAACGGCGCCGAAACTCGTCCCGCATTCCTGGCTCCTCTACGGGATCATCTGCTGCCAGGAAATCTGCAATTGCCTTTCCCGCACCATCGTCTTCTTCCGTCTTCAAACGCTGCAACTCACGTTCATCGATCAGGCGCAGGTTCTTCAGGCGATATAACGCCGAAATGCGGCTCACGCCAAAATGATGAGCCAATAGCGTGACATCGTAGAGCTGGATGTCTTGGCTGCCCGGCGTCGCGCGCTGTTCCACCTGAACTACATCGGACTCGTCAAAAACGGCAACCTGCGCGCGACTAGCGCTGCCCTTACCTAGTGCGTGGACAAATTGCACCACCCCTTCGGAAGGCATTAGGAATTCAGCAGCGAAGGCATTCGCGCGGACCTCCAACAGCTCGGTTCTGTTCTCAGACCGGCTTATGGCGCCAGACCGGTCACGATCAACCAACACGTGTGCGTACTCATGCGCGAGCGAGAAACGACGCCGCACAGGAGAGTGATCACGATTGATAACCACGAAGATGCCGATCTTGTCATCCCACAACGTGAGGCCTGAAATGTTGTCGGTCAGCGTAACCAGACCAATACGTACGCCCTGCGTCTCGAAAAGTTCGATCAAGTCTCCGGCCGGGGATATGCCGAGCCCGAGCCGTTGCCGCTCATCAGTGGCAATTCGTTGTCCTTGCTGAATGGCGTCCCAGCGCGATTTGGGCGCAGGAAGTTCATAAGTGGCTGCTCGCAGCTGCGCACGATCAATCTCGAGCAATCGCTCCAGATTGGTCATTTCCCGACCGAGCGCCAAGCACTCTTGTAGAGCGGGCCCCAACTCTGCTTGCTCAGCAAGTTGCGCCTCAGTACGAAACAATGCGGTCAACGCATCCTGCTCGACAAAGGCATCGGCAAAAAAAGCCTTGATATCGCGCCCGACGGCATGGGCAATGCGGTCCAGCTCGATGCTCGACACCGACCGGCTGCCGGCCTCGATCTGGTTGATGGCGACGCGCGACAGCTCGACCGTCTCGCCCAATTGCTCCTGAGTCAGGCCGCAACTCTCGCGCGCAGAACGAATGCGCTGACCCAGTTCTTCTCTGGTGAGTGGCATGACGCTTTCCTTGGGTTGAGGACTATATTGAAATGATACAAAAATTACTATAATTGGCAATAAATGGATTAAGAGTTTTATTTTATTACATGCAGATGTGTCCTATAACTACCTGGTTTTAAAATATTAAAACGTGATTTGTATGAGCGACGATACCGCCATGCCCCAAGTGAAACCGTTCCGCGTGCTATGCCTGGACGGAGGTGGAATGCGCGGGGTCTATCAAGCCAGTTTTCTGGACACGTTTGCCACACGTGTGGGCGGCCACCTCAAGCGTTCGGGCGTCATCGACATTGGAAAGGCCTTTGACTTGGTGGTTGGCACCAGTACCGGCGGAATAGTCGCCTGCGTACTAGCTGCAGGCATACCGCTTGAGCAGGTCAGGATGCTTTACCGCGAGCATGGCAGCAGAATCTTTCCTTACCAGTGGCTGCGATCCACTTGGATGTTGGAAAAAGTGGTCCGCGGTTTCGGCCTGGGGCTGCGCCGTGGGGATGCTGCCTTGCGCGGTGTCCTGACGCAAACCTTCGGAGCTCGCACCGTTCGCGAAATTTATGAAGCCCGTGGGATCGCGCTCGCGATTCCGACAGTAGATATGAATCGTCATGCTGCGGTCGTGTTCAAGACACCCCATCTATCGCGACTGAATGGCCGGGACAATGACCGCACGCTGGTCGATATTTGCATGGCCACCACGGCGGCCCCCATCCTGCGCTCCATGTCACAACTCGTCGAGCCCGGTAGCGCTGGTACGACCGCCGTGTACGCAGACGGTGGGCTGTGGGCGAACAATCCCGGCGTCGTGGGTATGATGGAAGCGGCGGAAATGCTTCATGAACGGAAAGAGCAGCGTCCGATCCAGCTCTTCATGTTGGGCACTCTGCCTTCCCAGGGCGGAGAGGAACTATCCGGGTGCGCCTTACATCGCGGCGCCTTGGGTTGGCATGGGGGCCTTCGGGCGATAGCCGCTAGCTTGAATGCCCAAGCTGTGGGCTACGACTATTTAGCACAAAAGACCGCTGAACTTCGGGGCAACGAAAGTTTTGCGTTTCGCATGCCTGCGCAGTGCCCCTCCAATGAATTGCGGGACTACCTCGTGAACATGGATGACGCGCGTCCAAAGGTACTGAATGCTCTGGCGCGCCAAGCCGTTTCAGATGTTGACTTCGCCTGGGCAAAAAGCGGATCCACTCAAATACAGGCATTCCGGGCTGCGCTTGAGGGCGCGCCGACGCTAGCCTCCCCAACCACCCCTTAGCTAAGGAACAGATCATGACCGCCGTTGATTGCAGTTCAGAAATGAGCAAATACCATGGTGACAAGGTCACGCTGCAAAAACCTGATCAGAACGACATGCGCAGCCGTCGCGACGCCGGGCGCACGCGATTGAAGAAAGGGCTGGAACGCGATGAGCATCCGGCGCCTGCCGAAACCGCATCGCAAGGATCGTACGCGATGCGCACGATGGTGCAAGACGCAGATAACGATTACGACATCGATGATGGTGCGTATTTCAAGAGTGGCGATCTGAAAGACACCAATGGTAACCCGTTGACGCCCTCCGCTGCTCGCCTGCGTGTCTGCAATGCGCTAAAGCAGGACGACCGTCTGAAACACAACGCAGAGGTTCATAAGAACTGCGTACGCCAGAAATATCCGGAGGGCTACCACATCGATATCCCCGTCTATCGGATCGTCACATCAACTGATAAGGACGGCAAAACCGTTACCGACTATGAGCTCGCGAGCGAGGATAACTGGACGAAATCCGATGCACGTGGTGTCACGCGCTGGTTCAACGACATTGTTGGCGATCTTAACGCGGGCGAAAACGACGGTAGCCAAATGCGGCGCGTTACGCGTCTCACCAAGAAGTTTGCGCGCAGCCGCGCGAAATGGAAAAAAGATACCCCCAGTGGCATCTGCCTCACCAAGCTAGTCGTGGAGTGCTTTGTCGCCAAATCCGACCGTGATGATGCGGCATTGCATGAAACGTGGAAGGCGATCAGAGATCGGCTGGCCGATTCACTCAAAGTAGAACACCCGGTGCTGGAAGGGACTTTGCTAGCCGCAGAAGGCGATTTCAAGGTAGCCTTTTTCAGGGACTGCCTTGACGACGCCTTGGACAACTTGAGCGTTCTCGATGACGAGAACTGCACCAAGAAGAAAGCACTGTACGCATGGGACAAAGTGTTCGACACCACGTTCTTTGGCGATCAGTATGTCGAGGAAAACCAACCGAAGCGCGCTGCTGCTGCCACAGGCTCGCTGTTGAGTCCGGCAGCCGCCGCTAGCGGCCTCACCTTCCCTGATCGTCCGGTTGTTCCGAATAAGCCGGCCGGATTTGCGTGATGCAGTGGGTGCTGCGCGATCTACCGCGCTTCCTCCAGGAGCACAAGGCGCTTGAACAACTTCGTGAGGAAGTGGATTGGTTGGTCGCGTGTGCTTGGCGGGTTGGTGACGCCGTCGAAGTGGACATGGACCTCGAAATCCACGGAAAGTCCTACGCGGTCACTCTAACTTACCTTGACTTGTTTCCCGAGACACCTGCCTATATCCGGCCGCGAGACACTTCGCAGCAATGGTCGATTCACCAGTACGGCGCGGGGGGATCGTTCTGCCTTGAATGGCGCGCGGATAATTGGGATCGTAGCGTTACCGGTGCCGAGCTGGCGAAAAGCCTGCATCGACTGCTCTCGGCCGAAACGCATCCAGAAGAACCAGTGCGTGTCCCGTCCGCGCACCATATTTCCGAAGGACAGAAGCTGCGGAGCAGCGAGCACCGCTTAGTTTGTACTACCGGGCTTCTGACGGCATTGACGAACATCCCGAACAATACCCACAGGAATCTGCGCACGACTTCATTGTTACATATTCCTGCAACGGTGGCATTCATCTCGAAGATCGAGGGCTCGGAGGGTGAAATGGTGAAGATTGCCGATCTCCCATCGGGTGTTTCCACGTATTTCCCCCTCTTTGCCTGGCCGGAGGATGGCAAGGTTCTAAGAAGCAGCCTGTTTGACGAGACTTCACTACCTTCTTCCTTCGATGAGCTGACTACACTGCTTGAGAAAAATGGCTTCTCTGCGGACTCCATACTGGTTCGCGATGCCAAAACCCAAGGCATCAAGAGTCAGTTCCTTGTTCTTATCGGCGATGCTCCACGAGCGATGCGGGCCATCGAAATCAAGGCTGGCGACAAAATCACCATTCAAAAATATGACGTTATCCTGCCTCAGGAGCATCACCGCTTGCCCGCTGAATCAGATCAGCTCGCCGGCATTCGCTTCGGCATT
>ENA-ORBV01000216-ORBV01000216.1-microbial-mat-metagenome-genome-assembly--contig:-NODE-216-length-126951-cov-9.349843_pt1 | contig 126951 bp, 131 predicted proteins | sample MGYA00237777_ERZ505514 | MGnify/ENA primary metagenome ERZ505514 (study PRJEB26160, sample SAMN06269048) | microbial mat metagenome | isolation source: Oligotrophic lake microbial mat | place...
GCCTGGCGCGCCGGCACCACCGCCGACAGGATGCCGACGAGCATTGCGCCCACCGTCGCCATTAAAAACAGCGACGGCTGGATCTCAATGAGGAATAACTGCGTGCCATCGGGGTTGCGCGCAACGCCCTGCCACACCAACACAAACAACCACGCAAGCGCCGAGCCGAGCAGCGAGCCGGCGGTGCCCATGACGCCGCCTTGCAGCAGGAACAAACGCAGCACCTGGCCGCGCGAGGTGCCCATGGCGCGCAGGATGCCGATTTCCTTGGATTTTTGCACCACCGACACCACCAGCACGCTCGCTATGCCCAGCGCCGCGGTGAGGCCGACAAAAAACCGTATCACCGTGTTCGACAGCGATTGCGCGGCGATTGCGGTAAAGAACTGCGCGTTGGTCTTGATCCAACTGTCCGCCTGCAGGCCGGTTTCGGCCAGAATCGCCTGCGCGATGGTCTCGGCGGCAAACGGGTCGCGGATCTTGATCTCGAGGCTGGACACCCCGCCGACCAGGTTGAGCAGGCTTTGCGCGGTGCGCAGGCTGACAAAGACATTGCGCCCGTTCACCGCCTTGTTGCCAAAATCGAAAATGCCGCTGATGCGCAGCGTCTCGACCACGCCCGATGCGGTGGACACGCGCAGCTTGTCGCCAAGGCCCGCGCCAAGGTCCTTTGCCAGTTCGGTGCCGATGACGATGTCGCTGCTGCTGAGGGCCATGCCACCCTCGACGATTTTTTCCTCGATTGCGATGACTACGAGATAACTCTCCGGCTCTATCCCGGTCAGCGTGATGGCCTTGGTGGCGTCGCCGCGCAACGCAAAGCCGGGGCCGGCCACCACCGGCGTCACCGCAGTCACCTCCGGCAGGGCTTCGATGAGCGCGCGGACGGTCTGCCACTGGTCAATGGAACGCAAGCGCTGCGAACGCGGCTGTACCGTCACCGCCGTGTCCCCGCTACGCAGCGGGCGCGCCAGTTGCTCCGGCGGCAGCACCACGATCGGCGCCTGCGAGTTGAGCGTGCGGCGCACGATGTTCGACTGCAGGCCGGAGAGCAGCGCCGACATGAAGACAATCACCGCCACGCCCAGCGCCACGCCGGACACGATCAACAGCGTCTGCGACAAGCCCTCGCGCATGAAGCGAAAGGCGACGATCCACTCAAAGGGCAGCAGTCCTGCCAGGCGAACGCCGCGCATTATTTGCCGGCCGCAGATTTGCCGGCCTCAGTTTTGCCGGCCTCAGTTTTGCCGGCCTCAATGGTGTTGGGGACGGGCACCGCCGGCCCGGCTGCGCGCACGCGATTGCCCTCCTGCACCTGCAGGTTGCCGGACGGAATCAAGGCCTCCCCGGCTGCGATGCCGCCGGCTATTTCGGTGAAGCCGTCGCCGCGAAGGCCGGTTTTTACCGGCAGGCGCACGGCACGGCCGTCGCGTATGGCCAGCACCCAGGGCTGCTTGCCGGACGCATCGCGCACGGCATCGCTCGGCACGGCCTGCGCCGCGGCGCGGCTCGCCACGGCGATATCGACTGAAACCGTCATGTCCTGGCGCAGGTATCTGGGCGGATCGGGCACGCGCAGCTTGACCTCGACCGAGCCGCGCGTCGCATCGACACCGGGATTGATAAACACCAGTTCGGCCGCAAAACGCTCGCCCGGAAACGCATCGGCCGAAGCCAGCGCCTTCTGGCCCACGGCGATCTGCGCCAGGTGGCGCTCATCCATCTGCACCACGATTTGCGTTTCACCGGCGGGGGCGAGCGCCATCAATTCCTTGCCCGCCTGCACGATATTGCCCGGCTCGACGTTGCGTGCGATCAGCACGCCGCCGACCGGCGCACGAATCACCATCTGGTCGAGCTTGGCCTGGGCGGCGCGCTGCGTCGCGCGCGCCTGTTCCAGCGCCGCCTGCGCGACCGCTGTCTCGCTGCCGCCGGCGGTGTTGGAACGTACCTGCACTTGCGCGGCGCGCAACTGGCTGTCGGCGACATCGACCAGGCGCTTTGATTCATCGAGCGCCGCCTGCCCGACAAAGCCCTTGTCCTTCAGCGCCTTGTTGCGCTCGAACGACTGGCGCGCCTGCTGTGCATTGGCCTGGGTCTGGGCCAGGCTTTGCTCTGAAGCGGGCAGCCCCACCTCGCGTAACTGGCGCAGTTTGGCCTCGGCCTGGGCGATGCCGGCACGCGCCTGCGACAAGCTTGCGCGCTCGTCCTCGTCGGCGAGTTCGATCAGCACCTCGCCCTGCCCGACCACCTGCCCCTCCTTCACCGGGATGCGCGCCACGCGCTCGGTAATGGCGGCGCCGATGGACACGCGTTGCGGACTGACGATATGGCCGCTGGCGACCACGGTCTGCACCAGATCGCGCTGCTGCGCCGTGACCGCCTGGACCGGCACGCCGAGAACGCGGTTGCGCATGCCGTAGGCGAGCGCGGCGACGATGGCGAGAATCAGTAACGCGATGACGATAATGCGGCGCGGCGCGGCGGCGGGTGCGGGTGCGGGTGCGGGTGCGGGTGCGGGTGCGGCAGGGGTCATGAACTCGGTCCGGTGGGCTCTCGGTGCTTCGTGCGGTGACCGCTATTGTGGGGCTTGCAGCCGTGACGCGGTTGATCCATGTCAACGCCCTGCCTGTTCCGTGCCCGGGTTATCCGGTCGCCTTTTCGGGCGCAGTCGCAGCACTCAGACGGGCAGCGCCCCGCGCACCCAGCGTGCAAGACCGGCCGCATCCATTGCGCCGGACTGGCGCGCAATCTCGCGGCCATGACTGAACATCACCAGCGTCGGAATGGAGCGGATGTTGTAGCGCGCGGCGATGCCCTGCTCCGCTTCAGTGTTCAGTTTGGCGAGTTGCACCTGCGGCTCGAGCTCGCCGGCGGCGCGCTCGAACTGCGGCGCCATGGCGCGGCAAGGCCCGCACCAGGGCGCCCAGAAGTCCACCACCACCGGGATGCCGCTGCCGCCGGTATGTTTGTCAAAACTTGCGGCATCGAGTTCGACCGGGTGGCCGGCAAACAGCGGCTGTTTGCACAGGCCGCAGCGCGCGCCGTCCCCCAGCCGCTCGCGCAACACGCGATTGGTGCCGTGGCAATGCGGGCAGACGATATGCAGTTGTTCGCTCATGCAACCCAGATTGGGCCGGCAATGCGGTGTTTCAAGTGATTGCCGCCGCCGGCGCACCCCGGCGCACCCCGGCGTTCACCGGGCAAGATTCGCCCCCACCAGTTCGACCAGGCTTTCGATTTTGACGGGCCATTGGCTTTGCTGCTGGCCGCTCATGAAATTGAGCCGGCAACTGCCGCAGGACATCACCACCGTTTCGGCACCGGTGGCGTCGATCTGCACCTGCTTCAGCTCGAAAGCCTTTTGCCGCAGGCCGGCGGCGCGATTGATGAGGAAGTTACCGGCCCCGCCGCCGCAGCACCAGTTCATCTGGGCAGTCGGCGCGGTTTCGCGAAAATCCACGCCGAGGGCGTGCAGCGCAGCGCGCGGTTCGTCGAGCACGCCGCCGTGACGGCCCAACTTGCAGGCGTCGTGATACGTCAGCTTGCCGGCGCCAACGGCCTTGTTGACCCTGAGCCGGCCGGCGCCGATTTCACGGCCGATGAATTCCGATATCGCCAGCACCTCGAAGGGCAGCGGGCTGCCGGCCATCGCCGCCCCCTCCCAGCGCAAGGCCGGATAGGAGTGCCCGCACTCGGGCACGATCACCGTCTTAGCGCCTACGCTGATGGCCTCGTTGATGATGTTGCGCGTCGCCTTGCGCTGCAGGTCTTCAACGCCGGAGAGCAGGCCGAAATTGGCCGACTCAAAACCGCCCGAACGTATGGTCCAGTCCACTCCCAGGTGGTTCATGATCTTGGCGGTGGCGAGCAGCGCATCCTGGAACAGCAGGACGTCGATGACCGTGGTCAGCACCATCACGTCGGCCTGCGGTTTGTCGAGCGGAATATCGACGCCGGTCGCCCGTAGTTTGTCCACCACGGCGCGCAATTCGGCCGGCCCGACGCCAAACACGCTGCCGCGCTGATCCTGTTCCTGCTCCACCGCCAGCAATTCGTCGGGTACGAGGCCGGCGACCGCCAGCGCCTCGCGCATGACATTGACGCCGCGGGCGATATTGATGCCCATGGGGCAGACCATGCTGCATCGCCCGCACTCGGTGCAGGCGTCATAGACCAGTTCCTGCCATTCGCGCAATTCGTCCGCACTGATCGGCGCCTCGAACAGGCGCCGCACAAAGCGCAGCGGCGACACCTCCCGTCCGTACACGCGGCGCAACAGATCGAGCTTGCGCGTCGGCACATACTTTGCCTCGCCGGTTTGCACGTAAAACTGGCAGGCCTCGGAGCAGTACCCGCATTTGACGCAGGACTCAAGGTCCACCGCCATCTGCCGGTCGATCTTCGATACCATCAGCGCGGTCGCCTTTTCAACGCGCTCTACGTCGGGCATCTCGACCTTTTTCGCCATCTCGCCGAGGTGCGTTATGGCCTCGCCAAACTGCTTGAAAACCGCATAGTCAATCATGCATCCACCCCGCGACTGGCCAGCATGCTCCCCAACTGCGCGCGCCCCGGTACGAACAGCATCGCATGCATCAACTTGCCGAACGGAAACCAGGCGAGCAACAGCTCGAGGCTGATCAGGTGAATCGCCAGCGGCACCGGATAGAGCACGCCCGAGCGGGCGGCGACCGCCGCCGACGGCTCGGCGATCAAGACCATGCCGGTCACCACCGGCAGCATGGTGACAAACCAGGTGAAATAATCGTCAAAGCCGGAAATCAGGCGCAGCACCGGATCGGTCAGCCGCATCATCAGCGCAATCAGCAGCGAAACGATGGTCGCGGCGGCGGCGACGTACATGACGGCGTCGGGCAGTGCCGGCCAGTGCAGCCCGGTGAGGCGGCGGATAAAGCCAATGTGCGGCGCATAGCCGAAAAAAACCAGCGCCAGACCGATGTGGAAAATGTAGGGATTGACGGCCACCAGCGTCGAACTGGGCCGCACTCCGGCGCGTGGCGACATGCGCCGCAGCACGGTGAGCATGCCCGCCGAGGCGGTATCGGTACGGCGCGGCGCGGCGAGCGACACCGCGACGCGCAGCGAAAATATGCCGTACAAGCGCCAGGCGATGCCAAGGACGAATACAGCGATCGACGCTATGAGCAGGGGGCCACGCGCAAGTTCGAGCAATTCCATGTGCAACCTCATCGGCGGTGCGACGCACCAGTGCCGTGACACTACGCCGCACAAAGCCGGCCGGCTTGACATGGATCAAGTCCCGTTCCGTGACTGCGGCGGGCAGCCGGCAGAATCTGTACCGAAATGACTGGAAAGGCCCGCCAGGCGGGCCTTTCCGGGTGGTGTGCATCGCTCGTATCAGGCGACTGCCCCTTCGACAGCACTGCGAGCCCGGCCTCCGGCAGGTTGATGGCATCAAGCGGCGACCCGCCCTGCAGCACCGCAATGATATTGTCCGCCGCGCGCTGCTCGATGGCGACGCGTACGGCGCGCACCGCCGAACCAAGATGCGGCGTGAACACCGTGTCGTGGCGCAGGCGCAGGCGCACCGGCACATGAGCCGGACGGCCCGGCAGGGCCCAGTCTTCGCACTCAAACACGTCCGCCGCATAACCACCGAGGCGGCCGGCCTCGAGCGCGTCGGCAACCGCCAGTTCATCGACCACCGAGCCGCGGCCGACGTTGATGATGAACTGCCCCGGCTTGCAGTACTCGAGCGCCTTGGCGTCGATGAGGTGCAGCGACTGTGCGGTCAGCGGTGCGGCGACGAAGACAAAATCAGCCTCCGCCAGCGCCTGCGTCAGCGCCACCGGTTCGACACCGGCAAGCGTTTGCACCGGGTCCACGCCGAGCACCCGCGCACAGCCAAAACCGGCGAGCCGCCTGGTGACGGCCTGACCGACCTGTCCGAGCCCGATCACAGCCACACTGGCCCCCGCCAGTCCGGCACCATACAGCGGAGGCCGCCAACCCTGGAACTGGCCGCTGCGCACTTGCGCGTCGCCGGGCATCAGTTTTCGCGCCACCGCGATTGACAGCCCGATGGCCAGCTCAGCCGTCGGTTCGGTGAGCAGGTCAGGCACAATGCTGAGCCAGACTCCGGCGGCGGTGCATGCGGCAATCTCATAACTGTCAAAGCCCTTGAGGGCGCAAGCAACGATGCGCAAGCGCGGCGCCTCTGCCAACATCGCGGCATCGACACAATCGGTCATGAATCCCATCATCGCATCGGCGTCACGGATGCGGATTGCAAGTTGCGCCGGCGTCCATGGCTCGATGGCCGTGTTCATTTCAACCCGCCCGACCGCCTCGAGCCGTTCACGCACGTCGGCGTGGATCGGACAGGTGACAAGAATTTTCGGCACTGCAGCGGCGGCGTTCATTTAATTTAATGGATGAGAACATCTAACACCAATACAGTGGCCTCGTCCACGCCGGCCGCGCCGCGGCCGGGACGCTCGAAACGGATCACGCCATGATAGCCGCGCCGCCCCGCACCCTTGTCCTCATCACCCGCGCAGCAGCGCACTTTGGCGGCAGGCCGGCGCCACCGGCCGTGGTCGCGCCGGACGCCGCGGCGCGGGAGGTTGAAGGACCAGATGTTGACGGACCAGACGCCGCAGCACCGGCACGGAGCTGGCGCGCGCGTATCGCCACGGCGGTCAAACGCATACTCGACTCGCCCTGGCGCAAGGGTGTCTATTACTAGAACGATTACACCGCCGGGGACACGATGGCCGCATTGCATTGAAACAGCCCGGTGACGCGCATCAAAACCGGAAAAAAGCCGTTGGTTTAGCGTGATTTCACGCCAAACCAGGCCAAAAACTCAAATATAAATAGGCCAAAGGGCTAAAACGCGTCAAAATCCAAGGCTGGCAAGTAAACACCCTGATTACCTACTACGTACGGAGATACACCATGCAACACGCCGCCATGTTGAGCACACGCCGCGCCAAGCAAAAACACGCAAAGGCCCTCGCCAAAGCCGCTCGCGATGCCAAAAAACTCGGCAACGCCGGTCAGAAAGCCCAGTCCGCAGCGCCCAAGCACAAAGCCGCCTGACACGCTGTTACTGATCTTGCGCCGTGCGGCGCGAGATCCCCGGCCTTCCCGCGCTTCGCGCCGGGCGGCTGATGCCCGGCACGCAACGGGTCGAATCGCGATTGGCGGGAATTTTCGGTGTCACCCGCGAGCGCGTACGTAAGGTGCTGCACCGCCTCGGCCATGAACGCCTGCTCGAAATGATCGTCAACCGCAGCGCCTTTGTCGCCAGTCCGTCGCTCGATCAGGCACGTGAAATCTACGAAGCAAGGCGCATTGCCGAAGGCGGCATTGCCGGCAGGCTCACTGCGGCGCAGACTTCTGCGCTGCGGGCGCACAACAGGAAGGAACTCGCCGCGCTGAAACGCTGTGACCGGGCGCAATCGATAAGATTGTCGGGCGAATTCCACACGCTGCCGGCAAAGTGCACAGGCAGCGCGTCCGTGTTACGCCGGTTGCAGGAACTGGTCAGCCGCACCTCGCTGCTGGTGGCGTTTTTCGAACCGGCGGCGTCCTCGGAGTGCGCCTGCGAAGAACATGAGGACATTCTGGGCGCCTTGCTCAAGGCCGATGCCGGCCGCGTCATCAATGCCATACACACCCGATTGTCGCTGATCAAGACGCGCCTGACACCGCACGCAGCAACGCCGGCAGCCGGCAGCGACGCCGACAGCGAACTCGGGCGCGTCCGGGCTGGCGTCGCCAAGGCACCGCCAAAGCCAGCTGCAAAAAAGCGCCCCCCTCCGGAAATGTCCGCCTGGCAAGGGTTTCCAGCCATCATCACCTGAAAGCGCAACACAGTGAATTCAATCCATGGAGCACAACAATGCAAAAACCTTTAGTCATACTCGGCGCCGGCAAGGTCGGCATGGCCCTCGCCAGGGCCTTTGCCGCAAAGGGACAGGCGGTGCTGTTCGGCGTGCGCGATCCGGCCAAATACCGCGACGCGCTGGCCGGACTTGGTACGGCTGCAAGCATTACCACCACCGATGAGGCAATCAGCGCGGGCGACCTGATCATCCTCGCCGTACCTTACACGTCGGCCGTCGGCATCGCTGCCGCGTTGCCCGACTGGGGAGGACGCATCCTTGTCGATGCCACCAATCCGCTCGCGCCCGGACTCGCCGGCCTCACGCTGGGCACCACCACCTCGGGTGCCGAGACCATTGCCGCCTCAGCCAGCGGGGCGCGCGTGATCAAGGCCTTCAACACCACCGGTGCTGAAAACATGGCTGACAGTGCCTATACGGGCGGCAGCATCCTGCTGCCGGTGTGCGGCGATGACGCCGACGCGCGCGCGCGCGTTATCGCGCTGGCGACGCTGATCGGCTTTGACGCCGTGGACTTCGGCGCGCTCGCGGCGGCGCGTTACGTCGAGCCCTTTGCGATGAACTGGATACACATGTCGGTCAAACTCGGGCACGGTCGAAACTTCGCCTTTGCCCGGCTGACACGCTGAAGCGCTGTTTTACAGAACACCCCAGTACCAGAACAGCTTGAATATTAACTACCGCTCTTCGCCGGCGGCATTGCGGCTTGGCACTATTGCGGCTCGATCTTTGCCGCGCGCGCGACGCGCGTCCACTTCTCAAGGTCATCCTTGATGAGTTTGGCGAACTCGGCCGGCGTGCTGCCTACCGGATCGGCGCCGTCGGCGGCGAGTTTTTGCTTTACATCTTCAGTTTGCAAAGCCTTGACCGCCTCGTCGTGGATGCGCGTGATGATCGCCGCCGGCGTCCCGGCCGGCGCCAGCAGGCCGTACCACTGCACGGCGACGTAATTGGCGACGCCCGATTCGGCCACCGTCGGCACCCCGGGCAGCGCGTCGCTGCGCCTGGCGCCCGTCACCGCCAGCGCGCGCAGTCGGCCCGAATCGACATGCGGCCTGGCTGTCAGCGTGTTGACGAACATCGCGCCGACCTGGCCGCCGATGAGGTCGGTGACCGCCGGCGCAGTGCCCTTGTACGGAATGTGCGCCAGGTCGATGCCGGCCATGCTTTTGAGCATTTCCATCGACATGTGCGGCGAGGTGCCGGTGCCGGCGCTGCCGTAGTTGAGTGCACCGGGCCTGTTCTCGACCACAAACTGCTGGCCCATGGCCTTGGCGAAATGCAGCGCCAGCACGCGCGCGACAATGTCGGTGCCGCCGCCGGGGGCCGAGGGCACGATGATGCGCACCGTGCGCGACGGATACGTCTGTGCTTGCGCCGTGGCGCACAGCATGGCAAGGCCGGCGCAGGCCGAGAGTACGAGTGTCCTCATCCCGCCGCTCCGAGCTTGCCGGCGGCAAGCTCGACCGGCTTTGCCGCGACCAGCACAAAGGCGATGACGCACGGTTCGGTGCCGCGGTTGATCCAGTTGTGTATGGTCGCGCGTTGCACCAGCACATCGCCGGCCTGCAGATGCACCTCGGTGCCGTCGATTTCCATGTCAAGCTCGCCCGAGAGCACGCAGGCGTAATCAATGGACTCGGTGCGGTGATTGCGCGGCGCGACACCTGGACTGAACTCGATGACGCGAAACACCGTGCCCTCCGCATCAATACCCTTGATATCGCGCATGCCGCCGTCGGCGCTGCCCGACACATCGGACGGAAATTCCCCGGTCGACCACACCACATAGCTCTCGTGGCCCGGCCGCCGCGACACCTTGTTCTGGCACAACTCGTCGATGGTGACAACGGCCCGGCCGTTCTTGTCGTGGCCGGTGACCACACGCCGCAGTTTCATGCTTTTCCTTCCGTACTGATGCTGTTGATAATGTTTCAGGCGGTGCGCAGGCGCGGCATGATGCGCAGCGCGTTGCCGCGGTCTATGGCCGCGCGCTCGGCGCCGCTAAAGCTGCGCTCGGACAGACCGATGCGCACATCCTCGCCCTTGCGGTACGGAAAGTCGCTGCCGAACATGATTTGCGACGGTGCCACCAGCGCGCGCAACGCGGCGATGGCCCCTTCGTGATGGCCTTGCGCGGTGTCGTAGTAAAAGCGCTTGACCTCGGACAGTACGCCGTTGGGCAGCACCTCCCTGGCTTTTTCCTTCATGTCCACTTCCTGGCGCGTAAAGCGCGCCCACAGAAAGGGCATGGTGCCGCCGCTGTGCGACCAGATCCACCTGATGTCCGGGAACTTGTTGGCGGCGCCGCCAAACAGCAGGCTGGAGATGGTGCGCGTGGTATCGGTGGCGAACTCGATCGCAGAAGGCGGCAGGCCGGCAATCGGGTTGCGGCAGCAGGCCGGCGACAGCGGGTGGGTGTAGATCACCGCCTTGCGACGGTTGAGTTCCTCCCAGATCGGCCAGAACTGCGGGTCGCCAAGGTACTTGGTGCTGTAGCTGGTCATCAGGCCGATGCCGTCGGCCTTGAGCGTATCAAAGGCGTATTCGATTTCACGCAGGCTGCCCTGGGTGTCCATCAGCGGCAGCGTCGCAAACGAACCGAAACGTCCGGGGTAGTCGCGCGCCATCTGCGCCGCATACTCGTTCGACTCACGCGCCAGGCGGCGGTCGGTTTCGGCGTTGTTGAAGTAGGCGCCCGGCTGCATCAGTGCCACCACAGAGGTGGCAATGCCGTTGGCGTCCATGTCATCGAGCGACATCTGCGGCGACCACTTGGGGGCACCGCCACCGCCGAGCTTGGCGAGATCGGCCGCGTACTTGGGCGGCACGATGTGATGGTGGATGTCGATGCGGTGCGGCTTGGCGCCGGCCATCGTGCTCGCGCCGGTCTGGCAACCTGGCAGCAGGGCTGCGGCGCCGATGGCGCCAAGACCGGTGAGAAATCCGCGTCGCGATGCGGCGACGCCGTCGGCTGCGGTGGCTGTGGTGGCTGTGGTGTTGCCGCAAAAGCAGGCCAGCTTGTTCATCGATTTCCTCCTTGATGCATTGAAATGGGCGGTAGACGCCGCGAAAATTGTTGTGAATGTTGTTGTTGCCGGTGCTATGTGACGCAGCGGCGAGTATAGCTCTGCACACCCGTCACCGCGCAAGGCGGCAAATATTTATATGCCCGAACCGAAACACGGGATGGCTGGAAATGGCCGTCCAGCGGGCGTTTCCAGCCGTTCGTGATGGAACGGCTGATTATCACATCTGATTTTCGCGTACGGTTGTTGCAACTACCGTCATCACTGCTTCGGAATGCGCGCCTCGGAAATCACCTTGGACCAGCGCTGCACCTCGCCCGCCACACGATTGCGCATTTCCCCGGACGTGCTGCCGCGCACCTCGCCGCCAAAACCTTCCAGGCGCGCGCGCACTTCGGGTGATTGCAGGGCTTTTTGCATTTCGGCATTGAGGCGATCGACAATCGCGCGCGGCGTCCCGGCGGTGGTGGCAAGGCCGGCCCAGGAGCCGACATCAAATCCGGTCACGCCCGCTTCCTGCACCGTCGGCACATCGGGCAGGCCCTGCCAGCGCGTCGCCCCGCTGACGGCAATGGCCTTGAGGCGCCCGCCCCTGACATGCGGCAGCGTCGCCGTACCCGGCGCAATGACAAAATTCACATCGCCGGCGAGCAAGGCGGCGAGCGCCGCGGCATCGCCCTTGTAGGGCACGTGCAGCAACTGCCTGCCGGTCACACTGGCGAGCAGCGCCCCGGTCAGGTGTTGCGTCGAACCGACGCCGGCCGAACCGTAGCTGACGCCGTCGGCCTTGGCCGAGGCAAGGGTGAGCAGTTCGGCCACCGACTGTTGCGGCGAATCGCTGCGCACACTCAGCACGAAGGGGAATACCGTCGCCGTAGATATCCACTCAAAACCCTCGACCGACTTGTAGCCAAGCGTGTTGTACAGCGCGCCCGACACCGTATGTCCGCCGACCGCGAGCAACAAGGTGTAGCCGTCCGGCTGCGCCCGCGACACCGCTTCAGCGGCGATATTGCCGCCCGCCCCGGCCCGCGCCTCGACGATGATGGGCTGGCCCAGACTCCTGGACATCTCCTGGCCGAGCACACGCGCAATCGAATCGGCGTTGCCGCCGGGCGCGAAGCCCTGGATGATTTTGATCGGGCGGTTGGGGTAATTGTCCTGCGCCTGCGCCGGCGTCGCCGCCATCAAGCCACACAGCATCGCCAGTAGAAAGCCCGGTACGCCCAGTACAGCCGGAACCGCCACCGCTCTTGCGTTCATCGCGTTCATTGCCTGCCTCCTCCTGTTTGCCTGCTTTGTCAGGCACGCCCTTTTTGGACGTTGCCCGCTACACCATCAAACCGTCATTGCGCTTCCCAGGGCAAGGCGAGGCCGAACTTCAGTGCGACCGCAGCCAGATCGGCCGCCACACCGGGTGGCACCGGAATGCCATCACGGCCACGGCGCTCTGCCTCGGCATAGCCGCGCTCGCCGGGTATCAAAATGCCGCCCAGTTCCGGATCTGCGGGCAGCGCCTTGAGCGCGGCCAGCGTGCGCGCGACGTCGGCGCGAAACGTCGGCTCCGGGCAAAACCGGAACACATCGACGGCAATCACCAGCGCGTTCTGGCGGTGGCGTTTGGCGCCGGGCTTGCCGGAAAAAAATTCCGCCAGCAGCGGGTTGCCGACGGCAAGGCTACTGAGCATTTCGATCATCAGCGCGAGCCCCGATCCCTTGGCCCCGCCCAGCGGCAGCGGAATGCTCGCAAGCTGCGAGTCGGTCGTTGGCTGCCCCTGTGCATCGAGCGCCAGGCCGGGAGCCAGCGTTTCCTGCATTCGCTTCGCCTGCATCAGCCGGCCCAGCGACACAATGCCGGTACTCATGTCGAACACCACCGGCGTGTCGCCCGCACCCGGCACGGCGATGGAAAGCGGCGCCGTTGACACGCCGGCGGCGCGCGCGCCGTGATAGGCCATGTTGGGAATGGACGCACAGATCGCGATACCCGCCATACCGCGACGCGCGATGCGCTCGGTGTACATGCCGATGGCGCCGGTGTGCGTGGTGCCGCGCACCATCACCATGCCCATGCCCACGGCGGCGGCTTTGGCCAGCGCCACGTCCGCTGCCGCAATCATTGCAATCGCACCGGCCGCGCGGTCGGCGTCGAGCACCTGCACCGCCGGCGTATCGGTCACTGCGCGCAGGCCGGGCTTCGCGTTAATGATCCCGGTCTCGATGAATTCAACATAACGCGCCACCCGCGACACGCCATGGGTGTCAACACCGCGCAGGTTCGACCAGAGCAGCGACTGCGCCACAAGAGCCGCATGCGCCGCAGACATGCCGGCCCGCTCGAACACGCCGCCGACAAAGCCCTGCAGTACCGGTGCGGGGACGGTGATTTTCCGCGCCCTGCTCAGCGCAGCGCTCACTGGCGTTCGATCTTGCGCAGCTCGATCAGTTTTTGCCACTTGCGGAATTCCTGCTCGACATAGCGCTGCATTTCCTCGGGCGCACTCGAACGCGGCTCGCCGCCCAGTTCGATCAGCCGGTTGGCAACCTCCGGACTGTCCACGATCTTGCGCAGCTCGCGATTGAGCTGGGCGATGATGGGCTCGGGCGTGCCGGCCGGCGCGCCGATGCCGATGAAGGAACTGACCTCGTAACCGGGCAGCGTGTCGGCCATCACCGGCACATCGGGCAGGGCCCTCCAGCGCTTCTCGGAGGTCACCGCCAGTGCGCGCAGCTTGCCACTCCTGATGTAGGGCAGCGACAGCGTCGGTGCCTCGAACAGCACGTCGATGCGCCCGCCCAGCAACTCTGTCAGCCCGCCGCTGCCGCCGCGCGTCGGGATGTGCACGATCTCGGTGCCGGCCATGGCATTGAACAGTTCGGAAGACAGGTGGTGGATGGAGCCTACGCCCGAGGTGGTGTAGTTGAGCTTGCCCGGATTGGCCCTTGCGAATGCCACCAGGTCGGCGACGCTGCGAAACGGTGAATCGGCACCGACATTGACAAAAAACGGGTACGAGGTGACCAGCGACACCATTCTGATGTCGCGCATGGCGTCAAACTGCAGTTTCGTGCTCAGCGCCGCAAGCGCCGGGTAACCGCCGGTGACCTCGAGCAGCGTGTAGCCATCGGGCTTGGCCTTGGCGGCATAGGCCGAACCGATGCCGCCGCCGCCGCCCGCCTTGTTCTCGACGATCACCGCCACCCCCATGGCTTCGGACAGTTTTTGCGCCACCAGTCGCGCCATGATGTCGGCCGATCCGCCCGGCGGAAACGGACACACCAGCGTAATGGGCCGCGACGGATAGGCCTGCGCCAGGGCCGCAACCGGCACCATCACCATCGCCATCAACAGCGACAGTGTGAGTGAAAGTGAACGCCAATTCCTGTTCGACTTGATCATTTTTTGTCCTCAGTTAAGCGGGCCGAGAAAAACCTCGCCCATGAAACTGTCGCTTTGCATCGCCAGGGTTTCCGGCCACCCGGCCGGGTCTTCGTCGAAGTGCCGGCGCTGCATCGGCGGCCGCGGCTTGTTCTCCCAGCCGATCTGTTCCATTTCCCAATAAAGCTGTAACGCGTTGCCATCCGGGTCGATGGCATAGACGTGGTGACCCATGCCCGGGGACAAGGCCGCAGGCAGACGCCGGAACTGCACTCCGGCCGCCGCGAGGAATGCGACCGCCGCGCGCAATTGCTGGTAGCTGCCAAGCTGCAAGCCGAATGACAGCAGCGTCGAGGTGCCGGGCAGGCCCAGCGCCGCGCGCAAGGCCTTCGGATACAGCGCCAGCGAATGGTGTTCGGTATTGGCACGCAGGAACACGCAGCGGTGACCGGCGTGCCAGGCCTCCTCGATGATGGCGAGGCCCATGTCGTCGTGATAGAACGCCAGCGCCGCGTCAATGTCATCGACAAACAGACGTACCGGCCCGACCTTTTGCACCTTGAACGGCCGCGCCAGCAACACACCGCCGACATCGAAGGTCTCCGGCGAGGACGATTTGCGCCGCCAGCCGGCATTGAGATCGTCGCCGTGAGCGATGGCCTGGTTGACCTCCGCGAATTCGGAAATATGCGGCAGCTCCGGCGGCTGCATGTAGCGTATGCGGTGCATCGGCCCCGGCTTGGAATAACCGTTCCAGCCGACCTGCTCGATGCCGTAATAGAGCTCGTTGATATGCCCGGACGGATCGGACGGATAAAAATGCCAGTTCGAGCCCGGCAGGTCGCGCCCGGCGCGCAGGATCTTGCGGCCGCGCTGCGCAAACCAATCGTGGCCTTCGACCACTTCGCGCAGCGTGCCGACCTGCCAGGTGATCTGGTTCACCGTCAGTTCGGGGTAGTCGGCGTAATGCGGGTTGACGGCATGCATCGCGCGCTTCGGAAACAGCACAAAGGCGTGATGGTCGGTACCGTGACGCGTGAACGCGCCGACAGTCGGACCGACCGTGGCGCGAACCGCATCGGGAAGGCGCGGCCCGAAGTCGATTTCGTCCGACACCTCGAAGCCGAGCAGCCGTTCGTAGAATTCGAGCGATACGGCGGGGTCGGCGACATTGATGCCGAAATGCCCGAGGCGGCGCACCCGGAACGGGCGCGGCAGTTTAACGCCGCCGACGACAGAATCATTCTTATCCGGCATGGTTCACCCCGCTTTGATGGGAAGGTATTTTTCCAGCCAGGCGCGCGCCAGCGCCTGCACCACGACATTGTTCTCGGCCAGCATGAAGTGATCGACCTCGGCAAAGAGGTGAAGGTCGGCGGGCTGTCCGGCGAGGCTGAACAATTCCACCGACTGCTCGGTCGGCGTCACCGTGTCGCGCGAAGGGTGCAGCAGCAACAGCGGGCGCGGCGCGATGTTGGCAACGACATCGTTGGCGCGAAAGGCATACATGCTCTCGACCACTTCGAACGGAAATTCCAGGTGCGAGCCCTCGGCGAGGTTGCCGCGCATGGCCGGGTTGATCGGCACGATGTCAAAGCGCGGCACCATCATGGATTTGCCCTGGGCAAGCTGGCGCCGGCCCTCGGCCAGCATGTCGCTGAATTTTTTCCAGGCTTCGGGCGATTCGTGCTGCTTGCGGAATTTTCTTTCGCCGTCGCCCCAGCCGCCGACCGAAATGCAGGCGGCGATGCGCTTGTCCACGCCCGCGGCATACACCGCCACCGCAGCACCAAAACTGAAACCCATGACGGCGATGCGATCAGCGCGCACTTCGGGCCGGCCGGCCATAAAACTCACGGCGCTGCTGGTGTCCTCGACCTGCTCAAGACAGATGACCTTGCCGCGCGGGCCCTCGCTGTTGCCGCAGCCGCGCATGTCAAAGCGCAGCGTGACATAGCCGAGCCTCTCGAAGAGCTTCGCCGCCACCTCGGGTACGCCGCCGTTTTTGTTGCCGCCAAAGCCGTGCAAGACCATCACCGCCGGGCGCGACTCGCCCGGTTTCATGTCTGCGGGGATATGCAGGATGCCGGCGAGTTTGAGACTGCCGGACGAAAAAAAGACGCGCTCTTCCATTCCCTTCCTCCTGTTCCGGTCCGCTCTGGGGCGGGTCCGGTCGGATCACTGCAGGCAGTGTCCGTATGAATGCATCACGCCGGCCATCTGACCGGCAAAACCGAGTATAGCCCGAGGCCGCCCGCTGTAACGCGGCAAAACACGACGCGACATTGCGCTCTCGTTCACTGATGTCGGGCATCGCTGCCGCAGCTTTCGCGCATCAACAGCGGCGGGCCGGAACCCTGGATGATGTGGTTGATGCGAATTGCGTCAATGGTTACAAAGTGCATGAGGGATTTTTTTCAGGCGCTTTGCGTCTTGCCAAGCCAGACCCTGGCAGCGGCAATGAGATTGTCGAGTGCGGCCCCCTTTGCGGTGGCCAGATCCGGATTGACCGTCGTGCCCGAGGCACTCTGCAGGTAGGCGAGGTGGCGGTAACCCTCTGGAAAGCGCTGCAGTTGCGCCGGGTCGAGCGCCAGTTTGAGGTCCGGATTGACCGGATCCATGCGGTCTTTTTCGTACACCACGGCGCGTTTGGCAATGCGCCACTGCCCGTCGCGTTTTTCCACGCAGTCGTAGAAGCGGCCGACGCAATTGACATCCACCTCGACCCCGCCGACCATGCCGCGCACCATGATCGCCATGCGCGTCTGTGCAATGGCGCGGCCGCCGTTGATCTTGACCACGGTACCGCCGAGAAAATGCTGTGAGCGCGAACCGCGCCGCCACGACGCCTTGGCCGCTTCGATGAAGCCCTCGAACAGGCCGTCAAACCAGGTCGCCGTCATGGTGGCATCGGCGTGCACGGTGCCGCGCAGTCCGTCCCAGTCCGGTGTCGCGGTACAGCGCCCAGCTTTGCACCACCTCGGTGATCGCCTGCTTGTCCGCAACCGGCGTCATTCGGGGACAATCCCGGCCTTGTTCAACAGGGCGGTCCATTTGGTCAGTTCCGACCTCACCAGCGCCTCGGTCTCGGCGGTGTTCATCTGCACGATGCGGCCGCTGCCCTGCTGCAGGCGTTTGCGCACATCGGGCGACTGCATCGCCTTGTCTATTTCGGCGCGCAGGCGCTCGACCACGGCTGGCGGCGTCTTCGCCGGCGCAAACAGGCCGAACCAGGTTTCCATTTCAAGATTCATCACACCGGTCTCCATCAGCGTCGGCACCGTCATGCCGTCGGGCGCACGCTGCCGGCTCGATACGGCGAGCGCCTTGGCCTGGCCCGAGTCAATGTAGGGCCGCGCCGTGGTGGTGTTGTCAAAAAACAGATCCACACGGCCGGCGAGCAGGTCCTGGTACACCGGCTGCGCGCCCTTGTAGGGTACCTGCAGGATGTCCACCTTGCCGAGGGCGCGCAACAGCGAGCCGAGGATGAACTGCCCGCTGCCCGGTCCGCTCGAGCCTATGGTCAGCTTGCCCGGGTTGGCGCGCGCATACGTCAGCACCTCATTGAGACTGGACACCGGCAGGTCCTTGCGGCCGATCAGGGTGTAGGAGTGCGACACCACGATGCGCAGCGGCACAAAGTCCGTCAGCGGATCGTAGCCCGGCTGCTTGTACAAGCCCATGTTGAGCGCCATGTTGGAGAGGCCGCCGACCAGCAGGTTATAGCCGTCGGCCGGCGCGCGCGCGACGGTCTGCGTGCCGAGCAGCGTGCCACCGCCGGAGCGGTTCTCGACGACGAACTGCTGGCCCATCTGCTCGGACAGCTTGTTGCCGAGCACGCGCGCGACGAGGTCAAAGCCGCCGCCCGGCGTCGAGGGCGCAACAATGCGCACGTTCTTGTTCGGATAGTCCTGTGCCAGCGCCGCCGGCGCGACCAGCACCGATACCACCGCGGCCGCCAGCAGCGCGGCCAGGTCCAACGCCTTGCGGGCGCGTGCTCCCATGCGGTCTCCTTCGTTGTTGTTGCCCTGGGTCACTGGGTCACTGGGTCACTGGATCACTGGATCACTGGATCACTGGATCACTGGATCACTGTGTCACTGTGTCACTGAGTCATATTGTGATGCCGATTTTGTTGCGGGCGATTATAAGCCCTCCGCCGGGCCGGCCGCCGCGGCGATGACAATTACCCGCAAAGCCGCACCAGTCGGGCTTCTTCAGCCGATGCGCACGGCGACGTGCCACGCGGCCCTATGAAGCGACCCGATCGCCACTCCATCATGCCCATTACCGCGACAAGGACTACGTAAGCCGGCTCAGGGCGCGGCGCTAACGCGGTTGCGACCCTGTTTTTTCGAAGCATAAAGGGCTTCGTCGGCGCGCGCGACAAAGACATCTGGCGATTCCCCGGCACGAAAGCTGGCGACACCGAGGGACACGGTTATACGCGCCACCAGTTCGCCGCTGTCGCCGCGCTTGATGCGGCAGCGCTCGAGATCGGCGCGGATTTTTTCGGCCAGGTGCAGCGCACCGGCGAGCGGCGTGTCAGGCAGCAGGATCGCAAACTCCTCGCCGCCGTAGCGCGCCGCCGTATCCCGGCCCTTGACGTTGCCCTTGAGGATTTGCGCGACGCCGCGAATGACCTTGTCGCCGAACAAGTGACCGTAGGTGTCGTTGACCTCCTTGAACAAATCAATGTCTGCGAGCAGCAGGCTGGGACCGTGCGCCTCTTCGGCGCCGCCGGCGATGCACGCTTGCAGCGCGACATCAAAGCCCTTGCGGTTGACCAGCCCGGTGAGGCCGTCAACGAGCGCGTCCTCGCGTGCCTTCGTCACCTCGGCGCGCAATTGCGTTATCTCGCGGCGGCTCGCGTTCAGGTGGTCTTTAAGCGAGGAAATCGAGCCCTGCATGCCGCGCGTCTGATCGAGCAGCCCGCCGATGTCGATGTCCGACACCGTGCGCTTCGCCGCGCCCACCCGCATTTTTTCGAGCACCTCGCCAAAGCGGCTGGCCGAGTCCCCGGCCTGCGTCGCTGAATCGGCGATGTCGGCCATGACCTTGTCGTAGCCGTCGGTGACGCGTTGCGCCAGTATCTCGTCACGTTCGGCGATGTGCCGGCGGAACAATTCCGTGGTCGCGTTTTCGTCCAGCACCGCGCCGCCCTGGGCGTGCGCATCCACCGCCGCCTTGAGCGAGGGATTGTTGCCGGCGACATATTCGTACCACACGGCGTAGCTGACCGGGTGCAGCGCCGCAGCCTGGCGCGACATGAGGGGAACGGCGAGCCGGAGCAACTCCGCGCTTTTTTCGATACTTTCGAAATATTTCATCAAGGCCCTGTCGGCATCAGATTACGGCACGTCCGACCAAAAGTCGGGGGATGGTGAAATTGTAGCCGCAGCCTGCCATGACACTCCAGTAAAACTACGCGCCGATGACAACGCAAACCCCGACGTCATGCCCCCGGCCACGCCCGCGTGGAGTGGCGCTGCAGTTGGGGCAGCGGCGGTACTTGATCGAAAAATACAGGTGCAGCAGGCCCGGATACGCGATTTTCACGCCGGCTTTCCTGATCTCCTCGCCCTGCTCGTGTGCTCGTAGCGGATGCAGGCGCTGAACGCCTCCGGCTCGCTGGTGTGCACGGTCGCGCCGATTCGGCTTGTTCGCGGCAGTCTGGCGCAAAACAATTTACAGCCCATCGCGGCCGGCGTCATCGGCCGGACGCCTCGGACGTTATATTCGGATACCGGCACCGCGTCACAACCGCCGCTCCATTTTAAAGGGCCTTGCAGCATGCGCAAATCATTCCTCGTCCTGTTGTTGTTGTCGCTAAGCGCTTGCGCGACCTTGCAAGGCAGCGATCCGCTGCGCGTCAATCTCGCCGGCGTCGAGGCGCTTCCGGGCGAGGGGCTGGAAATGCGCCTAGCCGTGAAGCTGCGTGTGCAAAACCCCAACGACACGGCGATCAACTTTGACGGCGTCGCGCTCGCGCTGGATTTACGCGGCCAGGAGTTCGCCAGCGGCCTCAGCGCTACGCGCGGCAGCATTCCGCGTTTTGGCGAAACCGTACTGGTGGTGCCCGTCACCGTGGGCGCTATGGCGATATTGCGGCAGGCCTATGCCATTGCCACCGGCAGCAACAATAACAGCGACAACGGCAAAATCACTTATTTCGCGCGCGGCAAGCTGGGCGGCAGCGGATTTGGCTCGACGCGCTTCGAGGCCCGCGGCGACTTTGACTTGCCTCCCGGCCTGCCCGTCGCAGGCAAACCCTGATAAGAGCCTGACGGCGCACGCGGCAACACACTGACTGTCAACCGAACCCCTTCTGCGACGTTATTGACAGTACAGGCTGCAGAACCCTTCACCTGCAAGCCTGGCTTCACTCCTTCACTCTCGAAAGAACCAAAATGAACAAGCTCCTCGCTGCACTCGTAGCCGGTCTGTTTGCGACCTCAGTTTTCGCTCAAACCGCAGCGCCCGCAGCGACCCCGGCCGCCAAAGCCGAAGTCAAGGCGGAAAAGAACGATGCGAAAGCCGCCAAGTCCGAAGCCAAGGTAGATGCCAAGGCCGACGCCAAAATGGCAACTGCCGACAAGAAGGCCGCCGCAGACAAGGTCGCCGCTGAAGCCAAGGCCGCCAAAGCCAAAGCCAAAGCCGACGCGAAAGCCGCCAAAGCCGCTGACAAGGCAGCCAAAGCCAAAACGGCAGCCGATGCCAAAGCCGCAAAAACCACGTCCGCAGCCGACGTCAAGGCCGACAAAGCCAAGACCGAAGCCAAGACCGACAAAGCCACTGCAGCCGCCAAAACCACTGCAGTCAAGGCCGAAGGCAAGGCCGATGTGAAAGCAGCGACCAAGTAATCCAGCACCTCAGCAGCAAAAAAAAAGACAGGTCAGCCTGTCTTTTTTTCGCCTGCGATTTGTCCGTCACTGGACCATCATCGCCTCACCACCGCAGGCAGGCTGTGCCACCCCGCGGTGCGAGCTTCAGTTTTTAGCCGGGCGCTTCTTGTAAGCTTCGATCTCCTTTTTCAGGTCGCGATACTCCTCGCAAGAGAAAAAGCAGATCTTGTCGAGCGCCGCCAGGTGTTCCTCTGCCTTGGCGAGGTTATTGACCATCAGGTAGGCCTCGCCGACATACTCGTGCGCGCCCTTGTGTTTGGGATCGAGGCGCAGCGCTTCGGCGTAACTCCTGAACGCCGCATCGAGGCTGCCCGATTTGCGATACGCATAACCGAGGTAGTTGTGGATGTCGGCGTTTTTCGGGTCACGCGCCACCGCACGGCCGAAATGCTCCAGCGCGAGCTTCCAGTTTTTGGCCCCGACTGCGCGCGTGCCGGCCTCATAGTCTGCATCGAGCGGCGGGCCTGCCGACTCGGGCGTGCCGGCCGCCAGCGCCATCGGCGTCATCGGCAGGGCCAGCATCAAAGCGGCAATGATTGCGAATATTCTCATGGTGTGCTCCTTGGTGGGTGTTACTGCGCGGCTGACAGGGAGCCGTGCCTTGTTTACAACCCAAGCGTGGCGGCTATTCCCGCCCGCGCGATGCCAGCGATGCGACATCACGCTTTTACGCCGGGGATCCCGAAGCGGATGCGGACCGGCCTCAATTCGGATCGCACGCCAAAAAAACGGCCGGTGAAGCGTCAGCTTCACCGGCCAGAGAGCGGGTCCAAGGAGGAGGAGGAAAACACCGCGCCACCAATGTAACCCAACACTTTGTGCGTTGCAATAATTTTTATGTCCAATCAAAACCATATTTTAATTGCATGAAATAAAACAGTTTTTTTGCAATTTATTTGCAGGTATTTACTTAATACTTCAACGGCATTGCTGCGGACGCATCAGACACGGCCGGAACAGCTTGCGTCCGCTTCGTCGAGGGCCTCCAGAATGCCGCGCACATAGCCGATAGCGCGGGCAGCGGCGCCCGGCCCGTCCGGGGAATATTCCAGCGGCTCGACCGACACCTCGCCACAGTAGCCATGGCGCCGCAGCGCGGCAAATACCGGCGTGAAGCGTGCCGGGCCCTGCCCCGGGCCGCGCCGGTTGATATCGTTGATCTGGATATGGCCGATTTTGCCGGTGGGCAGCCAGCGGTCCATCACCTGTTCAAGCGTTTGACCTTCCATGCGTCCGGCGTGGTTGCAGTCAATCATCGTGCGCAGCGCCGGGTTGGCTACCGAATCGACGATGGCCGCCGCCTCGGCGATGGTGTTGATCACCGGCGTGGTATCCGAGGACAAGGCCTCGACGCAATAGCGCATGCCGAAGGACTGTGCCACCGGCGCCACCGCGGCAAAGCAGTCGCGCGCACGCGCCGTCGCAATCTCGCGCGTCTCGCCGGGCGCCACTTCGCGCTTCGAACCGTGCACGAGGTAGCTGCCGCCAAAGTCGGCGCACAACTCGACCAGTGCGCGCATGGTATCGACGGTGCGCGCACGCACCGCGTCATCGGGCGAGGTGATCGACAAACCCTTGGGCGTAGAGAGCAGGTAGTGCAGGCCGACAATGACGATGCCGGCATCGCTCGCGGCGCGGCGCACCGCGGCGCGCTCGGCGGCGCCCATGCGCGCGGGCTCGGGCGACAGCGTGCCCGGCGCCACCTCGAGGCCGTCGTAGCCGAGCGCCGCCGCGTATTCGCACTGTCGCGCAAACGGCATCGGCTGCAGAACTTCGTTGCACAAGGCGATACGCATGGTCCTTGCCCGGTGCCTACCCGGGCTTGAAGCCGGCAGGAAAGGACACGATGACGGTGAGCGGGTTGGCCGGAACATTCTGCGCCGGTGCCGGCGTGCACAGCGGCGACAACAGCAGCGCAAGCGCCGGCACCCTGTGACGAACGAGCGGGCGAACAGGCCGGCGAACCAGCGAACAAAAAAATGCATCCATGCTTTCCCCCTGCTGATCCGGTTCCTGACCCTGATGGTGCTGATGGTGTGCACGGTCTGTGCACAGGCCCGGATCCCGTTCGCAATACGAACCGGCACGCGCTCGGTGTTTGGGCCCTGAAATACCGCACGCATACTAACAGGCGGCATGAATCGGCTACACTCGACGCCGCAAAATTAAAATCAATGCATCACCGATGCATGACAACAAGGAGGCCACGATGAAACACCTGATCAGCGCACTGCTGCTTTGCATCAGCGCGGGCGGCGCCGGCGCGCAAGACAAATTTCCGTCGCGCAATGTCGAAGTGATCCTGCCCTACGCCGCGGGCGGCGGCGTCGATATCATGGGCCGCGCCTTCGCGCGCGAAGCCTCGCGCCTCACCGGCCAGTCGTGGGTGGTGGTCAACCGCGACGGCGGTGCCGGCGTGGTCGGTTTTGCCGCGCTTGCCAAGGCCGCTGCCGACGGCCACACGCTGGTGTTCTCGCCCGCCTCGGCGCTGACCAATGCGCCCTTTCTGGTCAAGGCCATGCCGTTCAAAAACGAGCAGATCGAACCGGTATGCCAGGTGTTCGAGAACGTCTTCACCATCACCGTGCGCGCCGACTCTCCCATCACATCCATGCAAGAGCTCGTCGCGCGCGCCAGGGCGGCGCCGGGCAAACTGTCTTACGGCCACGCCGGCAACGGCTCGGTGCCGCACCTCGGTGTCGCCGCTGTCGAAAAGGCGCTCGGCATCAGCTTCAACAGCATTCCCTATCGCGGCGACGGCCCGATGCTGCCGCAACTGATGGGCGGCGCGCTCGACTTTGGCGCACCGGCCATCTCGTCCATCGCCGGCAAGGGCTTGCGCGTACTCGCCGTACTCTCGGACAAACGCAATCCGGCCCTCCCCGACACACCGGCCCTCACCGACCTCGGTTATCCGGCGGTGACACCGGGCCTGAACGGCATTTACGCGCCGGCGGGCACACCGCGGGCGGTGCTCGAACAACTGCAAGGCCTTTGCCAGAAAGTGCTCGAGTCCGACGAGTTCAAAAAAACCGCACAGACGCTGCAGCAAACGCCGCTGTTCATGCCCGCGGCACAGTTCAAGACGCGCATCGACAGCACCTATCGCAGCCACGCCGAACTGGTGCCCGGACTGAATCTGGAGAAAAACTGACATGGGCTCAAACAACCACGATTCACTGCCGCCGGTACGGCGCGTGCTGACGGGCGATGACGCCGCGGGACACTCGGCCATCATCGCCGACGGTCCCTCACCTGCGGTGCGACTGGTGCCCGAGCGCCCCGGTTATCGCGTCACCAACATCTGGCGCACCGGCGCCGCGCCTGCGGATGTCAACGCGCCCGACAGCATTGCCGAACACCAGGGCGTGTCACCACCGGCCGGCGGCACGGTGCTGCGCATCATCGACTTTCCGCCCGAGCCCAAAGACCCGGACGAACTCGCGCGCATGATGGAAGCCACCTTCGGCAGCATGTACCGCGACGCGCAGCACGCGCCCAAACCCGGCGAACATCCCGGCATGCACCGTACCGGGACCGTCGATTACGCGCTGATGCTCGAGGGCGAGATGGTCGCCATCATGGACAAACAAGAGACAGTTCTGCGTGTCGGCGATGTACTGATCCAGCGTGGCACCAACCACGCCTGGGCCAACCGCTCGGGCAAGCCGGCGCGCATGGCCTTTGTGCTGATTACGGCGGCGCGCTGAAACCAGGACCGCTACAGCAAAAGCGCAAAAAAAAGGGCCGGTGAAGGGTTAGCTTCACCGGCCAGAGGGCGGGTCCAAGGAGGAGGAGGAAAACACCGCAGAACCAATATAGCAAAAGTTTTGGTGCGTTGCAATAGTCTCTTTAGGACTAAATAAAATGTATACAAGCTTCTATTTAAATGCGGTATTCAAGTTATAAATTCACGAATAACCACAATTTAAAATGTGCTTTTGCTGCAGATGCATAGCGCCGGGCCATCCCAGCCCCGCAGCAGCGCCAAGCCCCGTGTAAGGACCCAGGGGGGCTGAGAAAAATCCTGAGGAGGAGAAAACATGAAACGCCTGTCCCGCACGCCCTGCCCATTTCACATAGCTGTCGCCCGGGGGAATGGCGCGCATCAACCAGACCATGGCGAGGGCGGCCGCGGACAAAACCCTGCGCGAGCAGATCTACGCCACCGGCTGCAACGTCTCCTTTCTCCCCCGGCGCAGACCGTCGATAAAGTCAAACTTGACCTGGTGATATGGGGCAAGGTGGCCAAGGACGCCAACATCAAGGCAGAATAGCCGGCTGACGAACGGCAAAAAGGGCGGGAACGGCAATGATCAGCATCGAACAAGTCGATCACATCGGCATACGCATCACCGACAAGCAGCGGGCACTGGTGTTTTACGCGCTGCTTGGCTTCAAGGTCGAAGTCGAGGTCGATTTCGAGCCGGTCACCATCATCAAGAATCCGGCCGGCGTCGAGATCAACCTCATCATCAATGGCGTTGACAACACCGGCGGCAAGAACATCCTGATGGACGTGCCGGAAAAACACCCCGGCCTCACCCATGTCGCCTTTCGCGTCGCCGACATCAAGGCCACCATCGCCACGCTCAAGGCCAAGCACATCATCATCACGCAGGGACCGGTGACCTTCGGTGACGGCCATGTGTCGGTGTTCGTGCGCGACCCGGACCGCAACACATTAGAATTGCGCGCGCGCCTGAGCGAGCAAGACGCCGACAGCATCGAAGGCCTGGTGTTTTACGACCCCAAGGACTGAAAAGGGCTGATCCTCGCGGCCGTTACCACCCGGAAATGCCCTCCTGGCGTGGCTTTCCAGCCACCATCCTGCTTTTCTCAGGCACTGCAGCAGCGCAAGCCGCCTTGCTGCCGTTACACGCACGCCGGCTTGCACCTATGCGTGGCAGCGCACGGAAAGTGCGCCGCAGCCATGCCTGAATGGCGACAATGCGCGGGACCCCGCCGCGCGCGGCCACCCCTGATGCACACATCTGCTTACCGGCTTTGCCTCTTGCGCGCCAGCACGATCGCGGCGCTGGCGCTCGCCTGCACGCATGTGCATGCGGCCGGGCTGGCGGTGCCCGCGGCCGACCAGGCCGTGGTGGTCACCGCGATGCGCGACCCGGTGGACAAGTCCTATCGCAGCATGATCAAGGGCATGGATTTGTTCGAGCAACAACACGCCATGGCGCCGGCGGCGGCGCTGCGCTTCCGGCTGTTGCCGCGGCAGCGCGACACGCGCATGCAGGGCATTGCGGTGGAAATCGTCGCGCGCACCATCACGCTCGAAGTATCGGTGGCGGCCGACCGCAGCTTTACGCTGGAGCGCGACGCCGTTGCGCTGGCCGAGAACGCCTCGGTAATGCCCAACCGCAAGGCCGCCAGCCTCACTTGGCGCGCCGATATCCGCACGCCGGGCCTGCCCCCGGACACACGACGACTCGGCGATCTGCGCCTTGAATGCGCGGTCGGCATGGAATCGGGCCTGGTCTCGAATACCCTGCCCGGCCTCGGCTTCATCAGCGCCCTGGTTGGCGGCATCATGGATTTTTGCAAGGGCGTTGACGCACCCTACCTGTTCTTCGCCGAGCGCCCGCTGTTCGCCGTCAGCATGGTCGCAGGAGCGCGCCGCGAAACGCTGTCGGTGGACGCGCTTTATGCCGGCGTCGCTTACGGGCGCATCGCGCAGTCGGATCTCGCCTATTGCGACTGCCAGGTCTTGCTCGACCGCACCTACTTCCTGCCGCTCGGCGACCGCAGCTGGCCGGACGACACCCTGATCGAATTCGCCTACATGGACGATGACCCGCGCGCGCCGGGCGCGCCGGAGAACGCACCGCCATGAACGCCGGCCCGCCCCACCCTATCGCGCTGGTGCTGGTGCTGGCGCTGGCGCTGCTGCCGTTGCTGACGGCGAGCGGATGCGCCACGCGCGGCGACGCCGCGGGTGGCGGCCTGACGACGGCGCTGCCCGGCACCGCCGTCGTTACGGCTGCGGCCGGCGCCAACATCGTCGTTGGCAAAACCGCGCGGGCCGATCTCCTTGCCGCGCTGGGCAAGACCACGAGCATCCGCTTCGACAGCGGCTTTGAGGTCTGGATCTACAAATACCGTAACCGGGTCCGCCCTGCCGCGCCTGACGGCGACAATGGTGACAATGGCAACAATGGCGACAGCGAATTCGTCGTGCTGCTCTCGCCCTCCGGCGTGGTCCACAAGACGCGCGTTCGCACCGCCCCGCCGCCCTTGCCAAAAAAATAAGGCCGGTGGGGCATTGACGCGCCACCGGCCGAAAGCGAGGTCCCACAGGGAGGAGGGTGGACAACGCAGGCGCAGGATAACCCGCATCGCTGCAGAGAACCGTTCGGTATCGAACACAATGAAGCTGAAGCCGAAGTAACAGTGCGCAGACGGGCAAGAAAACCGGCGCCATGTGCGATTGCGCACAGAACCGCACGCTTCGGGCGCCTATGCTGAGATAACGCTGCAACAACGTTGCAAGACGCCCGCCGCATGCGGCCCGGACCAAGCCAGACGCAGACTCGCGCCGGAACGCGCTCCGGTACGTGGTTTGGCGCGCGGAAGAACCCGGGCTCCTATGTGGCCGGGCGCGATGCAACCCGCAGCAGATCGAAAGCTTAGATCCGTTTCGCACCACCGCACTTTTTACCGTCCGCATCCACCCCGCTTTTCCACCGGAGATCTCCATGCAAACCAATTCCCTCGAAAACACCCTCGACAAGGCCTCCTCGGGCGCACACGCTGCGGTCGACTCCATCGCCAACAGCGTTGATCAGGCCGCGCGCAAAGCCGGTCCGGCAATCGAGCGCGTCGCCACGATGGCACACCATGCCGTGGACACGGCCGCAGGTGCCGCCGCACCCAGCGCCGAGTGGCTTGCCAGCCAGGCCGAACACCTCAGCGCAGCACCGAAAAAGCTGATGTCCGAGACCTGCTCCTATGTCTCGGCACATCCGCTGCAATCGTTGGGACTGGCCGTGCTCGCCGGCTTCCTGCTCAGCCGCATCACGCGCTAATGGCGGCGTCGGCGACGCCATTCCCGGTCGGCGACGGGGCGCCCGCTGCGGTCGAGCCGCCCGGCGTGCTCGACGCCTTGTCCGACAGCATCGGCGCGGCGCGCACCACGCTTTCGGGACTGCTTGAACTGCTGTCGCTGGAAGCGCGCCGCGCCGGGCTCGCACTGTTGTGGATGCTGTTCTGGGGCACCATCGCGGCGATCTGCGTCGTCACCGCGTGGCTCGGGCTGATTGCCACGGTGGCGACCTGGGCGATGTCACTTGGCATTTCACCCATCGTGGTGCTCGCTGCGGTAGCCATCATCAACCTCGCCGCCGGGCTCGCGCTCATCTACCTTTGTTTCGATCTCAGCCGCGATTTGTTGTTCACGGCAACGCGGCGGCAAATCGCCGGCGCAGCGCCGCCTCAGGCCGCCGGCCCATGATGCGACACCTTCCGGGCAGATCGGAGATCGCTGCGGCCGAACGACGCGTCGCGCAAGCGCGCGCCGACACCATGTACAGCCTGCAGCGCATCCCCGCCGCCTTGCGCGCGACCTTGAGCAAACCAAGGTCGCTCGCCCTCATCGGCGGCGCGGCCGGGCTTTTCGGCGTCTGGCTCGAACGCCAGGACAAGGCATGCAAGTCGCGGCCTCCCGCAACCGCAGGAGCGAGTGCGGCAAAGACCACATCGATTGCCGCAATCGTCATCGCCTTTGCGATCCGCCAGGCATTGCAAAACCTGCCGATGATCGTGCATCACCTGCGTCGGGAAAAACCGTAAGCCATCTCGAATTCCACCGAGACTCCCCCCCGGTCCTTGAGACCCTGCCGTGCGTCCTCGGCAATCGGATGGTTGACCTTGCGGGCATCGGTCACGGCCGTGCGGAGTTTGAACGGGTGCAAACCATCCGCGCTGCGCCCGGGGTACCGGGAAAGATACCCGACAGCCTCGTCGCTATCGCACAGACCGACCGCGAATATCATCGGCGCGCCAGGGTCTTGTCGAAGTCATCGTCGGCGCCGAGCATGTAGCGCGCAAGATCGTCCACCGCAGCCTCGAGCGCCGCCGGCGCGATGCGGCACTGCACGCGACCGGGGCGGCGCACGTTAACCAGTTCGATCTCGATCTCGCGCTTGTCGTAATCGGCGCGGATGTTCACCTCGCAGGGCAGCGGCGCCCCGACCATGAACACTTCGCGCGTCGCCTGGCCGAAGTCGCTCTTCGCCACGGTTTTCGACTCGAAGGCAATGTTCTGGCGCTTCAGAAAATCGTGGCAGCGCGCAATGTCCGCGCCTATGACCGTCGCCGCCGCCGGCACCGCGGGCTGCACGCGAAAGGTCAGGAACACATGATTGCCAAAGTCCTTGCCGTCGATCTTGCAGTTGCGCATGTCAACAAAAGCGCGTGACAGGCGAACATCGGCAAGGCGGCCGATGTAAATATAGTCATAGGGGCGCTCGGCCGCCGGGCTCACCGCGTTCAGTTCGCGCACGAACTCGGCAAGGTACGCCAGCGTCGCGCGCATGCGCTGATCGAGCTCGACGTCGGCCTTGGCCTTTATGACGGCCGGGTCTTCTTCCGGTGTTCGCTCCGCGGATCTTTTCTTCAGCAGGTCGAGCGCGCCGCGGCGCGCGCCCGGGCCTGCCGGCGCCGCGCCGTCCACTGCACCGCCCTTTTGTTCCTCGACGCTGAGGTCAAAGGCTTCGCGCTTGCGCTTCTCGGCTTCGGCCCAGCGTTTTAGTTCAGCCGCCTTTTGCTGCCGCGCCGCTTCCTCGGCGCGCAGTCGCGCCTCTGCATCCGCCTCGAAGTTGCGCTCGAAGCTGTCGAGTTCGAGCACAAAGCCGCTCTTTTTTTCCGCCGGCGCCGCCGGGATGGGCGGACTCGGCGGGGTGAGCGCCGTCGGCGGCAGCGTGACCGTGGTCTTTTCGAGACGTTGTTCGTTGGTCAGCGCGTCGGGTCGGCGCTCCACCGTCTTGTCCGGGTCGAATGGCGCCACAGCAGCCGGCCCCGTCGTCGCGAGGCCGCCCAGATTGCGCAGGTCGCGCGCCAGTTCGCCGCCGCGCTGGTATCGCTGTTCGGGCTTTTTCGCCAGCGCCCTGTCGAGGATGGGCTCGAAGGCGGCCGGAATGGTCGGGTCGTTTTGCGTGACGCGCGGATGCGGCTCGGCAGCGATGCGGTTGATCAGCGGAAAAATCGTGCTGTCGTCGGCGCGCACGAAGGGCGCGCGACCGGCGAGCATTTCGTAGAGCACCACGCCGAGCGAAAAAATGTCCGAGCGCGGGTCGATGGGCAGACCCAGCACCTGCTCTGGCGACATGTAGCGCGGCGACCCGATCATGGTGCCCGTCTGCGTCATCGTCGAGGAGGGGACGTAGGCGACGCCAAAGTCGGTGAGCTTGGCATGCCCCGTGGGCGAGACCACGATATTCGCCGGCTTGACGTCGCGGTGCACGATTCCCAGCTCCTGCGCGCGGTCGAGCGCGTCGCCGATTTGCGCCGCAAGCTCGGCGATGTCGGCAAACGGCAGACGCCGCGTCTCGCGCATCATGTCCTGCAGCGAACGGCCCTCGAGCAGCTCCATCGCCATGTAGGCGACGCCATCCTGCTCGCCCACATCAAAAATCGTCACGATGTTCGGATGATTGAGCCGCCCGGCAGACTTGGCCTCGCGCAAAAAGCGCGCGCGCACGTCCGCCACCACCTCTTCGGGCAGGTTCGGGTGCAGCGTCTTGATCGCCACCTCGCGGTCGATGAGCGGGTCATGGGCGCGAAACACCGTGCCCATGGCGCCGCGCCCGAGCTCACCGCGGATATCGTAGCGACCGAGCTTGGTAAAACTCATGGTGTCGTGCGCACCGGCGCCATGTGGCGGTCGCCGGCAGCGCCGCAACGCCGCTCACTGCCACGCCGTGGGCGAAGCACGCGGCCGCACGCCCTGCCCGATGCGCCCGGCGCCACCGCCTCGGAGGGGGTCGTCATGTACAAAAAAACTCCACCGCTTCGGCCGCTTCGGCACACGGCTGACCGAGGCTGATCCAGCCGTGCGCGCCCAGCCTGAGTTCCTCGCGCCGCAACAGTATCTCCGGGCCGCCGTCGGACGAGACATAGGTGCCGTTGGTGCTCTGGTCGGCAAGATAAAATTTGTCGCGCCGCTGCTCTATGGTGCAATGCTTGCGCGACGCGCGGTCGGTGGCGATAACGAGGCTGCAGTCCAGTCCGCGCCCCATCGTGACCGCTGCCTGTTCGCGCCCGCAGGTGACTTCAAGCGCGCCATACTTCAGGCGCAACAGGCTGGTCGCGTGCGGCGCCTGCACCGCGGGTGCAGCGCCGCCGACTGACATGGTCATGTCGTCCGAATGGCGCCAGATGAGCTCGCACAACATCACGTCCTCAGCCTTGCCCTTGACATGGATGGCGTACAACGGGCGCTTGAAACTGCGAAACACCGGGCCCAACTGGTTGGCGGTCTCGCGCGACATGAGGACCTGGCCGCGTCCCGCCTGCTCCACCAGCCGCGCGGCGAGGTTCACGGTGTCGCCAAAAACATCGTTGTCGCTCTGGATCACCGGCCCGCAATGAAAGCCGATGCGCACACCAAGCCGCGTAAGGCCCACCGCGGGCAGCGCCTCGATCGCCGCCTGCATGCCGCCCGCCGCATTGGCCGCCGCGTCGGGACCGGCAAACACCGCCATTATTTCATCGCCTATGGTCTTGACGACGCGGCCGCCGGCGGTCTCGACGCGCTGGCGCAACTGTACGAGGCAATGCGCGATCGCCTCCATGGCGACCTTGTCGCCCTCGGATTCATACAGTTTCGTGCTGCCGCTGATATCGGCGAACAACACCGTTGCCTGCCCTGCCTGATCCATGTTTTCCAGATTCCAACCCGCCGCCGCGCCGGCGTGCTGATGCCACGCCCGGGCCTTGATGAAAATTCCGAATGAATTCAATGCCAGAAGCCGATTCACATGCCTATCGGCAGAGTGCTAGCTTACCAAGAGGGCGGGGCTTGGGAAAGCGCGGGTTTCAGGCCGTAGCGCAGCCGTGGCGGGCTTGCGGACGCTGGAGATTCCGGAGGAATTCAAGCCTGGCTGTTTGGCTTTTTCCCTGGCAACACCGAACAACCTCGTCATTTCCGCGAATCCCGCTCTGGTCCCCGGCGTGGGATTCGCGGGGATGACGGAATAAACACTGAATCAGCACTTCCCTTTAACACAGCGCCAACGCCACCCGGAAGCCCTTGCCAGGCGAGCGCTTTCAGGCAGGTCTCGGGTAGAGGTTCGATGAGATGCTCATCCTCGGTACGCCCGAAATTGACGCGCGGGTCAACGCAATGAATGGAGTACGGATGCTGCTTGCCGGCGACGGGCTTCCATTCATAAAAGCCTCTAGCCAGGATGATGCAGCGCGGTCGCCTGAAGGCGTTGCGGAAGGAAGGCTTTTCGGCAACGGTCCCGGCGCGCGCGGTGTTGAGCTTGCGGCCGATGGCGGCATCTTTGGCCCCAGCCGGTTTCTCGCCAAGCTCGAGCAGCTTCACCGCTTCGAGCTTGAATTCCTGCGTGTACCGGGTGCGCTTGCGGCCCGGATTGACCTTCGCCATTGGCAGCCTTTGGCTTGACCATCTGACACTCCCGCAGGTACTGTCTGCCTGCAACCGTATCGACGAAACCCGGGATAGATAAGCTTGGCCCCTTTTTAATTGGGATCAGGCACGGCGCTCCATAAATCCGTGTCCGGGCCGGGCGCATCGAGAGGCGAATACACCGAGCTCGGAAGCGCGATCCGGCATAACAAAGCGACAAAAAACCTGGAGGAAAGACCATGAAGTTCATTGCAAGAATCACCGTGATCGCGGTCGTGTTGTTGCTCTCGGCCTGCGCCGGGCGCCAGGCGGCGTTCGTACCCCCCAATCCGCCGCAGAACGTTAGTGTGATCGTTTTCCCGGGCGGCTGGAATCTGCCGATCTGGGTGGCGCAGGCGAAGGGGCTGTTCGAGAAGAACGGCGTGCGCATCCAGGTGACCAACACACCCAATTCGCAGTTCCAGCTCACCGGTCTGATCGAGGGCAAGTTCGACATTGCCATGACGGCGATCGACAACATCGTCGCCTATCGCGAGGGGCAGGGCGCGGTGCCGGTGGACGGTTCAGACCTTGTCGCCGTCATGGGTGGTGATCAGGGATTCCTGCGCCTGGTGTCGACGCCCGAGATCCGCAGCATCGCGCAACTGCGGGGCAAGACCCTGTCGGTGGACGCGCTCACCACCGGCTACGCCTTCGTGCTGCTGGAGGTGATGGAACGCAACGGCCTGGTGCATGACCGCGACTACAGCACCCAACGCGCCGGCGGCGGAATACAGCGTTACGACGCGCTGCTGCAGATGAAGCATGCCGCGACACTACTGATCGCACCGCTCGACGTGATGGCTCAGGAGAAGGGATTCAATCGCCTGGCCGACGCTTCGCAAGCGCTGGGGCGCTACCAGGGGCTGGTGGGCGCAACGCGCAAATCCTGGGCGGCAAAGAATGCTCCGGCGCTTACCGGATACATTCGCGCCTATGCCGAGGCGGTGGAGTGGCTCTACGACCCGAAGAACAATGCCGAGGCCATCGCCCTGTTCCTGAAGAACACGCCAAATGCCAACCAGAAGTCTGCGGAGACCGCGCACCAGGTGCTGACGCACCCGACCGAAGGCTTGCAGCGCAAGGCGAAGATTGACATGCAGGGAGTGGCCACGGCGCTTCAGCTCCGCGCCAAGTACGCCAAGCCGCAGAAGACCCTGCAGCGTCCTGAGGGCTACTATGACGGGCAGTATTACGATCAGGCGGTGCGCTGAGCTGAGCCCGGCGGGGCGCGCTCGCTGCAATGCAGCCCGCAGGAGGTGCGCCGCATGCGGGTTCGGAGGCAAAGCGCCGTGAGCGTCGGGTCGGCGACTTCCTTGCACTGCATCGGCGCGCCGCAAAATCAATTTGAAAAGCCCCGCATTTGCGGATGCTTTTTCTTTTCACATCGATTCACGAAAACCGTTGGTGGACAACAGCTTTTTGCTATCGAAGCGGCACCAGGCCGCACCCACCAACGATCTTGACCGGCGGCAACCGGCCAGTTTTTACTTGGTGCGTGCTTTTGGCGCGGCTTTTTTCTTCGACTCGACCGGCGGCCACAGTCCGGCTTTGCCCAGCTCCGCCATCGATTCACTGGTGAACTCCGCACGCGGCGCGTCGCCGCCGATGACAAACATCAGGACCGATTCTTTATTCTTCGGCCCTTTGGTGACGTTCATGAAGCGCCGGTTTGCACCGGGCGGAAACGAGATCACGTCGAGCGGTTTGAGGTCCACGTGCTCGAGCTTGCCCTTTTCGTTCTCCCAGCTCGCGCGCCACATACCGGTCATGGCGATGAAGGTTTCGTTGGTGTCGTGGTTGTGCAGCATCGGGCCTTTGCCCGGTGCGGCCTTGCAGTAACCGAGGTTGAAGCCTTCAGAAATCTTGATCGCCGCCATACGCGCCGCATCGGCCCCCACCGGCGATTGCATGCCGGCACCCTCGCCCTTCGGCGGTTGAAAGCCGATCACATTGAACAGCGTACGCTCGGCGCTGGGGTAGTGGCTGTCTGGCAGGCCGCCGTCAAAGCCTTTTAGTTTGGAAAAACGTGCTACCCGCTTCATCATTTCTGCGCGGGAAAAGCGCTTGCGTTTGAGTTGTTCCTGGTATTCCATGCTGCTCTCCTTTGGGTCTGGACAGATAGGCAAATCAATCCCGCTCCTTTTGGCGCACATCCGCCGGCCGCAGCGTATAAAAGCCGAACGGCGGGCTTGGCGCGTCGAGCCTGGGATTAGTTTGCCCCGATGCCGCATGATTGGCAAGGTTGGTGCCCCCCCGGTTGGTTCCCCCCGGGGGGGCTCCCGCAAAACCCCGCCGCCGGGCTCAACGTGATGCGCGCACAGCGCGCGAGGCAAACGCGCTTATGGGTTCGATCAGGGGTTCGATGACCGATTCGATCGGTGCTGTGTACAGGGCCAGCACACGCGCCGGCGCGTCCTCGCCCTGCTGCACCTTGGCGCGCGACCCGCGTGCGCGGTTGGAGTACCAACCGACATGGCGAACGAGGTGCTCAAAGCGATCCGGAATGTGCCGGCACAGTAACGCGGGCCACTGGGCACGGGGCATCACCTGAAAATTGCACCTCAAGCCCAAGTGCGTCTTTGAGCGGTAGAGGACGCTGCCGGTGGCGGCGTCCGAGGCGCGCCTGCAGGTCATCGCCCCAGCGCGCGTCGATGGCAAGATTGCGGCCTTCGACGAAGCCGCGGTCGCACGAGCCCCGGCGCAGCGCGTCGAGAAACTGCTGCCCTCCGCCTTCCGAACTCGGCAAAATCAAGCCGATGCGATGCACGGTCTGTTGCGCGAATACCGGTATGCGGCCGGTTATCAGGCCGCCGCCTGCAGCGCGCAGAAGGTTGCGACGCCTGAGCATTGATTTGTCCCGAGAGGGGAGCGGGCGAAACGTCCGGGATGGTTTTCGTGCGTGTATTTCATCGCAGACACGAACCGGGCGTCAGGTGGAACTCCGTCCGATTCTAACCAATGAAATTGTCCCGGCGCTGAATCTGCGCCCGCTACCTCTGATGCGGGCCGGCAACGCGACGCCGCAGCCCCCGCGTCATTGAAGCGTCGGAACCATGGGTCGGCCAATTTCCCTGTTTCTGTTGGCCGTTGCCTGCGTCAATGCACCTGCGCTCCACCCGCGGCAATACCGGACCGGAGAAAGCCGTTACGCATCATTCGACCAGGAGCGGACAGTCTTTGACTACGTACAAAAGCTCCCGCCCTTCTGCCCTTCTACCTTGGCCGCTTGGTGGCGATGTCGTGCATTCGCATCATTCAGGTGGACGGCGAAAGCGTGTTATCTTGAGCCCGAGGCTGGGCACATTTGAGCGAAAAATGCCGCGAAAGTCGAGACTCGGAGCAAATGAAGTCAACTTTGACTAATTCCCAATGAAAACGATCGTTTCATGGCACTTTGCGCTGGGCGGATTGCTCTGGGGTAACCTTGCTTGCGCTGGCACTATAGATGTCGGCCGGCTGTCCGCCATTGATACCCACGCCCTGGCAGCGACTGCTCAATCTGAAGCGGCGATTCGGCCCCTCGCTCAATATCTCAGCACCGCGACGAAAAGCGATACTGAAAAAGCCCGCGCGATTTATCGTTGGGTCGCCGACCGCATTGCCTACGATATCAAGAGCTTTTCCAACAAAACAAGCTCAAGCGCCGATCCTGAAACGGTATTCCGATCGCGTCTTGCAGTCTGTTCCGGTTACGCTGCATTGTTCGAGCGCCTTGCCAAGGAGTCCGGATTGGAGGCCGTCACCATTACCGGCTATGCGAAGGGCGTTGGCCACGTTGCCGGCAGCAGCATAGCTACCCCGAACCATGCCTGGAATGCCGTAAAACTCGAGGGCAAATGGCAACTCATTGATTCGACCTGGGGAAGTGGCTATGTAGAGGCCGGGGCTTCGGTAAAAAAATTCAGCGAAACGTTTTTCCTGCCATCGCCTGAAAAACTTGTCTTCTCGCACCACCCGCAGGACGCCGCCTGGCAGCTTCGATCGGAGCGCTTGTTGACCAAGACGGAATTCGAGTCCCTGCCGGAAATCAATGCGGACTTTTTCGACCTCGGGATTGAACCGGCTGACGTATGGAAAACCGTGAACTCGCAGGAATTCAAGGGCGCGCTGGTTCGCACTTTCGACCTGCCCGCCGGAGTGGCAAGGGTGCGCAATGCGCCTTTGTCCTATCGGCTTCCCGCGGGGAGCACGCAACGCTTTGAAATCGTGTCCGCTTCGTTCGAGAAGATGGCTGTCGAATACAACAAGAAGTGGTTACCGATGCGAAAAGACGGTGACGTGTTCTCCATCGACATCGTAGCCAACTCCAAAGGCGAACTGTCCGTGAACGGAAAGACACCAACATCAAAGAAGCATGCTGCGGTTTTGGAATATATCGTTGACTAGACCGGCCAGAAACAAAGGCGGTACGTTTCGATTTCGATAAACCTTTCGATAAACCCTGCCAGCGGACAATCAGATGTATTCCCGCGTTCTGACTTTCTCATTCCGCACCAAGGGCAATTGCGGAAATTGTTCAGGCCCGGCTGCTTGGCCGGGCCGGTCACCCCGCCGGGGCACTCAAGCCGCCATGCTGAGAAATTGCGCGCCGATCGCGCCCACCTTGACGTAAATCAGCGCGCCTTCGGCACCGGTATAGGGGGTGTGACGGCTCCAGCGCGGACTGCGCAGCCAGGTGCCGGCCGGATACTCACCATTCTCGTCGCGGAACACGCCCTCGAGCACAAGGATCTCCTCGCCACCCGGGTGCTGATGCGCATTGAAGCGCGTCTCGGGCGCCCAGCGCACCAACGCCGTGCTGACGCCCTCGTGCTCGTGCAGCGGCATCACCTACAGTCCGCCGCTCACCGACGCCCGGCGCGAGCAGGCGCGCGGCGATGTCGTTGCTGCCGCCGGGTGCGAACACGACAATCAGGCGTATGGGTTTGGTCGGAAAGCCGCCCGATGGCGACGTCGGCGTGCCCTGTGCAAAACCGGCCAGCGGTTCGAGGAGCGCGCCGGCACCGAGCGCGAGGACAATTTTGCGGCGATTGTTCAAGGTTCGACTCCCGGGAACGCGATGGAAAGGTGCAATCAGTCTACTAAGGTTTGCGGTAGGCACCAAGCCTGACGCGACACGGGACGACAGGGGTGGAAGCGTCAGGCGGCGGCGAGAACAGCCTTGCGCAGCAACTGGGGGAGTTCGATCACGGAAAAGAATCTGGCGGGGTACAGGTAATCGTCACCGGATTCATCAATGACACGAAGCTGCTTGTGCTTAGCGGCATCCGGATCAGGAACCATCCGATAGATCTTGCGGGTTTCCAGGGAAACCTCGTAGCCCTTGTTCTTGAGGCAAACAACGAATTGTAGGTCTGTTGTTTTCATGGTGATCTATTCGATGTATCGGTCGATTTTGAATTCTTTCTTGCCAATACCATGTGCTTCGTACCAGTGCACCTCGGCCCGCCGAAATGTGCCGTCTTCCAGCCGAACTCTGGCAATTCCCTTTCGGTTTCTCCAGCGTCCTTTGCCATACACCCTCTGTAAACGGGCCAGTTCCCGAATGGAAGAACTGACGGCAAAGGTCTCGGTGCTGGCTATATCTCCGATGATCTCAAAATCCATCAACTCCCTCCGGCTACCGCATCCAGTTTCGAATCAGCTTGACCCGGAATCAACGCTTTTCTGCCACCCGCACCACCCCGCGAGTAGCAGAAAGTATAGGCCGAGCTTCGTTTCGACAGGACCATGCACCCGAGCAGCCAGCGGCCGCGCAGTGACTACTCAATTATTGTTGCCGTTGCTGCTGCTGGAGCTTCCGCTGTGGCTGCAACTGCTGTCGCTACCACTACTGCTGCTACTGATATAGCCGAACGAGGCGCTGGCGCGGCCGCCGGCCGATTCGCCGCCGCCGCTGCTCATGACATTGCTGTCTGAGCCGGAACTGGAGCCACCGCTACCCGACGCGGTACTGGACGACGAATATTCGTTGTAGTCGGGAACACTTATGCCTGGCGCGGCAGGGCGTTCGTTCAAGCCGAACATTCTGGACAGCACCGCCACGCCGATGAAGATTGCGACGAACACCAGCAGGGACAACAAGCCGCTGCCCATTTCGAACGAGGGCGCGCGCGCGAACTGATCGACGCCGGGCGCTGCGGCGACTGCCTGCGCGGGTCTCTGGTCGGCGACAATGCGCGCCATTTCGCGGTTGAGGCCGGAGAGGATGCCGGCGGCGTCCTTGCCCTGGCGAAACGGCGTCACCATGGCTGCGTCGATGATGCGCCTGGCATGGGCGTCGGGAATCGCGCTCTCAAGGCCGCGGCCCACCTCTATGCGCACTTTTTTGCCGGCGGCGGCGATCAGTACCAGCAGGCCGTTGGCAACGCGGGCCTGCCCGAGCTTCCAGGTGTCGAACACGCGCAGGGCGTATTCCTCCAGGCCCGGCGGTTGTGTGGTCTCGACGACCAGCACCGCCACCTGCGCCCGGGTTTTTTCTTCGATTTCCTTGAGCTTGCCAGTGACCCGGGTCTGCTCGGGCGGGTTGAGCACTTTGGCAAGGTCGGTCAGCCGCTTGCCGGCGGCGGGAACAGGCGGAAGCTCGTCGGCAGCCGCAGCGGACGGCATGGTCGCGCCAAGCGCGATGATGGCAAGCACAGTCGCCATACAAGCCGCTGTCATCGCGGCGCGCATGCATGACACCAGATTGTCCGACTGCCTGCCCACGGGCTATCGCCTCCCTGCTTTGGTCCGGGTCCCGCGTGCCGCTAATTACAATCCGGATAAATCAGGATAAATCAGGATAAGTCAGGCCGGGTCGTCGCGGGGGTCTTTTTGCCAGGCCCGCCAGCCGCCAAGCTGCGGAAAGTAAAGCCCGAGGCTGACTGCACCCGCGCCATGCACCCGGGCATAGCGCTCCAATTGCCCCTGATACCGTTCCTGCTCGCGGTCAAGGAACCCTTCGCGATCCGCGCCTTCATGGCTGCTGGTCTTGTAGTCCACGATCCAGTGCTGGCCGTCTGCATCAGTAAAGCTGCGGTCAATGACCAGGTTGCGGCGTTCGCCGTTGATCATGGCGGTCAGGCGGTATTCATTGCGCGCGCCGGCGTGCGGGCCGAGCAGCCAGCGGCCGCGTTCGTCGGTGAGAGCGTTGGTGAGGGCAGTGGCGACGCGCGCGCTGGCGGTGTCGAGTTCGGCGTTCGTCACGCCGAGGGCGGCGAGCTCGTTGCGAAAGGCCTTGTGCATCTCACCCACACGCCCGGAGGTCCAGTCCTTGCGTTCGGCTTCGGCGATGACTTGCAGCCACCGGTGCACGACATTGCCGACGCAACGGGCGGTTTCGCCGGCCCAGGAGAACTCGATGGCGTCCTGGGTGCGCGGGTCTTCGTTTGGTGGGGTCCAGACAAATGAAGCGGGCGGCGCAGGGGTTGTCCAACCTGCGCTCTGGCGGTGGAGGGATTGGTCTATGGGTTGGTCGTCATGCGACGTTTCACCCTCTCCCCCGCCCCCTCTCCCGTCGAGGGAGAGGGGAGTTGATTTGGCGGCTGCGGCGAAGTCGGCTTCAACCACAGGCCAGAGTTTGGATAGCAGGCTGCGGCCCGCAGGGTTGGCTGCGGTTTGCTCGCCCTTCTCCACTTTCAGGCGCGTTTCGCCCAACAGGTGCAGGCGTTGTTTGGCGCGGGTGGCGGCAACGTAGAGCAGGCGGCCGTCTTCGTGGGCCGCTTTGTCGGCGGCGAGTTGCTTGAGCCATTGATAAATAGGATCGGCCTGGCTGCCGGTTTCTTCGACCGGGGCGAGGAGCAGGTCGGTGCCCCGCTCCGACTGACCAGGACGCTCCATCCAGAGGAACAGCTTTTTCTTGTCCGAGGGCGGTCTGGCGCCAAGGCCGGGGACGATGACGTGGTCGAACTCCAGGCCTTTGGCTTTGTGCACGGTCATGATCTGCACGGCGTCCTCGCCGGCGGACACGTCGGGAAGCGCGTAAAGCTTGTCCAGGCTTTTGATGAAGCCGTCGAAGTCGGCGATGGCGCCCGCCTCTTCGCGTGCTTCGAGGTGATCGAGGTAGGTTTCGGCATCTGCCAGGCCGGTGTCGCGCGCACAGGCGGGGCCGCCGAGGGCGAGCCATGCGCCTTCAACTTGCTCACGCAGGCTGGCGCGCAGGCGCCTGGCCAAGCTAGCTTCGAGCACGCCACGCACGCGTTCGAGGCGGCTACGGCCGTCGGCGGTCAGTGCGGCAAGGCGTGATGCGTTGTACATCAACTCGCGAATGGTGAAAGCCGGTTGGCTGGAAAAGTCCGACTGGCGCGGGTTTTCAGCGAATGGCTCGTCCTCGGGGTCGTCCTCTATCGACCAGGATGAGTCGCTGGATGAGGTGTCGTGCGCGCGAGCATCCCCCTCTCCCCGTCCCTCCCCCGCGGGGGGGGAGGGAGAAATGTCAGAGGCAGCCAGCGTGTGCAAATCGGCCAGCGTCAGTCCGCACCAGGGCGCGCGCAACACGGCCAGCCAGGCGAGGCGGTCACCGTCGTGCGACAGCGCGCGGGTCAGGGCGAGCAGGTCTTGCACCACCGGGCGTTCGTCGAGACGGTCGATCTCGATGGCGCGGAAGGCGATGTTGTCCCGTTGCAGTTGCGGCACGATTTCGCGCAGGTGATTGCGGCCGCGCACAAGGATGGCAATACTCGGGCGCTTGCTTGCGGGAACTGCGGGAACACCGGGCGCTGCGGCAAGAATGTCTTTGACGATGGCACTTACGGTGTTGGCTTCGCTCGCTTCGCCGTCCTTGAACAAGGGATGCACGCTGACGGCATCGCCTGCCAGTGCCCCATGCACGGCCTGTGACGCGGTGTAGGCCACGGCGCCTGCGGCGATGTCCTCGACTGCGGGCATGACTTGCTTGAAGGTGGTGTTGACCCACTCGACAATGCCAGCCTGCGACCTGAAGTTGGCCGAGAGCTGCAGCGCTTCGAGTTCGACGCTGCCAATGCCGGCGGCGCGCGCCTGCAAAAAGAGTCCGACTTCCGCCTCACGAAAACGGTAGATCGACTGCATCGGGTCGCCCACCGCGAACAGCGTGCGGCCGTCATCGGGCGTCCAGCCGGCGGTCAGGCGCGAGATCAGTTCGAACTGGCTGATCGAGGTGTCCTGGAATTCGTCTATCAGCAGGTGGCGGATCTGGTAGTCGAGGCGCAGCGCGAGTTCGGTCGGCGATTCACTGTCGCCCATGGCCGCTGATGCACGCTGCGACACCTCGGTAAAGTCCACCTGGCCGCGCGACTGGAAGGCGAGCGTGAGTTGGGCTACGGCGCGCTTGAGCAGGCCGATGATGGCTTCGAGGATTTGCCATTGTTCGTCGGTGTATTTTGGCGCGGGTAGGCGGCGCACGGCGGCGAGCGTGATACGAAGCGCTTCGTTGCCGCGCAGGCTGTCGATCAGCGCGAGCGCGCGCTGTTTGGCGGCCGCGTGCGCCGGACCGGCGGGAAAGCCGTCGTTCTTGGTGAGCGCCTTGCGCCAGGTGTCGCCCGCCGTCAACAAGCGCGCCGCCATCAGCGTCCAGCCTGTGGCGTCGCAGGCGTCGGGCAATGCGGCAAGCGGTGCTTGCTCGAGATGGCTGTTGGCGATATTGACCACCGCCAGCAACTCGGCACGCGCCGCGGCGGGCATCAAGGCCCGCAGCCGCCCGAGCACCGCGCGCCGCTCGGCCACGAGGCCGGCTTCGAGTTCTTCGCGCTGCCGGCCCACCACATGGCGCAGCCAGTGGTCGCGGCTGCGCAGCATCTCGATGAGTAATTCCTCTACGCGCTCGACGTTGTTATCAAGGTGCACCAGCAGGCGGCGCACGAATTCGGCGGCGGGCTCTTTCGATTCGATCAGGTCTATGGTGGCATGCGCCGCTTCGGCATACAGCGGTCCGGCGTCATCGGTGCTCTCGGGTTGGGAACCGAATTTCGACAGCATGGGCATTTGCCGCGTCAGCGAAGAACACAGCGAATCAATGGTCTGGATGCGCAGCCGCGCCGGGCTTTCGCTGATGCGCCAGTTGAGCGCCTTGTCACGCGCGAGGGCCGCGCGCGCAAGTTGGCGCGTGCGCTCGGCATGCGAGGATTCGGACAGCCCGAGGGCAATGGCGTCGCGCATCGCGATCACCACCCGCTCGCGCATTTCGGCGGCGGCCTTTTTGGTGAAGGTGATGGCAACTACTTCTTCAGGCTCGTTCACTGTGGCGAGCAGGCCAAGGTAGCGCTGGATCAGCAACTCGGTCTTGCCCGAGCCAGCGGGCGCCTGCACAATGAAAGAGCGGTCCGGCGCAAGCGCGTCTTCGCGCGCTTGCAGGTCGGGGATGGGCTTGTCGTGGCTCATGCAGTCCCCTCGGGTTTAGCCCCTCTCCCTTGAGGGGGGTGGGGTTGGGGAGAGGGTGAACGCCTGCGAGCACGAGACACGTCGAGCAGCACCGCCTCCAGCACCCCTTCCATATTCTTAAGCACCTCATCATTCCAGAACCGCAATATCCGATACCCACGCGATTCAAGAAAGCGTGTGCGTAGTCTGTCCGACACGACTTGTTCAGCATGCTGTCCGCCATCGAGTTCGATGATCAGCTTCATTTCGTGGCAGACAAAATCAACGATGTAGCAGCCGATAGGCTGCTGGCGCCCGAATTTAAGGCCGGCGAGGCGTTGGGCGCGGATGCGGTACCAGGGCGCACGCTCAGTGTCGGTGGCGTTGCGGCGCAATGCCTTGGCGAAATTGCCCGTTTCAATAGCAGCATCGGCTGGCAATGCCCGTCTGGCGGGGCTTTCCAGACGATTGGCATCAGGACACATCGTCGCCCTCCTCGTCCGTTTCGTCGCCCTCGAGCGCGCCTATGCGTTCGTGAATGCGGCACAAGGGCTGCACGTCGCAGTTGCGGCAGGTGGCGCCCGGTTTTTTCGGTTGCACCGCCGCGTCGCCGGCGGCGAACTGGGTGGCGAGGCGTTCGAGCACCCTGCCCCACTCGGCCACCTGCGCATCCCAGCCGCCTTCGGGCAGGGCCTTTTTCACCGGCAGCAGCGCGTCATCGGCGGCGAGTGCGACGAACTTCATGTTTTGCGCGCCGGCTTTGACTTGCGCGAAGGCGATGCCGCTGGCGCCGGTTTCGCTCGCCAGCAGGTAGAGCGGCAGTTGCGGTTCGTCGGGGCGATCGCCCAGCCAGGCGCTGACCGCCTTGGCGCTGGACTTGTAGTCGATCACAAGGCGCCTGCCGTCATCGAGCTCATCGACACGGTCGATCTTGCCGCGCAAGCTCAGCGGCCCCATCACCAGCGTGCGCTTGTCCTCGACGGCGACCACGGTGTAGTCGTCGCTGCGCTGCTCGCGCTCCATTGCGATCCAGGCCCTGGCCAGGCGCGCGAGGCGCTCGCGTTCGACCTCGGCAAAGCGGCCGGCGAGCGTCGCCGGGCGGTCGCGGCGCACGCGCGCAACGGCGTCTTCGGCAGCGGCGGCAAGCAAGGCGTCGAGTTGCCCGTCGGACGTGGCATCGAGCGCGCCGCTCGTCTTGAGTTGCTGCCAGGCTTTGGCGAGCACGCGGTGAACGAGAATGCCGCGCTCCATGGCATCGAGGCCGGCATGCGGCGATTCGGGCGAGCGCGCGTCAAGGCGATGCAGGGCAAAGGCGCGAAACGGACACGCCGACTGGTCGGTAATGACGGCGGTGCCGCCGCGCAAGGCCGCACCAGCGCTGAGCGGCGGTGCCAGCGCATCGGTGATGGTTTCAAGCTTGCCGGCGGTGTGGATGAGGTCGCGGTGGCTCGGGGCCGCGGCGGGCGAATCGTCAAGCGCATTCATCGCGGCAATCAGCGGGCTCACCAGCAAACGCCGGTCGCCGTCCATCAACGGATGCGAGAACACCACCTCACCCGCCGCGCCAGCCCAGCCTTGCGTGATGGCGGCATCGAGCGCGAGCGTAGCCTCGAGGGTGGCTTCGGGTACGCGGGCCGCGCGCTGCGCCGCCAGCGGCAAAAACGGATTGGGCCGCGGATGAATGGGCCAGGCTTCGTCGCTGAGGCCCATCACCCACAGGTGATCGAAGGCGATGCCGGCCGATTCGAGCACGCCCAGCACCTGCACCGGCGCATCGACCACCTCTGGCTGGAACAGGGTTTCGGCGGCAAGCCGGCGCAGGCGCGACAAGGCCTCGCCGTAGCCCATCTTGCCGCACACCGCGTCGAGCATGGCAAAGCCGGCCACCACCTCGTGCCATTTTTTCAAGGTCTGGTATTCGGCCGAATCGAGACTACGGCCCTGATCGGGAAAGCCCACCAGCCGCAAGGCCGCGTCCATGGCCTTGGCCCAGCCCGAAGGCGTGCGTGTCGTAAACAAATCGGAGCGACGGAACTCGGCAAGCTTGCGCAGCGATTGCGTCAGTACCGGCGCACTCACCGCAGCGGCTTGCATCACGGCCAGCAGCCGATCAAGTGTGATGGCGGGTTCGGCACGACGGCGCAATTCGATGTCAAGAAGCGCGCGTGCCGCCGCTTCGGCTTCACCTGCCTCGATGAAGGGTGAACGGATCAGCAGACTGGCGCGGCCGAATTCGGTTTCGCGCACCGCGAGTTCGAGCACCAGCAACGCCGCCTGCACCAGCGGATAAGTCGTGAGTGCTTCGCCGAGCGAAATGTTGAAGGGCAGCGGCGGCGCCGCGCCGAACCGGCCATCACCATTGCCAGGCAGCATCGACGCCGGTGCGAGTGCCACGCGCAACGCGCGCGTCAGCGCTTTGCGCCGGCCGGCCAGGTCGGGCACCACGATGCCGATGCGCGCAGATGGATTCGAATCAAGACGCGCCCGCGCCCAGGCTGCGGCGCGGCGCACCTCGTCGCGCGCCTCGGCGCAGGCGAGGCGACTGGTGCGCGCTTCGCCCGCCCTTGATGCAGACGGTGCCGAACTGCAGACACTGACACCGGCCGATGCGAGCGCAGCGAACAGCGCGCGCTGCTGCGGCGTGAGTATGTCAAAACCGTAGGCCACCAGCAGCTTTGGCTTGCGCAGCGCGGCGTGGCCGGCGTGGGTGATGACCAGATCGGGCAGCCGCGCCTCATCGGTGTGGTGTTCGCGCTCGCAGCGGCGCGAGTATTCGCCGCACCAGTCGCGAAAGGCCACCGCGTCTTCATTGATGTCAGCCGAGCGCAGGCTGGCCAGCAATTGCCAGGCGTGCGCCGATTTCCAGGCGCTGGCGGCGAGCGCCGCGGTCTCGGGCACGGCGAGCAGCACCGCGCCCGCGTCGGAGCGGCGCACCACGTCCTCCCACAAGGCGGCCTGCTGCGCTGCGGTCAGCAACAGTGGCACCTGCGGCGCGAGTTCCGAATACAGTGCGTCCTCGTACCAGCGCCGGAGCAGCGCCGACAGCGGCAGAATATCCGCCGTCTCCCACGACGCCAGCCCCTTCAGGGCCTGCGCGTCATCGAACTCGCGCGCCAACGCCTGGGCGAGGCGGATGTTGGGCGTGACCACGGTGATGCCGGTCGTTTCGTCAGGACCCGGGCCGCCCGCCAGGCTGGCGAGCAATTTGTCCTTGGCAATGGGCGGCGCGGCGCTGTTGGAAAGAGTCATGAGGGGGCTACTGTAACAAGCGCGCGGGCTCAACGGGTGAGCCTTTGCGCCGCGTTGGCCGCTGCCGTATGGTCCGGCTGCAACCGCCGGAAACGACCGTCTGGCAAGGGTTTCCAGCAAGTCACCTGCGCTGGCGCGGCGTATCGGCCGCTGCTCGAACACCTCCATTGCCGGCTTCACCAGCCACCCGAAGCACAAAGTTCCGGCGCACACCATAGGCCATAAGGCCTAGTCCGCTACCCCGTCGTCGCGAGGTAAGCTGAGACTCAGTCCAAAGTCACAGGAAAACAAGGCCATGGATGCACCACCGGGCAAGGCGCGCAGGCTCTACGCCCATCCGGAATACTGGCTGGTCGCGCTGGCGATTTTTGCAGCCTCGACCATCTGGGTGTTCACCTACCTGAGTGTCGAGCAGGATCGCAAAATCACGCGCGCCTCGAGCTTTGAGGTGTCGCAGTCCATTGCACTGAGCCTGGATGCGCACGTCACCGAATCGGTGCGCGCGGCGAGCAATGCCCTCACCGCCGCAGCGCTGCTGATCGAACGCGCCGGCGGCCCGCGCAAGTTCAGCACCGAGGCCTTGCAGCGCGAGCTCGAGCGCGAGTTGCCGGACAAGACCTCGGTGATGCGCCTGGTGGTGCTGGACCGCGACGCCCACACCGTGGCCACCTCGGATGCGCGCCAGGTGCCGCCGATTCATGTGCCGCAACGCGAGTTCTACCAGTGGCACCTCGCGCGCCCCGCCGACACCTCGGTGCGAGTGTCGCACGCACTGCGCACCGAGGTGCAACAGCAATGGGTGATACCGGTGTCACGCGCCATCGTGGTTGACGGCCGCTTCGAGGGCGTGATCGTGGCGCAGCTCGATGTGCGTTACTTCGAGGCCTTTTACCGCCGCCTTGCCGCGCTCTACCCGGCAACGCTCGGCGTCACCCACCAGGACGGGCGCATCATGTTTCGCTACCCGTTCGATGAGGCCTTCATGGACCGTGACCCCACGTCCGAGCACGAGTGGGCGCAGATGCGTGCCGGCCCCGGCACCACAGAGAGCACCAGCGAGCTCGACGGGCGGCGGCGCTTTGTGTCGCATCGCCCGCTTGCCGGCAGCCCGCTGGTGGTGCTGGTGGGCATTGATGAAGAGAAGGTCATGGCGCCGTGGCGCGAGCGCACCTTCCAGCGCGTCAGTACGGTGGCGGCCGGCAGCGTGGTGTTTTTCGCGCTGCTGTGGGCGGTGGTGGCGTTTTTGCGCCGGCTGTCGCGTAGCGAGGCGCGCTTTCGCCACCTGTATGGCGGCGCCAACGACGGCATTGTGCTCGTTCGCGGCGAGCGCATCATCGACGTCAACCCGGCCTGTCTCGCCATCCTGGGCTATACGCGCGCCGAGGAAATGATCGGCCGTTCGCCGGGCGATTTCCGCTCCGGCAGCGGGAACGAGGCCGTGCTGTTTCGCGCCCGCCTCGAGCGCGTGCTCGGCGGCGAGAACATCCGCTACGAGGTGACGCTGCGCCGCCGCGACGGCAGCGAGGTGGTGGTCGAATCGAGCCTTTCGACGGTGGATGACCGCGGCGAGACGCTGGTGATGTCGATGTTCCGCGACATCACCGAGCGCAAGCGCGCCGAGGCCGAATTGCAGGGCCTCGCCGCCGAACTCGAGAGCCGCGTCGAGCGGCGCACGGCGCAATTGTCGGCCACGCTGCGCGAACTCGAGTCGTTTTCCTATACCGTATCGCACGACCTGCGTGCGCCGGTGCGTCAGACGCGCGGCTACATCGCCAACATCTTGCAGGACTTCGGCCCGGTGCTGCCGCGCGAATGCGCGCACATGATCAAGCGCATCGATGCGGCCAGCGAGCGCATGGACGCACTGATCAAGGGCCTGCTCGCGCTGTCCAAGGTGTCGCGCGATGCCATGAGCCTGGTGCGTTGCGACCTTGGCGCCATCGCCTACTCGGTGGTGGCGTCGCTGCGCGAACTCGAACCCGAACGCGATGTTCAGGTGCACATCGAAACCGCGCTCGAAGCCCCGGCCGATCGCGGCATGATAGAGGCGCTGCTTGGCAACCTGATAGGCAACGCCTGGAAGTTCACCGCTAAAACCGTCGCGCCGCGCATCGCCATCGGCCGCACCACGCTGCTGGGCAAGCCGGTGTTTTTTGTGCGCGACAACGGCGCCGGCTTTGACATGGCCAACGCCTCCAAGCTGTTCGAGCCGTTTCGCCGCCTGCATTCGGCCAGCGAATTTCCCGGCACCGGCATTGGCCTTGCCACGGTTCACCGCATCATCGAACGCCACGGCGGCGGCATCGAGGTCGAGTCGGCGCCCGACGGGGGCTGCTGCTTTTATTTCAGCCTGGACGCGGTGGACACCGTTGAAGAGCGCATCGTCGCCACCGCCTGACAACGGTGAAGGTCCACGCCGGCGGTAACAGGACTACAATAGTTCGCATGGACGATGCACTGCAGCTTGCACGAACCCAGTTCGGCCTGAACATCGCGTTTCACATCATGTTCCCGACCATCACCATCGGTCTGGCGTGGTTTCTGGTGTATTTTCGTATCAAGCTGATGCGCTCGGGCGACGCCGCATGGGGCGCCACCTACCAGATGTGGACCAAGGTCTTCGCCCTCACCTTTGCCATGGGCGTGGTCTCGGGCATCACCATGTCCTTCCAGTTCGGCACCAACTGGCCCGGCTACATGAAGACCGTCGGCAACATTGCCGGCCCCCTGCTCGCCTACGAGGTACTGACGGCGTTTTTTCTGGAGGCGACGTTTCTCGGCGTGATGCTGTTCGGCATGAAGCGCGTGTCGGCGCGGCTGCACCTCACCTCGACCATTCTTGTCGCCGCCGGCACCAGCCTGTCGGCGTTCTGGATACTCGCGCTCAACTCCTGGATGCAGACCCCGACCGGCCATATCATGCAGGACGGTGTGCTGATTGCCGGTGACTGGCTGGAGGTGATTTTCAATCCGTCCTTCCCCTACCGCTTTACCCACATGATGCTCGCCTGCGGCCTCACCGCGGCCTTTGTCGTATCGGGGCTGTCGGCGTGGCGGCTGTTGCGCGCGCCCAAGGACACCGGTGCGCTTGGCACGCTGCGCATCGGCGTGCTGGTGGCGGCGGTGCTGGCGCCGCTGCAGATTGTGGTCGGCGACCTGCACGGGCTCAATACCCTCAAGCACCAGCCGGCCAAGATCGCCGCCATCGAGGCGATCTGGAAAACCGAAAAGGGCGCGCCGCTGGTGCTCTTTGCCATTCCGAACGAGAAAGAACAGCGCAACGACTATGCCATCGAGATTCCCAAACTCGCCAGCCTGATCCTGACGCATGACATCGAGGGCGAAATAAAAGGCCTCGAGGCCTTTGCACCGGACACCCCGGCGGTGAAGCCGCTGTTCTTTGCCTTTCGCATCATGGTCGGCATCGGTACGGCGATGCTGCTGCTCGCCTGGGCCGCAGTCTGGTGTTCGCGCAACAAGGCGCTGCCGCCGCGCTGGCTGTTGTGGGGACTCGCCGGCTTCACGTTCTCGGGCTGGATTGCGACACTCTCCGGCTGGATCGTCACCGAAATGGGCCGCCAGCCCTGGCTCGTCACCGGCATATTGCGCACCGCCGACGCGGTGGGCCCCATATCCGAGGCGGCGATGGGCGCCAGCCTGACCGCTTACGCCGCCACCTACGCCGCAATGCTCGCCGCCTACATGGTGGTGATCACGCACATGGCGGGCAAGGGGGCGCAGGCGGCCAAGCCGCTGGCCGAGGGCATGCAGGCACCGGGAAAAATCGCATGACACTCGAAAAGAGACTCGACGTGACACCCGCCGTGACACCCGACGTGACACCAGCATGCCGCTCGACCTGCCGCTGATTTTCGCCGTGCTGATGGGTGTGGCCATGCTCGCCTATGTGGTGCTCGACGGCTATGACCTGGGCGTGGGCATGCTGATGCCGGCAGCGAGCGAAGAACAACAAGGCTATATGGTGTCCTCGATAGGCCCGTTCTGGGACGCCAACGAAACCTGGCTGGTGCTTGGCATAGGCCTGCTGCTGGTGGCCTTTCCGGTGGCGCACGGCATCGTGCTCGGCGCACTCTACCTGCCGGTGGTGGCGATGCTGATCGGCCTGATGCTGCGCGGCGTGGCGTTCGAGTTTCGCGTCAAGGCCGACGGCTGGCATCGCGAGTTGTGGAACGGGATGTTCTGGGGCGGCTCGTTTCTCGCGTCGGCGTCGCAGGGCTTCATGCTGGGGCGTTACATCACCGGCTTTGAAACGGGTTTCGGCTACGTCCTGTTCGCGCTGCTCGTCGCCGGCGGCTTGTGCGGCGGCTACGTGCTGCTCGGCGCGACCTGGCTGATCATGCGCACCGAAGGGGACCTGCAAAAAAAATCCTGTGCCTGGGCGCGCTGGGGCCTTGGCTGGGTGGCGCTGGGCGTGGCCCTGGTCAGCGCCGCCACGCCGCTCGCTTCCGACACCATGCGCCACAAGTGGTTTGATTTTCCGGGCACCCTCCCGCTGCTGGTATTGCCGCTGGCGAGCATCGCTGCGGGCATCTGGGTGTGGCGAGAAACCGGCCGCATCGGCAACGCCGCGTCCACCGCGCGCCGCGACTGGGCGCCCTTCGCCGGCGCGGTAATTATTTTTGTGCTGGCCTTCGCCGGCCTCGCCTACAGCCTGTTTCCGTATGTGGTGATGGACAGGCTGACCATCTGGGACGCGGCGGCGCACCCCTCGTCGCTGAAGGTGGTGCTGGCCGGCGCAGCGCTGGTGCTGCCCTTTATTGTCATCTACACCGCGTTCTCGTACCGCGTGTTCCGCGGCAAGGCACGCGCCGGGCTCTACGACTGACCCGCAGCATCGGCCGGAAAGGCCCGCCTCGCCTGGCTTTCCGGATGATGGCCACGCCGAAGCCTGCCATTGCATCCAACAAAGCAGATTCCTCGTTGCACTCGGAATGACATGCATATGTATATGTTTGTGCGTCAATGCGGGCAGACACCGTTGCTCGGGCGGCCATCGCCGCCGCAACTGTCGGGCGGCGCCGGGCTGTCGGTGATGCCCACCGACACCATGCCGCAACCGGCCCGCACCAGCAGCAATCCGCAGACGCATGACAACCGGCGCAGTTGAAAGCAGCATTCCATCATTCGGCGAACAAGCGCACGAACAGGTCGCGCAGCCATTTGTTTGCCGCGTCCTTGTGCGCGCGCTGGTGCCAGAACAGCTTGATGTCGAAAACCGGGATGCGCACCGGAAAAGGCATTACCTGGATAAGGATCAGTTTGGCAAATTCGTCGGCAAGACGGCTCGGCATGGTGACAACGAGGTCTGATCCGGCGATGACCAGCGGCAGCACCATGAACTGCGGTACGGTCAAGCCGATGCGCCGCGCAATGGCGTGTTGCGCCAGCACCTTGTCAACTTGCTCGTGGGTGATGCCGCTCGAATCGGCATAGGCGTGCTCGACCTGGCGAAAGGCCTCGACCGACATGCCGCGGGTGAATTTCGGATGGTCTGAGCGGGCGATGCAGACGTACTTTTCGCGGAACAGGCGGCGCTGGTAAAAGCCGGTGCGCAGCGAAGTGAAATGGCCTACCGCCAGGTCGATTTCCCCGGATTCGAGCGCCATGCCCTGCGAGCGCAATGGAATCGGGCAGGCGCGCAAGCTCACTCCGGGCGCTAGCGCCTTGAGATGGGCGAGCAGCTTGGGCAGAAAGACCATTTGCGCGATGTCGCTCATGTAAACCTTGAACACGCGCCCGGCGCGGGCCGGTTCGAACGAGCGCGAGGCGTCAAGCTCCTGGCGCAGGATATCAAGCGCCGCACGCACCGCACGTCCGACGCGCTCGCCGGTCGAGGTCGCCTCCATGCCCTGCGAGGTGCGCACGAACAAGGGGTCGTCGAACAGCCGGCGCAAGCGCGCGAGGGCGTGGCTCGCCGCCGACTGCGACAAACCCAGGGCCTCGGCTGCGGCCGACACGCTGCGGCGCTCGGCCAGCGCCTCAACCAGCCGCAACTGTGTCAGATCGAGATCTTCTATATGCATGAAACTCATACCCTTCATGAAAATCTGTGCATGGACATTGCACTGCCGCGACACTACCATGTCGCACACAAGGTCAAATACGCAGTTCCAAAAGGCGAATTCCGATGCGCGCCCTGCCTTTCGTCACCGTCACCGTCACCGTCACCGTCATGGTCATCGCGGCGCTCGCCCTCGCGTCGGCGCCGCTGCTCGCCGCAGCCCAGCCCGAAGCGCCATGGCCCAATCGCCCGATCAAGATCATCGTGTCCTTTCCACCCGGCGCCGGCGCCGACCTCGCGGCGCGCACGGTCGGACAAAAACTGTCCGCATCGCTGGGCGTGGCGGTGCTGGTGGAGAACCGCGCCGGCGCCAACGGCATTTTGGGCACCGACGCGGCGGCCAAATCGGCGCCCGACGGCTGCATCATCCTGCCCACCGATCGCGGCGCCTTCGGCCTCAACCCGAGCCGGTACAAGAAGCTGCCCTACGATCCGCTCAAGGACTTTGAGTACATCGGCATCGCCACCGTCGGCAACTATGTGCTCGCCATCTACGCCGGCGTGCCGGCCAAAAAATTACGCCGAATTCATCGCCCCCGCCAAGTCCAGACCCGGCGCCGTCAATCACGCCAGTTTCGGCGTCGGCAGCATGCCGCAAATGAACCTCGGGGCGCTGAACCTGCAGGCCGGCATCAAGCTCAATCACGTGCCTTACAAGGGCGGCGGCCCGGCGGTGACGGCGCTGGTTGCCGGCGAAGTCGGCGTGACGGTGCTGACCGCGCCCTCGCTGCTCGGCCACATCAAGGAAGGCCGCGTACGCGCCATCGCCATCGGCGCGGCCAGGCGCTCTGCGCTACTGCCCGATGTGCCGACCATGGCCGAAGCGGGCGGCGGAGCAGACACGCTGGTGCCGACCTACTTTGGTTTTGCCGCGCCGGCGGGTACGCCCAAGGCCATTGTCAACCGGCTCTCGGCCGAAATCAAAAAGGCGCCCGCGGGCGGCGACTCGGGGGACAGGCTGGGCAAGCTCGGCCTCGATACCGCCGGCAGCACGCCCGAGGAGATGTTCGCCACGGTCAGGGCCGACATGGCGCGCTTTGCAAAACTCGTCACCGCCGTAGGCATCCAACCCGAATGAGCAGGCTGTCACTGACCATCGCGACCTCGGACTATGACCGCGTCCGCGCCATCGCCGACGGCCGCGTGCAAGTCGAGGGATGCGATGTCAATTTCATCGCACTCGCGCCCGAGGAATGTTTTCACCACGCCTATTTCCATCGCGAGTTCGAGGTCGCCGAGATCGGCTTTTCGCCGTTCTTGAGCGCCACTTCGCGCGACACACCGCCCTATGCCGCATTGCCGGTTTTTTTGTCGCGCATGTTGCGCAATTCGGCCATTTACATTCGCAGCGACCGCGGCATCGGCAAACCCGAAGACCTGCGCGGCAAAAGGATTGGCGTGCCCGAATATCAGATGTCGGCGGCAATGTGGCCGCGCGGCATGATTGCCGCGAACCAAGGCGTGCGGCCCGACGAAATGCACTGGGTGCAGGGCGGCCTCGAAAGCTGGGGCCGCAAGGACAAGCTCCCGCTCAACCTGCCGGCGGGCTTTCCGCTGTCGGCGGCGCCCGAGGGCCGCTCGCTGTCGGTGGAAGAATTGTTTGTGGCGGGCACGCTGGAGGGCATCAAGGTATGAGTACGATGCTCGTCTGCGCCTCGACATGAAAACGATGCTCGTCTGCGCCTCGACATGAAAACGATGCTCGTCTGCGCCTCGCATAGCCCGCTGATGCTGATGGACATGCCACCCTCCTCGCCTGACAGCCAGGCGTTTTTCGGGCATGTAGAGGCGATGCGTAAACGCGTTGCGGCGTTTGATCCGGAACTGGTGGTGGTGTTCGGGCCGGATCACTTCAACGGGTTTTTCTTCGACCTGATGCCCTCGTTTTGCATCGGCGCGGCGGCCGAGACGACCGCGGACTGGGGTCTGCCAAAGCTGGCACTCGACGTGCCGCAGGACATCGCCATGGCCTGCTTAGACAGCGTGCGCGGGGCCGGCGTCGATGCGGCGCTGTCCTGGAACATGCGCCCCGACCACGGCATCTCGATTGCACTGCGCCAGTTCACCGCTGAACCGGCACGCAGCAAGGTGCTGCCGATATTCATCAACTGCGCCGCACCGCCGCGGCCCTCGCTCAAGCGTTCGCGGCTGTTTGGCGCGGCCGTCGGCAACTATCTTGCGTCGCTCACGCAGCGCGTGCTGATCGTCGCCTCGGGCGGCATTTCGCACGATCCGCCGACCCCGCGCTTTGAGGGCGCGCCGCTGGCCCTGCGCCAGCGCCTGGTGGACCGGCATGTCGCGAGCGACGAAGAACTGAAGCAGCGCGAGGCGCGCGTGATGGTCGCGGCCAGCAAACTCGTCAAGGGTGAAGGCCCCTGCCTGCCGCCCAACGAAACCTGGGACCGTGCCTTCGTGCACACGCTGCTCGCCGGAGACGCGGCAACACTCGACGCGATTACCGATGCCGAGATTGACCGCGAGGCCGGCTTCGGCGGCCACGAGGTACGCACCTGGGTCGCGGCGTTTGCGGCGATGCGCGAACTGGGGCCATTTGTCGCACGCCTCGACTACTACCGTGTCGTGCCGGAGTGGATTACCGGCATGGGCCTGATTTCAGGCGAACAGACCGGTGAGCAGGCCGCCGCGCCGGGCGATGCGCGCGCATGAAGGCGGCACAGCGCGCGCGGCGCGACACGCTTCATGACACGCGGCGCGATCTGGTGGTCGCCAACCGCATTCTTGCGCACGAGGGCATTCTTGATGCCTTTGGCCATGTCAGCGTGCGCCATCCCTCCGACCCGACGCGCTTTTTGCTGTCGCGCATGATGGCGCCCGGGCAGGTTGATACCAACGATATCCTCGAATTCGACCGCGACAGCCAGCCGGTCAAAAAAGACGGGGCCAGGGTCTTTGTCGAGCGTTTTATCCATGGCGAGATCTACCGGCTTCGCCCGGATGTGATGGCCGTGGTGCACAGCCACTCGCCTTCGCTGATTCCCTATGGCACCAACGGCATCAAGTTGAAGCCGATGTATCACATGAGCGCTTTTCTCGGCCAGGGCGCGCCGGTGTTCGATATCCGCGACAGCGACAAAAGATCCGACATGCTGGTGCGTAACGGCGCGCACGGCTCGGCGCTCGCGCGCAGCCTGGGCGAGGCCGCCGTCGCGCTGATGCGCGGCCACGGCAAATGTCAGCACCGGCCCCACCGTGCGCGTCGCCACCTACCGCGCCGTGTATTGCGAACTCAACGCGCAACTGCAATTGCAGGCCCGGCTGCCGGGCGGCAAGACACGCTTCTTGTCGCAAAGCGAAGCGACTGGCGCAGACAAGGCCAGTATCGCCGTGCTCGACAAGGCCTGGCATTACTGGGTCGAGCGTGCCGGCTGCGCCCATCACTACCAAACCCCAGGAAAACCTGAAAAAACCAACCGGAGGAAACCATGAACCTGCGAACCACATTGTCACGCGGCGTGCTGGCGCTGGCCGCACTGAGGCCACAGGCAATGGCCGGCATCATTTTGAAGGACGCGCAACTGTGGGGCGGGGTGGTGCGCACGGCAAAGATCAAGGTCGAATGAGCAGCATGTCGGCGCCCAACACCATGCACACCACGGGCAAGGCGCCCTCGGGTGGCGTCAACATCGCCTACCGGCTTTTTGGCGCGCAGAGCAAGCCCGGCAACGCGCCGCTCATCATCGTGCACGGCCTGTCGTATTTTTCGTATGACTGGATAGAGGTCGCAGCGGCGCTGGCGGGCGAGCGCCAGGTGGCTGCGATGGACATGCGCGGCTTCGGTGATTCGGACTGGCCGGGCGAGTACGGCGTGCCGGCGATGGCCGCCGACCTGGTTGCGCTGATGGATCACCTCGGCTGGGACAAGGCGGTGCTGGTCGGCCATTCGATGGGCGGCAGGAGTTGCACCTGGTGCGCGGCCGAGATGCCGCAGCGCGTCGCCGGCCTGGTGCTGGTGGACTACTCGCCCGACAACGCGCCCGGTGGCTCGAAGCGCGTCGCCACCACCGTGGCCGGCACGCCGGAGTTGTTTGCCAGCATAGATGAGGCCATCCAATGGTCGGGCACCGATCCGCACTCGCCGCAGGGCGTGCACCTGCGCGCGCGCTTCAAGGCTTACCTCAAGCCGGTGGCCGGCGGCTTCATGCTCAAGCGCGATCCGCATTTTGCAAAACAATTCCGCCACCAGCTTGCGACCGGCGAGCGGCACAAACTGGGCGTCGATTTATGGGACGCACTGGCGCGCATCAGCATGCCGGTGCTGGCGCTGCGCGGCACGCGCTCGGACATGTTCGCCGCCGAGACCGTGCCCAAGCTGCGCGCCGCCAATGCGCAGATCGCGCTGGTGGAGGTCGATTCCGGGCATAACGTTGCCGGCGACAATCCGCAGGCATTGCTGCGCGAAGTGCGCGGGTATCTCGCAGAACCCCGCAACTAGACGACAGCACCGGCTGGAAAGGCCCGCCAGTCGGGCCTTTCCAGCATATTGTCCGGCCCCGTCCTGCGGCTTTCGCGCTGGCTTTATTGCACCGGCGCGCCCAGCCCGGCAAGGATTTTCGCCGTACTCTCGTGCAGCAAACCGAGCATGCGTCCAAGTTCGCTCGCGGCGAAGCGCTGCCGCGTGATGATCAGGCCCAATGCAGCCAGCACCGCGTGTTCACGACTGACCACAGGCACGGCCACACCGACCAATTCGGAGTCGAGCTCACCGTAACTGATGCAATAGCCGGCGCTGCGAATGCCCTTCAGATGGGAGAGCAGCGCATCCCAGTCTTTAGAAAATGTTTCGCGCGCCGCCTCATCCGGGTGCAAGGCGTGCAGCTTGCGCAATTGCGCGCGCGGCATCGCCGCCAGCAGTGTTTTTGACAACATGCCGCGAAAAAGGGGCATGCGCCGGCCGCGGCCATAGGTGGCGCTGACGCCCTCGCTGCCCTGCAACTGGTGGATGGTGATGATGCGGTCGCCATAGACGCTGGCGAGCACGACATCGCAGCCGGTGGCCTCGCACAGCGACTGGAACGCTGCGCGCCCGGCGAGCAGCAGCGGGTCGGTAACGCGCATCTGGTAATCGAGTTCGATGGCGCGCGGACCCAGCAAATAGGTGCCGCCGGAGCCGCGGCGCAGCAGGCCGGCGGCGGCGAGTTCACGCACATAGCGATACGCGGTCGGCAGCGAGCAATCGAGTTTTTGCGCCACCGCCTCGGCCGTGGTGGCCGGTGATTCGGCGGTGACGAGGTCGAGCACCGCCAGCATGCGCGACAGGCTGGACATGCTCAGGCCGGTTTGGCGTTGACGGGTGCGCCGGCGGCGACGGGCGTGACCGGCAATGCCGCGCTGAGCGATTCAAGCGCTGCGGCGTCGCCGGCGGTGCCGACAAGGTAACGGTCGGGGCGCAGGATCAGCGCGCGCGCTTTGTTGACGTGCATCCATTCGCCCAGTTCACCGCCCGGATCGGACAGCACGGTGGCACCGACGGCGCGCCACAGCGCGCGCGTCCCCTCATGCACGGCCTCGAGCAGCGCGCGCTCGCCGATGACGGCGAAGTTGAGGCCGATGGCGGCATCGAGCAGGCGGCCGTCGGCGAGCGCCGGTTGCCAGAACACACCGCCCGCAGGCGCCTCGCCGCGATGCACGCCCGGGCCCAGCAACGGTGTCGGATAGACAAAAATTTCCGGTTCGCTGTCGCGGAACCTGCGATCGCGCTCGGCCGCGACCACGCGGTCGGTGGTCTGAATGATGTCGCCAAGGCGCACCGCGAGGTCGATGAAGGCGCGCACATGCGGCTTGCGTTCGGACTCGTAGGTCTCGAGCAACGCATCGTCTGCGAGGCCGCGTGTGACCATGACCAGTTTCCAGGCAAGGTTGGCGACATCGCGTATGCCGGCGCACATGCCCTGCCCCAGAAAAGGCGGCGTCTGGTGCGCCGAGTCCCCGGCCAGCAGCAGGCGGCCGCGGCGCCAGCCCTCTGCGATGACCGAATGAAAGGTATAGACGGCGGCGCGCTCAAGGTCGGCATCCTCGGGCGTTACCCAGCGGCTGACCAGCGACCAGACTTTCTCCGGCCGCGAAATCTCGGTCGGGTCTTCGCCCGGCAGCAGCATGATTTCCCAGCGCCGGCGCGTGGCGGTGACGTAACAGGCGGTCATCGGCCTTGCCGGGTCGCAGTGCTGCACCGTGTACTCGGGCAGATCGACCTGGCGCTTCAGCATGACGTCGAACACCAGCCAGGACTGGTGCAGGCCAAGGTCGGTCATGCTCGAGCCCATCAGCCGGCGCACCAGCGAGCGCGCACCGTCGCAGCCGACGACGTAGCCGGCTTCGACGGCGCGGGTGTCGCCGTCCGCGAGATTGTTCACTTGCAGCAACGCACCCGCTGCGTTCTCGGTGATCGCCGTCACCTCGTGACGCAGGTGCACCTCGACATTCGGAAAACGTTCGACGGCGCTGCGCAGCACCGCCTCGAGCTCGGGCTGGTGAAAATAATAATTGCTGGCGACACCGTGCATGCCGCGCTGCGCGGTGCCCCCGCGCACCAGCAGGGTTTCACCGGCGGCATTAACGAAATGCATGCCCGTGAGGCCGGGACGCGACACCGCGCCCACCTCCTCGGCGAGACCCATCGAATGAAAAATTCGCATCACCTCGCCGTCGAAGTGGATGGCGCGCGGCAGCGGATAGACGCCGGCTTCGCGCTCGAACACCATCACCGACAGTCCCGCCTGGCCGAGCAGGTTGGCGAGTGCCGCGCCGGCCGGGCCGTAGCCGACGATGGCGACGTCGCAACGCCGGCGCGCAGAGGGCGCGCCAGATGCGTGGTGGGCTGACTCAGGCATGAATGCCGGCGGCGATGCGCCGCTTCATGTCGGCCACCCATTCGGCGCGCGGCTTGAAATTGGGCAGACCGCGCGCGGTCTTTTCGGTGCGGGCGAGGATTTCCTCGTCGGAGAGTGAAAAATCGACGGTTTCGCGCACCGGTTGTTCGCAGTACCACGGCGTATCAAAAAACAACTCGATGCGATTGCCCTCGGGGTCGCGGAAATAGATCGAAATGGCGTTGCCGTGGGTAACGGGCCGCAATTCGCTGATGTGCCCGGCGCGCTCTTCGGCCAGCAGGATGACATTGAAGCGGCGCAAATCGGCGATGCCCGGCACGCGGAATGAAATCTGGTTGATCAGATTGAAGGGCAGATCGTCGGGACGACCGGAGGCGAGCACCACCTGGTGATGCTCTTCCGGGTCACGGCTGAAAAATACCAGCTTCACCGGGCCGAGGCTGCCGCGGTCGGTAACGATAAAGCCCATGACGCGGCGAAAAAAATCTTCCATCACGATGATGTCTTTGACAAAAAAGCCGACGTGGCTGAAGGCGACGGCGGGTACGGCTGCGCTTTGACTCATGAGCTTGACTCCTTGCGTGTTGGGATGCCGCGTGCAAAGAACGAGTGCATTGCGATCACCTTGAAGCGATACGGCCGGATTTGGGTTTTAGCGGCTCTTCGCAGAATTAATTTACATTTTTATCATAATTTGACAATTTTACAAGTTTAATTTAGGCTTAACTTCGATTCTGAACCAGCAAGGGCGAAGCGTCGCGCTTCGCCCGTAAAAAAAAGCAGCCCAAAGCGGCACCGGGACATCACCAACCAAGGAGGAGTAATGAATCACGCACGCTTGTTGTCCGCCCTCACCGGGCTCGCGGCCGTAATCGCATTGATGCCAGGTATTGCGCTGGCCCAGGATTATCCGAACAAGCCGGTACGCATCATCGTGCCCTTCCCCGCCGGCACCGGCCCCGATGCCAACGCCCGCCAGATCGCCGCCAAGATGGGCCCCGCCCTCGGCCAGACCGTGGTGATCGAAAACCGCCCCGGCGCCGCCGGCCAGATCGGCACCGATTTCGCCGCGAAGTCGGCGCCAGACGGTTACACGCTGTACATGGGCTTCACCAGCACCATCTCGATCCAGCCCTATGTCTACTCCAAGCTGCCCTACAACGCCGAACGCGATCTCGCGCCGGTGAGCCTGGTCGGCGTACTGCGCACCGGCATGATTGCGCACCCGTCGGTGCCGGCCAAAGACGGGCGCGAACTGATCGCGCTGTCCAAAGCCCAACCCGACTTGCTCAACGCGGCGACCCAGGGCGTCGGGACTTATTCGCACCTGTCGGGCGAGTGGTTCAACAGTGTCACTGGCGCGAAACTCAAGTTCATTGCCTACAACACCAGCAGCCCCTACGCCGACCTGATGGCCGGGCAAACGCAGTTGATGTTCGACGGCATGCCGGCCGCAGTCGGCAACATCAGGGCCGGCAAATTGAAGGTGCTGGCGATCAGCGGCAAGACGCGCCACCCGAACTTTCCCGATGTACCGACCTTTGCCGAACTGGGCATGCCCGAGTTCGATCCGGTGGCCTGGTTAGGCTTGTTCGCGCCGGCCGGTACGCCGCAGGCGATTCAAGACAAGATCGGCGCAGCGGTGGCGCAAGGCGTGAAAGCGCCCGACTTTGTCGAACAATGGCGCAGCTTTGGCGGCGACCCGGTGGGCAGCACGCCGGCCGAGTTTGCCGCTTTCATCAAGACCGACCAGGCGCGCTGGAAAGCGGTGATCAGCCGCGCCGGCGTGAAGCTCGATTGAGCATGCGCCCCCTGATGAGCCACAAGGTTGCGGCGCTGCTGGGCGCCATCGCAATAGCCTTCGCGACCGCAGCCGCAGCCCAGGCCTACCCGTCCAAGCCGGTGCGTGTGGTGCTACCCTTTCTGGCCGGAACCGGCCCCGACCTGGTGGCACGGCAACTCACCGAAAAGCTGGCGCAATCGACCGGACAGCAGTTCATCGTCGAGAACCGCGCCGGCGCCAATGGCATCATCGCAATGGAGGCCGTCGCCAAGTCGGCACCCGACGGTTACACCATTGCCTTTGCCGACATCGGTCAGCTTGCCATCAACCGCAACCTGTACAAGAAACTTCCCTACGATCCGGAAGCGGATTTCGTCCCCATCACCATCGCCTATTCGACGCCGTTCTACATACTGACCAGCGCCAAGGGGCCGTACAAGTCGCTGGCCGACCTGATAAGTGCGGCGAAAGACAAACCGGGCAGCGTCAACTACGCCTCAACCGGCAGCGGCAGCCCGACGCAATTGTTCATGGAGCAGTTCAAGAGCGCAACCGGCGTGGCGATCACCCACATTCCGTTCAAGGGCAGCACGCAAATCATGCCTGGTATCCTGTCGGGGGAAATCGCCACAGTCATGCTGGGCATGGGTTCGGTGAAGGGCCTGGTCGAGCAAGGGCAGTTGCGCGCGCTGGCGGTCACCAGCGCGGCGCGCACCAGCGGTTTTCCCGGTGTGCCGACAGTGGCCGAGGCGACTGGCGTAAAGGGCTTCAATGCCGTGACCTGGGTGGCTTTTGTCGCTCCGGCCAAAACGCCGCGCGCGATTGTCGACAAGCTCAATGCCGAGATTCGCAAGGCGCTTGCCGCCCCCGACGTGCGCGCGCGCATGGCAGGGCAGGGATTTGACGACCTGGGCAGCACGCCGGAACAACTGACGCAGCGCATACGCGAAGACAGCGCGACCTATGCGACCATCATCAAGGCCACCGGCATACAGGCCGAATAACCTGGCCAAAACGGGCTCTCCCACACCATGAACCCAATGCAGGACAGGCAGGCCATTTGCGAACTGATGCACAACTGGGGTTTCTGGCGCGACCAGGCGCGCTGGGACGAACTGCGCACCGCCTTTCACCCCGAGGGCACCATCAACGTCACCTGGTTCAACGGCCTGTTCAGCGATTTTGTCGCGGCGTCGATCGAGATGCGCAAACGCCGCACCGGTTCCAAGCACTGGATAGGCGGCTCGCTGATCCGGCTTGCCGGCGATCGGGCGCTGTCGGACACCAACGTCATGATCATGGGCCGCTCGGTGGTGCATGACATCGAGGTCGATACCGTGGCCTACGGCCGCTTTTTTGATTCTGTCGAGCGGCGCGATGGCGTGTGGCGCATCCTGCGGCGCGAGGCGATTTATGAAAAAGACCGCGTCGATCCGGTGGTCGCCGGCACCGTGGTGCCGTTTGACGCGAAAAAACTCGCCGGTTTTCCACCGGCCTACCGCCACCTCGCCTACTCGCTTTCAAGCCAGGGCTTTGGCGTATCGCCCGACCTGCCGACCAATGACAGCGCGTCGCTGGCGAGGGTAATGGCACAGGGCGAGGCCTGGATGGCGGGCACGGCCGCCGCCTGGGGCTAGGCCCGGCGCGACAGCCCGCGTTGCGGGCATTACAATTGCGGCCTCGCACCCAGACGCTCGGCCACGCCTCGCCACGCCTCGCCACGCTTGGCCACGCAACGCGCGAAGTAACATTGCATACCAGCATCGTCAATCGAAGTACCGTCCGGAGATTTTCAATGAAACTGCTCAGTTATTCACTCAAGAACAAAACCACCTGGGGTGTCGCCACCGACAAGGGCGTCATCGATTGCAGCGCCCTGTTCCCGACTCTGCGTGCCGCCCTCGAAGCCAACGGCCTCGACAAGGTCAAGGCCTTCGCCTCCGGCCGTGACGCCAACGCCACGCTGACCGAGATCACCTACCTGCCGGTCGTACCCGATCCGGGCAAGATCATCTGCGTCGGCCTCAACTATCAGGACCACGTCAAGGAAACCAAGCGCGACAACACCGAGAACCCGGCGCTGTTCATCCGCTTTGCCGAGTCGCAAGTGGGCCACAACCAGCCCATCGTGCTGCCGCCCGAATCGACGCACCTTGACTACGAGTGCGAAATCGCCGTCATCATCGGCAAGGGCGGACGCCGCATTTCGGAAGCCGATTCCTGGTCGCACATCGCCGGCTACGCGCCCTATAACGACGGTTCGATCCGCGACTGGCAGCGCCACACCATCCAATGGACGGCGGGCAAGAATTTCAGCAAGACCGGCGGCTTCGGTCCGTGGATGGTGACGCGCGACGAAATCGCCGACGACGCCGAATTGTCAATCGAGACGCGCCTCAACGGCCAGGTGATGCAGCACTCGACCACCAGGCACATGATTTTCAGCATCCCGGTGCTGATCAAGTACATCTCGACCTTCACCAGCCTGCAGCCGGGCGATGTGATCGTCACCGGCACGCCGGGCGGGGTCGGCGCGCGGCGCGAACCGCCGGTGTGGATGAAGGCCGGCGACACCGTCGAAATCGAACTCGGCAAGGTCGGCGTGCTGGTCAATACCATCGCCAAGGAATAAGCCGCGGGCGAATTGAAAAAGGGGGCTGCGGCCCCCTTTTTTTAAGTTGACAGACTACGAAACGGCAACGGCAAAAGCTTTCACCACAGAGGGCACGGAGAACACGGAGAAAGGCAAAAAAGGAAGGTAAAGAAAACAGGGGGTTTTTTCTCCGTGCTCTCCGTGCCCTCTGTGGTGCAGCTTTGTTATTGCAGCACGCTGTCAGCGTTCGAGCAAAGCGGACTTTTCCTTGACCTTCGCCCACGCATCGGCATCAGCCGGGGCGTCCTTGCGCTCGATGATGGGTTTCCAGGCACGCGCCAGTTCCGCGTTGAGGGCGATGAAGGGGCGCTGCGCCGGCGGCACGTCGTCCTCGGCAAAAATCGCCTCGACCGGGCATTCGGCTACGCACAGCGTGCAGTCAATGCACTCCTCGGGATCGATGACCAGCATGTTGGGGCCCTCGCGAAAGCAATCGACCGGGCAGACGTCGACGCAGTCGGTGTATTTGCACTTGATGCAGCTTTCGGTGACGACATAAGACATACGCTGGCTTTCCGGGGTGGGTTTGGCGATAAGGCATTAAAAGTATTGAAATTTTAACATGCAGTCCCTGGCTGCAGCCGGAGCAGCGCGGACCAGCCTGGCTGTTCTCCGGGGACGCAGCAATGCCACCGGCCGATTTTTGATAGGATAGCCATACGAGGTGGCCACGCCCCTTGCCCCCGCATCCCCCCGCAGCCGTCCGCGCTGCTTTTTCCGAAACGAGGCATAGACTTACATGAGCGAGAACATCCAACACGTTACCGATTCCACCTTTGACCCCGAAGTGCTCAAATCCGAGTTGCCGGTATTGGTAGATTACTGGGCCGAATGGTGCGGCCCGTGCAAGGCCATCGCCCCCATGCTCGAGGAAATCGCCAAGGACTATGGCGGCAAGATCAAGATCGCCAAACTCAACGTGGACGAGAACTCGGCTACCGCGACCAAATACGGCATTCGCGGCATCCCGACGCTGATGTTGTTCAAGGCCGGCGATGTGGCGGCGCAAAAGATCGGCGCCCTCTCCAAATCGCAGCTCACGGCCTTTCTTGACAGCAATATCTAAACACCCTATTCTTGCCCCCGAAAGCGTCGCATAGAAGAACAAGCAGCATGCGACGCGAGCTCCTCGCCCTATCCCCCAAATAGCGTTTCAAAGCGTTTCGGCGCACAGCGTTTCGGCGATATTCGGCGCGAGTATTGATCCCCTTTTCTCAGCTTTACCGGTTTCATCCCAGGTCCTTTGCGGATCCTCTTTTGGCATAAACAATCCCATCTATGTATTTATCCGAGCTCAAGAGCCTGCACGTCAGTGCGCTCCTCGACATGGCGGTCACCAACGAAATCGAGGGTGCCAACCGCCTGCGCAAGCAGGAACTGATTTTCGCCCTGCTCAAGCACCTGTCCAAAAAAGGCGAACCCATTTTCGGGGACGGTACGCTCGAGGTGCTGCCCGACGGCTTCGGCTTCCTGCGCTCACCCGACACCTCCTACCTCGCCTCGACCGATGACATCTACGTCTCGCCGTCGCAGATCCGCCGTTTCAACCTGCACACCGGCGACACCATTGAAGGCGAGATCCGCACGCCCAAGGAAGGCGAGCGCTACTTCGCGCTGGTCAAGGTCGACAAGGTCAACGCCGACGCGCCCGAGGCCTCCAAGCACAAGATCCTGTTCGAGAACCTGACGCCGTTGCATCCGGACAAGATCCTCAAGCTCGAGCGCGACATCAAGAGCGAAGAGAACATCACCGGCCGCATCATCGACATCATCGCCCCCATCGGCAAGGGCCAGCGCGGCCTGATCGTCTCCCCGCCCAAGGCCGGCAAGACGGTGCTGATGCAGCAACTTGCCCACGCCATTACGACCAATTACCCCGAGACCGTGCTGATCGTGCTGCTGATCGACGAACGACCCGAGGAAGTCACTGAAATGACCCGCTCGGTCAAGGGCGAGGTCGTCGCCTCGACCTTCGATGAACCGGCGACGCGCCACGTGCAGGTCGCCGAGATGGTCATCGAAAAAGCCAAGCGCCTGGTCGAGCACAAAAAAGACGTCATCATCCTGCTCGATTCCATCACCCGCCTCGCCCGTGCGTACAACACCGTCGTGCCGGCCTCGGGCAAGGTGCTGACCGGCGGTGTCGATGCCAACGCACTGCAACGGCCGAAGCGCTTTTTCGGCGCAGCGCGCAACGTCGAGGAAGGCGGTTCGCTGACCATCATCGCCACCGCCCTCATCGACACCGGCAGCCGCATGGACGACGTGATCTACGAAGAGTTCAAAGGCACCGGCAACATGGAAATCCATCTTGACCGTCGCATGTACGAAAAGCGCATTTTCCCCGCCATCAACGTCAACCGCTCCGGCACGCGCCGCGAGGAGTTGCTGATCGACAAGGAAATTCTGCAAAAAGTCTGGGTGCTGCGAAAACTGCTCTACCCGATGGACGACCTTGAGGCGGCGGAATTCCTCGTCGACAAGGTCAAGGCGACCAAGACCAATTCGGATTTTTTCGACTCGATGCGCCGCGGCTGAGCCGCCAGATAGTCGGTAAACGGTTGTTTTTGCTCAAATCTTCTGACCTCTGCATAGAGACAGGTTTGCCCTCGCGGCGTACTTCTGGCATACTGCAGCACTTTTTTACCGCCTCGAAACGCCGTACGCACAACTTTGGCCATCCTGGCCCGGTGAAACCGAGGCAAACCCGCGAAAGGAAACAGCATGAAAACCGGCATTCATCCTGAATACAACGAGATCAAGGTTACCTGCAGCTGCGGGAACACCTTTGAAACGCGCTCGACCAACAACAAGCCGCTGACGGTTGAGGTGTGCTCCGCCTGCCACCCGTTCTACACCGGCAAGCAAAAGATCCTCGACACTGCGGGTCGCGTCGAGAAGTTCAAGAACAAGTACGCCAGCAAGGCCACCAAAGCCGCCACTGCGGCCGAGAAGGCTGCGGCTGCCGCAGCGGCGCAGACTGTTTGATTTTCAGCGCCCTCCAGAGAAAAGGCAGCTTCGGCTGCCTTTTTAATTGGTAATCCATGCTGCTTCGCGCCCTCGTCCTGATTGTGCTGCTGGCATGCGTAGCCGGTTGCGCCACCAATCCGGTCACCGGTGAGCGCAATTTCGTGCTGATGTCCGAGGTGCAGGAAATACAAACCGGCCGCGCCGCCGACCAGGATGTCAAAAAGCAGTACGCGCTGTATGACGAGAACAATCTTGCAGCGTACGTAAACGAGGTCGGCCAGCGACTGGCGGTGCTCAGCCACCGCCCCGGATTGAGCTATACCTTCACCTTGCTTGATTCGACCGAGATCAACGCCTTTGCGCTGCCGGGCGGCCACATCTATGTCACTCGCGGCATTGTCGCCCTGCTCAATTCCGAGGCCGAGCTCGCCGCAGTGCTGGGCCACGAAATCGGACACGTCACCGCACGGCACAGCGTACGGCAGATGAGTGCGGCGCAAAGCACCGATATTCTGATCACGCTCGCCTCGGTACTGAGTCCGGCGCTGCGCAACCAGAACGTGCAGAACATCGGCGGCCTCGTCGGTGGCGCGCTGCTGTCGGGCTACGGCCGCGAACATGAATTGGAAGCCGACCGCCTGGGCGCCGAATACCTCGCCCGCGCCGGCTACGACCCGCAGGCGATGATCCGCGTCATCGGGGTGTTGAAAAACCAGGAATTGGCCGACGTCGCGGCGGCAAAACTGGAGGGCCGCGCGCCGCGTGCGTATCACGGCGTATTCGAAAGCCACCCCGACAACGACACCCGGCTGCAGCAGACTGTGACCGCGGCAGCCGGATTGCGCGCGGGCGCACGCGGCGACGGTCGCGACGAATTTCTCAAACGCACCGCCGGCATGCTATTCGGTGACAGTCCGCGCGAGGGCGTCGTGCGCAACGGCGTGTTTTATCACCCCGACCTCGGTTTCGCGCTGACGCTGCCGCGTGAATGGCGCGTGCAAAACCTGCCCGATCGGCTGCTCATGCTCGCCCCCGGCGGGGACGCCGTGCTCGAGGTTCGCATGCAGGCGAGGCCCGACCGCGAACCTGTCGCGGTGCTGCGCACCAACCGGCTGATAAACAATGACATCGAAACAACTCCGGTCAACGGCCTGCCGGCGGCGATCGGCAGCGGTCGCACCGGCGCCGCAGGTGTGGTGTACTTGGGTGACAACATGATGATTTTCAATGCCGCGGCCAAATCAGGGAACCTCGACGAGACCCGCGCGCGCGCGGTGCGCGACACCATCCGCAGCCTTCATCGCATTAGCGAATCCGAGCGCGCAATGGCAAGGCCTTTGCGCCTGCGTACCATCACCGCGACGGCCGACACCCGCTTTGCCGGACTCGCCGCCAGATCGCCGCTCGGGCGCAGTGCCGAGACCACGCTGCGCCTCATCAACGGCATTTACCCCGCCGGCGAACCGCGCGCGGGACAAAGCCTGAAGGTGGTCGAATAGTGCGCACCGTACCACTGCCTTTGCCCGGCGCGCTGCTGGCCTTGATGGCACTCGCCTATGCAGTGCCGGGACTGGTCGGGCATTCGCCGTGGAAGTCCGAGGACGCCATCGGCATCGGTATCGTCCACCAGTTCCTGACCGGCAAAGACTGGCTGATGCCGCGCCTCGCCGGCGAACCGTATTTCGAGGACGGTCCGCTGTTCTACTGGCTGGGCGCGGCGCTGGCGAAACTGCTGGGTGGCCTGTTCGCCGCGCATGATGCGGCGCGGCTTGCCTGTGCGCTGGCGCTCGCCGGCGTGTTTGGTTTTCTGCGCCTGGCCGGTAAATCGCTGCAGGGACCGGTGCAAGGCAATGCGGCATTACTCGCCTTGATGGGCTGCCTTGGCCTGCTGGTGCATGCGCACGAAATGGCGGCTGAAACCGGCGCGCTGGCCGGACTCGCCGCCGCTTACTGGGGACTTGCGCTGGCGCGCGATGCGGGTACGCTGCGGCGCTTTTGCACCGTGGTGCTGGTTCTGGGCGGCGGCATCGCGGTCGCACTGCTGAGCAAGGGCCCGGTCGCTGCATTTGCGCCCGTTGCCACGGCGCTGCTGCTGCCGCTGGTCGCGCCCGACTGGCGCAACCGGCGCAGTGCGCTCGCCCTCACCGGCGCACTGGTGTTGGCGCTTGGCGCCGCCGCCGCGTGGTTTGTCGCGCTGCACACCCGCTCGCCACAGCTTGCGACCAGTTGGCTGGTGGTCGCATTCAAGTCGGAACCCGGGGTATGGAATTCGCAATTGCAGGTGCTGGCCTGGGCGGCGTGGCCGGCGTGGCCGCTCGCCTTGTGGGAACTATGGCGGCGGCGGCACGCCTTTGCCGTACCCTCGGTGCAAATGCCGCTGATCGCGCTGATTGCGTCGCTGATCGCAGTGTTTGGATTTGCGCCGGAAGGGCGTGATATCGCGGTCCTGCCGGTGCTGTTGCCGCTCGCGCTGCTGGCCGGCAGCGCCGTTGACGCCTTGCGCCGCGGCGCGGCCAACGCGCTGACCTGGTTTGGCACCATGACCTTTACCCTGGCCGGACTGCTGGTCTGGCTTGGCTGGATTGCGATGATGACCGGCATGCCACCGACCATTGCGCGCAACTTCGCCAAACTCGAGCCGGGTTTCCAGATGCAGTTTGCTGCGCTGCCGGTCATCGTCGCGATCGTCGTCAGCATCGCGTGGGGCTGGCTGCTGCTCGGTGCGGTCCGTTCATCGCATCGCAGCCTGACCTTCTGGGCTGGCGGCATGACGCTTGTCTGGGCACTGGTGATGACACTGTGGCTGCCGTGGATAGACTACGGCAAGAGCTACGGTGGCGTCGCCGCATCGCTCAAGCGCGCGCTGTCCGCAAATGCAGGCGCTTCAGGCGCGTGCATACAAAGCACGGGGCTGGGCGAGGCGCAGCGCGCCGCCTTCCACTATCATGCCGGCGTTGTCACCCTGCGCAACGAGGTTTCACGCAACCATCGCTGCGGTCTGCTGCTGGTGCAGTCCGGACCGCGCGAAACCCGGCCCGAGGGCTGGCTGCGCATCTGGGAAGGCAGCCGTCCGCGCGACAGCGAACGGTACCGGCTGTACAGCAGAGCCTCGAGTCCGGCGCCTGGCGAAAAGTCCGCCGCACGCGTGCACGCCCCCAATCCGGAAAAATAAACCCCATGCCCCGACTCACTGCAAGCCCCGCCTGGACCGCCCTGGAGGCGCACTGCGAAGCGCTGGAGGATGCCCGCCTCGGTGACATGTTCAAGCTTGATCCGCAACGCGCCGGACGCTTTTCAATCGAAGCGGCGGGGCTTTTCCTCGACTATTCGAAGCAGCGCGTCACCGGCGAAACGATGCTGCATCTTGGCGCATTGGCGCGGCAGGCAAAGCTCGCTGACTGGATAACAAAACTGTTCTCGGGCAAAGCCGTCAACGACACCGAGAATCGCGCCGCCATGCATATGGCGCTGCGCGGTGCCGCCGGCGATTATCCCGAGCCCTACGCTGGCAGCGTGGCCGCTGCGCTGGCGCAAATGCGCGGCTTTGTCGCGTCTGTGCGCAGCGGATCGCTGCGCGGCCGTTCCGGCACACCCATTGGCGCCGTGGTCAATATCGGCATCGGCGGCTCCGACCTCGGGCCGAGAATGGTGGTACACGCGCTGCGCGCCGCAACCGACACCGCGCTGGTGCTGCGCTTTGTCTCCAATGGCGATCCGGCCGACCTTGCGGCAAAGATCGCCGATCTTGATCCGGCCGCCACGTTGTTCATCGTTTCGTCAAAAACATTCGGTACCGCCGAAACCCTGGCAAATGCCCGCGCCGCCAAAGCCTGGCTGGAACGGGCGGGCCTGGACAGCGCGGCGCATTTCGCTGCGGTGACCGCCAACGCGGCGGCGGCGACCGCGTTTGGCATTGCGCCGGAGCATTGCTTTCCGATCTGGGACTGGGTCGGCGGCCGCTATTCGGTGTGGTCGCCGATCGGCCTGCCGATTGCGCTGGCCGTGGGCATGAGCGGGTTCGAATCCCTGCTGTCGGGCGCCCGCGACATGGACCGGCATTTTCGCGACACCCCATTCGAAAACAACATGCCGGTATTGCTCGGCTTGCTCGGCGTCTGGAATGTCAATTTTCTTGGCGCAGGCACCGAGGTAATCCTGCCCTATGCCGAGGACTTGCGCGACCTGCCGGCCTATCTGCAGCAACTCGGCATGGAATCAAATGGCAAGCACGTCGATCGCGCAGGCAAGGAAGTCGATTACGACACTTCGCCCGTGCTCTGGGGTATGGCCGGCAGCAACGGCCAGCACGCCTTTCACCAGTTGCTGCACCAGGGGACCCACCTCGTGCCCTGCGACTTCATCATCTGTGCCGGCGGGAATGAAGCCGCGCCGGAGTACGATTTGCTGTTCGCCAATGCGCTGGCGCAATCAGCCGCCCTCGCCTTCGGCAAAAATGACGGCGAGGCATGGGAGGTTTGCCCCGGCAACCAGCCTTCGAACACGCTGCTGCTGCCGGGATTGTCTGCACATGCACTGGGGGCGATGCTGGCGTTGTACGAGCACAAGGTATTCGTGCAAAGCGTCATCTGGAATATCAATCCGTTCGACCAGTGGGGCGTCGAACTGGGCAAGCACATCGCCCGCGCCATCGAGCCCGGGCTAAGCGGCGCGACGCTGCCCGCGGACACCGATTCCTCGACGCGCCAGTTGGTGGCGCGGCTGAAGCGACGCGATTGATTTAAACTGGCCAGAGACACCGGCCTCGGCGTGAGCATCCCGGTGTGAAAACGCCGGGCGGAACCAGATACGGGAGCAAACCTTGAACGAAGAAAACTTCAACCTCAGCATACGCAAGTTCCTCAAAACCGTCGGTGTCGGCTCGCAGCGCGAGATCGAGCGCGCCGTGGACGAGGCGCGCGCGCGGGGGGCCATCGCCGGCAACGAGTCTTTCCCGGTCAAGGTCACACTCGAGCTGCCCGGCCTGAAACTGTCGGTAAAATTTGACGGCACCATAGAACTGGGCTGAACGCCCCGGAGGGACCATGAATCAACCACGCCAACTCGATGCCAGCCTCGAAGACGAATTGCGCGCCCTGCTGGGCGACCGACTTACGACCTCGCGCGGCGTGCGCGAGCACCACGGCAGGGATGAATCGTACTACCCGTATGCACCGCCCGACGCCGTGGTGTTTCCGCACAGCACCGAAGAAGTGCGCGACATTGTCAACATCTGCCGCCGCCACAAGACGCCGATGATTCCCTATGGCGTCGGCACCTCGCTTGAGGGCCATATCCTCGCCATTCACGGCGGTGTGTGTATTGACATGTCGCAGATGAACAAGCTGATCGGCGTGCACGCCGAGGACCTCGACTGCACGGTGCAAGCCGGTGTCACGCGCAAACAGCTGAACGAGGAGATCCGCCATACCGGGCTGTTCTTTCCGGTCGATCCTGGCGCCGATGCCACCCTCGGCGGCATGGCGTCAACGCGCGCCTCCGGCACCAACGCCGTGCGTTACGGCACAATGCGCGAGAACGTGCTTGCCCTCACCGTGGTCACGGCTGACGGCCGCATCATCAAGACCGCGACGCGCTCGCGCAAGTCCGCCGCCGGCTACGACCTGACGCGCCTCTTTGTCGGCGCCGAGGGTACGCTTGGCATCATCACCGAAGTGACGGTGCGCCTTTACGCCGTGCCGCAGGCCATCTCCGCCGCAGTATGCTCGTTCAAGGACATGGCGGGCGCGGTCAGCACCGTCATCCAGACGCTGCAGAACGGCATCCCGATTGCCCGCAGCGAAGCCTTGTGCGGACTCACCATGAAGGCCATCAATGCCCACAGCAAAACCACCTACAAGGAGCAGCCGACGCTGTTTCTCGAATTCCACGGCACCGAGGCCGGCGTCAAGGAACAGGTGGAAATGCTGTCGGAAATCGCCGCCGATCACGGCTGCGAGGGGTTTGACTGGGCAACGCGGCCCGAAGACCGTACGCGGCTCTGGTCGGCGCGCCACACCGCCTACTTCGCGTCGCTGCAGTTGCGGCCGGGCACCCGTGCGGTCTCCACCGACGTATGCGTTCCGATTTCGCGGCTCACCGAATGCATGGTCGAAACGGCAAGGGACATCGACGCCGCATCGATGCCGATCCCGATGTTCGGCCACGTCGGTGACGGCAATTTCCACCTGGTGATACTGGTGCGCCCCGACAGTGACGCAGACCTTGAAGAGGCCAAGACGCTCAACGAGCGCCTGGTCAATCGTGCGCTGGCGATGGAAGGCACCTGCACCGGCGAGCACGGCATAGGCTCGGGCAAAATCAAATCGCTGCAAAAGGAACTGGGGGAGGCGGTCGATCTGATGGCTGCGCTCAAGCGCACCTTCGACCCGGACAATCTGATGAATCCGGGCAAGATCATTCCGGCCTGAGGCGCGCAACCGAGCGCCGGGCAGACGCCTCAGAGCTTGAGAAAGTGCTCGCGGTAGTACTTCAATTCCTCGATCGACTCGTAGATATCGGCCAGGGCTTCGTGCTTGCCATGCTTGGTCAGGCCCTTGGCGAGCTCCGGGCGCCAGCGTTTGGCCAGTTCCTTCAGCGTCGAGACATCGAGGTTGCGGTAGTGGAAATAACCCTCCAGCGCAGGCATCCAGCGCGCAAGAAAGCGCCGGTCCTGGCAGATCGAGTTGCCGCACATCGGCGACACCTGCTTCGGGGCGAACTGGGACAGGAAAGCGGTCATCTGCAATTCTGCCGGCGCCTCGGTCAGCATCGAGGCCTTCACTTTTTCGATCAACCCGGAGCGGCCGTGCGTGCCCTTGTTCCAGGCGTCCATGCCGTCCAGCACGGCATCGGATTGGTGCACCACCAGCACCGGCGCCTCGGCGACGGTATTCAACTGGCCGTCGGTGACAACGATGGCAATCTCGATGATTCTGTCGGTGTCCGGCTGCAGTCCGGTCATTTCCATATCTATCCACAACAGGTTGTTCTGGTCTTGTGCCATGGTCAGCGCTACTTTCCGGTTTCCAGGGAGCCGCAATCGGGCGGGGGTGCATCCCCAAGCCGGGGACGAGCGTGTAAGATACGATTGTCGCATAACCGTGTTGCGTGACCCTAACGGGTCGTTCACAAAGCGGAAGTCCGTAGTGGATGACGCGGGGCGCAAGTGGTTGCAGCCGGACATGCCACGAACGGGCGACGTTTGCCGCCTGGCGGCAAACCCACCGCCCGCCAACCGACGGATCTGAATGCACGCTTTCACACTGATTTTCCTCGCAGCGCTGGCGGTCACCACGGTGGTACGCCTGTGGCTGTCGGTGCGGCACCTGCGCCACGTCTTGCGCAACCGTGAGCGGGTACCCTCCGAGTTCTCGGGCCGCATCACCCTTGCCTCCCACCAGAAGGCGGCCGACTACACCGACGCAAAGGTGCGGCTGGGCATGCTTGAAACCGTGGTCGGGTCACTGGTGCTGCTGGGTTTTACACTGGGAGGCGGCCTGCAGTGGCTGTCTGGCGCATGGGCGGCCGCGTTCACGCCGGGCGGTTACCCGCATGGCATCGCCCTGGTGGTCAGCGCCGTTGCAGCCGGGAGCATCCTCGACCTGCCCTTCAGCATTTACCGTACTTTCGTGGTCGAGGCAAAGTTCGGCTTCAATCGCATGACGCTGTCCTTATACCTCGCCGACCTCGTGAAACAAAGCGCCCTCGGCGCCGCGTTGGGCATCCCGGTGCTGGGCGCGGTGTTATGGCTGATGGACCGCATGGGCGAATGGTGGTGGCTGTACGTTTGGCTGTTCTGGATGAGCTTCAACCTTCTGGTGCTGACGCTGTACCCGACCGTCATCGCGCCGCTGTTCAACAAATTCTCGCCGCTTGACGACGCATCGCTCAAGTCGCGCATTGAGGCCCTGCTGGCAAAGTGCGGCTTTACCTCGAAGGGATTGTTTGTGATGGACAGCTCCAAACGTTCCAGCCACGGCAACGCGTATTTCACCGGCTTTGGCGCGGCCAAACGCATCGTGCTTTTCGACACGCTGATCAGCCGTCTCGCGCCGGCCGAGGTCGAGGCGGTGCTGGCCCACGAACTGGGCCACTTCAAGCACCGCCATGTCGCAAAACGCATGGTCCTGCTGTTCATGGCCAGCCTCGCCTTCCTGTGGTTGCTCGGTTTTCTCATCGGCAACGCCTGGTTCTTCGAGGGACTGGGCGTGCAAACACAGGGTACCGCCATGGCGCTGCTGCTTTTTTTCATGGTACTGCCGGTGTTCACCTTCCTGCTGCAGCCGCTTGCCAGCCTTTACTCGCGCATGCACGAATACCAGGCCGATGCCTATGCTGCCCAACAGGCGAGCCCGGACGACCTGGTGCAGGCCCTGGTCAAGCTCTATCAGGACAACGCCGCGACGCTGACGCCTGACCCGCTGCATTCGGCGGTATATGACTCGCATCCGCCGGCGGCGCTGCGCATCGCGCGGTTGCAGGCCTTGAGGCAGCCGAGGTGAGTAATCTGCTGACGCAGAAATGCCGCGACCTGCCCGCCGACACCCCGCCGCTTGGCGCAGCCGAGATCGCCGCGTTGCTGCGCATGACGCCGGGGTGGACGCATGCCGATGGCGTCATCTCCAAGACCTACGGCTTCAAAAATTACTACGAAACCATGGCATTCGTGAACGGCGTCGCACTCATCGCCCATCGTGAGGACCATCATCCGGACATGGTCGTCAGCTACAACCGCTGCCGCGTCGCCTACAACACCCATTCCATCGGCGGCATTTCGATGAACGATTTCATCTGCGCCGCCAAGCTCGAAGCTCTGGCGTCGATTTGAACGCAGACATGAGCGTACCGGCGGCCCTGATGCAGGGCATCGTCGTCGCCGCGTTCGGCCGGCAATACCTGGTGCGATCGGATGCCGATGAAATGCTGTTGTGCGTGCCCCGCGGCAAGAAGAGCGAGGTCGCCTGCGGCGACCGCGTAAGCTTTGCGCGCACCTCGGCCAACCAGGGCGTGATAGAGCATATCGAACCGCGCAGTACGCTTTATCTGCGCTCCGCCGCTTACCGCCAGAAACTCATCGCTGCCAACGCCACCCAGATCGCCATTGTCGTTGCCGCGGAGCCAAGTTTCAGCGAGGAACTCATCTGCCGGCTGATAGTGGGCGCAGAGGAGCAGCGCATGAAATCGCTGCTGGTGCTGAACAAGTCCGACCTGCCCGCCACCGTGTCTGCGCGCGCGCGGCTCGCCTGCTTTGCCGCAGCCGGCCATCGCGTGGTGGAGATTTCAGCACTGCACGATTGCTCGGCGCTGCTGCCTGTGCTGCACGGCGAAACAACGGTGCTGGTGGGACAGTCGGGAATGGGCAAATCGACGCTGATCAACGGCCTCGTACCCGATGCCGAGGCGAGCACGCGTGAAATTTCGGCATTCCTCGACTCGGGCCGCCACACCACGACCCACGCCAGGATTTACCGCCTGGACGCAGACAGCCTGCTCATCGACTGCCCCGGGCTGCAGGAGTTCGGCCTGCACCACCTGAGCCGCGGCGAGATGGAGTACGGCTTTGTCGAGTTCCGCCCCTTCCTCGGCAAATGCCGCTTCAACGACTGCCTGCACGACGTCGAACCCGGATGTGCGTTGATCGCCGCGCGCGATGCCGGCCTGGTTGCGGCCAGGCGGTTCGAGCTGATGCGGCGCATCATCGCCGCAGAGCGGGTATGACGCCGCTGTTCACATCGCTCAACCTGCATGAGATCCATCACCTGAGAAATCTGCTCGCCGCAGAGGGCATTGCGAGCTTTGTCAAAAACGAAATGCTGTCGCGCCTGGCGGGGGAAATTCCGTTCACCGAATGCGCGCCGCAACTGTGCCTGGCACGGGAAGCAGATCTTGCTGCGGCCGAAAAAATACTCGCTGTTTTCCGCATGGCTCCGATCAAAGGATCCGACTGGACCTGCGGGCAATGCACAGAGCGTTGCGAAGGCCAGTTCAGCGACTGCTGGCGTTGCGGTACGCGGCGCCCGGGCTGAATGCGCCTGGGGCGGTTTGTGCGCCTGCGGCGACTAAAGTATGGCGGCGACGCCAAGCACCAGCAGCAACACCAGCCACAGGACCAGTGCACGCCAGACCAGGCCGATGGTGCTGTCGAGGAAACTGACATCGGCGTCGTCACCAGTGCCCATTTCCGGGCGCTCGACGATTTCGCCATCCTGCACGTAGGGCATGCCCAGCTTGACGCCCAGTGCGCCGGCACCCGCAGATATGACGATGCCCAGCACCGGATCCTTCCATTTTGCCGCCTGGCTGCGCCAGCAAAAAATCGCGTCCTCGAAGTCACCGACGATGGCGAACGCGCTGGCGGTGAAACGCGCCGGCAACCATTCCATGACGGCAAAGGCCTTGCTCGCAAACTGGCCGAAGCGGCCCAGTTCGCCATCCGGCGCGCCGCCCCAGCGACGATGGAAAAACGAGGTGAGCCGGTACAGGATTGCACCGCTCGGTCCGGGCAGAACCACGAACCAGAACACCACTGCAAACACATTACGATGCGAAGCGGCGAGCGCCTCCTCGATTGTCAGGCGCACCACCTCCTCGGCGTTCAGGTTGGCACAGCTATGGCCGCGCCAGGACGAAAGATGCCGGCGTGCAGAATCGAGATCATCCTGCTTCAGCGCCAAATGGATACCCGTAAAATGATGGCTGAACTGCCGAAAGCCCATGGTAAGGTAAAGGGCAAGCACGTTGAAAGCCAGCGCCAGCACCACATTGACACGCCACAACAGGGCATAGACAAGCCAGGTTCCGAGCACGATCGGCGCCACGCCGAGAAGCCAGGCAATCAGCCCGTGCTGCGATTCACCGGCATTGAAGTGCCGCTCCAGCCAGGTGGCGAGACGGCCCAGAGGGGACAAAAGATAGCGGCGGCCCGACAAGGGACGCCACTGCTCCACAAGGAGCGCGATGATTAGTGAGAGCAGACTCATGATGCGGGACGAAGATACCACACCCGCACCATTTTTGACGTGGCAATGGGGGAGAAATGCCTGGGAATGCCGACGAATTGACCATTACGCCGCCGTTCGGATACGGGGAAATAGCACCGCTGCAAAAGCCCGACAGGGTGCTGCTTCCCGCCTCCGGCAGCACCCCGGACTTTTGCCGTCACATCAATGCACTGGCAGTCTCGGCAAGCGAGTTCAACGTTGCTGCGCGCGACTATCCGCTGGTGTTCAGTTCTGCCGATGACGGTGCGAGCTTCGCGCCGGTGGCTGTCCTCGGGATCGCCAACAACCAGAACCTGTTCGTAAGCGAGTCAGGCGAATGGGAAAAGGGGTGTTATGTGCCGGCCTTCGTACGGCGTTACCCCTTTTGCATCTCTAAACTCTTCGTCGATGGCGAAGCCAGGACCGAGCGGCTCGTATGTGTCGTCAAAGCCTACGTTGATTCGCAGGGGATCACGCTGTTCGACGGGTCCGGCGAGGCCACCGCGCAATGGCAGACCATCGAGCGCATGCTGCAAAACTACGAGGATGACCTGGATGCCACGGCGCAGATGTGCGCCATGCTGGCCAAGCTGGACCTGTTCTCACAGTTCAAGTTTGAAGTCATGTACGAGCACAAGGCGATGCTTACGGTGCAGGGCATGTATCGCATAGACGAGTCGAAACTGACGGCACTCAAACCAGCGAGCCTGCAGGCGCTGGTAACCAAGGGACTGATGGGCCGGGTTTACGCGCACATGCACTCGCTTGAGCGCTTTGGCGACCTTTACGCCCGCGCCGAGGCGAAGGCCGCGCGACACACCACCGCCACGGTGATCACTTGAGCGGCGGCGCCCTCCCCCCTTACCGTGCCGACAGGTAGGCATAGAGATTCATCAGCATCCCCGCAGTTGCGCCCCAGATGTAGTGACGGCCGAACGGAAGCGCGTAGTAGTACCGCTCCCCGCCGTGCCAGATGACACTGTTGCGCTGGTGGTTGCGCGGATCGAGCACAAACCCCAGCGGGACCTCGAACAGTTCGGCCACCTCGAAAGGATCCAGCCTGAGCTCGGCTGCTTCATCGACGATGGCCACCACCGGGGTCACACGGTAACCGGTCACCGTGACGTACTCGTGCAAGCTGCCCAGGACCTCGACGCGATCCGGCTGCAGGCCGATTTCCTCATGTGCCTCGCGCAGTGCCGTCGCCTCAAGATCGCGGTCTTCGGGTTCGGCCCGTCCGCCCGGAAAACTGATTTGTCCGGCGTGATCGTGCAAATGCGCCGTGCGGCGGGTGAACAACACCGTCAATCCACCGGCGCGCCGCATCACCGGCACCAGCACCGCAGCCGGCCGGATTTCCTCTGGCTTGCGCCAGAGATGCCCGTCCCCGGCGGCGATTGGAACAACCAATCGCGGCAGCGAGAAACGCTGCCGCAACTGTTGCTCTGAATATTCGGGAGACTTCGCGCGCGTGGAATTCAAGCAGGCATTCTAGCCCGATCGTTGCGCGTTCGGGATGCTCCGGCTGGAAACGGGCGGATCCCGCCGTTGCCGCTGTCGCTTCGGGCTGCCCGCTAGTCGATCAGGAACAGCGTGGTCAGTCCAAGGCCAACGCCGGCCGGCACGCCAAAACGTTCAAACAGCGTTGGACGCCTGCCCGCTACGACTGCCACCGGAACGTTGGCCAGCCTGACCAGATCATTGGCAAATGACCCGGTCAGCAGCCGGTGCCAGGTAGATTTACGCGCGGTGCCGACGACCATCTGGTGGATACCCTGCTGGTTCGCGTACTCGACCGCAGTCTGTGCGGGCTGACCGGACAACACCGCACTGCGGTATTCGACGCCCGACTCACGTACCCTGCGCTCGGCCTCATGCAAACGCTCGCGCCCCGCAGCGGCGTGGACCTCGGCCAGGGTCTTGCGGGACACGAAGCGCCCGGCATGGCGGTTCATGCCCGGCTGGACATTCACCAGATGCAGGCAGGTCTCACCGCGCCGCCTGGCCATTCCGATTGCGTGACTGAGCGCAATCATGGCGTTCTGGGATCCGTCGATGGGAACAAGAATATGGAACATGCCGTACCCTCTTCAGGCGGTCGCCTGGCCGGGCTGCGCCGACCTGCGGTTGCGCATATAACCGAGTCCGAGAACGCCGCCGATGACGAGCCCATACACAGCCCATTGCAGCGCGCTGTGCGTTTCAAAATACGCCTTGACCAGCGGTTCGCTCAGAACCATCTTGGCTGCGGTCCAGGCGAGTACCGCGGAACCAATGTAAATGATCGACGGGAAGCGCTCAACCCAGTGCAGTATCAGCGTGCTTCCCCAGATGACAATCGGAATGCTGATCAACAGCCCCAGCACGACGAGCAGGAAGTTACCGTGCGCGGCACCGGCAACGGCCAGCACGTTGTCGAGGCCCATGACGGCGTCGGCGACAACAATGGTTTTCATCGCGCCCCAGAAGTTACTGGCAGGTGAAACATTGGGATCCTCTCCCGAATCTGCGGCAAGCAGCCTGTAGGCGATCCAGATCAGCATCAAACCGCCGATAAGCAGCAATCCCGGAATCTTCAGCAGCCAGACCACGACTACCGTCATGCTGGTACGGACGACAATCGCGCCCACCGTCCCCCAGAGAATGGCCTTGCGCTGCAAATGCTTCGGCACCCCGCGCGCGGCGAGGGCGATGACAATGGCGTTGTCACCGGCCAGGACCAAGTCGATGACGATGATGGCCGCGAGCGCGGAAAAAAATTCGGGTGAAAAAATTTCCATTCAGTCCTCCGTCGCCCTGTCGGCATTTCCAGCCGGCGAGGAAGGCGGATCCCTTGCCGGACGGCAAAGGTCTCGCCGGTGCCCGGCTCTGCAATTGGAACCGGGCATTCGCACAACCGGAGCCCGTGAAGACCCGTGATGACGGCGGTACGACGCGCAAACCGTGATACCGCGCGTGGCTACTCCCCTTTGTGGGGTATATGGTGCTGCTGATAACCAAACGATTATGTTCATGCCGCCAATGCGGAACCACTTTATAAGGACAATAGTAGGCATTGCCAATTGCAATATCATCCGGCTTGCCGGACTGACAAACGCATGTTATAAAGCGTTGTTTCTCAGGAAACGGTCCCTCCAAAGGGGAGTAGCTTTTCGCAGCCCGTCGTCAATACGGAGCCAGTTGGTTCCCGGCGCGGCTGACAGCCCGAAAGTGGGTTGTAAGCGAGACCTTTGCCAGTATGAGCATTGGTCAGTTGTGCGCGCGGCCTTTGCCCTTCGAGGTAAAGGCCGTTTGTTTTTTGGTTGCGCGCGTTTGGAGATCAAGCGCATGAAATACGCTGGATTACGACGGTATTACCGCCATGGCGTGCTCACCCAGTTGATGGTGTTCGACGCCGTGGTCCGCCATCAAAGTCTCACCCGGGCGGCGGCAGAGTTGCATCTTGCACAGCCCACCGTATCCATCCAGATGAAAAAACTCGCTGAAACGGTTGGTGCACCGTTGTTCGAATCACACGGGCGGGGCATCCGGTTGACGCAGGCGGGCGAAGAACTCGCCTCGGCCTGCAAACAGATTTTTGAATACCTCGGCAGCCTCGAGGGGCGACTGGAGGCATTGCGACCGTCCGCCATCAGACTCGGCGACATCGTGATGTCCAATACGATGAAACCGACCACCCCCTAGCGGGCGCATCGGGCGCGGCTGAGTGGCGTTGCAGCCGAAGCCATCGCACCCGCCTGATGCGCGGGGAACCAAATCCGGGTTGATTGTGGCGTCACCAGCCGGCCCGTAAAATCCGCAGCATCCCTTCTGCCATCCGGCGGTCGGGGCAGACCCATCCCCGCGACGCTCGTCAGCCCGCCCGCCAGCATTTTGCAGACCCCCTCAAACGCAGGAAACCACCGCAAGGGCGTGCTGCTGATGTTGAGCGCCGCCCTTTGCTGGAGCCTTGGTGGCATTCTGGTGCGCAAGGTGTCCGTGCCCGACCCGTGGGAGATCGTATTCTGGCGATCGGCGTTCATGACTGTCTTTGTTGCGGCAGTCTTATGGGCACAACACGGTCGTACTGCATTGGGACAGGTACGCGCTGTCGGCCGCGGCGGCATTGTTTCCGGACTGATGTTCGCGACGATGTTTTTTTGCTACATCCTGTCGCTGTCCCGAACCACGGTCGCCAATGCCATGGCGCTGACCGCGGTGGCGCCGTTCTGCGTCGCCATTTTCGGCTGGCTGTTCCTGTCCGAGCGAATCGCGCGACGAACCTGGCTGGCAATTCTCGCTGCGGTCGGCGGCGTGGTGCTGATGTTCGCCGAGGGTATGAATGCCGGGCAGCTTGCCGGCAACCTGCTGGCGCTTGGCGTTCCACTCGCCTTCACCGTCAACGTCTATGTACTGCGCCGCATGCATGCTCGCGTAGACATGATCCCGGCGGTGATGATCGCCGGAATCATCTCGGCCGCGATCGCGCTGCCGCTCGCCTGGCCGCTGACGCCCTCGCTGCCCGACCTGGGCTTTCTGATGCTGCTCGGTTTCGTGCAGCTTGGCCTCGGTTGTGTGCTGATGACGCGCGCGACACGCTATCTCTCACCCGGAGAAATAGGCCTCTACTCGCTGTTGGAAAACGTTCTTGCGCCGCTGTGGGCGTGGCTGGGCGTCGGCGAAAAGCCGCAGGACCTTGCATTCGCGGGCGGCATCATCGTGATTGCATCGCTCGCCGCCAACGGGTGGTTGGGCTTGCGCACCACGCGCTCGGCCGGGTCCGTCGTCAGCGAGCCCAAGTAAAAGAGGGGGCGTTCGCCCCCTCCTTGTCTTGCAACGCAACCGGCTTACGGCACCAGGATCAGCGAACCCGTGGTCGTGCGCGACTCAAGGTCGCCGTGGGCCTGCGCCGCGTCCTTTAGCGCGTAGGTCTTGCTGATATCGATCTTCACCTTGCCCGAGAGCACAACGTCGAACAAGTCTTTCGAGGTCGCCTCGAGATCGGCGCGGGTGCCGGCATAACTTGCCAGCGTCGGGCGCGTCAGGTACAGCGAGCCCTTGGCCGAAAGAATGCCCAGATCGACGCCGGTGACCGCGCCCGAGGCGTTGCCGAAACTCACCATCGTGCCGCGCGTGCGCAGGCAGTCGAGCGAACCGATCCAGGTGTCCTTGCCCACCGAGTCATATACCACCGGCACCTTGGCACCGCCGGTAATGGCCAGCACGCGCTCGACGAAATTCTCGGTCTTGTAATTGATGACGTGATCCGCACCCAGCGACTTGGCAAGCGCGCATTTGTCGTCGCTGCCGGCAGTGCCGATAACGGTCACGCCGAGGGCCTTCAACCACTGCACGGCGATCTGGCCGACACCGCCGGCGGCCGCGTGCCACAGCACCGTCTCGCCCGCTTTCACCGGGTAAGTGCGCTTGATCAGGTATTGCACCGTCATGCCCTGCAGCATCATCGAGGCGCCCTGTTCGAAGGAGATTTTCTCCGGCAGTATGCAAAGCTTGTCGGCCGGCATATTGCGCATTTCCGCGTAGGCACCCAGCGGGCCGGTGCCATAAGCGACGCGGTCGCCTGCCTTGACGTTGGTCACGCCCGCCCCCACCGCCTCGACCACACCGGCGCCTTCGGCACCGAGGCCGGACGGCAACGGGTGCTTGTACAGGCCGCTGCGATTGTAGGTATCGACGAAGTTGACACCGACGGCCTTGTGGCGCACCTGCGCCTCGCCCGGCCCGGGCGGTCCAACCTCTACCTCTTCCCACGAGAGCACTTCGGGACCGCCGGTTTTGGCGAATCGGATGGCTTTTGGCATTGCTGGCTCCAAGAAAAAAGCGTGCACCACAGAGCGCACGCAGACCACAGAGAACATCGGGGATTACGGCGCTTTCAAGCCGTGAAATGTAACGCAAAAGCCGTCTCAGTGCGTTTTGCGTCGGCTCTGGTACAGGCTTTTCGAAGCAGTATCTCTAGAGGAACAGCGTGAGGACGCCGGTATAGCCATACAGCCTGTCGTGGGATATTTCACCGTTGGCAAAAAATCCGGCCAGCGGGAAATCACCCAGGTGTTCGCGAATGATGCGCATTTCCTCGGACCGTTCGCCGAACATGCCGGCACCACGCCCGACGCAGGCAAAATAAAGCCCGCCGCGCGGCGGCGTCGCCGGCCGTATGTCATTGAGCATGCGCAGCAAGTCCTCGCGCGCGCCGGCGCCGTCGCGACGGCAGAACATCAGTTGCATACCCGTTTGCGGGTAATCGCCAATGGCGAGCAGCTTGTTACCGCGGTCTATGCCGGCCAGATTACGTACCAGATAGTCGCCCGAATCCGAGCCCTCCACCGGCAACCCGACGCTGAACATGCGTCCCGCCTCTTCCAGGTCGCCGGCAAAACGCGGACCTATGTCCTCTATGAACACGTCGAGCGCGGGGCGGTTGTCGAGCGTGACGAGGATATTGCGCTCGCAGGCGGTGACGCGATGGCGGGCCTCGAGCGGCGCACAACCCTGGGTCAGGCGGGTGCTGATTGCAATCCCGGACGAAAGCACCAGCCCCGACAAGCCGCCGGAAATCAATTCATCGGCAATCTGCCAATGTTCAGAGCGTGAACTCGACAGCCCGCCGACCAGGAATCCGCTGGCGAGCTTTTGCGCCATGTCCTCGATCAGTCCGGCCACATCGTCGGTGCGCGGATCGGCGTGCACCACGGCAAAATGCGCCGCCACGGCTCCGCTCGCGGTCAACTCTCCCCGCGCCGGCGGGCGGGCCTTGCCAGAAAAAACACGAAAGCCGTCTTCGGGCAGGGCCGCAACCATCACCACCATCGCCGGTTCATCCAGGTATTCCACGCCGCCCGCAAGCACACCGACACCGACCGACCCCACCCAGTGGACAATTCCCGTTTCCGACTTCAGATACGTGAGGATTTCCGCAGCGCTCGCGGCAAAATGGTCGGTGAAATACAAAAATCCCAGATTCACCGACGGCGGCATCGGGCTGAGCGACTGCACGCATTTGCGGGCTGCATCCTGCCATCGCTTCGCGCCGGCGTGGCCGACGCTGAACGCCGTCATTTCTTTTTGTCGGCGGGTGCGGCCTGGTCCTGGCTCGCCTGCGGTTGCAGCATGTTCCACCACATCGCCGGGTCGGTCAGTGGATTGACCGCTGCTCCGGCTGCAGGCGCGGGCCCGGGCGGGCTGAACCCGGGCGCGTTAAACGCCTGATTCGCGCCGTGTCCGGACGCAGGCTGGCCGGCAGACATGCCCTGCTGCGCCGCCTGCATGCCCTGCTGCATCGCGGCGATGGTGGCGCGCTGCATTTCAAGACCCTGGATGCTCATGCGCAGCATGTTGAGATTCATGCTGAGCCAGTTCTCGACCGACTTCAGGTCGGTGATACGCTTTTCGATGTCGCCGACATTGAAGCTGGGCGTCACCATGCCGGGCATTCCGGGCATCGGCAGCCCCATCGGCGCCCACATTTTCTTTAGCATTTCGAGGGGATCGGGCAGTTGCGGGGAATCGCTCATGGAAGCACCTGGCTGGGAATCCGGAGAACTAGTGTAGCAGTCTGAAAAAAGCCCGCTGGACGCGGTTGCGTCAAGCCCCGGCCGCTAGCCCTTGGCCTTCAGGCCGATCCGCCGAGGAAGTCGCGCATCTCGGCGCGGCGCGCCATGGTGTCCTCGTAACCGAGGTCGATCAGCGCTCGGCAATAGCTTTTTTCAAACAGCAGGTAGCTGGCGAGGTTGGATCCGTTGCGATTCATCGCGCCGACGGCGCGCAGCAAAAAGCGCATGGACTGCGGCAGGTCGCGCACGTGCAGCGCGGCGATGCGCTCGATCTGGCGCGACGGCGACACCACCATCACCTTGACCGGGCGCAGCGGCAACCCGCCTTGCGTCAGGTGTTCGCGCGGGATCAGGCTGATGGTCTTGTTGATGCGCTGCAGCCGCTCGATGTCGACGTTGAGGCTGTCGAGGAAAATGCTGTTGAGCGCATGGCCGGCGATCTGCGCCAGCGACGGATAGACATTGGAGCGCTGACGCATGGTCTGGGCGTTCTGCCGGCCGGTGCCTATCACCAGCACGCGGTCGGCGCCAAGGTGCAGCGCCGGGCTGATCGGCGCGATCTGACGCATCGAGCCGTCGCCAAAATACTCGCGGTTGATCTTCACCGCCGGAAAAATGAAAGGCAGCGCCGAGGACGCCATCAGGTACTCCGCGCGCAGCGTCGTGGCACAACCGATGCGCTGGGTGCGTTCCCAGGCGACGCAATCCGGCCCGCCCTGATAGAAGGACACGCTCTGCCCGGAGCTGTAGCCCGAACAGGTGATGGACACCGCATACAGGCAACCGGCGTCGATGTTTTCCTGGATGCGCGAAAAATCCAGGGTACGCCGTATCATTTCTCCGAGCGGAGCATTGTCGAGCAAAGAAATCGGGTTATTGCGATAGAGCAGCGTCATCGCCCCCAGCCAGCGCGCGCCGCTCGCGGCGATGCCGCGCCAATCCGAGCGATAGACGTGGTGGACACGGAAGTTTTCCCAGACGTCGAGCAAATGGCCCACGGCCTGGTCGAAATTGTCGGCATAGACCGACAGCGCCGCGGCATTGATGGCCCCGGCCGAGGTGCCGCAGACGATCTGGAAGGGGTTACGGTCGGGTTCGGGCAGCAACTCACGCACCGCCTTTAGCACCCCGACCTGGTAGGCCGCGCGCGCGCCGCCCCCGGTCAGAATCAGTCCGGCCTTCGTTCCTGTTGTTGCCGCTGCCGTTGCCATCGTCCCTGCGCCTCCCGCCTTCCGCACTCAGGCTACTGCATCCGCGGATACTGCCACGTCCTTGGAACCCGTTTTAAAAAAACTCTTTCGCACATTGTCATTCCGGGCGCAGCGGGGAATCTGCTTTTGAATCCGGGCAAAAACAGATTCCCCGGCCGGAGCCTGCACTGAGCGCAGTCGAAGGGGCCGCGGAATGACAAGCCGTTGTGAAATGGGTTCTTAAAGCAAAGCCGACTGCTGCCCCCGTTGCGCATTGGCATCGACCACCGTCAGCGCAGTCATGTTGACGATGCGCCGCACCGTCGCCGTCGGCGTGATGATATGCACCGGCTTGGCCGCACCGAGCAGGATGGGGCCGATGGTGATGCCGTCACCCGCAGCCGTCTTGAGCAGGTTGAACGAGATGTTGGCCGCTTCGAGCGTCGGCATGATCAGCAGGTTGGCCTGGCCCTTGAGGCGCGAATTGGGGAAAGCGGCCATGCGCACCGACTCGGACAGGGCCGCATCGCCGTGCATCTCGCCCTCTATCTCCAGGTCCGGATCGCGCGCCGCGATCATTTGCAGCGCCAGACGCATTTTTTTCGCACTGGCCGAATCGCTGCTGCCAAAGGATGAATGCGACAGCAGGGCCGCCTTGGGCACGATGCCGAAGCGGCGCATCTCCTCCGCCGCGAGCAGGGTCATTTCCGTTATCTGCTCGGCGGTCGGGTCGAGGTTGACGTAGGTGTCGCAGATGAACACCGTCTGCTGCGGCAGCATCAGCACGTTCATCGCGTAATAATTGTTGACCCCGCTGCGCCGGCCTATGACCTGGTCGATGAACTGCAAGTGCAGCGCGTGGGTGCCGAAGGTGCCGCAAATCATGCCGTCGGCGTCGCCGCGATGGATCAGCATGCTGCCCACCAGCGTGGCGCGGCGGCGCATTTCTATTTTCGCGTACTGCTCGGACACGCCGCGCCGCTCGGTCAGGCGGTGGTATTCCTTCCAGTAATCGCGATAACGCGGATCGCTCTCCAGGTTGACGAGATCGAAATCCTCGCCCACCTTGATGCGCAGGCCGAACTTCTCGATGCGCTGGGCCAGGATGATCGGACGGCCGATCAGGATCGGACGGGCAAGGCCTTCATCGACGATGACTTGCACCGCGCGCAGCACGCGCTCGTCCTCGCCCTCGGCGTAGACGATGCGGCGCACCGGCCCGCTTTTGGCGCCGGCGAACACCGGTTTCATGATCAGGCCGGAGTGATAGACAAACTGCTGCAACGAATCGAGGTAGGCCGGCCAGTCGGTAATGGGCCGCGTCGCCACGCCCGACTCCATCGCGGCTTTGGCCACGGCCGGGGCGATCTTGACGATCAGGCGCGGATCAAAGGGCCGCGGGATAAGGTACTCGGGACCGAAGGCGATGTTCGGTTCACCGTAGGCCATGGCCACCACATCCGACTGCTCGGCCTGTGCCAGTTCGGCGATGGCATGCACCGCCGCGAGTTCCATTTCCGGCGTGATGGTGGTGGCGCCCACATCCAGCGCGCCGCGGAAAATGTAGGGAAAGCACAGCACGTTGTTCACCTGGTTCGGGAAATCCGAACGCCCGGTGGCGATCACCGCATCGGGCCGCGCCTCGCGCGCGAGCGCCGGCTGGATTTCCGGCTCGGGGTTGGCGAGCGCGAGGATCAGCGGCCGCCCGGCCATTTTTTTCACCATCTCGGGCTTGAGCACCTTGCCCGCCGACAGGCCGAGGAACACGTCTGCGCCCGCGATCACGTCACCGAGGGTGCGACCCTTGATGTCCTTGGCATAGCGCGCCTTGTTGTCATCCATCTCCTCCTTGCGCCCGGTGTAGACCACCCCGGCGATGTCGGTGACGATGATGTTTTTCATGTCCACGCCGACCTTGACCAGCAGGTCGAGGCAGGCGAGCGCTGCGGCGCCGGCGCCCGAGACCACCAGCTTGATTTTGGCGATGTCCTTCTCGACCACCTTGAGGCCGTTGACGATGGCCGCGCCGACGATGATCGCCGTGCCGTGCTGGTCGTCGTGGAACACCGGGATCTTCATGCGCTTGCGCAACTCGCGCTCGACGATGAAGCACTCGGGCGCCTTGATGTCCTCGAGATTGATGCCGCCGAAGGTCGGCTCGAGCGCCGCGATGATGTCCACCAACTTGTGCGGGTCGCGCTCTTCGATTTCAATGTCGAACACGTCGATGCCGGCGAATTTCTTGAACAGCACCGCCTTGCCTTCCATCACCGGCTTGGAGGCGAGCGGACCGATCGCCCCGAGGCCCAGCACCGCCGTGCCGTTGGTGATGACACCGACAAGGTTGCCGCGCGAGGTGAGGTTGCGTGCCTCGGCCGGATCACGCACGATCTCGAGGCAGGCGTCGGCCACCCCCGGCGTATAGGCAAGCGCAAGGTCGCGCTGGTTGACGAGGCCCTTGGTCGGCGTGACGGAAATCTTGCCGGGCTTGGGCAGGCGGTGGTAATCCAGCGCCGCCTGTTTCAGGCTCTTGTCCTTGTCCATAGTTGCTTTCGCGTATTGGAGTATTTGGTTTACTGCGAAGGGACTTTAGCGGCCATGTCTATGTCTGAACTGTGAATCCCTGTAACCGCAGGAGCGAAGTATAAAGCATCCGCTGCGCGCTCCTTTCGGCCGCCATGGCAAATGGTCCGGCTTGCTGCTGCACGAGGTTTGATTCTGCTGCCGCGGGATCGCAAATGCCGCTTGGCCGCAAACCCGCGCCAGCCGGTCATTTCCAGCCATCATCGCCTGAAAACCCTTATCCGGCGGCGAGACGGGGGTTGCGCCGGGAATTCCCGGCGCCAGTCGAGCGACTTCGCGCGTACCAGCCGAAGCGCGCCCTGGAAGGGGCTTTCCAGCCGATGGCACACGGGCACAATGGAACTCCGCACGGTTTGTTTCGATGCTTCAAGCGCCAGCTTGGCTCCGCGCCCCGATGCACCGTCCGTGATCAGATCGGCGGCACACCCCCCGTAAGCCTGCGTTCGTCAGATCCGCAAAACCGCGAGGAATGACCGCTATGCGAGCACACCGGCTTTTGCATAACAGCCCATGGCGGACAGAACAATGGAAAAATCACCCCCGCTGCTTTCGTCTGCATAGCCTTGACGACGAGCTTGCAGCGTCGAGTTCGAGAGTAGCGTCCCCCACGGCGCACGATTGGCAATCGTGTGGATTCGAGTGGAGCCAGCCTTCGTATCCGGGCATCGCGCCCCGGAGTTGCGACAAACGGGATTGAGTCCGGCTTAGCCGCTTAGCCCGAAGCCGGACTCCCACGGAGCCTAACCCCCAATCACAATCTCCCTCGCCGCGCCGCGCACGTCCATTTCGTATTCGAGGTTGACGATGGGCGGGCGGCAGAAGTGCCAGGCAATACCGTCAGTGCCGCAGCGGCGGATGAGTTCCTCGCCCATAATCGCGCCGATGTCGTGCACGGTATAGGCCTGCACCGACACGGCGTCGGCCCAGTTGAATCCGAGCGCGGCCAGGCGCTGTTCCATTTCCGCGACCACGTAGCGCAGTTTATCGCGCATGCCATCGAGGCTGGTGTCGCCCAGGCGTACCACGGTGTCGCGGTAATTGGCGCGGCCCTCCTGTGCCTCGCCGCCGCCGGCGATAATAAAGCTGGCGCGCGCGCCGGGTTTGGCCGGCACGGTCACTGAAAACGCGTGCATGGCGGGAGCCGCGGGCGGGGCGTAGGCCGGGCAGACGTTGGTGCGCGCCACCGGGTTGATGCCGTCCTTGTAAAGGCCCCAATTCTCCAACGTCGTCACGTACTGCTTGTTGAAGTCCTGGAAGCCGGTCTCGGAAAACGGCGCCGGCGAGCGCAGCTCGCAGGCGCAAAAAGCCGTCGTCGGCCGTCCCGCGGCCTTCATGTAGGCCTCGGCGGCGGCAAAGCCCGCGGCGAGAGGCAGCGGTCGCGCCAGACGCACGCGTTCGATTTCGTATCCGGGCTGCGCGGCGACGCCTGCGGAATACTGGAAAACCCCCTTGATATAGCGATAGCCGCCCGGGTTGAAGGCGATGACTTCGGCCATGGATATGCGCTCCTTGTTCGATTTGCCGACAGCTTAGGTGCACCGACGCCCCAAGACAAGGCGCAAAGCAGATATAACTGCTTGCTCCGAAGTGTTGGATTTGCTACGTTGGCCCGGCATGAAGCGTGCGCAGAAGACCAACACGGAAATACGGCAATGTCCGGGCAGTGCCTGAACGGGGGTGCGGAGTACCTCGTGGTGCCTTACCATTCCTGCTAGCGGCAGCACGGCAAGACAAGATGCAGATCGGGTACGGTGTCGGAGTACAGTACTACCTCGGCCTCACTGCCCGGGCGATCGGACTGCCCCACGAGAAGCGCTTCAAGAAGTTGCGCCTGCTCGATGATGTCGAGAAAGCCGTCGAGCTGCTGCGTCCGCGCGCGCAAAAACTCGGCCACCTGGAACAGGACATGCGCGATCAGGTCAAAACGGTCGTGTACCCGTAGCCCGCCATAACAGGATCCCGCAATGCACTTGAACATCGGCCTTGGCAATTACGACCGCACCGCGCCGCTGCTGGACGGGCGCATAGGCGTGGCAAACGCGCAGATCACCGTGCAAAGCCCGCCGCTCGAAGAATTGTTCGTGCGCGCCTTCGACAAGTACGAATTCGACGTCGCCGAACTGTCGTTCAGCAATTACGTGTATCTCACCTCCGAGGCCAAGTGCCCCTACGTCGCGCTGCCGATATTCCCGTCGCGCACCTTCCGGCATTCGGCCATTTACGTGCGCGCCGACCGCGGCATCAAGAGCCCGCGCGACCTCATCGGCCGCCTCGTCGGCGTGCGCGAATACTCGATGACGGCGGCGCTGATGGCGCGTGGCGTGCTTGAGGACGATTTCGGCGTCGCCTCGGGCGCGATCCGCTGGCGCTACGGCCGCGCCGAGGCCGACGAAGCCCCGCCCGTGGTGCGCATGAAGCCGCGCGGCGTAGAGCTCGAATCGATAGCCGAAGGCGCGAATCTGTCCGGGCTGATCGAAACGGGTGCCATCGAGGCGCTGGTGGCCTACAAGCCGCCGTCCTGCTTCGTGCGCGGCGTACCGCAGGTGAAGCGGCTGTTTCCGGACCACGTCGCCGCCGAGCGCGACTACTACGCGCGCACCGGCGTGTTTCCGATCATGCACATCGTGGCGGTCAAGCGCGAACTTGCGGAGAATCATCCGGAAGTCTGTATTGCGATATGCGACGCCTTCGAGCAGGCGCGCCGTCTCGCCTTCGCGGCGCTCGAGCGCCACAGCTCGCTCGCGGTCGCGCTGCCCTGGGCGCTGCAAAACCTGACCGAGGCGCGCGCGCTGATGGGGCCGGACTACTGGCCCTACGGTGTGGCGTCCAATCGCGCGGCCATCGAGGCGGTGGCGCGCTATTCTGCCGCGCAGGGCCTCGCTTCGCGCGTGCTGGCCGCGGACGAGTTGTTCGCGCGCAACACCCTGGACTGGTCGCCATCGCAGACGCCCGCGCCGGCGACTTCAGCGCACTGACACCCCTCACCCGAATGTTTTCAATTTAAAGAAGGCCCATCATGAATCGTACCGCCGGTTTCCTAGCCGCGATCACCGCGGGCACATTTGGCGTGCTGTGTTCCCTCCAGTCCGTGCAGGCGCAGGATTTCCCGCGCAAGCCGGTGCGCGTCATCGCGCCGGTGCCGCCCGGCGGTGTCATCGACAACAGCATGCGTATCGTGTCCGAGAAGTTGAGCGCGCGGCTGGGGCAGCAGGTCGTCATCGAGAACCGTCCCGGCGCCAACGGCACCATAGGCGCGCAATACGTCGCGCAGCAGCCGGCCGATGGCTATACCCTGCTGACCGCGGTGGACGGCACCATGGCGGTATCGCTGAACAAAGCCATATCGCCCAAGGCGCCGATCAGCACGCTGCAAGAGCTGATCCCGGTGACCAAGCTCGGTGATTTCGACATGCTGCTGGTGGCCAATCCCTCGCTGGGCGTCAAGAATCTGGCTGAATTCATCGCCAAGGCCAAAGGCAAGGACAAGGCCGCGTCCTACGGCTTCGGCACCTCAGGCATAGGTTCAACCACGCACTTGGCCGGTGAACTGCTGGGGCAAATTGCGGGCATTCCGCTGGTCCACGTGCCCTACAAGGGCGGCGGGCAGGCGCTGATCGACGTGATCGGCGGGCAGATTCCGCTGGTCATGACCACGGTCGCAACGGCACAGCAGCACATCAGGAGCGGCAAGCTGGTGGCGCTGGGCGTGCCCGGCGCCAAGCGTTCGAAATCGCTGCCCGACACGCCGACCTTCGCCGAGAGCGGCCTGAAGGGCTTCAATGTGAGCGGCTGGGTGGGGGTGTTCGCGCCGGCCGGCACGCCCAAGCCGGTTATCGACCGGTTGCAAAAGGATTTTGCCGCGGTGCTGGCTGACCCGGCCGTGCACCAGGCCTTTGATACCTTGGGCATGGAGCCAGGCGGCATCACGGCCGATGAATTCGCACAGCAACTGCGCGGCGACCTTGCCCGCTGGGCTGACGTTGTCATCAAAGGTAAGATCGCGATCGATTGAGTCCGCCTGCCGGCGGGGGCTCAGCGGCGATGATGCGCTCGGGCAGGCGGGCGCCTAGCCTTTTACAAGCCAACGCTGCACGAATGCAGTCGCCGAGAAAATTCGATGCCGCATGGCGCGGTCTTGTTGTAAGAGTTTGTCGCCCGCTGGAAATGGCCGTCCGGCGCGCCTTTCCAGCCATCGGCATGCACGTCACCGCCGCACCGCACTGTGCACCCCGGCCACCTCGCGCACCAGCGCCAGCACGCGCTGCAACTGGTTGATGTCGGCGATATCGAGGGTGAAGTGCATGGTGGCGAGGCTTTGCCGGCTTTGGGTATTGGCGGCGGTGACGTTTATTTTTTCGCGCGACAAGACTTCGGACACGTCGCGCAGCAGACCGTGCCTGTCGTCGGCGCGCACCACCACATCGACCGGAAAGACGCTTCTTGCCTGCTTGCCCCAGTCGGCGGCGATGATGCGCTCGGGCAGACGCGCGGACAGGCGCGCCGCACCGGCGCAACTGGCGCGGTGTATGGAAATGCCGCGGCCGCGCGTGACAAAACCGATGATCGGATCGGGCGGCGCCGGCTTGCAGCAGCGCGCAAGCTGGGTCATCAGCCGGTCCACGCCGACGATGAGAATGCCGCTGCCCGGGTCATCGGCGCGACTCTCATGGGTCCTGACCTCCTGCAGCGGCGGGAGCTGCGCTTCGTCGTCACCGCGCAACGCGAGTTGCAGCGCGCGCGAACCGACTTCATCGCGCGCGACGGCGGCGAACAAGTCCTCGGCATGCGCCAGATCAAAGCGCCCGGCCAGCTCATCGAGGTTGACGCCGGTCTTGCCCTCGCGCTGCATTTCACGCTCGACCACGGCGCGGCCGTTGGCGATGGTCTCGGCCAGCGCCTGGGCGTTGAACCATTGCCGCACCTTGTTGCGCGCGCGCGAACTGCCGACAAGGCCCAGCACCGGGTTGAGCCAGTCGCGGCTCGGTCCGCCGGTCTTGGCGCTGATGATATCGACGCGCTGGCCGTTGGCGAGCCGCGTATCGAGCGCCACCATCTGACCATCCACGCGCGCGCCGCGGCAGCGGTGGCCGATGTCGGTATGCAGCGCATAGGCAAAATCAACCGGCGTCGAGCCCGCCGGCAGGTCGATGACCCGGCCCTGCGGCGTCAATACATAGACGGTATCGTCGAGCACCGCCCGCTTCGACTGCATCACCCGGTCGGAGGCATCGACGATGTCGTCGCGCCATGCCAGCACCTGCCGCAGCCAGGCGATTTTCTGCTCGAAGGCCTGGTCCGCTCCTTTGCCTCCTTCCTTGTATTTCCAGTGCGCGGCCACCCCGAGTTCAGCGTGGCGGTGCATGTCATGCGTGCGGATCTGCACCTCCAGACCGCGACCGTCGGGCCCGGTGACGGCGGTATGCAGCGAACGGTAGTCGTTGGACTTGGGCCGCGAAATATAGTCGTTGAATTCGCGCGGGATCGGCGTCCACAGGTCGTGCACCACCCCGAGCACGGCGTAGCAGTCCTTGATGTCATCGACCAGCACGCGCAGGCCGCGCAGGTCGAACAGACCCTCGAAGTCGAGTCCCTTGGCGCGCATCTTGTTCCAGATGCTGTACAAGTGCTTGGGGCGGCCGCTGATCTCGGCCTTGATGCCGGCCGCGGCCAACTCGCCGGCAAGCTGCTTCTCGACGCTGGCGATGAAGCCCTCGCGCCCGCCGCGCGTCTCGTCGAGCTGGCGCGCGATGCGCTTGTAGTCCCCAGGATGAAGGTAGCGAAATGACAAATCCTCCATTTCCCACTTCAACTGCCATACGCCGAGGCGGTTGGCGAGCGGCGCGTAGATGTCCAGTGTCTCCTGCGCCACCGCCCGCCGCTCGACATCGGGCGCCGACGCCATGAAACGCAGCGACTGGGTGCGGCTGGCCAGGCGCAGCAGCACCACGCGGATATCGCCCACCATGGCGAGGAGCATCTTGCGCAACACCTCGGCTTGCGAACGCCGGCCCTCGCCACTCAGGCCCTGGCGATCGAGCCCGCGCGTCACCACGCGCAGGCTGTTCAGGCGCGCAACGCCGGCGACCAGATCGGCGACGCCCTTGCCGAACTTCGCCGCCAGCACTTCGCCGCTGTCGGTGATGCAATCGGGGATGTTGAACAGCAGGCCGGCGGCGCGGGTGTCGCCATCGAGCCGCAACGCGGCAAGGTCTTGCGCGAGACCGGTCGCGTGCGCCATCGCCGGTTCGCCGGTGCCCAGAGTTTTGGCCGCGTAGTGCTCGAGCGCAAAGGCGTTTGCGCCAAGCACCCGCTCGCGCTCCTCGCCGGCAAGCCCCTCGACCAGGGCGGCGAGTCCTGCGTCGGACACAGCGGCTTGCGGCGTGGAAGACATCGCTCGATTATACGGTGCGCACCACCGTCGCCCCGCCGCCCCGCCGCCAAACGCCCTGCTCTGCTAGGCTTCCGCCTGCGATTGCGAATAAGGCATAGTCCTGTCATTCCGAGCGCAGCGAGGAATCTGCTGTTGCAGCGGATCGGAAAACAGATTCGCCGCTGCGCCCGGAATGACATTTCATTTTCAAGCCGCCTTCAGCCACGACAAAACAGGAGAATGCATTGCAAACCCCCGTAGCCATCGCCGGCGGCGGCCCGGTGGGCCTTATGCTGGCGCTGTTTCTCGATCGTCACGGCGTGAAGTCCGTGGTCTTCAACGACGAGCAGACCTCGCGCTGGCATCCCAAGGGCAGCACGCATAATTCGCGCACCATGGAGCATTACCGCCGCCTGGGCATCGCGCACGCCGTGCGCAAACTCGGGCTGCCGCAGGACCATCCCACCGACGTCGCCTACTTCACCCGCTACAACGCCTGGGAAATCGCGCGCGTGATCATGCCCTCAGAACAGGAAAAGCTGCGCGCCGTCATCGCCGCGCCGCGCATCCACCAGAATTTCGAGCCCATACACCGCGCCAACCAGATGTATGTCGAGCGCTTCCTGCTCGAGCACGCGCGCACGCGACCCAACATCACGCTGCGTTTTGGCTGGCAGGTCGGAGAATTTTCCGAAGACTCCGGCGGCGTGACGCTGCGCGCCGGGCGTGTCGCCGACAGCGGCCACAGCGGGGACAGTGGCGACAGTGGCGACAATGCCGACAATGCCGAAAATGCCGACGAATACGCCGGCGGCACAAAACGCATCACCGGCGAGGCAGAGGACTGGCGCGCGCACTACCTCGTCGGCTGCGACGGCGGGCAAAGCCATGTGCGGCGCAGCCTCGGCATACGCTACGAAGGCCACGACACGCTGCGCCAGGCATTCCTTGGCGGGCGCATGGTGGCAAGCCACCTGCGCATCCCGACGCTGGCGCGCGATTTCTTCGCCACACGCCGCGCCTGGCAATACTGGGTGGTCAACGCGCAGATACGCACCGCGCTGGTATCGCTCGATGGCGCTGATGAGTTTTTGTACTGGACGTGCCTCGCCGACGGTGCCGCCATCGACAACGCCGAAATCGCGCGTGACGTGCGCCGCGCCTGTGGCGCCGATCTGCCGGTCGAGGTGCTGGGAAATCGCAACTGGACCGCCGGCGTCGCCTTGTGGGCGGAACGTTTCTGGAGCGGCAACCGGGTGTTTCTCGCCGGCGATGCCACACACCTCTTTACGCCCACCGGCGGCTTCGGCATGAACACCGGCATCGACGGTGCCGCCAACCTTGCGTGGAAACTTGCCGCCATGGTGCAAGGCTGGGGCGGCGGGCACCTTCTCGCCAGCTACGAGGCCGAGCGCAAACCGGTGGCCGCGCGTAACACCACCGCCGCGCAAAAGCTCGCGCGCAACGTCGGCGCGGTGCAGGTCAGTAACGCAATGGAACAAACCGGCCCGGCCGGCGAGGCGGCGCGCCGCGAAGCCGGCGACTACCTCGGCGGCTTCGGCGAAGAGTTCGCCTCCATCGGCGTGCAACTGGGCGCGCGCTACGACGGCTCGGGGCTGATTGCCGCAGACGGCGCACCGCCCGCCGACAGCTACACCGCCTATACGCCAAGCGGCGTGCCGGGCGGCCGCGCACCACATTTTTTTCTCGATCCGCCGGGCATGCCGGTGCGCCGCTCGCTGTTCGACCTGTTCGGTCCCGGCTTCACGCTGCTGCGCCTTGCCCCCGGCGCCCCCGCCGGTGACGCGCTGGCACACGCGGCGGCGCAGCGCGGCGTGCCGCTCGCCATCGTTAATGCCTTCGACGAGGACGGGCGCGCGTTGTACGGCCGCGACCTCGCCCTGATCCGCCCCGACCAGCATGTCGCCTGGCGCGGCAACAGCCTGCCAGCCGACGCAGACGCCTTGCTGGCACGCGTGACGGGACACTGATTGCGGGCGCACGGATTGCGAACTCACTGATTGCGGGCGCACTGAAGCCCCTGCAAGACGCCGGCCGTGGCGTCACACAGAGGGCTGGGCGCGCCCTCGGCACTGCCGATTTCGACTAAAATCTGCGCCTTTGCACGATTCAGGACGCCCCGTGATGACGCAGCCCGCCCCCGAAAACACCACCCCGAAACCGCTGCGCCCGATGCCGCGCTGGATTTTCATGAGCCGCTGGCTGCAGGCGCCGCTCTACATCGGTCTGATTTTCGCCCAGGGCGTGTATGTCTGGCAGTTCTGGGTCGAACTGGTGCACCTGATGCAGATCACCGCCACCAAGGGCGTCACCGAGGCCGAAATCATGCTGGTTGTTCTGGGCCTGATCGACGTGGTAATGATCTCCAACCTGCTGGTCATGGTCATCGTCGGCGGCTGGGAAACCTTTGTCTCGCGCCTGGAACTGGAAAACCACCCCGACCAGCCGGAGTGGCTGTCACATGTCAACGCCGGCGTGTTGAAGGTCAAGCTGGCGACCGCCATCATCGGCATTTCCTCGATACACCTGCTGAAAACCTTCATCAACGCGCAGAACTACGACGAAAAGACGCTGCTGTGGCAAACCGTCATCCATCTGTCGTTCCTTGCCTCGGCCATGGCCATCGCCTACACCGAGAAAATCACCCAGTCCACCACGCCTCACTGAAAACGGGGAACGATCATGACTGTCATCAAAGCCGAAGACCTGATCCAGAGCATCGCCGACGCGCTGCAATACATCAGCTACTACCATCCGAAGGATTACATCGCCCACCTCGCGCGCGCCTACGAGCGCGAGCAGGCGCCGGCAGCCAAAGACGCCATCGCGCAGATACTCACCAACTCGCGCATGAGCGCCGAGGGCCACCGGCCGATCTGCCAGGACACCGGCATCGTCAATGTTTATCTGAAGATCGGCATGGACGTGCGCTTTGAGGGCGTCAAGGGCGCCCTCGCCGACACCGTCAACGAAGGCGTGCGCCGCGCCTACCTCAACCCGGACAACCCGCTGCGCGGCTCGGTGCTTGCAGACCCGCTGTTCACGCGCAAAAACACCAAGGACAACACGCCGGCGGTGATCCACATCGACCTCGTCGCCGGCGACAAACTCGATGTCACGGTCGCGGCCAAGGGCGGCGGTTCCGAAGCCAAGTCCAAGTTCGCCATGCTCAACCCCTCCGACTCGGTGGTGGACTGGGTGGTAAAAACCGTGCCGAGCATGGGTGCCGGTTGGTGCCCTCCCGGCATCATCGGCATCGGCGTCGGGGGCACCGCTGAAAAAGCCATGATGATGGCCAAGGAAGTGCTGATGGACCCGATAGACATGCACGAACTGCTGGCACGCGGACCGCAGAACAAGATCGAGGAAATGCGCATAGACCTGTTCACCCGGATCAACGCCCTCGGCATCGGCGCGCAAGGCCTCGGCGGCCTCTCCACCGTGCTCGACGTCAAGATCATGGATTACCCGACGCACGCCGCTAACAAGCCGGTGGCGATGATCCCCAACTGCGCCGCGACGCGCCACGCGCATTTCGTGCTCGACGGTTCGGGCGCGGTGTCACTCGACCCGCCCTCGCTCGAGGACTGGCCCAAGGTGACCTGGGCGCCGGCGGCCTCGGCCAGGCGCATCAACCTCGACACGCTGACCGCAGCCCAAGTGGCGGCCTGGAAACAGGGCGACATCCTGTTGTTGTCGGGCAAGATGCTGACCGGCCGCGACGCGGCGCACAAACGCATCAGCGACATGCTGGAAAAAGGCGAAAAACTGCCGGTGGACTTTACCAACCGCGTCATCTACTACGTCGGCCCGGTCGATCCGGTGCGCGATGAAGTCGTCGGTCCGGCCGGCCCCACCACCGCCACGCGCATGGACAAATTCACCGAGACCATGCTGGCAAAAACCGGCCTCATCAGCATGATAGGCAAGGCCGAACGCGGGCCGGCGGCGATCGAGTCGATCAAGCAGCACAAGGCGGCCTACCTGATGGCCGTCGGCGGCGCCGCCTATCTCGTGTCGAAGGCGATCAAAAAGCAAAAGGTGCTGGCCTTCGCCGACCTCGGCATGGAAGCCATCTACGAGTTCGAAGTCAAGGACATGCCGGTCACGGTTGCCGTTGATTCGACCGGCGCCTCGGCCCACATCAGCGGCCCGGCCGAATGGGAAAAACGCATTCGCGAGTTCAAGATCCCCGTCGCCGTGGCCTGACTCCCCGGTCAGTCTTGCGGTCGAACAGGCCGCGTTCATGCAAAGTGCTGGAAATGCCCGCCTGGCGGGCGTTTCCAGCTGCTCGCCACCGGCTACAAGCGCGACTCCTGGTAGTCGAGCATTTCCTCCAAATGGTGCAGCACATCGTCGCTGATCTGGTTGTCGCGCCAGATGCGTATCAGTTCCTGCCGTTCGGCGCGTATCGCCACCCGCCGCAACTGCCGCGCGTGATCCATGCCGAATTGTGTTTGCGCGCCCGGCAGTGCCCCGGGCGAGGCGAGCTTCTCGGCAAACTCGGCGCGAATGCGCGCTACCAGCGCCGCGTCCATGCCGTCCTTTTGCGCCAGTTCGTCTATGGCGGCAATGGCGGCGCCACCCATGGCCTGGAGCGCCACATGCCCTTCCTCGTGCGGCCCCCAGTCGGTGCCAAGCTGCAGCCAGCGTATCAGCGGTGCCAGCGTCAGGCCTTGCAGCACCAGCGTCACGGCGATGACGGCAAAGGTCAGAAAAATGATCAGATCGCGTTGCGGAAACGGAGCACCGCCGGCAATGCTGACCGGCAGCGCCAGTGCGGCGGCCAGCGACACGATACCGCGCATGCCGCACCAGCTCATGATGAACACTTCGCTGCGCCCGGGCGGGTGCTCCTTGTCGCCCAGCACCCGTGGCAGGTAGGCCACCGGATAGACCCAGGCGAAGCGCACCAGAATGGATACGGCGCTGATGATCAGCGCGTACGCGGCGAGTTGCGCCGCCGAATAATCGCTCAGCCGCGGCATGATGTTCGACAGTTGCAAACCGATGAGGATGAAAATCAGGCTGTTGAGCAGGAACACCAGCATGTTCCACATCGAGCGCGCGAGAATGCGCGTCTCGGCCGACACCAGTTCGGGCGAATAGCGCCCGCGCACCAGCCCCGCCGCCACCACCGCCAGCACGCCCGAGATGTGCACAGACTCGCACAAAATGTAGGCGGCGTACGGAATTGAAAGCGAGGTCAGCACCTCGATGAACGGGTCCTTCAGATGGCGGTGGATGCGGATGAACAGCCCGCCGAGCAGCACGCCCGCGGCAATGCCGCCCAGCGACACGCCGACAAACTGCACGCTCGCCTCGATCAGTGAAAACGTCCCGGTCAGCACCGCCGCCACCGCAAATTTGTACAACACCAGTCCCGAAGCATCGTTGACGAGGCTCTCGCCCTCGAGCACCGAGACGACGCGGCGCGGGATTTTGAGCCGCGACAGGATGGTCGTCGCCGCCACCGCATCGGGCGGCGACACGATGGCGCCCAGAACAAAGGCCGCCGCCCAGGGACATTCCGGAATCAGCAGTTTCAGCGCCACACCCACCGCGAGCGTGGTGACGATGACGAGGCCGATGGCCATCAGGCCGATGGGTCGCAGGTTGGCCTTGAAGTCGCGCCACGAGGTGAGCAGCGCCGCCTGGTAAAGAATCGGCGGCAGCACCAGCGTCAGCAGCAACTGCGGATCAAAATCCAGTTGCGGCAGGCCGGGCACAAAGCCGAGCATGCCGCCACCGAGCACGAGGGCGATCGGATAGGGAAAATTGAAATGCCGCGCCACCCAGCCAAGGGCGACTGAACACAGCAACAGGAACAGCACGACTTCAAAAAAATGCATCGGACAGTAAATCAGGTTTGTATTTTAGGTATCACCGGCATCACCACTGGTTCAGCGGCGTACCGGCACGATTGCATGCGGCCCGGACGTGGTGGCGCGGGGAGTGGTATCGGGACACCACAGCGCGATTGTCTCACGCGCAATCGCCGCCGGCATCACCGCGGCGTCTGCGCCTCTGGCGGCGCAAGAAACGCTATACTCTCCCGTGATACTAAACCACCACGCATGACCCGCCTGACTGTTACGGCGGTCAGCCCCACTCAAGGAGAGAACCGATGACCCGTATCCTTCGACTTGCATCAGGCGTCCTGATGGCCGCAAGCCTGATGTTTCCCGCCACAGCCCCGGCGCAAGGCTTTCCCGACAAGCCGGTGCGCATTGTCGTGCCCTTTCCGCCGGGCGCAGCCACCGATACGCTGGCGCGATTGCTGGCGCAAAAACTCGGCGAACTATGGGCGCAGCCGGTGGTGGTGGACAACAAGCCCGGTGCCGGCGGCATTCTTGGCGCCCAGACCGTGGCCTCGGCGCCGGCCAACGGCCTGACCATTTTCATGGGCCATATCGGCACCCACGGCGCCAACCCGGCGCTGTACGCCAAACTGCCCTACGACCCGGTAAAGGATTTCGCCCCCGTCACGCTGCTCGTCAGTATTCCCAACCTGCTGGTGGTGCATCCGTCCCTTCCGGTCAACAGCGTCACCGAGCTCATCGCCCTCGCAAAATCCAAACCGGGTGCGCTCAACATCGGCTCGGCCGGCATCAGCACCTCGGCGCATCTGATGATCGCGCAGTTTCGCTCGATCACCGGCGCCGAGATGACGCACGTGCCTTTCAAGGGCGCGCCGGCCGCAATGCAGGGCATCGTCGGCGGCGAGGTGCAGGTGGCGTTCGATACCGTCACCTCGCTGATGCCGCATGTACGCGCCAACCGCGTCCGGGCGCTCGCCATCTCGACCAAGGAACGTTCACCGACCGCACCCGACGTGGCGCCGCTGGCCGAAGTCGGTGTGCCCGGCTTTGACGGCGCCACCTGGTTTGCGTTTTTTGTACCGGCTGGCACGCCAAGGCCGGTGATTGACAAGATCCACACCGATACGGTGCGTATTTTCCAGACCCGGGAAATGGCGGATCGCCTGCTTGGCCTTGGCATGAACGTGATCGGCAGCACGCCGGAGCAACTCGCTGCCCATGTCAACAGCGAGATCACGCGCTGGGGCCGTATCGTCAAGGAAGCCAACATCAGGGTCGAATAAGCTGGCCGGCGGCGCCCGTCAGCCAGACAGAGACCAGGCACGGGCGCCGCGTATCGACGATACTCGGCGCTGTAACGTCCCGCACAGTCACGCCCTGCCCATCACCGCCATGAACTCTCCCGCGCGCGAACTCGATCCGGCCCGCACCGCGCTGCTGATCATCGACTTGCAAAACGACTTTCTGCACGCGCGCGGCGCCTATGCGCGCGGCGGTTTGTCGCAGCCGCATCTGGCGGCATTGCCGGCAGTCGTCGCGCCGCTTGCCAGCGCACTGCGTGAGGCCGGCGGGTGCATTGCCGCCTCACGCTTTACGCTGTGGCCGGACGCCGGCGGACAGCCCATCGTCTCGGCGCACCTGCGGCGCCTGCGCCCTTTTCTCGCCGGCGCTGATTTCGCCCCGGCGTCATGGGGACAGCAGATGGTCGATGTCTTGTCGCCGGCGGTGGATTTTTGCGTTGACAAGGTCGCCTACTCGGCCTTCCTGCACACCCAACTCGAGTGGGTGCTGCGCCATCGCGGCATCAGCACCGTGCTGGTTTCAGGCATTGTCACCAACGGCGGCGTGGCGAGCAGCGCGCGCGACGCCTTCGCACGTGAATTCGACACCGTTATACTCGCCGATGCCTGCGGCGCCTTTCGCCGCGAGACGCACCAGGCCGCACTCGCCGACCTCGCCAGCGTCGCCACCGTGGACACCTGCGCCGGCGCGGCCGCGCGCCTGGGCCTCACACTCGCTTGTTCGCCGGCCATCACGCCATGAGCATCGAATACGGATCACGCGGCCTCATCGGCCTGCTCACGCCGCAGGCCAACACCACGGTCGAACCGGAGTTCTGGAGTCTGCTGCCGCCGGGTTTCTCGGCCATCAACGGCAGGCTCACCAGCCGGTGCGACAGCCTCGAAGCGCGGCTCGTGGATTATTTTGATCACCTTGAGCAAGCCTGCACGCAATTCGCCAACGCACCGCTCGGCTGCATCGGTGTCGCCTGCACCGGCGCCTCCTACCTCGTAGGGCGCGAGCGCGAGGCCGAGCTGATCGCGGCGATCGAACGCCGCCACGGCATACCACTGATTACCGCGGCCGGCGCCGTGGTTGCCGCGCTCCGCGCGCTAGGCGCCAGGCGCATCGGCCTGTCCTCGCCCTACCCCGAGAGCTTGTCAAAGGCCAGTGTCGCCTACTGGTCTTCGCAGGGCTTCGAGGTCACGGCCATTTCCGCGGCCGCCACCGACGACACCCAATTCCACCCGATTTACTCGATCCCGGCCGAAGCGGCGGCGCGCACCCTCGCCGTGCTGAAACGCCCCGACGTCGATGTCATCATCATGCTGGGCACCGGCATGCCGACGCTGGGCACGATCGCTGCGCTGTCAGGCTGGGATGGCCCGCCGGTGATCTCGTGCATGCTGGCGCTGGGATGGCGCTGCGTCAGCACGCTCGCGCCCGAACTGGCGCCGATGCCGCTGTGGACGACAACGCCGCACTGGAAACCGCGACTGGACATGCTGTTTCCGGCGACACCGCAGACCTAGCCGGCCCCGCGTCACCACCGCCGGTCCGCGCTCAGGCCGCTTTTTGCCACGGCCCGCTGTTGCGTCACCGTGTGTTGCGTCACCGCGTGTTGCGTCACCGTGTGTTGCGTCACCTGCTGTTGCGTCACCGTGTGTTGCGTCACCTGCTGTTGCGTCACCGTGTGTTGCGTCACAGCGCCGCTCTGCGCATCCATGCTCATGCCCGGCCGCACGATGACCACCAGCGCGTGCGGCAGGGCTTTTTCGACTGCAAGCTTGAATAGTTGCGATAAAACGGATCAAAAAACAGCTTGCCCCCTCCGGTTTCCATCGCCAGCGCCGACCAGCCGAAGTAACGGATTGTGGGGTTCTTGGGCCGCTCCGCTGTTACTTGAGTTCAACGATGGCATCGACCTCGACCGCCGCACCGGCCGGCAACGAGGCAACGCCGACGGCGGCGCGCGCGTGGCGGCCGGCATCGCCAAACACCGCGACCATCAGGTCGGAGGCGCCGTTGACACATTTGGGTGTATCGGTAAAATCCGGCGTCGCATTGACAAAGCCGCCGAGGCGCAGCACCTTTGCCACCCGATCAAGATCGCCGCCGCAGGCCGCCTGCAGGTGCGCAAGAATATTCAGGCCGCACTGGCGGCCGGCGGCGTAACCCTCGTCAATCGTCACGCCGGCGCCGAGCTTGCCGACGCAGGTGACCTTGCCGTCCTGAAACGGCAGTTGCCCGGAAATATAGACCGTCTTGCCGCTGACCGTGTAACCGACGTAGTTTGCCACCGGCGCGGCGGCGACCGGCAGGCTCAGACCGAGGTCGGCCAGTTTGCTGAGTGCTTGTGACATCGCGGTGTTGCTCCTTTGGTTGTTTGCAGGGGTGAGCCGGTGTGCGGGCTACGCCGCATCCGGCTCATTTTTGGTGTTGCCATGCTCGGTGCCGGACGGCAAAGCCGGCCGTGATCATCAGTATGATCGGGCATCGGGGCCGCGGGTGGCAAGGCACCAGCCACCGGGGTCCACACCCGCGCTGTCGCGCCTCCCCGCCCCCCTGCCGGCGGGTCAGGCCAGCGGATTTTGGCCAAAGTGATGCACATACGCGGACGGCAGATCGACCTTGATCTCGTTGTGCCGGTACACCACGCGTCTGGCCCGGGCCTTTTGCGAGGCGACGACCCTGGCGAACAGCGCATTCTCAGCCGATCGCCCGGTCACCACCGCGTCCCAGGCCTTCCGTTGCGCATCGAGGATCACCCGTGGCGTGCGGCAGGCCTGCACCTTCTGCCTGGTCCGCAGTCCGATGTAGTCCTGCGCGCCGGCTGGAAACGCCCGCCAGGCGGGCATTTTCAGCCTGATTTTTCCGGGATTGTTCCGGGATCGTTCTAGGATTACTCCGGGCCCGCTAGCGCACCGCGAGCAGCACGACACCGGCGAGCACCAGCAGCGCACCGCAGGCGCTGCGCCATGACAGGCCCTCGCGGTTGCCGAGCAGGAACACCGTCACCGGAAAAATCACCAGGGGCGTGGTGAAGGTGATCAGCGTGGCAATGGCGATTTCGATGTAATGCATGGCGCTGGTGGTCAGCATGGAACCGGCGGCGGAAGCGACGCCGCTCGCCACAAACAAGGCCATGCCGCGCCTGTCGCCGCTACGCAGCGCGACGCCTACCTTGTCCCAGTCGCGCACGCTGACAAGATGACATGCGAGTGCCGACACCGTGGCGATCAGCGTACCGAAAATCGCCTCGTCCCAACCGCGCATCGCCACGCCGCGCAAGGCATTGCCGAGGCCGAAACCGGCCACCGCCAGCATGCCGACCAGCATGCCGCGGCGCAGCGCCGACGGCGAGAGCCTGGCTGCGCTGCGCGGGCCGCTTGCCGACAATTGCGTGATCCACAGCCCGACGATGACCACGGCCATCAGGCACAACTCATAGACGCCGAGGCGCTCGTCGATGATCAGCCAGGCGCCGATCAGCGTGAACACCGGCGAGCTCGAATGGACCACGCTCGCCCGCGCTGCACCCAGCGCGACCACCGTGTCGAGCAGCATGCGCCGCCCGAGAAAAATGCCGATGATGCCCGAGGCGACGAACCACGCCGCGCCGCGCCACTGCCACTCCAGCGGCGTTTCGCGCAGCAGCGCCTCCACCACGCTGACCACGCTTATGCACAGCACGTTGGTCGTCAGCAGCACGATAAAACCGAGGTCCACCGACAGCCGCGCGGCGGCGCTGCGCACGATGATGATATTGCTGGCAAAGCACAGCATGGCCAGCAGCGCGAGTGTGATCCCCATAGGCGGTGCAAAACCCCTCAGGGCCTGATGATCTCCGCCTGTATCAGCATGACGATTTCATCACCGACGAAACCCGCCACCGCGTTGAGGCCGAAGTCGGAACGCCTGAAGCGCGCGCTGAGGTCGGCACCGCAACGCAACTGCGGGAAGCGTATACAACCGTATCCCGACATCGAGAGCGCCAGCGGCCGCGTCACGCCAAGAAAGCGCAACTCACCCTCGACCAGCACCGGCTTGCCGCCCTCAAAGCGCATGCCGCGCCCGGTGTAGGTGATGAGCGGATGCTCGGCCACGGCGAAATACCCCGGGCCGCGCAACAGGCGGTCAAGGTCTTCGTTGCCGGTGCTGATCGACGCGGCTTCGATGCGGATTTCGGCCGAGCCGTTGCCGGCCTCACCGTCGAGGATGACCTTGCCGCTGGTCCGGTTGAAGCGCCCGCGCTGCGTGGCGATGCCAAGATGCCTGACCTCGAACACCGGAAAGGTATGCCCCGGATCGATGTCGAATTCCAGCGGCGCGGCCACCGCCGGCATCGCGGCCGGGAGGGCGAGTACGAATGCAGTCGCGAAAAGCAGCTTGCGCCAATGTTTCATCGGTCTCATCGGTTTCATCGTGCCGATTCTCGCACATTGAGGTCGCGGCCATGGCGTCAAAACCGGGCGGTCGTAACAATGACACCGCAACGCTGCCCGCGGTTGCGCCAACGCCACATCCTGCACTGGTCACCCCGTACACTTCAAACGCGGTCATTTTCACCAGCAACTGGTGCAGCTATTGCGCCCAGACGGGCAAGCTGCCCGGCTACGACGAAGCCGAGTTGCGTACCGTCGTGGCCGGCGGCCGCTGAGCTGCGGTAGAATCTTCCGCGACCGCAGCGCGCGCATGCACCTGCTCCGCCCGCCGCATGCTCACAAAACCACAACAGCAACCGCCCCCCTCCCTTGCACAACACGCCCCTCTCCCGCTGGCTCGGCATCCTGATCATGCTGCTCATCTCCTGCATCATGGGCGCAAACCATATCGCCGCGCGCATTGCCTTCGACCACGGCGTCAACGTCACCACCGCAGTGACGATGCGCTCCGGCGGCACCGCCATCGCGGTGCTCGCCCTGCTGCTGCTTTTCCGCGTACCGCTCAGGCTGCCGGCGCCGGCGCTGCGCCGCGCCCTCCTCATCGGCGTGCTGCTTGCGGTACAAGGCTACTGCCTGTATTCCGCGGTTGCACGCATTCCGGTGGTGCTGGCCCTGCTCGCCCTCAACATCTACCCGATGCTGCTGACCCTGATCACCTGGGCTGCCGGCGGAGCGCGGCCGACGCCGCTGGCGCTGGGGGCCATGGCGGTGGGACTGTTCGGCCTCGCGCTGGCGCTAGATATCACCGGCCGCAGCGGCGACATCGCCGGTCGCTGGCAAGAAATCGGCGTCGGCCTCAGCTATGCCCTCACCGCCGCGCTGTCCTTCAGCGTGGCAATGTTCCTGTCCGGGCGCTGGCTCAAGGACGTCGATGGCCGGCTGCGCAGTTGCCTCGCGATGGCGACTGTGGCCGTCATCGTCGGCACCGCCGGCGTGCTGAGCGGCAGCCTGGCCGCACCCACCGACACCCCGGGCTGGATTGGCCTGACGCTGCTGACGCTTTTCTACGGCAGCGGCATCACGGCAATGTTCATCGTCCTGCCGCGCATCGCCATCACCAGCGATACCGGCGCGCTCAGTTTTGAACCGATCGCCGCGCTGTTCATGGGCTGGTTCCTGCTCGGGCAGGGCCTCAGTCCGCTGCAGGGCCTGGGCGCGGTCATTGTCATCGCCGCCATCATTGTGCTTGGCACGGCAAAGCGCTGAATGAAGTCAGCCGAATGAAGTCAACCGAATGAACTCAGCCAAGTGAACTCGGCATGAGCCTCGCAGGGACCGGCGTGGTCGCCATCTGGAACGACATCGAAGCGCAGGCGCGCGCCGGGTTTCACGAATGGCACACGCGCGAGCACATGCCCGAGCGCGCCGCCATTCCCGGCTTTTTGCGCGGCCGCCGCTACATCGCCGTCGCCGGTGCGCCGGAGTTTTTCACGCTCTACGAAACACGCGACCTCGCGGTGCTCACCGGCACCGGCTATCTTGAACGCCTCAACCATCCGACACCGTGGACGCGTCAGTGCGTGGCCGCCTTTGTCAACGTCGAGCGCGCGCTGTGTGAAGTCGCCGCCTCGCTCGGCGGCGGCGCCGGCGGGCTGATGATGACACTGCGCTACGACCTCGCACCGGGCGGCGCGGCGGCGCATCGCGACTGGCTCATCGCGCAGGCGCTGCCGGCGCTCTTGCGCCAGCCCGGCATCTGCGGCGCCCACCTTTGCATCGCCGACACCGGCGCCAGCACGGTCGTGACCGAAGAAAAAAAGGTCAGGCCACACACCGCAGTGGTGCCCAACTGGGTGCTGATGGTCGAGTGCGCGTCAGTACGCGCCGACCTTGAAGCCGCCTGCGCGTTGTGCCTGCCCGACGGGGCATTCGTCGCGGCGGGCGCGCCGGCCGCGCCCGGACGCGGCACCTACCTGCTGCAATACTGCGTCACCACCCCCGGCTGACCTGCTGCAAAGCGGCGCCGGTCGGCCGTTTCCAGCCGGTGTGCAGCGGAATTTGCGACTACGCAAACCCGCTGTTTTATGCCAATATCATTTCAATTGCGTGATTTAAACCGCTTTTCCGGCCATCCTCGTTGCGTCGCGGCACGCTCGCAGGCTTAAGATCGCTGTTCGGCGCGATGGTCGGCGCGATGTTCTCCGTCACACGCCTGACCAGGCACCAATGGTGAAAGAACGCAATGAGGGATGCCCAAGCTTGGTGCCCCCCTTGCATCGCACAGCTTCAAGCCTATAGTCCGCAAGACAGGATCCCCCCCATGACGCTCGCCCGCCTCTGCACTATCGCCATCGCCGCCTGCGGAATGAGCATCGCCGGCTGGGCGTGGGCGCAGGCGGATGAACCGCAGACGGGTGCGGCATCGACGCTCGCCTCGACGCATTCTGATCTTGCATTCATGCTGCTCAACGGCCCCAGGCACGAGGCCGACTGCGCTGAGGGCGCCTGCCCGGCGCGCTCGGCTACCGGCGCCGCAGCACTGACGCTGCAGGTGCGGCGCGTTGCCGAGCGCCTGCGCCGCGGCGCTTCGACGGTGTATCCGGACCTGCCGCAACGCATCCCCGGTTTTGCGCGCGACGGCTTCGACATTTATGTCGCCAAAGGCGACAAGCCGGGCAGCGCCTCCAGCGCCAGCGGAAAAATCGCCCTTAGCGCCTCCTTCGATGCCTTGCAGCCCTACGATGACTGGCTGGCGTTTGTGATTGCGCGCGAAATGGGCCACGTCATCGCGCGTCACCACGAAGAGAATTCGGGTCTGGGCATGATCACCTCCCTCGTGATGAACCTGATACTGCCGGGCAGCAGCCTGCTCAAAAGCGCCGCATCGGCGGCCGGCTCGAGCATCGCCTCGGGCCTCAAGCGCGGGCAGCAGGTGGCCGAGGCCGACACCATCGCCCTCGGCCTGCTCGAAGCCGCGGGGTTTCAGTTGCACGACGTGTCGCTGAGCCTGCGCGTCGCCGCCTCGCGTCTGGACGCAGGCGGCTGGTCGCAGGAGCTACAGAACTCGACGACGACGGTGGTCTTTGCCGCGCGCGCGGCGAAGCGGGCTGCGGCACGCGCGCTTGCGTCCACCGCCACCGCCACCGCCACCGAAGTGGCGACCGCCGCCGGCTTTACCGCCGACAGCGGCGACACTGTAAAGCGCTAGGCCAGCCGCCGCGCAGCCGCGCCGGCCCGGGACGTACGCAGCCGCCTGCTGCTTGCAATGGTGGCTGGCGTATCCGCCATTGCGGCGGTACAAAGTATAATTCCCGTCTCCAGCGCGCACGTTCGCGCCGCCCCGCAATTCACACTCCGGGAACTTTCCACATGGCACGCATCATCGGCGGCATCGGCACCTCGCACGTCCCCACCATCGCCGGGGCGTTCGACCGCAAACTGCAGGACAACCCGGACTGGACGCCGCTCTTCAAGGGCTACGAGCCGGTCGCCAGATGGATGGCCGAGAAAAACCCCGACGTGCTGGTGTTCTTTTACAACGACCACGCCTCGACTTTCTTTTTCGACCACTACCCGACCTTCGCCCTTGGCGTCAGCGACGAGTATCCGATCGCCGACGAGGGCTTCGGTGCGCGCAAGATTCCCAATCTCAAGGGCCACGCCGCGCTGTCACGCCACATCGCCGACGCCCTCGTTACCGACGAGTTCGACATTTCTATTTTCCAGGGCCTGCCCATAGACCATGGCGTGCATTCGCCGCTGACCATGATGTGGCAAAGCGCGCCCGACTGGCCCGGGCGCATCGTGCCGATCGAAATGAACGTGCTGCAACACCCCCTCCCGACGCCGCTGCGCTGCTACAAGCTCGGCCAGGCGGTGCGCCGCGCGATACTGTCGTGGCCCGAGGACATCAAGGTGGTGATCGTCGGCACCGGCGGCCTGTCGCACCAGATGAACGGCGAGCGCGGCGGCTTCAACAACCCCGAATGGGACATGAAATTCCTCGACATGATCGATAACGACGTCGGGTCGTTGCTGCAAATGAAGCACGCCGATTTCATCCGCCTCGGCGGTACCGAGGGCGCGGAAATCATCATGTGGCTCGCCATGCGCGGCGCGCTGTCGCCGACGGTGAAAAAAATCACCCAGAACTACTACCTGCCGATGACCACGGCAATGGGCGTCGCGGTGTTCGAGGAGCAGGCCGAGGCGGTAAACGGAACACAAAGCAAAAGGAAGGCGGCATGAATCCGCAACTCGAAGGCGTCGAAAAACTCGAAGGCACCTATGTGTTCGACCTGGCGGTGAGCGCCAGGGGCATGCGCCTCAACCGCTTCCTGCACGGCATGATCGTGCCGGCCAGGCGCGATCTGTTCAAACGCGACCCGGAAGCGGCATACGAGCAGGCCGGGCTCAGCGTTGACGAGCGCGACATGCTGCGCCGCCTCGACTGGCGCGCCATGCTGCAGCACGGCGCCAACTTTTTTTGCCTGGAAAAACTCGGCAAGGTCACCGACGTGTCCAACCCGATGATGGTCGCGGCCTTTCGCGGCGAAACCCTGGAAACCTTCCTCAAGACGCGCAACGTGCCCGGCGCGCGCTAGGCCGGCGCATCGTTCTTGGACTGGGCCATCGTTCTCGCGCTCGGCCTCGCCGCCGGCACCATCGGCGGCGTCGTCGGCTTTGGCACCGCCATCATCCTGCTGCCGGCGCTGGTCATTGTCTTTGGACCGCGCGAGGCGGTGCCCATCATGGCCATCACATCCATCCTCGCCAACCTTTCGCGCGTGGGCGTGTGGTGGCGCGACGTTGACTGGAAAGTCTGCGCCGCCTACAGTTGCACCGCGATTCCCTTCGCCGCCCTCGGCGCCAACACGCTGCTGAACCTCTCCTCGCGAACGGTCGAAATCGCCATGGGTGTGTTTTTCCTGGCAATGATTCCCGGACGCCGCTGGCTGCAGGCCGCAGGCTTGAAGCTGAAGCTGTGGCAGTTCGTGCCGGTGGGCGCGATGATCGGCTTCCTCACAGGCCTGGTTGTATCGACCGGTCCCATCAACACGCCGTTTTTTCTCGCCTACGGCCTGGTGAGGGGCGCTTTCCTCGCCACCGAGGCGATGAGTTCGCTCGGCATGTACGTCACCAAATCTCTGGTGTTCCAGAACTTCGGCGCGCTGCCCTGGGACACCGCGGTCAAGGGCCTCATCGTCGGCTCATCGGTGATGTGCGGATCATGGCTGTCCAAGCGCATCGTGCTGCGCATGGACGCCGCGCACTTCAAGCTGGTCATGGACGCGATGATGCTGGTCGCCGGGCTCACCATGCTGGTGAGCGCCATCGCCTGAAAACGCCCGCCAGTCGGGCATTTCCAGCGTATTACCCTGGCGTCAGCGGCGCGCCAGGTCGGCCAGAAAGGCCCCGGTCTGCAGCATGAAGCCCTCGGCTTTTTCCAGTTGCACCCAGTGGCCGCAGTTGCCAAAAAGGTGCAGGTCGGCGTTGGGGCAGGTGCGGGCGATGCGGATGCCGCACTCCACCGGCACGCGCTGGTCGTCGCGGCCGTGCAGTACCAGCATCGGCGTTTGAATGCCTTGCAGGTCGGCCTCGGGAATGCCTTTTACCGTTTTAACTTCGCCCGCCTTGCCCGGTTCGGGAAACAGCTTGCGATAGGCCTCCATGCCGCCGGCGAGTTTGCTGACCTCGAAGCGCAGGCGCACCATTTCATCGGTGACGATGGACGGGTCGTATGGAAAGCTGCGCAGCAATTCGCCCATGCTATCGAGCGAGGGTTCGTAATACCAGGAACGGGCGTTCGAGGCGCGCTGCTCGAATTCGCCGGCCGGAGTACCCATCAACACCATGCGTTCGACGCGATGAGCATTGCGTATGGCCGTGGCGAGGGCCAGCGCACCGCCGAAGGAGTTGCCAATCATCACCGCTTTTTCAATGCCGAGGGCATCGAGAAAGCCCAACAGGTGTTGCACCCATAGCTTGATACTGTACCTCGCGCCTTCCTGCCGTTCGGTAAAGCCGAAACCGACGATGTCGGGCACCAGTACGCGAAAATTTTTTGCAAAGCGCGGCATCAGCGTGTGCCAGTTCTCCCAGCCGGTGACGCCGGCGCCCGAGCCATGCAAGAGCAGCAGCGGAAAGCCCTCGCCCATCTCGTGGTAATTGGTGCGTATGCCCGCGGCGGGAATGGACTTGCCGATGGCCGGATGATTGGTGCTCATGGGTATTTGCCTTTTTTCAGACCGAGCGCGACCCGACGCCGCCGTCGCTCATGAAAATTTCGCCGGTAACGGCGCGCGCATTGTCGCGACTGGCCAGCAACACATACAAGCCGGTGTGGTCCTCGGGCCGCTGCGCAAACCCGAGCGGCACGGCAGCGCCGACGCGCTCGTCAAAGGACTTCGGGTCGGCGCCTATGGTTCGCCTGCCATGGCCGAGGGCCTCGGTGCCGGACAGACCGGTGAGCGTGCCGCCGGGTCCGACCCCATTGACGCGGACCTCGGGCGCGAGTTCCAGCGCGAGTTGGCGGATCATGCCGGCCACGGCGTGCTTGCCCATGGTGTAGAGCACACCGCCGCCGCCGGCGTAATGACTCGCCACCGATGCGGTGAAAATCATGCAGCCGTGGCTGGCGATCAGGGCCTCGCGCGCCGCCATCGCCGCATACAGGTAGCCGCGCAGGTTGATGCCGAACAATTCGTCCATGGTCGCGGCCAGCGTCGCCGCATCGTAGCCGCGCAGCGGCCGGCGAAAGTCGAACACGCCGGCATTGCCGACCAGCACGTCCAGCCGGCCGAAGCGCTCAATGCATTGCCGCACCGCGCGCTCGTGCACCGCGTAATCGCGCACGTCGCCGCCGAGCGCAATGATTTTGCCGCTGCTGTCTGCGGCAAGCTGATCGAGCGCCGCGGCGTCACGGTCGATGACCGCCACGCCGGCACAGCCTTCGGCCAGATAGCGTTCGACCACGGCGCGGCCTATGCCCTCGGCGCCGCCGGTCACCACTGCCACCTGCCCTTGCAGCCAGCCGTTCACAGGAAGACGTTGAGGTTTTTCGCCAGCAACACCGACTGCGTCATGACGATTTCACGGCTGGCGAGGCGCAGCGTGCCGTCACCGGCGCGGCGCAGCAGGTCGGTGCGCCTGCCGGTAAGCCAATATTCCTCGGTCTCGCCACGGCCGCGGCAGTTGATGAACGTCGAATAGACCTTGAATTCGTCATCGCGCGGCGTCAGCTCGACCTCGACATTTGAAATCGTGTGACAGGAGCGCGTCGGCGGGTCTTCGGCCCAGGCGGTGGCGTCAAGAAAGCGCGTTACGCGCCGGCGCATGTTGAGCATGTCGTCATCGAACAAGGCCATGCGTTTCGGATCGAGGCGCGGCGTCTTGTCCTTGCGGTAGCGCGCCTGTATGCCGGGCATCCAGTAATGAATGTCCCCGGTCATCAGGCCGAGCCATTCCTGGTAGCGCTCCTCATCGAGCAGGCGCGCCTCGCGATAAAGAAATTGCTGCACTTCGAACACCAGTTGCATCGGCGGCAGCGGCGAGGGCTGCGGCGGCAGCGGTTTTTTCAGCGCCGGATTGTCACCCAGTACGAGAGCCATGGCGTATCACTCCTTGCACATCAGGTCGAGCCAGCGCTGGTAAAAGGCGCGCTGGTTGCTGTCGTTGTATTTGCGCAGGTGCAGCACGCCCTTGAGTTCCTCGTGCTCGATGCGGCTGTCCATGCCCAGCGCGTAATGCAGCTTCTGGCGCCGCGTCACAACGCCCTGGTTGCTCGCGCTGGCGTTTTCCCAGTTGTCGCCGTCGTCCATTTCCAGCGTGCCCGAGGGCGAAAAGGTGCGCATCACGCCATTGCGGTACTTGTCTTTCAGTGCATCGGGCGCCGACTTGTTGACCAGCACCCAGGTGTGCAGCTCGATCTCCGCCGTGCCCTTGGGATGCCAGGTGCGAAAAGTGCTGTGCCCGGCCAGAAAGGACATGTGCGGGAACAGGGTGGCCGAACTGATCGCACCGACCATGCGCGAGCGGATCTTGCCCAGCCGCGCAGCGACCTTGGATTCGCGCTCGCGCAGGTAATCGACGATGTCCTGCTCGCCCAGCGTCATCGCATTGCCGACCATGTCGAGCCCGAACTGCCAGGCGTGGCCGTTGACGTTCATCTGATAGCTTTTTTCCTGGTTGGACTTGCCCACACCCTGGCCCAGCATCGCCACCGCGCCCGAGTTGTGCGTCCAGGCGGCGTGATACGAATCGCCGGCGAAATTTTCGGCCGGAAACTTCCAGTTGCAGGCCATGCGCGACTTGATGCTGCCCTCGCAAAATTCGGTTCCGCCCTCGTCGTTGTCGAGCAGCACGTCGAGGTACCAGCGGTAATCGCCCAGATATTCATCCAGACCCGGCGATGTTTCGTCAAAAGTCGCGAACACCAGCCCCTTGTAGCTCTCGACGCGCGCGCGATGCAGCCCGAGTTCGTCCTTGTCGAATCCGGGGCAGGTCTTCTGGTACAACTCTTCGGCCGGCAAGCCGACCAATGCGCCGGCGGTGTCGAAGCACCAGCCGTGGTAATTGCAGGTAAAGCGCTTCTTGTTGCCGGCCTCGGCGTGGCAGATCTTGTTGCCGCGATGGGTGCAGGAATTGAGAAAGACGTTGACCTTGCCATCGGTGCCGCGCGCAACAATGACGCCGTCCTCGCCCATATAGGTGGTGATGAAGTCTCCGGGCGCCGCGACCTGACTCTCATGCGCGACAAACAGCCAGCAGCGCGCAAATATGCGCTCAAGCTCCATGCGGTAAATGCCGTGGTCCCAGAATATGCGCCGGTCTATCCGGCCCGCTTCCAGATCAACCAGTTCGCGCAATGCCTTCGCCGTCACCGTGCCTGCCGCCGTTTCCGGCTGCATCTGCAGTTTTGCCGCTGCGCGCTTCATGCCTGTCTCCCCAAATCATTGCCGACCTCGGCAAAACCCAGACCGGTCACCCATTCGGGGCCATGCTCGTAGGCGATCAGCCGGCCGCCGACGCCAGGCAGGGCGCCCATCATGCACAGGAACTGGCGGATCTCGAAGGCGCCGTTGCCGCCCTGCTCCAGCACCTCGTCGTCGGAGAGCGCCAGCATGGCCGCCGGATCGCCACTCACCACGCAATCGAGAATCTTGCGGTCGAAGTCCGGGTTGACCTTGCCCATTTGCGGCAGGCCCACCCAGTGGCTGATGCCGCCCGAACCGATCACCACCACGCGCTCGTCCTGCGGCCAGGCTTCAACCGCGTCGCGTATCAGACCACCCAGCGCATAGGCGCGCTGCATCGATATGAAGGGTTCCACGCCGCTCGCCAGATAGACCGGAATAACGCCGCGCACAGCGGCATTGGGCAGCGCGCAGACGCGCGCCGGCACGCCGATGGAATGATCAACATTGATGCTCTTCGCCACCGCCCAGTCGAAGCCGTGCGCGCGCCCGTATTGCGCGATGTGCAGCGCCAGCGGCACGTTGTTGGCAATCTCGCCCTGTTTGATGGTGGCAAAACGCTCGTAGGGCCCGCTGACGTCGCCAATGCCGATGACGTAACTTGGCAGGCAGGTCGGCCCGAACAAGACGTAGTGGTCCGCACCGACCACAATGACCGTGGTCGCGCCCAACTCGCCGATGCGCGCACGAATGGCATCAAAAGCGGCCAGCACGCGGCGCTGCCCGTCCGTCCACTTCGCCTCGGGCATGTAAAAAATGCCCGGTTCGTGCGGCATGATGAAGCCGCCGACTATCTGCGCCATATCGCCCCTCTTTTCGTTCAGCCGGCAGCGGCGTTGAGCCGCCTCAGGTAGTCCGCCCGCGACTTGCCAGGCTCGTTCATCATCCAGAAACCGTAGGTCAGCAGCGCGCTGACGCCACGGCCTTGCAGTCCGGCGACATCAAAGCCCCTGACCATTTCCAGTTCGTCTGCATCCAGGCGATAGCGGCCAAGAAAGGTCGGCGCATCGGCGGCGAAGGCCGCCCGCGCTTCGCGCTTGACGCCAAGATCGTGCAACACCAGTTCGAGCGCATGCGTGCTCATGGCACCTCAGTCCGCCTCGAATTTTGCCGCGCGCACGATGCGGCCCCAGCGCTCGAAGTCGCGCTTGATGTAATCGGCGTACTCATCGGGCTTGAAGTTGCGCGATACCGCGCCGTCCTGGAACAGCCGCGCCTGCACGTCCTTGTCGTCTATGGCTTTGCGCAGCGCATCGGCCAGCACCGCCACCGCCTCGGCCGGCGTGCCCTTGGGCGCGGCAAGGCCGAACCAGGAGGTGGCCACCACCTCGGGCACGCCCGCTTCGGTGAACGAGGGAATATTCGGCGCCGAGGGCGAGCGCGCCACCGACGTTACTGCATAACCGCGGAAGCGCCCCGAGGTGACATGCGGCAGCGTGCCCGGCAGACTGCCGAAATACAGGTTGACCTGGCCGCCGAGCACATCCTGTATCGCCGGCGCCTCGCCCTTGTAGGGCACGTCGCGAAATTTCGCGCCTATGGCGTTGAAGAACATCGCGGCCGTCAGGTGCGAGAAACCGCCCTTGCCGGTGGTGGCGACCGGAATCTCGTCCTTGTTGGCTCTGAGGAAGGCCACCAGTTCGGTGATGTTGCGCGGCGCGAAGGAAGGCGGCGACACCAGCACGATCGGCGCCTCGGCCATGAAGCCGATATGCAAGAATTCATCAAGCTGGTAGGGCAGTTTCTTGTAGATGTGCGGATTGACCACGAACGAGGTGGCCGTCGACAGCAGGATGGTGTAGCCGTCATTGGCGGCCTTGGCCACGGCATCGACACCGACGATGGTTGCGGCGCCCGCCTTGTTGTCGACAATGACCTGCTGGCCCAGCGTCACCGACATGTTGCGCGCCACCAGCCGCGCCAGCAAATCGGTGGTGCCGCCGGCCGGGTAAGGCACCACCAGCCTGATCGGTTTTTCCGGATACTTGGCGAATGCCGCCGGGGACAGCAGCGTTGCCAGCAGGACACAGGTCAGCGTGAGAAATTTTTTCATGAAGCCTCCTAGTAATATTTTATGCATAGTGAAAATTTCATCAAAGCTCATTCCGGGCGCAGTGAGGAATCTCGCTTCTGCGTTTGTCCGAAAACGGATTCCTCGCTAAGCCCGGAATGACAATGCGACGGACCACAGTGACGGCGCTTTCAAACCCTGCAGCACAAGTCCGGATAACACCGTTTTTCCGTTCATATCTTTACCTCGCGTCCCTGCCAGTAGGCGTCCCGCAGCTTGCGTTTCATCAACTTTCCAGAATCATCGCGCGGCAACTCCTGCACGAAAGTGAATTGTCGCGGCACCTTGTAATGCGACATGCGCTCGCGCAGGAACAGCCGCAGCTCGTCCCCGGTGGCCGTTTCGCCGGCCGACAACAGCACGAACGCGGCAAGCTTTTCGCCGTACTCCTCGTCCGGGATACCGATCACCGCGCTGTCCGCCACCTTCGGGTGGGCCGCCAGCGCGCCTTCGATTTCCGCCGGATAAATGTTCACGCCGCCGGAAATGACCACATCGCGCTTGCGATCAACGAGGAACAGGTAGCCCGCTTCGTCGAGGTAGCCGACATCGCCATTGGTCACCAGGCCCTCGCGGTCTATTTCGCGGCGCTGCGCATCGGCGTTCTGGTAGGTGAAATTGGGCACGCCGGCGAGGCTGACGTAAATCTCGCCCGGCTCGCCCGGCCCGAGCAGGCGGCCATCGTCGGCATAGATGCGGATTTCGCGCCCCGGCCAGGCCTTGCCAACCGTACCCGGACGCGCCAGCCATTCCGCGGACGAACTGCGGCTGACCATGCCGGTCTCGGTCGCAGCGTAGTACTCGTGTATCACCGGCCCCCACCATTCAATCATCGCGTGCTTGAGTTCGCGCGAGCACGGCGCGGCGCCGTGAATGACGAATTCGAGCGAACTGGTGTCGTAGCGGCGCCGCACTTCTTCGGGCAGTTTGAGCAGGCGCACGAACATGGTCGGCACCATATGGATGTGGCTGATACGCTCGCGCTCGATGAGGGCCAGCAACGCCTCGGCGTCAAAGCGCGGCATCAGCACGATACTGCCGCCCGAGCGCAGCACGGCGCGCGTGTAGGTGCTCGGGGCGCTGTGATACATCGGGCCGGCCATCACCGTGCGTATGCCGGGGCGCAAGGCAAACCACTGCTCGGACAATTCACCGAAACGCCGCGCCGCCGCCGGCTCGAGCGCGAAGCGCCGCACGCCCTTGGGCCGGCCGGTGGTGCCGCTGGTATAGACAATGCTGCCGCGGCTGCCGACACGCGTGGTATCGGTCATCGGCGCCTGTGCGGCGATCAGCGCGTCGAGCGCGGCGACACCGGGCGCAATCGCGCACTGTTCCGCTGCGACGCCATACGACCGCGCGAGTTCGGGCGGCGTCGGCGCGGCGAAAACCCTGACGCCGTCGGGAACCGCCCCGGGAACCGCAGCCAGCAGGTCGGCATGGGCGAGCAGCACCTTCGCGCCGGAGTCCTCGAGGATAAAGCGCACCTCTTCGCCCTTCTGGTGCCAGTTGATCGGCACCAGATAGGCGCCCAGTTGCGCCGTCGCGATCATTGTCTCGAGCAGGCACAAGTCATTGCGCATCAACAGCGCCACCGAGTCATCCTCGCCGATGCCCTCAGCCGCCAGCGCCGAGGCGAGCCGTGCGCCGCGCTCGCGCAGCAGCGCCAGCGACACGCGCCGGTCACCGACGGCGGCAAAATCCGCCAGCGTGCCATCCTTGCCCGCACCGACACCGGCACTGACACCGAGACTGACACCGACACCGACAACGGGACTGCGCATCTCGTCTCGCTCCTTGAATACCGCGTTTGCCGCAGCTTTTGCCACAGTGCCTCCGGGCTTGCCTTGAAACGGGATTCGAATGATAATCATTCCATACTGCCCAGTATGGACAGCACTGTACCGAAGCTTTTGCGCGAGGTCAATCATTCGCACTCCCATCGCCATAGATATGCGCAATCCCCGCAGCAAACGCCTGGCTGGAGCCCTCGCCCAGCCGCTGCGACTGCCGCTGATCGGCGCACCGATGTACATCGTCGGCAGCAAGGAACTTGTTGCAGCGCAATGCAAAGCCGGCGTCATAGGCGCGTTTCCGTCACTCAACGCCCGCCCGGAGTCCGATCTCACACTGTGGCTCGATTACATCGAGAACGAGATCGCACTGTGGAACGGGAGCAAGGGAAACGCCGCGACGCCGCCCTGGCCGGCCGCGCCCTATGCGGTCAACCTGATCGTGCATCCGAGCAATCCGCGCCTCGCCCATGACCTCGAGGTGATTTGCGCCCACCAGGCGCCCATTGTCATCACCAGCCTCAACGCACCGGGCGAAGCTGCGGCGCGCATCCACCAGTACGGCGGCGTGGTGTTTCACGACGTCAGCAGCATGCGTCACGCGCGCAAGGCGATCGACGCCGGCGTGGACGGCCTCATTCTGGTCTGCGCCGGTGCCGGCGGTCACACCGGCAACATCAATCCGCTCGCCTTCACCGCCGAAGTGCGGCGCATTTTCGACGGTCCCGTCGCCCTCGCCGGCTGCATCAGCGACGGCCGCCAGTTGCTCGCCGCCCAGGCCATGGGCGCCGACTACGGCTATGTCGGCACGCGCTTCATCGCCTCGGCCGAGGCCGATGCTGCGCCCGTTTACAAAGATATGATCGTCGCCTCACAGGCAGCCGACATCGTGCGCAGCACCGCTGTCACCGGCCTGCCGGCGAATTATCTGATCAAAAGTTTCGAGGCGCTGGGCATAGACGTAGCGAGCCTGCCCGAGCGCCAGACCAGTTCGTTTTCATTCGGCAAGCGCGGCGACGGCAGCGAAGCCAAGGCCTGGCGCGACGTGTGGAGCGCGGGCCAGGGCGTGGGCGGCATCGACAGCGTGCTGCCGGCGGCGCAAATCATCGAGCGCATCGCGGCTGAATACCACCGGGCCTTGCAGCAATTGCAAGCAGCGCCGCACGCCTGATGGTGCGTAAAGGTGCGTAAAGGTGCGCGAGGGTGCGCGAAGTCCGCTAAGGTGCGCGCGCAGGTGCGTAAAGGTGCCTGAGAGTGCGTGAACGCAGCCCATGCGCCGGCCTTATTTTCGGCGCGGGAAAAACACCTGCTCCAGCGCGGCCTGGCGCATCGCCAGTTTCTGCGCCTCGGGGTAAGCAAAAATAAGCCGCAGTCCGGTGGAAAAACTGTAATGCAGGCAGGCCAGCAGTTCCGGGTCCTGCGCCGTGCCAATCTCGCTGTAGAGCTTGATAAGATACGAAATGCGCTGCTGGTCAACCTCGGTGATGATGTCGCGGACCTTGCGGTTGGAGCGCGCCCAGGTGCGCACCGCCAGTTCTATCGCGCCGCCAAATTCGTCGATCGGCGATTTGGTGCCGATAAAGGCGAGCATGCGGATTTTCTCCTGCGCCGACGTCGCCTTGCCCTCGACGATCTCGATGACGCGCAGCGTGGCGTGCTCGCGCCAGTCGGCGATCATCGCCTCGAGCAACGCGTCGCGCGACGAAAAATGCCAGTAAAAACTGCCCTTGGTCACCTGCAGCGTCGTGGCGAGACGCGGCACCAGCACCGCGTCGGCACCCGATTGCGCCAGCACCTTGAGGCCGGCCTTGATCCAGTCGCTGCGCTGCAACTGCACCTTCACCGCGACGGCGGCACGGCGCTTGGCCGGCTTGCGTTTTACAACCATGCTGCAATCATCCTCTCTCGTCACGCCTGAATGTCCGACATTGATGCCAGATACCCCTACGACCGCCCTCAACCCCGATACCACAGCGCCGCTGCAAGGCCTGCGCGTGCTCGATCTGGGCCGCTTCATCGCCGGCCCGTATTGTGCAACATTATTGGGCGACCTCGGCGCCGATGTCATCCGCATCGAACGTCCCGGCGGCGGCGAGGACCGCTTTGTCGTGCCGGTCACGCCCTCGGGTGAAGGCGGCAGCTTCCTGCAACTCGCGCGCAACAAGCGTTCGATATGCCTTGACCTCGCCTCAAGCGAGGGCCGCCGCGCGCTCGATGTGCTGGTTCGCCGCGCCGATGTCATTGTCGCCAATCTGCCGGCCGCCGAGCTCGCCCGCCTCGGCCTCGATTACGCCAGCGTGCGCGACGTCAATCCGCGCGCCATCCTCACCACCATGAGCGCTTACGGCGACAGCGGCCCGAACGCCGGCAAGACCGGTTTCGACGGCATCGGCCAGGTAATGAGCGGCGCCGCCTGGCTGTCGGGCAAACCGGGCGAACCGGCGCGCTGGGCCGCCACCTACGTCGATTACGGCACCGCCCTCGGCTGCGCCTTCGGCACGCTGGCCGCGCTGATGTCGCGCCAGCAAACCGGCCTCGGCCAGCATGTGACCGGCTCGCTGCTCAACACCGCGCTGACGTTTTTCAATTCCAACCTGATGGAAGCACGCTTTCGCGGGCAAGACCGTGTACCCAGCGGCAGCCGCGGCCAGCAACTGGCGCCCTGCGATATTTTCACCACGCGCGACGGCCATGTGCTGATACAAGTGCTGGGCATGGCGCAATTCCGCAAGCTCGCCGCCCTCGTCGGCGAGCCGCGCTGGCCCGATGACCCGCGTTTCCAGACCGACCAGGATCGCGGCGTTCACGGCGAACTGATCAACGCCGGCGTCGCGGCATGGTGCGCAAGCCGGGACACCGCAGGCGCGCTGCAGCAACTCGTTGCGGCGCGCATCCCGGCCGAGCAAGTGCTGTCACCGCTGCAGGTGTTCGGCCATCCGCATATCGAGGCCGGCGACTTTTTTCGCGACATGCACTTCGCCGGCGCGACGGTGCCGGTGGTGTCGCCCCAGGTCGGTCTGTCGGCAACACCGGCTACATACCGCAGCGATGCGCCGGCGGTGGGACAGCATACGGTCGAGGTGTTGCGCGAAATCGGTTTCAGCGAAGAGGACATCACAGCGATGTGCGCCCGCGAGTCCGGCTAGCGCGGGCAGCAATCCACCCCAACAGTGTTTGCGTCATCTAATCTTACTGTGTCGTAACAGTCGTTTTTCATGTTTTCGAGCGCAGCAGGGACACTGTCCGAGGCGCACTATCAGTTGAAAGCTGAGATGGTAACGGATCGTGGTAATTGAATCTGCTACGTGGCGTTGTGCGCGCTGGACTGCCGCGCGGGATGTAATCCTCGGGAAGGGCAGCAATTTGGCGTGTGACGAAGTTTTTTTTGGCGCCGCCGGGCTTGCCGGCGGCGAGGCGTGCGCTGACCAAGCATCCGTAGGCCGCGGTACTCAAGCGCGCGTGGTGATGAAATCCTCGCCCTCCTCGCCCTTCGTATTGGCCGAGTCCCAGTTCTTGCTTGAGGTCCCGGGAGTCGCGCTCGATGCGCCAGCGCATCTGCGCTTGGGCAACCAAATCGTTCAGAGTAATTTTTTCAGGCAGGTTCGACAGATAGTATTTGAGCGGCTCAGCGTCATCTTGAGGCCATTCAATCAACAACCACTGCCCCGGCTGCAGACGAGCTTTGCCGATGTTGCCTCCGGCGCGACGCACCCGAACCGCAGCAAAGCGCCCAGTGAGCGTTTGGTTGCTGCCCTCACGCCAACGGATGCTCCGAAAAGCGCCGGGCGGGAGGCCGTGCGCCAGGTCCTTGACCGAGACTGGTTGACGCCGGTCCGTGCGCCGCGGCATCACCGGCGGGCGTCCTGTCCCGCTATAACGCTTCGGCGGCAACAGTTCGAGTCCTGGGGGCCAGACCACCACCGCCGAGGTAATACCCACCACATACAGCAAACCCAAATCGGTGAGTCGTTGACGAAATGCCTGATTGAGCCCATAGGCAGCATCGGCCAGCACACAGTACTTCGGCGCCCCTTGGGCCAACAATGTCTCCAATTGCTCCAAGGCGATCTGTGGCTTGGTAGCGAAGCACCTGCGCGGGAACCCCTGCCTTCTTGCGCCGCAACGGATCCTTTGCCCAATCCTGGCGCAGATACAACCGATAGGCCACCGGAACGCTCGCCTGCTCGGTTGCCAGGGAGATACTGACCGCAACTTGGCAGTTGTCTTGCTTTCCCAGCACGCCAAAGTATTGCCGCGCCACGCCCACCGAGTGCTTCCCCTTCTTCGGGAAACCGGTATCGTCAATGATCCAGAAGCCCCCACCCGACAGATCCATCTTCGGTACGACCCACTGGCATACACGCCGCAGCATCTCATCGTCGGACCACTCGGCCTTCGCCACGAAGTGGTGCAAAGACTGATGACGGGCGCTCGCGTGCGAGCGGATCCATCCGCGCGGCCATCGGCTCCACACTCTTTCGCGGCAGCGGCAGCATCAGCCCAGTACTATAACCTTTGAGCCCTGCAAGCCGGTCCGCGTGTCCCGGTCCTGTCGCCAAATGCCGCATGTATTCTTCAAAACGCTGACTCGTACTCATCGCCCCCCCCGAAATTACTCGAAGAAGCGACTTCAATACATTTTTTTGGGTCTTCGGGAAATCGAGTGGGCGAATTTTGGCATCAATTGACATGGAAGCCGCGCCAGTGCTTGCTTTGAGGCATATGCATCACCGTGGAGTTCGTGCATGATTTTCCGATGGCAAATTCATCGAAGCGAAAGCGGCGGCTCACGGAGGCATATGTGTTCCCGGGGTTTCGTCCGCAACCTACCGTGCGCGGTGTCTTCGGCGATCCGAGGGCCTGCGTCATCACGCTTGTGCGGCGCTCAAAAAAACAGTCTGTGGGTGCTGCGGGCGTGTTCACAGCGGGTGGTACGACCGCCGCACGCGCAAGGCTCGAGACCTGTCCTGTGGCGACCGGCGCGTGTATCTGGAGTTCGAGGTCCGGCGGGTTCAGTGCAAGAGCTGCGGCAAAGTGAAACGCGAGCAGCTCGATTTCCTGGCCGACAATCCCTTCTACACCAAGCGGTTTGCGTTTTACGTGGGTCGGCGCTGCCGCTCGGGGACGATCAAGGATGTTGCCCAAGAACTGAAGCTGGACTGGGATACGGTCAAGGTGCTGGAGAAGCAGTACATGGCGGCGCAATTGGCCAAGGCGGGCACACCGGGACCGAGGGCGATCGGCATCGACGAAATCTCGATCAGGAAGGGCCATACCTACCGCATTGTGGTGAGCGACCTGATTCGAAAGCGACCGATCTGGTTCGGGGGCGAGGATCGCTCGGAAGCAAGCATGGCGCAGTTCTACGGCTGGCTTGGCCAGAGGAAGGCGGCAGCCATTCGTCTGGCGGTGATGGATATGTGGAAGCCGTTTCGCAACGCGACCGCGGCGTACGCGCCGCAGGCGGCGATCCTGTTCGACAAGTTCCACATCATGCGCCACTTGGGCGAGGCGCTCGACAAGGTACGCAAGGCCGAGTACCGGCGGCTCAGCGGCAAGGATCGGCGCTACATCAAGGGTCAGAAGTACACGCTGCTCTCGCATCGGGAGAATCTCACCACGCAAGGACGCCGGAGCCTGAAGACGCTGCTGGCGGCGAACAAGCGGTTGAACACGGCGTACTTGCTCAAGGAGTCCTTCGGCCAACTCTGGGACTACGAGCGCGAGGGTTGGGCGCGCCGATTCTTCGAGAACTGGCGGGCGAGCTTGAAGTGGCAGCGGCTCGAGCCGTACGAGAAATTCGCCAGGATGATCGATCGACATTGGAAAGGAATCGCCGCCTACTGCCGGCCAGAGAACAAGGTATCACTCGGCTTCGTCGAGGGCTTGAACAACAAGATCCGCGTCATCCAACGTCGCGCATACGGACTGCGCGACGAAGAATATCTCCGATTGAAGGTGCTCACATGCATGCTGCCTGCGCTCTAAAACACCCCGAATTCACCCACTCGATTACCTGAAGAGCCAATATTTGGAGCTACTTCCAATTCAAACAAACAGCTATTAAGCTTTATCCTGCCCAATTGCGCCCCCACGGCATTAACCATGTCGATGGTCGAGTTGGTGCTAGGTACCTTGCCGAATCGATGACCGTGCCATCCTAACTCACGCGGACTCTCACTAAATTTTCTTACGGAATACAGGTTTCGCAGGCGGACCCACGAGCAAACCCTCGCAACTTCCGGACTTAAGTGCCTGCCGGTAAACGACGCACGATTCATCGAACGACTGCACAATGTGATCTAGTTCGAGCTTCTGGTGCGACCAAGTAAGATAGAACAGACCTTGAAATAGCACGCCGCGGGCGATCATTTCCTGCATCATGAGCGTACGGAACGCGTCGTCGGGCTGGCCGAGGGGGTTGCGGCAGTTGAGCATAAAGAAACAAGGGTAGCCCGCAAGTTCGAGCGCGGTGCCCAATCCGTGCCGCCCGATAACTTCGTCGAGGCGTGTCTTGAGTTCGGCCCCGCGCTGCCAATTGCTCTCGATCATGTCGTGCTGCCTAAACGCTTCAATAGTCGCGAGCATCGCTGCCAAGCCAGTTGTTTCTGCACCGTGCGTTGTAGAAATCAAAAACACTTTGTCGGTACCCGTGCGCCGGATTCCACCAAGTTCCATAATCTCGGCGCGGCCGGTGAGAGCGCATGCGGAATACCCATTGGCGATGCCCTTGCCCCACGTGGAGAGATCAGGCTTTATTCCCAAGTATTGCTGCGCACCGCCCAGCGCCCACTTGAAGCCGCAGATCATCTCGTCAAGAATGAACACTACGCCTTGCTCACGGCAGATGTCGCGCACCCCTTCGAGAAAGCCTTTTGCAGGCGGCGCAAACTTTACCGGCTCCATAATCAAGCATGCAATGTCGTGGTCTTTCCGCGCGAACAGTCCTTCGACCGAAGCAAGGTTGTCGTACGAGAACTCGGCCGTAAGCGCCTTCCCTTGCGCGGGGATGCCGGTGTTGCACGCCGTCTGGACAATGAACCAGTCATCGTAGCTGAAGAATGGATGTTCCATTGGGATGGCGATGCGGTTGCGCCCGGTGTAGGCGCGCGCAAGCTTTACCGCTGCTGTAGTGACTGTCGAGCCATTCTTGCCGCATATCACCATGTCG
>ENA-ORBV01000217-ORBV01000217.1-microbial-mat-metagenome-genome-assembly--contig:-NODE-217-length-126929-cov-22.534489_pt1 | contig 126929 bp, 99 predicted proteins | sample MGYA00237777_ERZ505514 | MGnify/ENA primary metagenome ERZ505514 (study PRJEB26160, sample SAMN06269048) | microbial mat metagenome | isolation source: Oligotrophic lake microbial mat | place...
GCGCCGGCAAAATAGCGCAGCGATTCGGCATAGATTTCCGACATCGGGTTACCCCAGGTACGGCACATGTTGTCGACCAGTTGCGAGGAAGTCAGTTGATAGGTGCAATTGCCGTCGGCGCCGATATAAGTGCCGTCGTTATAGTCATAACCGTACATGCGCAAACGACTCAATGTGCCGACGATGCTGCCGTTGGGCGGGCCGGTCTTGAAAACGCCGGTGGCAAAGTCGATCTCGTCACTCATTGAACCGGTATTCTTGCGCAACACACCGCCGGAGGTATTCTTGCTGTAACTGCCGGTCATCAGGCCGAAATTGATGCGGCCATCGTCGCCGTACACCTGCAAGAGGCCGATCGGTTTGTAGAAGGGTTTGCCTGAGCCATCGACCTGCCCGTAGGCCTTGCATTTTTCCGTGGTCTTGAAACCGGATGCTGCGGTCGCGGGAAAGAAATCGTTGTGGCAGGCCTCGACCATTACGCGATACTCGCCGGCATCGACCCCGAAGCCGAGCGAGCGCCTTTCGATCGCGCCGCCGCCGCTGGCAAAAGTTCGCCCGGTGCTGTTGGCAGGATTATCCGCGCTGGCGGAGAGGCCCGAAAGAGCGTATTGATTGCCGTTGCTGCTGGGCTGTTGAGGGGCTGGGAGAAAGCCGCCCTGCTGGTTGTTTCTGTCGTCATGCCATTGGCACTGCCAACGTTCGTTAGCGCCCCACAATTCGTAGTTGCCACTGACCATCCGCATGCGCGGCGTGAATTGGTTGGTGTGCGAATACCGTCCGGCGCCGTTGGCCGTGCCTGGCGTGACATTGCAAATTGAGATGCCGGTGCTGCTCAGGTTCTCGAAAGACCACTGCGTGCTCTGGGTCGCGCCGGTGATTGCAGGCGTGCCACCGCTGCAATTTAACGCTGCCGGCGCGCCTGCTGCAGCAGTGGCGACGATTCTTGGCGGCTGACCAGTTAGCGGATTGTTCGTCGTGTAGTCAAGCTCGACAAAGCTGCCGCCTACATCAACCCAGAGCCGGATTGTCGGGTTGGCGCCGGTGCCCTTGTGTACGATCCGACCGGATATGGTGCAATTACCACTGCTGCCGATCACGTCTTTCGAGGTGGCCCGAATCTGGTCACCCGGACTCAATTTGTCCGCAAACGCATCCGGGATGTTGGTGAACGTCACCTGACCGGATCCCGTGACCTGTACGTTTACCGCGGCCGTAACCACAGTAGCGGTACTGGTCGGCACCGTTTGCACCCCGAACGGCGACAATCTGTTCACGTCGGACCCACCGTACCATTTGGCGAACGCATGGGCGTCCGACGGCAGGTTGGCGCGCTCCAGAAGCGTGGTCGAGCCGTAGGCCCAGCCGCCGGCAGAAGGGTCCTTGTCCTGCCGCCGCAAGCCGCCGAACAGCAGTTTGCGTACAGAGTCCATGCGCGTCATGGTGGCCCAGTTTAGGAAGTTGCCGCTCCATTTGCTGCCGTCGCAGTATTTGTCGGCAGTCCATGACGCCGGTGCATAGTGGCTCAAGCTTTCGAGCGCGTTGCTGCCGACATAGTCGTAGCACTTGTAGCTGTCGAAGTAACCGTAATAGTCGATGCTGTGTTTATAAGTGGTTTCGAGCTTGCCGTCGTTGTCAAGGTCGGAATAGTCGTTGTAGGCCTTCTTGTGCAGTTGCTGATCCTTGGAGATGTCGAGCATCACCAGCGGCGGGATCGGCGGGGTCACGAACAGGGGCGTCTTCACCAGGTTCAATTGTGCGGCGGCGCCGGCCAAGGGTTGCAGCAGCATGCTGAGGGCGACAGTCGCGCAAACGGCGCGCCGCACACTGGTTCGGGAAAGGATACTCATGGCGTGGTTCTCCGGATCGGGTGGCGCTGGCTCGGATCAGAGCCGCACCACCATCTGCAGGGTGACCTGCGTATTTGAATTTCCGCCATAGCCGCGGGCGGTGATGCGGTAGTAGTACTTCGGGCAGCCGACGCCGCCCAACGAGGAACTTGAATCCGGCGTGCACAAGGCTTCGACCACGTATTGCGGCTGCTGCGACACTTGCGGAAACTTGGTGTCGGCCGTAGCCATAGTGTAGGTACCCAGCGATATCGGACTGACCGCACCGGCGCCGGCAGCGCTCCAGTTGCTGATGTCGAGCAGCGTGTATTTCGGATGCGTCCCGTTGGGCAGGCACAGGCCGTCGGTCGAGCAGGTACCGGCGGTTGCAGTAGCGTTGCCGAAACCGGTGGCGCCGGAAATCACTGACGCGCGCTGTACACATGACGTGGCGCCCGGGGAACAGACGCCGTTGACGTCATACCAGGCGTCACGCAGGGCGGCTTCGGCTGCCTGCAGCGCATTATTCTGGTCGCGCGCATTGCCCGACATGCGCTCCTCGGCGGTGGTTGATTGCATGCTGGTGACGCCAAGCATGGTGATGATCAGGAGGAACAGCAGCGCCACCACCAGCACGGCGCCCGACTGGCGGTGCCGCGAAGGGATGCGCGCTGCGCGCGCTCGCAATGGCTGGTTCATAGGGTGCGATTCCGCAGATTGATGGTGGTGGAGAGCACGCGCCGCACGAAACGATCGTTGTAGGTGTAGTTGACGCCCGCCAGGGTGAAGGTGGCCGAGGTGATGTTGATGTTCGATGCCGTGGGAGAACGCATCAGCAGCCACACGCGCACACTGACAATGGTGTCGATGTCGGCCACATCATTGATGCGCACGTAGGCGTTGGCGGAACCGTCGTTGTCGGTATCGATGCCATAGAGAATCTGCATGTTGTCGACGTCGGCGATCAGCTCGTTGGCTAGCGGCCAGGTGGTGCCGCCGTCGGTGCTGCAAAAAAGCGCGCTCGACAGCATGCCATCGGGCTTGGTCACCGGGCGAATGCCGAACGTATTCGATGCCATGAAGCCGAAATCGATCGAAGTGCCGATGCAGTCAACGATGGTGCCGTCGGCCGCCGTACCGCTGCCGCTGCCCTGGTAGCGCACGGTGATGGTGTCTGGCACCACCACCGGCGACGCGGCTGTCGGGGCCACCGGATCGGTGCCGAAGGGCAGGCCAGCGGTGGCCACATTGTTGGCGCCGGTGATCGCCGGCGTCGTCGCCTTGGGGAAAATGCCGTTGGGGTCGAGCCCCGAGTTGTTGCGATAACCGCTCAGGCGAATGTTGCGGGTGAGGATTTGCGACGCGTAGCGCATGGCTTCCTGCATGCGCGCAGCATCGTCCTGGCTGCTGAAACTCTGCCGCGAACCGACGAACACCTGGCCGATCACCAGGGAAATGATCAACCCGATCGCTACCGCGACCATGAACTCGACGATGGTGAAGCCGCGAGCCGCGGCGGCAAAAGGCGGATGGGTGCGCATCATGGTACGAAAGTGGTCAAAAACACCTGGTACTGGCCGGCGCTTGCGACACTGCTGCGGTCGTCAATCCAGTAGACCTTGATCGCATACTTGGGCCCGATGCCGTTGCAGCCATGCGTGATCAAGGTACCGTTGTAGCTGCCGGCGGAATTGGAACTGTCGCGGCACACGACGGCGACGCCACTGCCCAGCCGCGCCCGCACCGACTGCTGCCACTCAAAAGCATCCTGGTCGGCCATATCGCCGGGTCCGCAGCCGGTCGCTGCTGCGGTATTGCCGATGCAGGCGGTTTTCGGCACGATATACGGGCTGCCTGCAGCGGCTACATCGCCGATCGGCCGGTGATAGCTGCCGCCGCCCGCAGCATTGTCGGGCAGCGCCACGCCGGCCTGGTTGGAGCGCATGCGGTCGATCATGTCGTAGGCCAACTGGGTGGCGATCGTACGCTGCTGCGCACTGTGCGTAAATTGAATGCCAGTGACCATCAGGCCTGCCACGCCCAAAAGCCCGAACGACAGGATGACGATCGCCACCATCACCTCGATCAGGGTGAAGCCGGCCTGGAGCGCCGGCAAGACGGATTTTGGCGTTGGTCGCATGGGGTCAGGGGCAGGTGACGGTAACGGTCTGGACGCGGCCGAGTGCATTGACGGCGATCGTGCGCCCGCTCGCGCCCGAGCCGCTCTGGGCGGGACAAAGCGTAATGGTCGTGGCGGCGGCGATCACGCCAATCGACCTGAAACGGATGTCCGAGACTCCTGCCGGGCTGGTGTTGACCTGCACCGAGGTCGGCGCCGCCTCCTTGACACGCAGCAAGGGCTCGTTGGTGCCCACCGTATCGCGCTGGCCATTGTTATCGGCGTCCACAAACGAGATCCAGCCCAGCGCCCAACTGCTTGAGCCGGTACAGGTATTCTGGTTGGTGCTGGCACACAGGACCACCCGTTGCGAGCGTTTGGATGCTTCACTGCGCGACATCGCGATATCACTGAGCAGGTCGCCTGTCACCGAGCGCACCGCATTGCCGACGATCATGGTGCGCAGCGACGGCGCGGCGATCGCGATCAGTGCGCCCAACACCACCATCACGATCATCAGCTCGATGATGGTGAAGCCCCGCGCACCAAGAGCCGGGCCGATGCAGGTCCGGCGCGGCCCTGCGCTGGGCGCTCGATGCAACAACGACGGCGGCACTGTCTTCATGGTCTGCGGCTGTACACGGTTGATCCTCACTGTGCGGAAACGTTTCTGAATCCACGGACGCTAAGATACTATGGCCGTTTTGTCCTGCAATCATATGGAGATAAGCGGCCAGCGACAGCCGATGAACGGGCTGCCGAGTTGTCGGTACGCCGAGTTGTCGATAGAGTCGATTGCCTCAACGAAATCACCTTGCGGATCCTTTTTGCCAACGAACTGGGTGGCGGCCTGGGGCATGCGCACCGGCTTGCGCCCTGGGTTCATGCGCTGGGCGAGCGCGGCGGCTGCCCGGTGGTCGCCGTGCGCGACGTTGCGGCACCGGGTCCGGGGCTTTTCAGAGCCGGTACCCGGCTGATACCGGCGCCGTTTTTGCTGCGCGCGCCGCTCGGTAAAGGCATGGAGACCGGATCGTACGCAGAGATATTGCTTTCGGCCGCCGGTTATGGCAATCCGCAGGTGCTGGCTCGCCTGGTGCGAGCATGGCTTGACCTCATGGCCTTGTGCGAGACGCAATTGCTGGTGGCGGATTTCGCGCCAACGGCGTTGCTGGCTGCGCGTATCCGCGGGATTGCTTGTGTCCACATCGGCGACGGCTATACGATAGCGCCGCGCGGCGCGGCTTTTGATCCGCTCGCCGCGCGCGACTTGCGGCGTATCCAGGCAGCTGACAGGCAGGTGGTGGCAACGGTCAATAGGGTTCTGGCCGAATATGGCCGCGACGCCATCGCGCAGGTGGATGAATTGCAGGCGGCCGGCATCACGATTCTGGCGACCTACCCCGAACTGGATCATCATCAGGGCGCGCTGCGAGCGTCTGCTTATGCCGGCCATTTCAGCATGGGCGACGGGCTCGGCTTTGCATGGCATGACGTTCCGGGACCGCGGGTGCTCGCTTACCTGAGGCCCGAGGTCGCGAATTTCCAGGCCATCGTGGCCAGCCTGGCCCGCTTGCCGGGCCAGGTGCAGCTCTACGCCGGTGGAATGGTGCGCGATCGCGGTGCGGTGGCCGGTTATGGCTTGGCTTGGCATGCCACGCCCCTGCCGGTTCCGGCGGCGCTGACCGATTGTGATCTGGTGGTGTGCCACGGCGGGCACGGCCTGGTATGTGAAGCGCTTCTGGCGGCCAAACCGCTGTTGATCTTTCCTTCCAACCATGAACAGACCCTCACTGCGCACAACGTCGAGCGCCTTGGAGCGGCGCTATGGGTCCATCCGCAGGACAATGAGCGCAAAATCGCACGAGCGCTCGAGCGCGGCTGGAAGGATGCGGGTCTGCGACGGCAGGCCGCGAAGTTCGCGGTCACCCACAGCCTTGCAGCTGACACAGCGACCGCTCGCCTGGCCGATCATGCCGATCGGATTGTCGGACTTGTCAAGCCGCAGGAATGGCGTTAGCGTCTCGTCCGCCTTATCAACTTGCCACAGGAGTCAAGCCATGCCGACCCGAACCAGCACGCGCAACCCAGGTTGTCACCTCAAACTCGCCGCCTCGATCGCCGCGCTGGCGCACGCTGGCCTGATGTCGGCGGCCATGGCAATGCCGGCGCCGACAATAGCGGGAGTCGCTGCAGGCGCCGGGGTTGTCGCGTCAAACTCAGCCCCGCCGGTACTCTATCTGGCGCAGGGTACCAACGATGGTTACGCAGGGATTCCGCACCTGCGGCCGAAGCCCGAAGTTCCCGCCAATAGCGGATCTTCCGCAGGCGCTAGTGCGCCCGGATCAGCGCCGGCCAATGCCGTTCCCAAGGTAACGCGGCCGGCGACAGCGCCTGCGCCGCGCGACAGCCGCGACTCGGAGCGCAAGTAGCGCCGGCGCCTGGCGGGCCTGCCGCACGCCAGGCCAGCGCTGCGCTGCCGGCGCCTGGCGGGCCTGCCGCACGCCAGGCCAGCGCTGCGCTGCCGGCGCTGGTTGGATCGGGCTTTGGGCCACCGGGCGCGGACCACCCGCCAACGCGGTCCGCGCACCAGTGGGGAAATGCGCCGGTCAGGCAGCCCGGGGAAGCGTGGTTAGGCCGGGCCACGCCGATACGAAACAGGCGTCAATGCAAGTAGAATCGCAATCCTCGCAGGTCGCGCCAGACTTGTTTTTGCCTAACGCCAGGTTGCCCCGATGTCCGCAAGCACGATCAACGAAACCCATGACGCCCGGCTGAAGAGTTGGGTTGATGCCGCCAACGACGGCAAAACCGATTTTCCTCTGCAAAACCTGGCCATGGGTGTGTTTCGCCGGGCCGGCAGGAATGAGGATTTCCGCGGCGGGGTGGCCATTGGTGACCAGATCCTCGATCTGTCGGCGGCCGCCCGCGCCGGACTGTTTTCGGGTGATTCAGCCGAAGCTGCAACGCTGGCTTCGGGGCCGACTCTCAATGCCTTGATGGCTGCGGACCCGGCGCTGACTTCAGCCTTACGTCTCGCGCTTTCGCGAGTGTTGCGCGACGGCAGCCCGCTGGAGGGGCGGCGCGCGCATGCCTGATGCCGATGAAGGATGCGGAGATGGGGTTGCCGGCGTCGATCGGCGATTTCACCGATTTCTTTTCGTCGGTGTTTCACGCCACCAATACCGGCAGCATGTTCCGCCCCGACAGTGCCTTGCTGCCCAACTACAAGCATGTGCCGATTGCTTATCACGGGCGTGCCTCCAGCGTGCGGGTTGGCAGCATGGCGGCGGCGCATGCCTTTGCGCGACCGCTTGGCCAAACCAAGCCCGCCGATGCGCCCGGACCGGTGTTCGGGCCCAGCAGGCGCCTCGACTATGAGCTTGAAGTCGGCATATGGATTGGTCGCGGCAACGCCATGGGCACACGCATCGGCATCGAGGCCGCCGAATCGCACATTTTTGGCGTCAACCTGCTCAACGACTGGTCGGCGCGAGACATCCAGGGTTGGGAATACCAGCCGCTCGGTCCGTTTCTCGGCAAGAACTTTGCGACCACGATTTCCCCCTGGATTGTCACCCTGGATGCGCTGACGCCGTATCGCACGGCGGTGTTCGCGCGCCCCGCGGGCGACCCGCAGCCGATGGCCTATCTCGACAGTGAGGCCAATCGTGCCGCCGGCGGGCTGGACATGCAACTGGAGGTGCATCTGCTGACAGCGCAAATGCGCGCAACGGGTGCGCCGCCGGTGCGATTGTCAGCGTCGAACTTCAAGGATTCCTACTGGACCATGGCGCAGTTCGTCGCCCACCATACCGCTGGTGGCTGCAATCTGCAATCCGGCGACCTGTTTGGCAGCGGCACCCAGTCCGGCCCGACCAGGGACCAGTTCGGATCGATGCTGGAGCTGTCATGGGGCGGCAAAACACCGATTGAACTGGCCAATGGCGAAAAGCGCAGCTTTCTCGAAGATGGCGATACGCTGATTCTCAAGGGGGCCTGCATGCGCGAAGGATTCGCACGCTTAGGCTTCGGCGAAGCGGCCGGTACCGTGCTCCCCGCGCTTGCCTGATCAGTCGCGGAACTCCGCGATGTCGGGTTTCGATCCCCACATGCAGAAAGAACTCGGCTTGAAGGGGAACTGCCGGGGTGCCTCGTTTTCGTCGGTCACCAGGCGTACCCCGCAGGAATACTCGTAGATCATCGCGTCGGGACCCTCGAAATACACAAAGCGTGCGCCGGAGGTCGGGTGCCGGCCCGGGCCGAACACAACGCGTATGCCGTGCTCCTTGAGGAAGTAGGCCGAGCGCATGATGTCGTCGACCTCTGCGACCTGGTGATTGATGTGCTGCACACCGGCAAAGCTTGAGGGAAACAGCGCAATCTTGTGATGCACCTGGTCGATGCGCAAGAGCGCGGCCGCGCCGATACGGTCCGAAACGCGCGCCGACAGCACCTGGGTCCAGAAGGCTTCGTCACGCACCGCGTCGGTGGTGCGCAGGCCGATATGCGAAAAGCCGGTGATGCCGGCATCGCGCGACGGGAAGTAGCGCCGGCCGCTGAACTGCGGGCGCAGCGCCAGGTCGATCGAGTTGCCGCTGGGGTCACGGAAGTTGATGAAATCGGCAACTCCACGCGCTTGCGCCTGGGCTTGCGTGCCGCGTCGCACCGGGTAGCCGAGCTGTTCGAGCGTGCCGGCGGCGGCATCGAGCTGCGCGCCGTGTGCGACTTCGAAACCGCTGGTGTGATCACTCGGGTCGCCGTCGAAATACGCCAGCGTGTGTTCGCGCGCGTCGCTGCGGAAGTAAAGCGTTTGCCCGGACTTTGGATTGCCCTCGGCGTGTGCCTCTTCGAGCCCGAGGATGCTCGTGGCATAGCGGCGCGACCCTTCGAGGTCACGCGTTCCCAGGCGTACGTAAATGATGTCTTTGAGCTCGATCATGTCGGGTGGCCGTGTGGTGCTTGGGTCGATTAATCCGAGGCCGCAGTTTAACGCCGCATGGTGCCAACCCATGCAGGCGAGCGTGAGGCAGCGCGGTAAGATCTGGGCTTGCACCAGGCTCAGCATTCGCTGCGGTCTGGCCTGCTACTCATACTTTCAGGACAACTTGCATGCAACAAAACCAGATCAATCTTCAGGGCCGCAAGGCGGTAGTCACCGGTGGCGCCAGCGGCCTGGGGTATGCGATAGCCAAGCGGCTGTTGCAATCCGGGGCAAACGTGGCATTGTGGGATTTGCGGGCCGACGCGCTCGACCACGCTGCACTCGAACTGGTGCCCGAGGGTCCGGTGCGTACGCTGGTGGTCAATGTCGCCGACCATGCGGGCGTGCATGCTGCGGCGACCCGTTCAATCGAACTGCTGGGCGCGGTCGACATTCTGGTCAATAGCGCCGGCATCGCCGGGCCGGCGGTACCGGCGATCGAATACACGCCGGCAGACTGGCAGTCGGTACTCGATGTCAACCTGACCGGTGTATTCAACTGCTGTCAGGCCTTGCTGCCGCACATGACCATGCGTGACTACGGGCGGGTGATCAGCATCGCCTCGGTGGCCGGCAAGGATGGCAACCCCAACGCCTGCGCCTACAGCGCTTCCAAGGCAGGAGTGATCGCGCTGACGAAATCGCTGGCCAAGGAAGTCGCGAAAACCGGCATTCGCATCAACTGCATCACCCCGGCAGCGGTAAGGACTCCGATATTCGACCAGATCAGCCAGGCGCACATTGATTTCATGTTGTCGAAGATTCCGATGGGGCGACTTGGCTTGCCCGAGGAAATCGCCGCGATGGTAGCCTGGCTTGCGTCCGAAGAGTGTTCGTTTTCGACCGGCGCGGCCTTCGACCTTTCCGGTGGCCGATCGACTTACTGACGCCGCTCCATGAGGCAAGCACTCGTTGGAAGCGCGGTCGGGGCGGCGCTGTGCGGCGGTTTTTTTGCGGCTTGCCGGCGCCGGAGTAGACTTGTAACAACTTGACGTGTGGGAGAACAGCATGGAAATGAAAAGCGCGGAAGTGGTTCGCAACGCCGAGGAACGCAAGGCGTTTTACGCCAGGATCGATGGCGACAATTTGGCGCCGCTGTGGGAAGTGCTCAAGGGCCTGGTTCCGGCAGAGCCCAAGCCCGTCGCCGTGCCGCACCTGTGGGACTATGACGCGATTCGCCCGCGCATTCTCGAGTCAGGCGCCTTGCTGACCGCGCGTGAGGCCGAGCGCCGCGTTCTGGTGCTGGAAAACCCGGCCTTGCGTGGCCAGTCGCTGATTACCGATGTCCTCTACGGCGGGCTGCAATTGATCCTGCCCGGTGAGGTGGCGGCGGCGCATCGCCATACGCAATCCGCATTGCGTTTCATCGTTGATGGCAAAGGGGCCTACACCGCGGTCAATGGCGAAAAAACCCTGATGCACGAGGGCGATTTCGTCATCACGCCCTCATGGACCTGGCACGACCACGGCAATGACTCGCCCGACCCGATGGTCTGGCTCGACGTCCTTGATTTGTCGACGGTTGCGCATTTTCATGGCCAGTTCCGCGAAGATTGGGAAGAAGAGCGTTTTCCGCTCAACCGGCCGGAAGGCGATGCCCTGGCGCGCTATGGCGCCGGCCTTTTGCCGATTGACTACAAGGCCACCAGCGCCACCTCGCCGATTTTCAACTACCCCTATGCGCGTACACGCGATTCCCTGTACCGCATGAGCCGAGCGGGTGACCCCGACCCGCATTTCGGCTTCAAGCTCAAGTACATCAACCCGGTCAATGGCGATTGGGCGATGCCGACAATCGCCACCACCATGCAGTGGTTGCCGGAGGGCTTCGCCTCGCGCGCCTATCAAGCCACCGATGGCCTGGGGTTCGTATGTGTCGAGGGCACGGGTGAAACCCGTGTCAGCTTGCCGGACGGCACACAGAAAGTGCTCAAGTGGAAGCCGCGTGACGTATTCGTGGTGCCGGGGTGGCTCAAGCACACGCACCATGCAGAAGGCGATTCGGTGCTGTTCGGATTCTCGGACCGTTCGGCGCAGGAAAAGCTCGGGCTGTTTCGCGAACGCAGGCTTTAGCAGCCTGTCGGACTTGGGGAGCGTCGGTGAGCACATCGGCCGCAGCGGTCCAATTTTCACCGCCTTCTTGTCCCATAGCCGGGCTATGGGCCTTCGAATTCAGCAAAAACTGACCTCGTTGGGACAGATTTTCGCTTTCCACGCCCTAAGTCCGACAGGCTGTTGAGTGCGCGGCGGCCGGACCATGAGCGCAGTCATTGCCGTGTAGCGGGGCGTCTGCGAGGCGCATGGCAGCGCGAAACGATGGTGCCGAAAGACTCAGAGCACGTGCCGGGCTTGCGTATAGCGTGTCGCCAGGTGTTCGGCGGCAACCCGCATGCCGATCGAGACTTCGCCATTGCAACGCCCCTTCAACTGGCTGGCGAACCAGGTCGCGCCGCGCCGCCGCAGTTCCAGGGTGGCGCGCTCGCCGCTGGCGACAAGTTCCAGTGCCAAAATGCGTGTGTGGCCGGCTGCGCAATCGCGCGCGTAGCTGGCTACGCAGTGGCGCATGTCCATTCCTTCGCGCGCCAGCATCAGGGAATCAGTCAAGGGCACCGCGCGCAGGCCGTTTCGCTCGTGCGCCGCCAGCGCACTTTTCCACTGCAGCAGGAACTCCGGATGCCGCAGGATGATCAACTGGTGCCAGCGCTGCTGGCGCCGGATCAGCGACGCGAAGGTCGCGTTGCCTGGAATCGACGCCGGGTCGGCGTGTGCTTCATCGACCCACCAGTCGATCAGGTAGGCGATGTCGTCGCGCAGGAAACGCAGACTCTGGCCTGCGGCCGCACGGCGTCGTGCTTCGAGGAGCGCCAGCCGCAGCAGGCGTACCAGGTCGGCCAGGCGCGCATTCGCCGCTTCCCCTGCGAGGCCGGCAAGCGCGCGCTCGAGCGCCTTGCCGGTGTCTGCCAACCCGACGATCAGGGCGTCCGGTCGCGCGATCCCGGTAGCTGCAAACAGGCGGATCGCGGGCAGGTTGGCATGCGCGGAGTGGTCGTGCCGGCCGGCGCGTTGCAGGCGGCGCACTATCGCGTTGGGCTGGCGCGCGAGCCATTTCCAGTCGCGTTGCGCAATCGCAGACGGTGCCGGCCTGGTCATCAACTGCCTGCGCACTGCGCCAATGACTCCGAAATTCATGCCGCGCGCGCCCTTGCGCGCATGCCTGCGCACTTCGGCGCCGAGCAAGGGGGCGAGGTTTGGTGTCTCGCGGGTGATCTGCTGCAGGCAATCGGCTCCAGCCAGAACCGCGTCGTTGAAGTCGGCAATGCTGGTGGCGCGGCCGAACACCAGGCATGCGGCTCGCAGCATGTCGCGGTCGGCGACGTCATGGCACAGGGCGTTGCGCACCGCGCGGGCGATGCCGGCTTCCTGCGCCGCGGGGTAGAGGTCTGCGCGCAGGCGCTGGTCGGCATAGCGGCGATCCGCGCCGCTCAATACCACGCCGGTTTCGGCGATCGCCAGACTGATCTCTATCGCTTGCGCCAGTGCGAATTCGATCAAATTGGCGGGATCCAGCAAGGGAGCGTCGTCGCAATCGACACTGCGCCGCCAGCAAGCGTGCACATCGCGCACTTGTACGGTGAGGCGGCGATCGGCCAGCGATCCGATACGCACACAATCGCCCAGGATCATGGCGCCTTGCCCCGTGCCGGCGCGTGCCTCGATTTGCAGAAATGGCGCACGCGTTGCCGCCATGGCGAACAATACCGCCGCGCCGGCGGCCGCGGACGGGCGCTGCGATTTGCGGGCGCAGTCGGTGCCGCTGGAGTATGTACTTCGCATGGCAGGAATGTAGCCGATGCCGCGCGTTTGTCGCCGCACACGAGCTCGGGTAAATTGCGGCAGATGCGCAGCCCGCTCGATCGACCAAGCAACTCCCTGCAGAGGATGCAGCGTACATGCCTGCCGCGGCTGGCATAGTGGCAGGTCCGCGCATCTTTTATGGCTGGGTGGTGGTGTGGGCCGCGCACGTGGTGCTGTTCACCATCTTCGGCGCGATCTATTCGTTTTCATCGTTCTTTGGCGCCCTGCAGCTCGAGTTCGCGGCCAACCGCGCCGACGTCTCGTTTGCCTTTGCCCTCGCGGTATTCCTCTACTTCTTGATTGGGGCCGGTGCCGGAGTGATCGCCGACCGCACCCACGTGCGCTGGGTGGTCGGGTTTGGCATCCTCTGCCTGGCCGGCGGCCTGTTTCTCGCCAGTCGCGCCCTCACACTGCCGGGGTTTTATGTTGCCTTCGGCCTGGCCATCGGCTTCGGTGTCGGCTGCGCCTATGTGCCCACCATCGCTGCGGTGCAGCCGTGGTTTCTGCGTCGTCGTGCCCTGGCGGCCGGCATCGCATCCTCGGGCATCGGCTTGGGTACCCTTATCGTGCCACTCCTGGCGGTGCGCCTGATCGATGCCATCGGCTGGCGTGCCACCTTGCAATGGATGGCGCTCGCAGCGCTTGCGATCGGCATTGCCGGCACCTTTCTCCTGGAGAAATCACCGCAGAAAAAGGGCTTGTTCCCGGATAACGACGTCAGCGGCCCGGCGGCCGGTCACGGTACCGGCATGGGCTGGGGCGAGGCGGTGCGCTCGCGATCGTTCAGACTATTTTTTCTCACCATTTTGCTCACCGGGCTGGTGCAGTTCATGCCGTTCGTGCATCTGGCACGCCATGCGCAGGACCGCGGCCTGTCAGCGGCCAGTGGCGCATTGCTCCTGGGCATCATCGGTGTGGGCAGCTTCGCCGGGCGCTTTGTCCTGACCGGCCTGGCAGACCGTTTCGGACGGCGCGATTCCTATGCCGCCATGTTTGCGCTGATGGGCGTCGCGTTCGCCTGGTGGTTGTTGAGCCTGGCCCTGCCCGCCTCGTTCGTCGCGCTGGCCGGCTTTGCCATGTTGTTCGGCCTGGGCTACGGCGGGTTTGTCGGTCTGGCGCCGCCCTTGGTAATGGGCTATTTCGGCGCACGCAACCTGAGTGGCCTGATTGGATCTTTGTACGTCGCCGCCGGCATCGGCACCCTGATTGCGCCAACATTCGCCGGCTGGGTCTATGACCATACCGCCAGTTACGCCTGGCCGATCGCCTCGGGTATTGTGCTCAACCTGTGTGCGGCCTGGGTCGCGTTGCGACTGCCGAAGACGGTGAACTGATCGGCGGCTTAAAGGTGATTCGGCGCGTATCGCGGGCGCCGCACGGATGCCTTATATACTGCGGGCTTTTTTTCAAGGAAAACAGCCATGAGCTCGCAACTGATCATTGAAGACATCACGGTAGGCAGCGGCGCGGAAGCGGTCGCCGGCGCCCACATTTCGGTGCATTACACCGGCTGGCTATACAACGATGGCGTGCGTGGCGCCAAGTTCGATTCCAGCAAGGACCGTGGCCAGCCCTTCGATTTTCCGCTGGGCGCAGGACATGTGATCAAGGGTTGGGACGAAGGCTTCGCGGGCATGAAAATCGGCGGTGTGCGGATGCTCACGATTCCACCTGAAATGGGCTACGGCGCACGTGGTGCGGGTGGCGTGATACCGCCCAATGCGACCCTGCAGTTCGAGGTGGAGTTGCTGGGAGTCTAGCAACCTGTCGGACTTGGGGAGCGTCGGCTACTAATCGACCGCAGCGGTCCATTTTTCACCGCCTTCTTGCCCCATAGTGGGGCTATGAGGCGGCGAATGCGGCAAAAACTGTCCTCGCTGGGGCCGATTTTCGCTTTCGACGCCCCAAGTCCGACAGGCTGCCAGCCAAACCCGTCGGGCCGGCGCGCTTGGCTGTTGGCTGTCGGCAAGCGCCAGCCGGATATGTGGCATCGTGACACCCAAGGCTTATCCGCGATCGATTGCAAGCGTTCCTTTCTTTGGCCCAGCCGTGCCGTCGACCAATATGATGGTTTGCTTGATCACTGGAAAACAGCGATGAAACTCGGCTTCTTCACCATGCCCATGCATCCGCCCGGGCGCAATTACACGCAAACACTCAAGGAGGATCGCGAAGCCTTCATCCTGGCTGACCGCCTGGGTTTTGCCGAGGCGCTGGTGGGTGAACATGTATCCGACATTTGCGAATCGATCCCCTCGGCCCTGGCCTTCATCGCAAGCATTGCGTATCACACCAGGCAGATCAGGCTCGGCACCGGCACAGTCAACCTTACCAACAGCCATCCGGCACAGGTGGCGGCGCTGGTGGCGATGGTCGATCACATGCTCGAAGGCCGCTTCATCTTAGGTATCGGCCCCGGCGGCTTGCGCTCCGACATGGAGGTGTTCGGCAATATCGATCTGGATCGCAACGCGATGTTCGTCGAATCCATCAACCACATCCTGGCCCTTTGGTCAGGGCAGGCGCCCTACGACCTTCAGGGCAAGTTCTGGAACATCAGCACGCGCCGCACACTGCTTCCCGAGACCGGGCAGGGCGTTTTCCTCAAACCCTATCAGCAACCGCATCCGCCGATCGTGATCACCGCGATCACGCCGGCGTCACGCGGCATCACCGCGGCGGCCGAGCGTGGCTGGACACCGCTGTCGGCGAATTTCCTGCAGGCGCCGGGGGTGGCGAGTCACTGGCCGGCTTATGCGCTGGGTTGTGCGAACGTTGCTCGCCCGGCGCAGCGCGCCGACTGGCGCGTGTGCAAGAGCATTTTCGTGGCCGACGACGATGCCACCGCAGAACGCTATGTGATGGATCACAAGGGTGCTTACGGCTTCTATTTCTGGAACCTGATCACCAAGCGGCGCAGTGCCGGCGCCCTGTTTTCATTCAAGCGCGATCCCGCCATGCCGGACGAGCAGGTGACGCTCGACTATGTGCTCGATACCATGGTGATTCGCGGCGGCGTGGCGCGCGTGGTCGACCAGTTGCTGGCGTTTCGCGAAGAACTGGGCGGTTTCGGTACGCTCATGCTGTGCGGGCACGACTGGGCCGACCCGGCGCTGGCGCGGCGCTCGATGCAGTTGATGGCCGAGCAGGTGATGCCGCGCGTGAATGCGGCGATTGGCGAAAGCTGACGGTCCAGGTTGCCAGTGCAGGGTCGAGCGGGCGTTGGCGCGCGATCCGGGGCGCGCTCAAAGAAACGTGGCGATGCTGTCCAGCGCCTTGCGCTTGATGTCCGGCACCTTCACCCCGTGCGCCGGGTATCCCACCACCAGCAGCAGGAAAGGTCGCTCGCCTTTCGGTCGCCCGAGAATCTGATTGAGAAAGCCCATCGGGCTCGGAGTATGGGTCAGTGTCGCCAGGCCGGACGCATGCAGCGCGGTGATCAGCATGCCGCAGGCGATGCCGGTGGATTGGCCGACGTAGTAGTTCTTCACGCGTCTGCCGTCGTCGAGCGTGGAATGGGTTTTCTCGAAAATCGCGATCAGGTAGGGCGCGATGTCGAGAAACTCCTTGTGCTCGTCGGTGCCCAGGGGCGCCAGCGCATCCAGCCATTCCTGCGGTGCGCGGCCGTTGTAGAACTCGCGTTCTTCCTTCTCCGCCTCGACACGGATGTGCGCCTTGACGACCGGGTCGCTGATCACCACGAAGTGCCAGGGCTGCAGTGCCGCACCGGAAGGCGCACTGCCGGCGGCCAGCAGGCATTGCTCGATGATTTCCCGCGACACCGGTCGATCGGAGAATTCGCGTACGGTGCGGCGGCGCTGGATCTCGGTGTTGAAGGTGCGCGCGCGCTCCATCATCTCGCGCGGCGGATATTCGCGCCAGGACGGGTGCGGAACGAAATGTGCGTTGGACATCTGCGGGTTCCTGCTACTCAACCTTGATGTTGGCCTCTTTCACCACCCGGCCCCAGCGCGCGATTTCACTGTTTACATGGGTGGCGAGTTGCTCGGGCGAACTAGCCACCACGTTCATGCCCATGCCCTGCAGGCGCTCGCTCATGTCCTTGGTCTGCATGATGCGCACCACGTCGGCATTGACACGGTCAATCACCGCCCTGGGCGTGCCGGTCGGCACGAAAAAGGCGAACCATGTCGAGACGTCGAAACCCGGCACGCCGGATTCGGCCAGCGGTGGTACGTCGGGCGCGGTGGCCGAGCGATCCTTCGAAGTGATCGCCAGCACGCGCACCTTGCCGGCCCGCGCGTGCGGCATGAGCGCAGTCACCGTATCGAATGCCACCTGCACATCACCGCCGACAAAGCCCTGCATCGCCGCCACCGTCCCCTTGAACGGTATGTGGGTCATGCTGGTTCCGGTAAGTGAGCCAAACAGGGCGATGATCAGGTGTGACGACGTACTGATGCCGGGTGAACCGATGTTGAGTGCGCCTGGTTTGGACTTGGCCAGGTCGATCAGTTCGCGCACGCTTGCGACCGGCAACGAGGGATGCACCGCCAGCAGGTTGGGAATGGTCACCAGCAGGGAGACTGGCGCGAAATCGCGCACCGGGTCGTAGGGCAGCTTGGCATACAGGGCCGGGTTGGCGCCGTGGGTGCCGATGTGGCCCATGAAGATGGTGGTGCCGTCGGGCGCCGACTTGGCGGAGGTCTCGGCACCGATGATGCTGCCTGCGCCCGGGCGGTTGTCGACCGTCACAGGCTGGCCCCAGGATTCGGTAAGCCTCTGGGCGATCAGGCGCCCGAGCGTGTCGGTGGCGGCGCCCGGCGGGAACGGCACCACGATGCGTACCGGGCGGTTCGGATAAGTCTGGGCCTGGGCCAGCGGCGCGGCGAGCAGGCACAGCAGTGCAATCACGACTCTGATCATCTTTGTCTCCGAAAATGTGTGTGTTGGCGTGATTATGCCTCGGGCGCTACGCGCGTGCGCGCATGTTCCGGGCTTTCCGCTTGCTGATAGCGAACCAGGCCCGCTTCGCGATCCACCGGCACTACACTTGCCAGCGTGGTGCCGCCGGGCGGCTGCAATTCCGGCGGAAACATCGCCAGCTTTTGCCGCTCGCCCAGGCGCATCCGCGCCAGGTCGATGTCGCGCTCATTGACGCCGGCCACCGGGTGGATCGCGATACCACCCACCACTTCGAGATCGAACCACCAACGCTTAAGCGGATTGCGCGCGCCGTTGCCATCGAAATCGTCCTGGTCGGCGATCGACTTTGCAAGCTCGGGATGTTCGATCGACAGCCACATGAGTTTTTCCGCTTCGACCGTGTCCTCGCGATTCCACGGGCACATCTTCATGCAGCGCCCGCAGGCCGAACCCTTCATGTTGGTGACGCGATACTTGGTGCATTTCTCGACGTCGGCCTTCCAGATCTCGTAGCCGTTGAACATCACCTTGGGTCCGAAGGTAATGGCGTTGCAGGGGCACTCGCGCGCGCACTTGCGGCAGCTTTCGCAAAAATTCTGCAGCCCGAAATCGATCGGCAGGTCGATCGCCATCGGCAGGTCGGTGGTGAACACCACCGATTTCGAGCGCGGCCCGATAAATGGATTGAGGATGGTGTCGCCGATGCGGCTGACCTCACCCAGGCCCGCCATCAGGATCGCCGGGTTGTGAATCAGCTCCGAGTGCGCGTTGGAGTGCGCGCGCGAGGAGTAGCCCATGCGCCGGCAATGCGCGGCCATCAGGCCGGCGATTTCCGCGCCACGCATGTAGGCGCGCATCGACTGCGAGGCGGAGATCCAGTCATCGCCCGAAGCGCCTTCCATGGTCTCGTAGCCCTGGTCGAGCAGCATCACCACCGCATAGTCGTGGTATGCAGCGATCGGCTTGCCTTCGACCTCGTCGTGCGAGTAATACATCCAGGGCGCGGCGCGGCAAATGCCCACAAAATCGGCGCCGAGGAAATAGCCCAGTGCCTTGATGGCATCGGCGTTGCGTTGCGGGTCGGACAGATCGCCACCGATGCCGCTGGGCACAAGTTTCTCGCGCCCGCCCTGCATTGGCACCATCTGCTGGATCAATGGTTGCATGCCCAGCGCGTAAGGGTGCTTCATCGGAAAGCGCATGCGCTCGCGCTGCGCCTTCTCACCCAGATCGCCAGCCTGCGCGCGCTTGAAAAAATCACCGCGCTTCGGGATGCGCCGTATCTCGTCGGCCAGCACCAGTGTGCTGGGCGTCCGGCTGCGGGGAATCTTCTCCATCGGATAGCGGCCCAGGTGCAGTGGCCGCTTGTCCAGCTCGGCGTCCCACCACTGCGGTCGGGTCCCGCCCTTGCCCATGCGCACTGCCGGGTCGTCGGGTTCCAGCGGGCCGCTGGCGACAATCGGTGCATCGCAGGCGAGTTCATAGTCGGTGGTCACCACTGCCAGCCGAAAGCCGCGGCGAATGAATGGCGCCGCCAGTTGTGCGCCTTCGGCACGCACCAACCCAGCGCGAACCGCGAGGCGCTCGATGTCGACCAGGCTTGCGCCATTGGCATGGCCGCGCGCGGCAAAGCCCATCCAGCGCAGATAGCCGGCAAGGACTACAGCGACCTCGGTGGCGCGCAGGTCGGTGCGGGTGGCGTTGCTGCCTGTGATCCAGTCGCAGCCCGGGTCACCGGCATGTGGCTCGCGGCCGAACTCGACTAAAAATACGCAGGCATGGGTATGCGAGGCTGGTCCGGGGCCCAGCCAGTCGCCTGCTTCAAGGGAGCAGACCGCGGCAATGCTGGCGTCGAGAAAGTAGGCCGAGGCCTTGAGGTTGTTGGCGCGAGTGAGCGGATCGTCGGGCACCGGGGCGCGTGATCCGGCGATCGGGCCGTCGAGGAGTTTGCGGAACAGGGCCTGGTACTCGGGAAAGATGTGGCTGAGCGCATGCGCCGAAGCGCCGCCGGTGTCGTCGCGTTGGCGTGCACCATGCGAGTCCGGCGCGGGGGCGAGCGGCTGGCGCGCGACTGTTTCGAGTGCCAGCGGGCTCAGGTGGAACGGCCGCTGGCGATGACTGTAGATACGCATGAAGTGTCCTTTCGCGACCAGGGCGCAGTGCTGCCCTGCAAGTGATGGATTCAACCATGCATCGGCGCCACGCGCTGAGCAGGTGTTTGAAAATGTTGCCGCCACTCCGATCAGGGGCTGGCGCGAATCTCGATGCGCCGCTCTTCAAGCAGGCGGCGCGCCAGATCCGGGCGGTCGGTGATGAGGCCGTCGACCTTGAGATCGAGCATGCGTTCCATCTCGGCGGGCAGGTTGACTGTCCACGGAATGACCTTCAGCCCAAGCGCGTGCGCCTCGGCTACCTCCATCGCGCTTATGTCTGCATGGAACGGCGACCAGGCAAATCCGCCCGCTGCCTTGACCATGCGTGCAATCGAGCCATGGTCCGCAAGCCGCATGCCGTTGTTCCAGCGCGGGTCGATATTGTCAAGCCAGGGTTGGCGCACGCTCAAATAAACCGTAGGCAAGGGCGGGTGCAGCTTTTGTGCCAAGGCCAGGGTGCGCCAGTCGAACGACTGCAGGCTGACGCGACCTTGCATTGCCTGCCGCCTGACCGCGCGCTGGATGGCGGCGACCATTTGCTGCGGGTTCGCCGTGCTGCCAGGCGACTGCGGCGAGATCTTGGTTTCGATATTGAAGCGCACCGTGTCATCGCCGCGCGCGCGGATCATCCGGAATAACTCGTCCAGCGTCGGTACGGTCTGGCCATCGTGCGCCTGTTGCTGCGGATAGCGCGCGGCATACGCGCTGCCGGGCTGCATGCGGCCGACATCGAAGCGCCGCAATTCGCGCAAGTCGAGGCTGCGGATCGGGATTGGCGTCGCGATCCACGTGCCGTTTTCCCCGCGCGTCAGGTTCGGGTTCAACGCGTTGTCATGATGGATCACGGCGATACCGTCGCGCGTGACGCCGATATCGAGTTCGAGCGTGGATACCCCTTCAGCGAGCGCGCGATGGAAACCGATCAGGGTGTTTTCTGGCGCCAGTCCGCGCGCGCCGCGATGGCCCTGCAGGTCGAAGCCGCGGGCGATGCTCGCTGCGGACAGCACAAAAGCGAGCGCGATGCCGCGCGCGCTGCGCCAGGAATGCGGATTCACGGCGTCGTGCCGACCGTGCCGCGGCGCTTTCCCGCGTAAACGCCGCCGGCACCCATGCACAGGGCCAGCGCCCAGAACACCGGAACCATGCCCAGGGCGCTGCCGAGTGCACCGAAAAACAAGGGCAGCGCGGTGTGGCTGGCGTTCATCACCATGGTACGCACGCCGACGGCCTCGCCGGCGCGACCGGCCGGTGCCGCGCGATGGATCAGGCTCATCACCATGGGTTGCGCACTGCCCAGGCCAATCCCGAGGATGAACGCCAGGGCGACCAGCGCCGGCACCAGACTCACCAGCGGGAACACGAAATACACCGCGGCGGTAATCGAAAGCGCCAGGGTCAGGGTCTGCCATTCGGACAGGCTGCGCGCGATCCACGGCATGAAGGCCCGCACCACGAAGGTGGCCAGGCCGAACGCCCCCATGATGAGCCCGATGGTCGAGGCCGACAGGCCCAGTTGCGAGCCCTGCAACGGCACCATGAAGGTGAACAGGTCCCAGCCCATCGACAGCAGGCCGCTGACGATGAACACCGCGCGCAGCGGTGCATTGCGCAGCAAGTCGATGACGCGCGGATTGGCCGGCGGGGCGACGCTGCCGCGCGCATGCTGTGCATGCCGGCGCACGACGGGCCACAGCAGCAGCAGTGCCGTGGCCGGAAAGATCGTCAGTACGAGAAAGGTGCGCGCATGGCCGACATGGTCGATGGCGTAACCGGCGATCACCGGCCCGAGCACGCTGGAGATCGAGAATCCGAGGGCGAGGTGGTTGAAGTTGAGGGCGCGCTTTTCAGGCGTGCTCACATGTCCGACCGCATTGTTGATGGCCACGTGCGCAATCATGAAACCGGTGCCCAGCATCATGCTGGCGGCATACAGGCCCGCAACGGTTTGCGTGAGCCAGGGCAGCAGGGCGCCGCATGTGACCAACACCAGCGCCAGGAGCGAAGGCACGACCGGTCCGGCGCGATCGGTCCAGCGCCCGGTTTGTACCGACATCAGCATCGGAATCACTGCCAGCAGTGACATAAGCAGACCGACGGTGAAGGCGGAAGCGCCCAGGTGCAGCGCGTACAGCGACAACGCCACCCGGCTGCCGTTGTAAGTCAGGTGCGTCAGCACCATCAAAGCGATCAGGGGAAAGAGCAGCACGCGCGGCAGTGGGGCGGTCGCAAAGTCGCGCCCGGAACGCAAATTATAGGCGCGCGGCGCCTGATCGCGCCGTGCCTGGCGCCAGGTTGTGGCGCCAGGTTGTGGTGCCTGCCGCGGGCTTCAGGCCAGCTGGAAACGCTCGCCCGCAGAGGCGGGGGCAGCATTGCCGGCAACAGCGCCGGCGCGCGCGACGCGGGCCTCGCCGATCAGCTTTTCCAGATGCGCCAGGACCGAGCGCCCGGCGGCGCGATGCAGGCGCGGGTTCACATCGGCATACAGCTTTTGCACCATTGCCTCGATGCTGTCGCTACCGGCGGCGATGCAGGCCAGCACCTGATCCTCGCGTTCGCGGCGATGCGCGATCAACTGCCGGACAAAGGCCTGCGGGTTGGTGATCGGAGCGCCATGTGTGGGGTAGTACAGCCGCTCGTCGCGCGCCAGCAGTTTTTCAAGGCTTGCCATGTAGGCCGCCATGTTGCCGTCCGGTGGCGATATCACCGTCGTCGACCAGCCCATGACATGATCGCCGGTGAACAGCACCCCTTCCTCGGTCAGGTGGTAGCAGATATGGTTCGATGTGTGCCCGGGGGTGGCGACCGCGCGCAGGGTCCAGCCGGGTCCGCTGCAGGTGTCGCCATCGAACATTTGCGTTTCCGGCACGAAATCGTAGTCGGCACCGGCTTCGGTGGTCTCGCCGCGCGCGCCATGCACGCCGCAGCCGACCACCCGCGCGCCGGTGCGTTCGCGCAGCGGCGCTGCCGCCGGCGAATGGTCAAGGTGGGTATGGGTGATCACCAGATGCGTGATGCGCTCGCCCTCCAGTGCCGCCAGAAGCGACTCGACATGCGCCATGTCGAGCGGACCCGGATCGATCACCGCGACAACGCCGCGTCCGACCACATAAGTTCCGGAGCCCCAGGCCGTAAACGGCCCGCTATTGCGTGCCACCAGGCGGCGCACCAGTGGTGAAACCTGAACCAGGGTGCCATAGGCTGGTTCGAACTCGCGAATGAACGGGATGGGGGGCATGGGAATGGTGCGTCGCAAAATGGAAAATGTGCCAAAAGTCACGCATTGTAAGGATACTGTAAGGTCATTGCCCTACCGTCACTGCCAACCTTGGATGTGTGGATTGCATTTTCTTCAGCCGCTGGCCAAATCAAGGTGCTCGTTTGCTGCGGTCGAGTCAAACAACATCGGCTGGTAAGTGTGGTGTCGGTGTAGTGTCGGTGTGGTGTCAGTGTGGTGTCAGGCAGGCGTTCTATGATTGTCGCAGCTTGGGCCGCTTGCTTGCGCAGGCGCTGCGAAGACAATCAACCGGGGAGGGGGTAAGGCGATGTCCGCGATCGAATCGGTAATGCAGGAAAAGCGTATCTTCCCGCCGGCCGAATCCATGGTCAAGGCGGCGGCCATTTCCGGCATGGCGGCGTATCACGCCCTGTGCCGCGAAGCCGAGCGCGATTATGCCGGCTTCTGGGCGCGCCTGGCGCGCCAGACCGTGGCCTGGCACAAACCGTTCACCAGGGTGCTCGACGAGTCCAACGCGCCGTTCTACAAGTGGTTCGAGGATGGCGAGCTGAACGCCTCCTACAACTGCCTTGACGTCAACCTGGCCAACGGCAATGCCGAAAAGACCGCCATCATTTTCGAGGCCGACGACGGCAGCTCCACCCGCATCACCTACAAGGCGCTGCATGCGCGCGTCTGCCGCTTTGCCAATGCCTTGCGCGGCATGGGCATCGGCCGCGGCGATCGCGTCATCATCTACATCCCCATGACCATCGAAGGGGTGGTGGCGATGCAGGCCTGTGCGCGCATCGGCGCCACCCATTCGGTGGTGTTTGGCGGTTTTTCGGCCAAGAGCCTGCAGGAGCGCGTGATCGACGCCGCTGCGGTGGCGATCATCACCGCCGACGAGCAGATGCGCGGCGGCCGGGCGCTGCCGATCAAGGCCATCGTCGACGAAGCGCTGGCCATGGGTGGTTGCGAGGCGATCCGCAACGTGGTGGTGTACCGGCGTACTGGCGGCGCGGTCGGCATGCAGGCCGGGCGCGATACCTGGATGCACGAGGCGGAGGCCGGCCAGAGCGAGGTGTGCGAGCCCGAATGGGTGGGTGCCGAGCACCCGTTGTTCATTCTCTACACTTCGGGTTCCACCGGCAAGCCCAAGGGCATACAGCATTCCACCGGCGGTTACCTGTTGTGGACCATGCTGACCATGCGCTGGACCTTCGACATCAAGCCCACGGACGTGTTCTGGTGCACCGCCGACATCGGTTGGGTCACCGGTCATTCTTATGTGGCCTATGGTCCGCTGGCAGTGGGCGCGACCGAAATCGTGTTCGAAGGCGTGCCGACCTATCCCGGCGCCGGGCGCTTCTGGGACATGATCGGCAAGCACCAGTGCTCGATCTTCTACACCGCGCCGACGGCGATCCGTTCGCTGATCAAGGCCGCCGAGGTCGACCCCAAGGCCCATCCGCGCAACTATGATCTGACGTCGCTGCGCATCCTGGGTTCGGTCGGCGAGCCGATCAATCCGGCAGCCTGGATGTGGTATCACGAGAATATCGGTGGCGGCCTGTGCCCTATCGTCGATACCTTCTGGCAGACCGAAACCGGTGGCCACATGATCACACCGTTGCCCGGTGCCACGCCGCTGGTTCCCGGCTCCTGCACCTTGCCCCTGCCTGGCATCATGGCCGCCATCGTCGACGAGACCGGGCATGACGTGCCCGACGGCAATGGCGGCATTCTGGTCATCAAGCGCCCCTGGCCCTCGATGTTGCGCACCATCTGGGGTGATCCCGAGCGTTTTCGCAAGACCTATTTTCCCGAAGAGTTGGGCGGCAAGTTGTACCTGGCCGGCGACGGCGCGATCCGCGACCGCGATACCGGCTATTTCACCATCATGGGGCGGATTGACGACGTGTTGAACGTCTCCGGCCATCGCCTGGGCACGATGGAAATCGAGTCGGCCCTGGTATCGAACAGCAAACTGGTGGCCGAAGCGGCGGTGGTCGGTCGCCCGGATGACCTGACCGGTGAGGCGGTAGTGGCGTTTGTGGTGCTCAAGGGCGCGCGCCCCACTGGCGAGGCGGCCCAGGCGATTGCGCGCGAACTGCGCGACTGGGTTGGCCGTGAAATCGGCCCGATCGCCAAGCCGCGCGACATTCGTTTTGGCGACAACCTGCCGAAGACCCGTTCCGGCAAGATCATGCGGCGCCTGCTGCGCTCGATTGCCAAGGGTGAAACCATAACGCAGGACATATCGACGCTGGAAAACCCGGCGATTCTCGAGCAGTTGAAATTGCCGCTTTGAAGCGCATTGGACAATGGTGAAGGCGGGCGTGCGCGGGCAGGAAGAGCGCGCCTGGCATAGCCGGAATAGGTGATTCGAAGGCAGAAAAGGTAGTGGTGGACGCGGCCCAGCCAGAGCCTGCACCGCCGAGCGCCGCCGGGTGATACCGGCGCGCCTGCGCAAGAGTGGAGAGACAATGCCGGAATCGATGCTGATGGTGCAGATCCTGAAGGCGCTAGCCGAGCTTGCGCTGATGTTCTTCCTGGCGCGCGGGCTTCTGGTGCTGTTTTTTCTGCCGGCACCGCAAAAGCTTGAGGGCAATCTGATCTATGGTCTGTTCGTCAAGGGTACGCAGCCGTTTGTCTGGTTCATGCGCCTGATCACGCCGCGTTTCGTGCTCGATCGGCATCTTCCGTATGCCGCGTTCGCGCTGCTGGCGGTGGCCTGGGTGGGCCTGTCGATCGGCAAGCTGCAGTTGTGCGGCGAGAACCCGCAGCAACGCGGTTGCGAGGCCCTTGCGCGCGGCGGCCAGACGCCGGCGCCGGCGGTGCCGCGATGAATCGCCTGTTGCGCTCTTATCTTGATTGCGCCGCGCGGCTCGCAGTGCGCTTCAGGCAGCATGACCGCGCCCTGGAGTTGTATGTCCAGATCGAGGCGGGCGCAGCGCGCGGTTCACGCGCCGCTGCTGCGGCAGTAATGTCGCAGGGTCATGTGTGGGGGCAAAAGGGCGATCGCGCACGCGCGCGCGCCGAGTTCGAGCGTGCCTTGCGCATCGATCCGAATCTGGCGCTGGCGCATTTCAACATCGGCTGGGTGTGTGACCAGCAGGGCCTGCACGAGGAAGCCCTGCGGCATTTCGCGCAGGCGCTGGAGCGCAATCCGGATCACGATCGCGCCTGGTACGGCTGCGGCATCATTCATGTGAAACACGGTCGCCATCAGGAAGCCAAGCATGCCTTCAAGCAGGTGGTGCGCATCGAACCGATGAACATGCATGGCTGGTACCAGCTGGGCATGACCCACCATGTGCTGGGCGAGATGACCGAACTGGAGGGCTTGAGGCGCCATACGGTGCGCTTCAACCCGAAGATCGCCTATCTGCTGGATGCGGACATTGCAAAATTGAAGGCGCAAGCCGATTCAGGTAGCGCCGGCGGCGCAGGCGGTCAGGCGCCGATGGCGCGCGCATGAAGCGCGCGCCGGTACAGATGTTGTAGCAAGAGTTGCAGTGGAAAGTCGCAGCAAAGGGCACCAACCAAAGAGGTATTCATCCGAGGAGGTTGTATGGCAATTCAAATCACCGAGAAACACAAGGAATACTGGCAAAGGAACCTGCGCCTGACCGGCGTATTGTTGTTTATCTGGTTCGCCGCCACATTCATCATGGGCTACTTCGCCCGCGAACTGGCTGGCATCACCATTTTCGGCTGGCCGCTTTCGTTTTACATGGCAGCCCAGGGTTCGCTCATCATCTACGTCGTGATCATCTGGTATTACGCGCGCGCGATGGGCAAGCTTGACGACGAATACGGCGTGGCGGAAGGCGACTAAGGGAGACATCATGGCAACCAACGCACAAGAACGCAGCGCGTTTTTCGCGCAACTCAAGAAGGCCTACACCTGGTACACCGGTGGTTTCGTGGTGTTCGTCATCGTCCTGGCGGTGCTCGAGCAAATGGGCCTGCCGCGCAACTGGATCGGCTACATTTTCCTGATCGCCACCATCGGCCTGTATGCCGGCATCGGCATCATGAGTCGCACCTCGGAGGCTTCCGAGTATTACGTGGCCGGGCGCAAGGTGCCGGCGCTGTTCAACGGCATGGCCACCGGCGCCGACTGGATGTCGGCGGCGTCGTTCATCGGCATGGCCGGCACGCTCTACCTGACCGGCTTCAACGGCCTGGCCTTCATCCTGGGCTGGACCGGCGGCTATTGCCTGGTGGCGCTGTTCCTGGCGCCCTACCTGCGCAAGTTCGGCCAGTTCACGATTCCGGACTTTCTGGGCGCACGCTACGGCGGCAATTTCGCCCGCGCCATCGGCATTTTCGCCGCTGTGCTGTGTTCGTTCGTCTACGTGGTGGCGCAGATTTACGGTGTCGGCCTGATCACTACGCGCCTGACCGGCGTCTCGTTCGAACTGGGGATTTTCCTCGGCCTGGGCGGCATCCTGGTGTGTTCGTTCCTGGGCGGCATGAAGGCGGTGACCTGGACCCAGGTGGCGCAGTACATCATCCTGATCGTCGCCTACCTGATTCCGGTGGTGTGGCTGTCGGTCAAGCACACCGGCATTCCGTTGCCGCAATTCGTCTACGGCAAGACGCTTGAAAAGGTCACCGAACGCGAAAAGCAGTTGACCGATGATCCCAAGGAAAAGGAAGTCCGGCAAATTTTTGCCGAACGCGCCAAGGCCGCCAACGAAAAGGTCAAGGCCCTGCCGGGTTCGCTCGATACCGAGCGCGCCAAGACAGCCAAGAGTCTTGAGGATCTCAAGGCCGCCAACGCGCCCTTGCCGCAGATCAACGCGGCCGAGAAAGCGGTCAAGGATTTTCCGAAAGATGCCGCTGCCGCCAAGAGTGCCTGGACCAAGGAGGCCGCAGTGGGTGCGCGGGCCAATCCACCGCTGAAGCATGCGGAGGCTTTCCCCGGCAAGGACGAGAAGGCGCGGGATATCTCGCGCAAGAACTTTCTGGCGCTGGTGTTCTGCCTGATGGTAGGTACAGCGGCTTTGCCGCACATACTGATGCGCTACTACACCACGCCTTCGGTCAAGGAGGCGCGTGAATCGGTGTTCTGGTCGCTGTTCTTCATCTTTCTCCTGTACTTCACCGCTCCCGCGCTCGCGGTGCTGGCGAAGTTTGACGTCTATACCGTGCTGGTAGGCTCGGAGTTCGCCAAGCTACCGGCCTGGGTGGCGTCCTGGCAGAAGGTCGACGCGTCCCTGCTATCGGTAATCGACATCAACAAGGACGGCATCGTGCAGCTGGCGGAGATCGCCATCGGCGGCGACATCGTGGTGCTGGCTACGCCGGAGATCGCGGGCCTGCCTTACGTGATCTCCGGATTGGTGGCCGCCGGCGGGTTGGCGGCGGCGCTTTCAACGGCCGACGGTTTGCTCCTGACCATTGCCAACGCCCTGTCGCACGACCTGTACTACAAGATGCTCGACCCGAATGCCCCGACCACGCGGCGTGTCACCATCTCCAAGGTGCTGCTGCTGGTGGTGGCCTTGGCGGCGGCCTCGGTGGCGGCGCAGAAACCGGCGGACATCCTGTTCCTGGTTTCGGCGGCGTTCTCGCTGGCGGCGGCGGGATTCTTCCCGGCGCTGGTGCTGGGAGTGTTCTGGAAGCGCGCCAATGCGATGGGTGCGTGCCTGGGCATGATCGCCGGGCTTGGCGTCACGTTCTACTACATGGCCACTACCCAACCCTGGCTGCGTGGCGTGTTCGGCGTGACCTCACCGATCGCCGACAACATCTGGTGGGATATCGCGCCGATTTCGGCCGGTACTTTCGGGGTGCCGGTCGGCTTCGCGGTAATCATCATCGTCAGCCTCTTGACGCGCGAGCCGGACGCGGCAACGCAGGAACTGGTGGAGCACGTGCGCTATCCGAGCCTGCGTGGCGGCATCAGCACCGAAACCAACTAAGTCCTACTGGTTGGCGGCTTTGTCAGCGCCTCCAGCCACGACCAGCCCGGCCTTCGCAAGAAGGTCGGGCTTTATTTTGCGGCACTTTTTTTGCGGCACTTTTTTTGCAGCACACGGCGGATGGCCCTGGAATGCTAAAATCGCCGCTCTGCGGAGAGATGGATGAGCGGTTTAAGTCGCACGCCTGGAAAGCGTGTGTAGGCTAATACCTACCGCGGGTTCGAATCCCGCTCTCTCCGCCAAGGTTTCATTCCAGGTTGTCGCCTACTGTCCCGTTTTTCTGTGATTCTTAGGGGGGCGGCCTGATAAATTGTCCCCCCTTCGTTCCGTTGCATCCCGCCTAAAACCGTGGTGAAAGACCGTAGTAGCTGATTACCACGGTTCAAGAGTTACCACGATACTCTCGGATGCCAAGTGCAGGAACGCCACCGACGGCAATGTCGGAACCCGCAAGCTCGTCGACGCCGACGGGCTTTATTTGTGAGGCTGCGCTGACGGTCGGAGGTAATGGCGGTTCCGATACTGGCTGGCCGGCAAGGAAAAGTTCTTGTCTCTGGGCGTCTATCCGCCTACCGAATCACCTTCCGTTTCGATGGTGAAGACGCCATCGACGTTGACCTGGAGGACTACCACTGATGAAGTCGCTACGAGACCCCAAGCGCCGGCCCACTCATCCCGGTGCGATTCTTCGCGAAGACGTGCTGCCGGCCCTGGGACTCAGCCAGGTGCAATTGGCCAATCACATGGGCGTAAGCCGTCTGACCGTCTCGGAGCTGGTGCACGAGAAGCGCGGCCTCTCCGCGGAGATCGCCATCCGGCTGGCCATGGTACTGCGCACGACGCCAGAGACCTGGATGCGCATGCAGCAGGCGGTGGACCTCTGGGAAGCCCAGAGGGATGTCGGCAAGTTCGAGACGGTCCAGCCGCTGCCCAAGGCGTTGCTGGCGGCATGAATTGCCGTAACAACTCGTCACGCTCCGTGCTGCAATAGCCGGTTCAGTGGCGCCACTCGCAGTCGTCGTCTATTCCTGAAGCGGGTGAATGCCGAGGTTCCACCAGGTGGCGAGCAGGCCGGACAGGGTCGCGGGATTGTCGAGCAGCACACCCTGGGCTTTGCGCACCGCGGCCAGAAGCGAATCCATGTAGCGGCTGGTCCTGTCGGAGCGCAAGAACGCGAGGAATGCGGCCTGATCCGTCGGCGGCCAGGCGTCTACGATCGGTTTGATGGTGACCAGATTGAACCCGCTGGGGTAGGGTTCCAGATCTGCGGGCGGCAGGTTGGAGAGTTCGGAGAGCGGCATGCTCGATCGCCGAGATCTGGGTGTTGAGCGCGTAGCCTGGAAATGGGATCGTGAGGGAGACGCGAGCCGGGTTGGACGAGAAGGCATCGCTGAGCTGAAGAAACCCGATGGTGTCGAAGTAGCCGCTGTCCGCCCCGATCGTTACGGCGGCCTCGAATTGGCATACGTGCAGCGCGTCCGGCGCACGGTTCGGCGCGGTGCCCGGGATGAGGCAGGAGAACGAGATGTCGGCTAAGGGGCCACCGAACCGGGTCAGGTTCCACCCGAAGAACGTCATGTCGATCCGCGTGGCGTCGGTCGTTGGGGTTGCAGAGGCGCTATGAGCACCCAACGCCAGCAAAAGGAAGGTCAACGGAAGGTTAATGTTGCGGCAAACCGGTACGGGTAGGGCAATCGGGCAAGTCAGGTCGACGCGTGACCATTGTTTACGCCAGGCCGGCGATAGCCAGATAGCGGAGATTGCTACAATCAGGTCACTCAAGGGGAGTTGCGGTTCGGGGAAGGCAGGCGCGCATCGGGCTGGAATTCGGGTCTGGTCATTCAACAGGGCGTGCTGCGAAGTGTTTCGCCCTACACTTCCATCTTGCAATCGATTAACCTACCGGACACCGTAAAGCCGCCGTGGCGAACATCCTAGTTGTCGAGGACGACCCGACCATTCGCGAACTCGTGCGCCTGCACCTGGCCTCCGCGAATCACGAGGTGATTACCGCTGCGGACGGCCTGCTTGGCCTGCAGTTGGCCGTCAGCAGGCTGCCCGACATCATCATTTCCGACGTGCAGATGCCGAACATGGACGGTTTTGGCATGCTCGCGGCGGTGCGGGCGAACGAGCAAACGGCGTCGATTCCGGTGATTTTCCTGACCGCGCTGGACGATCGCGACAGTTTTCGCAAAAGCATGAATCTGGGCGCCGACGACTTTCTCAATAAGCCGGTCAAGCGTAGCGAACTGCTGAACGCGATCACCGGTCGCTTAAGGCGCCTGGAAGGCAACCGCCAGTCCGGGGTACATGCCACACTCGAAGGAACGGACGTGCGTGCGGTGGCCAACCTGCGCGCCGCCGACCGCACCGCAGCGGCTGCCGCGTTGAGCGATGCAGCCACCCAACCACCGGGCGAACCCGCACGCGGCGCGCAGCGTGCCAAGCCCAGGCGTGCGCTTGACCTTACCTCGCACTTCAGTTCGATGGAAGAGCGTTCGCCGCCCGACGTGCGCGCCGCAACTTCGCGCGAGACGGTTTACGGCACGGTGCTTTTCGCCGACATTCGCAATTTCACCAGCATGGCCGAACTGCTCGAACCCGGGCAGGTGGTCGAGTTCCTCAACGCCTTTTTCGGCCAGGCTTGCGAGCCGATCCTTGACCAGGCCGGCTGGATAGTCAAGTTTCTGGGCGATGGCCTGGTCGCCATGTTCGATGCCCGCTCCGGCAGCGATGATCATGCCGAACGGGCGCTCAAGGCCGCGGTTCTGATGGTGTTGGCCGCGCACCGCTTCAAGCCGTGGATCCGCGACAAGTATCCGAACCTGCCGATGCCTGATTTCGCCATTGGCGTCGGCGTGCATACGGGCGACATTTCGGTGTGCCGCATGGGTTCGGGCGAAGCCACCGAGACCACGGTCATCGGTGACACCGTCAACCTGGCGTCGCGTCTGGAGGGCAAGACCAAGGAACTGGGCTGGAGCATCGTTGCCAGTCGCGTGGCGGCCAAGGCGGCGGGTCGGCGTTTCATTCCCGGCCGCAGCGGGCAGTTGACCGTCAAGGGGCGCACCGGCATTGTCGACATCGTCGAGATCACCGGGCTGACGGCACGTCCCGGTGCCGACATGCAGTTCTACCAGATGATCGTCGATGCGCTGAGCGCGAATTCGGCGGTGATCGCCCTGGGCCGAGCGGCCGACAGCGCCGCCGCAGGAGCGAGTCCGCCTGCTGCTGCACCGGCGCCGGCGCGTCTCAAACCGCCACAGGACGATGCGCACATCACCATCGACGGCTATCGCATGATCCGCAAGCTCGGTGAAGGCGGCATGTCCAAGGTGTTCCTGGCGATCGAGCTGGAAACCGAAGCCCAGCACGTGCTCAAGTTGCTGCCGATCGCCGCCGAGGACGATGAAGAAGGCAGCGACATGATGCAGCGCTTCATTCAAGAATTCGCCCTGGTGTCGCAGATCGATCACCCCAACGTGGCGCGCATTTATCACCAGGGGTTCACCGACACCTACGCCTATATCGCCATGGAGTATTTTCCGGGCGGAGACCTGCGTGAACTGATCGCGCGCCATCTGAGTCCGCAGGTGGCGGTGGCGATCCTGCTGCAGGTGGCCGGCGCCCTGACGGCGGTGCATGCGCAGGGGATCGTGCACCGCGACATGAAGCCTGACAACGTCATGATCCGTGCCGACGGCAGCCTGGGTCTTGCCGACTTCGGCATCGCCAAGCAGACCAATTCGGATATCGCCCGTACCAAGCACGGCGAGGTGTTCGGCACGCCCTACTACCTGGCACCGGAACAGGCGCTGGGCATGCCGGTGGATCAGCGCACCGACATCTACAGCCTCGGCGTGGTGTTTTTCGAAATGCTGACCGCGCGCCGACCTTTCCAGGCAGACAACGCACAGGCGCTGATGTACCAGCACGTCAATGCCGCGATCCCGCGCCTGCCCGAAGGTCTCCAGCGCTACCAGACGGTGGTTGAGCGCATGATGGCGAAGAAGCCGGCTGATCGTTTTGCCAGTGCCAACGACCTGATCGATCACGTACTGGCGGCCGGGCTCACCGACCCCTGAGAGGGTGAAACGAAATCGTGACGATAGGGTCCGCAGCGCGCCGCGAAGCGCAGCCGAACTCGCGCACGGCCAAGCACTGCGGGTGCGAGATTGGCCCGCGCAGTGGGCTTGCTCTCACCCTTTTGACTCCGGCGCGCAGCGCTGACCCTTGATCGCGGCAGGCGCGGCGGTGCAGGTCGCGCCGGACGTTACAATCCGCCGCATGCGCTTACGCTATCCACTGTCCTGGCTGGTACTGGCGTTTGCGCTGGCCATGACTGCGGCATCCGCCTACTGGATGCAGGCGGTCGAACGCGGCGACAGTATGGCCCGCTTCGAGCAACTGGTGAATGCACGTGTCGCTGCCCTGGATACCAGTTTCGACCATTTCGAGTTGTACCTGCGCGGCGTCGGCGGCCTGTTCGCGTCGTCGGTACGGGTCACGCCGCGCGAATGGTCGGCCTACATCGACTCGCTCGAACTTGCGCAACGGCGTGACCCGTTCGTCAGTTTTGGCTTTGCCCCGATCGTGGCTGCCGGCGAATTGCCGGGTCTGTTGGCCGAGATGCGCCGTATGTTGCCGGCTTATCGCATCAACCCCGTACCCGCCGAAGGCGCACGTGTCGCACCGGTATCGGTGATCGCAAGTGTGCGCGCCGGCGGCACCCTGGCGGCCGGCGACGATCTGCTTGCCAATCCGCTTTTCGCCGCCGCCATTCTGGTTGCCGAACGCAGCGGCAAGCCCGCGCTGAGCCGGCGCTTCGATGCGCCCACCGGTGCCGGTGCCGTACTGTTTCTTCCGATCAGGCGCGATGGCCGGCTTGCCGGCGTGGCGCACCTGCTGTTCAATATCGACGCACTGGTCAGCAGCAGTGCCGGCGGAAACGCCGCCGGCATCAGCCTGCGTATCGACGACGGCGACCTGACCGGCCAGCCGCTGTTCGCCAGCCCGGGCACTGGACGCGCAGCTGCGCTTTATCGCAGCGTGCGTTCGCTGGACGCCGGGAGCCAGCGCTGGACGCTACGCTTCGAGTCGACGCCCGCCCTTGAAGCGCAACTGTCGGGGCGCATGCCAGGCACGATCCTGGTATTCGGCGCCCTGGGCTCGTTCCTGCTGTTCGTTCTTGTGCGCGTGTTGTCGGGCACCCGTCAACGCGCCGAGGAAATCGCCGATCGCACCACCCGTGCGTTGTCGGATCAGATGAAGCTGACCGAAGACCTGATCGAACTCAATCCGATGCCGATCTTTCGCAAGGATGTGGATGGGCGTTTTTTGCAGTTCAATCGTGCCTGGGAGCGCCTGACCGGCCGTTCGCGTGAGGCCTGGATCGGCAAGACGACGGGCGAATTGACGGGTGAACAGGAAGCCCTGCATTCCGCGCAGCAGGAGCGCGAGTTGACGCTGCACCCGGATCATGTCGAACGGCGGGAGACGACCATCACCACCAGTGACGGCACGATCTGCGATGTGATCGTCAGCACTGCAGCGGTCAGGCTCGCCGACGGCACGGTCGCCGGAATCATCGGCACCATCACCGATCTGACTGAAACCCGTCGGCTGACTGCGCAAAACGAGACCCAGCGCGAGCAGCTCGCGCTGGTCAACCAGTCGGCACAGGCCGGTGTGTGGGATATCGAATGGCCACAGGGCACGGCGTATTTTTCGCCGCGCTACTACGAAATGCTGGGCTACGCGCAGATCGACGATGCAGGCCTGCCGGGGGCGCGCAGTGAACTGGTGCATCCGCATGATCGCGCAGCGGTCGAAGCCGCGCGCGAAGCGCATTTCAATGGGGCACAGCCCTACTTCGATTGTGAATACCGGCTCAAGAAGGCCGATGGAACCTACTTGTGGGTCAGCGGCCGCGGCCTGGCCAGTCTTGATGGCGCCGGCAACCCGGTGCGTTTCACCGGCTCGATTATCGACATCACGCAACGTCGGCTGGCACAGGCCGAGATCGAACATCAACGCGAACAGCTGGAGCTGGTGATCCAGTCGGTGCAGGCCGGGGTGTGGGACGAAAACCTGCAGGACGGCTCGGTGTATTACTCGGCGCGCTATCGGGAAATACTCGACTTCGATGGTGGGGACGATCTGGCCGCCCATGCGCGCGATCCCGCGCGCTTGCACCCGGAGGATCGCGCTATCGTAATCCAGGCGCGTGACCGCTCGATCCATGATGCCACGCCGATGGATCTGGAATTCCGGCTACGCCGCCGTGACGGCGGCTATGTGTGGGTCAACGCGCGCGCCAAGGCCAGCTACGACGCCAGCGCTCGTGCGGTGCGCTTCACCGGAGCGATCATCGACATCACGCAGCGTAAAGGGGCGGAATTCGCGCTGCGCGACGCCAATCTGCGGGTGCTGGAGGCGGCCCAGGTCAAGTCGACCTTCCTGGCCACCATGAGCCATGAGATTCGCACGCCCCTGAACGGCGTGATCGGCTCGGCCGGTCTGTTGCAGGACACCCGGCTGGATGCGGAGCAGCAGGATTATGTCGAGACCATCCGTCTCTCCGGGGTGCAATTGTTGACCCTGATCGACGATATCCTCGACTACTCCAAGATTGATTCAGGACGCATGGAGCTGGAGGACGAGCCTTTCGATATCGCCATCGTCATCGAAGACGCGTTCGAACTCATAGCCGAGCGCGCGCGCGCCAAACGCATCGAATTGCTGTACGACATGGCAGCGATGGTGCCGCGCCGTGTCTACGGCGACATCACGCGGGTGCGCCAGGTGCTGATCAATCTGGTCGGCAACGCGGTGAAATTCACCGAGAGCGGCGATATTTATGTCAACTGTTCGATTGCCGAGGGCGACCCTGCCGGAGAGGGTGCCTTCAAGTTGCGCTTTGTGGTGCGCGATACCGGCATCGGCATTCCGGCTGCGAAGCTGGGGCGCCTTTTTACCGCCTTCACCCAGGTCGATGCATCGACGACACGCAAGTATGGCGGCACCGGCTTGGGTTTGGCGATCAGCCAGCGCCTGGTCGGCTTGATGGGCGGCGAAATCAAGGTTGAAAGCCAGCCGGGCCAGGGATCGGAATTCAGCTTTACGCTGACCACCCGGCGCGCGCCCGAGGACCAGACGCAGAACCGGCGCATGGGCGAGATCGGCAGCATCGCCGGCAAGCGCCTGTTGATTGTCGACGACTATGCGTCGAACCGGCGTATTCTCGCCGCGCAATGCGCCGGCTGGGGCCTGTTCACCGTGGAGACCGCGTCGGTCAAGGAGGCGCTCGAAGCGCTTCAAGCCGCGCATGCGGCGGAGACGCCGTTCGATGCGGTGATCAGCGACATGCTGATGCCGGAGCAGGATGGCCTGGATCTGGCACAGGCGGTGGCGGAGCACCGCAAACGCGCCCGCGTGCGCCTGCCGGTACTGATCCTTTCGTCGGCGCCGCGTGCCGAGGCGTTTGCCGGGCGCGATGTGCCGGAGCGCTGGATCGCGGCCTATCTCCTGAAACCGGCGCGCCAGGCGCAATTGTTCAATGCGCTGCTCGACGCGCTCGCGCCCGAACGGCCATTCCATTTGACCGGGCCCGAGTCGGTCGCGCGCCCGGGCGGCATGCAGGCCCATCACGGCCAACTGCGCATCCTCTTGGCCGAAGACAACGAGATCAACCAGAAGATCGCGATGCGCATGCTGGAACGGCTGGGAAAATCGGCGGTGCTGGTGAATAACGGCAGGAGCGCGCTCGAGGCCGTGATTGCCGGCGACTTCGATTGCGTCTTGATGGATGTGCAGATGCCGGAGCTCGACGGCCTGGAAGCGACGCGACGCATGGTTGCCGAAGTCGCGCCTGCCAGGCTGCCATACATCATCGCCATGACCGCCAATGCGATGGCAGGCGACCGTGAAGTGTGTCTGGGCGCCGGCATGCACGACTATATTTCCAAGCCGGTGCAGATGCAGGGGTTGGCCGATGTGCTGGGGCGGGCGCAGCAGTTTCTGGCGCGACGCGCGGATACCCTCGCCCTGCCAGCTGCGGTGGCTTCTGAGTGCGCGGCCGCGGTGGCACAAGGAAGCGGTCCGATGCGGGCCAGTTCCGATCAGGTCGCGCCCCTTGACATGCAGCAGATCGACGAATTGCTGGGACTTGACGATAGCGGTGAGGTACTGGCCGATTTCATCCAGATGTACACCACCCAGGCGCCGCAGCGCATCACCGAGATCGCGCGGGCTCTGGAGGCGGATGATTTCAAGCGGGTGATGCAGGTTGCTCACAGCCTCAAGGGCGCGAGCGGCAATCTGGGGGCGATCGGCGTTGCCGACGTGGCGCGGCGCATCGAACTGGCCGGGCAAGCGGGTGACGCGGGTGGCTTGGCGCCGCTGGTGCGCGAAATCGAGGCGCGCTATCGGGATGCCGAGGCTGCGCTCAGGGCATTGCCGCAAGCGACAAGCTGAGGATATTCCGGCCGTTCGGTAGCGCGAGCCAACTTGAAAGCCGCCGGATGGCTGGCACGCTGATTACTTGAAGTCCCCGGCCTTGGCCAGATTCAGCCGGGCCAAATCTATGTGCTTGACGAACGCCGCGTTGACCTGCTCGCGTGTAAGCGCGGCTAACTGCGTTTCGAAGCGCGCGTCCCACTCGAAGCTGCGCCCGAAAAACAGATCGGTAGCCAGCTTGCCGGCCAACGCGCCGTCGGTGGCGCGGGCCAGTTTGCGGCTTTGCAGGTATCCGTGACGGGCGCGTGCCACTTCTTCTTCGCTGAATCCGGCCGTGAGGGCGCGTTGTATCTCTTCGCGTACGGCAGTTTCGACGCGGGCGCGGTTTTCCGGCGCATGGATGGCCGAGACGCTCCATTGGCCGAAGCGGTCGAGGGCGGCGACCGACAGACCGGAGCCGACGCTGTAGCTCAAGCCGTCTTTCTCGCGAATGCGCACGCCCAGGCGCGCATCGATCGAGCCGCCGAACAAATAATTGGCCAGCACCAGAGCGGCATAGTCGGGATCGTCATCGCGTACATCAAGCACGATCGCGCCACGCAGCGTGGCGTTGGCCTTGTCCGGCGTGACGATGGTCTCGTCGATCGGTGGCGCGCTGCGCGCCCGTACCGGAATGCGGGCATACGGCACGGGACTTTTCCAGTTGCCGAACAGTTCTTCGAGCAGCGGACGCAGGCGCTCGGCGTCGAAATCGCCGACCACCGTGAGCTGCGCCTGCGACAAGCCGAAGAAGTCGCGATGACAATCACGCACGGCGGCCAGCTCGGTGCGGCGCACGGCGTCGAGTTGCTCATCGACGGTTGCGGCGTAACTCCAGTGGCCGGGACGGTGCGGATTGAGGTGGCGGGCCAATGCCAGGCTGGCGCGCGCGCCCGGATCGGCGCGATTGCCTTCGATGCCGGACAGCGAAGCGCGTTTCAACTGTTCGAATTCGTCGGCATCGAAACGCGGTTGGCGCAGAATCTCCGCGATCAGGCGCAGGCTCTCGGCCAGGTTGGCCGCCGGCACTTCGACACTGGCGCCGCCGCCGCCGACCGACAGATTGGCGCGCAAACGGGTGATTTCGTTGCGAATCTGCTCGCGGGATTTGTTTAGCGTGCCGCGCATCAGCATGGCACCGGCGAAGCCGCAGGCCTGGGCACGACCGAACTTGCTTTCCTCGGTGCCGTACTGGAAGGCGAGGTTGGCGCTGACCATGCCGCCACGTGACTTTTTCGGCAGCAACGCAAGCTTGAGGCCGTTGTCGAGAGTGAAGCGGCGGGTGCGCGCATCGATGTTGGCGGGGGAAGCATCGAAAATCTCACCACCGCCGATGCCGGGTGGTCCGGCATAGTCCTTGAGCAGGGCCGCAAGATTGGGCGGTGGCGGTATCTCGGCGCGCTGCGGCGCCTGTGCTTCGGGCAGGAATACACCGAGAGTCCGGTTCGAGGGGATCAGGTGGGTTCGCGCAGCGCGATTGACAGCCTCGGGCGTGACATTGTGCAGGTAGTCGCGATAGCGGAAAAACATGCGCCAGTCGCCCAGCGCCACCCATTCGGTCAGGTGCGTTGCGAACTGGTGGGTTTTGGTCAGCACCACATCCATCTGGGTCAGCATTTGCTGTCGGGCGCGCGCGACTTCATCGGCCGTGACCGGGTTGGCGGCCAGGTTCTCGATGGTGTCGATGAAAGATTCACGCAGTTGCTCGAAGGCCTCCCTGGCGGGTGGAAGCGCGCAGGTTTCACGACCGCAGCGCACGCGGGCCGGCGCGGGCGTCGCTGCGGATTTCGGCGCCGATGCGCCGAATACCAGCGCGCCGCGTTCCGCCAGCATGCGATCGCTGGCGCTGACCCCGGTGGCAAGACGGCTGCTGACCAGCGCCTTGTGCAGACGGCCGGTGGGTGTGTCGCCCAGGATCACTGCCAGAATGTCAAAGGCTGCGTAGTCGGGATGGTTGCCGGGCGGAACATGATAGTGGGCGGTGATGAAAGGGTTTTCGCCGCTGCGGCGCAGCACCACTTCGCGCTCGCCGTCCTGCGCCGCGTCGGTTGTATAGGTGACAGGCAGCTTGCGCGCAGGTTTGGGGATGGCGCCGAAGGTACGCGCGGCAACAGCCAGCGCGGTCGCCGGCTCGAAATCGCCCGCGATCACCAGCACCGCGTTGTCGGGCTGATAGTAGGTGCGATAAAAGGCCTGCAGGCGCTCGATCGGCACATTCTCGATATCCGAACGGTTGCCGATGACCGCGCGCCCATAGTTGTGCCATTGGTAGGCTGCACGCGCGACTTTTTGCGACAACACGCGGCCCGGGTTGTTCTCGCCGGATTCGAATTCGTTGCGCACCACCGTCATCTCGGAATCCAGATCCTGCCTTGAAATGAAGGAGTTGACCATGCGGTCGGCTTCCATGCCCAGCGCCCATTCCAGGTTCGCTGCGGTCGAATCGAAAGTCAGGAAATAGTTGGTGCGGTCGAAATAGGTGGTGCCATTCCAGCGTGCGCCGCGGCTGGTGAATTCGCGCTTGATCTCGCGATGTGTCGGCGTGCCCTTGAACAGCAGATGCTCCAGCAGGTGGGCCATGCCGGCCTCGCCGTAGCCTTCGTGGCGCGAACCCACCAGATAGGTGAGATTGGTGGTGATGAGCGCCTGGGTGCGGTCTTCAAGCAGCAGGATGGTGAGTCCGTTGGCGAGGCGAAACTCGGCCACGCCACCCATCGCCGGTCCGCTTTGGACTCCAGCCGGCAGTGCGGGTTGGGAAAGCGCGGCAGTCGCCGCGAGGAGCAGCGTGAAAGCGGCGAAAAGGTGCGAGCGGAGTGGTTTCATGGGGGCCAAAAAAGGTGCGGTGCTAGAATTCACCAACAGGTTAACACTTGAAATCGGGCGCAAAGCTCAACCGCGCGATCGCAGCGATCGCCGGGCGTGTGCATGCGCATTCGGGCGTCGGCAGCAGCGTGTTGCGGCGATAACCCGCCCTGCCGCCTGTCCTGACGCAAAGAGCAACCCAGGTGTGTCGGAAGGCGAACCATGAGCAAGGCTTTCACCCGCGAACGCGATGATGCCGAAGATGAAGAAGAAGACCTCGCCGGCGCGCAGAAGTTGCCGCCGGGGACCAAGAATTACATCACGCCGGCCGGTTACGCGGCATTGAAGGCGGAGTTTGACGAGTTGTTTCGCGTCGAGCGCCCCAAACTGGTGGAGACCATCGCCTGGGCGGCCTCCAATGGCGATCGTTCCGAGAACGGCGACTATATCTACGGCAAGCGGCGCCTGCGCCAGGTGGATAGCCGGATCCGCTTTCTAGGCAGGCGCATGGAAACCGCCGAAGTGGTCAACCCCGCCAGCCAGGGTGAAAACGAACAGATATTTTTTGGCGCGACTGTGACCTACAGCAGACGCGACGGTGCCGAGTCGACCGTGCAGATTGTCGGTGTCGACGAGGCCGTGCCCGCCGAAGGCAGGATCAGCTGGGTTGCGCCGGTGGCGCGCGCCCTGCTCAAGGCGCGCGCCGGTGACGTCGTCGCCCTGATGACCCCGGCCGGACGTGAAGAGCTTGAAGTGCTGCTAGTGAAATACGCATAGTCAGCACGCGGCGGGCGGTGCCCGTCGCTTGGGTGACCAACAACAACTGAGGAGAATCATGCAACGCAAGACCCCGGAACAACTGCGCAGCCATCGCTGGCTGGGCGCGCAGGACATGCGTTCGTTCGGACACCGGTCACGCACCAAGCAAATGGGCTACCTGCGCGAGGATTTCGCCGGCAAGCCGGTGATCGGCATCCTCAACACATGGAACGACCTCAATACCTGCCATTCGCATTTCAAGCAGCGCGTCGACGAGGTCAAGCGCGGGGTCTGGCAGGCCGGCGGCTTTCCGGTCGAGATTCCGTGTATGGCGGTGGGCGAGCAGATGACCAAGCCGACCTCCATGCTGTACCGCAATTTCCTGGCGATGGAGGTCGAGGAACAGATTCGCTGCAACCCGGTCGATGGCGTGGTGCTGATGGGCGGTTGCGACAAGACCGTACCGGGGCTCCTGATGGGTGCGGCCTCGGCCAACCTGCCCGCCATCTTCATGCCGGCCGGGCCGATGCTGCGCGGGCACTGGCGCGAGCACACCCTTGGTTCGGGCAGCGACGTGTGGAAATTCTGGGCCGAGAAGCGCGCCGGCAATTTGTCGGAAGAGTCGTGGCGCGAGATCGAGGATGGAATCGCGCGCTCGGCGGGCACCTGCATGACCATGGGCACCGCCTCGACCATGGCGGCCGCAGCCGAGGCGCTCGGCATGCTGCTGCCGGGCGCGTCCTCGATTCCGGCGGTCGATTCCCGCCATGCGCAGATGGCCTCGCTGTGCGGGCGGCGCGTGGTCGAAATGGTGTGGAGCGACTTGAAGCCGTCCGCCATCATGACCACCGCCGCTTTCGAGAATGCGGTGACCGTTGCGATGAGCCTGGGCGGTTCGACCAACGCGATCATCCATTTGATCGCCATGGCCGGCCGCAGCGGCGCTGGCTTGAACCTCGAGCGTTTTGACGAACTGTCGCGGCGCACCCCGCTGACGGCCAATCTGCGGCCTTCCGGCAAGTACCTGATGGAGGATTTCTTCTATGCCGGCGGCTTGCGCGCCCACATGGAGCGCCTGCGCGACCGCCTCAATCTCGATTGCATCACCGTCAATGGCAAGAGCCTGGGTGAAAACATCGCCGGCGCCGAGGTGTTCAATGACGATGTGATCCTGCCGCGCGAGCGCGCCCTGCAGGCCGAAGGCGGCGTGGCGGTGCTGCGCGGCAACCTTTGTCCGGACGGTGCGGTGATCAAGACCTCCGCCTCCGAGCCGCATCTGCTCAAGCACCGCGGGCCGGCGGTGGTGTTCGAGGACTACAACGACATGGCCGCGCGCATCGACGATGCGGCGCTTGCGGTGACACGCGACTCGGTGCTGGTGCTGAAAAACGCCGGGCCGCTGGGCGGCCCGGGCATGCCCGAATGGGGGCAATTGCCGATCCCGAAGAAGCTTTTGCAGGAAGGTGTGCGCGACATGCTGCGCATCTCGGACGCGCGCATGAGCGGCACCAGCTATGGCGCCTGCGTGCTGCATGTGGCGCCGGAATCGTATGTCGGCGGGCCGCTGGCGTTTGTGCGGGAGGGCGACATCATCGAACTCGATGCCGCAGCGCGCCGCCTGACCCTGCACGTGGCCGAAGATGAGCTGGCGCGTCGCCAGGCTGCCTGGGTCAAGCCCAAGGCCAAATATCCGCGCGGTTACGGCGTCATCTACAGTGCAAACGTGACACAGGCCAATCGCGGTTGCGATTTCGAGTTCCTGGAAGGCACCACGCCAACAGCGGATCCCGAGATTCATTGAAGCGGCGCTTGTCGATCGTTACCAAAGAACATGAAGGCCGCGCCTGAGGCATGCTTTTGTCAATAATCCTGCAGTTCCCGATAGCCGACCCTTAATAACGCGAGACCGACACCATGGAACTTCCAGTCAACCAATTCAAGCGCAACCTGGCCGCCGGCAAACCGCAAATCGGCCTGTGGATGAGCTTGTGGGCGCATCAGGTGGTCGAAGCGTGCGCACCTGCCGGTTTCGACTGGCTGTTGCTCGATACCGAGCACGCGCCCAACGATCCGCATTTGGTCAACACCCAGTTGATGGCCGCACGCGGCAGCGACGGCACCTGCCCTGCGCATGCGGTGGTGCGGCCGGCGTGGAACGACATGGTGCTGATCAAGCGCTATCTCGACATCGGCGCGCAGACCCTGCTCTTGCCTTACGTGCAAACCGCCGCAGAGGCGGCGGCGGCGGTAGCCGCCACCCGCTTTCCGCCCGATGGCGTGCGCGGCGTCGCCGGCAGCAGCCGTGCCGCCAGCTACGGCTGGATCAAGGACTACCTGAACAAGGCCAATGCCGAAATCTGCGTGCTGGTGCAGACCGAAACCCGCGAGGCGCTGGCCAATCTCGACGCGATCTGCAAGGTCGACGGCGTCGACGGCGTGTTCATCGGGCCCAATGACCTGGCCGCCGACATGGGACATCGCGGCGACATTCCGCATCCCGAGGTGCAGGCGGCGATCGCGGACGCGATCAGGCGCATTCGCGCGCACGGCAAGGCGCCCGGCATTCTGGTGGGCGAGGCCGACGGCCAGCGCATGCTCGATCTCGGGGCCTTGTTCGTGGCTGTCGGCAGCGATCTCGGGCTGGTGCGCATGGGCGCCGGGGCGCTCGCTGCCAAGTTCAACCGCAAGCCGTTCTGAGGCTGACGGCAAGCCGCCAGGAGCCGGCCTGGCAGGCGGTGGCCGGCTGGTGTTTTTTGCCGCTCTGCGCCCCAATGCGGGGATCCTGATGACGCTATCTGTGGCGCGTAACTGCCGCCGTGGGCATCGATTTTTGCCGGCAGGACGCGGATGTCGCGGTGTTTTGAGCCAACAGGTGGCGTAGGGACGCTTGAAAAGCCGCGTTGGCGACCCCATTTTTCGCAGGCTTTTGTCTTTTTCCCCTTTTTTTGGAGGTCAGCCCATGGGCGCCCAGCACGAAACAATGGCCTTTCAGGCCGAAGTCAAGCAACTGCTCAACCTGATGATTCACTCCTTGTATTCAAACAAGGAGATCTTCCTGCGCGAGCTGATTTCGAACTCGTCGGATGCCTGCGACAAGCTGCGCTTCGAGGCCTTGCACGACGGCGCCCTGTTGGCTCTCGATCCGGACTTGAAAATCCGCGTCTCCTTCGACAAGGCGGCGCGCACCATCTCCATTTCCGACAACGGGGTCGGCATGAGCCGCGACGAGGCGGTATCCAATCTGGGCACGATCGCCAAGTCAGGCACCCGCGAATTCTTCTCCAGGCTCTCGGGCGACCAGGCCAAGGACGCCAACCTGATCGGCCAGTTCGGCGTCGGTTTCTATTCGGGCTTCATCGTCGCCAAGAAAATCACCGTGCTGACGCGGCGCGCCGGGTCGGACGAGGCGATTCGCTGGGAATCCACCGGCGAAGGCGAGTTCTCGATCGACGTTGCCGAAAAGGCCGGGCGCGGCACCGATGTGACCCTGGAGTTGCGCGACGACGAGGATGAGCTGCTGTCCGCGTGGCGCCTGAAGTCGATCATCACCAAGTATTCGGACCACATCACCTTGCCGATCCTGATGAAAAAGGAGGAGTGGGACAAGGACAAGAACGAATACGTGACCGGTGATGAGGAGGAGACCGTCAACCAGGCCACCGCCCTGTGGACGCGCTCCAAATCCGACATCACCGAAGAGCAGTACACCGAGTTCTACAAGCATGTCTCGCATGATTTCGAGGCGCCGCTTTCGCATACGCACAATCGGGTCGAAGGCCGCCAGGAATACATCCAGCTGCTCTACATACCGGGGCGTGCGCCGTTCGACCTGTATGACCGTGAACGCAAGCATGGCATCAAGCTCTACGTGCGCCGGGTGTTCATCATGGACGACGCCGAGCAACTGATGCCGCAGTACCTGCGCTTCGTCAAGGGCGTGATCGACTCGTCCGACCTGCCGCTCAACGTGTCACGCGAAATCCTGCAGGAATCGCGCGACGTCAAGGCGATCCGCGAAGGCTCGACCAAACGCGTGCTGGGCTTGCTGGAAGAATTGGCCAACAGCGACGACGCCGCGCAAAAAGAGAAGTACACCAAGTTCTGGAAAGAGTTCGGCCGGGTGCTCAAGGAAGGCGTGGGCGAGGACGCCATCAACAAGGAGCGCGTCGCCAAATTGCTGCGCTTCGCCTCGACCCAGGCCAATACCGACGAAGAAGGCGTGTCGCTGGCCGACTACGTGGCGCGCATGAAGGAAGGCCAGGACAAGATCTATTACGTCACCGCCGAAACCTTCCTGGCCGCGAAAAACAGTCCGCATCTGGAGGTGTTCCGCAAAAAGGGCATCGAGGTGCTGCTGCTGTCTGACCGAGTCGATGAATGGCTGGCTTCGCACCTGCACGAATTCGACGGCAAGTCGCTGGTATCGGTGGCCAAGGGCGGGCTGGATCTGGGCAAGCTGGAAGACGAAGCGGAGAAAAAAGAGCACGAGGCTGCGCAAGGGGAATCGAAGGACCTGATCGAAAAGATCAAAAAATCGCTGGGCGACAAGGTGAAGGAAGTGCGGGTTACGCACCGCCTGACCGAATCGCCGGCCTGCCTGGTGGCCGACGAAAACGACATGAGCGGCAACCTGGCGCGCATGCTCAAGGCCGCCGGCCAGAAGGCGCCGCCGTCACAGCCGATTCTCGAAATCAACCCGCAGCATCCACTGGTGACGCGGCTCAAGTTCGAGGAGGCGCGCTTCGACGACTGGGCGCACCTGCTGTTCGATCAGGCGCTGCTGGCCGAGGGCGGGCAGCTCGAAGACCCGGCCGGCTTCGTGCGGCGCATGAATGAAATGCTGCTGGCGATGACCTCTGGCGGCAACTAGCGCAGGCCCGGAAGTTGATCCCTCTGGCCCGGAAGGGTATCTTTCCGGGCCGATTTTTGTAGCGCAAAAGCTTACGCAGTCCGCGCACCCTAGAATCGGTGTTCCGTAGCCTTCACCGAGACGCCCGATGCCCATTTCCCCGTTTGCCTCAGCCACACGACTGGCCGCCCTGATCCGTCGCCGCAAGCTGAGTGCATCGGATGCGCTCGATGTGTACCTCGCGCGCCTGGAAAGCCATAATCCGCGCATCAATGCTGTGATCGTCACGCGCATCGAGGCGGCTCGCAAGGAAGCGCGCGCCATCGATCGCGCGCTCGCCAAAGGCGTCAAGCTGGGTCCCTTGGCCGGGGTGCCGATGACGGTCAAGGAATCGTTCAACGTCGCCGGCCTGCCCACCACCTGGGGCCTGACCGAGCACAAGGGCAAGGCGGTCGCCGAAGATGCGCTTTCAGTCAAGCGCCTGAAGGCGGCCGGCGCGGTGATTTTCGGCAAGACCAACGTGCCGGTCATGCTGGCCGACTGGCAGACCTACAACCCGGTGTACGGCACCACCAGCAATCCGTGGGACGTGGCGCGGGTGCCAGGCGGCTCCTCCGGCGGTGCCGCCGCTGCGCTGGCCGCCGGCCTCACCGGTCTTGAGATGGGCTCCGACATCGGTGCCTCGATCCGCGATCCGGCCCACTACTGCGGCGTGTATGGCCACAAGCCCAGCTACGGCATCTGCTCGCCGCAGGGGCATGCGCTGGCGGGTGCGGTGGCAGCGCAAGACATAAGCGTCATCGGCCCGTTGGCGCGTAGCGCGGACGATCTCAAGCTGGCGATGGGCGTGATTGCCGGCCCCGATGCGATCGATGCCCAAGGCTGGAAACTGGCGCTGCCCAAGCCGCGCAAGACTGTGCTCAAGGAGTTCAGGATTGGCGTGATGCTGAGCCATCCGACAGCGGAGGTGGATGCTTCGATCCAAAGCGCCATCGAGGCGCTTTGCAGGTGGTGCGCGAAGCAAAAGGCCAAGGTCGATTTCAAGGCCCGCCCCGACTTCGACCCCGCCGAAGCGCACCGCGTATTCATCGCCATGGTGCGCGCGGCCACCTCCGGTCGCCAGAGTGCCGAGCAGTTCGCCCGCTGGTCGAAACTCGCGGCGCAGCGGGGCGCACAAGACATGAGCTATGAAGCCCAGGCGGCGCGCGGCAACACGCTGTTGTACAAGGACTGGCTCAACCTCAATGAGCGGCGCCACCAGATGCGTCTGGCCTGGGCGCGTTTTTTCGAAACCCATGACGTGCTGTTGTGCCCAGCGGCCGCCACGCCGGCGTTTCCGCACAACCAGAAAGGCGAGCGCTGGGAGCGCATGATCGATGTGAATGGCAAGCCGCAGCCCGGCACGACCCAGATGTTCTGGGCCGGCTATTCGGGCATGTGCTATCTGCCTTCGACGGTGGCGCCGATAGGGTTTTCGAAAGAGGGTTTGCCGGTCGGCGTGCAGATCGTCGGGCCGCAGTATGGCGATGCGACTACGATTGAATTTGCGCGTCAGGTCGAGGCCGGTTATGCCGGCTTCGTGCCGCCGGGCGGGTTCGAATAGCTCTCGTATCGATTCAATCTGCCTGGCATAGGCCTGATGCGCCGAGCGCCATCAGAACCCTGTTCAACTTCAGTCCGCCTGCCACCGACGAGGAAATCAACGGCGCATCCCTGCAGTTTGTGCGCAAGCTGAGCGGCTCCAACAGCCCGTCGAAAGTCAATCAGGCGGCGTTTTACCTCGCGGTGCAGGAAGTTGCGGCCGTGGCGCGTGGGCTCATGGCATCACTGGTGACCAACACTGTCCCGCGCGATCGTGACCAAGAGGCGGCGCGCGCGAGGGCGCGTTCGGCGCTGCGGTTCCGGCTGTTACCCTAGACCGTAGCAGGGCAGCGGGCCCGTGAGATCGCAGGTCGGCTCACCGGGCGGAAACAATGTGCGTTCAGATCCGGTGTCCAAGCCGCTTCATCAGTTCGGGTACCGCATGGCGCAGATGCATCGATAGCCCCAGAGCACCCATCTGCGCGCTGTTGCGGCCAAGAATGGTTTGCGAAAGCGGCAGGAAGGTTTCCTCCTCGTAGGCTGCGTGTGCCTTGTAGGTGGCCACCAGCGCAGCCACGGCTGCCGCGTCGAGCGTCGAGTCATGCCCCTTGGCCGCCTCTTTCAACGCCGGCTCGAGTTTCGACCAGGCGGCTTCGATCTGGCGATGCTCCTGCGTCAGGCGCTTGACGATGGCCTGCACCTGCAAGCGCTCCTCGCCTTGTGCGGCGCCGCCTGCAACCGCCGGGAACAGTTCACTTTCCTCCTCTGCATGATGCTCGTACACGACAGCGCGGAAGAAGGTGAGGGTCTGGCCGGCTATCTTCCGCGCTTCTGCGGCCGGTTCCAGCAGCGCAGGCAATTGGCCGAATTCCGCCAGATGCGCGAGGATCCCTTCATGGCAATTCGAGAAGACTTCCAGCGGCTTGTCGCTCGGGCCCTTGGGTGTGTTGGCAGGTGCAGTCATGAAACCTCCCGGTGAGTTTGATATTCAGCCTAAGTCCGTGCCGGGAATGGGCTTTGATGCAGATCAAGCGGAATTCCGCCGGCGCGGCTCGGGCGCATGCGGGCGGAGCGCGAATGCCGGGACGCGGCGTTGGTTTTCAGCTGTGGCTCGATGAAGCTTGTGGCGCGGTGCAGGAATGCCTGCCCGGACCGGGCGCCGGTTGGCTGGTACTCTCGGGGTTTTCATGGCAGGGGATAGACATGCAGGCAGGGAGGAGTCAGTTACGTATCGGCATTGCCGGGCTGGGGGCGGTGGGCAAAAGCGTGGCCGAGAAACTCGATGCCGGGATCCCGGGTTTGCAGTTGACGGCCATCGCCGTGCGTGACGTCGCGGCGGCGCGCGCTCGCATCAAGCTTGCGTCGCCGTGCGTATTCACCGACTTGGCCGGGCTTGCGCCGCTGTGCGATGTGGTGGTCGAGTGCGCGCCCTCCGCGTTGCTCCCGGCAATCTGCCGGCCGGTGCTGGCAGCCGGCAAGAAGGTGGTGGTGTTGAGCGTAGGTGCGTTGTTGCGCAACCAAGACCTGATCGACCTGGCGCGCGAATCCGGCGGGCAGATCGTGGTGCCAACCGGCGCCCTGATCGGGCTCGACGCAGTGACGGCCGCCGCCGAAGGCACGATTCGCTCGGTGCGCATGATCACCAGGAAGCCGGTGAAGGGCCTGGTTGGCGCGCCTTATCTGGTCGAAAACAACATCGCGATCGAAGACATCAAGGAACCCTTGCGCATTTTTTCCGGCTCGCCGCGCGACGCGGCGGTGGGTTTTCCGGCCAACCTGAATGTCGCGGTTGCGTTGTCATTGGCCGGCATCGGGCCGGACAAGACCACCCTCGAGATCTGGGCCGACCCGCACCTCGACCGCAATACCCACCGGATTGAGGTTGATGCAGATTCGGCTTCGTTTTCGATGGAGATCGCCAACATTCCGTCGGAGAATCCGCGCACCGGCAGGATCACGGCCCTGAGTGTGATTGCCGCTCTGCGCAAGATGAGCGCGCCACTGCGGGTGGGAACCTAGTACTGTCGGTCGTACTCAATGAAAATCCCGCGACCGGGTCAGGAGGCTGCCCAGTAACGCGGTGTCGTCCACCACCCGCTTGGCGATCAGGTGCGAAACCTTGCCGTCGGTTTCCCACACGCCGTACACAGTGAGGAGCCGGGCGGTGAGGATTTCACGGCGCTGCGCTTCGATCACCTGCGGCCAGCACACCACGTTGATGTTGCCCGCTTCGTCTTCCAGGGTCATGAAGATCACGCCCTTGGCGGTGTCGGGGCGCTGGCGGTTGACCACGATGCCGGCCGCGCGCGCCAGGCGCCGGTGCGGGTAGGTGGCGAGTTCGGCGGAGTTGACCAGGCGGCGCTTTGCAAGCAGCGGGCGCAACAAAGCCAGCGGATGGCGGCGCAGGGTGAGGCCGGTGCTGGCGTAATCGGCAACGATGTCTTCGCCTTCGGCCGGCGCCGGCAGGTCGGCCGGTGTTTCCGGCGTGCCGGTATCGGGCAGGATCGGCAAGGGCGCCTCGATGCCGGCCACCTGCCACAAGGCCTGGCGGCGGTGACCGGAGAGACTTGCCAGGGCGTCGGCGGCGGACACGGCTTCGAGGTCGCCGCGGTTGAGCCGGGTGCGGCGTGCCAGGTCGTCGGCGCTGGCGAAGGCCCGCTCGCTGCGCGCGGCAATGATGCATTGCATACCGGTGGCAGACAGACCTTTGACCATTTTCAGGCCCAGGCGAAGGGCCGGCTGGTGGCGATGGTCGGGCGCGGCGTTGCCGCCATTTCCGGTGGCGGGTGCAAGCGCTGCGTCCAGTTGTGCCTGCCAGCGCGCACGGCTTGCGGCATCGTCTTCCAGGGTGCAGTCGATGGCGCTTGCGGTCACGTCCACCGGCCGCACCGCCAACTGCAGGCGCCGCGCTTCCTGCGCCAGCTGCGAAGGTGAATAAAAGCCCATCGGCTGGCTGTTGATGAGCGCGCAAAAAAACGCCGCCGGCTCGAAGCATTTGAGCCAGGCCGATACATAGACCAAGAGCGCGAAGCTGGCGGCATGGCTTTCGGGAAAGCCGTATTCGCCAAAGCCCAGCATCTGGCGGTAGATCTGCTCGGCCCATTCGGGCGCGTAGCCGCGCTCGGCCATGCCTTTCTTCAGGCGCTCTTCGAAGGGGGTGAGCCCACCCTTGCGCTTCCAGGCGGCCATGGCGCGGCGCAACTGGTCGGCCTCGCCCGGGGTGAAGCCGGCTGCCACTACCGCCAGCTTCATCACCTGTTCCTGGAAGATCGATACACCGAGGGTGCGCTTCAATACCTGTTCGACCGCCGCCGACGGGTAGCTCACCGGCTCCAGCCCCTGGCGCCGCCGCAGATAAGGATGCACCATGCCGCCCTGGATCGGCCCGGGGCGCACGATCGCCACCTCGATCACCAGGTCATAGAAGCAGCGCGGCGCCAGGCGTGGCAGCATGCTCATCTGTGCCCGTGATTCGACCTGGAACACGCCCATCGATTCGCCGCGGCACAGCATGTCGTAGACGTGGCGGCTCTCTTTGGGCACCGCCATCATCGGCAAAGCCGCGCCACGGCGCTCGCCCAGCATGCCCAGGGTGCGGCGGATGGCCGACAGCATGCCCAGCGCCAGCACGTCGACCTTGAGCAGGCCCACGGCTTCGAGGTCGTCCTTGTCCCACTGGATCACGGTGCGCTCCGGCATGGCCGCGTTTTCCACCGGCACGAATTTCGACAGGTCGTCGCGCACGATGACAAAGCCGCCGCTGTGCTGCGACAAATGGCGCGGAAAGCCGATCAGCTGCGCGGTCAGTGCCAACAGGTGTTTCACCTGCGGCGCATCGGGGTCAAGGCCTACCTCGCGCAGGCGTTCGGGCAGGGCCTCGTGCTTGTCCCACCAGGCCAGAGCGCGGCTCAAGCCTTCGAGCTGATCGGCGGCGAAGCCGAGGGCGCGGCCGACATCCTTGAGCGCGCTTTTAGGCCGATAAGTGGCGACCGCCGCCGCCAGCGCAGCGCGATGGCGGCCGTACTTGCGGTAGATGTACTGGATCACTTCCTCGCGCCGCTCATGCTCGAAATCGACGTCGATGTCGGGCGGCTCGTTGCGCTCCTTCGAGATGAAACGCTCGAACAGCAGAGTGCCGCGCGACGGATCAACCTCGGTGATGCCAAGGCAGTAACAAACCGCCGAGTTGGCTGCCGAGCCGCGCCCCTGGCACAAAATGCCTTGCGCGCGGGCGAAGGCGACGATGTCGTGCACGGTCAGGAAGTAGGCCTCGTAACCCAGTTCGCCGATGAGCGCGAGTTCGTGCTCGATCTGCCGTTCGATGCCGGCTGGCGTGCCGGCGGGAAAGCGCCAGGCCATGCCGGCTTGTGTCAGCGCGCGCAGGTGCGCAGCCGGTGTGCTGCCTGCGGGCACCGCCTCCTGCGGATATTCATACTTGAGTTCGTCGAGCGAAAAATTGCAGGTTTCAGCAATGCGCAGGGTTTCTTCCAGCCAGGCCGGCGGGTAGGTGCGGGCGAGCGCCAGCAGGGTGCGCAGGTGGCGCTCGCCGTTGGGCTCGAGCGCGTGGCCGCAGTCGGCCACGGTCGCGCGCAGGCGGGTGGCGGTGAGTACGTCCTGCAGGGCCTTGCGGCTGCGGGTGTGCATCAGCACGCCGCCGGTGGCTGCGATCGGCAAGCCGGTCGCAGCCGAGATCGCCTCCACCGCCCGGCGGTTGGCGCGGTCGTTGGGGCCGGTGGTGAGGCAGGCGGCGATCCAGAAACGGCCGGGGAATAGCGACGCCAGAGCAAGCGCATCGTTGGCCAGGCGGGCGCTGAGACCGTCTTCGTCGATCGTGACAGGCAGCCCGGCGTGGGCTGGCACCCGCACCGGCAGGTCGGGGACATAGAGGCAAGCGCAGCCTGGCACGCCGGCATCGAGGTCGGCGCGCGCGAATGCGTAGGATCCTTTCGGGCTCCTGCGGCGCGCCGCGGTAATGAGTGCGCACAAGGACTCGTAGCCAGCTTTTGACTGCGCCAGCAACACGATGCGCGATGCAGGCAAAGCCTCACCCGAGGCCTCGTCCTGCGTGAAACGGAACTCGGCCCCGACGATCAGCTTGAAGCAACCTTCGACCGCTGCCTCATGCGCGCGCACGATGCCGGCCAGCGAGCACTCGTCGGTGACGGCCAGCGCCGTGTAGCCGACCTTGAGCGCGCGCTGCACCAGTTCGGTGGCCGAGGAAGCGCCGCGCAGGAACGAGAAGTTCGAGACGCAGTGCAGTTCGCAATAGCGCGGGAGTGCGTGCTGGGCGGCCATGGCATTTTGAACCGGTGCCGATATGGAGGGCCGACCTGCGGGCTGCTAGCCCTTTGCAGGCTTGGGCAGGCGAGTGCGTGCCCTGACGGCGCCAAATTCCCGGCCAACAGGGACGATGGCATCCCACGCGCGGTCGACAGGCATGTCGCCTGGCCGCATGCCGGAAAGCAGTTCAGCCAGCGTGTAACTGCGTCGGCGAGCTGCTTTCGCAAGGGTGTGATCCGGGGTTTTTCGCATATTCGAGCCCTTCCGATGGATTTCAGCCAACCCGCAATTCCAGCTTTTTCCCGATTACCCGGAATGCCTCGACGAGCCCGTCGATCTTGGTGGCATGTCTGAGGTTGGTCATGCGATTGACCACTTGCGGTGTGGTACCGAGTCGACGCGCCAGATCGACGGGACGTATCTTTTGATGCAGCATTTCATTGAGCAAGAGAATTTTGGCTGTCATGCTGGCAGGCAGAACTACCGTTCGCTGGCCACGTTTTGGCTGGCTTGGCATGGGCACCGGGCGTCCATCCTCGAAATAGAACTCAAGAGCGCTTTCCAGTGCTTCGCGTGCCATGCGCGGTGCATCGGCTGGGGCATGGGCGCTGGTGGCGGCTTCCGGAATGTCTGTAAACGTGATCAGAAGCGACCCGTTGGTGTCTGTTTTCATTTTCACGGGGTATGCAAGCATGATGAAATTCCTGTTCATTTGAGGCCCAGGTCCTGCCTGATTTTTCGCACCGGGCCATGGCCGATTTCCTTGGCGCCGTGATCGGGAAAGATGGTTTGTCTGCCATTCAGATAGACCCTGAAATGGCTTCCCTTGGCGGGTTTGAATGTTGCTCCCTGCTTGACCAGCCATCGTCTGAATTCGCTGTATTTCATTTAATTATAAACAAAAGTGTTTATTTTTAAGGACTGCGGCGCATCACGGCTCAACCGAAATAGCCCTGCAAAAACCAGCCCGGCGGCAGGCTGCGTTCGCGAAACACCCATACCAGCGCATGCGCCCGGGTCTGCGCGATGAAGTAGTCGCGCGTGATGGCCTTGCCGTCCCACCAGCCGGATTCGATGCGCTCCGGCCCGGCCATCAGGGTGAGCGGGCCTTCGTGATGCGGTTTGCCGTCGATCTCGGCCAGTCGCGCCGGCGGCTCGACCAGCCATACCGGGCGTGGGCCCCAGGCAGCGGACATGTCGGCAGCGGCGGTCTTGGTGCGTGGATCCGCACCAGCGTGTCTGCCAATGGTGCGTGTCGGACGCAAGGTTTGCGCATCCAGCGGCGGCAGGCTGCCGGCCTGGCCCGGCCGGTGTTCGGCGTGCGCTGCGACGCCGGTCAGGGCGCCCTCTCCCAGACGCGCATGCAGGCGCTCCAGCAGGGGTTGCAGGCCGTGATCTGCGCGCGCCGGTTCGGGCAACAGGGCGCGGGTGGATTCGCCGGCCGTCACCGGCGTCGGCGCGCACACGGTGATGCGCTCGACCGGCTGCGTCAGTGCGGTGTGATTGAGGCGCTCGCGCAGGATCAGCATGAAACGCGCGCTCGATGCGCTGGGCTCGAAAAAATTCAGCGTGAGAGGCTGTTCCTGCCGGACTGTGGTGTCGGCCTGCCGCTTGCCGCGTTCGTGGTGCAGGGTCAGATCGATGCGATCAACCGCCTGTTTGCCGGCGCGCAGGAAGCTCTCCAATTGATGGAAGGCGCGGGCGCAGGCGAACTGCAGCGCTTCGGCCGACTCGGTCGGCACCGGCAGCACGATCACGCTGCGGAATGTCACCGGGGTGACGAGCGGCCTGATTGGATCAGGCTTGTGGCCTGTGGCGCGGTCGAGTTCGTCGCCGATATGGGCGCCGAACCGGCGTGCCAGACCGTCGCGCGGCAGGGCCAGCACGTCGGCCACGGTGCGTAAGCCCAGGGTTTCGAAGGTACTTGTGAAACCGGCTGCGCTATCCAGGCAAGTGACCGGCAGCCCGGGCAGGGCGGCGCGCAGCGCGGCCAGTGTCGCCGGGTGCACCGCAAAACCGCTTTTGGCCAACATGCGTGCGCCGGTCGGCGTCGGTGCGGATGCCAGGATCGCGCTGAAACCCTGCGCCGCGAGATCTGTCGACATGCGCGCAAGCAAAGCGGGCAGGCCCCCGAAAAGCCGGACGCTGCCGCCGGTTTCCAGTACCAGGCCATACGCTGGGCCAAGCGCGATGCTCGAAGAGAATTCATGCGCCCACAGGCCGAGGCCTGCAAGCGCGGCAGTTTCGCGCGCCGGTGAACGTTCGGCCCAGGCCAGGGTTGGCATCAAGGCCAGGGCGGCGGCGAGGTTCTGGCCGCTGCGTACGCCCGCGGCCTGCGCGCAAGCATTGGCGGCGGCGATACGCCGCTTCTCGACCACCGCGAAGGCGCTCTCAGGCGCTTGCGGCGTGCAGTCGAGAGTCAAGCGCGTGAGGCTGATCGCGGTCCACAACATGGGTCGTAAAAGTATTGGCAAGCGGCTGCGTCGGCCGCGAAAACAGCGGCGAGGGTGGTCTTAACAGGATCGGCCGTGCCAGCATGCCGCCACGACGCTTGAGAATCCTCAAGGTCAGCATGCCCGCCAGCCCGGGGTTTGCCGCAACGCCCTGCGCCGGGCGGGTGGCTTCCAGGGCGATGCGCAATGCCGCCGGCGTGGCCTCGGTGGCGGCGGCCGACGGCCGCATCAGCACCGCCAGCACCGGCTTGCCTTCGACCGCCAGTTGCAGGCGCCGCGTATCCTGTGCCTTGAGGTGGCCCGGCCACGCCAGCAGCGCGCCATCGCTCAAGCCCTTGAGGATTTGCTCGCAGGCCCACAGCACATCAGACCGGTGACGTGCGCGCACCACGATCAGTCGGGCCGGCGCTATGCCGCCGCCCAGGAACGCCGGAGCATGGGGAATCCAGGGCGGTTCGAGCAAAAAGATTGGCGCACCGGCGTGCGCGAGCGCGCTCAGGGCAGGGAAAAACAGGCGCAGTTCGCCGATACCGGATTGATGGTGCAGTATTTCGGTGAGAGCACCGGCCGGCCAGCCGCCACCCGGCAACTCGGCATCGAGGGGCACAAAACCGGTGGCGATGCCGGGGCGGGCCGGACGGGCCAGGTCATGGCCGCGCCACAGCCCCGGGATGGCCGCCACCATGGTGTGGGCGCAAGCGGTCGGTGCAGCGCTGTGCGGCGGCGCGGCTGCGTCGGCGGGTAGGAGGGCCTGCCCCATGGCGACGGGCTGAAGCGATGCGTTGTGCGAAGAGGATCAGGCCGCAAGCCAGTCGACCCACATGAGAAGGGCGAAGCCGGTGGCGCATACCACCGGGACCCAGCGGTCGCGGTCATGCGCGATAAAGCGGGCCAGATGGCGCAGGGGCTTGCGCGGATGTGACGGCGATTGCGTTTTGTCGCGCAGCAGGGCGCTTGAGGGCAGAAAAGCTTGCATGGTGAGCGGGCTTCCGGATGTTTTGGGAAGCCAGAATACACCAGTTACTGTTTATTTGTACAGTATTTTATTTCTGCAACAGGCCTGCAGTCTGCACTGTCGCCATTGCGCCATCAGTGATCGATGACGCACCGCTGACAGTATCACGGATAGCGGATCAAAGCTCCTGGGCGAGTTTCTCGATTTCCGCCCGTGCCGGAAATTTGTCGCCGAGCGCAGCCAGGTCTTCGAGCAGGCGCCGGGCCTCCGCCTTCTTGCCGGCCTTGATCAGGGCGCGCGCGTAATTCAGGCGGATGGCCGGCGCCTGTGGTGCCAGTTCGGCAGCCTTGGCGAGCAGTTCGAGGGCGCGCGCGGTATCGCCTTTGTCGAGCAGCAGCACGCCCAGGGTATCCATGAACGCCGGCTGGTTCGGCACCAGTTTGTTGGCCTTTTCGGCATATTCGATCGCGCCGGGAGCTTTGAGCCGGCCGCTGATCCAGGCCAGGTTGTTGAGGACCACCGGATTTTCCGGCATGACCGCGAGCAGGCTCTGGAATTGCCGCGCGGCGGCGTCGAGATCGTTGCGCGCGATCGCACTCTCACCCAGATGCAACTGGAAGCCGTAATCCTTCGGATGATCCTTGACCCAGAGGCCGGAGAAACGCTCGGCCTCGACCTTGTTGCCGCCTGCCAGCAGTGAACCATGCAGACGCGCCGCCAGTTCGGTGCCGGGCACCAGCTTGAGTCCGCTCCGATAGGATGTGCTGGCCGCGGGCCAGGCCTTTTGCGACGCATGCACATCGCCCTCGAGCAGATGGCCGACCGCCTCGGTCGGCCGCTGCTTTTGCACTTCGCGCGCCAGGGCCAGGGCACTCTTCTCGTTTTTCGCCTGCAGGTCGAGCATGATGAGACCGCGTTGTGCCTCGACCAGATCGGATTTTATTTTCAGCGCCTGGCGCAGGTTTTGCGCGGCAGCCTCTGGCTTCTTGCCGGCGACATTGATTTCCGCCATGCGCAGATAAGGGCGCACCGCGCCGGCTTGCATGCTTGCCTGCTTGGTGTAGGTTGCCAGTGCCTGGTTGAGCTCGCCGCCGGCCTGCTGTGCCTGGCCCAGCAGATCGAGGAGCTCGGGGCGATCAGGCAGCGCGGCTACGGCATCCTGGCCGACCGATATGGCCTTGCGGAAGTCCTTGGCGCGCAGATACAGGTCAATCAGCGCGATGCGTGGTGCCGGTTCGTCGCCGCGCATGACGACCGCCTTGTTGATAAGGGCGGCGACTTCCTCGGTAGTGCCGCCTGCCTGTGCCTTGAGACCGGCCAGCGCCAGCTGGGCCTGCACGTTTTTCGCGTCGGCGGCGAGCAGCGTCTCGAAGCGCTTGGCGGCATCGGCCGGCTTTTTGTCGTTCAGGTCGAGCGCAGCCAACCCGGCGACGGCGGAAAAATAGGACGGATTCAACGCCAGTGCGCGCTCGAAGCTCTTGCGCGCGCCGGCCGTATCGCGCTTGGCAAGCAGCAGGCGGCCGCGCATTTCATGCGGCAGCGGGTTGTCCGGCTGTTTCTTTTCCAGGGTATCGATGGCCTTGAGCGCCTTGTCGATTTCGCCGCGACGCAGGTGGCTGGCGATCAGGGCCATGTCGGCCGAGGTTCCGGTATCGGCGGCGGAGATCTGTTCGAGATCGGCGACGCCGCTATCGGCCTCGCCCTTGGCAACGCGGGTCAGCGCCAGGCTGGTGCGCTTGCGTGCGTCATTCGGATCGAGCTTGGCGGCGGCGCTGAAAAATTCCTCGGCGCGTGCGGTCTCGCCATTGCGCATGTGGGCTTCGCCGGCCAGCATGAGCATGTTGGAATCGCCGCCAATATTCGCCAGCACCGGCTTGAGCATTTCCACGGCCTTGGCAGGCTGCCCTGATTCCATATAGGTGAGAGCCAGCCAGCGCCGCGCGGCCAGCGATTGCGGATTCTGCTTGAGCACCTTGTTCAGAAAAATCTCGGCCTGGGCGAACGACTTCAGGCGGAACTCGATCGCTCCGGCCTGCAGTAAAGTGGCGGGGTTCTCCGGCGCGATGCGCAGGAGTTGCTGTGAATATTCGCGTGCGCCCTTGTAATCCTTGTTGGCGAATGCCAGTTGGGCACCGGCCGACAGTGTCAGCGGGTGTCCCGAGGAGACCTTTTTCATTGCCTCGAACTCGCGGCCGGCATCTTCGGTCTTGCGCTGCACCATCAGGTTCGCAAACACGGCGATGCGCGCGGGCAGCAAGTCGGGGCGCGCCTCGATGGCCTTGCGGTAGGAAACCAGGCTTTCGTCGCGCTCGTTGCGCGCAGCCTGCAGGTCGCCCTTGAATTTCCAGCCGTCTGCATTGGCGGGCTCCAGCTTTAGCACGCGCTCGATGGTCGCCAGCGCCTCATCGATTTTGCGTGTAACGGCGAACACGCGCGCCTGGGTCAAGAGCGCCGGCACGAAGTCGGGCTTTTTCTCAAGCGCCCGAGCGAGGGCGGCTTCCGCGCCCGGGCGGTCGCCGGTCGCAGCAAGGGCGGTAGCGAGGCTGTTTTGCACCGACGCAATCGCCTCCGGGGTCGACAGTTGCGCCTGGTTCGCCTCTTCAGCCACGCGCTTGAATTGGCCTTGGGCCAGGTAGGCGCGCATCAACAAGGGTACGACTTCGTCGGGCGGACTCTTGAGTTCCAGGGCTTTGCGCAGTTCTACTTCAGCTGATTTCGCGTCACCGGTTTCAAGCAGCACCTGGCCCAGCAACAGCCGCGCGGCGGCACGTTCCGGGTCTTTCTGCAGGGCATTCTTGATCGCGATGATCGCCGCCTTGTTATCCCCCTTTTTGAGGAACTCGCGCGCGCTCGCGGTATGCTTTTCCGGCGAGTCATCGCTGCACGCGACCATCAGAAGCGCGGTTGCGAATACGCCTGCCAGGATGCGCGGACTTGCTGTGGAGAAGAGTCGGATCATGGGTTCAGGCCGATATGTTGAAGCAGCGTGGAGTTGCGCAGACGATCAGCGCGGGCACTTGTTGCACCGATTCTATCCTTTGGGAATGGCTGATGCGTAGCCGCGCGACCCTGTGCTAAATTCGCTGCGCCTGCAACACTGCCATGCCAAAGGGGATGAGAATGCCATATGTCACTGCGCCGGACGGGGTGCGACTGTATTTCGAAGAGGCGGGCGGCGGCGTGCCGGTGGTATTCGTGCATGAATTTCTGGGGGATATCCAGGCTTGGGAACCCCAACTGCGATATTTTTCGCGACGCTATCGGACCATCGCCTTCAATGCGCGCGGCTATCCACCGTCGGACGTGCCGCAACGTGCCGAGGATTACTCTTTCGAGCACCAGCGCGCAGGAATTCTTGCGCTACTGGATGGTCTGCAGATTGCGCGTGCGCATATCGTCGGGCTTTCGATGGGAGCGTTCGCCACGTTTTACTTCGGCATGCGCTGGCCGGAGCGCGCGTTGTCGTTGACGCTGGCCGGTATCGGGTCGGGTTCCGGTGCGGACACGCGTGCACAGTTCCGTGGTGAATCCGAAGCCACTGCGGCCGGCCTGCTGGCGGACGGCTGGGCGGTAAATGCCGGGCCTCGCACGCTGACGCCCACCCGGGTGCAGTTGCGCAACAAGGATCCGCGTGGTTTTGCCGAATTCGTCGAACATGTCAGTCGGCACTCGGCGCAGGGATCGGCGCTGACGCTTCAGGGCTATCAGGCGCTGCGCCCGTCGCTCGGCGATTTCACTGATGAGATGGCGCGCTGCACGGTGCCGACCTTGATCATCAGCGGCGATGAGGACGAACCCTGCCTGGACGCATCGCTGATGCTCAAGCGCCACATGCCGTCGGCAGGCCTGTCTTTCATTGCGCAGACCGGTCATGCCTGCAATCTCGAGGAACCTGATTTATTCAACCAGATGTGCGAGCGCTTTTTTCACCAGGTTGAGTCGGGCCAATACCGCATGCGTGATCCGCTGGCGCGTACGGCACGCATGCTTTGAGGAACCGGCGGCCGTGCGCACGCTGATCATCGCGTCTGCCAGTCCGTTCGCGCGCAAGGCGCGCATTGCACTACTGGAAAAGGGCGTCGCGTTCGAGGTGGAAGTCGACAATCCCTGGAGCCCGGCTGCGCGTGCGTTGGTACACAACCCGTTGGGCAAGATTCCGGTCTTGCTCACTGAAGACGACGGCGCGATTCTTGATTCAAGATTGATCGTCGAGTACGTCGAGGCGAAGTGGCCACTGCCGGCGCTGTTGCCGCCTGATGCCAGGAATCGTATCGCGACGCGCCAGATCGAAGTCCTGGCCGATGGTGTTTGCGAAGCGGTGGTCCTGATCGTGCTGGAACGCGCACGTTTGCCGCAGTTGCAAAGCCGCGACTGGATCATGCGCCAGTTCGCCAAGGTCGAGGCCGGGGTGGCCGAGGTCGAACGCAGGCTGGTACCCGGACCGTGCTACAACGGCCTGGGTTTTGGTCTGGCCGACATTGCGCTCGGCTGCATGCTTGGCTATCTGGACCTGCGCATGCCTGAATTCGCCTGGCGTGAACGCGCCCCGGGTCTGGACAGGCTGTTCACCACTTTGTCACAGCGCGAATCGTTCCGCGCCACCCGGCCCGCAGCGCAGACGATCGCCAGCCTGGCCTGACGGCGCGCGTCGCGCGCTCAATGCGTCGACGACTGCTTCTTGGACAGATAGCGAATCGCGCGTTCCAGACCCTGGATGGTCAGCGGATGCATGCGGTTGCCCATGATCTGCTTGATGACCGAGATCGACTGGCGATATTCCCACACGCGCTCGGGCTCGGGATTGAGCCACACCGCGCTCTTGAAGTGTTCGAGGAAGCGCTGTATCCAGACCGCGCCCGCCTCCTCGTTGTTGTATTCGACGCTACCGCCGGGTTGCAGGATTTCGTAGGGGCTCATGGTGGCGTCACCGACGAAGATCAGCTTGTAGTCGCGGTTGTATTTGCGGATCACGTCCCAGGTGAGAAATTTCTCCGAATGGCGGCGACGGTTGTTCTTCCACAAAAAATCATAGACGCAATTGTGAAAATAGTAGTACTCGAGATGCTTGAATTCACTCTTGGTGGCCGAGAACAATTCTTCGGCCTGCTTGATGTGGTCGTCCATGGTGCCGCCCACATCCAGGAGCATCAGTACCTTCACGCTGTTCTTGCGCTCCGGCACCATCTTGATGTCCAGCCAGCCGGCATTCCTGGCGGTGCAATCGATGGTGTCGGGCATGTCGAGCTCGTCGGCGGCACCTTCGCGGGCGAACTTGCGCAGGCGCCGCAAGGCCAGCTTGATATTGCGGATGCCCAATTCGACCGAGTCGTCGTAATCCTTGTAGGAGCGCTGGTCCCAGACCTTGACCGCCGATCGGTTGCGGCCGCCGGCCTGGCCGATGCGCACCCCTTGAGGGTTGTAGCCGTGGGCGCCGAAAGGCGAGGTGCCCCCGGTGCCGATCCATTTCGAGCCGCCTTCGTGACGTTCCTTCTGTTCTTCGAGGCGCTTCTTGAGTTCCTCCATCAGCTTGTCCCAGCCAAGTGCTTCGAGCTTGGCCTTTTCCTCGGGTGACAGATTGTTCTCGATTATCTTGCGCAGCCAGTCTTCGGGCAATGCCCGCTGCAGGTCGACCAGCGACTCGACCCCGCGAAAGTACTCGCCGAACACACGATCGTACTTGTCGTACTTGGTCTCGTCCTTGATCAGGCACATGCGCGAAAGGAAATAGAACTCGTCGATCGATGGTCCGATCACGCCCTTCTGCAGCGACTCAAGCAAGACCAGAAACTCCTTGGTCGAAACCGGCAAACCGGCGTTCTTGCACTTGAGGAAAAAGTCGATGAGCATGCGAGAGCTCCGTTAAGAAAACACTACAACAGCCCGCAGGAAAAAAGCCGCTTTTGCAGTTTGTTGATCCGCTTGAAGACTACTGTTCGAGAGTCTGCAGAACGGGGACTTATTCACTGCTTTTCCGCCAGGCCGCGTGAAAGCTGAAATTCGAGATGGCTTTTCACCGCCGGCCATTCCTGCGGCAGAATACTGAACACCACCGTATCGCGCAATGTGCCATCGGCATGGCGCATGTGGGCGCGCAGGACGCCATCCTGCTTCGCACCCAATCGCTCGATTGCGCGCCGGCTGGCAAAATTGAAAAAGCTGGTGCGAAACTCCACCGCGATGCACCCCAGGGTATCGAAGGCGTGTCGCAGCAACAAGAGCTTGCACTCGGTATTGAGCGCGCTTCGCTGCACCGACCGGGCATACCAGGTAGAACCGATTTCGACCCGCTTGTTGGCCTGATCAACGTTCATGAAAGTGGTCATGCCCACCAATTTACCGGTGGCCATGCTGCGCACCGCGAACGGCAGCATCGAGCCGCTGTCACAAAGCCTGAGCCGGCGTTCGATTTCGGCCGCCATGTTCTGCGGCGCCGGGATCGAGGTGTACCAGAGTTTCCACAATTCACCGTCGCGTACCGCATCCTCGAGCGCGGGTCCTTGCGTCGGGGCGAGCGGCTCAAGAGCAGCATGCCGGCCGCGCAAGCTCAGCGGCGCCAGCCAAGGCATGCTCAGCGCCCGGCGCGTGCCATGAACACCAGGCGCTCGAACAGTTGCACGTCCTGTTCGTTCTTGAGCAGGGCACCGTGCAGGGGAGGGATCGCGGTCTTGTTGTCTTTTGCCTTGAGAGCCTCCGGCGGTATGTCCTCGGCCAGCAGCAGCTTCAGCCAGTCAAGCAATTCGGACGTGGATGGCTTCTTCTTCAGGCCTGGAATCTCGCGCATCTGGAAAAACACCTCCAGAGCCTCCTTGAGCAGATCTTTCTTGAGACCGGGGAAATGCACGTCGACGATCTTCTGCATGGTTTCCTTGTCGGGAAACTTGATGTAGTGGAAAAAGCAGCGTCGCAGAAACGCGTCCGGCAATTCCTTCTCGTTGTTCGACGTGATCATCACCACCGGCCGTTGCAACGCCTTTACCGTCTGGCGGGTCTCGTAGACATAGAACTCCATGCGATCGAGCTCGCGCAAAAGGTCGTTGGGGAACTCGATGTCCGCCTTGTCGATCTCGTCGATCAGCAGTACCGATTGACGCTCTGCCTCGAATGCCTGCCACAGCACGCCGCGCAGGATGTAATTCTGGATATCCTTGACCTTTTCATCGCCGAGCTGCGAATCACGCAGGCGCGATACCGCGTCGTATTCGTACAGGCCCTGCTGCGCCTTGGTGGTCGACTTGATATGCCATTGCAGCAGAGGCATGTCCAGTGCCGCCGCGACCTCTTCAGCCAGCATGGTCTTGCCGGTGCCGGGTTCGCCCTTGATCAGGAGCGGGCGCTGCAAGGTGACTGCGGCATTGACGGCCAGCCGCAAATCGTCGGTGGCGACGTAGTTTTTGGAGCCTTCGAAGCGCATGGCAGTGTCAGCAGACTGAAAAATGATGTTGTCAAGATTATAGGGTATGCCACCGCACTGGCGCGACTCGGATTCGCCGGCCTCGCGCAAGCGCGGGCCAGGGGCAGGATATGGCATATACTTCAACGGTTTTGTAGTTCAACAAATACGTAAAAACTTCATGAACAAATATCTGATTTTGGCCTTGCTGGCGGGCATGGTGGCGGTTTCAGGTGCGAGCGCACAGCAGGCGGGCATGGCAAGCGGCAAGTCCGGCGGCAAGGCTGCGATGTGCATCGGGTGCCACGGCATACCCGGTTACAAGATGGCCTATCCGCATGTGTACCATGTACCACTGATTGCAGGGCAGAGCGCCAAGTATCTTGAGGTGGCGCTGAAAGCTTATCAGACCGGCGAACGCAAGCACCCGACCATGCGTTCAATTGCTGCATCGCTGTCCGACAAGGACATCATCGAGCTTGCGGCCTACTATGGCGGATCCGCACCGGGGGTGAGCAAATGATTAGACTGATCAGCGTAGCCATTCTGGCATTCGCAGCCGGCGGCGCGCATGCGGCGGGCAATGCCGAGCGCGGCAAGCTAAAGGCGCAACAGGTTTGTGCCGCCTGCCACGCAGTCGGCGGCGACTGGAACAAGCCATTGCAACCCGAGTATCCGCTCATCGCCGGGCAGCATCGCGATTACCTGGTGACGGTTCTCAATGCATACAAGCAGGGAGACAAGTCGCTGATCGGTCGCAAGAATGCAATCATGGCCGGCCAGGCGGCGGCGTTGTCGAAGCAGGAGGTCGAGGATATCGCGACGTTCTTGTCCGCAATCCCTGGCCCGCTGCATGTGAAAAAGCACTGACCCGGAGCAGGGTCGCACGGTGCCGGAAATCGCAGGCATCCGAGCCGGTTTTTGCAACTGGATTTGACATGGCGAACGTGCACTCGCCGGCGGCTGCCTACGCACTTGCCGGCGGCAGCCTACTTTACGACGATCTTGTTCGCCTTGTTGATCGCGGTGCGTATTTCGGTGATGGCTTTTTCGATCTCGTCGTCGGACAGGTAATCGCTTTTCGCAGCTTGCTCGAACCCCTCGATGCGCGACGAAAATCCGTCGATCGGCAGGGTCAAGGTCGAGACCGAATCCGGGCCTGCGGTGTCGACTTCGTTCCAGCTCATTGCCACCGTTGTCAGATTGTCGGAAGTCGCGCCTGCGCGCCGCTCAGCTTGGGTCATCAGTTCCGGCACAGCGCGCATCACGCTGTCGTTCAGGAAGGCGGTGGCGATCAGGCGCGAGGGCAGCGGGCCCCAGACGCCGTCACTGCACAGCATCAGCGTATCGCCCGACTGCAGGCGCATGCGCGCCGATACTTCAATCTGCGGCGATATGTGGGCGCCAAGGCAATTGAAAATCTTGTTGCGGTCGGGATGCGCGGCAACCGCTTCCTCGCGCACGATGCCCTGCAGCACGAGTTGCTGCACCCGCGAATGATCGCGGGTCTGGTTCACGATCTGTCCGGCGCGAATCAGGTAAGCGCGTGAGTCGCCGGCGTGCGCCCACCATGTATGGCCGTCCTGCACGATTGCCGCGATGACCGTGGTGCGCGGGGTTTCAAGCAGGGCATGCTCTTCGGCATACTGCAGGATCGCGGCGTGCGCGCCGTTGAGGCTGTCGTTGAAAAACGCCACCGGGTCGGCCAGCTTCGGGCGTGCTTCGCGCTGGTACTTCTGGCCCACGAAGTCGACCGTGATCTGCGCTGCGATCTCGCCGTGGAGGTGGCCGCCCATGCCGTCAGCGACTATGATCAGCAGCGATTCGCGTGTAAACACATAGCCCATGCGGTCCTGGTTGTACTTGCGACCGCCTTTGCGACTCTCCTGGAAAATCGAAAATTTCATCGTATCGGCTGCTTATTTCATCGAGTCGGGTTTTTCGCCATCGCGAACCACCGGGCGCGCCAGGTCATCGAACATGCGCTTGAATCCCCCGAGCATGGACGGCCTTTGGGGTTCCGGAATGCGGTTCTCAACGATCGCCTTCTGCAGGCTGAAGACGCTTTGCGGCCGCTTCAGGTAATCCATTTCGAGGCACCAGTCGATGATCTCCAGAAGGTCCTTGGAATACTTGCCCTTGAAAGTTTTGACCACCGGCTGCATGCGGTCCTTTTCGAGACGCTGATCCGCTGCCTGCGGAGCCATGCCGGAAAGGCAGGCGAACATGGAAGCGCCGATCGAATAAATGTCGGTCCACGGGCCGAGAGTGTCGCGATTCTTGTATTGCTCGGGTGCGGCGAAACCCGGGGTATACATCGGATTGAGTTTCGGGGCGTCGGTGATCAAGGTCTGCCGCGCGGCTCCGAAATCGAGCAAAACGGGAATGCCGTCGTTGCGGATGTAGATGTTCGCCGGCTTGAGGTCGAAGTGCAGCAGCTTGTTGGTATGCACTTCGCGCAGGCCGTTCATCAATTGGACGAAGACGTGCCGGATGAAGTTTTCCTTGATTTCGCCCTTGCGCTGCACGATGTGCTCCTGCAGCGTGCGCCCGCGCTCGTACTGCATCACCATGTAGACCGTCTCGTTGGCCCGAAAGAAATTGATGACTCGCACCACGTTCGGATGGGAGATTCGCGCCAATGCGCGGCCCTCCTCGAAAAAGCATTTCATGCCGTAGCGAAACAGGTTGACGTGTTCCGGTGTAATGGTCGGCAGGATCTGACCCTGCCCGCGCAACGAGAGTCCGGCCGGCAGATACTCCTTGATCGCCACCGGCGAACCGTACTCGTCATAGGCCAGATAGACGATCGAAAACCCGCCGGACGCAATCGGTCGGGCTATACGGTAATTCTCGAGAATCGTGTTTTCCGGCAACGCCGAATTCGACTGTGCGGCCATGTTGCTCGCTGGTACTCCCGGCCTGCTCTTATAATCACAAGTCCTAAGGTTATTGTAACCAAATTGACTCGCGTCTTCGTCAGGTGATGCTGGTATGACAGGAAGTTTTGGATTGATTCTTTCGATGACCGGGTATGGTGTGGCGACAGCGGAGTTCACCCACGGTGCGCTGTCGCTTGAGGTCAAAAGCGTGAACTCGCGTTTTCTCGACATCACTTTCCGGATGAACGACGAGATGCGCGCACTCGAGCCGATTCTGCGCGAACTCATCACCGCATCCGTATCGCGAGGCAAGGTTGAAATGCGACTCGGCTATGCGCGCGACAGCGCGGCCCGCACGGCCCGTCCGCTGGCGGTCAATGCGATGGCTGTACAACGCCTGGCTGCTGCGGCCGACGAGATCAGACGCCTGCTGCCAGGGGTCCGTGCCCTGGCCACCCGCGAGATTCTCGAATGGCCCGGCGTGCTCGAGGACGCGAGCCTGGCGCCGGATGCACTGCGCGCCGCGGCGCTGACCCTGGCGCGCGACGCGCTTGCCGAGTTCCGCGCTTCACGTGAGCGCGAGGGCGGCAAACTCAAGGCCATGCTGGTCGAGCGGGTTGCGGCGATCGAAGCCTGGGTGCGAAGGATTGAGCCATTGCTGCCGCAGATCGTGGCGGAGCATCACGCCAGGCTCGCCGCACGCCTGCGCGATGCACTGGGCGCAGCCGACGACGAGCGAGTTCGGCAGGAAGTCGCACTCTTCGGCATACGCATTGACGTGGCCGAGGAGCTGTCGCGCCTGCATGCGCACCTGGGCGAGGTGAGCCGTGTGCTCGAGGCGGGCGGCGTCAGTGGCAAGCGGCTGGACTTCCTGATGCAGGAACTGCATCGCGAGGCCAACACACTGGGCTCGAAGTCGGTATCGCCCGAAGTCTCGGGGTACGCGATGGAAATCAAGATCCTGATCGAGCAGATGCGCGAGCAGGTGCAAAACATCGAGTGATGCCAAAGATGCCTTCGCGTGTTCGACTGCCTGCGTTGCATCCCCGCTGATACGTCATCGGTCAGCGGATCGGCGCGAATGCTCGGCTCCCTTTTCATAGTCTCGGCGCCTTCGGGCGCGGGAAAGTCGACCCTCGTCAACGCGCTTCTGGCCGAGGATGGGCAGCTTTGCCTTTCGGTCTCGCACACTACGCGGGCGCCTCGCGGTGCGGAAATCGACGGCCGTGAATACCATTTTGTGACGCCTGAGGTTTTTGTCGCGATGCGCGAACGCGGTGAATTCCTCGAAAGCGCGGAAGTGCACGGCAATCTCTATGGCACCTCGCGGCCCTGGATCGAAGCGCAAATCGCCGACGGCCGTGACGTGGTTTTCGAGATCGATTGCCAGGGTGCCGAGCAACTGCGCGCGGTTTTTCCCGCGGCGCTTGCCATCTTCATTCTGCCACCCTCGATGAGCGAACTCGAACGGCGCTTGCGCGGTCGCGGCACCGAAGACGAGGAGATCGTCGCCCGACGTTTGCGCGCTGCCGTACTCGAGATGCGTCGCGCGCCGAACTTCGACTATGTTATCATCAACTCCGATCTCTCCGATGCGCTGAAGCGTCTGCAAAGCGTTGTGACCGCTGCCCGTCAGCGAGTCCCCCAGGTCGGCGCCCGCGAACATGAGTTGTTCGCGAACCTCAGTATCAACATCATTTAAGCGTCGTCCACATGGCCAGAATCACTGTCGAAGATTGTTTGCAGAAAATACCCAACCGGTTTCAGTTGACGCTGGCCGCCACCTATCGGGCGCGTCAACTCGCGCAAGGTGCTACACCCAAGCTCGAAGGCAGCCGCGACAAGCACACGGTGACCGCGCTGCGCGAGATCGCATCCGGGCATGTCGGCGTGGAGATGCTCAGGCACGTAAAAGCCTGACGCGGACGGCCGGCGCGGTGCGATCCACATGGAACCCGGCAGGCCCCGTCTAACGACGCTTGCACCGGTAGTCGATCTGGCTGAAGCGCGCGAGCGGCTCGCGCCGCAGCGTTTGGCCGTGGGCACTGGTGAGCTTTCCAGCAAGGCCGCGCAGCTGGAGGCTTTCACCGCAAGTCTGGCGTCGTACCTCAAGCCGGCCGACATCGATCGGATCGTCCAGGCTTACGCCTACAGCGAATCCGCGCATCAGGGTCAGATGCGCGCCAGTGGTGAAGAGTACATCACCCACCCGCTGGCTGTGGCCACGATCTGCGCCTCCTGGAAACTCGACGTGCAGGCCTTGCTTGCGGCCCTGTTGCACGACGTAGTCGAAGATACCGGCATCACCAAGGACCACATCGCCGAGCGATTCGGGGCGGCTGTCGCCGAATTGGTCGACGGTGTCTCCAAGCTCGACAAGATCGAATTTCAAAGTCAGGAAGATGCGCAGGCGGAGAACTTCCGCAAGATGCTGCTGGCCATGGCACGCGATGTGCGGGTCATGCTGATCAAGCTGGCCGATCGGCTGCACAACATGCGCACGCTCTCGGCTCTCAAGAGCCCGAAACGGCGGCGCATCGCGCGTGAGACGCTTGACATCCATGCGCCGATCGCGCACCGCCTTGGTCTCAATCAGGTGTACCGGGAACTGCAGGATCTGAGCCTCGCCAACCTGTACCCGCATCGCTTCGCGGTCATTTCCAAGGCGGTCAAGGCCGCGCGCGGCAATCGTCGCGAAGGCATCGGCAAGATTCTCGAAACCATCCAGCGCGCCCTTCCGGAAACCGGAATCAATGCGCAGGTATATGGCCGCGAAAAGCACCTCTACGGCATCTATCGCAAGATGGTCGAAAAGCACCTGACGTTTTCCCAGGTGCTCGATATCTATGGGTTTCGCGTGGTTGTCCCTGACGTGGCGGCCTGTTATCTGGCACTCGGGGCCCTGCACAGCCTATACAAACCGGTGCCGGGCAAGTTCAAGGATTACATAGCTATCCCCAAGGTCAATGGCTACCAGTCCCTGCATACCACCTTGATCGGGCCCTATGGCACGCCGGTGGAAATGCAAATACGCACGGCTGAAATGCATCGCATTGCGGAGGCAGGCGTGGCTGCGCACTGGCTATACAAAAGCGATGACGCGCCGATCTCGGAAGTGCAGAAAAAGACCCACAAGTGGCTGCAGTCGCTGTTGGACATACAGAGCAACTCGCGCGATGCGGCGGAATTTCTTGAACACGTCAAGGTCGACCTGTTTCCCGATGAGGTCTACGTGTTCACCCCCAAGGGGCGAATCATGGCCCTGCCGCGTGGCGCAACGGCGGTCGATTTCGCTTACACCGTCCACACCGATGTCGGCGATCAGACTGTCGGCGTCAAGATCAATGGCGAATCGATGCCGCTGCGCACGGAATTGAAGAGCGGCGATTTGGTCGAAATCATTACGTCAACCGGGTCGCAGCCGAATCCAGCATGGCTCGGTTTCGTGCGCACCGGCAAGGCGCGTGCGCACATTCGCCATTACATGAAGACGGTCAAGTACGAGGAGTCCGTGGGTCTCGGTCAGAGACTTCTAGAGCAAGCCCTGCGCACCCTCGGCATCGGCCAAGGCAGCCTTGATGCAAGTGGCTGGGACAGGATGATACGCGATGCCGGAGCGAAATCACGCCAGGACCTGTATGCGGATATCGGATTGGGCAAGCGTCTCGCCGCGGTTGTCGCGCGCAGGCTGGCGGCTGCCGCCGGCATTGACAGCGCGGTGGCGGATGGTCGCATCGATGCGCGCCCGGCGCCGGTCACCATTCGTGGCGCCGATGGCATGGCGGTACAACTGGCGCAATGCTGCCGACCCATTCCGGGCGACCCGATCATCGGCCATATCAGCAAAGCGCAGGGATTGGTGATTCACACCCACGACTGCAAGACGATCGCCAAGTCGCGTCGCAAGGAGCCGGACAATTGGGTCGATGTCGAATGGGATCCGGAACCGGACAAACACTTCATTGTGAGCATTCGAGCGTTGGTGACCAATGGTCGCGGCATACTCGCAAAGGTGGCGTCCGAACTGACCGCCACCGACACCAACATAACAAATGTGCATACCGAGGACGATGAGACCGGCAATTACGCCATCATGGAATTCGCCATCGAGGTGGCGGACCGGGCCCATCTGGCGCGGGTCATGCGCGCCTTGCGACGCTTGCAGGAAGTGGTGCGCATCAACCGCATAAAGAGCTGAGCGCGGCAACAGTCTTCAAGAAGTCGCGTAGGGCGTGATCGGGGGATTCGCAAACGAAACTTCGCGATGGCCGATCTGTGCGGGACCTTTTCATGCCTGATCAGCACGTACCTGTATCAGACCAGCGGATGCGCACTGCGGAATCCGGAAATCCGGCGATTCCACAGTGCGCAAAAACTTCATACGCCAATGACTGGCTTGCTCGGTTACATTTCAGGGCAGCAGAACCGTCGAACCGGTGGTCTTGCGGCCTTCCAGATCGGCTTGTGCCAAGCCGGCATCCTTGAGCGCATAGCGATGATTGATGTTGACCTTGACCTGGCCGCTCGCCACCACGCCAAACAGGTCGGTGGCCATGCTTTCCAGGCGGGCGCGCTCGGCCACGTAGGTCATCAGCGTCGGCCGTTGCACATAGATCGAGCCCTTTTGCGACAGCACGCCCAGATTCACCGGCGGCACCGCGCCCGATGCGTTGCCGAAACTGATCATGTAGCCGAGCGGACGCAGACAATTGAGCGAGCTGTCCCAGGTATCCTTGCCAACCGAGTCATACACCACCGGCACGCCTTTGCCGCTGGTGATTTCCTTGACCCGTGCCGTGGTGTCTTCACGCGACGTGACGATGGTGTGCGTGCAACCGTAGGCGCGCGCGACCTCTGCCTTGGCGTCGCTGGATACCGTGCCGATTACGGTCACGCCCAGCGCCTTGAGCCACTGCATCGCGAACAGGCCGACGCCGCCGGCGGCCGCCGTCCAGAGCACGGTATCGCCCGCCTTGACCGCATAGGACTGCTTGATCAGGTACTGCACCGTCATCCCTTGCAGCATCATGGCCGCGCCCTGCTCGAAGCTGATCGCCTCTGGCAGCTTGACCAGCACGCCGGCCGGCATCACCCGCGCCTCAGCATAGGCGCCATTGCCGCCACCGGCATAAGCCACTCGATCACCGACCTTGACATGCGTTACATCGGCACCGACCGCTTCAACCACCCCTGCACCCTCGGAGCCAAGCCCTGCGGGCATTGAAGGTGACGGATACAACCCGGTGCGAAAGTAGATGTCGATGAAATTCAGGCCCACCGCGTGGTGCCGAACCCGAGCCTGGCCGGGACCGGGATCGCCGACTGCGACTTCTTCCCAGACCAGAACTTCCGGTCCGCCGTTCTTGTGGATACGAATCGCCTTGGGCATGTGTTGCTCCTTGAAAGGGATGAAAAAACGAAAGGCGCAGAGAATACCACCGTGCGACCGGGTTCACGGCATAATTGTCGGTACAACGCATACCCATGGAGACAGCAAATGAAACTCGCATACTTGTTTGGAGTGGTGGCGCTGGTCTGCTGCAGCGCGGGCGCACACGCGGTCGAAGTCGGCGGAGTTGCGGTAGCCGATACGATCAAGCTTGGCGGCGCCGATCTGGTGCTCAATGGCGCCGGAATCCGTACCCGGGCGGTTTTCAAGGTGTATGTCGGCGCCCTCTACCTGACCGAGAAGAAATCGGCGGCTGCCGAGGCGATGGCGCAGCGCGGTCCCAAGCGCGTGGCCTTGCACATGCTGCGTGACCTGACGGCCGAGCAACTCGGTGGCGCCTTGAACGACGGCCTTGCAGCCAACCTGTCGGAGGCTGAGCGCACGCAGTTCAAGTCGCAGATTGACGAACTCAAGGCGACCATGGATGCGGTTGGCGCAGCCAGGGAGAAAAGCGTGGTCACGCTCGACTACCTGCCGGACGCGGGAATTCGCATCGCCATCGACGGCGCGACGCGCGGCAAGTCGATTGCGGGCGAGGAGTTTTACCGCGCCTTGCTGAAAATCTGGCTAGGCGACAAGCCCGTGGATCGCGCCCTCAAGGCAGGCATGCTCGGTCAGCCTTCCTGACCGAAGCGACATCGCGATCAAGGTTCATGGCAACCGATCTGCGCTTTGATGCCGTAGTGCGCGCGCCATTTGGCGGTATTGGCGTACGCGTGGCCGACGCTGGCGTGACAGAGCTGGTTTATGTGCCGCCTTCGGTTAAGCCACAGGCCGCCCAGGCCGGACTCGCGCGCATAACGGCCCTGCAGATTGAGGCTTATCTGGCCGACGCCGCATTTTGCTTTAATCTGCCGGTAGCGCCACGCGGCAGCGCATTCCAGCTAAGGGTGTGGGACGTGATCAAGGCTATTCCTGCCGGGTCGACCTTGACTTACGGTGAAGTCGCGCGCCGCATCCGCAGCGCGCCACGTGCCGTCGGTCAGGCCTGCGGCGCCAACTGGTTTCCATTGGTGGTGCCGTGTCATCGGGTACTCGCCGTCGGCGGCATCGGCGGCTTTGCCCGGCATGACGGCGGTGGCTTTCATCTTGATGTCAAGCGCTGGCTGCTGCGCCATGAGCGAGTGCCCGGCTATGCTTGAAGCGGATCGGGCGCTGATCGATGAATTTTGTGATGCTGCGTGGCTGGAGGACGGGCTTGCGCGGCTCACGCTCGACGCCTACCGGCGTGACTTGTCGCAACTGGCCGATTGGCTCTGCGCGCGCGATCAAAGTCTGGTGCATGCCGGTGAAGCGGACCTCAGCGCATACATCGGTGCCCGCCATGCCGGTGGTGCCAAGCCGGCCAGCAGCAATCGCCGGCTGTCGGCCGCGAAGCGCTTTTATCGCTGGACGGTACGCCAGAATCGGCGCAGTACGGACCCGACCGCCAATCTCGATTCGGCCAGACAGGCCTTGCGTTTTCCCAAGACTCTCTCGGAGGCCGATGTCCTGCACCTGCTGGCCGCGCCCGACGTCGGCAGTCCACTCGGCTTGCGCGATCGCGCCATGCTTGAACTGCTGTACGCCAGTGGGCTGCGGGTTTCCGAACTGGTCGCCGTCAAGGTGCACGAAGCCAGCCTTTCTGATCAGGTGGTGCGGGTGGCGTCGGGCAAGGGGTTGAAAACCCGCCTGGTGCCGTTTGGTGAGGAGGCCTCTGACTGGATCGAGCGTTATCTGGCGGACTCGAGACCTGCTCTGCTGGCGGGGCGCGTGTCGGATGCGCTGTTTGTCACCGCGCGCGGCGCGGCGATGACGCGCCACAACTTCTGGCATTGCGTGAAGCGCTTTGCGTCGATTGCAGGTATTCCACCCGCGCTGTTGTCACCGCACACGCTGCGGCATGCATTTGCCACCCACCTGCTCAATCACGGTGCCGATTTGCGGGTGGTGCAGATGTTGCTAGGGCATGCCGATATCTCCACTACCCAGATCTACACCCATGTTGCACGTGCCCGCCTGAAGCAACTGCACGCGGTGCACCATCCGCGCGCCTGAGGTGCAGTGTGCCGTCAGCGACACGCGTTGATGCCGATTTGAACCGACGTTTGCAAGCCATGTCCAAGAAGCCGCATGTATCCGAGACGCCCGCCACCGCTTTCCTGAAACGCGAGGCAGTCACCTTCACCGAGCATCCCTACATCTATGAGGAGCACGGCGGCACCGAGGTCTCGGCGCGGGAACTGGGCGTTGACGAACATGCCGTGGTCAAGACCCTGGTCATGGAGGACGAAAAGGCGCGCCCCTTGATCGTGCTGATGCATGGTGACCGCAAGGTATCGACCAAGAACCTGGCGCGCCAGATCGGTGTCAAGAGTGTCCTGCCGTGCGAGCCGGCGGTGGCCAGCCGCCATTCCGGCTACCTGGTTGGCGGCACTGCGCCGTTTGCCACGCGCAAGCCAATGCAGGTGTATGCGGAGAAGTCGATTCTCGCGTTGCCGAAGATTTACATCAACGGCGGGCGCCGCGGCTACCTGATCGGCATGGAGCCGGCGGAACTGGCGCGCGTGTTACCGCTGAAGCTCGTTGAGGCTGCGCTCGAAGATTGAGTCGCGCGACGTTTCAGGGCGGGGGCGGCGAAGCTTCCAGGCGCCGCCGCTCGCGACCCTCGGTATCAACGCTTTCCAGAATCACCCGGAAGCCCCACAGCCGCGCCACGTGCCGCAGTACCTCGTCGGCCTCGTCATTGAGCGCGCGTCCGGCTTGCTGCACATGGCGCAGCGTCAGCGAGCGGTCGCCGCGGGTATCCACCGACCAAACCTGGACATTCGGTTCGCGATGATTGATGTCGTACTGGCGCGCCAGCGCCTCGCGCAAATGGCGATAGCCGGCATCATCATGAATCGCGGCAACCTCCAATTCCGCTTCCGACTCCTCGTCACGCACCGCGAACAGCCGGAAGCGCCGCATCAGCTCGGGTGAAAGGTACTGACCGACAAAGCTCTCGTCCTTGAAGTTGCGCATCGCATAGTCGAGGGTCTTGACCCAGTCGGAACCGGCGATGTCGGGGAACCAGCGGCGGTCCTCGTCGGTGGGCGCTTCGCAAATGCGCTTCAAGTCGCTGAACATCGCAAAGCCCAGCGCATAGGGATTAATGCGTCCGCCCGGCGGCTGGGCCACCACGTTGGTGTGTGACTGCAGGAATTCGAGCATGAAGCCGTCGGTCAGCAGGCCTTCTTCATACATGCTGTTCAACAGTGTGTAGTGCCAGAACGTTGCCCAGCCCTCGTTCATCACCTGAGTCTGGCGTTGCGGATAGAAATACTGGGCCGCCTTGCGCACAATGCGCACGATCTCGCGCTGCCAGGGTTCCAGCAGTGGCGCGTGCTTTTCAATGAAATACAGGAGGTTTTCCTGCGGCTCCTCGGGAAAGCGTCGCCGCGCTTCTTCGACCTTGCGGTCGGCAGCGCGTGGCAGAGTGCGCCACAAGTCGTTCACCTGTTGTTGCAGGTAGACCTCGCGCTCGGCACGGCGCATCTGTTCCTGGGCGAGCGAAAGCTTTTGCGGTCGCCGGTAACGGTCGACACCGTGGTCCATCAGCGCATGACACGAGTCGAGCGTCTGCTCGACCGCTTCCAGACCGTGGCGTTCCTCGCATTCGGCGATGTAGGTGCGTGCATACACCAGATAGTCGACAATCGAAGATGCATCGGTCCACATGCGAAACAGGTAGTTGCCCTTGAAGAAGGAGTTATGCCCGTAGGCCGCATGGGCGATCACCAGTGCCTGCATTGGCAGGGTGTTTTCTTCCATCAGGTAGGCAATGCACGGATCGGAATTGATCACGATCTCGTAGGCCAGGCCCATCTGGCCGCGGCGGTAACTGCGCTCGGTGGCGATGAATTGCTTGCCGAACGACCAGTGGCGGTAGTTGACCGGCATGCCCACCGAGGCGTACGCGTCCATCATCTGCTCGGCGGTGATGACCTCGAGCTGGTTGGCGTAAGTGTCGAGCCCGAAGCGCCTGGCGGTGCGTGCTATCGCGTCGTGGTAGAGCTCGATGAGTTCGAACGACCACTCGGATGGGCACGGCAGTGGTGCATCCGCGCGCCCAGGGGGCGACTCGCCTGGTGAACGCGAACTCAAGACTGTATCTCCTTCTTGAACAACTCGCGAAACACGGGATAAATGTCGGCGGCTCCGGCGATCAAGCGCATGGCGAAATGCGGAACGTCGGCGGCGATCCGCGTGTACTCCTCCCACAGGCTTTGTTCGCCCTGGGCTACCTGGACGTAGGCGAAGTAGCGCAACAGCGGCAGGATGCTGGTGGTCAGCAACTCGCGGCACTTGGTCGAATCCTGGCCCCAGTTGTCGCCATCGGAGGCCTGCGCCGCGTAGATATTCCATTCGGCGGCGGCGTAGCGGGCGCGAATGATGTCATTCATCAACGTGAGCGCGCTCGAAACCACGGTGCCGCCGGATTCGGTGGCGTGGAAGAAATCGTGTTCATCCACCTCGTCGGCCTGCGTATGGTGGCGTATGAAAACCACCTCGGTCTTGTCGTAGTGGCGGGTCAGGAACAGGTAGAGAAGGATGAAGAAACGCTTGGCGATATCCTTGCGTGCTTCGTCCATCGAGCCTGAAACGTCCATCACGCAGAACATGACAGCCTTGCTCACAGGCTGCGGCACCTTGATCCGGTTGCGGTAGCGCAAGTCGATCGGATCGAGGTAGGGAATGCGTGCAAGGCGGCGCGTGAGTCGCTCGATCTCCGCCTCCAGGGCGGCGATCTCGTTGGGCAGCGTTTGCGGATTGCGCCGTGCCAAAGCCAGTCGCGCGCGCAACTCCTTGAGTTCGCGCCGATGCTCGCCACCCAGCGCGATGCGCCGGCCCAGTGCACCCCGCATCGAGCGCACCACACTGATGTTGTTGGGCGAGCCGTCGCCGGTGAAGCCGGCGCGCCGATACTTGAATTCGGGAGTCTCCGCCAGGCGGGTCTTGACCATGTTCGGCAGCGCCAGGTCCTCGAAAAAATACTGCATGAACTCCTCGCGCGTCAGACTGAAGGTAAAGTCGTCCTCGCCTTCGCCGTCGCGGCTGGCCTTGCCGCCGCCCGATCCACCGCCGTTTTTGGGGCGTTCGATGCGGTCGCCGCGGGCGTAATCCTTGTTGCCGGGAATCACGTATTCGCGGTTGCCGCCAGGGCCGTGGCGGAAGCTCGGTTCGGACACGTCCTTGCGCGGTACGGTGACCGTTTCACCCTTGTCGATGTCGCGAATGCTGCGCCCGCTCACGGCGCGACGCACCGCGTCGCGAATCTGCTCGCGGTAGCGCTTGAGGAAGCGCTCGCGGTTGCCGATGGACTTGTTCTTGCCCGCCAGCCGCCGGTCGATGATCTGCTGCAGCATGAGTTTCTCCGGGTTGTCGGCGCGAGCGGCGCAGCGCCGCTCGCGCCGCATCGATCCTACGAACTCTTCCTGACGCGCAAGTACCACTCACACAACAGGCGCACCTGCTTCGGTGTATAGCCTTTGGTGACCATCCGGTTGACGAAATCCTCGTGTTTCTTTTGCTCGTCGGCGCTCGCCTTGGCATTGAACGAGATCACCGGCAGCAGTTCCTCGGTGTTGGAGAACATCTTCTTCTCGATCACCGTACGTAGCTTCTCGTAGCTGGTCCAGGCCGGGTTCTTGCCGCCGTTGTTGGCACGCGCCCGCAGCACGAAGTTGACGATCTCGTTGCGAAAATCCTTGGGGTTGCTGATGCCGGCAGGCTTCTCGATCTTCTCCAACTCGGCGTTCAGCGCGACCCTGTCGAAGCTCTCTCCGGTGTCGGTGTCGCGGTATTCCTGGTCCTGGATCCAGTAGTCGGCGTAAGTGACATAGCGGTCGAAAATGTTCTGGCCGTACTCCGAGTAAGACTCCAGGTAGGCGGTCTGGATCTCCTTGCCGATAAATTCGGCGTAGCGCGCCGCCAACTGCTCCTTGACATAGGAAAGGTACTTCTGCTCCAGCTCTCCGGGAAACTGTTCGCGTTCGATCTGCTGTTCCAGCACGTACATCAGGTGCACCGGATTGGCGGCGACCTCGGCGGAATCGAAATTGAACACCTTGGACAGAATCTTGAACGAGAAACGGGTCGATACGCCACTCATGCCTTCGTCGACACCGGCGTAGTCGCGATACTCCTGGTAGCTCTTTGCCTTTGGGTCGGTGTCCTTGAGGTTTTCGCCGTCGTAGATCTGCATCTTGGACAGCAGGCTTGAATTCTCGGGTTCGGCCAGACGCGTGAGCACCGCGAACTGCGCCATCATCTTCAAGGTGCCGGGCGCGCAGGTGGCCTTGGCCAGGGAGGAATTGCGGATCAGCTTCTCGTAGATGCGCACTTCCTCGGAGACGCGCAGGCAGTAAGGCACCTTGACGATGTAGATGCGGTCGAGAAAGGCCTCGTTGTTCTTGTTGTTGCGAAACGCCTTCCACTCGCTTTCATTGGAGTGCGCCAGCACAATGCCGTCGAACGGAATCGCGCCAAAACCCTCGGTGCCCTTGAAGTTGCCCTCCTGGGTGGCCGTCAGGAGCGGATGCAGCACCTTGATTGGCGCCTTGAACATCTCGACGAATTCGAGCAGGCCCTGGTTGGCCAGGCACAGGCCGCCTGAATAGCTGTAGGCATCCGGATCATCCTGCGCATAGGTTTCGAGCTTGCGAATGTCGACTTTGCCCACCAGGGAAGAAATATCCTGATTGTTCTCGTCGCCCGGTTCGGTCTTGGCGATTGCGATCTGCTTCAAGATCGACGGATAGCGCCGGACCACGCGAAAGCGCCGGATATCGCCACCGAATTCCTCAAGTCGCTTGACCGCCCAGGGTGACAGGATGCGGGTCAGGTGGCGCCGTGGGATCCCGTATTGATCTTCCAGTATGCGACCGTCCTCGTCCGGGTCGAACAGGCCGAGCGGCGACTCATTGACCGGCGAACCCTTGATCGAATAAAAAGGCACCCGCTCCATGAGTTGCTTGAGGCGCTCGGCGATGGATGACTTGCCGCCACCGACCGGGCCCAGCAGATAGAGAATCTGTTTCTTTTCCTCCAGCCCCTGGGCGGCATGGCGGAAGTACGACACCACCTGCTCGATGACTTCCTCGGCACCATGGAACTCGCGAAAAGCTGGATAAATCTTGATGATCTTGTTGGCGAAAATGCGTGACAGTGCCGGGTTATTGCGCGTGTCGACGGATTCCGGCTCGCCAATGGCCGACAGCATGCGCTCGGGCGCGGTGGCATAGGCCATCGGATCGCGTTTGCAGATGTCCAGGTAGTCTTCGAGGGAAAATTCCTCTTCGCGCGTGCGCTCGAAGCGGGCGGCGAAATTGCTGATGACGTCCATGCGGCCTCCTCAAATGATGATCAATAGCGGGGCGGGCAAAAGAGCGCGGCTCAAGGCCGGGTTACAAATTCAGCTTTACACAAATATCCTGCTCCGCGTCCAACAAAGACAATGCAAGAAGTGCCCCTATTCCTGCGGTCTGACACAAATGCAAAAGCTGCTAGCTTGCCACCGCTCTCCGCGGACCGGACTTGTTAACGGTGTCCCTATTCAACGTTTGTCAGACCGAATCGGATGACGAAAGTTCGGCCGGATATATTGCGATTTTCGGGTGCCAGGATCCTCCAGTGGCCTCTGGAAATGCATCCTTCGCGCCAAAACAAGCAGAACAAAAATTACCATATGATGATCAATTCTACGTTGATGATCAACATGTTGTGGTTGTAGAGGTCATTGGCCGACAAAGCGCGAATCAAATGACCGGTCGACGCGACTCTGGGAAAACCCGCAGTCCCAACGGTTGCGCGGCGTCCACTGCCCTGGGGTACAACCAGCTATGCGTTTGCGCGGCGCTCGACCATCACGCCGACCTCGCGGGCTGCCGAAAGGATTCCGATCTTGGCGACCGCGAGCTTGACATATGGCGTCTTGAACTCCGCCACAATGCCACGCGCCAGATGGTCGGCCATGCGTTCCAGAAGCTTGAAATGGTGCCGATCGCATTCCTGTTTGATGTAGTCGGCAACGGCGGCATAGTTCACGGTGTCGGCCAGTTTGTCGCTTTGAAAGACAGCATCGCCCGGAATCGCCAGCTCGATATTGAATTCAAGCCTTTGCCTGGCCTCGCGTTCACGCGCATAGTGACCAACAATGGTGGTCACGGTCAGGTTGCGAATGAAGATCAGGTCCATATTGTTAAAATTCGTTTCGGTTTGGGTCATTCTAGAAGAAAGCCATGATGAGTCTCTTGTTCGGGGTCATTGCTTATCTCATCGGGTCGATTTCGTTCGCAGTGATCGTGAGCAAGGCGCTCGGTCTGGCCGATCCACGCACTTATGGCTCGGGCAATCCCGGCGCCACCAACGTGCTGCGATCTGGCAGCAAGGTGGCGGCCGTGCTGACACTCGCAGGTGATGCCTTCAAAGGCTGGATCGCGGTCTGTTTGGCGCAGAACTACACACAAAGCTTCGGCGTGGATGAGGCCGGTGTCGCCCTGGCTGCACTGGCGGTTTTTCTCGGGCACTTGTACCCGGTGTTTTTCCGTTTTCAAGGCGGCAAGGGTGTGGCGACCGCACTTGGGGTACTGATCGCAATCGACCTTCGCCTGGGCCTGGCCACGTTGGCGACCTGGATCGTCATTGCCATTTTTTTTCGCTTTTCTTCGCTGGCGGCGATCGTTTCGGCAGCGTTTGCGGTGTTTTTCCATGCGGCTTACTGGCCTCTTGGCTTGACCACGCTTGCGATTGGGGCGATGTCGGCTTTTTTGGTTTGGCGCCACCGCGCAAACATCGGGAAATTGCTGGCCGGTACCGAGGCACGCCTTTGGGCGAAGGCCAAATCATGAAGGTCCGCCCCGCTGTGGTCTGGCGAAGCCGCTACGTCGCCTCAAGGCTCCAGCGCGGCCGCACTTCGAACCTGTAGTCGCCCGGGCTTACGCCGGCATCGGCGCGGCAGGCGGCGGCAAAGGCGATCATGGCCCCGTTGTCGGTGCACAACGAAAGCTCCGGATAAAAGACCGCAAACTTTTCGGCTACGGCTGCCGCATCGAGACGTGCCCGCAATACCCGATTGGCCGAGACGCCGCCGGCGATCACCAGGCGATCCAACCCGGTAACTTTGAGCGCGCGCAGCGATTTGCCAATCAACACGTCGACAATGGCGTCCTCGACCGCGTGCGCGATGTCGGCATGCGCATCCACAGCGCCGGCTTGCTGACGCACCAGCGACAAGACGGCGGTTTTCAGGCCGCTGAAACTGAAATCAAGATTGGCCGCTGTCAGCAAGGGGCGCGGCAGGCGAAATCGGCCGGCCACGCCGCGCTCCGCCAGCGCGCTCAAGGCCGGGCCGCCGGGATAGCCAAGCCCGAGCAATTTGGCGCTCTTGTCGAACGCTTCGCCTGCTGCATCGTCAACCGATTGGCCCAGCAACTCGTAGCGTCCGATGCCGGCAACACGCATCAGTTGTGTGTGGCCGCCGGAAACCAGCAAGGCTACGAAGGGGAAGGCCGGAGGCAGGTTGGAAAGCAAGGGCGACAACAAGTGCCCTTCAAGGTGGTGCACCGGTAGCGCCGGCACGCCGAGCGCGCAGGCCATGCCGCAGGCAGTGCCGGCGCCGACCAGCAGGGCGCCGGCCAGACCGGGTCCCTGTGTGTAGGCGATTGCGTCAAGTTCTAAAGGAGTGACGCAGGCTTCATCGAGCACCCGCCGCGCCAAAGGGAGCACCCGGCGAATGTGGTCGCGCGAGGCGAGTTCAGGGACTACCCCGCCGTAGTCCTCATGCATGCGCACCTGGGAATACAGCGCTTGCGCCAAGAGGCCGTCCAGCGGGCGCGAGCGACCACGGCACGAGTCATACAAGGCAACGCCGGTTTCGTCACATGACGTTTCAATGCCCAGAATGCGCATGCCTGAATTTGTCCTTTGGCGCCATCGCCGGTAAAGTCGGCGTTGCCGCCTTGTGCGGCATCCAGCCATCCGCCTTGTGCGGTATCCAGCCATCCGCCTTGTGCGTATACCCATGCGCTTGGATGCCCCGGCGTCCTGTCCGGATTGCCCACCCGGGTCGCAGCCCGGTAACCGAATTTTGCACTCTGGCGCCCAAGCGGCCGTTGCCTCGGCAGTATACTTCCCGCCCCATGTCTTCTTGCCTGTTGCGCTCCTGTAGTTTGGCGGCTCTTGCCATTGCGCAGGTGCTTGCTTGGGCGCCTGCGCAGGCGCAGGCAAGCGCCGAACTGGGCGCCATGACTCTGGCGCTGGCGGAGAATCTCCTGGCCCGAAACAATCGCGAAATCGCTCTGGCCCGCCGCGCGCTGGAACAATCGCAGGCCGATGTCCTGCGCGCCGCGCAGCGACCCAATCCGCAACTCAGTCTGGCGCTGCAAAACATCAACCCCAATCGTGGCATCGCCGCCGGCAGTTTGCGCGGCAAGACGGTGGACTCGATTGTGCGCATTGACCAGTTGATCGAGCGCGGCGACAAGCCGCAGTTGCGCATCGAAACGGCACAACGCTTTGAAGCTGCGGCCGGTGAAGATGTGTCGGAGGTGGCGCGGCAACAGCTGCTGGCATTGCGCAGTGCCTATTTTGACCTGCTGGCCGCACAGGAAAAGGCGGCAAGTTCGGCCGAAGCTGCGCGCCTGTTCGGCAGAACGGTCGACGCCGCGCAACTGCGCTTGAAAGCCGGCGACCTTGCCGCAGCGGATGTGGCGCGCATTCGCGTTGACGCATTGCGGGCGCAAAATGATGCGCGAGCCGCGGTGGCGGAGCTCGCGCGCGTGCGGGTTGCAATCAGCTACCTGCTTGGCGTCGAGGGCGATGTTGCCGCGATGCGCGCCATCTCCCCATGGCCCAGGATGCAGGCAGCGAGCCTCAGGCAGGCCACCGAAGAGGAAATCGAGGGCCGCGCCGACGTGCGGGCCGCGCGCGCGCGCGTCGACGCGGCGGACAAGGCGCGGGCACTGGCGCAATCGCTGCGCACGCGCGACGTTTCGGTGGGTGCGCAATATGAGCATTGGCCGAATCAGGGCAACGCCAACAATCAGGGAACCGGCAACAGTTTCGGCGTCGCGCTGTCGATTCCCTTGTTGCTGCGTCACCGTTATGAAGGTGAAATTGCGCGCGCGCAAGCCGATTGGTACGTGGCGCGCGACGTTCTCGACCAGGTGCGGGCCCAGGCGCGCGCCGAGGTACTGCGCGCTGCAGGCGAGCTGGCGGCGGCGCGCGAGCGTCTGCTGCGTTTTGAGAGCGAATTGCTGGCTGAAGCGACGCGCACTGCGACCGCCGCGGAGTTTGCTTTCAGGAACGGGGCGATTGGCGTGATGGACCTTCTCGATGCGCGACGCGTGCTCAATTCGATTCAAAGCGACGCCGCCAATGCGCGCGCCGACTATGCCAAGGCGCTGACCGCGTTTGATCTCGGGCGAGGGGTGTTGGCGTATCGCACGGACTGATGCTGAACGTCATTGTTTTCGCGCAAGCCGGATTGCCGATGCGCATGCACTACAACAAGAACGCTGCGCCGACAGAAGCGGACAGGGAGAACGAGAAATTGGGCAATTCCGCATTCATTCGGCTGCTGCTGTGCATGGTGCTCGTGTTGGCAGCGTGCGGCGACAAGCCCGCAGCGCTGCCTGCGGTGGTCAAGCCGCAGATAAGCGGCGCGGTGGTTTCGTTTGCCGCCGAAAGCCCGCAATTGGCGGTGCTCGCATTGGCGCCCGTCGCGGTGCTGGCCGAGTCCGGGGTCGAACTCACCGCCAGGCTGGTGTGGGACGAAAATCGCACGGTGCGTGTCTACGCGCCCTTCGCCGGCCGGGTGCTGCGCATCACCGCGCAACCCGGAGAGCAAGTCAAGGCTGGCCATGTGTTGGCATACGTGGGTGCGCCGGATTTTGGCCAGGCGCAGGCGGATGCCGGCCGCGCGGTGGCGGATTTTGCCTTGTCCGAAAAGAATTTGGCTCGAGTCACGGAGTTGCTCGAGAACGGCGTGGCGCCGCGCAAGGACCTGGCCCAGGCAGAGGCCGAACATGCGCGCGCCAAAGGCGAACTGGCGCGCGCGCAGGGAAGGGTGCGCTTGTACGGGGGCGGTGCCGGCATCGACCAGACCCTGGCATTGAAGAGCCCGATCGCCGGCATCGTGGTCGAGCGCAACCTCAATCCGGGCCAGGAGGTGCGCCCCGATCAAGGCGGCATGGCGGCGTTGTTCGTGGTCACCGATCCGGCGCGTCTGTGGGTGCAGATCGATGCGCACGAAAAGGATCTGCCGCTGCTGGCGCCCGGCATGGCGTTCAAGTTCAAGGTCCCGACCTATCCGGGCGAACTGTTTGACGCCAAACTTGATGTCGTCGCCGATTTCATCGATCCACAGTCGCGGGTGATCCGGGCGCGTGGATCGGCAGCCAATGACGACCGCAGGCTCAAGGGAGAAATGCTGGTCAACGCGGTTTTCGCGCCCAAGGGCGGGCCGGGGTTGGGCGTACCGGCGCGTGCAGTGATCTTCTCGGAGGGTGCGCACTTCGCCTTCGTCGAGCGCGCACGCGGCAGTTTCGAGCGGGTCAAGGTGGTGCCTGGTGGTGAGCGCGGCGGCCAGTTGGCGATTCTGTCCGGCCTGACCTCAGGTCAGCGTGTGGTCAGTGAAGGTGCGCTGCTGCTGCAGCAAGTCATGAAAGCCGGTTCTTCGAAGACCGAGTCGGAATGATCAGGCGCATCGTCTCATTCGCGCTGCATCAGCCGCTGGTGATTCTGTTGGCCACTGCGCTGTTCGTCGCAGGCGGGCTGATCGCTTTCAAGAATCTGCCGGTCGAGGCATTTCCCGATGTCACCGATACCCAAGTCACGGTGATCACGCTGTTCCCGGGACGGGCCGCAGAAGAGGTTGAAAAGCAGGTGACCATTCCGCTGGAAGTAGCCCTGTCGGGTTTGCCCAATGCGGTGCGCATGTTTTCGCATACGCAGTTCGGCCTGTCCTTCCTGATCCTGACCTTCGACGACGATGCCAATGTCAACCTGGCGCGCCAGCAGGCGGGCGAGCGTTTGCGCAGTGTGCAGTTGCCTCCCGGCGTTGAACCGGATATCGCACCGCTGTCCACCGCCATTGGTGAAATCTACCGCTATCGGATGAAGTCCGACACGCAGGATTCCCGGACCCTGCGCACCCTGCAGGACTGGGTGGTCGAGCGCACGCTGCGCCGGGTACCCGGGGTGGCCGACGTCGTGCCGATGGGTGGCCTGATCAAGCAGTACGAAGTGCAGCCGGACCTGGCACGCCTGCGCGCCTACAAGCTGTCGATCCAGCAGGTATATGGTGCGCTCGAACGCGGCAACAGCAACGCCGGTGGCGGCTATGTCGAGCAGGGTGGTCAGCAGTACACCATTCGCGGCATCGGCCTTTTGCGCGATGCCGCCGATATTGAAAACATCGTTCTGGGCGAACGCAGCGGCACGCCGGTACTGATTCGCGATGTCGCTCGCGTGGTGGTCGGCAATGTGCCGCGCCAGGGCATCGTCGGCCAGGACCTTGACGATGATGTGGTCACCGGCGTAGTGCTGATGCGCAAGGGTGAAAACCCGTCGAAAGTGCTGAAGGAGGTCAAGCAAAAGGTTGATGAGCTCAATCGCGGCGGACTGCCCAAAGGGGTGGCGATCGTGCCTTTCTACGATCGTTCCTGGTTGATCGGCAAGACGCTCAACACGGTATTTCGGAACCTGGTCGAGGGCGCCGCGCTGGTGGCTATCGTGCTGTACCTTTTTCTGGCTAATTTTCGCGCCACCGCGATCGTCACGCTGATCATTCCGCTGTCGCTGCTTTCGACTTTCATAGGCCTTACCTTCGTAGGCATTCCGGCCAACTTGCTGTCGCTGGGGGCCATGGATTTCGGCATCATCGTCGATGGTGCGGTGATCGTGGTCGAGAACGTGTTTCGCCGCTTATCGATGCAGGAAGAGTTTCACGATGACACTGTCGACAAGCGGGAAGACCGCTTTCGCCTGCATACCATCATCGAGGCGGCCGTCGAAGTGGGGCGGCCAACCCTGTTCGCGATGATCATCATCATCGCCGCGCACATCCCGATCTTCACCCTGCAACGGCACGAGGGGCGGATTTTCGCGCCGATGGCCTACTCGGTCACCTTCGCGCTGGTCGGGTCCCTGATACTCTCGCTGACCCTGGTGCCGCTCCTGTGCTACAAGTGGCTGTCGAAAAACCTGCCGCATCATGACCCTGCGATCGTGCGCTTTTCCAAGGCGGCGTACGCGCCGGTGCTCAAGTGGAGTCTCGCCAACCCGGTCAAGGTGATCGGATTTGCGCTGGTGGCGCTGGGCTTGAGTTTTGCCGCCTTGCCACGCCTGGGCACCGAGTTCCTGCCGGAACTCAACGAAGGGTCGCTGTGGCTCAACGTGAAGCTGCCATCGTCGGTTTCGGTCAGCGAGGCGCAGGCGCAGAACGGGCAGATTCGCCGCATCCTGCTGAAAACGCCGGAAGTCAATACCGTGATTTCCAAGGCCGGTCGCCCGGAAGATGGCACTGACCCCAAACTGATCAACATGGCCGAATTCCTGGTGGATCTGAAACCGGAGTCGGAATGGAAGCGCGCGGTCAGCAAGCGGCAGGTGATGGATGAAATGGAAAAGGCGCTGCAGGCACTGCCTGCGATCAAGCCTTCCTTCTCGCAGCCGATTCGCGACAACATTCTCGAAAGCATTTCGCAGATCGACGGCCAGATCGTGATCAAGGTGTTCGGTGACGATATTCCGACGTTGCGCCGGGTGGCCGAGAGCGTGCTGGCCGAAGTCGCCGATGTGCAGGGTGTGGCGCGCGCGCTGATCGATCGCGTCGGCGAGTTGCCCAACTATCTGGTGGAGATCGATCGCGCCCGTGCGGCCAGGTACGGTCTGAACGTCGCCGATATCCAGGATGTGATCGAAGTCGGTCTGGGCGGGCGGGCGGCGACCTACCTGTGGGAAGGCGAGCGCAAGTTCGGCGTTGCCGTGCGTGTCGCGCCCGAGGAGCGCGGGCTGGAGCGCATGAAGAGCGTCATGCTGGCGACCTCGTCCGGCGCCTATGTCCCGTTGTCGGAAGTGGCGGCGTTCAAGGCCGCCGGTGGCAGCATGAACATCGCGCGCGAGAATGGCGGACGCGTCATGGCGATCGGTATCTTCATTCGCGATCGCGACATGGGAAGTGTGGTGGCAGACATGCAGGCGCGCGTCAGGGACAAGGTCACACTGCCCGAGGGCTACCGGATTTCCTGGTCAGGCGAGTTCGAGAACCAGGAGCGTGCGATGGCGCGCCTGGCGCTGGTGGTGCCGATTTCGGTGCTGCTGATTTTTGTGCTGTTGTTCTATGCCTTCAATTCAATCAAGAGCGCGTTGCTGATCATCCTGAACGTTCCGTTCGCCCTGATCGGCGGCATTTTTGCGCTTTTGCTGACCGATATCCATTTGAGCGTATCGGCCGCGATCGGGTTTATCGCGCTGTTTGGACAGGCGGTGTTGAACGGTGTTGTGATGGTGACGGTGTTCAATCAACTGCACAGCGCCGGCATGACCCCCCTCAATGCTGTCGTGGAGGGCTCGAAGCAGCGTCTGCGCACGGTGCTGATGACCGGGCTCCTGGCCATGCTGGGACTGTTGCCGATGGCCTTGTCGACCGACATCGGTTCCGAGACCCAGAAGCCGCTCGCGGTGGTGGTGATCGGCGGGCTGATATCGGCCACGCTCCTGACACTGATCGTGCTGCCAGTGCTTTACGTGGCTTTCAACCGCGATTGGGCCCGCTTTGCGCGGCGCGGGTCGATGCTGGCGCAGCGGGTGATCCGTCCGCGCAGGCGCTAGCGGGCCACAAGTTGGCGTTTGGCGTCGACCGCAGGGCTAGGTGTTTGCAGGCGGTTCAAAGCTTGTGCTGGGCGAGGAAATAACATATACTAATTGGCTGTCCGCTGTTGGAGTGTTGGGAAAATATGCCTACCGTTCGCCTCAAGGAAAACGAGCCTTTCGAAGTTGCGATGCGGCGTTTCAAGCGCACGATCGAGAAAACCGGTCTGCTGACCGAATTGCGTGCGCGCGAGTTCTACGAAAAGCCGACCTCGGAGCGCAAGCGCAAGCATGCGGCTGCCGTCAAGCGCACCTACAAGCGCCTGAAGAGCCAGCAACTGCCGCCAAAGTTGTACTGATCACCCGATTGGCAGTCCCGGAAGGCCGCGGGCGTGTCCTACCCCGCGGCTTTTTGTCGTTCAGGCCCGGGCGCTGAAGCGGCATGGGCGCCGGATACTTACCGAAATATAAGGAGTTGCGCATGTTGCTCAAGGAGCGAATCACTGAAGACATGAAGGCGGCGATGCGCGCCCGCGACAGCCAGCGCTTGTCCGCCATCCGCATGCTGCTGGCCGCCTGCAAGCAAGTTGAGGTCGACCGCCGCATCGAACTGGCCGACGCCGACGTCATTGCGATTGTCGAAAAGGAGCTCAAGAAGCGGCGTGACTCCGCGACCCAGTATCGGGCGGCAAAGCGCGACGACCTGGCCGATGCTGAACAATTCGAGGTAGGCGTGCTGTCGGCCTACCTGCCGCAGCAGGCTTCGCCGGACGAGATCGAAGCGGTGCTGGTGCAAGCGGTGGCCGAGGTTGGCACGGGCGGGCCTGCGGCGATGGGCAAGGTGATGGCGCTTCTCAAGTCAAAACTGGCCGGGCGCGCCGACATGGCGCAGTTGTCAGCGGCGGTCAAGGCCCGGCTATCAGCCTGAAGCTGTAACCTGTAGCTGCAGCCTGACGCTGCAACCCGACGCTGCAACCCGATGCTGCAGCCTGACGCAGCAACCCGACGCTGCAACTCGACGCGGAGGGCTGCAGCAAGACACAAATGGATGCTACTGCGGTGGGCCGGCTTTCTCAATACCGCTGATTTTTGTTCCGGGTTTCAGGTTTTTCGCCTTGAACCAGCCGAGATTCATTTCCAGCGCGTAGCGCGCCGGTTTGGCGCTGCAGTGACTGTCCTCGGTTTGCGGCTTCATGTCCTCGACATTGAGGATGACCCCTGCGTCATCGAGAAACGCGACCGAGAGCGGCAAAAGTGTGTTTTTCATCCACATGCACTGGCGATCGCGTTCCGGGAATACGAACAGCATGCCGTCATTGGGCCCCATTTTTTCGCGCAACATCAGGCCCTGCATGCGGGTGCCGTAGTTCGCGGCGACCTCCGCCTTGATCAGATACAGGCCGGTCTGCAACTGTATGGTGGGCAGTGGTGGCTGCCCCTGGGCGCGCGCGTCTGGTGCACCGAGCACGCCTGCCAGCAGAATCAGAAGTGCAGCACCGCGCATCAGGGTATGGGCCATGGTGTCAACCGTTACGCAAGGTTCCGAAAGAAGCCGGATTCTAGCCGTGTCGCCAGAGGCAGGCTAAAAAAAACCGGGCCGAAAGCCCGGTTTTTTCAATCGCGGGGTCTTGCTCCGCGATTACTTCTTGGCTTCAGGCTTGGCTTTTTTCTCTTTCTTGGCTTTTTTCTCTTTTTTCTCTTTCTTCATCGGCGCGTCTTTTTTCATCTCGGCCTTGGGCGCATCGGCTTTCGGTGCGTCGGCTTTTTTGTCTTGCGCAAAGCCGGTCGACGAAACGGTGGCGATGACACCGGCGAGCAGTACGGACAGAAGTTTGTTCATTTTGGATTCCTTGTCATGAAGGTTCGAACATTTTGCAGGATTGACCTCCTCGGTCAGTGCAAATAACGCCGCCTTGACTGGCCGGTTGACAGCTTGAAAGTCGATTTCGCCAAATCAGCGGGTTTTCCGATCATTTTCGCCACAAAAGAAAAAGGCCGGTTTCCCGGCCTTTGGGACCTGAAGTGATGCGTGCCATTTACCTCTTGGCCGTACCCCTGGACTTCTTGCCTGCCTTGCTCTTGCCCTTCTTGCCTTTGGCCTCAAACTTGATGTGGCCGACAGCATTCATTTCGGCCAGTGCGGTCGGCACCTGAGCCGCGCTCGGGCCAGCACCAACGACAAAGGCTGCAACGATAATTGCAATCAAAAGCTTTTGCATGAGTTACTCCCTCCCGGAATTGTGTGGCGATTACTGACTACTCTTGCCTGGCGGCAAACCTTGAACGCAGCGACTGGTTCATGAGTTGACGCGAGTCACGGCGAAGTACAGCCGCGTCGAACTCACAGGATTGTCCCGGCACCAAAACTCCGAGCTGGAATGGCCCGATCGAATGACGGATCAGGCGCAGTGTCGGCCATCCGCATTTGGCCGTCATGCGCCTTATTTGCCGATTCTTGCCCTCGGTAATGCGTATATCGAGCCAAGTCGTGGGAATCGCCTTGCGCATGCGGATTGGTGGGCAGCGCGGCCAAAGCCCGGCCGGCTCGTCAATCACGCAGGCCTTGCAGGCTCGGGTGACAAAATCGCCCAAGTCAACCCCTACAATCAAGCGCCGTAGCGCCGCCGCGTCGGGCGTACCTTCGACTTGCGCCCAATAGCCTTTCTCCAGCTCGCGACGCGGATCGGTAATACTGTGTTGCAGCGCGCCATCCGCAGTCAGGAGCAGCAGGCCTTCGCTGTCGGTGTCGAGCCGCCCGGCTGCATACACATGGGGAACCCTGATGCAGTCGGCCAGCGTCGGGTGGTCCCGGTGAGGCGAGAACTGGCAGACCACGCCAAACGGTTTGTTGAGCCCGATCAGGCGGGGGTTCATCAATGCATCTGCTCCACCGGGTTTCGGGCCAGGCTTTGCCCGCCCGTCTGACGCGCGCGAAGCCCCCGCATTGTCGCGGCTGAGGGCAGCCGTGCGCCGCTCAACTGGCCTGAATATTCGATGCCTGCTTGCCCTTTTGGCACTGGTTCACCTCGCACTGCAGCTTCTATCCCTCTTTGAGCGACTTGAATCCCGGCATATCGATTGTCGAAAAATGTGCCAACAGGTCTTTGCCACCCCCATCCGCGGTAATGAAGCCGTGGCCTTGCGCGTCGTTAAACCATTTCACGGTCGCAGTAGTAGCCATGCGAGCACTTCATGAAATCGCGCCCAATTGCGCTTAGGATTGATCGGAATCCCGGGATGACCGTCAGCAAGCGTAAGCCAAATACGCACTGCTTGCCGATTCTGGGACAATTCCGCAGGCCTGCCGCAGCATTTCCGGCGTGCCGCGGCAGTCAACAAACCAAACGTTTTGCGTTCTACGGCGTCCAATGACGCAAGTCAAGCACCTTCCGGGGCCTGGCTGCCGTGGCCGCCTGCTGTTGTATTTTTCACCACAAGGCCATTTGAAATCCCGGGGTGGCGCCCCATTTACCCCGATATCGCGGTTGCGGAACAGATGCGGATGGATACAATTTCGACATGGCAAACAAGTTCGATTCGGACGGCGGTACGGTCCTTGAGCAACAGAAGCAGCAGGTCAAGCCGCCGTCGATGTACAAGGTGCTCCTGCTCAATGACGACTACACGCCGATGGAGTTCGTAGTCGGCACGATCCAGCAGTTTTTCAACAAGAGCCGCGAACAGGCGACCCAGATCATGCTCAAGGTTCACCGGGAGGGCATGGCAGTATGCGGAATCTATCCCAAGGACATGGCCGGCACCAAGGTCGATCTGGTGACTCAGCATGCGCGTGCGCATCAACACCCGCTTCAGTGCACAATGGAAGAAACGGACTGACCTTCTGACAAAGCGCCACAGATTTTTGGGTGCCTCGAAAAGGTTTTGGTGTAGAGTTGGTTTGCATGCCGGATGCTCCGGCGATTAAGGCGAAAAATGATTGCGCAAGAGTTGGAAGTCAGCCTGCACATGGCGTTTGTCGAAGCGCGGCAAAAACGGCACGAGTTCATCACTGTCGAACATCTGCTTCTGGCTCTGCTGGATAACCCGACCGCCGCCGAAGTGATGCGTGCGGTGGGTGCCAATATCGATGACCTGCGCAAGAATCTCGGCCAGTTCATCGCAGAGCACACGCCCACCGTGGCCGGTACCGACGACGTCGATACCCAGCCCACCCTGGGTTTCCAGCGCGTGATCCAGCGTGCCATCATGCACGTGCAGTCATCGTCGAATGGCAAGAAGGAAGTCACCGGGGCCAACGTGCTGGTGGCGATCTTCGGTGAGAAGGATTCGCACGCTGTGTATTACCTGCATCAGCAGGGAATCACCAGGCTGGACGTCGTCAATTACATTTCCCACGGCATCACCAAGCAGCCGCCGGAAAAGGAAAAAGCCGGTGCCGACAAGGCCGAGAACCAGGAAGCCGAACAGGAAAGCGATGGCAAGCAAAGCCCGCTTGAGCAGTACACGCAAAACCTCAACAAGTCGGCAGCCGAGGGCAAGATCGACCCGTTGATCGGGCGCGAACTTGAACTTGAGCGGGTGATTCAGACACTGTGCCGGCGCCGCAAGAACAACCCCCTGCTGGTGGGCGAGGCCGGTGTGGGCAAGACCGCGATTGCCGAGGGGTTAGCCAAGCGCATCGTTGAAGGCGAAGTGCCGGAAATCCTCAAGGACTCGGTGGTCTATTCGCTTGACATGGGTTCATTGCTGGCCGGCACCAAGTACCGCGGTGACTTCGAGCAACGCCTGAAGGGCGTGTTAAAGAAGTTGACCAACAACCCGAAGGCAATACTGTTCATCGACGAGATCCACACCCTGATCGGTGCCGGTGCGGCTTCCGGGGGCACGCTCGATGCGTCCAACTTGCTCAAGCCGGCACTTTCGAGCGGGCAACTCAAATGCATAGGCGCTACCACCTATATCGAATACCGCGGGGTGTTCGAGAAGGATCATGCGCTGGCCCGGCGTTTCCAGAAGATCGACGTCAATGAGCCGTCGGTGGACGAAACCGTGCAGATTCTGCGCGGCCTGAAATCACGCTTCGAAGAGCATCACGGCATCAAGTACTCGGCTTCGGCGATTACCACCGCCGCCGAGTTGTCGGCACGCTACATCAACGATCGCCAGTTGCCCGACAAGGCCATCGACGTGATCGACGAGGCCGGCGCGGCGCAGCGCATTCTGCCCAAATCCAAGCAAAAAAAGGTGATCGGCAAGACCGACATCGAGGAAATCATCGCCAAGATCGCGCGCATTCCGCCGCACAACGTCTCGTCGGACGATCGCAGCAAGCTGGCCAATCTTGATCGGGACATGAAGAACGTGGTGTTCGGCCAGGATCCGGCCATCGAAGCGCTTGCCAGCGCCATCAAGATGGCGCGTTCCGGCTTGGGCAATCCGCAAAAGCCGATCGGCAACTTCCTGTTTTCCGGACCAACCGGGGTCGGCAAGACCGAAGCCGCGCGGCAACTGGCCTACACCATGGGCATCGAGTTGATTCGCTTCGACATGTCGGAATACATGGAGCGCCACGCTGTCAGCCGCCTCATCGGCGCACCGCCCGGCTATGTCGGCTTCGATCAGGGCGGTCTGTTGACCGAAGCGATCACCAAGAAACCGCATGCGGTCCTGTTGCTCGACGAAATCGAAAAGGCCCATCCGGACATTTTCAATATTCTGCTGCAGGTCATGGACCACGGTACGCTGACCGACAACAACGGGCGCAAGGCGGATTTCCGCAATGTGATCATCATCATGACCACCAATGCCGGCGCCGAATCGCTGCAAAAGTCGTCGATGGGCTTCACCAACGTAAAGCAGGCTGGCGACGAGATGGTCGACATCAAGCGCATGTTCACTCCGGAGTTCCGCAACCGGCTGGATGCGATCATTTCGTTCAAGGCGCTCAACGAGGAAGTCATCCTGCGTGTGGTCGACAAGTTCCTGATGCAACTGGAGCAACAGTTGCACGAGAAGAAGGTCGATGCGATTTTCAGCGATGCCTTGCGCAAACATCTTGCCAAGAAGGGCTTTGATCCACTCATGGGCGCGCGTCCGATGGCACGCCTGATCCAGGACACGATTCGCAAGGCCTTGGCCGATGAATTACTGTTCGGCAAGCTGGTCACCGGAGGCAAGGTTACCGTTGATCTCGATGGTGAAGGCGAGGACGCCAAGGTCAAGCTCACCGTGCATGCCGGCGAGGAGCCCAAATCCGATGGCAAGACCAACGACGAATCGATCGAAGTACTCTGATTTGCCAGCTTGGTGAAAGGCCGCCTGCGGGCGGCCTTTTTTTTCGCTGCGCAGCATGTCTATAAGCCCGCCGGCGCCTTCATTTGTGCGCGCGCATCGGGTACATTAGGTGGCGTTCCGATTTACTGACATGAAAAAAAAGGAGACTTCACAGCATGAGACTTGTTCAAATATTAGCGCTGGCTCTGGCGTTTGTTGCGGCATCGGCCGCAGGTCAGGATCGCCATCAGGGGCGCAATCTGGCGGCGCAGTGCGCCAATTGCCATGGCACCAACGGGCACAGCCAGGGCGGCATACCGGGCCTGGCCGGCCAGGCACAGGCTGGCATGATCGCGCAGATGAACGCGTTCAAGAGCGGTCAGCGCAGCGGTCCGGCGGCCACCGTCATGCATCAGATCGCCAAGGGCTATACCGATGAACAGATCGCTCTGATGGCGGCGTTTTTCGCCGCCCAGAAGCCGGCCAAGTAGGGGGGCGCCATGCAAAGTTCCAACAGACGTTTCGACCGTCGCGACTTCCTCAGGGGTGCCGGTGCGGCCGGCGCGCTGGCAATTACCGGCTGTGCCACCACCGCAGCGCCGCCGGCCAAGGTCGGGCGCGTCATCGTGATCGGCGGCGGCTATGGCGGAGCCACCGCCGCCAAGTACCTGCGCATGTGGTCGGAAGGCGCGATCGAAGTGTTCATGATCGAGATGAACCGCAGCTTTGTTTCCTGTCCCTTGTCCAATCTGGTGCTCGGCGGCAGCCGCAAGATCGAGGATCTGACGGTTGGTTACGCCGGCCTGCGCGAGTACGGTGTGCAGGTGATCAACGATGAAGTCACCAAGGTCAACGTCGACAAGAAGACGGTCGAGTTGAAGAAGATCCAGGATCTTGCCTACGACCGGCTGATTGTTTCCCCGGGTGTCGACTTCATGTTCGACCAGGTCGGCGCCTTGAAGGACCCGAAGGCACGCGAACGCGTGCTGCATGCCTGGAAGGCCGGGCCGGAGACAGTTGCCCTGCGCCAGCAGCTAGAGGCCATGCGCGATGGCGGCGTCTATGTGTTGGCGATTCCACGCGCGCCTTATCGCTGCCCGCCCGGCCCTTATGAGCGGGCTTGCCAGGTGGCGCATTATTTCAAGCAGTCCAAGCCGAAAAGCAAGGTCATCATCCTCGATGCGAATGAAGATGTGACCTCCAAGGCCGGCTTGTTCAAGGCGCAATGGAACGGCCAGTACAAGGGGTTGATCGAGTACCGCAACAACAGCGAGGTCAAGGACGTCAACTTGGCGACCCTGTCGGCAGTGCTCGATGTCGGTGCGGACGTCAAGGCCGATGTGCTCAACGTTTTGCCGCCGATGCGGGCCGGCGATATCGCGCAACAGGCAGGGCTTGTCACCGCCAACAACCGCTGGTGCGGAGTCGATTGGCTCAGCATGGAGTCTGTGGCGCGGCCGGGCATTCACGTGCTGGGCGATGCCACGCTTTCCGCGCCGGCGATGCCCAAGTCCGGCCACATGGCTAACCAGCACGCCAAGGTCGCGGCGGCGGCGATCGTCGAACTGATGAACGGGCGCACGCCATCGCCGGCGCCGATGATGGCCAACACCTGCTATTCGTTTGTCGATGACCGCAACGTCGTGCACGTGGCCAGCGTGCACGCCTACGACCCAAAAGACAAGACCATGAAGACAGTGCCGGGTTCAGGCGGGTTGTCGACTGCCGCTTCCGAGTTGGAGGGCGCTTACGCGAACGCATGGGCCAAGAACATCTGGCACGACATGCTGGGCTGAATCTGATTGCTGTAGCAGTAACGACGGCGCCGCAAGGCGCCGTTTGCGCTTATTTCGCTTCCGGGCGGCGTATGTTGCGGCGCAATTCGAGTTGCGCGTTTTCCAGTGTCACCGCAGCCGGCGCGGTCAGGTCGATGACCAACTCATAGTCGCCAACCTCGGCCACCTCGATCATCAGCATGGTGCGTGAAATCACCTGCGCGCTTTCACTCATTGGCGCACTGGTGTTGTTGACCTGAAACGTGCCGGTTGCGATAGTCGCGCCAGCCTTGCGCAAAGTGGCGCGATAGCTGTTCCACTTGCCGGCCTCTGCGGTGTTCGCGGCGTAAGCCGCCTGCAAATTAAGTGCGATGGGGTTCATCTCCGGCCCGAGCGTGACGGTCAGCGGCGCGTAGCCGCCACTGCGCGCCTGCAGCGGAAAGCGTGCAACCTGCTCGCCGGTGAACAGGCCGTCGCAAGCGGCTGTCAGGAGACTCAAGACAAGGGCGGGAATGGCGTAGTTGCGCATGTGGTCGTTAAGGTTTGTTGAAAATCGACTGCAATCAGTGCAACCGGCACCTTGATGTATCGCAATCGCGCAACGGCGACTGCGCGCTTGTTCAAGCGCCGCTCGACTTTGGTCGAACTGAGCGCCAATGACAACTTGCTATGCCGCGAAGTCAGCAACCACGGGCGCGTGGTCGGACGGCTTCTCCAGCTTGCGCGGCGCGCGGTCAATGACACAGGCGCGACAATCCGTGGCCAGTTGCGGTGACGCCAGGACATGGTCGATGCGCATGCCGGCATTGCGACGGAATCCGAGCATGCGATAGTCCCACCATGAAAAACTCTTTTCGGCCTGTTCGAACAGGCGGTAGCAATCCACCATGCCCTGGCCCAGCAACGCACTCCACGCCGCCCGTTCCTTCGGGCTGACCAGTACCTGGCCCTCCCAGGCGGCCGGGTCGTGAACGTCACGATCCTCGGGCGCAATGTTGTAGTCGCCCAGTAGAGCCAGTCGCGGATGTTGTGCAAGTTGCCGTGCCACATATGCCTGCATGGCATCGAGCCAGTCGAGCTTGTAGCGATACTTGTCCGATTCGAGGCTTTGGCCATTCGGAAAGTAGGCGCACACGATGCGCACACCACCAATTGTGGCGGCGATCACGCGCCTTTGTTGGTCCGCGTAGTCGGGCATGTCGGCACTGATGTCGGCCATCGGCAGGCGCGAAAGGATGGCCACGCCGTTGTAGGTTTTCTGGCCATTGATGGCCGATTCGTAACCGGCGGCGCGCAGTTCGGCCTGCGGATACTTTTCGTTGGTGAGCTTGAGTTCCTGCAGGCACAGTACGTCGACATCGGCTGTGGCGAGCCAGTCCAGTACATGGCCCAGGCGCACGTTCAACGAATTCACGTTCCAGGTGGCTAGGCGCATGGGATCTCGGTGTCACAAAAGGATGCCGCCAATCCGCCGGCCCCGGAGCGCGGCAGGCAGGTGGGGGCGATCCTCAAGGTATCAGGCAAGCGGCCGGGGCGCTTGGATCGCCCGCGATGGGGCGCTCGGGATTGGCGCAATCTTGGGTGTTCAGAAGCCCTTGAACCATGTAGGCCGATTCGCGGCCGGGTCGGGGGCGGGCGAGGTGCCCCCGGAGGGCGGGTTGCCCGCAGGAGGCACATTCGCCCCTGGTGCGGCCGCCGGCCCACCCGGTGCCGGCGCTGCCGACGCCGTGGTGCTCGGTGGCGTGAACGGCGCCGCCGGCGCGGCCGGCGGATTCCTGTAGCTCGCAGGCAGCAGGCTGTTGGGCGGATAGCCGGCAACGTTGAGCGCGCCATTCCAGGCGCCCTCCTCGAAGCCGACCTGCTTGCCGTTGCCTACCATCATCACCGGTACCTGTGCGGCACCGGTCGCATCCTTGAAAACCTTGAAGTCATCCTGGTTGCGCACGGTCTTCTCGGTAAACGGCACGCCGCGCTTGACCAGCAGATTGCGGCCCTGATTGCAGGCCTCGCACTCGTTGGTGGTGTACAGCGTCACCGGGAAGTTCTTGAGCGCCTGTTGCACCGCAAAGGGCAGGCCGCCGCCTGCACTGGCAGGTGCTGCCGCTGTGGTGTTGCCGCTGGTGGCAGGCTTCTGCACGCTCTTGGAGGAAGGTGGGGGTGGCTGGTCGCTATAGACCACGCGGCCATCCGCGCCGATGTATTTGTACTGCGCAAAGACGTTGCTCGCGCCAAGCGCAGCCAGCCCGCAGGCCAGCAGCGTGAATGACTTGAAAAAGTTGCGAAACCGCATCTGAGTCTCCTTACAAATCATGGAGTTATGCTGACATCATACCATTGTGTCTGAGCAGCGCATCGATCTTCGGCGCGCGGCCACGAAATGCCTTGAAGTTATCCGCCGCGGAACGGCTGCCGCCCATGGCAAGAATCTCGTCGAGAAAGCGCGCTCCGACCGCGGCATCGAACACACCTTCTTCCTCGAAAGCGCTGTAGGCGTCGGCCGACAGCACCTCGGCCCATTTGTAGCTGTAGTAGCCGGCAGCGTATCCACCTGCGAAGATGTGCGAAAAATTGTTGGGAAAACGGGCATAGGCCGGTGGGCGCATCACGGCGACGCGATCGCGTACCTCCTCCAGCAATGTCATCGGCGTCTGGCGGGCGCGATCGAAGCCATCGTGCAGCAGGATGTCGAACAGCGAATACTCGATCTGCCGCACCGTCTGCATGCCCGCCTGAAAATTCCTGGCCGCAAGCATCTTGTCAAACAGGCTTTGCGGCAAGGGTTTGCCCGTGTCCACATGCCCGCTCATGTGCTTCAGAACCTCCCATTCCCAGCAAAAATTTTCCATGAACTGGCTCGGCAATTCGACCGCATCCCATTCGACGCCGTTGATCCCGGCCACACCGAGGTCATCGATGCGGGTCAGCATGTGGTGCAGGCCATGGCCGAACTCATGGAACAGCGTGATCACATCGTCATGCGTGAATAACGCCGGGCGCCTCTTCCCGTTGACCTCGCCCACCCCGCGCGCGAAGTTGCAGGTGAGGTAGGCCACCGGGGTCTGCACGCCGCCGGCCTTGCGACGGCGCGTAATCGCATCATCCATCCAGGCGCCGCCGCGCTTGATGTCGCGCGCGTAGAGGTCCAGGTAGAACTGGCCCACCAGTTCACCGGCGGCTGTCTCGATCCGGTAAAAGCTGGCGTCGCCATGCCAGACCGGGGCCGTATCGGGCCGGATACACACCTTGAACACCGTCTCGACCAGCTTGAACAAGCCGGCCAGCACACGCGGCTCGGGAAAATACTCTTTCACCTCCTGGTCTGAAAAGGCGTAGCGCGCCTGGCGCAGTTTCTCCGATGCGTACAAGGTGTCCCAGGCTTCGAGTGCCGAAAGGCCAAGCGACTCGCGTGCGAATTCGCCGAGTTCTAGCATGTCGCGCTGCGCAAACGGCTTGGCGCGAACTGCCAGGTCGTTCAGGAATTGCTGCACCTCTGCTGGCGTCTCGGCCATTTTCGGCACCAGCGAAACGCAAGAGAAGCTGTCGTAGCCCAGGAGCGCCGCTTCCTCGGCACGTAGCGCAAGAATGCGGTCGATCAGCGGCGTGTTGTCGAGTTTCGCATCGCCGAATTCGGAGGCGCGCGTCACGTTGGCCTTGTATACGGTTTCACGCATTGCGCGATCGTCTGCGTATTGCAGCACCGGCAAATACGAAGGCGCCTGCAGGGTGAATTTCCAGCCCGCCTTGCCGTCCTTGGCGGCGGCTTCCCGCGCCGCCTCGCGCACGTCGCCCGGCAGGCCGGCCAGGCGCGCTTCGTCCTCGATACATAGCGAGAACGCGTTGGTGGCGTCGAGCACGTTCTCGGAAAACTTCGAGCCCAGCGCCGCCTGTTCCTCGGCGATCTCCTTGAAGCGGGCCTTCTTCTCTTCCGGCAACTCCGCGCCACTCAGGCGGAAATCGCGAATCTCGTTATCCACGATGCGGCGTCGCGCCGGGCTCAAGTTCGGATAAGCCGTCGAGGCACGCAGGGCCTTGTATTTGCCGAACAGCGCCAGGTTCTGCCCCAGGTCGGTCCAGTACTCGGTGACCTTGGGCAGGTTCTCGTTGTATGCGTCACGCAATTCAGGGCTGTCCTTGACCGCGTGCAGATGGCCTACGGCGCCCCAGGCGCGCGACAGGCGTTCATTCGCATCCTCAAGCGGGGTGACAAAACCGTCCCAGTGCAGCGCATTGGTATCGGCAGTAATACGCAGGACGGTCTGGCGGCAGGCATCGAGCAGGCTGTCGATGGCCGGCGAGACATGTACGCTTTCGATCTCGGCGAAGCGCGGCAGGCCGGAAAAATCGAGCAGGGGATTGTTGGACGGGGTCATCGGGTTTCAGCGGCTTTCAAGGTATTGGCAAGCAACATTGCAATGGTCATCGGTCCGACTCCGCCGGGTACCGGGGTGAGCCAGCCGGCCACCTCGCGCACGCCGGCAAAATCGACGTCGCCGCAGAGCTTGCCGGCGGCGTCGCGGTTCATGCCCACATCGATCACGCAGGCACCGGGTTTGACCATGCCTGCGGTCACCAGGTTCACGCGGCCGACTGCGGCTACCAAAATGTCGGCCTGGCGCGTGATTGCCGCCAGGTCCTGCGTCTTCGAATGACAAATGGTGACAGTGGCGCCGACTTGCAAGAGCAGCAGCGCCATCGGTTTGCCAACGATGTTGGAACGGCCGATCACCACCGCATGGCGACCCGCCGGATCGATGCCGCAGGCCTTGAGCATTTCCATCACCCCTGCCGGGGTGCAGGGTGCGAAGCCGGGCAGGCCGGTCATCAGCGCGCCGGCGCTGGCAACGTGGAATCCGTCGACATCCTTGGCCGGGGCGATCGCTTCGATCACCCGGTGGCTGTCGATATGTGGCGGCAGCGGCAATTGCACCAGGATGCCGTGCAGGGCGGTGTCAGTGTTCAGTTCGGTCAGGCGGGCCAGCAACGAGGCTTCGGTGGTGTCGGCCGGCAGTGCGATCATTTGCGAATGAAACCCGGCCTCTTCACAGGCACGCACCTTGTTGCGCACATAAACTTTCGAGGCGGGGTTGTCACCGACGATGACCACCGCGAGCCCCGGTGCTTGTCCGTGCGCCGCCAACGCCAGCGCGCGTGCGCGAAATTGGGTGCGCAGGCGCTGCGCCAGTGCGGCGCCGTCGATCAATCGTGCAGTCATGTCGAAAAGGGTCTGATGAGCGAGATGGGGGTGCCGGTGAATTGGCTGCGCGCGGCCTGCCGATCAGGTCATTCCGGGAAATGGCGGCAAGGTCCGGCTGCAGTCGACTTGGCCGGCCGTCGCTTCCGCCTGCTGCTGCGCTGCAGTTGCGCCGGCTCAATCCGCGCGGTGAGCGTTACGCAGCGTCCCTTTGAAACGCAGCAAGCGCGGCATAAGTGGGTTCGAGTTTAGCAGGGATGGCAGCGAAAATCGGCGCAATGCGGGCATAGAGCGCATGGGTTGCCGGGTTCGGCATGATGCGCCGCAGCGGGCTGTTGAGCAGTGCGACCACATCGCGCAAGGAACCGGCGCGACCCAGCGCCCGCACCGCGAGCAGCGCTGCGCCCTGGGCAGTCGTTTCGGGGTTTTCAGCCACCAGCAGTGGGCGTCCGAACAGGTCGGCAGCAGTTTGCAGCCAGAAGGTAGAGTGCGCAAAGCCGCCGCCGGCGATGATTTCATCCACCGGGCCACCGGCCAATTCTTCGAGCACGCCAAGAATCAGCGCGAGGTTGAACAATACCCCCTCCATCACCGCGCGCACCAGGTGGGCCGGGCCGTGGCCGAAATTGAGCCCGATGAACGAGGCGCGGGCGTCGCCATTCCACAGTGGTGCGCGCTCGCCGGCGAGATAGGGGTGGAACAGCAGGCCCGCAGCACATGGCGGCGCCTGTTGTGCCAGGGCCGCGAGCGCGGCATAGGCGTCTGCGGCTGCGTGGTCCTGGCTGCCGGCAGGCGGCAAGCCGAGACGCAATTGCGGGAAATTGTCGCGCAGCCAGCGTAACGGCAGGCCACCGCCGTTGGTGGCGCCGCCGATGACGAACTGCTCGGTGCCCAGCGCATAGCAAAACGTGCGCATCGCGGCGTCCGGCGCCGGCCGATCCACGGCCATGCGCAAGGCAGCGCTGGTACCAATGGTCAAAACGGCGCGGCGTCGCGCTTCGCCGGCCAGGAGACCGGCGCCCAGATTGGCCAGGCAGCCATCCGAACCTCCCAGAACGAAGGGCGTGCCGCGATGCAGGTGCATCGCAGCGGCCAGATCGGGCGCGAGACCGCGCAGCAGTGTTTCCGGCCGTGCCACTGGTGACAGGCGTGCACGGTCGATACCGGCAAGCGCCATTGCCGTCTCGCTCCAGTCGCGTTGCGCCAGGCTGTACAAGCCGCTGGCGGAGGCGATCGAATCATCGACGATCCAGCGATCGAAAAGCCGGTGGCAGATGAATTCCTTGAGCGAGACGAATTTCGCTGCGCTTGTGAAAACGTCGGGCCGCGTTTCCCTCAGCCATAGCAGCTTGACCAGCGGCGACATCGGGTGGATCGGCACACCGGTTTCGGCGTAGAGCGCATGCGCGCCGGGCGACGCGCGCAGCGTGATGGCCTGGCGTGATGCGCGATTGTCGGCCCAGGTATAGGCCGGCGACAGTGCCGCGCCCGCCGCATCCACCGCCATCAGGCTGTGCATGGCGGCGGACAGCACCACCGCCTCGATGCCCGCCGCGCCATCCATCGACAACTCGCACAGGCACTTGATCAGTGCGTTCAATACGAGTTCCGGGTCGAGTTCGGCGGCGCCGGGTTGCGGCGAATCGAGCGGGTACTCGACGGCTGCGGCAGCGCCGGTGAATTGCGCGTCGTCGAACAGCAGGGCGCGGGTGCTCGAAGTGCCGACATCGACGGCGGCGATCAGCATGGAAAAGGCGGCACGTGGCGGAAAGGTAAAATCAGGCGTTCCGCATTCTACGGCGCCTGCCTGTGACCTATCGCATAGCACCCTCGATTCTTTCCGCCGATTTCGCCCGCCTGGGCGAAGAAGTGCGCAATGTGCTGGCCGCCGGCGCCGATGTCGTGCATTTCGACGTGATGGACAATCACTACGTGCCCAACCTGACGATCGGGCCGATGGTGTGCGAGGCGGTGCGGCCGCATGCCCGTGCTGGCGGTGCCGCGGATGGCAATCCTGTGCCGATCGACGTGCACCTGATGGTGCGGCCGGTGGATCGCATCGTGCCCGATTTCGCGCGCGCCGGTGCCGACATCATCAGCTTTCATCCCGAGGCCTCCGACCATGTCGACCGCACGCTCGGGCTGATTCGTGAATCCGGCTGCAAGGCCGGCCTGGTGTTAAATCCCGCCACATCGCTCGATTACCTCGACCATGTGATGGACAAGCTCGACCTGATCCTCATCATGTCGGTCAATCCCGGATTCGGCGGGCAGAAATTCATCGCGCACGCGCTGGCCAAGTTGAAGGCGGTGCGTGCACGCATCGATGCGCACCGCGCCGCTGGCGGCCAGGAGATCTGGCTCGAGGTCGATGGCGGGGTCAAGTCCGACAACATCCGTGCCATCGCGCAAGCCGGCGCCGATACGTTTGTCGCCGGCTCGGCCATCTTCGGTGCCGCCGACTATGCAAGCGTGATCAGCGCGATGCGTGCCGAGCTGGCGGCGGCCTGAGGTGAGGTCTACAGCGGTTCGGGCTCAGTCGAGCTTGATGCCGGATTTCTGCACCAGTCTGGCGTATTTGGCCAGTTCACTCTTGAAGAATGCAGCCGCTGCTTCAGGTGTGGTCAGGCTGATCGCATTGCCCTGTTTGGCCATCGCCTCCCTGACCTCCGGTGCGGCAAACGCGGCGCTGAACGCCGCATGCAGCCGCCTGCCGTGTTCGGCTGGCAATTTCGGCGGCGCGATCACGGCAAACCAGCCTTCGACGTTGTAGTTCGGCAAACCCTGCTCGGCAATCGTCGCTATCTCCGGCGCTGCCGGGCTGCGCGTCGCACTGCCGATACCGATGGCCCGCAAGGCACCGCTTTTCAAGTGGCCCTGGATGGTCGGCAGCGCCGAAACCGTCATCTCGACCTGGCCGCCGATGGTGTCGGCCAGCATCGGCCCGACACCCTTGTATGGAATGTGCTTCACATCGACCCCGGCCTCGTCGACGAACATCTCGGCTGCCAGGTGCAGGATGGTGCCATTGCCGGAGGACGCATAGTTATAGGCGCCAGGCCTGGCCTTGAGGAAGGCGATCAACTCGCCGACATTGCGCGCCGGTACCTTGGCTGGATTGACCAGCAACACCATCGGCGTGGTGCCGACCACGCTGATTGGCGTGATGTCGGCCAGCGGATCGAATGGCAACGACCTGTAGACGCTGGGATAGATCACGTGATTGTTCGACACCAGGCTGATGGTGTGGCCGTCGGGGGCCGACTTGATCATCGCGTGGGTGCCGGGAATGCCGCCCGCGCCCGGCTGGTTTTCGATTACCACGCTCTGCCCGCCGAGTGCCTTGGACAAGGCCGGCGCCAGGGTGCGGGTGATGACATCCACCCCGGAACCCGGGCCGAACGGCAGGATGATCTTCAGCGGGCGCTCGACGCCTTGCGCCATGCTGCCCGCCGGTACGCAAATGGCGACGCAGGCCAGCATCAGGGTAGCTGCGAAGGCGGCGATTTTCGGCGACACCATTGAATTTTTGTGCATGACGTTCTCCCCTTGTTGGCTTGATCTTACTCGACCGCGTCGTCCGTTCGTGGCCTGGCGGGGTACCGCGCATGCGTGGCAGGTCAGATGGCTTTTTCGAATCCCGACCACAGCCCCGGCCTCACGCCTTGACCGCCTGGTTTAGCCAGTTCGCCCTGTGAGCGGCAAGCCGCCCCGAGGGGGCAACCTCCTGTCGGCTTTTTCATCTTGCGGGACTGATGCGCACGATTGTTTTTATCGACGGCCACAACCTCAACCACGGCATGCTGCGCAGCTCGTACAAGTGGTTTGATCTGTTCGCGCTCGATATGAAGCCAGAAGAGTGATCGACTTGCCGCCCAAAGGAATACTGACTCTACGCGAGGATCTCGCGCAGCAACTGAAGGAAATGCGCGAACGGCTCGCCCGAGCCGAAGAGACGCTGTGGGCGATCCGCAACGGGCCACGCTTCGGGCACGGCCTCGGGCAAGGCCGCCCAGGCCATAAACCAGCGCGAGAGCGCCCATCTGGCCGCCCTGAGCCAGGCATTGCAGCAGTCGCACGAAGATTTGCAGACCACCCGCGAAGAGATGCAAAACTCGCAGGAAGAACTAAAATCGACCAACGAGGAACTGCAGTCGACCAACGAAGACTTGCAAAGCACCGACGAAGAGCTGACCACCTCCAAGGAAGAGACGCAGTCGATGAACGAGGAGACGCAGTCGATGAACGAGGAGATGCAGACGGTCAACCATGAACTGGTGGCCAAGGTGACGGAACTGGAGCGGGCCAGTGACGACATGAAAAATCTGTTTAACAGCACCGACATCGCCACCCTGTTCCTCGACGCCCAGCTCAAGGTGCCGCGCTTCACCGCGCAGGCTGCCAGCGTCATCCGGCTTATCCCCAGCGACATCGGCCGGCCCATCACCGACCTGGCCACCGAACTCGACTATCCGCAGATGCCCGAGGAGGCGCGCGAAGTGCTGCGCTCGCTGGTGTCCAGGGAGCGCGAGGCCGCCGCCCGCGACGGGCGCTGGTTCGATGTGCACATCATGCCCTACCGCCCCAGAGCAATTACATCGACGGCGTGGTCATCACCTTGACCGGCATCTCCGTGGCCAAGGTACTGGAAGCCACGCTGCGCGAGGCGCTGGCAGTGTTGCAGGGCCGTTTCACCGAACAGACCGCAGAGCTGGACACCGCCCGCGCGCTCGAAACCGTGCTGAACCAGACGCAGGCGATTCTGGAACAACGCTTCAGCGCGCAGGCAGCCAAACTGAAACAGTCGTAGGCCGATTTGAGGTTCATCCGACATTCGAGTGGGTAACAGCGATGGCGAACGACGGGCTTGGGCATGCAACGGTTCTTGCAAGCAATGCCGCGCAGGCGGGATCGCCCGGAGAGCGTTGCCGGGGGCAGGTTTCCCGCCCGGGGTGCAGAATAGGCACGTCTGTTAGCCAAAACGCGCTGGATTTTGCCCACTCGAAAGTCTGAAGGCCCCGATTTGAAGACCCGGAAAGGGACACGGCGATGAAGCTGCCCAAGCCACCCAAGCCACCCAAGCCACCCAAGCCACCCGCGCTCCCCGAGATCCCTTCGGAACGTCCGCCAGAGCCGCCCGAGCCGCCACTCTCCGCCAGCGCCCGGCTGCGCCGCCGCGCAGAATACGTCGTGAAAGCCCAGGCGCAGTCCGCCTTTGCGCCGAAATTGGTGCACGAACTGCAGGTCCACCAGATTGAACTGGAGATGCAGAACGACGAATTGCAGAAGGCACACGCCGAGACGGAAGCCGCGCTCGCGCGCTACACCGACCTCTACGACTTTGCCCCTGCGGGCTATTTCACACTTGCGCCTGCGGGTGAGATTGTCCAGACCAACCTGTCCGGCGCGCGCTTATTGGGGTTGGAGCGCGCCCGGCTCACCGGCAAACGATTGGGCGCGTTCGTGACGCCGGCCGATTTGCCGGTGTTCAATGGGTTCCTTGCGCAGGTCTTTGCCAGCGGGATCGACCAAACCTGCGAAGTGGATCTGGCGAGCCAAGGCCTGCCGCAGCGCAGCGTACGGATCGACGCTGCGCCCTCGACCGATGGACGCGATTGTCGCTGCGTGGTGGTGAATATTACCGCGAGCAAGCTCGCTCAATTGCAGCTCAAGGAAACCGAGGAGCGTTACCGCCTGCTGGTAGAAAATGCACCGGAGGGCATTTTTCTGCATTTCGCCGGCGTGATCGAATTTGCCAACCCGGCCATAGCCAGGATGCTGCTTGCGCCACACCCTGACGCGCTCATTGGGTGCGCCATCCTGGACCTGACCCATCCGGATGACGTTGCCGCCACCACGCAACGCCTGCGCGAGATCAGCACCGGCGCTACGCGGCCTGCTTTTGTTGACTGCCGCCTGCGCCGTTTCGACGGCGGCTGGGTCGAAGTCGAAATTGCGAGCACCTCGTTCATGCAAAGCGGCCGTCTCGCCGTCCAAACCCTGGTGGTGGACGTGAGCACGCGCCGGGCCACCGAGGGCGAACTGCGGCGCTCGCATCAAACCTTCTACACGATGTTTCGCCTCAACTCGATGCCGGGCACCTACACCCGCTTGGCTGATCAGGTCATCCTTGAAGTCAACGACGCCTGGTTGCGCCTGTTCGGTTACAGCCGCGAGGAGGTGGTCGGACGCAGCGTTTTCGATCTGGGGCTGTGGCCCGATCCGGGCACGCGCACGCCCCTGGCCGTCGCCATCGCGCGTGATGGTGCAGTGACGCTGGTCCCGGTACAGTTGCGCCGCCGCGATGGTGAACTGCTCGACATCCTGTTCTCGGCCCAGGCATTCAAGCAGGATGACGGCACCGCCTGCATGGTGACGGCGTTGCTCGATGTGACCGAAACCAGGCGTGCCGAAGAACGCCTGCGCCAAAGCGAAGCGCGCTGGCGCTTCGCGCTCGACGGTGCGGGCGATGGCGTGTGGGACATGGATGTGCCGACCAGCACGGTGTGGTCCTCCAGACGATATGGCGATATGCTCGGCTATGCCGAGGACGAGTTCGCCACCGGGCCCGGTGAATGGGCCAGCCGCGTCCATCCGCAGGATCTGCCGTGCCTGATGGCCGACCTGCAATCGCACCTCGATGGCCAGACGGCAGCCTTCGCCAATGAACACCGCGTGCGCTGCAAGGACGGCAGCTACAAATGGATTCTTGGCCGCGGCCTGCTAATTACTCGCGATGCTGCCGGCCAGCCGCAACGCATCGTGGGCACCAACACCGACCTCACCTTGCGCAAGCAGAACGAGGAACTGCTGCGCGTGAGCGCGGACAGGACGCGCCGCATCCTGCGCGCCGCGGCCGTAGGGCTGTGGGAATGGAATCTGTTGACCGACGCGGTGTATTTCTCGCCGGAGTGGAAGAAGCAACTCGGCTACGCCGATGACGAGATCGCCAATCGTTTCGACGAATGGCAGAAGCGCGTCCACCCGGACGACCTCGCGCGCGTACTGGCTGCGATACAGGATTTTCGCGACGGCCGCCTGCCGCGCTATGGCGAAGAAATGCGCATGCTCCATCACGACGGTTCCTGGCGCTGGACCTACGGCGAAGCCGACCTCGAACGCAACGACAAGGGCGAACCGGTATTGATGATGGGCAGCCAGATCGATATCACCGAGCGCAAACGGATGGCGCTGGCGCTTGCCGATTCGGAGTTGTTTGCCCATGCCACCATCGACGCCGTCTCGGTGCACCTTTGCGTATTGGACAGAGCCGGCCAAATAGTCATGGTCAACCGGGCGTGGCGCGATTTTTCCAACCGGAACCCTGTGGAACCGGCAAGTCCGAATGACGGCATCGGCACCAATTATCTGGAGATTTGCGGGTCCGCAAACGGCCCGAAAGCTGATGAAGCGGCGCCGATGATGGAAGGTATCCGCAGTGTGATGCAGGGCAGGTGCGATGAATTCACGCTTGAATACCCCTGCCATTCCGCCACGGAACAACGCTGGTTTGTCGCGCGGGTGACGCGCTTTCACGGCGATAGCGGCAATATCGTTGTGGCGCATGAGAACATTACCGCAGCCAAATTGGCTGATCGAGCCCGCAGCGAGATCGAAGCGCAGTTGCGCGAGTCGCAGAAGATGGAAGCGGTCGGCACGCTGGCGGGCGGCATCGCGCACGACTTCAACAACATTCTGGCCGCCATCCTCGGTAACATCGCGCTGGCGGAAAAAGATCTGAGCTTGGGGGAGATGGGCGAGGCGCAATTGAGCCTGGCGGAGATCAACAAGGCGGCTGTACGGGCAAAGTCCCTGGTCATGCAGATACTCACCTTCAGCCGCAAGCAGCAGCAGGAATTGACGCTTCAACCCTTGTGTCCGCTGGTGGAAGAAGCTGTGCGGCTGCTGCGCGCAACGCTACCGGCTAACGTGGAGATTGTTACTGCGCTCGCCGATGCGCCTCTCCAGGTGCGAGCCGATTCGACGCAAATCGTGCAGGTGCTGCTCAATTTATGTACCAATGCCGCGAATGCCATCGAAGGCAATGCCGGTCAGATTTTGATTGAACTCGCAGAAGTGCACGCCGGTGCCGGTGACGCGCTGCAGATTAATGGGCTCGAGGCCGGCGGCTACGCGCGTATTCGGGTGAGCGATACCGGCTGCGGCATGGACGCGGATACCCAGGCGCATATCTTCGAGCCGTTCTTCACCACCAAGGGCGTCGGGGTGGGAACCGGCCTGGGCCTGTCGGTGGTGCACGGCATCGTCAAGACGCATCAGGGCGTGATCACGGTAGAGAGTGCAGCGGGAAAAGGGAGCAGATTCGACATCTACCTGCCCATTGCGGCAGCAGCCAGCGAGGCAGTACCCATCGCGGCAGCACCCATGGTGGCAGCAGCCATGGCGGCAGCACCCATGGAGGCCGCGGCACCGCCAGCCAAAGTGCCCGCCTCGCAGCAGGCCCAGGGGCAGCGCGTGGTTTACGTGGACGACGACGAGGCGATGGTGTTTCTGGTGACGCGCATGCTGCAGCGGCTCAATTACCGGGTGCGCGGCTTTGCGCACGGCGCGGCGGCGCTGGAGGCGGTGCGGGCCAATCCGGACGATGTCGACACGGTGGTAACCGATTTCAACATGCCCGGGCTCTCCGGCATAGCGCTGGCCGAAGAGCTGCGGCGCATCCGCCCCGGACTGCCGGTGGTGATCACCTCGGGGTACGTCACCGATGAATTGATCGCGCTTGCGCGCGCCGCCGGTGCGCGCGAGGTGGTGTACAAACCGAACACAGTCGATCAACTGTGCGTGACTATCTGCCGGGTGCTGGAAACACCCGGCGCCTGAGCGGCTACCAGGCCTGCCATGACTGAAGCGCCGAAGAAATTTCATCAGAGACTGTCGATCCACGCCTGGCTGCTGCTGCTGGCTCTGGCGGTTGCGCTGCCGTGCTTCGCCTTGCTGGCGTGGCATTTGGCCGAGCACGCAGCCCAGGCGCGCGTGCAAGCGTATGCGCGCGAGAAAGTGCAGGCCGATGCCACGGCAGTCAGACTCGGCGCGATCCTGCAAGACAACGAGCAGTTGATGGCGCGACTCGCGGCGCGGCCTCGGATCAAGGCGCTCGACGCCAAACCCTGCGATCCGATCATCGCCGAATTCGTCAGCCTGCATCCGGAATTCACCACCCTCGCGCTGCGCGATCTGCAAGGCAACATCGTCTGCTCCCACCTTGCCAACCCGCTCGCGCAATACACCCCCGAGGCTTTTCCCTGGTACTACGAAGGCCTGCGCAGCGGCAAGTTTTTCGTAAGCGGGGCTATCTTGGGCCCGGTCTCCAGGCGCTGGGCATCGGCGATGGTCTACCCGGTGCAGGATGCGCAAGGCAAGCCGTCGGGGGCTTTGGTGATCGGGCTGGATCTGCTGCGGCTCAACCAGCGGGTGCTCGGCGCCGTGCGCGAGAATGCCGTCATCGCAGTGCAGGATGCGCAAAACAAGTACCTGCTACACTCGCTCGATGCAGAGCAATGGATCGGAAAAACGCCCAACCGCCCGAGCGCAGATGCGGACATACAGGAGCAGTTCCGGCGCGAGGGTGCCTTTGCCGTGCGCAGCATCGATGGCATCGTGCGGCTCTACACGGTGGTGCATCTGCCCGGCACCGGCTGGCGCGTCAGCGCCGGCGTGCCCGAGGCCGAAGTGCTGGCGCCCGCCCGCGCTGCCCTCATGCAAAGCCTCGCCATCGGCAGCGTTGTGCTGTTATTGGTGCTGGCGCTGGCCTGGCGGCTGGCACGGGCCATCGCCCGGCCGGTGCGCGCACTCGCCGGCACTGCCGCAAGAGTCGCCGGCGGCGACCTGGCTGCGCGCGCCGACGCCGGAGGCCCGGCCGAGGTGGTGGCAGTGGAGCAGCAGTTCAACGCCATGCTCGACGCGCGCGCGCAAATGGAATTCCAGCTCCGCCTGCTCGAAGCCAGTGTCGCGCAACTGAACGACGCGGTGATCATCACAGAAGCCGCGCCGCTCACCGCCCCGGGGCCGCGGATGGTCTTCGTCAACCAGGCGGCCCAGCGGATGACCGGCTACACCCGCGCGGAACTCATCGGGCAGACGCCCCGGCTGTTTCAGGGCCCCGGCACCGATCAAGCCAAGCTCGGACGCATCGGCACCGCACTGCAGCGGATGGGGCCGGTTTCCGCCGAACTCATCAACTACACCAAGGCCGGCACCGAATACTGGATCGAGCTGAACATTACGCCTGTGCTGTCGGCCGCAGGCGTGACCACCCATTTTGTGGCCATTGAGCGCGACATCACCGCGCGCAAGCAGGCGGAGGCTGAAATCCGCCGGCTCAATGCCGATCTGGAGCAGCGCGTCCGCGACCGCACCGCCGAACTCCAGGCGGCCAACCAGGAACTTGAAGCCTTCTCCTACTCCGTCTCGCACGATCTGCGCTCGCCGCTGCGCCATCTCACCGGATTCGCCGAATTGCTGCAAAAGAACCAGCGCGCGAATCTCGACGACAAGGCCCGGCGACATCTCACCTTCATCTCCGAATCGGCCCTGCGGATGGGCCAGTTGATTGACGATCTGCTGGCCTTCTCGCGATCGGGGCGCACGGAGTTGCGCCAGGCGCCGGTGGACCTCGACGCGCTGGTGCAGCAAGTCATCCAGGGCTTGCACCCCGACACGCAGGGGCGGCGGATTGTCTGGCAAATCGCCCCTCTGCCGGGCCTCAACGCCGACGCGAATCTGCTACGCATGGCGCTGACGAATCTGTTCTCCAACGCGCTCAAGTTCACCCGGTCACGCGACCAGGCGAGGGTTCAAATGGGCTGCACGGAAAACCAGCGTGAGCACGTCTTCTTCATCCGCGACAACGGCGTCGGGTTCGAGATGCAGTATGTCGAGCAACTCTTCGGGGTGTTCCAGCGGCTGCATGCCACGGAACAATTTGAAGGCACCGGCATCGGCCTGGCCAATGTGCGGCGCATCATCTCGCGCCACGGCGGGCGCACCTGGGCCGAGAGCGTGCCGGGCGAAGGCGCCACCTTCTATTTTTCACTGCCGAAAACAGGGATCAGTGATGAAGCGTTGAAGCACTGAACCATGAAAATAATCTCCGCCATCTTCGAGCAACAGGAAATCCGCCGCCTCTACGATGAGCCGACAGAGACCTGGTTTTTCTCCGTCGTGGACATCATTCAGGTGCTCACCGGGCAGGCCGACTTCCAGACCGCCCGGAAATACTGGAACAAGCTAGTAGCTCAAGGAGCGGCTCGGCCGGGAAGGAAGTCAACTGATGACAAGCTGTCACCGGTTGAAATTGCCGGCCGCCGATGGCAAAATGCGGCTCACCGATGTCGCCAGCGCCGAGACTCTGCTGCGTCTGGTCCAGAGCGTTCCCAGCCCCAAGGCCGAGCCGGTCAAGCTCTGGCTGGCCAAGGTCGGCTACGAGCGGATGCTGGAGCTGGGCGATCCCGCCCTGGCCCTGGAGCGCGCCCGCGAGACCTGGCAAAAGCACGGTCGCAGCGAAAAGTGGATCCAGCAGCGCATGACCGGCCAGGAAACCCGGAATAAACTCACCGGCTACTGGGCGGCGCACGAGGTAACCGAGGAATACGCCTTTCTCGCCAGCATCATTTACCAAGAGTGGAGCGGCGAAGACGGGCGGCCGGATCTCCAAACACGCCAGCCGCGACCCATGACTTAACCAGCCGAAAACATGAACACCGAAAGGCAAACGACATGAACCAGATCAAAAAGATTCTCCTGGTGGAGGACGATCCCAGGGATGTGGAACTGACCCTCACCGCCCTCGAAGAATATCGACTCACCAACACGGTGGACGTCGTCCGCGACGGCGCCGAGGCCCTGGACTACCTGTATCGCCGCGGGAAATTCCAAACGCGGGATGGCGGCAACCCCGCGGTCGTCATCCTTGACTTAAAGCTCCCCAAGGTCAGCGGCCTCGAGGTGTTGCGCCAGGTGAAGGCGGACCAGCAGTTGAAGCTGGTGCCGATTGTGGTGCTCACTTCGTCCCGCGAGGAACCGGACCTGATCGCCAGCTACCAACTCGGGGTGAACGCCTACGTGGTCAAACCGGTTGATTTCCACAAGTTCGTCGACGCCGTCAAGACCCTGGGTGTGTTCTGGGTGGTCCTGAATGAAGTGCCGCTCGCCGATCCTAAGAGCGAGACGGAGACGCGCTGAAAGGAGAACCGACATCAACGCCAGTCTTCGGAAGCCGGCAACCGACCAAAATGAGAATCGCCACAAAAATGAGAATCGCCACAAAAGCACCATTGCGCATCCTGCACCTGGAAGACGATCCGAAGGACGCCGAGTTGATCCACGCGACGCTGGAGGCGGCCGGCTTCGCCCCGGAGATCGTGGTGGTGCAGACCAAAGCCGATTACCTGGCGCAACTCGAGGACGGCTGGGATCTCGTCCTGGCGGACTACAAACTGCCGCAGTTCGACGGCTTGCAGGCGCTGGCGTTGTTCAAGGAGCGCGGGCTCGACACCTCGTTCATCCTCATCTCCGGCACCATCGGCGAGGAGACCGCCGTCGCCGCCATGCATGCCGGCGCGAGCGACTACATCCTGAAGAACCAGCTCGCGCGGCTGGGTCCGGCCGTCGAGCGCGGGCTGCGGGAAACCGTGGCGCGGCGCGCGCGCAAGCAGGCGGAGGCGGCCCTGATCGGCAGTGAGGAGCGTTTGGCGGCGATCGTCGAATCAGCCATGGACGCGATCATCACCGTCGATGAGGCGCATCGCATCCTCGTGTTCAACGCCGCGGCGGCCGAGATGTTCGGCTGTGCCGCCGCCGCTGCCATCGGCCAGCCGATCGAGCAGTTCATGCCTCCGGGGGCGCGCGCCGGCCACGCCATGTCCATGCGCGCGTTCGCCGCCGAGCCGCAGGCAAGCCGCGGCATGGCCAGGCGCCGCGCGGTGACAGCGAGCGACAGCATGAGCGAGCGCCGCGCGCTGGAGGCGATCCGCCCGGTGATGGCGCGCCGTGCCGACGGTCGCGAGTTTCCCGTTGAGGCCTCGATCTCGCACCTCCAGGTGCAAAGGGCGCAGCTATTCTCGGTGATACTGCGCGACATCAGCGAGCGGGTCGCCGCCGAAGCCATGCAGGCCAGTCTCGAAACGCAGGTGCGCGAGTCGCAGAAAATGGAAGCCATGGGCATCTTGGCCAGCGGCGTGGCGCATGACTTCAACAACATCATTGCCACGATTCTGGGCAACACGATGCTGGCAAAGCAGGATGTTCGGGCACGCCCTGCCGATGTTCTGGTGAGTCTGGAAGAAATTGACAAGGCCGCAACGCGCGCGAAGAACCTGGTGCATCAAATCCTCACCTTCAGCCGCAAGGGCGTGCAGACTTTAGTGGTGCAGCCGCTGCGCCCGCTGGTGGAAGAGGCGATGAGTCTGCTGCGCTCGACCCTGCCCGCCGCGGTGGAGTTCGCAGTAGATCTCGCAGAGACGCCGCTCCACGCAGCGGTGGATGCGACGCAGATCGAGCAGGTGCTGATCAATTTATGCACCAACGCCGGCCACGCGATGAAAAACAGCGCGGGCCGTATCGAGATCGGGTTGGCCGAGGTGTTGCTGGATCAATCCGCGGCGCAGCCAATACCGGATCTGCACCCCGGCCGCTACGTGCGGCTAAGCGTCCGTGACAACGGCAGCGGCATGGATGAGGCCACACAGGCGCGTATCTTCGAGCCGTTTTTCACCACCAAGGAAGTCGGTTCGGGCACCGGCCTGGGTCTGTCGGTGGTGCATGGGATCGTCAAAACGCACGCCGGCGCGATCACGATGGAAAGCGCGCCAGGCATGGGGACGCGGGTCGATGTGTATCTGCCGGCCGCGGCCGCGCCCCTCGAGGCCGTGCCGCTCGCCAAAGCGTTGCCGACCCCAGTCGATCGCCAGGGCAGGCACGTACTCTACGTCGATGATGAAGAGTCGCTGCTGTTACTGGTGGCGCGCATGCTGAAGCGACTGAATTACCGTGTCAGCACCGCAGCGCACGGCGCAGCGGCGCTTGCGGCGGTGCGGGCCAATCCGGGCGATTTCGACCTGGTGGTGACCGATTTCAATATGCCTGGGCTCTCGGGCTTGCAGTTGGCTCAGGAACTGCAACGCATGCGGCCGCAACTGCCAGTGGTGATCAGCTCGGGTTTCATCGACGCAGCGCTGACGACGGGCGCACGCGCGGCCGGCGTGCGCGAGGTGTTCTATAAGCAGAACACTGTCGAGGCGCTGTGTAGCAAGATCCATCAATTGCTTGAAACGGATGGCGCCTGATTCTTTTTCACGCGGGCGTCGGCATCGGTGGCGGAGGCTCCGGCTTCTTCGGCCTTGCCACCGCCGCACACCTTGGCGCGTTCCAGTTCGGGCAGGCGTTCCAGCGCTTATCATTGGCCACATATCCAACCGGCGAACCTCTCATGTCCAAACCTGTCAAGCCCGATTCCGCCCCCCCCGGAGCTGTCGCCTCCGGCATGTCCAAAGGCCTCACCAGTTACGGCGATGCCGGCTTTTCGCTGTTTTTGCGCAAGGCCTTCATCAAGGGTGCCGGCTATACCGAGCGCGCGCTTGACCGGCCGGTGATCGGCATCACCAATACCGGCAGCGCCTACAACCCCTGCCATGGCAATGCACCGCAGTTGATCGAGGCGGTCAAGCGCGGCATCCTGATGGCCGGCGGCCTGCCGATGGAGTTTCCGACCATTTCACTGCACGAAAGCTTCGTCGCGCCGACCTCGATGTATCTGCGCAACCTGATGTCGATGGACACCGAGGAGCTGATCCTCGCGCAGCCGATGGACGCCGTGGTGCTGATAGGCGGCTGCGACAAGACAGTGCCCGCGCAGTTGATGGGCGCGGCCTCGGCCGGCCTGCCGGCGGTGCAACTGATCACCGGCTCCATGCTGACCGGCTCACACCGTTCCGAGCGCGTCGGCGCCTGCACCGATTGTCGCCGCTACTGGGCGAAATTCCGTGCCGAGGAGATCGACGCCGAAGAAGTGGCGGATGTGAACAATCAACTGGTGGCGTCGGTTGGCACCTGCTCGGTGATGGGCACCGCCAGCACCATGGCCTGCATCGCCGAGGCGCTCGGCATGACCGTGCCGGGTTGCGCCTCGCCGCCGGCGGTCACCGCCGACCGCATGCGTATTGGCGAACAGACTGGCGTCACCGCGGTCGAGATTGCGCGTTCGCGGCTCACTATCGACCGCATCCTCACCGACCGCGCATTGGAGAACGCCATGCGCGTGCTGCTGGCCATCGGCGGCTCCACCAACGCCATCGTGCACCTGACCGCGATCGCAGGGCGCGTGGGCTACGAGCTGGACCTGAAGGCGCTTGACCGCATGGGGCGCGAGACCCCGGTTCTGCTGGATTTGAAACCCTCCGGGCAGCACTACATGGAGGACTTCCATCACGCCGGCGGCATGGCGACGCTGCTGCGTGAATTGAAGCCGTTGCTGCATCTGGACGCGCTCACTGTCACCGGCCGCACGCTGGGCGAGGAAATCGAGCGCGCCGGGCCGGGCTTCAAGCAGGACGTGGTGCGGCCGGCGTCCAACCCGATCTATCGCGAGGGCGGCATCGCGGTGTTGCAGGGCAACCTGGCGCCGGGTGGGGCGATCATCAAGCAGTCGGCGGCCAATCCGGCGCTGATGGAACACGAGGGCCGCGCGGTGGTGTTCGAAAACGCGGTCGACCTCGCTGCGCGCATCGATGCGCCCGATCTCGACGTCACCGCCGACGACATTCTGGTGCTGAAGAACATCGGTCCCAAGGGCGCCCCCGGCATGCCTGAGGCCGGGTATCTGCCGATCCCCCTCAAGCTGGCGCGTGCCGGGGTCAAGGACATGGTGCGCATCTCCGATGGGCGCATGAGCGGCACCGCCTTCGGCACCATCGTGCTGCACGTGATTCCGGAAGCGGCCATCGGCGGCCCGCTGGCATATGTGCAAAACGGCGACCGCATTCGCCTGTCGGTGGCCAGGCGCGAGCTGTTGCTGCTGGTATCGGCCGACGAACTGGCGCGGCGTGCACTGGCCAGCCCGGTCACCGCGCCGACTGCACTGCGCGGCTATCGCAAGCTTTTCCTGGATACAGTGACGCAGGCCGACAAGGGCGTGGACTTCGACTTTCTGCGTTCGACCGAGAGGCGCGGATCAATTCCGGCGAAAAAATAGTACGCGGCAGGTGCTTGCAGCGGATCCGCATGCTTGCGCGGCGCACAGTCTGGCGCAGCATGGACATGGCGCATTCTCGACTGATGGGACTCAAGCGATGAGAAGCAAGTTGTTCGTTCCCGGTTCGCGTCCTGAACTGTTTGCCAAGGCGCTTGCCGGCCCGGCCGACGCCTTGTCATTCGATCTGGAGGATTCGGTCGTGGCCGGGCGCAAGGACGAGGCGCGCGCGAATCTGGCCGCATGGCTCGCATCCGGCGTGCTGGATGGGTGCGACAAGACCATCATCGTGCGAGTCAACGGCCTCGATACGCGGCATTTCGCCGCCGACGTCGCCGCCATGGCGTTGCCCGGCGTGATGCTGGTCAACCTGCCCAAGCCCGAGAGCACGGACGATGTCCGGCGCGTCGCGTTGGCGCTGGAAGCGGCGGAACGGGCCAACCGGGTGGTTGTACCGATCCGCCTGTTGCTCAATATCGAATCGGCCGGATCGCTGCGCATCGCGCTCGAACTGGCGCGCGCACATCCGCGCGTGGCCGGTCTGCAGCTGGGCTTGGGAGATTTTTTTGAACCCCTTGCCATTGACCGGCGCGAGCCCGTGGCGATTCACGGCGCCATGTTCGCTTTGCGCATGGCCGCCGCCGAGGCCGGGGTGTTCGCCTACGACTCGGCATTCACCAACGTCGCCGATGCGGCCGGCTTTCGCGCCGAGGCGGAACTCGCGCATCGGCTCGGGTTTCTCGGCAAGAGCTGCATCCATCCGTCGCAAATCGCGCTCGCCAACGCGGTTTTCCGGCCGAGCGATGAAGAAATTGCCCATGCGCTGCGTGTTGCGGCCGCCGCCGATGCGGCGCGCGAGGGCGGCACCGGTGCCTATGTCGTCGACGGGCGCATGATCGACGCGCCATTCGTGGCGCGCGCCCAGGCAATCGTCGCCACCGCGCGGCGGCTGGGCCTGATTGCCGCATGACCGAAGGAATGGGCGTGCGCGGCTTGGCGCGACGGCGCGCCAATGCGTGCGTCCTGTTGGGCTTGTTTGCCGTGCTGTGCGCGACACATGCCGCCGGACCAAGGCGGCTTTCCGACGCGGCCGATCACGCTGGTCATGCCCTGCCCGCCCGGCGGCTCCAAAGACGTGTTCGCGCTAGAAGCGGCTTAGGGCCTGGGGCAAGAGCTGCAGCGAACCGTCATCATCGACAACCAGCCCGCCGCCCATCGATTACTCCTGAGTGATGCCATGTCCGACACCCAATCCCGCTTCGATCTACCCCCACGCACCGGCCCGCAGGGGCCGCTTACCGGCGTGCGCGTCCTCGATCTCTCGGCCTACATCGCCGGGCCCTACGGCTGCTCGCTCCTGGCCGACCAGGGTGCGGAGGTGATCAAGATTGAACCACCGGCGGGCGACAACCTGCGCAAGTATCCGTCCACCCTGCCGACCGAGAGCCGGGCGTTTCTGGGGGTCAATCGCAGCAAGTACGGCGTCATGCTCGACCTGAAACAACCCGAACAGCTGGCTGCGTTGCTCGAGCTGGTGCAGGGTGCCGATGTGCTGGTGCACAACTTCCGCCCCAGCGTGCCGCCACGCCTGGGCATCGGGTACGAGGAGCTTGCCGCGATCAACCCGCGCCTGATCTATTGCGCCGTGACCGGCTATGGCGAGACGGGCCCGCTGGCCGAAAAAGCCGGCTACGACCAGGTCCTGCAGACCATGAGCGGCATGTGCGTCGAACAGGGCAAGCGCGGCGGGCCGCCCGATGTGATCTACGGCTCGGTGGTCGACTACTATGCCTCGGCGCTGGTGGCGGCCGGGGTCGCTTCCGCCCTCTACGAGCGTGGGAAGAGCGGCGTCGGGCAGTACGTCGGCATCTCGCTTCTGCGCGCCGCGCTGACCATGCAGTCGGCGCGCCTGGTGTGGGCCGAAGGCGAGCCGCGCGAGATCAGCCGCGACATGCGCTCGGGCGGTGTCACCGGGATTCATCCGACCCGCGCGGGGCACCTCTACATCTCCGCCAACACACCGCATTTCTGGCAGACGCTGTGCGAAAAGACCGGCCTGGGCGACCTGGCAGCCAACCAGCGCTACGATTCAGTGAAAAAGCGCGCCGCCCATGCGCGGGAAATCATCCCCCGTCTGCACGCTGCGCTCAAGGCGCGCAGCGCACTCGAATGGGAAGCCTGGTTCGGCGACGAGGTGCCGTGTGCGGCCGCGCGCAACATCGCAGACATGTTCGACCATCCGCAGGTTGAGGCCGAAGCGATGATTGCCGACTTCGAGCATCCGGTGGCCGGGCGCTATCGCGGGTTGACCCGGCCGATCAAGTTTGGCCGCACCCCTGGCCCGGCGCCGTTCACCGCGCCAACCCTGGGCCAGCATACGGCGCAGATACTGGCCGGCGTGAGCGGAGCGTCGAGACGGAAACATCCCGCCGAATAGCTCTTTCGGGCTATTGGGCGTGGGGAATCGCTTGCGGTCGGGCGACAAGGCGAGCAGACTTGCGAGGATTCCAATAGTTGACACTCAGGCAGGCCTATTACGGCATGCCGGGAGGTTCCAGAATGTCCCACAACACAAAAATGCCGGTCTGGCGCGTCACCGCGCTCGCTTTAGCGGTCGGTATGGCGTTCAACGGCCCGGCGCTGGCTGGTCCGGCCGTGCTGCCCGGCGGTGCCCAGGTTGCCAATGGCACAGTGGGCATCAGTACGGTCGGCAGCACCATGTCGATCATCAACACGCCAGGGGCGATCATCAACTGGCAAACATTCTCGATCGGCGCGGCTGAATCCGTCAAATTCCTGCAGCAATCATCCGCCAGCACGGTGCTCAACCGCGTGGTGGGCGGGCAGATGTCGAGCATCATGGGCCACCTCACCTCGAACGGCCAGGTGTTCCTGATCAACCCGAGCGGCATTCTGGTGGGGGCCGGCGCGGTGATCGACACGGCCTCGTTCTTCGCCTCCACGCTGCAGATGCTGGATCAGGATTTCCTCGCCGGCAGGCTCAAGTTCCAGGGTGATGCAAGCTCAGGCAAGATCGTCAACCAGGGCTGGATCCGCACCGGTTACGGCGGCAACGCGGTGTTGATCGCCCCGCGCATCGAAAACAGCGGCATCATTGAAGCGCCCGGAGGGCAGATTCTCCTGGCGGCCGGGCAGAAAGTTACCCTCACCAGCCTGGATCTGGGGGGCATCAGTTTCGAGGTGCAGGCGCCGACCGACAGCGTGCTCAATCTAGGGCAACTGATCGCCGACGGCGGCGCGGTGAAAGTGTTCGCCGGTTCGATCCGGCATAGCGGCGACATTCGCGCCGCGTCGCTGACGCGCGACGTCGGCGGCGAAATCGTCCTCAAGGCGCGCGGCGAGGTGGAACTGGCGGCCGGCAGCAGCACGGTTGCCAACGGCCGCACCGGCGGCACCATCCGGATCGAATCCGAAACCGGCAGCGCGCGCGTAGCGGGCCACGTGTCGGCCACCGGCAGCCGTGGCGCCGGCGGCGCCATCGACGTACTGGGCGAGAAGGTCGTGCTCACCGGCAAGGCGGTGCTCGATGTGTCGGGTGCCTCGGCAGGCGGGGCGATCCGCGTGGGCGGCGATTGGCAGGGCGCCAACGCAGCGCTGCACAACTCGCAAAGCACTTTCGTGGGCGCCGATGTCAAACTCAAGGCCGATGCCACCGATCATGGCGACGGCGGCAGCGTGGTGGTCTGGTCGGACGGCAACACCCGTTTCCTGGGCAACATTTCCGCCCGCGGCGGCGCCAACGGCGGCAATGGCGGCAACGCCGAAGTCTCGGGCAAGGGCATTCTCGACTTCCGCGGCAGTGCCGATCTCGGCGCGGCCAACGGTGCGGCGGGCAATCTGCTGCTCGACCCGCTCGACCTGTTCGTCGACAGCGCCGGGGGGCTCAATGCCACCATCATCGATGAGGCCACCGATTTCCCGGCCAATTCCGCGACGGTGTCGCCGGCCACGCTGGCCGCCATAACCGGCAATGTCACGCTGCTGGCAACACGCGACATGCGCATCAACAGCGCGGTTTCACTGACCGGCGCAGGTCAGGGAATCGCCGCCATAGCCGGGCGCGATCTGCAGATCGGCGCCGGCATCAGTACCACCGGCGGCGCGGTGTCGGTCACTGCCGGACGCACGCTGAGCACATTCAATTCCAGCCCGATCGCCACTACCGGCGGCAATGTCGCCCTCTCGGCGCAAACCATTTCCGCCCCGTCGATGACCGTGGCCGCCGGCACCGGTTCAGTGTCGGCCGTTGCCGGCGCCGGCGCCTTGAGCCTGGGCACGGTGTCCTCGTCGGGCAGTGCATCGCTGTCCGCCAACGGCGGCGCCCTTTCGCTCTCCAACATCACCTCGACCGGGGCTGTCACGCTCGGCAGTTCGACCAGCATTTCCGCCGGCAGCATCGCCACCGGTGGCGGCGCCCTGACTGCCAACGCCGCCGGCAGCAGCCTCAATATCTCGTCCATCGACACCCGTGCCGGCGGCGGTCCCACCGGCGGAGCCGTGACGCTGACCTCGGGGCCTGCATCGGTCAGTACCGGCAACATCCAGTCCGGCAATGCCAATGTCAACCTGAGCGGAACCAGCGTATTCGCCAGCACGGTCACCACCGGCAATGTCAACCTCGCGGCCAGTGCCGGCACCATCTCGTCGACCATAGACAACGCCGCCAGCGTGACGGCGTCGGCGAACCGGAGCGTGTCTTCGACCAGCGTCAACATTTCTTCCAACACGGTGCTCAATGCCACCTCGGTGAGTGCCACGGCCGTCAATTGCAGTTTCTCCTCGTCCTGCCCGAGTGCCAGCGTGACGCTGTCCGGCGCTCTAGGTGTGAATGTCGGCACCGTTACCGCAAGCGCTCCGGCCACCACCAACGTGGTGGCGCCGTTCAACAGCATCAACGAATCGGTCACCATCACCTCGTCGGGCGGATCGATCAATGCCATGAACGCGGGCTCGCAGGTCAGCGCCACCAACGTCACCCTGCAGACCAATCAGGGTTCGGGCGGCGGCATCGGTACGGCAGGTACCGCGCTTCGGGTCAACAACGCGCGCAATTTCACCTTCAACCCGAACGGCCAGTTCAACGTCGCCCTGGTCGGCAGCGGCCCCAGCCAGCTCGCCATGAACATCGGCGTGGCCGCCACCGGCCAGACCTATACGGGCACGCTCACCAAGGCAGGGCAGATCAATCTCGCCGTCAGCGCGACCGACACGACCGTTACCGCGGGCAATTTCTCGATTACCGGCGGGTTCGACGACCTTGTTTTCAACTCCGCCCCGTCGATCTCGCTCAGAGTGCCCAATGGTGCCCTGACGGCCACCAATGTTTCCATGCCAGCCGGCGACGTTTCAGGCCGCGTCCCGCCGTTCTGCTGCTCGGGCCTGACCTTCCAGGCCCTGCCGGTGACCTTGCGCGCCAGCGGCAATCTGCTGGTGTCGAACTACGCGCGGGCGGCCGGCAGCCAGGCGAAGGCGACTACCTTCCAGTCCGACGCCGGCACCGTAACTCTTGGCACGGTGACAGGCAATCTCGACAGTATCAGCGTGACCGCGCCTGCCGGGGCGACCATCAACAGCCTGACCACCGCCGGAAACATCAACGTCAACTCCTTCTCGGGCGGCATCAGCGTCAACAGCATCTCCAGCAGCGGCGGCAATGTCAGCCTGACGGCCAACAGCGGCACCGTGGGCGCAACCAGTGACGCGCCCGGCGTCGAGGTCACCGCAGCGGGGTCGGTCAACATTTCCGCCAATCGCATCGGCACCGACACCTTCGGCAATCCGCTCGATGTGGCGGGGAATTCGGTTTCACTTACCAGCACAGGTGCCGGCACCTGGATCGGTTCGGGTGCGACACCGACCAATCCAGTCACCGCTGCCACCACCTTCCTCAACATCAATGCCGCCGGGCAGTACAACGTCGGCAGCGGCAATGTCAATCTGGCGAACCTGACGGTCAGCGCCACGCCGGTTGGCGTTGGGGCGGGCGGTATCGCGCGGGTGTCGTCCAACGGCATCCAGTACAACGCCACCAGCGACGGCAGCAACTTCACGCTGGCCAACTGGACCACCGCGCCGGCCGCGCAGTTTGCCGGCGGCACGTCCAGCTTCACGACCACGGCCGGCGACGTCACGCTCAACAACATCGATTTCAGCGCGTCCAATGGCGGGCTTTCGGTCCGCACCAACCATCTGGGCGCCGGCGCGGTCACCCAGACGGGCGGCAGTACGCTCAACCTCGGGTCCGGCGCCCTCAACATCCAGGCCAACGGCGCGGTCGCGCTCGACACGGCGAGCTTTGGCAGTCTCTCGGTATCGGTTGGCAATACAGGATTCGGCAGTGCAGGCCGACAGGTCATCGGCAGCTCCACCGTATTCGGCGTTGCAAGTTTCAATGCCAATACCATCAATCCCAACAGCGGATCGTTCAATGTCACCTCGCGCGGCGCCATCAATATCGGCGCGCTGCCGGTCGGCTCGGTCAACCTGACTGCTTTTTCCGGCGGCGTGACCACCGGGTCGCTTGGCACCGGCGTGAATCCCCTTTCCAATGTCACCATCAGCACCCGTTCTACCAATAGCGGCGGCGGCAACATCAACACCGGCGTGATCGAAGCGAACAATGTGACCCTGAACGCGCGTGGCAACGCAATTGCCGTCGGTGGCGCGGGAACGATCAACGCGGTCAACACGGGTGCGTCCAGCATCAATATCAGCAACGATCAGAACACCGGCAGCGGCTCGATCAGCTTGGGTGCGATCAATGCCAGCTCCGTGAGCCTGAGGAGCGACGGCACGATCACCACCGGCAACATCAATGCCGCGAGCCCGGCGCCTGACAGCATCGAGCTATTCAGCAACGGCAGCATCAACACCGGATCGCTCGACGCCGCCAGCATTACCTCGTCCGACAATTTGTGCTGCGGCCTGTTTGCGCCAGCGTCCATCGCGGTGGGTGGCGCCATCGGCGCCAATTTCGCCGGCACCAACCTGAACCTGCGTGCCGGGTCTCTGAGCATCGCGGGCAATGTGACGATGGATCCAACCCAGGCCGGCACGATAAGCCTGAATTCCCAGGGCGGCACGAACCTGATCGTCAATGCCGGCAACGGCGTGTTCAGTGCCGGCGACGGTTCGAGCATTTCACTTATTTCGAGCGGCGCGACGTCGTTCCAGTTCGCCCGCATCGATGCAGGGGCGACCGGTACGGTCAGCGTTTCCGGCGCGGGCGGCATGCTGCAAACCGCCAGTGCGGCAAGCAACGGCGGTATTCGCGCCGGTACCGTGAGCCTGACGTCGAGTGGCGCGTCCTCGGCCATTGCGGGCCCGGTCGGCGACGGCGGACTCCTGACCTTGCGCGAGACGAGCGGGCTTTCCATCAATGCCGGAAACGATTCGCGCATCAATCTCACCGGAGGGGCCGGAACGCCGGAACTGACCAATCTCAGCATCACGCGAGCCAAGAACGATGCCGCTTTCGCGCTGAGCGGGTTCGCGCCCACCCAGTCGCTCACGGTCACCGACAGCGGCGCAGGCGCGCGCCTCACGCTTGCCAATACCGGCGCGGCGCCGCTCAATTTCAGCTACACCAACGACATGGCGGGCAGCAATATCGAAGTGTTCGGCACCGGTATCGCCACCAACGGCGGCAATGTCACGCTCAACGCCAACAACGGCAATCTGCTGGCGGGCAATATCGACAGCCGCGGCGCCGCCGACGGCAATGTTGCCCTGTTTTCCAACGCGACATTGAGTGTGGATGGCAATGTGCGTTCCGGCAACGGCACGATCAGCGCGATCGCGGCCAATGATGTGGCCGGCAGTGCCATCGGGCAACTGCAATCCGCTGCCAGCGTAACGGTGACGGCACGCAACGGCAACATCGGCTCCGCCCCCACGCCGTTGAGTGTGGACGCGCCTGCCGTGACGCTCAATACGACAAGCGCCGGCAACGTGATCCAGGCCCGCGATGTATTCGGCACCTTGACCAATACCTCGAACCTGACCATGACGGCCGGCAACGGGTTCGTCGTCGCCGGCAATACCGCCCTGACCGATCTCAACCTCACCACCCTGGGCACAGGCACCGGCGCCACCAGCCTGACGGCGCCCGGCCAGACCTTCGGGTTTGTGCGCGACGTGCCGGGCACTGCGCTCAACCTCACCGGCGTGACTTCGGGCACGGCGCTCAATGCCTTGTCGGTGGCTGTACCCGCAGGCAGCGCGCGCGTACTGGGTGCCCAGGCGGCGGAACGGCTCACCGTTTCGGCCACCAACACCCTTACGCTCGACGGCAGCGCGCCGCTCACGCTCAACAATGCGGTAAGCCAGAATTTTTCCGCCGCTACCATCGTCGCCTCCGGCATCGTTACGGCGAGCTCTGCAAGCCAGAGCATCAGCGCGACTGGCGGCAACGCCGATCTTACGGGCACGCTCAACTTCAACGGCACTTCGTCGCAGTCGATTTCCGCTACCGGTAACCTTGCGTTCACCGGTACCGGCAGCCTGACCTCGGGCGGGTCACAGACAATGACTGCGGGTGGCAATCAGACCTACACCGCGTTGGGCGGGCCGATCGCCGTCACCGGTGTGAATCAGAGCATCAACGCCAATGGCGCAGCGTCGCAACTGACCTTCCAGGGCGGTGCGGCGGCAGGCGAATCGGTGACCGTTTCTGCAAGTTCGGCGCAAACCTTGCAAACGTCGGATACCGCCACCAGCGCGATCAGCCTGCTCGCAGGTAGCGGTACCAATAGTTCGGTGACAGTGAGTTACGGCGGCACCGGTACCCAGTTGGTGCAGGGTGGCGCCGTGGTGCTGGCTGGCGGGAGCGGAACCGACGCCTTTGCCGCGATCACGACGGCTACCGGTGCGCAACGGGTCCGGGCAAACACCGACGTGAGGCTCACCGGGGGGGCGGCGACCGGGGCGTCGGCGTCGATCATCAACACCAGTGCCCTGGAGCAGCGAGTCGGCGAAAGCGAGCAATTCTGCTGCACGTTCGTCGAGCCGTACCGGACTGACAATGTCATCGTTCAGGGCGGGACCGGGGCCGCTGCGCAGATCGTCGCGGGCGGGACCCAGAAGATCCAGGCTGATATGGAAATTCGCGTCAGAGGCGGCAGTGGCTCCGGCGGCACTGCCAGAATCGAGAGTACCTCTGCTGCCGGAGAGCAGCGCGTGGGTTGCTTTGACGGATTCGAGCAGTGCAACCAGATTGCCAACACTATCAACGTCAACGCCGGATTGAGCGGGGCAAGCGCGACCATCATCGCGGCCGGCGTTCAGCGGCTGCGCAGCACCAGTACGTTCAACGTCACAGGCAGCGTCGATCCCAATACGTCGGCTCAGGTGTTGATGAACGCCGCCGGCGGCACCCAGCAGTTCCAGGTCGGCACCACTACGCTTCAGGCAGGTGCTGGCAACGGCTCGGTCGCCGAAGTGGTTTCTGCAGGCTTGCAAACCGGCTCGTTTAGCGGTACCGCCGTGCGCGGTGGCGCCGGTGTCGGCGCGCTGGCGCGCCTGGAAGCGGCAACCACGCAAAATCTTTCGGTCGGCAGCCTGACCCTGGTCGCTGGCAGCAATACCGGCGCGCAAGCGTTGGTGGCTGCGGGAAGCGGACAGACCCTGACCAACGCGGGCACGGTGCAGATTACCGGCGGTACCGGAACCGCGGTCGGCGAAGCGTCGGCGCTGGTGCGCAACGCCGGTGGCGCGCAGTCGATCTCCGGCACCGGCAATGTCACCATCACCAGCGGGGCGGATTTCGGCACCGCCGGCATCAGCAATCTGGGCACGAC